>QRFC01000002.1_pt1 | contig 401750 bp, 351 predicted proteins | sample 1861061 | NCBI WGS metagenome assembly QRFC01 (sample SAMN09711282, study PRJNA482702) | Human gut metagenome, whole genome shotgun sequencing project.
TGCACCATTAGCTCAGTTGGTAGAGCAGCTGACTCTTAATCAGCGGGCCCCGGGTTCGAGTCCCTGATGGTGCACCACGAAGAAGCACTCCATTTGGGGTGTTTCTTTCTTTTTAATAACTGGAGGGCATATGAAACTTGTATTTCTTTAACGGTGATCTTGCTTCATCTCCATCAAAGTTGTGGCATATAACGACTCGATCTTCATAGACAAATATAGAGTTGATGAAGGTATTCACTATGCGCTGCATATAATTTATATCCGCCCGGTCACCTTCGGGAACCTTTGAGAGGAAGTACATGATTTTCTTTTCGTCGAACTTTTCCTGCACCAGCTCCTGCTTTGCAATGGCGTACTTGATGCTCTCCAATTCTTCCTCTCTATCTCTTACCCTTGCCGCAATGGTGGGTGATGCAGCGCCTGCTTCGAGTGCGGCAACAAGATTACTGATCGCTTTCTCGCACTCTCTCCTGCACGATTTTAACCCGTCCAGGATCGCGGTATCTTTCTGCCTTTGCTGCCATGCACAAAGGTCTGCGGCAATCGACTGGATGTTTTCTTTGTGCAGTGCCACATCGAGGGTCGTATCGATCACGAGCCGCTCTACGAAGTCTTTCCTTACTGGCCTCTTGGGGCAGGCTTTGCTTTTATCCCGGCTGTTCTTGTGGTGAACGCAGCCGATGACAACGCCAAGAGAGATAGAGAACAATCGATTCTGAGGGATGATGTATGGCTATTTGTGGCGGATCATCGACTCGGAAAAGAGAAATTCCGCGGCTATTGGCAATAGCGGCAATGTGATTTTTGTCAATGTACTGCCGCGTATCGTCATAGCTGCTGCGCATTCCTTTAAGCCTGCCATATATGATTGGGTCGATTTTATCTGGGAACATATTGAACCGTTTGTGCTGGAGCAGCGAGAAAAGATAGATGCCCAAAAGGGAAAATACAGTCGCTTTTATAAAAAATGTGTTGACAATGCAGTGTGCTTTCGGTATAATAATAAAGCTGACCTTCGGGACAGTACTATGGCCCGTTGGTCAAGCGGCTAAGACACCGGCCTCTCACGCCGGTAACGCGGGTTCGATTCCCGCACGGGTCACCATAGTCGGTGTTGATTGCGATGAGGTTCCACCTGTTCCCATCCCGAACACAGAAGTTAAGCTCATTGGCGCCGAAAATACTTGGCTGGAAGCGGCCCGGGAAGATAGGTAAATGCCGACACAATAATTGGTGCTTATGACGATGAGGTTCCACCTGTTCCCATCCCGAACACAGAAGTTAAGCTCATTCGTGCCGAAAATACTTGGCTGGAAGCGGCCCGGGAAAATAGGTCAGTGCCAATACAAGCTTAAGTGCCATCTCTTTGCGAGATGGCACTTTTCTATCTCAATAATTATTTCAGGAGGAGCATTTTATGAAGGCCAAATCCCTTTCTGCGCTTCTTATTCTGGCATTGCTGCTGGCGCTCTGTGCCGGCTGCACTATTCACATCAATCCCAGCGCCGGCATTACCACCAATGACTTGTTCCACTATTCCACTTACGATAACGCTGCCGATTACACCGCGGGCCGCTTCACTTATCAGGCGGAGGACATTCGTGCCGTCCGTGTTTATTGGGTCGCGGGCAGCATCGATCTTATCGAAAAGAATTCTGCTGAGCTTTCTGTCAGTGATTCAGCGGATAACCGTTCGCAGGAGGCCCAGCTTCATTCTCTGCTGCGGGATGGCATCCTTACCATCCATTACTGCGCCTCGGATTACCGCGGTGAGATGCAGTCCGAATGGAAGCAGCTCACCATCGAGATCCCCAGTGGTATCGAGCTGACGATCGAAAATGTCAGCGCACCGATCCGCGCGGCAGCGCTTTCCACGCCGCAGCTCCACATTGCCACGGTCAGCGGGGATATCACCATCGATAGCCTGGCAGGGGAGGATGCCGAGTTTGATACCGTCAGCGGCAATATCGAGGTGGATACCGCCAATGTAAAGACCGTATCCTTGAACAGCGTTTCCGGCAATTTCGATTGGGAACGGCTCACCGTGGATCAGCTCACGGCCGATACCGTTAGCGGCGACCTGGATTTTGAATTTATCTCCTGCCGGGAAGCGGCGCTGAATACCATCAGTGGAGAAACCGACCTAACTCTCCCGGCACAGGGTGGCACCGTCCGCTTTGATACCGCCAGCGGTGCTTTTATCACCCAGCGCGCCTATCAAAAGCAGGATCATTTCTACGGCTTTGGCCCGGCGGATTGCAAAATCAGCGTCTCCTCCACCAGCGGCGACCTGGAAATCGAATAACCATTGCAGAAATTAAAGCTCTCCCGGGAAAAATTTTCCTCGGGAGAGCTTTTACTACTACTTCACCCAGTCGTCCGGCAACTTCTTGGCGGTAAATTCCTGTCCGTTTAGGTAAAATAGGGGGGAGCCCTCCAGAATGCCGGTAAAGCGCAGCCGCCAGGCACACAGCACCTGCTGCTGCAATTTTAATGCCCGGTTTTTCTTCAGACTTTCCGGTGTGCAGTACTTGGTATCCCCCAGCAGCGGCCAGCCCATGTGGGTCATATGTGCTCGTATTTGATGGGTGCGGCCGGTGTGCAGTGTTACCTCCAGCAGGGCCATTCCGTTTTTCTGTCGCAGCACCCGGTATTCCGTTAGGATGGTCTTGGCATCCGGCTGAGGTTTATCAAATACTGTCACTGTTTTCGTCTTGGTATCCCGCCGCAGAAAGGCTTTGCAGGTAGCATGGTCGGGATTGGGGACTCCCACAGTTACGCAGCGATAGGTCTTTTCCACCTGCCGCTCCTTGATGATCTCATTCATTGCCTGCAGCGCTATGGCATTCTTGGCGCACAGTACCAGCCCGCAGGTGTTGCGGTCGATGCGATTGCACAGTGCCGGCGCAAAGCTGTTTTCCTGTGCCGGGTCATATTCGCCCCTTTGGTACAGGTATTTCTGCACCCGTCCGATCAATGTATCCGCGGTGCCGCTTTCATCCTCATGTACCACCAGCCCGGCGGGCTTATCAGCGATAAGGATATTCTCATCCTCATAGATGACAGAAAGCGCGTCCCCAGCCCGCAGAAAGGTCTCATCTGCCCGCTTTTCCTCAAAAAACTCATCATTGAGGTACAGGCTTACCACATCCCCCACGGCCAATCTGGTGCTTATTTCTGCCCGCTTGTTATTCACCTTGATCCGTTTGGTGCGGATCCCCCTATACATCATAGAGGAGGGCAGCAACGGTACGGCTTTGCCCAGGAATTTATCCAGCCGTTGTCCGGCATCATTTTGTCTTATTGTAAATTCTTTCATTTATGAGTCCTTCTCTTACGCCTGGCGGCTCGTAAAAATGAGCCCCGGATGCACCAGCCTGCCTGCGGGCCTTCCTTGCCGTCCTCTCATTTTTTCGGCTGCGTGCCATCTGTTCTTTTTTCAAAATTCAATATAAGCATACCTGGATTTCAGCTCACCGTCAAGCCCCACCGCTCTTTACTTTTTTCGGCGGGAATGGTAAGATAGGAGCAGAATTTTGTCGAGGGGGGAGGGGAGCGCATGGCCAATGAACATTCCGGTCACCGGAACCGTCTACGGGAGCGTTACCTCTCGGAGGGCCTGGATGGCTTCCCGCCCCACAATGTGCTGGAGCTCCTGCTGTTTTATTCGGTGCCCCGGCGGGATACCAATGTTTTGGCTCACCGCCTCATTGAACAGTTTGGCTCCCTCGTTGGTGTCCTCAATGCCGCCCCGGAGCAGCTGGCCCAGGTGGAGGGCATCGGCATGAATGCCGCCGTTCATCTCCACCTCGTCGCGGATATCGCCCGCCGTTACTATGCCGAAGCCATCACTCCTCTGCCCAATGATGCCCAGCGGGAGGACCTAATGCGCTATTATGGAAAAAAGCTGGTGGCCGCCTGCAATGGCCTGCCGGAGGAAACACTCTATCTCGTCTGCCTGGATAATAACCTCCGGGAGATCAGCACCGACCGCATCTCCACAGGTGCCCCCAATGCCGTGCAGCTGCCTGGCCGTAAAATCGCTGAGGTAGCGCTGCGGCACCATGCTCCCAGCATCCTGCTGGCGCACAATCACCCGCGCGGGCTGGCCATTCCCTCCCGGGAGGATATCGCCGCCACCCTTTCACTGCGGGATGCCCTGCGCGCCATTTCGGTCGATCTCATCGACCACTTCATCATCGCCGGCAGCGATTATGTCTCGATGGCTCAGTCGGGTTTCTTCAGCTCGGCGGCCCGGCAGGTTTTCGCCCTTCGCAGCCCGGAGGATGATCTCGACCCTAGCTTTCCTGCCGATTGAACGGGCGGGCACGCCTCCGCTCCCCCTCGGGCTAACCCTCGCGGGCAGCCCTCGTCCGCTCCGCCGCGCCCGCCCTAAATATTCCCCCATAAACCAAGAACCGGCTTCAGAGCGTTTTGCTCCCCAGCCGGTTCTTTTTGCACCTTATTTCTTCTTCAGCAGCTTTCCAAGGTACTGCCCGGTAAAGGAAGCCTTGCAGTCCGCTACCTCCTCCGGAGTGCCGCAGCAGACGATCATTCCGCCGCCGTCGCCGCCCTCGGGGCCCAGGTCGATGATATAATCCGCCGTCTTGATGACATCCAGGTTGTGCTCTATCACAATAACGGTATTACCTGCGTCCGCAAATTTCTGCAGTATCTCAATGAGCTTCTTCACATCATCGGTGTGCAGGCCGGTGGTGGGCTCATCCAGGATATATACTGTCTTGCCGGTGCTCCGGCGGGAAAGCTCTGTCGCCAGCTTCACGCGCTGTGCCTCGCCGCCGGAAAGGGTCGTCGCCGGCTGTCCGATCTTGATATACCCCAGCCCCACATCGTACAGGGTTTGCAGCTTGCGCTTTATTTTTGGCAGGTTCTCAAAGAAGGTCAAGCCCTCTTCCACGCTCATCTCCAGTACATCATAGATGCTCTTGCCCTTATATTTGACCTCCAGCGTCTCCCGGTTATAGCGCTTGCCCTTGCACACCTCGCAGGGGACATACACATCCGGCAAAAAGTGCATCGGGATCTCCAGAATACCGGCACCCTCGCAGGCCTCGCAGCGCCCGCCCTTCACATTAAAGGAGAACCGCCCGATCTTATACCCCCGCATTTTGGCCTCGTTGGTGGAAGCAAAAACCTCCCGAATGTCATTGAACACCCCGGTGTAGGTGGCAGGGTTGCTGCGGGGCGTCCGCCCTATGGGGCTTTGGTCAATATCAATGACCTTATCCACCAGCTCCAGCCCATGCAGCGTCTTATATTTGCCGGGCCGCACATGGGCCCCCATCAGCTCCTTGCTCAGCGCCTTGTTCAAGATCTCATTGACCAGCGAACTTTTGCCGGAACCAGATACACCGGTCACCGCCACAAAGCATCCCAGCGGGAATTTGACATTGATGTTCTTGAGGTTATTTTCGGCAGCGCCCACAATCTCCAAATAGCCGCCGTTGCCGGGTCTGCGTGACTCCGGCAGCGGGATCTTCTTCGCCCCGGAAAGGTACTGCCCGGTGATGGATTCCTTGCAATACTTGATCTCGTTTGCCGGTCCGCTGTATACCACATGCCCGCCGTGTATGCCGGCACCGGGGCCGATATCCACAATGTAATCAGCGGCCTCCATCGTCTCTTCATCGTGCTCCACCACTATGACGGTATTGCCCAGGTCGCGCAGGTTCTTCAGCGCCTCGATCAGCCTTGCATTATCCCGCTGGTGCAGCCCAATGGAGGGCTCATCCAGGATATACAGCACCCCCATCAGGCTGGAACCGATTTGGGTCGCCAGCCGGATGCGCTGGCTCTCACCGCCGGAAAGGGTGCTGGCGCTGCGGGCCAAGGTCAGGTAATTAAGGCCCACATTGCTCAGGAACGAAAGCCGGCTCTTGATCTCCTTGATGATCTGTCCGGCGATTTTCTGCTGCATATCGGTCAGTTCCAGCGTGTCCATAAATTGCAGCGCGTCCCGCACACTCATCTTACAAAAGTCGCTGATGTTGATGCCGCCCACCGTTACCGCCAGTATCTCGGGCCGCAGGCGGTCGCCGTGGCAGTCGGGGCAGGGGACAGAGGACATGAAAGTGGCGATATCATACCGCATCCATTCGCTGCTGGTCTCCTTAAAGCGCCGCTCCAGGTTATTCACAATGCCCTCAAAGTCATTGACGAACTTGCCCTTAAAGCCCGCCGATTGCCGCACCATCTCAAATTTTTCGCCCTTAGTGCCAAAGAGCACCAGGTCCAGCTTGTCCTTTGGCATATCCTTTACCGGTACATCTAGCGGTACGCCAAAGTGCTTATTCAGTCCGGTAAAGTACATCTCCCCAATGGAGCCGGGGTCGCAGCTCCAGCCTGTCACCTTAAAGGCGCCGTCCCGGATGGAACGGTCGGGGTAGCGCACCACCAGTGCCGGGTCTACCTTCTGGAACACACCAAGGCCGGTACAGGTGGGGCAGCTCCCGGCGGGGTTATTGAAGGAGAACATATTGGGCGAAAGCTCCTCGATGGAGATATCATGGTCGGGGCAGGCGTAGTTCTGGCTAAAGAGCATCTCCTCACCGCCAATGACATCTACCAGGGCCAGCCCGCCGGTCATGGCGCAGCAGGTCTCTATCGAATCCGCCAGCCGGGAGCGGATCTCCGGCTTGACCGAAAGCCGGTCCACCACGATCTCGATGGTGTGCTTATAGTTCTTCTCCAGCTTAATTTCCTCGGTCAGCTCGTACATATTGCCGTCCACCCGGGCTCTTACATAGCCGCTGCGGCGGGCCGCGTCCAGTTCCTTCTGGTAGGTGCCCTTGCGCTGCCGCACGATGGGCGCCATCACCTGGATGCGGGTCCCCTCCGGCAGGGCCAGTACCTTATCCACCATCTGGTCCACCGTCTGCTGGGTGATCTCCCGCCCGCAGATGGGACAGTGGGGGATACCGACTCTGGCATATAAAAGACGCAGGTAGTCGTAGATTTCGGTGACGGTGCCCACGGTGGAACGGGGATTTTTACTGGTGGTTTTCTGATCGATGGAGATGGCTGGGGAGAGCCCGGAAATTTCGTCCACATCGGGTTTTTCGGCCTGCCCCAGGAACATCCTGGCGTAGGAGGAAAGACTCTCCACATAGCGTCTTTGGCCGTCTGCGTAGATGGTATCAAAGGCGAGAGAGGTCTTGCCGCTACCGGAAAGCCCAGTAAAGACAATCAGCTTATCTCTGGGAATTTCCAGGTCGATATTTTTCAGGTTGTTCTGCCGCGCGCCGCGGATCACGATTTTATCTAATGCCATTGGTTCCTCCTTGCCGCAAAGGCCTAATGTTATCAGCGTTTTGCGGCAGTAAAGCTTACTTCTGTTACAGGGTCTCTTTCAGCTTGGCTATCTTATCCCGCAGGTAGGCGGCATGCTCAAATTCCAGCAGCCTTGCCGCTTCCCGCATCTCGGCGGTCAGCTTGGCGATGGCCGCTTCGGTCTCCTTGCGGCTCATCTTCTTGCCGCCCTTGCCGTTCTTCTTGTCCGTCACGCTGATCTCCAGCACATCCCGGATCTCTTTCCGGATGGTCTGCGGGGTGATGCCGTGTTCGGTATTGTATCTCTGCTGGATCTCCCGCCGGCGGTAGGTTTCCTGGATAGCCTTCTGCATGCTGTCGGTCACCTCGTCGGCGTACATAATGACCTTGCCTTCCGCATTGCGGGCCGCCCGGCCGATGGTCTGCACCAGCGAGGTCTCGCTGCGCAGGAAGCCCTCCTTATCGGCGTCCAGGATCGCCACCAGCGAAACCTCGGGGATATCCAATCCCTCGCGCAGCAGGTTGATACCCACCAGCACATCAAATTCGCCTTTTCGCAGGTCGCGGATGATCTCCATTCGCTCGATGGTATCCACATCGTGGTGCATGTACCGCACCTTGATGCCGGTTTTTTCAAGGTAGGCGGTCAGGTCCTCCGCCATTTTTTTGGTCAGGGTAGTGACCAGCACTCGCTGCCCCTTGGCCGTCCGCTGGTTGATCTCCCCAATGAGGTCGTCAATCTGCCCCTCGACGGGCCGCACATCAATTTCGGGATCGAGCAAGCCGGTGGGACGGATGACCTGTTCAGCGATGAGAGCACTTTCGCTCTTTTCCAGGTCGCCGGGCGTGGCGCTCACGCAGACGATCTGTTTGAGTTTGCCCATAAATTCATCGAATTTCAGCGGGCGGTTATCCAGCGCCGAGGGCAGCCGGAACCCATACTCGATGAGGGCTTCCTTGCGGCTGCGGTCGCCGCCGTACATGCCTCGGGCCTGCGGCAGCGTCACATGGCTCTCATCAATGAAGATGACGAAATCCTTAGGGAAGTAATCCAGCAGGGTGTAGGGCATGCTGCCGGGGGCGCGCCCGCTCAGCACGCGGGAGTAATTCTCGATGCCCTTGCAGAAGCCGATCTCCTGCAGCATTTCGATATCATAGTTGGTGCGCTCGGCAATGCGCTGCGCCTCGATGAGCTTATTGTTGGCCCGGAAATATTCCACCCGTTCATCACATTCCCGCCGGATCTCCTCGATCCCGGCCATGAGCCGCTCCCTGGGGACGATGTAGTGGGAGGCCGGGTAGATGGCCACATGGCTCACCACATTTTTCACTTCGCCGGTCACGGTGTTTATCTCGCAGATGCGGTCGACCTCATCACCGAAAAACTCCACCCGGATGGCAGTCTCGCTGGAATAGGCCGGGAAGATTTCCACCACATCCCCGCGCACACGGAATTTATTGCGGACGAAATTGATATCATTGCGCTCGTACTGGATCTCCACCAGCTTGCGGATCAGCTCGTCCCGGTCTTTTGTCATGCCCTGCCGCAGAGAAATGACCATGTTGCGGTAATCGATGGGGTCGCCCAGGGTGTAGATGCAGGAGATGGAGGAAACGATGATGACATCCCGGCGCTCCGAAAGGGAGGAGGTGGCGGAATGGCGCAGCTTTTCTATCTCCTCATTGATGGCGCTGTCCTTCTCAATGTAGGTATCGGTGGAGGCGATGTAGGCTTCCGGCTGGTAGTAGTCGTAGTAGCTCACAAAGTATTCCACAGCATTCTTCGGGAAGAACTCCTTGAACTCGCTGCACAGCTGCGCCGCCAGCGTTTTATTGTGGGCCAGCACCAGCGTGGGCCGGTTGATGCGCTGGATGATATTGGCCATGGTGAAGGTTTTGCCGCTGCCGGTCACGCCCTTCAGGGTCTGCATCCGGTTGCCGGTCTCTATGCTTTTTACCAGGGCATCTATGGCCTCCGGCTGGTCACCGGTGGGCTGGAAAGGGGATACCAGTTCAAATCGGTCTTTGCTCATACGCCCTCCTTGTCGCTTCTTTTCCACCTTCTATTGTACCACAAAGAGAACGCGAACACAAGTTCGTTTTGCAAAAATCCATGAGGAAATTTGCGGGAGAAAAAGATGCAATTTTGTGCGAAAGCGACCAAAACGGCCGGTGCAAAATGCCAACAAAAAGCGGATGCCGCAGCACCCGCTTTTGGAGATCATTCTTTTGCCAGCACCTCCGTCAGGATCTTTTGGAACCGGGGCAGCCACCACAGCAGATAGCCGGCCCGGGTGGGGTGGATGGCATCGTTCATGTAGAGCGCCCGTTCCTCCGGGGAAAGGGCATTAAAGGCGGTATCGTGCCACAGGTCCAGCAGGGCAAAGTCCCATTTTTCCTGCAGATCCACCAGCAGGTTCACCAGCTTGTGGTAGCGGGGGTTATCGTACCGGGCGGCGGTGTAAAAGACGATGGGGCAGTCCCATTTTTCCCGCACAGTGGCCAGTACAGCCTCTATGCCCCCAACGGTGGTGGCAAGGTCGAAGTCCTCCAGCTGGAAGCCGCGGCTGATCCGCCCCGGGATACTACGGAAGGTGGCGTCATTGGTGGAAAGCTGACACAGGAAGCAATCGGGCGCCTGCGGCATGCGGGCCATGCGGCGGCGCAGCCGCTTAAGGTAGGAAAAGTATCCCCGGTCCGCCAGGGTGGTGGCGGAAACAGTCTCCTGAATGATGCGGCAGCCATCAATGCGGGCGAGATAATCTAGGAAGGAGACCCCGCCGGAGGAGAACCCGGAGGAAATGGAGGAGCCGAGACACAGGATGGTCTTTCCCCGCAGGGGGCTGTTATCCCTGGGCAGCTGGCGGCGCAGGGCATAGGGGGCGGCATTGCCGGGGTGGCCCAGCCCAAAGAATACCCGCAGCGCAATAATGGCGGCAATGATGATTATTATGCCAATCGCGATGAAAAGGACTTTCATTTATCTTCCTCCTGTGCTATAATTACAAGAGTTGGCTCCGATAGAGCGGCCCGTGTGGTGGTTTTCTACCTCCATTAAGCAACAAATGGGTGGGTTTTGTCAATACGGGAGCCGAAAGAAATACCCAAAGGAGGAAAAGCGCATGGGGAGACCATCACTGGCGGAGCAACGCCGTGTGGAAATATGCCGGGCGCTGCAAAGCTGTGTCATCCGCAACGGATCGTATGAGATGACCTCGGTGAAGGACATTGCGCAGGAGGCGGGTATGGCCGCCGGAATGCTGCATCACTATTTTGAGAGCAAGGATGATATTCTGCTGGTGACGGCGGAAATGGTGCTGCTGGAGCTGCAGAACCACCTGAGCGACCTGCTGCGCATCAAGGATGCCGCGGAGAGAGAAAAGATGTTGGAGGAGCTGCTGGGCGATAACGAGCAGAACCGGTTTTACATCATGCTGCAGGCCATGGCTCTGGCCATGCCGGCGGTGAATGAGCTGCTGCTTGGCAAGCAGGAGGAGATGCGGGATATCTTGGCAGAACGGCTGGAATTCCGCGGGAGCGACCCGGAAAAGGCCAAAGCCGATGCGGATCGGATGACCTTCCTGCTGTGCAGCGCGCTGACCACCCCCAAGGGCGTACAGAGCGCCGCCGCGCGGCAGATGACAGCGGATACCCTGCAGGAGCTTTTCCCATTGGGCTAAATTACAACAGGCACGCCTTACGGGGCGTGCTTTTTTGTGGGGTGGGGAAAGGATTTCTTGCGGCAGGTGTTGCGGTGCGGGAGGATTCATGATACAATATAGGGTGGAAAATTGTAAAAAGAGAGGGTGGCGGGCCTTTGAGCCAAACCGAAAAAACCATACAGAATTACCGGACGCTCCGCGAGCAGCAGGGGTGGGCCGATGCCATAAAAAAATACCTCAGCGAAAAGTACGAGACCCCGCCGCTGGCCCATGTGCATTCCTTTGGCTGCCAGCAGAGCGTTTACGATGGTGAACGCTTTAAGGGGGTGCTGGCCCAGCTGGGCTATGGCTTTACAGATGAGATCCGTCAGGCGGATCTCATCCTGTATAATACATGTGCCGTGCGGGAAAATGCCGAGCAGCGTGTCTTTGGCAATGTGGGGGCGCTTAAGGGCCTCAAAAAGCAAAAGCCCGACCTTGTTATTGCCCTGGCCGGCTGCATGACCGAGCAGCAGCAGGTCAGCGAAAAGCTGAAAATGAGCTACCCCTATGTGGATCTTGTAATGGGCAGCAATGCCGCTGGCCGTTTGCCGGAACTTTTGTACCGTGTCCTTATCGAAGGGCGGCGCAGCATTCGCCGGGATGCCGGGGAGGGCGGCACCGATACCACCCTGTACGAGGAGATGCCGGTGCTGCACGAAAGCCGGTTCAAGGCCTTTGTGCCGGTGATGTACGGCTGCGATAATTTTTGTTCCTACTGCATTGTGCCCTTCGTGCGCGGGCGCGAGCGCAGCCGCCTGCCCGCGGATGTCGTGCGCGAGGTGAAAAACCTGGTGGACGATGGCTGCCGGGATATCACCCTGCTGGGGCAGAACGTTAATTCCTACGGCAAGGGACTGCCGGAGCCGTGCAGCTTTGCGGCGCTTTTGCGGATGGTAAATGCCATTCCCGGGGATTTCCGCATCCGCTTTATGACCAGCCACCCCAAGGACTGCACCCATGAACTGCTGGACGCCATGGCGGAGTGTGATAAGGTGTGTAAACACCTGCACCTGCCGGTACAGAGCGGCAGCGACCGCATCCTAACGGCGATGAACCGCCACTACGACTTGCGGCATTACGAGGAATTGCTGCGCTATGCCAGGGAAAAAATGCCGGGGCTTTCCATCACCAGCGATATTATTGTGGGCTTCCCCGGAGAAACAAGGGAAGACTTTGAGAAAACGCTGGAGCTGGTACGGCGGACCAAATACAGCGCGCTCTTTACCTTCATCTACTCCCGGCGCAGCGGCACGGCCGCCGAAAAGCTGCCCGATCCCATTCCGGCCGAGGAAAAAAGCCGGTGGTTCAGGGAGCTGCTGGACACACAAGGGGCTATCGGCAGTGAGCTGCTGAAAAACTATGTGGGCAAAACGCTGCGGGTGCTGGCGGAGGACGAGGGCAAGACCCCCGGGACCCTTAGCTGCCGGGCGGAGGATAATACCATTGTGGAGGTGGCCGCCCCGCCCGAAATGATCGGGGAGTTCCTGCAGGTGCGCATCACCGCCGCCATGAACTGGGCGCTGCGCGGAGAGCGCGCCGAATAAAACAATAAACCTATGGAGGATAAAAAACATGACTTACACTGAACTGGTAGAGAAAGCGAGAGAGCTTGGTGTTGCTATCCAGGATACCGATGAGTTTACTGCCTTTATCGTGGCCAAAACTGCTGCCGATAAAAGCGAAAAGCTGCAGGATAAGCTGGGACAGTTCAACCTGAAAAAGCTGGACCTGAACCGGGCCATCATGGCGGAGGAAAAGGATGCCGATAAGATCGCCGCACTGAACGGCGAGGTAAAGAATCTGTACGAGGAGATCGTGAGCGATCCCCTGATGATCGCCTATTCCACCACCAAGGACGAACTGGATAACACGGTGCGATTCATCATGCAGATCATCCAGGGCAGCGCCAATGGCGATAACCCCTACGAGATCGAGGAACAGTCCTGCGGCGGAGATTGCTCCGCCTGCGGCGGCTGCCATTAAGGCTGCCTGCCGGAATGAAAGATTGAAAAAAAGAGGGTGCCGAAATGTCGCTGATACCGCAGGACCGCAGTAAATTATCCCCCATGATGCAGCAGTATCTTTCCATGAAGGATGAGCATCGGGACCAGATCCTCATGTTCCGTCTCGGAGATTTCTACGAGATGTTCTTTGATGATGCCGTGACCGCCTCCCGGGAGTTGGAATTGACGCTGACCGGGCGGGACTGCGGCCTTCCCGACCGTGCGCCCATGTGCGGGGTGCCCTATCACAGTGTGGAAAACTATATTGCGCGGCTGGTGAAAAAGGGCTACAAGGTTGCCATTTGCGAGCAGATGGAAAACCCGGCGCTGGCCAAGGGGATGGTCAAGCGGGATATTGTGCGGGTGGTGACCCCCGGCACCCTGATGGAAGCCAACATGCTGGAGGAGGGCAGCAATAACTACATTTGCAGCCTGTGCCCGGCAGGGGAGCGCTGCGGTCTGGCCTTTGCCGATATTTCCACCGGTAGCGTGCTGGTGACCGAGGTCTCCGGGGAAATGGCGGTCATCAACGAGTTGGGTAAGTACATCCCGCATGAGGTCATCTATGCCGAGGAGCTGCCGCAGCTGCGTTCAGTGGTGGGCTTTCTCAAGGACCGGCTGTGCTGTGCGGCCCAGGCGGGAGACCGTGATGCCTATACCGAGGAAACAGCCAAAAAGCTGGTAACGGAGCAGTTTGGTGCGGATACCGTGACCCGACTGGCGGGTACCCCGCTGGCGGTGCGGGCCCTGGGCGGGCTGATGGCCTACTTGAGGGTGACACAGTTCACCGGGCTGGAGCGCCTGCTGGAGGCAAAAAGCTATCTGCCGCAGGAATATATGCGGCTGGATGTGGCGGCCCGCCGCAACCTGGAGCTGACCGAAACGATGCGCAGCCGGGAAAAGCGGGGAACGCTTTTCTGGGTGCTGGATAAGACCAAGACCTCGATGGGACGGCGTTTACTGAGAAGCTCTATCGAGCAGCCGCTTTTATCGGTCAATGCCATTAACCGGCGGCTGAATGCCGTGACCGAGCTGACCCGGAACAGTATTCTCATCAGTGAGCTGGTGGCGTCCCTGGATGGCGTGTATGACCTGGAACGGCTGATGACCCGGGTGGTGTACGGCAATCCTCCAGTGAAGGATATGATCGCCCTGGGGGCTACTACGGCCCGTCTGCCGGCCATTAAGGAGCTGCTGGGTGAGGTGCAGTGCGCCCTGCTGCGGGAAATTGAACAGAACATAGACCCCCTGGAGGATGTGGCCCGGCTCATCGGCTCGGCCATCGATCCGGACAGTGATATTCCGCTGAAAGAAGGCGGTGTCATCCGGGAGGGGTACGATAAGCAGCTGGATGAGGCTCGGCATCTTTCTAAGGATATCCGGGGCATCCTGGCGGAGATAGAGGAACGGGAAAAGGATGCCACCGGCATCCGGACGCTGCGCATCGGGTATAACCGGGTGTTCGGCTATTACATCGAGGTTTCCAATTCCTTCAAGGATCAGGTGCCGGCGCATTATATCCGCAAGCAGACCCTGACCAATGCCGAGCGGTACATTACCGAGGAGATAAAGGAGCTGGAGGAACGGGTGCTGCACGCCCAGCAGGAAGCCATAGACCGGGCTTCCGAGCTGTACGAGCAGGTGAGAGCGACGGTTGCAGCGGAGCTGCCGCGCATCCAGCAGACGGCGGCGGCCGTAGCTGGGCTGGATATGCTGTGCAGCCTTGCTACTGTGGCGCTGAATAACAACTACTGCTGCCCCACGGTGGATCTCTCGGATGAAATTGAAATCAGCGAGGGGCGGCACCCTGTGGTGGAGCAGCTGCTGGACGGCGTACCCTTTGTGCCCAACGATACCAAGCTCAATAACCGGGAAAACCAGATTGCGGTACTGACCGGCCCCAATATGGCGGGTAAATCCACCTATATGCGGCAGGTGGCGCTTATCGTGCTGATGGCGCAGGTGGGGTCTTTTGTCCCGGCGGCCAGTGCCCGTATCGGCATTGTGGATGGCATCTATACCCGTGTGGGCGCCAGTGATGACCTGACCACCGGCCAATCCACCTTCATGGTGGAAATGAGTGAGGTGGCGAATATCCTGAAGGAAGCCACCGAAAAGAGCCTGCTCATTCTCGATGAGATCGGGCGGGGAACCTCCACTTACGATGGTATGAGCATTGCCCGGGCAGTGATAGAATATATTGCCGACCGCAAAAAGCTGGGGGCCAAGACACTCTTTGCCACCCACTACCACGAGCTGACCGAGCTGGAGGAGCTTATTCCCTGTGTGAAAAACTACAATGTGGCGGTGAAAAAACGCGGCGAGGATATTGTTTTCCTGCGGCGCATCATTCCCGGCGGGGTGGATGAAAGCTACGGCATCGAGGTTTCCAAGCTGGCGGGTATCCCCCGGTGGGTCATCGACAGAGCCTACGAGGTGCTTTCTTCCCTGGAGGAGGGGCAGGCGGTGAGCGAGGCGAGGGTAAAGACCCGTGCCAAGCCCAAAGAGGAAAGCGAGCAGTTGTATTTCATTGATGAAAAGGCGGAAGCCATAAAGAAACGGCTGCGCGGTGCCGACCCAAATACCCTAACGCCCATCGAGGCGTTGAACCTCATTTATGAACTGAAGAAGCTGCTGTAAGCGGCAATATAAACCAAAGACACCATGGCAAGTACAGTGAAAGGAGATGAGCCTGTGCCGAAAATCAATATACTGGACCGGGAAACCGCGGAGCTGATCGCGGCGGGTGAAGTGATAGAGCGTCCCGCCTCGGTGGTGAAAGAGCTGGTGGAAAATTCAATCGATGCCGGGGCGACCGCCATCACGGTGGAGATCGGACACGGCGGGGTACGGCTCATCCGTGTGACCGATAACGGCTGCGGCATCGAGCGGGAGGATGTGCCAAAGGCATTCCTGCGGCATGCCACCAGCAAGGTGCTGCGCCCGGAGGATCTTGACCGCATCGGGACGCTGGGCTTCCGCGGGGAGGCGCTGGCCTCCATCTGCGCGGTGAGCGAAACGGAAATACTGACCCGCGCGGCGACCGAGGAGATCGGGACGCGGTACACGCTGGCCGGGGAGTGCGCCGGAGAGCTGGCGGAGGCGGGCTGCCCGGTGGGAACCACCATCACGGCAAAAAATCTCTTCTACAATGTGCCGGCCAGGATGAAATTTCTGAAGAAGGACAGCACCGAGGGAACAGCGGTGGCAACGCTGATGGATCGGCTGGCGCTTTCTCACCCGGAAATTGCGTTTAAGCTTATCCGGGATCGGGAAGTAAAGCTGGCTACCCCCGGCAGTGGCGACCTGCTGGCAGCCATTTTTGCGGTATATGGCAATGAATTTGGCCGGGGACTCATCCCGGTGGAGTGTGAGAATGGGCCCATCCGGATCAGCGGTTACCTGGCAAGGCCGGAATGCTGCCGGCCCTCCCGCAGCATGGAGCACTTTTTCATCAACAATCGCTATGTGAAAAGTGTTACCATCATGGCGGCGGTGGAGGAAAGCTACCGCAACCACATCATGGTGGGCAAGTTCCCGGGGTGTATTATCAACCTGATGGTAGATCCCGCCCAGGTGGATGTGAATGTCCACCCGGCCAAGCTGGAGGTCAAATTAAGCGATGAGCGTTCGGTGTTTGATGCGGTGGTGAATGCCTGCCGCGGAGCATTGAGCCGGATGAACCGAACCGTTGCGGTGCGGGATGTCGGCGGGAAACGCTTTAGCGAGTTTGAACTGTACCACCGCCCGGCGGAGGGCACCCAGACCCGCATGACGGCGGAGCAGTACCGCCAAATGGCCGAAAGCCTGCCGGAGAAAAAGACCTTCGGCAGGGTTTCGATGCTTTCCAGCGGGGGCAGCAGCCGGTATGGCAGCAGCCTGCCGCCCAAGGGGACAAGCTACGGCATGGGAGAGCAGTCCCCGGCGGAGCCGAGAAAATGGGAGCCGAAGCAGGAGACCCCGATAAAGACGGAAAACGAGACTGTCGAAAAGGCAATTGATGATATAGCGGAAGCCCCGCCTGCTGCGGCGGAGAAACCGGAGCTTGCCCCGCAGGAGCCGGAGCGGGAAGCTGCGGCTGCGGAACCGGCCGTGCCGGATGAACACGAGCCTGAACCGATCGAAGAAGCGCCCACCGTGGCGGGGGAGGAAGAAACCACCGAGCCGGAATACCGGCTTATCGGGGAGGTTTTTGCGACCTACCTGCTGGCCGAGCACGGGAATGAGCTGCTGCTCATCGATAAGCACGCCGCCCACGAGAGGATACTGTTTAACCGCCTGAAGCGGCAGCACCAAAGCGGCGCTGTGGAACGCCAGGTGCTGTTGGTGCCTTTGACCATCCATATGCCGCGGGAGCTGTATGATGCCGCCATAAAGAACCTGGATTGCTTTGAGCGGGCAGGCTTTGCTGCGGAGGACTTTGGTGAGGGGTGCCTGCGGGTGCGGGAAGTCCCGACCATCCTGGAGGATATCCCGGCGGAGGATCTGCTGACCGAGCTGTGTGAGCGGCTGCTGCACCGCGGCGGCATGGATGAGGAAGCCATCTATGATGAGCTGTATCACTCGGTGGCATGCAAGGCGGCCATCAAGGGGAATATTCCCTCGATGGAGCGGGAGCAGCAGGAGCTGCTGCGGCTGCTGCGGGAGGACCCCACAGTGCGCAACTGTCCGCATGGGCGGCCGGTGGCCATTGTCATTACCCGGCGGGAGCTGGAAAGAATGTTCGGGAGGATCGTTTGATCCATTTTGCGTAGAAGGAGGGGAGTACCGTGCGGCTGAAACCGAATACGCTGATCGTAGTGGCGGGGCCCACGGCCTCCGGCAAAACAGCGCTGGCCATCCAAATCGCGAAAGCGGTGGATGGAGAGATCGTTTCCGCCGACAGTATGCAGATCTACCGGGGAGTGGACATTGCCACGGCAAAGCCCACCCCGGAGGAGCTGGCGGCGGTGCCTCACCACCTTATCGGCTTTTTGCCGATGGATCGGGCTTTTTCGGTGGCGGATTACGCGGAGTTGGCCCGCAAGGAGATCAATGATATTCTAAGCCGGGGCAAGGTGCCGGTGCTGTGCGGCGGTACGGGGCTTTACATCAAGGCCATTGTGGACAATGTGCAGTACAGCGAGGCAATCACCGGCGATGAAGCGCTGCGGGAGCGGCTGCGGCAGCTGGCGGAGCGGGAGGGCAATGATGCCCTGTGGCGGCGGCTGGAAGCAATGGACCCCGAAACGGCCAAGCGTATCCACCCCAATAATGTGGGCCGGGTCATTCGGGCCATTGAGGTGATGACGGTCAGCGGAAAGTCCATCCGGGAACACGAAGCCGAAAGCCTGCGGGAGCCATGTCCCTATCATGTCATTGAGCTGGGGCTGCGCTATCACGACCGGGAAACGCTGTATGGACGCATTAACCGGCGGGTGGATAAAATGGTGGAGATGGGGCTGACTGAGGAGGTAAAAGCTGCCCGGGAACAGGGCCTGACCGCTACCGCCGCGCAGGCCATCGGCTGTAAGGAGCTGTATAGCTGGCTGGACGGCAAAGAAACCCAGGAGGAAGCGCTGGAAAAGCTGAAGCAAAGTACCCGCCGCTACGCCAAGCGTCAGCTGACCTGGTTTGGGACGGATCAGCGGATGCGCTGGATCGAGCTGGACACGCTGGCCGCGGGGGAAACGCCGCTGGATAAGGCAATGGAGATACTGGAAAAGGAGGGAATGGCATGAAAAGCGGAATGGGCAAGCTGCTGACCTTTATTATGGCGGCATTTTTGCTGGTGTTTGCGGGCTACCATGCCTACCGGCACTTTTTCAGCGACTATACTACCGAGAATGTATACCGCTATACGGTATACCACAGCACTACCGCTCAGGGGGTGTTTTTTCGGGAGGAAAAAAGCCTGGACCAGTCCGCAGGCAGCAACCTGCGCTATGCGGTGCGTGATGGCGAAAAGGTGCGGGTGGGCAGCGTGCTGGCCTACCGGTACAGCGATGCCCTGAGTGCCGACTTGGCGGAGCGCCGGGCAGAGGCCCAGAAGGAGCTGACCATGCTGCAGCGGGTACTGGCCCAGCTGCAAAGCAGCAATACCCCTACCGTAAGCGACCTGACCAGGAATACCGATATCGACCTGCAAAAGCTGGCGGAAGCGGTGGCACTGGAGCATTACAGCGGGATGGATACCCTGGCGCTGAACCTGCAGGAGGAGATCAACCTGGGCAGCGGCATTACCGGGAAAACCGCGGCGCTGGAAGCCCGCATTGCTGAGCTGGAGGCCCAGACATCTGGGAGTGCCAGCGGGGAAGCGGTATACAGCACACTGGAGGGGTATTTCAGCAGTGTGGTGGATGGCCGGGAAGGGGAATATACCCCGGCCCGCCTGGAAGCGATGAGCTGCGATGACCTGCAAACGCTGCTGACTGCCGGTGAAACGGAAGAAGCTGGGCTTGGCAAGGTAGTTTCCGGGCCGGAGTGGTACTTTGCGCTGACCATCAGCAGCAAGGAGCACAAAAACTACCAGCTGGGCAGCCGGGTCAATCTCGCTTTTGCCGGGGGAGGCACAGCACAGGGCACGGTGGTGCGCACCGAGCTTTCCGATGACGGCAGCGCCATGATGTTGGTCATCCGGGGTGATACCGTTACGGAGGATACCGTATCCCGCCGGGCAGCTACGGTGCGACTTTCTTCCGAAAATTATACCGGCGTGCGGTTCGATAAAGAATACCTGCGCATTGTGGATGGCGTAAAAGGCGTTTATGTCGATAACGGGTACAGCGTCAAATTCAAGACGGTGGATATCATTTATGAAGGGGACACCTACTACCTCAGCAGGCTGAATTATACCGGCGAAGAGCAGCTCAATATCTTCGATAAGCTTATTGCAAGTAAAACGGAGCTTTACGATGGGATGCCGCTTAGTGATTTGTGAGGGAACTGCCGGACATGGACACAATTTCTTGTGGTAACGCATTGACAGGAACCACAAAGAATGGGATAATAGATTTATATATCAAATATTCTGCGCAAGGAGGCCGTTATGAGTTTCATCAATAAATTCAAGGACTTTATGGGGATCGGCGAAGAAGATTTCGAGGACGATTTTGAGGAAAACGAGCAGCCCGAGGAGATGGAAGACGATCCGTTTGGGGGCTTTTCCATGCAGCCGGAGTACCGCCCCGGCAAAACCGAGCCGGCCGAAAAGACCGCGGCGCCCCGCAAGGATAATAAGGTCGTCAATATCAATACCACAACGCAGCTGCAGGTGGTGCTGGTAAAGCCGGAGAAGTTTGAGGACGCTTCCGGCATCGCGGATCATCTGCTTGCCAAGCGCACCGTGGTGCTCAATCTGGAATCGACCAACCGCGAGATTGCCCGCCGACTGGTGGATTTCTTAAGCGGTGTGGCCTATGCCAACGGTGGCCAGATCAAGAAAGTGGCAAATTCTACTTATATCATCACCCCCTATAATGTAGGCGTGATGGGCGACAGCCTGCTGGACGAGCTGGAAAACAGCGGACTGTATCTGTAAGCAAGGGACCGTAACACTGGACCGGCACGACCGGGGGAGGAACAGAAAATGACCGAGAATTTGGCTCATCCGCAGTTTAGCAAGGGACTTTCCGGCTATAAGGTCGAGGAAGTGGATTCTTACATCGATAAGGTACTGGATACCGTCAAGGATCTCAAGGACCAGAATGAGGTTTTGGAAGAAAAGATAGGCGTACTGGCCGAAAGTCTGCAGAAATACCGCGAGGATGAGGACAGCCTGCGGGAGGCGCTGCTGGGCGCGCAGAAGATGGGTGACAGCATCATCAAGAACGCGAACAATAAGGCGGAGATCACCATGCGGGAGGCTTCCGTTAAGGCGGCGCATATCGTGGAGGAGGCCCGCAAAAAGGTGGAGGATGAAAAGGACGAGCTCATCCGGGTACAGACCGCTGCCGCCGATTTTAAGGCAAAGCTCATTGAGCTGTACCGGGAACACATCGAGCTGGTGACCCGCATCCCCGTAAGCGATAGCGCCCCCGCAGAGGAAGCTCCTGCCGTGGAAGAGCCCATTGCCGAGGAAGTGGCCGAGACGGTGGAGGTAGCTGGATCGGCTGTGGAACCTACCCCTGTGGAAGCGGCCGAAGAAGCGGCAGCCGAGCATGAGGAGCAGTCTGCCCCCGTGGAGGAAGCACCTGCTGCCCCCGTAGTGGAAGAAAAATCGGATATCCCCGCGGCTGGTGAGGACATCTTTGCCGAGTTTGAAAAGAAAAAACAGCAGATCCTCAATTTTGATATCGGGGAGCAGCCAGAAACTGAGCGCCGCAGTAAATTTGCGGGGCTGAAGTTCGGCAACGATTTTAACCTGATGGATGATGAGGACGACGACTTTTAATAAAAACTAAAGCAGTCTGCGGCCTGTGGTAAACGGGTCGCAGACTTTTGAGGGTATTGATATGTTTAAGATCATTTCGGTTGTGATCGGCTTTCTGCTGCTGGGGCTGGACCAGTGGAGCAAGCAGTGGGCCATCACCCACCTGGAGGGGGCCGGTACGGTACCGGCGCTGCCGGGACTTTTCAATTTTGATTTTTTGCCCAATGGCAATGACGGCGCTGCCTGGGGAATGCTCTCCGGCAAGCAGACGCTGCTTATCGCGGCGACGGCCGTTATGCTGCTGGCTATCATCATCTACATGGTGGCCAAGCGCAAAAAAATGGCCAACATGGCCTTCCTTTCGCTGATACTGGTGGTATCCGGTGGCGTCGGGAATCTTATTGACCGCGTGGCGCAGGGCTATGTGGTGGATTTTATCCGCTTTGCGTTTTGGAACCGTTTCCCGACCTTTAATGTAGCGGATATCGCCATCACCGTTGGCGTGGCGCTTTTGGTCATCTATATCCTGTTTATCGACGGGAAGAAGGAGAAAAAGAGTGGAACGCCATGAGCTGACCGTGACCGCCGAAGCGGCGGGCTGCCGGCTGGATAAAGGATTGGCGCTGCTGGCACCGGAACTTTCCCGCAGTCAAATTCAAACTTTGGCGGAAAAGGGAAGTATCCTGAAAAACGGCGCTGCGGCAGGGAAAAAGGACACCTTGCGGGAGGGTGACAGTATCATCATTACCCTGCCGGACCCGGTACCCACCGGCACCCAGGCCGAGAATATCCCGCTGGAGATCATATATGAGGACGATGATCTGCTGGTAGTGAATAAGCCCAAGGGAATGGTGGTCCACCCGGCGGCAGGCAATTATACCGGCACGCTGGTGAATGCCCTGCTGTACCACTGCGGAGACAGCCTTTCCGGCATCAATGGAGAGATACGCCCCGGTATTGTGCATCGCATCGATAAGGATACCAGTGGGCTGCTGATCGTGGCCAAGAATGACACCGCCCACCGGCGCCTGGCCGAGCAAATAAAGGCCCACAGCTTTACACGGGAGTATGAAGCAATAGTTTACGGGCATTTTAAGGAACGGCAGTTTACCGTGGATGCACCGATCGGCCGGCATAAAACCGACCGCAAAAAGATGTGTGTGACCGAGGAAAACAGCCGCCACGCTGTTACCCATGTGCAGGTGCTGGCGGAATATCCCGGCTTTAGTCATATACGGTGCAGGCTGGAAACCGGCCGTACGCATCAAATTAGGGTGCATATGGCCTATATGGGCCACCCGGTGGTGGGGGATCCGGTATACGCCCCAGGACGGCCGGACTGCGGGGTGCAGGGCCAGTGCCTGCACGCCAAAAAGATCGGATTCATCCACCCAAGAACGGGCGAATATATGGAATTTGATTCAGCGCTGCCGCAGTACTTTACGGCACTGCTGATGAAAATAAGCAAAGAGTAATCGTGTAATCGGAGGTAGCTATGACACAGGAAAAACTGGAACAGCTGAAAGCGACCGCCACAGAGGTGCGCCGCGGTATTCTGACCGAAGTTCATGCCGCCAAGTCGGGTCATCCGGGCGGCTCGCTTTCGGTCGCGGATATTATTACCTACCTGTACAGCGAGGTGCTGCGGGTTGACCCCGAAAATCCCCGCTGGGAGGACCGTGACAGATTGGTGCTAAGCAAGGGTCACACCTGCCCGGCGCTGTACGCTATGCTGGCGGAAAAGGGCTTCTTCCCCAAGGAGGAGCTGACCACCTTCCGCGCGATCGGTTCCCGTCTGCAGGGCCACCCCGATATGAATAAGGCCCCCGGCATTGATTTTTCCGCCGGTTCGCTGGGTCAGGGCGTCAGTGCCGCCTGCGGTATGGCGTTGGCCGGTAAGCTGGGGCACAAGGACTACCGTGTCTATACCATTCTGGGCGATGGCGAAATTGAAGAGGGCCAGGTGTGGGAGGCCGCTATGTTTGCCGACCACTACAAGCTGGATAACCTTTGCTTCATCATCGATAACAATGATCTGCAAATCGACGGCCGTGTGGGCGAGGTTTCTTCTCCCTATCCCATCGATGAAAAGTTCCGTGCCTTTGGCTTTGAGGTATTCTGCTGCGATGGCCACGATTTTGCCGCGTTGGAGGAGACCTTCCAAAAGGTGCTGAATGTAACCGGCAAGCCGGCAGCGATCATTGCCAAGACTATAAAGGGCAAGGGTGTCAGCTACATGGAAGACCAGGTGGGCTGGCACGGCAAGGCCCCCAATGATGCCGAGTACGAACAGGGCATGAAAGAGCTGGAGGAGGTGCGGTAACATGGCAGAGGTAATGAAAAAAGCGACCCGTGACAGCTACGGCGAAGCACTGGTAGAGCTGGGGCAGAAAAACCCCAATATTGTAGTATTTGATGCGGACCTGGCCGGTGCCACCAAGACCGGCGTATTCAAAAAAGCATTCCCGGACCGCTTCTTTGATTGCGGCATTGCTGAGGGGAATATGATGGTAGCGGCAGCGGGTGTTTCTACCTGCGGATACATTCCTTTTGCCAGTACCTTTGCCATGTTTGCAGCCGGCCGCGCCTATGAGCAGATCCGCAACAGCATTGGTTATCCCCACCTCAATGTCAAGATCGGCGCGACCCATGCCGGTATTTCCGTCGGTGAGGATGGCGCGACCCACCAGTGCAATGAGGACATCGCCCTAATGCGCACCATTCCCGGTATGGTGGTTATCAATCCAGCCGATGATGTGGAAGCCAAGGCTGCTGTAAAGGCTGCCGCTGCCTATGTAGGCCCGGTTTATCTGCGCTTTGGCCGTCTGGCTGCCCCCATTTTTAATGATGCCACGACCTACAAGTTTGAGATGGGCAAGGGCATTACCCTGCGGGACGGCAAGGATGTGACCATTGTGGCTACTGGTATCCTGGTAGGCGAGGCCATCAAGGCTGGTGAGCTGCTGGCCGCTGAGGGGATCGATGCCCGTATCATCAATATCCACACCATCAAGCCTATTGATAAAGAGCTGCTGGTAAAGGCCAGCCGGGAGACTGGCCGCATTCTCACCTGCGAGGAGCATTCCATCATTGGCGGCCTGGGTTCCGCCGTCATCGAAGCTATCGCGGAGGATGCCCCCTGCAAGGTCAGCCGCCTGGGTGTCAACGATCAGTACGGACATTCCGGCCCCGGCGCCAAGTTGCTGGAGGAGTACGGCTTTACTGCCGAAAACATTGCGGCCCGTGCCAAGGAACTGCTGAAGTAATCGAATCACCACGCCGCCCGGCGCTGCTTTGTGCGGTTCCGGGCGGCTTTTGCGCAAAGAAAGGAGGGCTTCTATGGCGAGATTTCGTCTGCCGCAGCGGCGGCTGGATCGTGTGCTGCCGGTGGCGGCCCTTCTGCTATGTGCGGGATTGCTGCTCCTGCCGTTACAGGAGGAACCCTATACAGAAACGCCCTTTGCCGAGAGGATGGAGGCTGTCCCGGAAGACTTGGATGAATTCCTCAAGCTGGCGTCTACCGATATTAATACGGCCGATAAGGAAGCCCTGATGGAGCTGCCCGGCATCGGGGAGGTCCTCTCCGACCGTATCCTGAAATACCGGGCGCAGCATGGCCCCTTCGACGATTGGTCTGAATTCCTTCAAATTCAAGGGATAGGGGAGCACCTGGTGGAGACCCTACGACCGGTAGCGTATCTGGGTTGAACAGCCGCCAAGGCGGCAGGAGAAAAAAGGACGAAAAAAATCTAAAAAAAAGCAGTAAAACGGTTGACAAGAGGCTGATGATATAGTATAATTCGTTTTGTCGCCTGCGGAAATATCCGCCGGAGGACAAGCCAATGTGGGAGCATAGCTCAGCTGGGAGAGCACCTGCCTTACAAGCAGGGGGTCACAGGTTCGAGCCCTGTTGTTCCCACCAATGGCCCGGTAGTTCAGCTGGTTAGAACGCTAGCCTGTCACGCTAGAGGTCGTGGGTTCGAGCCCCATCCGGGTCGCCATTTCCGGCTCTGTAGCTCAGTTGGTAGAGCAGTGGACTGAAAATCCACGTGTCACTGGTTCGATTCCAGTCGGAGCCACCATTTGCGGGTTTAGCTCATCTGGTAGAGCGCCACCTTGCCAAGGTGGAGGTAGCGAGTTCGAGCCTCGTAACCCGCTCCAAAAAAGGACGCCAATAGGCGTCCTTTTTCTTTTGGAGCAGGGGGACGCATCATTTCAATAAAGGGACAGCACCTATTCTAAACCGATGGTTATTTTTACCCTGTTTGCCGCTCTTTTGCGGCCTTTAGGTTGACTTTAGCCTTAGATTATAATATAACCAAAAGTGAGATAGCTGTGATAGAAAGAGGGGATGGAGATGCGTCTGCTTATAGCGGAGGACGAGGTAGACCTGGCGGAAGCGCTGACGGCCTTTTTTGAAAAAAACCAGTTTGCCGTGGATTCCGTCCACAATGGCTTTGATGCCTATGAATACGGCAGCAGCGGGGAATATGATGCCATCATCCTGGATATAATGATGCCCAAGATGAATGGCGTGGAGGTGCTGCAAAAGCTCCGGGCCGAGGGCATCAAGACCCCCATTATGATGCTGACTGCCAAAGCGGAAAAGGATGACCGCATCACCGGCTTTAATGCTGGCGCGGATGACTATCTGCCTAAGCCCTTCGAGCCGGATGAACTCATTGCGCGGGTACGGGCCATGCTACGCCGCAGTGAGGATTACCACCCCACCTTGCTTACCTGGGGTGATATCACCCTCAATCCCGATACTGGTGTGCTTTCCTGCGGCAGGGAATCCGTCCACCTCAGCGGCCGTGAGTTTCAGGTCATGGAGCTTTTTATGCGCTCGCCCAAGGTGGTTCTCTCCGCTGACCGCATCATGGAGCGGGTATGGGGCTGGGACAGCGATGCCGAGATCAATGTGGTGTGGGTGCATATTTCCAATCTGCGTAAAAAACTCAAATCCATCGGCAGCAGCGTAACCATTACCGCCAACCGCGGGTTGGGCTACCTATTGGAGGAGGCAATATGATAAAAACATTGAGAAAGCGATTTATCCGTATTGCTGTTTTAGCGGTTACGGCTGTACTGCTGATACTTTGTTTAATTGTAAATATTGCAAATTATGCTTCGGTGGATAACAGCCTGACCAACATGCTGCAAATCATCAGCAATAACCGGGGCATGGTGCCACAGTCACCCCCCGGCGGCTTTGATAAACCGGGGACCCGACCGGAAGGCGGCTTTACGCCGGAAACCCCCTTTTCCACCCGCTATTTTGTCCTTTGGTATGATGCCGATGGCACCCTTCTGCGCTCCGACCTTGGTAAAATAGCCGCGGTGACCGAAGCCGATACCGCCGAGTATCTGCAGGCCGCGGCAAAGCACGGCGCCGGTTATTGTTGGGTCAATGGCTATCGTTGCTTTGTCACACAAAGCGAAGACGGCGGTTTTATGGCCATTTTCCTGGATGCACATCGTGATTTACAAACAGTGAAAACCACCGCGTGGCTTTCACTGGCGGCTATGCTGTTCTGCGTGGCGTGTGTTTATCTCGTCGTCACGCTGCTTTCCCGCCGCGCCATCGATCCGGTGGTGAAGGCCAGCGAAAAACAAAAGCAATTCATCACCGATGCCGGCCATGAACTAAAGACCCCCATCACTGTTATTGCTACCAGCCTTAAGGTGCTGGAAATGGAAAGCGGCGAGAACAAATGGATCGATAAATCGCTGGCACAGACCGAAAAACTGCGGGACCTTGTCAATTCGCTGGTGAGCCTTTCCCGCATGGACGAGGAGCAGAGTCCATTGAAGATGTGCGACTTTTCTCTATCCGATGCAGTAAGTGAAATAGTAGGCTCCTTTGCGGACTTTGCCGCAGCAAACGGTCACATGTTGACCGCAGAGATCGCTCCGGAGATACTCTACCATGGTGACGAATATGCTATCCGTCAGCTGGTGTCTATCCTGCTTGATAATGCGGTGAAATATGCAAGCGATGGTTCTCCGATCCGTCTGACGCTGGAGAAAGGGAAAAAAGGACCTGTGCTGCGCACTGTGAACTGCTGTGAGGGGCTGACCCAGCAACAGGCGGATAAGCTGTTTGACCGCTTTTACCGTGTGGATCAATCGCGAACGACCGGAGGGTTTGGAATCGGACTTTCGATGGCACGCAGTATCGCAGAGGGGCACAAGGGGAGTATTAAGGCGACCTGCCGTGAGGAAAACAAAATTGAATTTACGGTTTCACTGGGCAAATGCGTTTGAAGCAAAAGGAAGCAGAGTGGAAAAGCTCTGCTTCTTTTTGAAATTGAACGGCGAAAATTTGTTCTTTCTCTATTGAACCACCGGAGCATTTCTGATAAAATAAGGGAGTAGGACATAGCGAGAACCCCCGCTGCATAAGTTGGGACGGGGTGATGGAATGGAGAAGCTATGGTACAAAGCAGTAATGATCTTTGCATTATCGATGACTGTGGTGGCAGCCGGGTATTTTCTTACAGGGTTGAACGATCAACTGGCACAGCAAGTGCAATCCGGTGCAGTGGATAATATGTCGGTAGTGGTGCTGGATGCCGGTCACGGCGGTATGGACGGCGGAGCAACCGCTGCGGGGGTGCGTGAGTGTGAGATCAATTTGTCAATTGCCCAAAAGGCGCGCGATTTTTTAACACTGATGGGATACCGTGTGGTGATGACCCGCGAGAACGATACGCTGCTTGCAGATGAGGGCGCTGGAACGGTTCGGGCGCAGAAACGCAGCGATTTGAAAAATCGATTGGAGATCATGGAAGGGACCCCCAACTCGGTAGGGGTGAGTATTCACCAGAACCATTTTTCACAGTCCTATGTGCACGGGGCGCAGGTCTTTTACGGCAAAGCGGACGGCAGCCGAGAGCTGGCGGAGCGGATCCAAAAGAATATAGCGACATATTTGCAGGCCGACAATAAACGCAAGATTAAGGAAGCAGATTCATCGCTGTTTATCTTGAATAACAACAGAGCCAACCCCTCAGTGATGGTAGAATGCGGTTTTTTATCAAACCCAAAGGATATGGAAGATCTGCAGCAGGAGAAATACCAGGGTATGCTGGCTTTTTTGATTACCGTCTCACTGATGGAATACGAACACGCCCCGCAGGGATAGCAGCGTAAAGAAAGGAAACAGCATGGCAGTAAAAGAAATAAAAGAGAAAAGTATTTATGTCTGTACCGAGTGCGGTTACGAGAGCGCCAAATGGCAGGGGCGGTGCCCAGATTGCGGTAACTGGAACACCCTGGTGGAGGAAACACGCATTATAGGTAAGGAGAAAAAGGGTGCGCCTGCAATGCAGCGGGAGGCTTCGCCGGTGATGGCATTGGATACTGTTAATGCCGATGAATCGGTGCGGTACCACACCGGCATGGAGGAGCTGGATCGCGTGCTGGGAGGCGGAATAGTCCCAGGCGCGGCGATCCTGGTGTGCGGTGATCCCGGCATTGGGAAATCCACAGTACTGCTGCAGATGTGCCGGACGCTGGAGGATGATTTGCGGGTCCTGTATGTTTCCGGGGAGGAAAGCCCCAGGCAGATAAAGCTGCGGGCCAACCGGCTGGGAGTGACCGGGGAAAAGGTGTTGCTGACGGCGGCCACCGATGCCGAGCAGATAAGGGAGACGATACTGGAGAACAAACCTGATATTGTGGTGGTGGATTCCATTCAAACCCTTTCAGTCGCCAGCGTCAGCTCCTCACCGGGCAGCGTTTCGCAGGTGAGAGAATCGGCTATGCTGCTGATCGACACCTGTAAGGGACAGGAAATCCCGTTGTTCATTGTGGGGCATGTGAACAAGGACGGCAATATTGCGGGCCCGAAGGTGCTGGAGCATATGGTGGATACGGTCCTTTACTTTGAGGGAGATAAAAACCTGAGCTACCGCATTCTGCGGGCTAACAAAAACCGCTTTGGTTCCACCAATGAGATCGGCGTTTTTGAGATGGGACAGAACGGGCTGCGCGAGGTGCCGAATCCCAGCGAAGCGCTGCTTTCCGGCCGGCCGCTGGACTGCAGCGGCAGCTGTATTACCTGCCTGATGGAGGGTACCAGGCCCATTTTGGTGGAGATACAGGCGCTGGTGACCAAAACCAGCTTTGGCAACCCGCGGCGGGTGGCTACTGGCTTTGATATGAACCGCACCGCGATGCTGCTGGCAGTGCTGGAAAAGCGCGCGGGCTTTTATATGGGGAACCTGGATGTCTTTGTAAATGCGGCGGGCGGTATGCGGGCGGACGAGCCCTCCGCTGACCTGGCGGTGGCGATGGCGGTACTGAGCAACCTGCTGGATAAGGTGATCCCCGATGATATGCTGCTGTTGGGCGAGATTGGCTTGGCAGGAGAGATCCGCTCCACGCCGCAGGTGCAGCAGCGGGTAGGGGAGGGCTACCGGCTGGGCTTCCGGCGCTTTCTGGTGCCGAAAAGCTCGATGAAGACGATGAACACGGCTGACTACCCCGAGGCGGAGTTTCTGCCGGTGGGTCAGTTGAGTGAAGCTGTGCGGCTGCTGCGAAACTAACAGAATAGACAAAAATTGACGGTTTATCAGATGGTAGGCCGTCTTTTTTTTGAAAATTTGTAGTGAAAATGCACAATGAATAACAGAAAATTTATGCTGATATGTAAAATCGCATATAAAGATATTGACAGAGGTGGGGGGGCGGAGTATATTGTAATTAAATTGGTCGGCCAACCATTTTAAGTACGAAAATGTAATCCAAGGAAAGGTGCTGCTGAAGGGGGAAGAACCGGAGGCAGCAAAAAGGAGGATTTATTTTATGTTGAGTTTCTGGCGTGCAATTTTCTATTCGTCCTTACTCGACCCGATTTTTACGGCAGTAGCCTCTGCACTGGGTGTAACAAAGCAGGTGTGTAAGGAATACTGCACCAGCGGTGTTATGGAGTATGGTCTTACCATGCTGCTGATTGTGCTGGCGGTCATTCTGGTCATCGTTCTTATCCGTGTATTTGGTCTACTGAACGGCGGCAACCTAAGCGGTAAGTACAACCCCGAGAGCCTGGAAAAGGTGAAGAGCAGTCCTCTTGCGGGCAAGAACATCGTTTTCCTGGGTTCTTCCGTCACCAAGGGCTTTGCGGCCTATGGCAAGTCTTTCGTTGACATGATCGCCGCCCGCACCGGCGCTACCTGTGTGAAGGAAGCAGTAAGTGGTACTACTCTGGTGGACGACAACGCCAAGAGCTATGTGGCTCGTCTGAAGGCGCTGGACCCCAAGACCCCCTGCGACCTGTTTGTATGCCAGCTTTCCACTAACGATGCTACCAAGAAGAAGCCTTTGGGCAAGGTAGCGGCTGCCGGTGAAGCCTATGATACCAAGACCATCTGCGGCGCGATCGAGTACATCATCGACTACGCCAAGAAGACCTGGAATTGCCCCATTGCGTTCTATACTAACCCCGAGTATGCTTCTCCCGAGTATAAGGACATGGTGGAGGCGCTGTATGCCATCGCCAAAAAGTGGGACATCGCTGTTATCGACCTGTGGAATGACCGCGAGCTGAACACCAAGGAAGCGAAGAAGCGTTCCTGCATGAACGATCAGATCCACCCCACCAAGAAAGGCTATGCTCTGTGGACCCCTGTGATGGAAGCGGCCCTTGCTAATGTGGTAGAGGGTAAGGCCGTACCCGCTCGTCCCAAGACCGAGCCGGCTGTGACCCGTGAGGAAGTGGCGAAGAAGAAGAGCGGCCGCACCACCAAGAAGGTTATCCTGCGCATCCTGGCCGCTATCCTGGCAATCATCATTGTAGTTGGCGCCAGCACGGTTCAGCAGCTGTTTGCTGTTACCGGCATGAAGAATGAAGGTAATAGTGATACCTATAATCCTGAAAATGTTACCATGAAGGCTGATAGCCCCATCAAGGGCAAGAAGCTGCTATGGTTGGGCTCCTCGGTATTCCAGGGCTTTGGCGCTCGTAATACCTCCCCGGCACTTTGGATCGATGCGATGGATGGTACGATCTCTACTATTGAAGTTAAGGGCGGTACCTTCCTTGCTTCCATCGACGGTTCTATCGGCGGCGGTGTTGCTGGTTCCATTTCGGCTGACTCGTCCTATATCAACCGTCTGCGCAACCATACTGCCGAGACTGATCCCGATCTGGATCTGGTAGTGGTTCAGCTCTCCACTAATGACTCCAAGGGTCAGTGCGAGACCGGCGTAGTAAGCGACAGCTTTGACCCTGCGACCTTTGATGAAGTAACCACCACCGGTGCGCTGGAAGCGATCATTGCGTACGCTAAGGAAACCTGGGGTGCTCGTGTTCTGGTTATCACCGGCACTTACTTTGAGGATGAAATGACCTATTCCGGCGGACAGAATGCAGAGATTTACAAGACCATGATCGAGCGATGCCATGAGCTGGACGAAAAGTGGGGCGATGACTTCACCGTTTTGGATCTGTGGCACAATGATGCGATGTATGAGAATGTTAAGACCGGCGATGCTCTGTGGAGATCCTACATGAGCGATGCCATCCATCCGACCAAGAAGGGCTATCTTGAGTGGTGGGGTCCGTACATTGAAGCACAGCTGTACGAGATGCTTGCTGACTGATTTAGTTAGACATTCTCCTCTTGTGAACATATAGCAAAGACCGGAGCCTCTTAAGGGGCTCCGGCCTTTTGCTGTTCAGCGGCAGCAACCGGCCATGTGGATGAGTTTTTGCAGGCATTCGGCGTGCAGGGTTTCATCATCAGCCAGGCGTTCCAGCAGGGGACACAGAGCGGCATTGCAGCAGAGACGGGCCGCAGAGCGGTAGGCATCGGCGGCATCCAGTTCGGCGCGCATATCGCCCAGCAGCATACAGCAGGGATCAGTGGCGTAATTGACAAGGCCAGCGTGCCAGTATTGCTTCTGTGCCGGGCGGATAAACTGGGGGTCACCGCCCATCATGGTAATGCACCGGCCCAACAGCGAGATGTGGCGCATCTCCACCATATTGATCTTGCCGATGGCTTCGGCAATTTCCGGACGGCAGCTACTCAGGATGGTGCTCTGGTAGCTGTACTGCATGGTGGTGGTTAGCTCGCTGGTACGGCCGGAGTAGAATTCAGTCAGCATGCGCAGATCGGCGGTGTTGTAGCACAGGCATTCCGGCATGGGGTAGCCCTGCGACGCCTGAAAGATCATTTCCTGCATAGAATCACCTCCTGATGGCATCTTATGCAAAATAGCGGAAAGAGGGAACATCCCGCTGGTGCTGAGAATATACTGCCCCAAAAGGGGGAGTGCCGCAGTGAGGATAAAGCACCATGCAAGCAGGCGAAAAATGCAGAATATAAAGTGGAGCAAAGTGCTAGTGCTTCTCAGTCTGGTGGGGGGGATTATCGCACTGGATATGGGCATAAGGCCAATGGTGCGGGAAGCGGCGGCCAGCCAGACGCAGATTGCGGTGAACCGGATGATCCAGCGGGCGGTACTGGAGGTGCTGGAAGAGGACGGGCTGCGGTATCAATCTTTTGTTAGCCTTCAGCAGAACCAAAGCGGGGAGACCACTGCCCTAATCACTGATACTGTGCTGATCAACCGTCTGCAGGGGGAGCTGCTGGAGAAGATATTGCAGACGCTGCAGCAGTACCGTGAACTGAAGCTGGAACTGCCGCTGGGAAGCCTAACGGGGATTCAGTTCCTGGCGGGACGGGGGCCGCTGGTAGCGCTTCAGCTGCGGCCGGTGGGGCTGGTCAAGACCAAGATCATCAATCAGTTTGACGAGGCAGGCATCAACCAGACAAGGCATCGGATTCAATTGCAGGTAACGGTGGATATGCTCTCACTGCTGCCGGGGTATCGCATCAGCAGCCAGGCGCAATGCAATGTGATCTTGGCGGAGACGATTATAGTGGGACTGGTGCCGGATGCCTATACCGAGGTGTATGGCGGCACTGATGACCTGGTGGGCATGATACAGGACTACGGTGCGCTGGTGGGGTGAAATTCATCCCAAAGAAATACCGGGAATTTATTGTATTTGTGGGGCAAAGTTGCTATAATATATAGGTTAAATTGGGGAGGTGTGCAGATGAGCGAGGACATTCGCCGCAAAATGCGGGAGCTGGAAAAGCAGGTTGAACATCATATGCATCTGTACTACGACTTGGATGCGCCGGAGCTGGAGGATTATGAGTATGATCGGTTGATCCACAGCCTGATGGACCTGGAGGAGCAATACCCGCAGTACGCTTCGCCCAATTCGCCGACCAAGCGGGTGGGCGGTAAGGCGCAGAACACCTTCCGGGAGGTCACGCACAAAGTGCAGATGGGCTCGCTGCAGGATGTATTTTCTACCGATGAGCTGCGTGCCTTTGACGCGCGGGTGCGGGAGGAAGTGCCGAACCCCACCTATGTGGTGGAGCAGAAGATCGACGGACTTTCGGTTTCGCTGGAATACCATGATGGGGAGCTGGCGGTGGGATCTACCCGCGGTGATGGTTTTACCGGGGAGGATGTGACCGAGAACCTGCGGACCATTCGCAGTATCCCGCTGCAGTTGCCGGAGGCGCTGCCGCTGCTGGAAGTGCGCGGTGAGGTGTATATGCCCGTGACGAGCTTTAAGCGGCTGGTGCGGGAACAGGAGCTGCGGGAGGAGACACCAGCGAAGAACCCCCGCAACGCGGCGGCTGGCTCGCTGCGGCAGAAGGACCCCAAAATAGCGGCGGCCAGAGGACTGGATATCTTCTGCTTTAATGTGCAGCAGCTGGAGGGCGTGACCTGTGAGCGGCACAGTGAGTCGCTGGAGCTGATGCGGCGGCTGGGGTTCCCGGTTTCGCCGGATTACAAGGTATTTGATAATATAGAAGACGCTATAAAACAGGTGGAAGCGATAGGCGAACTGCGCGGGACGCTGGGATACCAGATCGACGGCGCAGTGATAAAGGTAGATCGCTTTACAGATAGAGAGCTTTTGGGCAGTACGGCCAAATACCCCAAATGGGCGGTGGCCTTTAAGTATCCGCCGGAGGAAAAGGAGACGGTACTGCGGGATGTGGTGCTGCAGGTGGGACGCACTGGCGCAGTGACGCCGACCGCGGAATTTGACCCGATAGAGCTGGCGGGCACCACTGTGAGCCGAGCCACCCTGCATAATCAGGATTTTATCACCCAGCTGGGGGTGAATATCGGAGATACCATCGTAGTGCGGAAGGCCGGGGATATTATCCCGGAGGTGATAGCGGTAAAGAACCACCCGGAAGGGACATCCGCCTATACACTGCCCACCCATTGTCCCTCCTGTGGGACGCTGCTGGTGCGCGATCCTGAGGTGGCGGCTATCCGCTGTCCCAATATCAGCTGCCCGGCGCAGATACTGAGAAGTTTGATCCATTTTTGCAGCCGTAATGCGATGGATATAGAAGGACTGGGAGAAGCGGTGTGTGAGCAGCTGCTTGCGACTGGTTTGGCCAAGACACCTGCCGATCTGTACCGGCTGACCAAGGAAGAACTGCTGGGGCTGGAGGGATTCCAGAAGAAGAAAGCGGAGAATATCCTTTCGGCGCTGGAAAAATCCAAGCACAATGAGCTGGGTGCGCTGCTGTTTGGCCTCGGTATCCGCAATATCGGCGATAAAGCGGCGAAGCTGCTGGCGCAGCGGTTTGGCTCCCTGCAGGCGGTGGAAGCGGCTACGAAAGAGGAGCTGCTTTCCATTGAAGGCTTTGGTGAGATCATGGCCGAGAGTGTTTTGCAATACTTTGACGATGAAAATAACCGTCGGTTGTGCCATGATTTGCTGGCCCTTGGTATGGAGCCGTGGGTGCCAGAGCAGCAATCGGCCGCTTTGGCGGGGATGACCATAGTAGTGACCGGCACATTGCCGAACTATTCCCGTGGGGAGATCCAGGATCTCATTGAGAAAAACGGCGGGAAGGCCTCCGGCAGTGTGAGCAAAAAGACAAGCTATGTAGTGGCCGGAGAAGCCGCGGGAAGTAAGTTGACCAAGGCGCAGAGTCTGGGTGTGCCGGTACTGACGGAGCAGGGATTACTGGAACTGATAGAAAGGGGTTCTTAAAAAATATGGAGATCGATATCAAGAAAATCGCGAAGCTCTCACGGCTGGCCATTGAGCCGGAGCGAGAGGAAAAATTCCAGAAGGATATGCAGAACATCATTGAGATGGTGGAGCGGCTGCCAGAAATGGAGACTGGGGATCTTTCCCCCAAGGTAGAAGACACCATGACACTGCGTGAGGATATGGTGGAGCCTTCTTTGCCGCGGGATGAAGTGCTGAAGAATGCTCCGCAGGTGGCGGCCGGCTGTGTGGTAGTGCCAAAGACGGTAGGTTAACAAGAGGGAAAGGAAGTGGACAACATGGATCTGTATAAACTGACCGGCGGCGAACTGCACCGGCTGATGAAAGAGAAGAGGGTTTCCGCGGTGGAAGTGACCGAGGATATCTTTGCACGCATTGCAAAGGTAGAAAACGGCATTGGTGCCTTTATTACCGCCACTCCGGAGGAAGCAATGAAGGCGGCCCAAGCGGTGGATAAAAAGATAGCGGCAGGAGAGGAGCTGCACCCCCTGGCCGGTATCCCCATCGGCATTAAGGATAACATCTGCACCAAGGATATCAAGACGACCTGCGCCAGCAAAATGCTGGAGAATTTTGTGCCGCCCTATGATGCGACGGTCATCACCAAGCTGAAGGCTGTGGACTATGTGATGACCGGCAAGATGAACATGGACGAATTCGCCATGGGTTCCTCCTGTGAGAACTCGGCGTTCCATATCACCCATAACCCCCACGGGCTGGATAAGGTGCCTGGTGGTTCCTCCGGCGGTTCCGCGGCGGCGGTGGCGGCTGGCGAAGCTGTACTGACCCTGGGCAGTGATACCGGCGGTTCTATTCGTGAGCCTGCCGCCTATTGCGGTATTATTGGCCTGAAGCCCACCTATGGCGCGGTAAGCCGCTACGGCTTGGTGGCGTTTGCTTCCTCGCTGGATCAGATTGGTCCGATGGGACGCAGCGTAGAGGATGTAGCGAACCTGTTCTATACCATCAGCGGGCAGGACCCCTACGATGCTACCAGCATGCCAACCCATTACCCCAAGACCGCCGAGGGACTGGAATATGACCTGGCGGGTCTGCGCATTGGTGTTCCCAAGGAGTTCTATAAGCACGCGGATGTAGCGGTAGGTGCTGCCATTTGGCAGGTTATCCGCACGCTGGAGGCCCGTGGCGCCAAGGTGGTGAATATCAGCCTGCCCAGCACCGAGTACGGCCTTTCCGCCTATTACATCATTTCCTCGGCGGAAGCATCCTCCAACCTTTCCCGTTTTGACGGTGTGAAGTATGGCTTCCGCGCAGAAAACTACACCGACCTGAACGATATGTATGAAAAGACCCGCAGCGAGGGTTTCGGCGATGAGGTAAAGCGACGCATTATGCTGGGTACTTTTGTGTTGTCCTCCGGATACTACGATGCTTACTATAAAAAGGCCAAGTTGTTCCAGCAGAAGGTGCGTGCCGAGTATGATGAGGCATTCAAGCAGTGCGAGGTTATTGTGACGCCCACTGCGCCGACCGCGGCCTTTAAGATTGGCGAGAATGTTCATGATCCCTTGAAGATGTACGCCAGTGATATCTGCACCATTACTGTGAACATTGCAGGCCTACCGGCGCTTTCTCTGCCCATTGGTATGGACCATGAGATGCCGGTGGGAATGCAGCTCATTGGGCCGCACTTCTCGGAGGAGAAGCTCCTGGGCATTGCCAAGGAATTCGAGACCCTGCGCGGCGGCCTGTGCAAGGTAGCCACTGTGGTGTAAGGAAGGAGAAACAACATGAAATACGAAATTGTCGTTGGTCTGGAAGTCCATGCGGAGCTGAATACCAAGACCAAGATCTACTGCGGATGCAAAAACTCCTTCGGCTCCATGGTCAATTCCAACTGCTGTCCCATCTGCACTGGTATGCCCGGTACATTGCCCACCCTGAATAAGAGCGTGGTGGACTATGCTGTGCGTATGGGCTATGCGCTGCATTGCAGTATCAATAATATTTGTAAGATGGACCGCAAAAACTACTTTTACCCCGATCTGCCCAAAGCGTATCAGATTTCTCAGTTTGATATTCCGCTGTGTGAAAACGGTTATATTGACGCCATTGTAGATGAAGAGGGACACACCAAGCGTATTGGTGTGACCCGTATCCACATTGAGGAGGACGCGGGTAAGCTTATTCATTCCGATGACTTTGCGGGTAGTCTGGTTGACTTTAACCGCTGCGGCGTGCCGCTGATCGAGATCGTTTCCGAGCCGGATATGCGCTCCTCCGCCGAGGCAAAGGCCTACCTAGATACCATCAAGGCGACCTTGCAGTATCTCGGTATTTCCGACTGTAAGATGCAGGAGGGTTCTATCCGCTGTGATGTCAATGTATCGGTACGGCCGGAGGGCGCGACGGAATTTGGTACCCGTGTGGAGATGAAAAATGTGAACAGCTTCTCCGCCACGGTTCGCGCCATTGAATATGAAGCTGCCCGCCAGATTGAGATTCTGGAAAACGGCGGGGAGATCCACCAAGAGACCCGCCGCTGGGATGACATCGCCGGGAAGAACATTCTGCTGCGCTCCAAGGAGGATGCGCAGGATTACCGCTATTTCCCCGAACCCGACCTTAAAACCATCTATGTGGAGGAGAGCCGGCTGGAGGAGCTGAAGGCGAGCATCCCCGAGCTGCCCAATGATAAGCTGCTGCGCCTAATGAAGCAGTATAAATTGCCTTACTTTGACGCTAATTTGATGGCGGAAAACCCCGATAAGGCGGATTACTTTGAGGCGGTGGCGGCGTTGGGTAAGTGCCAACCGAAGAATATCAGTAACTGGCTGCTGGGCGATATTACTCGCATTATCAATGAAAAAAACCTCATCCTTGCCGATACCAAGCTTTCCACCGAGAAACTGGCGGATATGCTGGCGATGATTGAAACGGGAGAGATCTCCACCACCGCTGGCAAGACGGTGCTGGAGGAGATCATCTTCAGCGATAAGACCGCGGCAGATGTGGTAGAGGAAAAGGGTCTGCGCCAAATGAACGATACCGGTGCGCTGGAGCAGGTCGTCAGTGATATTCTGGCAGCCAACCCCAAGGTGGTAGAGGACTACCGAGGCGGCAAGACCAATGCGCTGGGCTTCCTGGTGGGTCAGTGCATGAGAGCTTCCAAGGGCAAGGGCAACCCCAATATCCTGCGTGAGATGTTGGAAAAGGCGCTGAACAGTTAAAAAACTTTACAGATATAAAAGGACGGACTGCAAGGTATGCAGCCCGTCTTTTTTATCATCGAGTATGGAGAGTTAGGAGGAAGTCTTTTGCGCTTTGGCCATTTTGGGGATATCGCCGACGCCATCCAGTACAATGCTGGGGCGGTAGGCATAGGTGTTTAGTGTTTCTCGGGTGGAAACACCGGAAAGCACCAGTACTGTGGACATGCCGCTTTCCAGACCAGAGATCACATCGGTATCCATGCGGTCGCCGACCATGACTGCTTCGGCGGAGTGGCATTGCAGCATGCGAAGACCGGTGCGCATCATCAGGGGATTGGGTTTACCACAGAAATAAGCCTGCTTGCCGGTGGCCATTTCGATGGGAGCGACCAGTGCGCGGCAGGCTGGAGCGATGCCGTCCTCGATGGGGCCGGAGACATCAGAATTGGCACCGATAAGTTTAGCGCCGGCCATGACCAGGTTGGTCGCTTTTGTCAGAGTATCCAACGAATAGGAGCGACCCTCGCCGACCACAACATAATCGGGGTTAACATCATTCATTGTGATGCCGGCATCGTATAGGGCGTTCAGCAGCCCGGCCTCACCGATGGCGAAAACGGAGCATCCAGGGGCCTGCTCCCGAAGGAAGGCTGCTGTGGCCAAGGCGCTGGTGTAGAAATGTTCTTCCGGGACATCCAGCCCCATGCGTGCCAGTTTTTGATTCAGTTCCTTGGGGGTGTAGCCGCTGTTATTGGTTAGGAACAGATATTCCTTCTTTTCATCCTGCAGCCATTGGATAAATTCCCGTACGCCAGGCAGAATGCGGTTCCCGTAATAGATGACACCATCCATATCGCAGATGAAGCCTTTTTTCTGGTTAAAATCGAGTTTATTGCTCATAAGATGTGATCCTTCTTCCAATAGTATGGAATCATTATACCATTGGTTAGAGAGGAATTCCATCAACAAATTGCAAAATTTACGGCAAGAGAGGCACAAAGAAAGCCGTAATTCTTGACAATAAGAAAAGCTGTGGTAGAATACAATTTGAGAACGAGACTCAAATTGTGGGAGAAAGAACCATGAAGAAACGCTTTGTTTTGATACTATTGGCTATTCTGTTGTTGTCAGGGTGTGGCCCTTTACAGGAGAAGACCGAGAAAATACAGATTGTAGCAACGATTTTTCCTCTGTATGATTTTGCCCGGGAGATAGCGGGAGAGGATGCCGAGGTAAAAATGCTGCTGAAGCCAGGCGCGGAGGTACACAGTTACGAGCCGACCCCGCAGGACATCATAGCGATACAAAACTGTGATGTGTTCCTCTACATTGGTGGGGAATCGGATGAATGGGTGCGAAATGTGCTTTCTTCGGTGGATACCAGCCGTATGCAGGTATTGACACTGATGGATTGTGTGGATGCAGCCGAGGAAGCCGAAAGCGGCTTTGCATGGAGCGGGGAGGATGGCCATGATCATGATCACGACGGGCATGACCATGGTGACGCAGAGTATGACGAGCATATCTGGACCTCCCCCAAGAATGCCATATTGATGGCGGAAGCCATCGGTAAAGCAATACAGGCAGCAGATAGGGGTAGCGCGGAGTATTATCAAACCCATACTGAAGAATATACGGAAAAGCTGCGCGCATTAGATAGCGAGTTGACCAAAACGGTGAAGGAAGCAAAGCGTGATTTGCTCATTTTTGCGGACCGTTTTCCGTTCTTATACTTGGCGCGTGACTATGGGCTGGAGTATTATGCTGCCTACCCGGGCTGTTCCTCCGAGGCGGAGCCGAGCGCGGCCACAGTAGCGGCCATTATAGAAGAAGTAAAACAAAGCGGTGTGCCGGCTATCTTCTATATTGAGCTTTCCAACCGGCTGATGGCGGATACCATTGCGGAGGCAACTGGTGCTGAGGAATTGCTGCTTCATTCCTGCCAGAATGTTTCCAAGGAGGAATTCGAGAGGGGGGAGAGTTATCTCTCGCTGATGGAGCAGAATATTAAAATGCTGAAAATAGCACTGAACTAAAACAGAAATAAAAAGTCGACCCGGTATACAGTCGCTGTACCCTTGGTCGGCTTTTTATTTAGGCTCGCGGAGGGGAAGGATTCTGCAATTTCCAGCCTACCGCCTGCTTTCGTCCACTGATGAAGCGACGATAAATTCTGTCCTGCTCCATCAAGTTCATCAGGTGCTCCTTATTGGACGATTTGTCCTTTATCTCTACCACGAGGATTTGATCGGCGTGGCGGACGGCCTTCAGCCGGTGGGTAATCATAATGATGTTTTTTCGTGGGTCAGCTCTTTTTTATTCTCGGAGTCCACATTTGCCGCAGCCGCTGCGCCCGCACAGCAGTACACACTGTCCATCCGGAATGGTAAGGTCAATATTCTTCAAACTGCCTTCCGAACTGCCCAGATAGGCAAAGGGTACATTCCGAAATTCAATCGTTGTGCTGTCACCTTCCATATAAACTAGGATATGAGAAGTGCTGCAAACAGAAAAAGCGCCAGCCAATCCACAACACGCATTTGAATGTTGACAAGGCAGGTGCGGAGATTTAGATCCTCAATACCGCGTGTGACGAAAGCAATGGAGAGTTCATCTGCGGCCTTACTGGTAGCGATCAAAAGTGGCATATAGATGCAATTTACCGTCATGCCAGTGTGGATCTATTGAGTTGCCTTTTATTTGCTGGATAGTAGTTATACTGTCTAACAAATAAAGGGCAGTTTGTTTTGGCTCGCTAGTTTTATTGGCATACGGTTGGCCTACCGCAGCATGCATAAAACCTGTCCCTGTACCATATGATGCACTAAAGGACAAGGAGGGACCAATGATGTGGGATGTCCAAAAGCTTTTGGGGCAGTTACCGCAGCCGGTTGTCACAATTCTGCGGCAGGCCACGCCGACGCTGCTGGAACAAATGACAGAGATCCGTCTGCGGTCGGGTCAGCCACTGGTGGTTACAGTCGGGGAGCGGACACTATTCCTTTCTAAATCCGGCACAGTTGTACCGGCAGAGCAGGGCTTTATAATACCGCAAGAGCTGGTGCAGGAGACAATGCTTTCGCTTTGCGGGCACTCGTTGCACGGGATAGAAAAAACGCTGGAGCAGGGCTTTTTTACAGCGCAGGGCGGGTTTCGTATTGGGGTGTGCATGCAGCCTTATGCTGTGCGGCAGGGACGGGCGCTGTCGCTTTGCATTCGATTGCCAAGGGAAGTTATTGGGGCGGCATCTGATATTTATTCTATTTGGCAGTGTTCACAAGGGTTAATTTTAGCTGGGCCGCCAGCCAGCGGAAAAACCACCATTTTGCGGGATCTGTGCCGGTGGATTTCCTTCGGAGAAGGAAGAACACCCACTCGAACCGTCCTGCTGGATGAACGCAATGAGCTGAGCGGCTGGGATGGTGAAAAATGTGCATTCCAGCTGGGCCCCTGTACAGATATCCTTAGTGGTCTGCCTAAGGCGGAAGCCATTAGGCGAGCCACCCGCACCCTTTCGCCGCAGGTCATTCTCTGTGATGAGATTGCGGATGAACACGAAGCAGCAGCTATACAGTATGCTTTTTTCTGCGGGGTGCATTTTGTGGTCACGGTACATTGTGGTGTGGGGCAGGAGCCATTTTACAACGCTATGCTGCGTAGATTAATGCAAACCGGAGCATTCAGCCATCTTTATCTGCTGGGGCTGCCGGTAGGAGAAGCAAGTGGAACGGTGGTGACAAGGGATGAGTACGATCGCAAAGCTGCTGGGCTCGGTGCTGGTTTTGGGCGGATGTACGATGATGGGATTTACTCTGGCGGGGCGGCTGCGTACCCGACGGCAGTTAGCAGCTCTGCTGGGACGCTACTGGGGGGATTTTCTGCGGCAGATGGAATTAACCTCCCAGCCGCCTGCGCAGATTGCCGCGGCGTTGGCGGAGCGCAGCGTTTATCGGGAATGGACCTTTGCGCAGCAGTTGGCGTCCCAACCGGAGGCGAACTTTGGAATGGCATTGATCGATATAATGCAAAACACGGCGTTGCCGGAAGCATTTCAAAAGGCAATGATGCCATTGACGGAGGTGCTGGGGAGTACGACGATGGAAGTCGAGAAACAGGCACTGATAGGGGCGCTGATGGCTCTGCGGCAGGAGGAAAAATACTGGACAGAGCAGGAGAACCGACAGGGGTTGCTTTTCCGACGGCTGGGAATGCTGGGTGGATTGGCGTTGGTGGTCCTGCTTATCTGATGGAGGAAACAGCATGGAAGTGGATCTCATCTTCAGAATAGCGGCGATTGGTATTATCGTATCGGTGCTGTACCAGGTGCTGCTGCGCTCCGGCCGGGAGGAGCAGGCGATGCTTACCTCCCTGGCTGGGCTTATTGTGGTGCTCACCATGCTTATCTATGAAATCAGCGGTCTTTTTGATACCGTCAAGGAAGTATTTGGGCTGGTGGTACTATGGAAATTACCGCTTTGATCGTTCTGTGTATTATCACAGCACTGCTGGCGCTTTCGCTGCGGGGGCAGCGGCCGGAGTTTGCCATGCTGCTTTCCCTGGGCTGTGGACTGTTTGTACTGCTATACCTGCTGGGGCAAATGAAGGACATCTTTTCCGGCTTGGAGGATATTCTATCCGGACTTTCCGGACAAAGTGAATTGACCGCCATCATCTTAAAGGCATTAGGGGTTTGTATTGTGGCGGAATTGGGCAGCCAGTGCTGCCGAGATGCCGGAGAAACAGCGATTGCTGCCAAGGTGGAGCTGGCCGCCAAAGCAGCATTAGTGATGATGAGCATGCCAGTATTTGCTTCGCTGCTGGAAATGGCCGGGGAGCTGCTGCGCCTATGAAACATATAGTTAGGCTTCTGCTTGCGCTGATTCTCTGCGGGTGCGTGGTACTTTTTCCGGTGCGGGCGCAGACTATCGATCCTGCCGCTGAGGTGGAGCAATATCTTGCGGGAGAGGACATGACCGCTGTAAAGGATGCTATTCCGCCGGAAGTGGCGGAGCAGATGGAACAGCAGGGGATCAGCTCTTTTTCGAAGCTCATTTCCATGCCGGTGGAGCAAGTGTGGAAGATTTTGACTGACGCATTTAAGGAACATCTGGGCGCTCCGCTGCGAGTATTGCTTTCGCTGGTCGGCGCAGTGCTGCTGTGCAGCCTTGTCAAGGGGATTGGCAGTTCGCTGGGCAGCGGTGTACACCAGGTGTTTTCCATCATTATGACGGTCTTTGTCATTTCGCTTCTCATTCGTCCGGTCATCGAGTGTATTTTGTCACTCCATACTGTCTTTGCGGATTTCTCCCTGTTTCTCACAGTGTATATCCCGGTTTTTGCCGGAATCATGACCACAGCAGGCCAACCCATGACAGGTGCGCTCTACAATGTGCTGCTGTTTGGTGCGTGCCAGGGGATCAGCTCTCTGCTGCAGGCGGCATTTGTGCCTGTTATCAGCTGCTATCTTTCTTTGGCTATTGTTACTGAAGTGGTTCCGCAGATGGGACTGGCCGGGATTGTTTCGGGCTTTAAAAAGTTGATTACATGGGCATTGGGTCTTACCATGACGCTGTTTGTGGGGCTGTTGTCTCTGCAATCCGCCATAGCGGGTGGCGGTGACAATGTGGCGGTCAAGACTACAAAGTTTATGATCAGCAGTCTGATCCCTGGAGTGGGCGGCAGTCTTTCGGAGCTTTTTATGGCGACACAGGGGTGTGTTCAGCTTGTTAAAAGTACCGTTGGCGCGGCCGGGATAGTGATTGCTGTGCTGACTTTTTTGCCGGTATTATTGCGGGTGACACTGTGGCAGCTGGTTACGGCAGCGGGTGGCATTGTGGGGGAAATGCTGGGTGCTGGAGAACTTTCTCGTTTGCTTAAATCGGTTGGCTCGGCGCTTTCGGTCATGCTGGCCATTACCCTGTACTATGCCATGCTGTTTATTGTTTCCACTTCTCTTATGATACTGGCCTTCAAGGGAGGTTAAGCTATGCAGGCAATCCAAAACTGGTGCTATACCATATTTGCGGGGGTACTTTTTTCCGGCATTGTACTGCTGCTTACCCCAAGTGAGCGATTTCGGCCATTGATGCAGCTTTTGCTAGGGGCTTTTTTGCTGGTTTGTATTTTTACTTGGTGCGGCCGGGCTAATATCCAATTGGAGATGAATATGGAAGAAGCGGAGCGGTATAGGCAGGAGATCGCCGGCCGAACAGAGGACTACTTTATAGAACGGATCAAATATCTCTCACAGGAGGAACTGGAGAAAACGGCAGAGGAATATCTGTCCGACTATGGCATAAAGCCGGGGGAATACCAAATATACATGGAAACAGAGGAGCACTCGGATAGCGCAGAGGGGGTCTATTTACTGCTACGGCTGCCCGCACGCGTGATGGATCAATCTTTGACCATTAGCCGAGCACTGGGCTACCAACTGGGAGTGGATGTGAGGATAGAAACCTATGGAAAAGATGCGGGATAAAAATGTGAAGCCTGAGAAAAAGTCCTCCAGGACCACGCTGATTATGGCCGCGGGACTGCTGGGGATCCTGCTTATTGGGATAGCGCCGATGCTGAAAACGGATGGTGCTAAAAAACAATTTCAGCAGGAGACAGTTCCCTCGGCAGAAGAATATGCCGCCGCGCTGGAAAGCCGCCTGGAGGGAATCCTGGGGCGCATTGACGGGGTAGGGGAGGTCGAGGTGATGATCACCCTGAAAAGTGGCTACACCTACACCTATGCTGTTACCGAAAAGGTGAACAGCGATGTAAGCGAAGAATATAAAAGTGATGATCAGCGAAAATCCCAACAGAAAAACACCACCGAGCAAAGCTATGTTATGGTGGAGGACGGCGGCAGCCCCCTGGTCACGGCGCTCAATGAACCAGAGATCAAAGGCGTAGTGGTGGTGTGCGCCGGAGGAGGAGCCCCCAAGGTGGTGGCACAGGTTACCGCGGCGGTAAAAACCGCGCTGGATATTTCCTCTGCCAAGATTACCGTTTCCAAGATCAGCTCCGGCGCCGCCGGTCACTGATAGATTAAATCACAGAGCCTACAAAAAGGAGTGCATAGCAAGATGAAACTTTCCATCAAAAAGGGCCATATTGTACTGGGGGCATTGGTGCTGGCGCTGGGGGCGGCGGTGTACCTCAACTGGGATTACATGAAACAGACCGACTATGTGGCGGCCGGAAATACCAATCAAACCACCAATGAAAATGAAAGAACGGCCAATTACGGGGATGCCTATTTTGTATCGGCACGCCTTTCCCGTACACAGTCCCGCGATGAAGCAATGGATGCCCTCAAGTATATGCTGGAGGATTCTGCTATGGAGGAGGGGGCAGCTGCTGTGTTAGCACAGCAGGCGCAGTCACTGGCCAAGACCATCGAGACCGAGGGCAAGATCGAGAACATTATTAAGGCCAAGGGTTTTACGGAATGCATGGTTTACCTGGATGAAGATAAGGTAGATGTCATTGTGCAGAGCACTGGACTTACCGATAGCGAGGCCGCGCAGATTATGGATGCTGTAATGAGCGAGGTGGAGGTAGAGGAAAGCAATGTTTCCATCATTGAAATAAAGTAGTTGCCACCGGGCAAAAATATTGCTATAATATAAAGGTATTAGTCCTAACATAGGAGGTGCAACACTTATGGAATATGAAAACACTGCCGGCAGTCTGAAGATCTCCTCCGAGGTCGTGGCTTCGATAGCAGAATATGCAGTAAAAGAAGTAGAGGGTGTGGCGTGCCTTGCCCCCATCGTTTCCAATATTGGCGGCTGGCTGCTGGAAAAGCAGACCATTAAGCCTATTTCGATTCAGATGAACGAAGGCAAGGCAACCATTGACATCCGTCTTTTGGTGGAGCCCAATGCCAAGATCCCCGTCCTCAGCCGAAAGCTGCAGGAGGCGGTGAAAGATGCCGTTCAGAGCATGACCGGTATCGAAGTAGCTACTGTGAACCTTTACATTGCCGGTGTTTCGGTACCCCGTACCGCCAATACCGCTGAATAAGAGCTCGATTCGACAGCCCTCTTAATAGCGTATATATTAAGAGGGCTGTCTTACTGAATGGAGGACGACAAAATATGACCAGACGCGAAGCCCGTGAGCAGGCGCTTGCCATGATCTTCGAAATGAACTTCAACGATAACTCGGTGGATGAAATGGTGGATAACGCCCTTATCTTCCGGGATGAATCGGTGGATGAATACGCGGTCCAAATTGCCCAGCAGGTGCGCTTGCACTGGGAGGACAACCTTTCCGCTGTGGAGCAGTACAGCAAAAAGTGGAAAGCAAACCGTCTGCCCAAGGTTTCGCTGGCCATTCTTATGCTGGCCATCACTGAGATTGCTTATGTCAAGGATGCCCCGATCGGCGCTGTTATCAATGAGGCGGTGGAACTGGCCAAAAAGTATGCTGGCCCGGAGGATGCTTCCTACATCAATGGCGTGTTGGGCGGTTATGTTCGTGGAACGATGGGCGAAGCAGCCCTCCCTAAGGAAGCCGAAGAATGATAGTGGGGAGTGCTGCGGCCGGTGGGTGGCAGGCTCCCTTTTTGCAATAAACCCCAATAATGCATGGAAGGAGGTGCCATCATGCCGGCGCAAATCATCAAGGTCTCGCAGCTTAATCGCTATGTGAGGGCTCAGTTGGAGGAGAATACACTTTTGGGTGATCTCCTTGTCAAAGGAGAACTTACCAGCGTCAGCTGGCGCAGCAGCTCAGGGCACTTCTATTTTACCATTAGTGAAGGCGGCGCCTCCCTGCATTGTGTGATGTTTGCACGCTATGCCGAAAGACTTCCTTCCTTTCCGGAGGAGGGCAGTACCGTTATTGTACGGGGGGCAGTTACCCTGTATGAACGGGACGGGCAATATCAACTTTCTGCTTATGATATCCAAAACATGGGACAGGGAAGCGGCAGCGCTGACTATACCGCTCTTCGGCAAAAGCTGCTGGCAGAGGGACTCCTTTCTCCAGAGCGCAAACGCAAAGCACCTCTCTTTCCGCGGGCCATTGGCGTTATTACCTCTGCAGAAGGCGCCGCTGTGCAGGATATCATCACCGGGATGCAGCGACATAATGATCTGATTCCGCTTATACTTTATCCTGCCACGGTGCAAGGCAGTGCAGCAGTAGAGCAGATTCTCTATGCCCTGCACTGTGTCATAGCCGAAAATCGCTGCGATATCCTTATCATTGCTAGGGGCGGTGGCGCTTCCGAAACGCTTGCAGTCTTTAATGATGAACGCCTACTGCGGGCAGTAGCGGTCTGCCCAGTGCCAGTTATTTCGGCGGTCGGACATGATGTGGATATTACTCTGCTTGATGAAGTTGCTGATATCCGGGCTGCGACCCCAACGGCTGCTTGCCAGTATTGCTGTGTATCCAAAGAGGAACTTTTGGCGGAGCTGAATACTGCTAGGAGCGAATTGCAGCAGGCGATTAGCCGCCGCGTGGCTATGGCACTGCAGCACACGGCTTCGCTCCAGCGAGTATTACGGGCTCGTTCCCCTATGGTGTTGTGGAGCAAAAATCGCCAGCGCCTGGCCTATCTTATTCAGTTGCTTCAGGGCAATATGCAGCACGCCCTGTGGCGGATGACCCAGCGGGTTGCTCACCAACGAGGCCAGTTGGAACTTTTAGATCCCGCCCTGCCGGTGGAACGGGGCTATACCATTACTTATATGGTGCGGGAAACGGACAAGATACCGATTTATACCTGTGGGAAACTCCGCCCTGGGGATCCCCTATTGACCCGCTTGAAGGATGGAGAAGTTTTCTCCACAGTAACAGCCATTAATATCCGAAAGGAGTAGCTATGGCACAAAAAACACTGGAAAATGAGCTCAAGGAGCTTGAAAATATTGTTGCCCGCCTTTCATCGGAAGAACTTCCGTTGGAGGAAGCGATTGCCCTTTACACCAAGGGCTTGGAGTTGAGCCGCAGCTGCGATGCGTTGCTGGCCGCTGCCCGCCAGACAGTAGAAATGGGAAAAATGCAGCTGGAGGACGAAATCAATGACCTGGAATGAGCGTTATCCTACCTATTGCAGCATGATAGAAACCACCCTGCCGCAATATTTACCCTCGGTGGAGTTGCCGCAGGGTAAGGTGAGCGAAGCAATGGCATACAGCCTTTTGGGTGGTGGCAAGCGCGTTCGCGGTTGTCTTACCCTGGCGATGTGTGAGCTGTGCGGTGGCGATGTGGAAGCTGCTCTGCCACTGGCCTGTGCCGTAGAGATGATTCATGCCTATTCGCTCATCCACGATGACTTGCCCTGCATGGATAATGATGATTTGCGCCGCGGCAAGCCCTCCTGCCATGTTCAGTTTGGGGAAGGCATCGCTCTTTTGGCCGGGGATGCCCTGTTGACCCACGCTTTTTCGGCAGTGTCCTCCGCCTATTTCAGCGGCAGCCTTCCGGCGGAAACTGTTCTGCGCTGTGTTAACCAGTTGGCATGTGCGGCTGGGGTAGAGGGTATGATCGGCGGCCAGGTGATAGATACCATGCCGGAGGAAGTGCCCATGACCCCAGAGGAGCTGGAAGCCATGCACGGCATGAAAACCGGAGCGCTTATTCGAGCTTCGGCAGTGCTGGGGTGCCTTGCCGCCTGTGCCCCGCGGGATGTCATCCTTCAGGCGGATCTATATGCAGCCAAAATTGGCCTCGCGTTCCAGATTGTCGATGATATATTGGATGTGACCGAAACCAGTGAGGAATTGGGCAAATCCGCCAGCGATGCTGAAAATCACAAGACCACATATATCACCCTGTATGGCGTAGAAAAGGCCCGTGAAATGGTGCGTCGATTGGTGTTGGAGGCTGACCTAGCTGTAAAGGGCACCATGCTGGATGATGAAATGCTGTATGAGCTGGCTGATACCCTGGCTAAGCGCAATCACTAAAGAATAGGGGAGAACCAGAACTATGACAGAAAAGACAAGACTGGATGCTGCCTTGGTGGAACGCGGCCTTTGCACTGGCCGCGACCGTGCAAAAGGTATCATTATGGCGGGCCAGGTATATGTCAATAACCAAAAGGCGGATAAGCCCGGCATGACCATTTCCCCGGAGGATCAAATTGAAGTCCGGGGCGACCAGCTGGCCTATGCCAGCCGAGGCGGCTTAAAGCTGGAAAAGGCCATGAAGGAATTTGGCTTGCGGTTGGATGGCTGTATTTGTGCCGACATTGGCGCTTCCACCGGCGGCTTTACCGATTGCATGCTGCAAAACGGCGCCGTCAAGGTCTATGCTATCGATGTCGGCTACGGACAGCTCGCATGGAAACTCCGCTGTGATGAACGAGTTATCAATTTGGAACGCACCAATATCCGCCATGTTACCGAAAAAGAGGTACCGGAGCTGCTGGATTTTGCTTCGGTTGATGTTTCCTTTATTTCGCTCAAGCTGGTGCTGCCGGTCCTGTATCGGTTGCTGAAAGAGGGCGGCGAAGCTGTTTGTCTCATCAAGCCCCAATTTGAAGCCGGCCGGGAACTGGTTGGGAAAAAGGGCGTAGTACGGGAAGAGAGCACTCATGTGATGGTGGTGGAAAACGCTCTTTCCTTTGCAAAGGATAATGGCTTTACACCTATCCATCTCACCTTTTCGCCGGTCAAGGGCCCGGAGGGTAATATCGAATACCTTATGCATCTCAAAAAATGTGAGTATGAGAGCGCCTTGCCCATACCGGCGGAAATCGTCCGCCTTTCTCATCAAACACTCAGCGAATAATATACCGGAAAGGAGGACTGCCGGTTGGATTTCTTTCTCATTGCTAATTTTTCCAGGGAAAATGTCCCGACTGTCACCTGGGATGTTTGCCGGGAATTGGCTGCGCGTGGCTGCGGTGTTTTTGCGGTTCCTGTGCCGGGGGCGTTCTATCCGCCCAATGTGCAGGTGATTAATATGGAATCGTTTTGTGCTCACACTGATATGATTCTCTGCATCGGTGGGGATGGCACCATTATCGACGGGGCGCATTACTCGGCAGCGCATGGGCTGCCGGTGCTGGGCATCAATGCTGGCAGGTTGGGCTTTTTGGCCCAGGTGGAACCGGAAGATGCTGCCAAGGCGTTTGACCGCATCTTAGCCGGGGAATACACAACTGAAGAACGCTTTGGTATCTCACTTACGCGTCAGGGAGAGTCCGGCGAAGAGCTCATGGTGCCCTTTGCCCTCAATGACATCGTGTTCACCAAGCCGGTCATGACGAATATTATTGATCTTACCATCGACTGCGATGGCCGCCGCATGAATTCTTATTTGGCAGATGGATTGATTCTATCCACTCCAACCGGTTCTACCGCTTATTCGCTTTCGGCTGGCGGCCCGGTCATTGATCCCGGTCTTTCCACAATCTCTATTGTTCCCATTTGCCCGCACAGTGTTTCTGTTCGTCCCATTGTAGTTTCGGCAGGGCGCAGCGTCACCATTCGCAGCCATCAGTCTATGTGCGCTGTGGTGGATGGCCGAGAACGCATTGAATTGCTGCCGCAAACGGCTGTAACGGTGCGTAAAAGTGATAAAGCTGCGCGTTTTGTTTCCTTTGGGGAACACGAATTCTTCGAGATCCTGTCCCACAAATTGCTGCAAAGGGGTTAAAACAGTATGAAAGCAACACGCCACGCCAAAATCCTGGAGTTGATCCAGAATCATACCGTTACCACACAGGAGGAGCTGCAGTCGCTGCTGGAAGCGAACGGCTTTTATGCTACCCAAGCTACCATTTCCCGCGATATCCGCGACCTTCGCCTGGTCAAGGTGCTTTCGCCCAGCGGCATTTACTACTATACGCAAAGCAATACCGCACCGGCTGATACCCTGCAGCTTTCCGGTGATTCGGTCTTTATGCGCAGCATCCGTTCAGTGGATTGTGCCGGTAATATCGTTGTCATCAAGACACATTCCGCGATGGCTTCCGCTGTGTGCGAGGCAGTGGATAATAGCAGTCGTCCGGAGATCCTTGGCACCATCGCAGGGGAGAACACCATCTTTGTTTTGCTTAAGACCGAGCATTTTGCCGATGAATTCTGCGCCCATCTGCGGGAGCTCATGAAGAAAAATCTCTCCCGCTAAAAAACTGTCACAATGCCACTAGAGAAAGGAGCTCCCCATGCTTTCTCAGCTTTACATCGAAAACATTGCCGTCATCCGTCAGGCCACCATTGATTTTCAGCAGGGCTTCCATGTCTTCACGGGCGAGACCGGTGCCGGTAAGACCATCCTCATCAGTGCTATCAATGCCGTGCTGGGCGGACGGACCTTCAAGGAGATCATCCGCACCGGGGAGACCCGGGCCACTGTTTCCGCACTGTTTACCGAAATTTCGGAAGAACTCTGCAAAAAGATTGAAGTACTTGGCTATCCATTGGAGGATAACCAGCTTTTAGTTCAGCGGGAGATCGACCTTTCCGGTAAGGGGCAGTGCCGTTTGGATGGCCGCCCGGCTACTGCCGCAATGCTGCGGGAAGTTTGCTCACTGCTCATTGATATCCATGGTCAGCATGATAATCAGGAGCTGCTCAGTGCCGAAAAGCACCTCGGCTTTTTGGATAGCTTCGGGGAATATCCGCAGGAGCTTGCGGCATATACCGCCGCCTATGATAAAATGTGTGACTGCGCCGCCCGTCTGGACAAACTGCAGATGGATGAAAGCTATAAGCTGCAGCGCATGGATATTCTTCAGTTTCAAATTAAGGAGATCGGCGATGCCAAGCTGTCCGATGGGGAAGAGGAACGACTGGTTGAGCAGCAGAAGCGCATCCGCAATGCCGAGCGCATTACTGAATCGCTGGGGGCAGTTTACACCTTGCTTAATGGCAATGGAGAAGAAATGCGCAGTGTTTTGGAAGCATTGGAGGAGGTCTCTACCGAACTTGACACCGCGGCTAAGTACCTTACGGAGTTTGGGGGATACAGTGAAAAGCTCAGCGATGCCTACTATATGTTGGAGGAGCTTGGCAGCCGTGCCCGCGATACGCTGGAGGACGCTGATTTTGACCCACGCCAGCTGGATGCCATCGAATCTCGCTTGGATACTATCTATAAGCTTAAGAAGAAATATGGCAATTCTATTGCAGAGATTTTGGAATACTTCGAGAGGATCAGTGAAGAATATCAATCGCTGGAGCTTAGTGATGAATTGACTGCCCATCTGCAGCGAGAGCTGGATGAAGCCAACTTGGAGCTGCACACTGTGGCAGAGGCCTTGACGGCTTGCCGTCTTGCTGCTGCTGCGGAGTTTTCCGAGCGAGTAGAACAGGAGTTGGCCTATCTTGATATGGCTGGTGTTCGGTTCTCCATTACCCGCCGGGAAAAGCCCTATGGCCCCACTGGCGCTGATGAAATGGAATTCATGATCTGTACCAATACCGGTGAGGAAGCAAAGCCTTTGGCCAAGATCGCCTCCGGCGGTGAGTTGGCGCGTATTATGCTGGCCATCAAGAATGTACTGGCCGAAAAAGATGGCATTGGTACCATCATTTTTGATGAAGTGGATACCGGTGTTTCCGGTCGTGCTGCGCAAAAGATCGGTAAAAAGCTCGCCGAAGTCGCACGCCACCGTCAGGTCATCTGCGTTACGCATCTGGCACCAGTCGCGGCCTGTGCCGCCCACCACTACCGCATCTACAAGACGGTGGAAGATGGCCGCACCTTTACCCGTGTGGAGGAGCTGACCCGCCCGCAGCGAGTGCAGGAATTGGCCCGTATTATGGTGGGAGAGAATATCACCGATAGTGCCCTGAAGAGCGCTGAGGAGATGTTGGAGTCATAATTCTATCTTGCTTATGTGATGCCGCCCTTGCCCGGGGCGGCTCGCTTTTTGCCGAAATAGGAAATAACATATCGAGCCAGTTACAAAGGCTCCATAAAATCAATGGACAATTCCAAATGTATTGCGCAAAATGTTCGATATCCTGCGTCAAATGCGGGATGTTACATTGAAAAATGCAGGGAGTTGTGGTATAGTATTTCTATTAATTTATAAAAATTCACCCCAAAGGAGGGAACCGATACGATTCGATTCTTCTTTACGGCGCTGCTGTGCCGTGTATTAAGCGCTGTTGGCTCATTGCTGGGAGGCGGTACCGATCTTCCCGGGCGTATTGCTCTGCGTCTGCATCCCCATGTCATGAAAAAACTGCGCTTTTCCGGCCGAGTTATTTGTGTTACCGGCTCCAATGGAAAAACTACCACATCCAATCTCATTGCCCATGTGCTGCGCAAAAACGGCTTTACCGTTATCAATAACGCGAAGGGCTCGAATCTGACCGCCGGCGTAGCTACCACTCTGCTTTCCGCTTGTACACTGGGCGGTGTTGTTCGTGCCGACTATGTAGTGCTGGAGGTAGATGAGTGCTGGTCCCGCTTTATCTTCGCGGAGATTCCCGTGGATTATTACCTTGTGCTTAACCTCCTGCGGGATCAGGTGGTGCGTAACGGCAACCCGGATCTGGTATTTGAAAAGATTGCTGAAGCGATTGCCAAGCGCCCGGATATGACGCTGATCCTGAATGCCAATGAGCCAATCAGTCAGAATCTTGCCGGGAACTATCATACCGTATATTTCGCTATGGATCGCACCGAGCGCTCCACCGATCACTGTGTCAGCGGCACCAATGATTGCAAGATCTGTCCGCATTGTTTCCATCCGATGAATTATGAGTTTTACCATTACAATCATTTGGGTAAATTCCATTGCTCTCACTGCGATTACGGTTCCCATCAGCCGAATTTCTTCGGCACCGATGCCGACTTTGCAGGCAAGTGCATCACCATCAATGGTACGCCCGTCCATGTTACCTACAATACCACCTTCAACTTCTTTAATACTGTGGCGGCAGCCGCTGTTTGCTGCACGGCCTCCGGTATCAGCGTGGAACAGTTTGCGGCAGGCTGCGCCGATTTCCATGTGGCGAAGGAGCGGCTGGATGACTTCAAGTTTGACGGTCGCCGCACCGTACTGATGATGACCAAGCAAAACGCCGCATCTCTCGATCAATCCATCAGTTATGTGCTGGAGCAGCCGGGAGAGAAGAGCATTGCCTTGTATATCAATAATGTCATTTATATGGAATATAAGGATGTATCCTGGCTATATGATGTAGCATTTGAGCGCTTAAAGGGTAAGGTGGAGAAAATCCTATGCACAGGCAACCGTGCGCTGGATGCTGCTGTATGTCTTAAAACAGCAGGATTTGATGATAACACCCTGTTGATGGAGACCGATATGGCCAAAACAAAGGAAGCCTTCCGCAAGACCAAGGGCGACATCTATATTCTTGCCGCATCCGCCTTTGGCAACGAAGGTAAAATACTGGAGGAGCTGAAAAAATGAAACACATCAGAATACTCCATCTTTACAGCAATGCACTTGATCTTTACGGTGACTACAAAAACCTGACGGTACTGCAGCGCCGCATTGCCGAAACCGGCAACACCTCTGATATCACTGAGGTAAATTTTGATGAAGTTATCGACCCCACAGGCTATGACTTCGTTTATATTGGTCACGGTAAGGCTCGTAACCTTGCCGCCGTAGCACCGCACTTCGTGCAGTACGGCGACACGATCCGCACGGCCATTGAGGGTGGGCAGGTATGGTTTGTTACCGGCAATGCCAGAGAACTGTTTGGTCAAAGATTTACCACTCCTACGGGGGAGACGATGCCTGGTATTGGTCTCTTTGATTACACTGGTGTAGAGACCAACAAGGTTTTTGTAAGCGATATGCTGGCGCAGCCTGCCTATGATGAAAACGCAAGGGTTTATGGCTTTATCAACCGCACTGCCTACCTGGTAGGGGAGAACCGCTACCCACTGTTTACAGTGCTTTCCGGCTGTGGCGATGGCGAAACACCCGATGGGAAAGAGGGAACTCTATACCGCAATTTCTTTGCCACATGGGCCATGGGTCCTATGTTGGCCCGCAATCCTTCCATGCTGCGGGAGCTATTGCACCGCCTGCTGGGAGAGGATTACCGTGAGTGCGATATGAGGCTGGAGGAAAAAGCGTTGGCGCTGGTTACGGCCGAATTTGATAAGAAATAAAGGAGGGCACAGCATGAACGATAATCGGAGCGGTGGGGAAGGCCTGCAAAGAAAGCTCTCTCCACTGAATGTATGGGCACTAGCCCTAGGCAGCATTATCGGGTGGGGTGCGTTTGTTATGCCCGCCAATACCTTTTTACCCAATGCCGGGCCGCTGGGTACTCTTATTGCTATGGCTGCGGGCGCCATCATTATGGTCGTTATTGCCCTCAATTACAGCTATATGATCAACCATTTCCCGGTAGCGGGTGGCGAATTCACCTTTACCAATGCCTCGTTTGGGCCCACCTGCGGTTTTTTGTGCGCGTGGTTCCTGGGCCTCTCCTATCTTGCCATCGTGCCCTTGAATGCTACTGCTTTGGCGCTCATCGGCCGTAATCTCTTCCCAAATCTGACCCAGTGGGGCTATCTCTATTCGGTGGAAGGTTACAGCATTTACGCTGGTGAAATTCTGCTGGCCATCATTGCGCTGGTGCTTTTTGCGGTATTCAGCATCCGGGGTGTCAGCGTGGCTGGCAAGTTCCAGACTGTCCTGGCGCTTTCTCTGGTTGGCTGTGTGTTCCTGCTGGCGATTGCTGCGCTGTTCAGCCCGCATGCTTCCGCTTCCCATTTGGCGCCCGCTTTTACCACAGATGCCACCGGTAAGTCTTCGTTGGGCGGTATCCTTGCTGTGGTAGCGGTTGCGCCTTGGGCATTTGTCGGGTTCGATTCCATTCCTCAGGCTTCGGAGGAGTTCAATTTCTCCCATAAAAAGAGCCTTGTTATTATGGTTCTTTCCATCCTGTTCGGCGGCGCTCTTTATGTCATCCTCAATACCATCACGGCCGCAGTCCTGCCCGAAGGCTATACCAGTTGGGTGCCTTATATTGCCGATTGCGCCAAAGATACCCTGCCCGAAAGCCTTGCCGGCTTTACGGCGCTCCCCACCTTTAATGCGGCCCGTCTGATCCTCGGCAAGCCCGGTCTGGTTATTTTGGGCATTGCGCTGTTCTGCGCTGTACTTTCCGGCATCATTGGCTTTTATATGGCTACCAGCCGTCTTTTGTACTCCATGTCCAAGGACCATGTCCTCCCGGGCTGGTTTGGCCGCCTGCACCCCCGCTATAAAACCCCGATGAATGCCATCCTGTTCATCATGATCATTTCACTGTGCTGCCCATGGTTTGGCCGCACTGTGCTCAATTGGGTGGTAGATATGTCCTCCATCGGTGCCGCTATTGGATATGGTTTTACCTCGGCCGCCACTTTGGTACAGGTTCGCCGCAATAAGGATACCTCCGCATGGATGACCATAAATTCCATTTTGGGCGTCATTTTTTCGCTGTGCTTCATAGCACTGCTTATCGTCCCCAATCCTTGGGCATACCTGGGGCCGCAGTCCCGTATCGCGTTGGTTATTTGGACTGTCATGGGTGCTGCATTCTTCCTCTACACCCGGCGGAAGAAGGCAGCGGAGAAGGCCATCGACGCTTGACATTGGCGGTAAGTTTGTTATAATAGATAAAAAATGAAACGCGAAGAAGGAAACCGAGTACCTCTTTTTTAGCCTTTCCAGAGAGCCGGCGGTTGGTGCAAGTCGGTAAGGAGGAAAGCAGGGAAATACATTCCGGAGCGGTGGCCTGAACAGACGACAGTAGGGCACGACGGGGTGCGACCGTTACATCGCAGAGGTCTTTCCATAGGACCTATCAAGGGGCTTCCGGTAACGGCAGTCCGAACTAGAGGTGGTACCACGAAGTCCATTCGTCCTCTGTCCGTATTGTAACGGACAGAGGATTTTTATTTTATTGGGGAAAAAGAAAAAAGGAGATAAACTATGCAGATTTATGAAGAGCTGGTTGCCCGCGGACTTATTGCGCAGGTTACCAATGAAGAAGAAATCAAAAAAATGATCAATGAGGGCAAGGCAACCTTCTATATTGGCTTTGACTGCACAGCCGATAGCCTGACGGCCGGTCACTTTATGGCCCTGACGCTGATGAAGCGCCTGCAGATGGCAGGGAACCGTCCCATTGCCCTCATTGGCGGCGGTACCACTATGATCGGTGATCCCTCTGGTCGCACCGATATGCGCAAGATGCTCACCGCGGAGGACATCAACCACAATGCCGAATGCTTCAAGCGTCAGATGGAGCGCTTTATCGAATTTGGCCCGGATAAGGCCATCATGCTCAATAACGCTGATTGGCTTCTCAAGCTCAACTATGTGGAGCTGCTGCGTGAGGTAGGCGCCTGCTTCAGTGTCAATAATATGCTGCGCGCTAAGTGCTACGAGCAGCGCATGGAAAAGGGCCTTTCCTTCCTTGAGTTCAACTACATGATTATGCAGTCTTATGATTTCTACTACATGTTCCAGCATAATGGCTGCAATATGCAGTTTGGCGGCGATGACCAGTGGAGCAACATGTTGGGCGGCACCGAGCTGATCCGCCGCAAGCTGGGCAAGGACGCCCATGCAATGACCATCACTTTGCTTACCGATTCTCAGGGCCACAAGATGGGAAAAACTGCCGGCAACGCCGTTTGGCTTGATCCCAATAAGACCAGCCCCTTCGATTTCTACCAGTATTGGCGCAATGTTGGCGACAGCGATGTGCTCAAGTGCATTCGCATGCTTACTTTCCTGCCGCTGGAGCAGATTGACGAAATGGATAAGTGGGAGGGCAGCGAGCTGAACCGTGCCAAGGAGATCCTGGCCTACGAGTTGACCAAGATGGTACACGGTGAGGAAGAGGCGGAAAAAGCGCAGGCCGCAGCCAAACAGCTCTTTAGCGGCGCGGGTGACAGCGCCAACATGCCTACCACCTCCCTTACCGCTGCTGACCTCACCGATGGAGCCATTACGCTGGCGGATCTGATGGTCAAGGTGGGGCTTGCCCCCTCCAAGGGCGAGGTCAGACGGCTGGTACAGCAGGGCGGTGTCGCTGTCAATGATGTAAAGGTAGATAACTTTGCAGAAAGCTACGATGAAGCGGCGCTCCGTGCCGGCCTTATCATCAAGAAGGGCAAAAAGGTCTTCCATAAGGTCGTGCTGGAATAATGCAGAATGACACAAAATGTTTCACGTGAAACATTTGTTCTTAATTAACTGATCCACAACCAAGAAAAGCTCCCCTTCCAAATGAGTGGAAAGGGAGCTTTTTTATGAGGAGAAGCGGTAATCTGATTACTGCTTTTTGTGGGTAAAGAGTCGCTTCCACCACGGCTGCGGGGCAGGCAGGTAACCACTCTTAATGAAATACCGCAGGTAACTTTGCAGCAGAGCTGCATCCACTGGCTGGCATGCAATGCCGCTGCCTTCGAGCAGCCGATCGGTATTGGCAGTGGAAAAGTGCGCCTGGTGAACACCGAAGCGGGCAATCATATCCTCGCCGGCGGTGCGCTGGTCAGTAAACAGGCAGGAGAGAATGCGCAGAACATTTTCCTCACTGGTGGTGGTAGTCAGGCGTTGGCACCATTCCCCATAGGGCAGCAGTTCCAGCGGATAGCCTGCTTTTTTCATCAGAGCGGTCATCTGCCGCAGCGCCATCAACCGGTGATTAAGCAGATTGAAGGCATGTCCGCAGCATTCATTCCGGAAGGAAATATGAATAAGCGCATCGGCGACATAGTCTACCGGGGTCAGGTGCAGGTTTACCTCCACATCCGGGGCGGCGCCCAGCTGTACGCAGCCTACCATGGACCGACTGATGAGATCTTCTAGTTTCCAAATGCCGGTGGCAAGGGTACCGGTGATATCACCGGGGCGATAGACCGCTGCCCACAGGCCACGCTCCCTGGCCAATTCCACCAGCTTTTCGGCTACCCATTTGGTCTCGGAATAGCCGAGGAAGTAGCCATCGGGAGATTCTAGCGGATCATCCTCCTTTACAGTGCGATCGAAATGACTGGGGTTATCGTATACGCTGTAACTGGAAACATAGTGGAAGTATTTCGGACGGCCTTCGCAGGCCAGCCGCAGACATTCAGCAGTGCCCAGTACATTGGCAGGCTTCATCTGCCGGTAGGGAAATACAAAATTGAGCACAGCGCCATTATGATAAACCGCATCGACCTCACGGGTCAGCAGCTGCCAGTTTTCCTCTGTCACACCCAAATGGGGCTTGGTCAGATCGCCAGTGACGGCAGTGATATATTTGCGATATTCTTCCTGCCAGCACTCGAACCGCTTCATATTATTGATGATGCGCTCCAGAGCCTTTTCGGGTGTGGCGGCCCGGGCATGGCAATAAATTTTGATACCATGATCCTTCCGCTGCTCGATGAGAGCCCGAATGAGATAGGCCCCTAAAAAGCCGGTAGAGCCGGTGAGGAATACGGTATGGCAATCCTGCGGTTGGCAGGTATACTCGCCTTGTGGGGCAATTTCTGCGGGCAGGACACACTCTGCACGCAGGTCGGGCTGGAAATCCCGCTCCCGGCCGGAAAGCAATGCGCTGAGATAAGCAGATATGCCGGAAACAGTAGGATCGGCGGCTATGCAGCGGATATCAATATTGATGCCCAGGTCCTGTTCCAGGCCGCATACCAGCTCCATCATGCGCAGGGAATCACCACCGAGGGTGAGGAAGCTGTCATTGGGACCGAAGGAGACGCCAGGCAGGACTTCCCGGAAAATGGCACTGATAATAGGCTGGATCTGCTCCGGGGTAGCATTGGGTGGGAGCTCGATTTTTTGCCGGGAGACAGCGGGTGCGCTCTGCTGGGGATTTGTGGCATTACCGCTGCTTCGGCTACTGTAAAGGAGGGGCAGTCGGCCGCTTTCGTACAGGGTATGGGTCGCCAGTGTTTTGATCTTACGGTTATCGGTGCGGGGAAGGCTGCCGGCCGGAGTAAAGGCGACATCCCAGAAGGAGAAACCGAAATTCCGGGCTGTCAGGCGGTTGACCTGGGCGGCAATGGCCGCATAATCCGCATCGGGAGTGGACTCGGCACAGAGGATGGGATGTTCACCTTCCGGAGAAGGCAGGGAGAATACCGCGATAGCATCGGCGGGGAGCGGAACGCCTTCCTGGCGAAGCAGCAGGGTGATATCACCGGGGAAGATATTTTTGCCGCTGATAATAATCATTTCCTTGATTCGTCCGGTGAGATAGAGCTGGCCCGGATAACCAGGAATGATGGTTTGGAAGCGTTTCGTTTCCTCGGGATTTTGCCAATAGCCGGCACACACACTGCTGCCCTGGATGCAGATCTCGCCGATTTCACCGGGTTCACAGGGGGAACCATCCGGACGGATAGCGACCAGGACCATATTGCCCGCAGGTCGCCCAACGCTGACAATGTCCTTTTCTCCAGTGGGGGAGGGAACGAAGCGGCCTTCCCGATAGGATTCCAGATCGATATGCTGACAGCGGAAATCCCGGCTGGCCAATGTACCAACACAAACACACTCCGAAAGTCCGTAACCGGGGGCAAAGCAATCCGTTGAGATATGGAACAATTCACAGAACTTGTCCACAGTGGCGGCATTTACAAATTCGGAGCCATTAATGAGGTGGGTGACATGGGAAAGATCATACTTTTTGGCTTCTTCCGGAGAGATGAGTCGGGTACAAACCTCATAGGCGGAATTGGGCGCTGCGGTGATATTTACCTTGTAATCGGCGATGACCCGCAGCCAGATGGTGGGCCGGGCCAAAAACTGCAGGGTGGGGATAAAGTAAGAGATGCCGGTATCGGCAATGACGGGCAGAAAAATGGCCACGATGAGGCCGATATTGTGGTAAAAGGGTACCCAAGAGGCAAGATTGTTCTTAGTGTGCTGGAAATCGAAGATCTCCAGGCACTGACCGATGCAGCCCATGAGGTTTCCATAAGTGACCATAACGCCCTTTGGCGCACTGGTGGAGCCGGAGGTATACTGCAAATACAGCAGGTCATCGGCTTCATGCGGAGTCAATTTGCCCAGGGGTGCGGGTTTTACCTTATCGGAGTAGATGCGCTTGAGTGTCACAACATTGAGGAAGGCTTTTTTGAGCAGTGAGCCGGTCACATTGGTATCGGCCTCCTTTTCCATGCCTTCGTTGGAGATGAGAAAGCGAGGTTTACAAGATTTGAGTACCGAGACAAAACGGTCCAGCTTGCCTTCATCAATGGGAGGCGGGATAACGGTAAAGATCACCCCAGCGATCATACAGCCCCAAATGGCATAGACGGTTCCGGCATCCTGCATGGAAAGGATAATAGCGCGGTCACCGGGACGGGCGCCCTTTTGACGCAGCTCCGCGGCCATATCCATAGCATGCTGCCATGCTTCGCCAATCGTTATATAGTGGTGAACATAGGGCTCGCTTCCGCAATCCATAAAGTCATACATCGGCCGTTCAGGGTTCTGCGCGGCATCCCGCATGAATTTTTCCAAAATACCATCCATTGTAGCTACCTCCGTGGGAAAATTACCAGCAATTATTTATTGGCTAATCAACCAATATACTGAGGATAGTAAAACACTTTTTGGCGAGAATGTCAACAGGATCACAGCAATTTTGCAAAGATTCCGCAAATTTCCGGCGAAATATGCCATGGGAAAAGAAAAAACTCCCGACAGAGGACCGCTTTGTATCGGGCGGTTCTACTATCAGGAGTGCGGGACTATTATGATGGGTTATTCTTTGGGGGTGATGGCGCCGCTGCGGTAGGCCTCCAGCAGTTCCTGCAGATCGGCTACCCGGCGGGCAATGGCCTTACCGTCGTCGATATCCCGGATGAGCTGGCGGTGTGGAAATTTTTCTACCACGCGTACCTCGGAGTGCATATCTTCATTGTTACGCATGGCCTCGCTGATATTGATGGGATGGTGCTGGGCCAGCAGCAGCTGGTGGGAGTTGCTGACTAGGGTATAGCCACAGCCGCCGGTGACGGAATTGAGACGCTCATTCATGCCGCCATCAATATTGATGACACGGCCATTGGCCTTGACAGGAGACTCGCCGGCTTTGACCGGGACATGGCCGGTGATGATCTTGCCGTGGACGGGATCGGCTCCGAATTCTTCCAGAATGCGGATGGCGGTGGTTTCCTGTTCAATCCATGTGTAATAGGGGTCTTTCTCCTCCTTGCCGGCGGTATCATCCGCAATGAAATAGCGCTCGAAGGTGGCAATCTTATACTTACCGCTTAAGGGAGAGTGGGTGCCGCACCAAAGGTACCACATGAGATCCAAAGAGTTTTTGCGTAGCTCGGTATGGCGGGGTGCGTAGGAGGCCACCCGGATGATATGGTTATAGGCTTCCAACATGGCGCGTCCGGCGTACTTTTTGCCATTGATGGTGGAATAGTGCAAGGTGCCGTCCTCATTCATGGGGATACAGCCATGATAGAGCAGATAGCCATTATTGACCTTATAAATGGAGCCGTTATCCAAAAGAAATTTAAGATGACGCTGCATCCGGATACTATTACGGAAGGAGAAGGCCAAATCGTTCATGACAGTTTCCTCCTCCGGAGAGAGACGATAGGGGTCTTCCGGTGAGAGGGTGGGGAAGTGGGAATCCTTGAGGTCATACCAATGACCGTCGATTTGGATACGGTGGGTCTTGGAGTCCATCGTTTCCCAGAAGAGACGGTGTGACATGTGATATTCGGGATGATCCCGCAGGATGCGGCCCTCCAGCTTGAACTGGATGACCGAGATGGCCTTGTGCACCTTGGCGGTGAGTTCATCATTTTCCCGGCGCTGCTTCAGTTCAGTTTCCCGCTTGCTGTGGCTGGGCAGAAAAAGAGTGCAGGGATCATCACGGTAGGTTTCCAGCGCAAACTGGGTGAGAGGGCGCAGGTTAATGCCGTAGCCGTCCTCTAGAGAATCAAAGTTATTGTAGCGGATGCAGTTGCGCAGCACATTGGCGATGGAGGCCCACTGGCCCATAGCTGCCGCCATCCACAGGATATCGTGATTTCCCCACTGGATATCGACATTATTATACTCCATCAAGGTATCCATAACCTTATGAGCGCCGTTGCCGCGGTCGAATACATCGCCGACAATGTGCAGTTTATCAATGACCGCGTGCTGGATGAGCTCCGAAATGGCGATGATGAAAGCATCGGCACTGCCAATTTCGATGATGCTGTGGACGATATTGTGGACATAGGTGGTGCGGTTGTCATCCTCATCAGCTTCGGAGTAATTGAGCAACTCATCGATGATGTAGGCAAAATCGTGGGGCATGGCCTTGCGCACCTTGGAGCGGGTGTACTTACTGGTGGCCTTGCGGCAAACCTGCACCAAATGCAGCAGGGTGGTGGTGTACCAGACCTGGTTTAGTGAGCCATGAGCTTCTTTGAGGAGTGCCAACTTTTCTTCCGGGTAATAGATGAGAGTGGCCAGTTCATCCATTTCGGCAGTGGACATTTCTTCCTCTGAGAAGCATTGGAAGATCTTGCGTCGGACGGAGCCGGAAGCATTTTTGAGAATATGAAGAAAAAGGCGGTATTCACCATGAATATCGCTGATAAAGTGTTCGGTGCCTTTGGGCAGGCCGAGGATGGCATTTAAGTTGATGATTTCGGTAGAGACCTGGGCAGGGCTGGGAAACTTTTGAGAGAGAAGCTCCAGGTATTGCAGTCGTTCTTCGGTCAGGTTCAAGGAATCGCCTCCGTGGGGTAGTATGTTTTATTTTATTATAAAGCAAACGCCCCACGGTGGCAAGCAGAATTCAGCAGAGTCCGAGTTGTTTCGTCATAGTAAATTGTTGTTGCAGTAATGCAAGGTGATCCGGTTCTATGAGGGAAAGTGGCATGCGGCAGCTGCCACAAGGGAAACCAACAAGCGGCATGGCAGCTTTGACAGGGATGGGGTTGACCTCGCAAAAGAGGGATTTCATCAAGGGAAGAAGGGAATAGTGCAGGGAACGGGCTGCCGGTAGATCGTTCTGCAAGATCGCCTGACAGAGGGTTTCGGTGCTGTGGGGAAGCAGATTGCTGAGGACGGAAATGCAGCCGTGGGCTCCCAGGGACATCAGAGGCAGGGTGAGGTCATCATTGCCGGAATAGAGGGGGAGAGTATCACCAAGTTCCAACAGGTGTTGATGAATGAGGCTAAAATCGGTACTGGCTTCCTTAAGGCCGATGATATTATCAACTTTGGAAAGTTTCCGGCGGCTCTCCATATCGATGGTCACCCCGGTACGGGACGGAACATTATAGAGGATGACCGGGAGCGGTGTGGCGGATGCTAGCCGCGCGAAATGCGACTGTAAGCCCTTGGGCGTGCATTTATTGTAATAAGGGGTGACTAGAAGCAGGGCATCGGCACCGGCCGCCGCGGCGGCCAGGCAGTTCTGTTCGGCACGGGCGGTGTCATTGCATCCGGCTCCAGCGATGACCGGCACCCGGCCGGCTGCGGTTTTGGCTACAGTTTGGATGACGGTAAAGCGTTCCTCATCAGTGAGAGTAGCGGCTTCTCCCGTGGTGCCGCAGGGCACCAACGCTGAGATACTGCTTTGGATCTGCCATTCTGTAAGGCGGGAGAGAGTTTCTAAATCCAAAGAGCCATCTGGCTGCATTGGGGTGACCAGTGCCGTGGCTGCCCCGCGGAATAGAATTTGTTTCATATGAAATACGCCTCCTTTCATCCTTAGTATATGAGAGGGAGTAGCGTGTCATTAAAATGGAACGAAAAAGAAGCCGATCACTGAAAATGACCTGCTTCTTTTAGATGGAATATTCAATGGGATAGTACAGCGTTTAATGCCCGGTGTTCCTTTGGGGCTTCGTTTCGTTTGTAATAAACATGGCATCGCCAAAGGAGAAGAACCGGTAGCGTTCTTTAACAGCCTCATGGTAGGCATTCATGATGTGATCGTACCCTGCAAAGGCAGCGACCAGCATGATAAGGGTGCTTTCCGGCAGATGAAAATTAGTGATAAGGGCATCGATGCATTTCCACTGGTAGCCGGGATAGATGAAAATATCGGTATTATCGCTGCACTCGCGCAGTCCTTTCCCGGGAATATAGGCAGATTCCAGCGTGCGGCAGCTGGTGGTACCTACGGCAATGACACGGTGGCCAGTGCGTTTGGCCTCATTGATGAGATCAGCGGCCTCCTGCGAGACCCAGTAGTGTTCTGAGTGCATATGATGCTGAGTCACATCGTCTACCTTCACCGGACGGAAGGTGCCAAGGCCAACATGAAGTGTCAGGTAAGCTATCTTTACACCTTTCTCCTGAATTTTTTGCAGTAGTTCTTCGGTAAAATGTAGCCCGGCGGTGGGGGCGGCAGCACTGCCCAGTACCTTATTGTAGACAGTCTGGTAGCGTTCACCATCTTCCAGCTGTTCGGTGATGTAGGGCGGCAGCGGCATGCGGCCAACTTCCTCCAGCACCGCAAAGATATTATTGCCCTCGTATTCAAATTTGACCCGACGGTTGCCGCCTTCCAGGATTTCCAGTACCTCGGCGTGCAGCAGCCCATCACCGAATACAAACCGAGCGCCGATCTTGGCCCGTTTGCCTGGGCGCACCATCGTTTCCCATTCATCATTGCCCAGCTGTTTTAGAAGCAGGAATTCAATGGCACCATCCGTATCCTCTTTCTTGCCAATCAGGCGGGAAGGCATGACACGGCTGTTATTCACCGCCAGCACATCACCTGGGTTCAGGTAGTCAATGATATCGGTAAATACATGGTGAGAGATCTCGCCGGTTTCCTTATTCAGCACCATCAGGCGGCTGCTGTCCCGACGCTCCAGCGGTGTTTGGGCGATGAGTTCCTGCGGCAGGTCGTAATAATAGTCGGATGTCTTGGTCATCAAACGGTCTTGCATCTTTTTACCTTCATTCCATAGTGTTTTACATTTCAGCCTATTATAGCACACTTCTTCTGCCGGTACAACCGCAAAAGAGCGGGGCTTTGACGGGTGCTGGCCCAAAAGCAATACCATTGGTGGGGGAAACATTTATTCTAATGAGATGACCGGTGCTCAGGATGCCCAGACCGCCCATAGGTCTCGGAGGATATTCTTGACCTGACCGGTATGACCCGCATAGTCATTACACATATGCTGGAGGAGGCACTGCTGCGTCGGTATGATGGTATCCTGGCTATAAAGAACGGCACAATGGAGGAATGCGGTCACTTTGATGAGTTGATGGCAAACAAGGGGTATTTCCACGCATTGTTCACCGTTTCGCAATGAGGTGAGAGTATAATCAAAAGCAGGACGACTGGAAGTGGTCATTCTGCTTTTTCTGTTTATTAAGATTTGGCGAATGGTATTTTAATTGAAAAGGGCACACTATTATGGTATGATATATTTGTTTTATCAGACGGGCATTATTATTGGCATAGGAGAAACTGAGTGAAGAAACACTGGCTGCTGCTTATTTTAATTGTGGCGATTTTTCTTTTGCTGTGCTGGTCACTGTGGTGGAGCAACTATGGACTAAAAACAGTACGATATACCGTTGGCGGTATGAGTTTGCCGGAAGGCTTTAATGGCTATCACATCGTACAGCTTTCTGATCTGCACAGTGTGTCCTTGGGAGAAGAGAACGGTCGATTGCTGAAAGCGATTCGTGCGGAGGAACCGGATATCATTGTAATGACCGGCGATATGGTGAGCCGTTATGATGAGGACTTTAGTGTGACATTGGCGCTGTGCAGTGCACTGGCGGAGGAATATCCGGTCTACTATATCCGTGGGAACCATGAGAAAGGATTGGCCACCGCCGACTGGGAAAGCTACCGTGCTGCGTTGGCAGCATCCAGAGTACAAGTATTGGATAATGAAACGGTGCAGCTTACGGCGGAAAACGGCGACAGAATCAACCTGACGGGACTGTGGTACAAGCTGGATTATTACCACAAGTATGCCAGCCACTATCGCCCAGTGACGGAGGAAACGATGTATACCATACTGGGAGAGGCACCGGAGGGGTATAATATTCTGTTGGCGCATAATCCAAACTACTTCCCGGTATACGCCGCATGGGGTGCCGATGTGACCTTCTGCGGGCATATCCACGGTGGGATGGTATGGCTGCCGGTACTGGGCGGGATTCTTTCTCCCGAGACGATCTTGTTCCCGGAATATGATGGAGGAAGTTACCAAATAGGAGATAAAACGATGATCCTGAGCCGGGGGCTGGGACGGGGACGAATGGGAATTCGGCTCTTTAACCCGCCGGAGCTGGTATGTGTAACACTGACAAGAGAGGAATAAAAAGAATGTATCAACTGAAACTGACAGAAGGAGCAGCCCGGCGGGGAGCGCTTACCACCGTACATGGTACGGTGCAGACGCCAGCCTTTATGAATGTGGCGACGGCGGCTGCCATCAAGGGCGGTATTTCCGCTTATGACCTGAAGGAGCTGAAGTGCCAGGTGATGCTGTGCAATACCTATCACCTGCATCTGCGACCTGGTGATAATGTGGTGCGTCAGCTGGGAGGGCTGCACAGGTTTACCGGTTGGCAGGGACCAATCCTGACCGACAGTGGCGGGTTCCAGGTGTTTTCGCTTGCATCGCTACGGCATATCGAGGAAAAGGGAGTGACCTTTGCCTCCCATATCGATGGACATCGTATTTTTATGGGACCAGAGGAGAGCATGCAGATCCAGTCGCATTTGGGTTCTACCATTGCAATGGCATTTGATGAATGTATCGAAAACCCATCGCCCCGGGATTATGTGCAGAAATCGGTAGCACGGACGACCCGATGGTTGGAGCGCTGCCAAAAGGAAATGGCCCGGCTGAACAGCCTGGAGGATACTGTGAATCCACACCAGCTACTGTTTGGCATCAACCAGGGCGGCACCTATGAGGATATTCGGGTGCAGCACATGAAGGATATTGCTGCGATGGGCCTGGACGGCTATGCCATCGGTGGACTGGCAGTGGGCGAGAGCGCCGAAGAGATGTATCATATCATTGAGGCTGTGGAGCCCTTTGCCCCGAAAGATAAGATCCGTTACCTAATGGGTGTTGGTACACCTGTGAATATCTTGGAATCGGTACACCGGGGTGTAGATCTTTTTGACTGTGTGATGCCAAGCCGCAATGCCCGACATGGCCATCTTTTTACCTGGGAAGGGATCATTAATATCCAAAATGCTAAGTATGTAACGGATGACCGCCCGGTGGATGCCCTTTGCGGGTGCCCACTGTGCCGTAACCATACCCGCGCCTACTTGCGCCACCTGATGCGTGCCAATGAAATGCTTGGTATGCGGCTGGCTGTGATGCATAACCTGTGGTTCTATAATACACTGATGGAAGAGATAAGGTTAGCACTGGATGAGGGACGGTTTGAGAGCTTCTACCGCGAGCATGTGCCAATACTGGGTAAGAGAATATAAAAGTGCGGAATAGAACAATATTTTCTCCGGATTTTACTTGCAAAATGACCGGTAATTCTCTATAATATTTGTTAAAGACTTTTTTGGAGGATAAAACAATATGAACATTGCTTTTCTTGAAACTGCTTCTGGCTCCGGTTCCATGTGGTCTTCCATCATTATGATGGCTTTGATCATCGTTGTATTCTGGTTCTTCATCATCCGTCCCCAGCGGAAAAAGGATAAAGAGACTGCCAAGATGCGCAGCGAGCTGCAGGTAGGCGATGAGATCGTCACCATCGGCGGCATCATTGGGATTATCGTCAGCATGAAAGAGGATTCCCTCGTTATTGAGACCGGCAGCGACCGTTCCAAGGTCCGCCTGGCTCGTTGGGCCATCAGCGGCAAGAACACCACTGCCGAGCCGAAGTAATTTCTTCTAAAATATCGCCTCCCATCATAGGATTGAACAGACAATCCGGATGGGAGGCGTTTTTATGCCCAAAAGCAGGGAGAAAGGCCACGGGGTGAAGGGGAGCGGCCCGCCGTTGCGGGAAATTATGATAAGCGCTGGAATGGGTTCTGCTGTGGTGCTGGCATTGTTGACGGTATTTGCCCTGGTAATGAGTGCGCAGGATATTCCGGGCGGGTTGACTGCGCCGATGGTAACGATCACCCTGGTGGTTGGGACCTTGGCAGCAGGTTACCGCTGCGGCCGGCAGTTGCGACAGAATGGCATCGTGAACGGAGCTCTGACAGGCGGAATGATGTACCTGGTGCTGCTGGCAATTTCCCTAACAGTTCCGAGAAATGAGGTGGGTCTGCTGGCACTGTATAAGTGCCTGCTGATGCTGGTGGGCGGCGCCATAGGGTGCATCCTGGCAGTAAACCACCGCAGCAAAGCAAAGATGAGCCACCCCAAGCGGCGATAACAAAATGTGGAGGATGAAAAATGTTGCCTAAGAGAAAGAAAAGTCATTATCCAGTACCTGGGCGGCGGGAAAGCCTGTGGAAGAAGCGTGGGACGACAATTCAGTATCTTTTATATTTTGCGGCAGGGGTGCTACTGGGCAGCATAGCAGCGGTGTTGTGCGGGGCAGAGTCTATCCCATGCCGGATCCTGGTGAATCAACTGCGGGCTATACCGGAACAGGGCTTGTGGGCATTGTGGCGTGAGCGACTGCTGTTTATGGCGATTCTGCTGCTATACCTGATGATCGCAGCGCGGTGCCTATGGGGGAATTTAATGATTCCGGTGGCACTGGTGTTGTATGGAATAGGGCAGGGAATAGTGGTCAGCTTTTTGCTGATGTTGGTGGGTTTGGGCGGAATCGGATATATTTTGTTGGGGATACTTCTGCCAAGGACGGTGCAGTTGGTGGCGCTGATTTTGATGTGCAACTTGGCGCATAGCCGCTGTGAGCAGATGAGCGGGGCAGAAGGAGGTGGTCAGGCGACACTGTGGATACTGAGCGCTTTGCTATTGGCTGGAGGGGGACTATTGGAGTCGACAGTAAAATGGAAAATGATTGCAGGGATTCTATCGTAGCAAAACCCCTCCCGGTTTGGGAGGGGTTTGCGCTGTATGAGTACCATTGAGGAGGAGCTAGCTTACTTTTCGTTCTTGTCCTTCAGAACATAGTTGAGGATAAGATTGAGCAGTACGCCTGCAACGACCGCGATGAACACGGTGGAGGTGCAGAGCATATTGAGGAACGCCGGCAGGCTCTTGGCCCAGGCGCTGTAAGTAGAGGCGCAGTGGTAAGGCAGCATGATGGCCAGTGCCAAAGTAGTACCGGCTACCAAGGTGTTGCGCAGGGAGCGTTTATCGCTGATGATGGAATCAATGCCGGAGAACATGATGGTAGCGGCAGAGATAAGGAATACAGCACCGATAACAGAACGCGGAATGCCGGAAAGAATATAGGCCAGCTTGGGGCACAGACCATATGCCAGGAAGATTACGCCAGCGATCTGAGTGACGCGGCGGGAGCATACACCGGTAGCGGAAATGATGCCGATATTCTGGGTGTAGCTGGTGCAGGGCAGACCGCCGAAGAAAGCGGAGATCACGCAGCCAAGACCCTCGGCAAAGATACCGCGGTCGATGTGCTTAATGCGATAGACCTCATCGCAGGCAGCGCAGGTAGCGGCGTAGTCACCAACCGATTCGAACATGGAAGCAATATAGCCGGAGAAGCCGCCGACGATAGCGGCACCAACAAAGGCGATGGTGGAACCGCTCTGACCTTCCAGACCAGTGTAGGGGAACAGCTTGGGCAGTGCGAACCAAGGAGCATTGTGAACGGCTTCCCAATTGAACACGCCAAGAGCGGAGGCGCCAACAACGCCAACAATGATAACGGTGATGAGAATGAAGCCCTGGGAAAGCAGACCTTTGCCACCGCGGAACTTAAGAACCAGAGCCAGCAGGAAGGCTACAGCGGCCATGATGAGGCTCTTAGCATCCTGAGAGGAGAAAGTCCACTGAACAGCGATACGGGCAGCTACATAACCGATAGCTGCTACTACGGAACCAACTACAACAGGGGGGAGGAACTTGCGGATCTTGCTCATAATGCGGGCGCCGCCCAGCAGAGTTTCCAGTGCGCCGCCGACAATGACGGAGCCCCAGACAGCGGGCAGACCATAGGTAGCGGCTACGCTGCCCATGGAGGAGGCGAGGGAAGCCGACGGGCCCTGAACAATGGGCAGGCGGTTACCAATGGTAGTTTGGATCAGTGTGCAGATACCCATGACCAGGAAGCATGCGCTGATCATGGTGGGCAGAACGGTGGCAGCATCCAGACCGGCCAGGGAGACAAACATACCGCCCCATACAAAGGGGGTAAAGTCTACCAGAGTAATCTGGACGGCAAAGTAGAGAGATTTCCACCAGGGCTTGGGCACATCTTCAATGCCGTAGGTGATCTCAATGTTGGATTCGATGGCTTGATCGAATACCGGCTGTTCAGGCTGATACATAGTGACTCTCCTTTTTTCTCTATACATTTTTTGACCTAATGTGCCGTCGGTTTTCGCCATTATCCCTGTGCACACCTTGGTCAAGTAGTATATTAGCACTTGCTTTTTCCATTCGTCAAAGCGAAAAATGTAATATAATGGGTATAATTTTGTTGCATTTTAACATCTTAGCTACGCAAGTTGCGCATTTAGGCTATTAAAATCAAGGAAAATAATAATTATATGCACAAAAAGCAAAAAGAATTGAGATAAAAATTGTTTATTGTGGATAGTGCGTAAAAAGTGATAACATAAATTGATTTAATTTATCGATTCATCTATAATATGATTAAGAGAGTAGTTCATTTTTGAGAACTTTGACGGAGGAAGCAAATGAAAAAGCAGAAAAAGCAGCCACAGCTGGAGAGCCAGAATCTGATCCTTTATCCGCTGCTGCCGGAACAGATGAACCTGCTGAGGGATGATCCGAATGAATTATGCAGGAGCCTTTCTTTGGTGCCGGATGATTATGCCAAATACGGCGAATGGGTCATGTTGGCAGAGGAGCAATACCGTAAAATGATGGCGGATCAGGAGTATATGTCCTTTTATACGCTGTGGATCATCACCGAGAAAGAGGACAAGCACCTGGTGGGATATCTGTACTTTTTGGGACGCCCCAGCGATACCGAAGCGGTGGAGTTGAATGGTTTTATTAAGCCGACATACCGCCGGAAAGGCTATATGACCGAGGCCCTAAATACCCTGCGTGGGTGGGCCTTTGCCAATAAAGGCGTGACTATTATGCTGGCACATCCCCAAAGGGATGATGAGGCATTCCATGGGCTGCTGCGTAAGAGTGGTTTTGGTCACTGGGTGGAACACGAGCATGAGAAGACTCCCAATGTAGAGGTATGGTGCAGTGAGAAAAAAACACGCGCGATGGTGAAGGTGGGGCTCCTGTTGGGTCTTGGCCTGGGTGTTGTGGCTGGTTCGGCCTTTGGAATCAGTCGGTGGATCACCGCATTAGCAGGCGGCATCTTGGGCGTTGCCGTGTGTACTGTCTTTGATGTGAGAGAATCCCGGAGAAGGTATGCGCTGCTGAAAACGGAGCAGCAAAAGCAGTAACTTGAAATAAAGAGAAAACATAAGGCGGCAATTTAGGCCGCTAAGAGAGAAACCAATAACATTCAAGAGGAGAAATATGGCGACAATATATGACATTGCGAAGGCCAGCGGCGTTTCTGCCACCACGGTCTCCCATGTTCTTAACCGGACGAGGTATGTGAGCCCGGAAATTACAGAACGGGTAATGGCTGCGGTAGATGAGCTGGGCTATGAACCGCTGCGCTGTCGCAACAGAGGAGAGGAACCGACAGCGGCCAAGCGCGGCTGTATGGGTCTTATCATTGACCGGCGGTTGCTGACGGTATGTGGCTGCCGTTCCTATGTGCGGATGTCCAGTCGGTATGAGTGGATCACGATCTCGGTAGATGGATCGCTGACGGAAAAGCAGCTGCATAGATATATGAAGCAGTACCACCTGAACCGTGTATTGGTGCATCAATCGGTGGAGTATAAATGCGGTGATAGGGCGATAAATCCTGTGGAACCGGGCAGCATTCTGCTGCTGAATCAAAGTGTACCGCCGGAGCGCACCGACCAACGCCATCTTGCATTGGATTATGAGGGTGCCATGCACCTTGCATTGGAACATCTGATCCGGTGCGGGCACACCAATATTACTGTGGTGGGAGGAGATTTGAACCGGTACTGTCAGGAGCAGATCCTGCGGGCATTGGAATGGTGCAGTAAACGCTATGCAGTACGCCTAAATCAGGATAATATAATATGGCTGGGCGGAGAGAAGAACTCCGGACTGCCAGAGCAGGAAAGCCTGGGGACCGCCGTGATTTCGGTGGGTGTACCGGGCATTATGGCGGTAACAAAATATTGCTTTGCCAGTGGACGCCGCGTACCGGAAGACTTCAGCTGGATCGCCATTGATGACGACGACTATATACAGGGTTATAATCCGGCAGTTACTTATGTTCGTCTAAATCCGGAGGTATTCCGCAGTGTATTGGAAAGCAGCGATGGGCCAGATAAAAGAATTGTTTGTGCTCCGCAATTGATAATCCGCCATTCTACCAGTGTACTGCCGCGGGACCTGCAGGGGCATCCGGCCAGCAGTGAAAGTGCTGTATCATTAACCATAACCGAAAAAATGCTGATGCAGAAGCGTACCGGTCGGATTGGTGTCTCTTTTGCACAGGCGGAAACACTTTATTCCCAGATGATTTTGCAGGGGATAAGGGAGGTCGCCACAAATTTGAATATGGAGCTGCTGCCGGTACAGGATGCCAGAATGAACAGCGGGGTAGAAAAGAATCAACTGGTGTGGTTACTGCAAAACGGTGCGGATGCGATCATAAGCGTTTCCAATGATCATAGCGGGATGGTGGAGACCTTTCAACGGTTAAAAAGGGGTAGCGATATCCCATTGATTTTGGGATCACATCTGCCGATTGATCTGCCTGGATCTGTGTTCCACTGCTGCATTACCACCAATGATGAGGAAAAAGGGCGGCAGGCGGCGCAATTCCTGGCGGAGCAGATGTTGTCCCGGCAGATGCAGCGGTTGGTAATGCTGGTGGATAAAAACACAGCAGCGGGTGCTCAGCAGTGTGTCCGAGCATTAATTACCGCACTGCATGGTGACTATCCCAGAATACAGGTGTTGGAGCAATTAGAAATCAATGATCATTATTCTGTGGATGATTTTGAGAAGCTGTACCGCCGCTATCCTGAGATGCAGGGCCTGTTTATCCAGAATGCAGGTGCGGCGGCTCGGATCAGTGGATGGCTGCACGCGAACCGCCGTGATGATGTAGTAGTTGTCACCAGCCAGATCAACAGTTCCGTTGCGCAGCGAATGCTGCAGGTGACCAGCGGAAGAATGGGCATTGTCTCTTCAAGGCCAATTGAAATGGGACATCTGATGGTGTATTCGGCAGCGTGTGCGCTGCTGGGAAAACCAACACCAAAGTATGTTTCGGTGGACCCTATTACGCTTAACCAAAGGAATGTGGAGGAGCTGTGGCCACTACTGACGCAGAGCAGATTGAAATAATAGTGAAATAAAAGCCTCATAAATCGCCCTGTACGGCAGGAATAATTCCTCGGTGCAGGGCGATCTCTTTTGTATGGAACGCAAGATGATGACAAAGCCCAACGGCACCGGGGATACCGGTGCCGTTGGGCTTTGGGAATATGAGGGGGCCTATATAAAGAGAAGAGAACAAGACGGCATTACAGCATTACAGCATTACAGCATTACAGCAGCTGAGCCCGACGGATGAAGGAAGCAATGACTTTACCGTGGCGGATGATGTAGGGACGGGAAGCGCGGGTGCGGATGGCATCGTGGACATTAGGGGCTTCTACCAGGTTCAAGTCAGCATCGTTGCCTACTTCGATGCCGTACTTCATTTCAGGATCGAATACGCGAGCAGAGGCTTTGGTGAGCATGTTCCACATGGTACGGGCAGCTTCGGGGGTATTGTACTGGGCGCAGTAGCAGCCAACCAGACCGTAATCCAAGGGATCGCCAGTGCCGTAAAGGTGGAAACCATCACAGATGGTATCCTGAGCGGTGACAACATTGATACCCATTTCCACCATCTCACGAATGCGGGTAACACCGCGGGTGCGGGGTTCGGGGTCAATGCCCATGATGGCGAGGGTCTGGGTGTTGGCGCAGACATTGACATCCGCCTGCTTAAGCATCTTCATAACCTTGATGGCGTGGGCCTGGTTCTGGTAGGTGATGGAGGTGCAGTGACCGCCGGTTACACGGCCCTGCCAGCCATGCTGCATAGTAAGCCAGGCGGTGTATTCCAGGGAACGATCGAACATATCTTTGGACTGATCGATGTGCATATCGATGAGGCAGTTGTATTTTTCGGCCATCTTGAAGACGAAATCCACATGTTCGCGGGAATGCTCATCCAGCATTTCAGCGGCAGGCATGCCACCCATAACATCGCAGCCCATTTCCATGGCTTCCTCAAGCAGCTTATCGGTGCCAGGATCGCAGATGATACCTTCCTGAGGGAAAGCGATGACTTGCAGATCGCAGATATCTTTGGTGGCTTCTTTGGCCATCAGAACACCCTTCAGAGCGTTGAGGTTAGGATCCAGGGTGCTGATATCCACATTGGTGCGCAGTTTGGTGGTACCATACATAACGCAATCCTTGATAGCGCGCTCAGCCCGGGCAGCTACGGCCTCAGGAGTATACTTGCGGATACGGTCGTGCATGACATAGATGGAGTCTTCCAGGGTTTCTTCGGTAGAAGAGATCCAGTTGCCCTTGCCATAGCTTTCACGGCCCTGTTCATAAGAAGTGTAGGCCTTATCAAAGTGCATATGGGTATTTACAAAGGTGGGGCAAGCCATCATACCAGTGGCATCGATAGTTTCGACCCCGGCGGGTGCTTCGATGTGCCCGGCAATTTCCTTGTATTTTCCGTCATCACCGATGAGAATATCAACGATTTTGCCGGTCCCATCCAGGTTGGCGTTTTTAATCAGCAGCATTTTATGTACCTCCAGTTATTGATAAAGGGGAATTCATTGTGAACATTCTCCTTTGTATGTCTCTACAATATAGTATTTTTTTGATTTTGTCAAAGCGCCGTTGGACTATTTTTACAAGAAAGCACAGCGCAATTTGTATATAATGCAATGACCTGGTTGGCTAAATTGCGCAACTAAGTGGCGGTTTGTGTTATTCTAAAAGAAAATTATTGTAGAATATCACAAAATGAAACGGGAGAAGCTGTATATGCTGCCAATACGATAAAATTTAAGAAAAAAGCCCCGCGGGTTAAATACCGTGGGGCTTAGCTATGGAATTGTTTTATAAATCGAGTTTGTCGATACGATGGATGCCAATGTGATCGAGGAAGTGAACAGCATAATCATAGATATCAGAATTCTTGAAATCTACCGCCGAATCGTGGGCGTCGAAGCCAATAATTGCGGTAATGCCATGATCTTTGGCAATGCGCCAGAAATCAGGGTGCGGGAAACAATCCAGCCGATTATGTTCCCGTGCGAAAAGAAAACCGGAGATGTTATATTCGAGAATTGCATTGCAGCGAGCTGCAGCCTCACAAATGCGATGACTGAGTACGACACAGTGTTCGTCAAAATAAGGGTAACTGCGGATGAAAAGATCAGGGTGAGCCACATAGGCATAGAATTTACTTTCAATGCCCGGAATGATGTTCTGCTCGTAACGCTCGAGGTCATGGGGCGCTAAAATATCACGGCCGAAATAAAAACGCTCCGGGACGGGGGCATCCAGTTCATCGTAGTGGGCACCGTAGATCAGATATTCGATCCCGTATTCCGACTTCATATCAAGAAGCTCCTGCATATGGTGCGGGAAGTACTCCGCCTCCAGGCCGAGGTGAATCTCGATCTGGTCCTTGTATTTTTCCCGCAGGCGGTTTACGCTGCCGCAGTATTCCGGCAGGTATTGCGGCTCCATGCGGACATGGGAATCGTAATCGGCAGGGAAGTGGGGCCATGGGGTATGATCAGAAAAGCCTAAAATATCAAAGTCAGCTTTTATGGCATTGAGTACAATGCGCTCGTCATTGCCCATGGCGTGTTTACAACGGTAGGTGTGGGTGTGGTAATTGGTTTTCATTCGGTTTCAGCTTCCTTTTTGGATGGTTTGGATTTAACATGAGAAAGGGGATTGCGGTCAGCGGCATTGGCAATTTGATCATTGCTGACATGGGTGTATATTTCTGTGGTGCCAAGATTGACATGGCCGAGAATTTCCTTTAGAACACGGATATCCACACCACCGTATTGATACATGAGAGTGGCGGCAGTATGACGAAGTTTGTGAGGGGAATAGCCCCGACCGCCTAAGCCGGCGGCTTTTAGATGTGTTTCTACTATTTGTTCCACCCGGCGGGGGGTAAGTGGTGCACGGGTACGGGAGGAAACCAACAGGTAGGGTTTATCGGCATCCTTTGGTGGTTCCGGACGAACGGCCAAATATTCCGCGATGGCGTTAAGACAAGCGCTGTTAAGATAAACCATGCGCTCTTTATTCCCCTTGCCCAGTACAGTAAGGGTGTCATCCCGGATATCCGAGAGCTTAATACCGACCAACTCCGAAAGACGAATGCCACAGTTAAGCAGAATGGTGATGATACAATAATCGCGTTCACGATCCTTGCCTTCAATGGATTCCAGCAGGTGCAGGCTTTCATCCAAAGTAAGGTATTTTGGAAGACTTTTGCGCTGGGCAGGAATCTCCAACTGTTCCATGGGGTTTTCCTCTAGGCGGCCAGCCTTACTTTGCAGATATTTATAGAAGCCGCGCAAGCTGGAAACCTTGCGGGCACGGGTCTTGGCGTTATTTTGGTTAACGCTTTGCACATAAGCCAGGAAAGAATATGCATCGGAAAGGCGTGCACTGAGAATCATTTCCTCGCTGATGGAGGCAAACGAAATGCTTTCAAGATTTGGGTCATCCGTGGGTAGGGGAGTGCCACTGCGGGTGGCCATTAGATAACGCAGGAATAGGCGGAGATCGTTGTAGTAGGCTTCTACAGTGCGGGGAGAGCGTCCCTTGATGGTGCTCATATAGATGAGATAATCGCGCAGCAGCTGTGGCGCAGGTGCTGCCATGATAGAAAATGTCTGCATTCGGTTTCCTCCTCTCTTCGGTTTATTGCCAATCTATTATAGTAGAAATGCAAGCTGCATGCAAGTGTGTAGATGCGCAAAAAGGCCGGAGCCGAAGCCCCGGTCATTTTTGAAAATAATTGAGGAGGTGATAGTTGTTTTATAAAAGAGAGTCCCTCCAGAAGCGTCCGGAGAAGCAAGCCCATGCAATAGATGCGATACCCTGCAGGATAAGCACCAGTCCAACGATCCAACTGAGGGCCATAGCACCGGAAATGGGATCATAGAACGAAAGGATGCCCGCAACAGTAAGGAGGATACCAAGGGCGGTAAACCACCCCCAACCCCGCACACCAAGGCGCTGAAGATCAAAGGAGCTAACGAAACGACTGATACCGCCGAACAGTAGCCACATCCCGAAAATAAACGGCAGCGAAAGCATGGTGAATGCCTGGTTGCAGAGCAGGAAAATGGCTAACAGTACAGTGAAGATGCCGTCCAGTAGGAACCAGCCGGAACCGAGCATAAAGCGCCGGGATGATGCAAAGATGACAATATCAACGATACCGGAGAAGAGCATGGCCAGTCCAAGTATAAGGGAAAGCCCACTCAAGGCAGCATCAAGAGAAACAAAGCAGTACACGCCTGCAACAATAAGCAGTACACCGGCAATGATCCATAAAACTCGCGATAGGGTTTTATTCATAAATGACATCCTTTCAAAAAATTATATTATTGAATCGACGGGGCACAGGAGAGGGAGATTTTATTTAATCTCAACTGTAGATCTTGCAGGCAATTGACGGGAAGCCTTTGGAACGGAAATGCACAGGATGCCGTTTTCAAATTTAGCAGTGACCTGGGTAGGATCAATATCAGTACCAACATAGAAGCTGCGGCTACAAGAGCCCGCATAGCGTTCCTGACGGATGTATTTTCCTTCCTTATCACTTTCCTCTTTATCAAGTCCTTTGGCGGCGCTAATGTTTAGACAGCCTTCTTTCAGCTCGATGGAGATTTCATCTTTCTTAAAACCGGGCAAGTCAATATCCAGCTCGTAGGAGTTTTCGGTTTCCCGAACATCGGTCTTCATTAGATTCTTTGCGCGTTTACCGTAAAGAGGGTTATGACCTTGAGGCGCCATAATGGCGAAAGGTTCATTAAAAAATTCGTCGAAAAGATTTTCACCAAAGATACTGGGCATCATAATTCATTCCTCCATTATTTTTTGATATAGGATTAAGCTGCTTCCTTAGGAGATTTTGTTGAATCTCTCAAGTACAACACCATTATAATTCCAAAATTAGCACTGTCAATAGTAGAGTGCTAATGTTTACAATTAAAATTGAATTTATTCATAAAATGTACTATTTTGAAGAAATAATGTAAAATAGAAGAGAGAAGCAACTGGAAATCACGGGCGAGATCTCCAACCGCGGCAAGCGCCGGATTCGCAATTAGAAACCCACAGGGTGCGGCGGGTGACTTAATTTAGCGAAATTTTTTTGATAAATCAAAATAGGAGATTGACAAAAGAGCGTGAATTTGTTATTGTGTGTTTAAGGAAATGCCATTTCGCTAAATTGAAATTTAGCGAAATAGGTGGAGGCGCAATAACATAATACAAGCAATATCGATTATATAAAAAAAGCCCAGTGTAAACTGGGCTTTTTGCTATGTCATTCTTTATTTACTTTTTTGAGCAAAGTATTGATATAGGTTACATTTTAGCATTCCATTATAGAGCTTACGCTTTTTATCTGCTTTTCTGCCAAAGCTTTGCTCGAAATTTTCCGCTGATGAAATGATGTAATAGGCCGTCTGCTGAGATGGCTGAAATACATTACCCATCGTTTGGTATAGCTTTGTCAAATCTTCGCCATTCATTAGGCGCTCGCCGTATGGCGGATTTGTCACGACCAATGATTTTCGATCTGGCATCGTGAAGTTTTTGACATTCATCTTTTCTAACCGTACTAGTCCGGCAATACCAGCACGGCGTGCATTCGCTTCAGCAATCTCCAGTGAATCTTGGCTGATATCGCTGCCGAAAGCAGTAAATTCTATGTCTTTGCGGATTTTTTCTATCGCCTCTTCCCTACTCGTTTGCCATATTTTAGACGGTAAGCTATCCCATTTTTCTGCTGCAAAGCGGCGGTAAATGCCAGGAGCAATATTTTTGGCTTTATAGGCTGCTTCGATCAAAAATGTACCTGAGCCGCAGAACGGATCATACAGCTGTGTATCCGGGTATATTCGTGCAATATCCAGGATTCCAGCCGCTAGAGTTTCCCGAATTGGGGCAAGATTTGCAACTTTACGGTAGCCGCGCTTGTGCAGTGCCATGCCACTGGTATCCAGCATTATGGTGACAGTATCCTTATTAATTGAAAATTGTATCTGGATAGTTGGGCCGGATTCCTCCAACCAGGCAACACCATATTTACGGGAAAGACGCTTGACTGCAGCCTTCTTGATGATGGATTGGCAGTCCGGAACACTATGGAGCTGTGAATTTAGACTCCATCCCTTAACTGGAAAAGCGTCTTTCTTGCCAATATACTCTTCAAAGGGGATTTTTTCTGCGCCATCAATGAGCTGCTGGAATGTGACAGCCCGAAAGCTTTCCAGGACAATGAGAACTCGCTCGGCAGTGCGCAGATTTAGGTTAGCCCGGGCGATCCCCTCCGCATCAGCGGTGAATTCTACTCGACCATCGGTAACAGAGATGTCCTCAAAACCAAGGCGTTTTAGTTCGCCGCTTAGGACGCTTTCCAGGCCAAATAGGCAGGGAGCACATAGTTTATATGGTTTATTTGTCATGATGAGATTTGTCCTTTCCCGTAAAAAGCGGTGGGAAGCCAGCTTGCTTCCCACCGGTGATCACTTTACTTTATACGATTCCAATGAGGGGATGCCGTTTAGTCATCCAATGGCTGCAATAGACCATAGTTTCCATCCTTGCGGCGATAAACTACATTGATTTCGCCAGTTTCCGGGCTGCGGAACAGGAAGAAAGTATGTCCCAACATATTCATCTGCAGGATGGCTTCTTCTGCATCCATGGTTTCCACATGGAACTTCTTGGTCTTCACCAACTCGGTAGCAGGAACAACTTCTTCCTCCAGAACATCAGCTGTACCGAACGCTGTAAAATCCATCGAGGATTTGAGGCGCTTTTCTAGGCGCTCTTTGTTGCGGACAATCTGTTTCTGCAGAACATCCAATACTAGGTCCAAAGAAGTTTGGCGGTCATCAGAGGTGCGTTCAGCGCGGAAGAACATACCGTGGGACTGAATGGTCACTTCAACGGTTTCATCCTCATTGTGGTTGGTCACAATGATATTTACCACAGGATCGTCATCAAAAAACTTGCCGAGCTTCTTCAGGCGCTTTTCGGCATATTCCTTAAAGCTGTCACGAATCACGGTCTTTTTACCAATGTAGTTGACGGTCATGATGGTCACTCCTTGCTTGTATGGTATGAAGATCGGTTTCCCTTTCTCCTGGCTATATTATACCAAGCAGACAAGAAATTTGCAATAGAAACTATGCAGTTTTGTTAAAAACTTCTCAATTCGTACAAATGCCGTCTACAAATACAGCATTTGGCTTTACTAGCAAATCGATGGGATCACGGTCAAATATCAGCAAATCAGCTCGCTTTCCTACTGTGATGGAACCAACCTGGTCAGATACACCGGCGACTTCCGCAGAACGAATTGTGAGAGCTTCTAGAGCCTTTTGCCAGGGTAAACCATCGATTACCGCAATTTTAGCGGAAGCAGCCAGCAGGTCGATTGGAAAAACAAGTGCATCGGTATTAAAAGCGACAGGAACACCGGCTTCGGATAGTCTAGCGGCGTTATAACGCTCTTGATTGCGTAGCTCTGGTTTGGTTCGGGCGGAGATGATGGGACCAACTGAGGCGGCATAGCCGCTGTCATGCAGGGCTTCCGTGACCAAGTGGCCTTCGGTACAGTGGATGATGACTGCATCAAGATCAAATTCTTTGGCAATACGAATGGCGGTGCAGATATCATCGGCACGGTGGGCATGGAAATGCGCTTTGATTTTGCGTTCCAGTACTGGCAACAGGGCCTCGCACTTCATATCAAGTTCAGGCGGGTCAGTGTCTTCCTCATCTTTGGATTTTTGCAGATCCTGCTGATAGCGTTTTGCCTTCATCAGCTGTTCCCGAATGACCGATGCGATGGCCATACGGGTGGCAGGTGTTTCTTCTTTGCCGTTATACACTTTTTTAGGGTTTTCGCCCAGGGCAAATTTCATGGCAGAGGGAGCCTTCAGCACCATTTTATCGATGTAGCTGCCAGTGGTATGCAGTACACACACCTGACCGGCAACGGGATTGGCACTGCCGGGACCTACGGAAACGGTGGTAATACCGTATTCCAGAGCCTCCCGGAAGGCGCGGTCCAGTGGGTTAACAGCATCAATGGCTCGAATCTGCGGGGTGGAGGGGTCGGTCATTTCGTTGGTATCATCCCCCTCAAAATCCAAACCGCTTTCCCAAATGCCAATGTGACAATGAGAATCAATAAAGCCCGGAGTGACTAAGCAGCCTGCAGCATCATACAGTTCTGCTTCATCACCACGATAGATACCATCCCCTACCTCGGCGATTTTACCGTTTTTGATAACAATATAGCCGCTTTCTATGATTTGGCCGTGATCACAGGTGTTTATTTTTGCATTGATAATGACCATGTATTCAGCAACATCCTTTCAGTGAAATAAAAAGAGCCGGCGTGCTGTGCTGCCGGTCGGCTCTTGATATGCAATTATTTCTTTGATCGACGGTTATTGCCGCCGCGGCGGGTATCCATTACCCGGCTTAAATCGGACATCTTATCATCGCTGGTACGCTTGAAGCGTGCCATCATATCTTCAAAGGCATCTCCTGTAGCAGGCGTATAGGGCTTGGGAGGCTGATAGACATAGGTATTATTCCCGCGGGGGCCACGGCTATCCCGGCTTTCTCTTTGGCCATCACGACTGCGGTTCTGCTGCGGTTTTGGCTCCGGTGGCAATAGTGCCTTAATGGAAAGGGCGATTTTATGATTCTCGTTGATGGCGACCACCTTGGCTTTGACACTATCCCCCACTTTCAGGTGCTCATTAATGTCTTTGACATAGGTATTCGCTACTTCTGAGATGTGTACCATTCCAGAGCCGCCGCCATCAATATTAATGAACGCGCCAAAATTGGTGATCTTGCTGACCTTTCCTTCTACTACGGTGCCTACACTCAGCTGCATCTATGGTTGTTCCTCCAAAGTCGGTTAGATTACGGGACTACGACATAAACATTTTCTTCAGGATCGCAGTAGTCATTTTCGCCGCGCGCTTCCTGGTTCAAATAGTAATCGCTATTTTCCAGCATACGGTCTATTTCGTCATTTTCGGCCTGTTGACTGGCCACGCGCTGTTGTGCGTCGGCCAGTTCGTTTTTCATCTGGGCAGCCTGCACACGGCCTTTCACAAAATACACCGCAATGAGCAGTACGAGAAAAACGATGATGAGACTTAGAATGCGGTTGGTCTGTTTGATGGTCAGGTGCTTTTTCATTCCCGTTTTCCTCCATACTGTTTTTGGATACTTTATTATACAACAGCCACCGGGACTTTTTCAAGCTGTTTTTAGGTGTTTTCCTCTTGATAGTGGATTTTTTACAGACAGTGGATATGGAATGAAAAAGCCGCTGGGCCAAAGTGATGATCGGACTCAATAAAAAAGAAAAAACACGGTGGACCATCAGCAGTAGCCAGTTGAAAAAACGGATTACCAACCGGCTGACTGTATTGTGGTACAGCAACCAGCCGATAATAACACCAAGGATGATGAAGTAACGCAAGCGGCCGGCCGATTCCATGAGTAGATAGTTGAATAGCAAGACTCCGAACAGAAGAAAATAGAGAATATCAAGGATAACATGGGGTTGTGCTTGCGCGGGAAATAATCCGCGAATAGTGTAGAATGCATCATAAAGCAAACTGAGCAAGGTACCAAGCAGCAGCGACTGCAAAAACTGTATAACAGGAGGAACTGCGGATATCAGTGTCACGCCGGAACATGCCCCCTTTAGCGGAACAGACGGCCGAAAAAGCCGCTGGATTGCGGTTGGTTATCGGTATAAGTTAGGCTGATGATCTCTCCTTCCAAAGAAAGATCGCCGCTTTCCACATCGATGCGGTTGATGTGCAGGTCATAACCGTGGATAATGAGTTCGCCCAGTTCGGTGGCTAAGGCTACGGTTTCTTCATCAAAGCTCTCTACATCAGTCACGCCGCTGACAGAAAGCCGCTTTCGATCTTCAATTACGAGGGTGTGAGGAGCACTAATTGCAGTAGAGCTCATGTCTTTCATGCGTTCCATTTTTTGTCCCCCTTTTTATAAAATGGTGAGATCTTGCTACACTATATGCGGTGGCTGGACAAAATATCCGGGAAAAGAAAAGCCTGAGGTTTTTGAAACCTCAGGTCTTATTCTTTATAGAAATGTTTCATGAAACATTTTGAAGGCAATTTACCCGAAAAAGCTGATTTGACTGCTTTCTGGTAGAGAGGCCAGTGAACCATGCTCTCGGAGCAGATCGATGACCGTTTTACTGACGCCGGCACGGGTTGTCAAGTCATCGATGGAAAGGTAAGGACCTTTCTTCCCGGCTTCCGCCAAGGATGTGGCAGCAGCAGCGCCCAATCCCTTTAACGCTGTGAATGGTAAGCGCAATTTATCTCCTTCCAGACGGTACAATGTTGCATCAGATTGATACAAATCCACGGGAAGCAGCTCAATTCCACGCAAAAGCATCTCATAAGTTACCTGCAGTGTTTCCAACTGGTCGCTCTCCTTCTGGGAGATATCATTCCCCTTAGCTGTGAGCGACAAGATCTTTTGCTTTACAGCTGCGGACCCAAGGATAGCTGTATTGGCGTCGAAGTCATCTCCGCGTGAGGTGAAATATACAGCATAGAATTCCCGCGGGCGGTAGACCTTGAACCATCCCAAACGGACGGCAGCGATAACATAGGCTGCGGCGTGCGCCTTCGGGAACATATACTGGATTTTGAGACAACTATCAATATACCACTGCGGAACATTATGAGCCAACATATCCTGCTTCATCTCATCGGTAAGCAATTTAGGAGCTTTACCTTTACGGGTGATCTCCATGATCTTAAAGGCAAGCTTGGGTTCCATCCCATGGTGCAGCAGGTATGTCATTATGCTATCACGAGTACCGATTACTTCGGAAATAGTACAGGTGCCGTTGCGGATCAGGTCCTGTGCATTGCCCAACCAAACAGCGGTGCCGTGGGAAAGCCCGGAGATTTGCAGCAGATCAGAGAAGGTTTTCGGCTTTGCTTCCAGCAGCATTCCGCGTACAAACCCAGTACCCATTTCCGGCAGAGCCAGTGTGCCATTGGCAATGCCGATATCATCCAGTGTGATTCCAAGCGCTTCGCAGGATGTGAACAGCGTATAAACTGCCGGATCATTGGTAGGGGTATCATTGATTTTAAGCCCCGTATAATCCTCCAAATGCTTGTATAGTGTTGGTACAACATGCCCCAGTTCATCCAGCTTGAGGATAGTATCATGGAGTGAGTGGAAATCGAAATGGGTGGTGATGATATCGGAGTTTGGATCATCGGCTGGGTGCTGCACTGGACAGAAATCGTAGACCTCATAGTCATTGGGAATAACGACCATGCCACCGGGATGTTGGCCAGTGGTGCGCTTGACACCGGTGCAGCCTTGGATCAGTCGATTTTCTTCGGCATTGGTGACAGTTTGGCCGCGCTCCTCCAGGAAATGCTTAACATAGCCAAAAGCGGTCTTATCCTTAACGGTACTAATAGTACCTGCTTTGAACACATGGTCACGGCCAAATAGTTCTTCGGTATACCGGTGGGCACGGGACTGATATTCATTGGCAAAGTTAAGATCGATATCCGGTTCTTTATCGCCATCAAAGCCCAGGAAAGTCTCAAATGGGATCTCGTGACCATCCTGGTACATCTCTATCCCGCAGTTCGGACATTTTTTATGGGGAAGGTCAAATCCGGAACCATAGCTGCCATCAGTGATAAATTCGCTGTGCTTGCACTTACGGCAAAGATAATGCGGCGCCAGCGGGTTGACCTCCGAAATGCCTGCCATAGTAGCTACAAATGAGGAACCGACCGATCCACGGGAACCGACCTGATAGCCTTCCTCATTGGAACGGTAAATAAGCTTTTGGGCGATCATATACAGCACTGCAAAGCCGTGTTTGGTAATAGAATCCAACTCGCGATTCAGGCGCTTCTCCACAATCTCTGGCAGGGGGTCGCCGTACATTTCCTTGGCGCGGGTAGTGGTAATGCGAATCAGATCCTCTTCCGAGCCTGGAATGCTGGGCGGGAATGTGCCTTTTGGAATTGGACGAACATATTCCACGCTTTCGGCAATTTTGCGGGGGTTATCAATAACGATTTCCCGCGCGGTCTCATCTGGCAGATAATCAAATTCCTTCAGCATCTGGTCAGTTGTACGGAAGAAGAGTGGTGCCTGATTATCCGCATCCTTAAAGCCCATCCCAGCCATCAGGATTTCCCGAAAGCGAGCATCTTTCTGTTCCATAAAGTGAACATCACCGGTGGCAACGACCGGAATACCAAGCTGTTTGCCGAGTTTAAGTACAGTGATATTGAAGTTCTGAATGTCCTTTTCACTGCGGACCTCTCCATCCCGTACCATGAACATATTATTACCTAGGGGCTGGATCTCCAAATAATCGTAAAAAGAAGCGATATCGCAAAGCTCAGCCCATTTCTTCCCTTCCCGGATTGCTTTATAGAGTTCGCCAGCTTCACAGGCGGAGCCAACCAACAGTCCCTCCCGGTATTTTACCAGCAGACTCTTAGGAATTCGAGGCTTTTTATGGAAGTATTCCAAATGAGAGGCGGAGATTATCTTGTAGAGGTTTTTAAGGCCAACTTGATTTTGCACTAGCAGAACAATATGGTAGGGATGAGTTTTGGTGTTGTTCTGCTGGCCAATGGAGTGATTAATCTCCGACACCATAGTAATCTTCTTTTCCGCAACCAGTTCGTCCAGCATCTTGAGGAAGATCTCGGCAAGTACGCGGGCATCGTCATCGGCACGATGATGGTGCTTCTGTTCCACACCCATATGCTCCGCTAGGGTATCCAACTTGTGTTTTCTCAGTTCCGGATACATGGCACGGCCCATCACCAGGGTGTCTATCTGCACCGGGTCCTCTTCCCTGCCACAGCGACGGATGGCTGTCCGCAAAAAGCCCATATCGAAATCTGCATTGTGGGCGACAAAGATATCACAGCCATCACAGAAATGGAAAAACTGTTCTAGCGCTTCGCTTTCGGTGGGGGCACCGGCCACCATCTCATTGGTGATACTGGTAAGTCGGGTAATTTCGGGTGAAATGGCTTTTTCGGGGTCGACAAAGGTATCAAATGAGTCGATGATCTGGCCGTTTTCTACCTTAACCGCACCAATTTCGATGATGCGCTCACTGGCGTTAGAGAGACCAGTGGTTTCCAGATCGAATACAATATATCGACCATCGATTACTGCGTCTGTTTGGCCCTTTACGGCGGGCAGCATGTCATTGATGAAATAGCCTTCGACGCCATAAATCGCCTTAAACTCAGGATCATCCTTCCGAATCTTATCAACAGCGTTCATGACCTCTGGGAAGGCCTGCACCACGCCGTGGTCGGTAATGGCGATGGCCGGATGCCCCCATTCATGGGCACGGTATACCAACTGTTCTGCCGGGGTTACGGCATCCATGGCTGACATGGTGGTGTGCAGATGCAGCTCTACACGCTTTACTGGGGCGTCATCGGTGATAATGTTCTTCTTGACGGTGTTGATATTGCGAGGACGCATGACCATATCGCGGTCATATTTATCGTAGGAAATATCGCCTTGGCTCAGGATCGTGTCACCGACACTGATGGCTTCCAACTTGGCCTTATTGCCAATCTCATCAAATATTTTGAGATTGATGGAGCCGGTATAATCGGTGATCGCGATACTCATGATGAAGTGGTTATTATCCCGAGTGATGCGGCTTTCCGTAGAAAAAACATCACCCCAAATAACCGCTGAACCGGTATCCAGTGCCAAACCGGAAATGGGCATGGGGGAGCCTTTAATTAGACGGTAATTGCCTACAGGCTTTTTGCTGCTTTCCTCATAAGGGGTATCCGCTTTTTCTCGCTTAGGGGTATGGGGTTTGGGAGATGTCTTTGGCGCTGCAGGAGCAAAAGCGCTCTCTTCCTGTAGCGGCTTCGACAAAGGAGTAGCATCTTCCCACGGAGGTGCCTCTTCCGGAATGGGAGGAGTCTCCGGGATATAGTCATCTACTACAGTTGGTCTCGGATCTATGGGTTTCAGCTCGTAATCCGGAATGGGAATAAAACTAACCTGCGGCCGTATACCAAATAACGCTTCTGCTTGTGCGGCAATTTTCCCTGGCAAAGCAAGTGGCTCCAGAAATGTCACCGTTTGTTCCGGCAGCCTAACTGTAAAGCACCTGTTATCATACATAATCTCTGCCCGGCGAAAAAAGCCATTGACGGGAACATTAGCAGCCTTTAGATAGTCTATCACGAGGGAAAATGCTTCGGGACCAAGTAACTCAGATGGATACCGAGCAGAAATGGCAACTGAACGAGCGCTGAGATTCATGGAAAGAATGCGCTGAGCTTCGGCAATTGCTGAATATGGGATAATGCATGGAGAAGAAAGGGCAACACGAATAGCATTGTCCTCTGTGGCAATTTGTAACCCTACCACTTCGCTTTCCCGCAGTGGGGCGTTATAGCAGTTTTTTTCTATGTATTTACCGAATACATCTTCAAATCTCTGCAAAGCTATTCTCCTTTACAGCTTTTCAACTTCATCTAGTAGAGTATTTATTACTTGCTCGGGTGAAACCTTATACAGCGGTTTGCCCTTTGCAAAAAACAAAAACTCCCCATTGCCGCCAGCAATGCCGATATCAGCATCAGCGGCTTCACCAGGGCCATTGACCGCACAGCCCATTATGGCAACTTTAATGTCTTTATGAACTGCGGCAAGTGCCTGCTCTGCTTCCTCTGCAATTCGGAGCAAATCGACTTGGCAGCGGCCGCAGGTGGGGCAGGATATAAATTGTACCCGACCGTGATCCAAGCCAAGCGCAGCCAATAAATCCCTGGCGGCATATACCTCCCGTACAGGATCAGCAGTGAGTGATACACGAACTGTATCGCCTATGCCTTCGCACAGCAGCGCTCCAAGAGCGGCACTGGATTTGATAATCCCCATGCGTTCGGTGCCGGCTTCTGTCACACCTAGGTGCAGCGGGCAGTCCACCTTTTGCGCCAGCAGCCTGTTCGCTTCCACCGTTGTAATGGTATCGCTGGACTTAATGGCAACAAGATAATCGGTAAAATGCTCGTCCTCCAGCAGCTGAATATGCCTTAATGCCGATTCCACCAGTGCTTCCGCGGTGGGGCGGCCGTATTTTTGCAGAATATCCTTTTCCAGCGATCCGCTGTTAACACCAATCCTAATGGGGATATGTCGATCACGGCAGGCTTCTGCCACGGCATGAACGCGATCACTTCCGCCAATGTTGCCTGGATTGATTCGGACTTTATCGATGCCGGCTTTAACTGCTGCAATTGCCAACCGATAATCGAACTGAATATCGGCAACCAGTGGGATATCCACTTCATTTTTGATGGCGGAGATCAACCGAATATCATCCATAGTGGGAATGGCCAGGCGTACGATATCACAGCCAGCCTCTTTTAATACCAGCGTTTGAGCAATGTTGGCCGCAAGATCTGAGGGAGCAACACATAGCATAGATTGCACCGCTATGGGATGGCCAGAACCGATCGCTATATCACCAACATGGACTGTATTTGTTGTTCTGCGCTGCATGGTTGCTTCCCTCCCCTGCTTTTAATGAATGAGCTTTATTATATCGCTGAATGTGACGATGGCAATAAGTCCCAACAGCAGAATAATGCCAATGCGGTGTACCCATGCTTCAAACCTTAAAGGTACAGGCCGGCGGAGGATCATTTCAATAAGAACGAACAGGATGCGTCCTCCATCCAATGCCGGCAGAGGCAGCAAATTAAATACACCAACATTGATGGTGATATAGGCCACAAGCAGCAGGAAAGAACGAAGCCCCTGCGAAGATGCCTGTGAGATAATCGTCGCAGTGCCCACTGGACCGCTGATTGCCTGCAAGCCATATCGGCCAGTAAAGACATCAATGACAGAATACCACACCTGCTTAACGAGGGAGAAGGTCCAGTGCCATGCATAGGTGATGGTATTGCTGAAATTCACCGGTTCGCCAAGGAATTTGAAGTCCATGTGCATCCCTGTAATGCCATCGGAGAGCTCCTCGGTTCTAAATGGAACGGTGACCTCCATCACCTCGCCGTCACGGATCAGGGTAAAATCAATTGTGCCATCCTGGTCACGAAGCATTTGAAAGGTAGCATCGCCATAAAATCGGGTGTTGTAACCATTTACCTTGATGATCTCATCACCGGCTTGCAGATAATTGGCAGAAACGGAATCCTCATCAAATACTGCTACCGTTGTGGTGCCGATGAGTCCGGACATGGCGGTGACAACGATGAGAATGATAAAACCAAGGATCACATTCATGACGGCGCCTGCAGCCATAATAATAAACCGCTGCCAGGCTGGTTTTTCATACAGTGGGCCGCCCTCTGCCGTGGAAACAATTTTCTCCCGGACAACTGCACCGCTTCCAGCGTCATCCTCTCCTTCCATGGCCACATAGCCGCCGATGGGAAACGCCCGAATGGTATACTGTGTACCGCGTTTAATGCGGCTCCACAGCTTTGGCCCCATACCAAAGGAAAACTCCTCCACTTTTACATGAAAGAGCTTGGCAAAGAGAAAATGGCCGCTTTCGTGCAGCATGATGATAACGCCAAAGACCAAAATGGTGAGAATAACGGTTTTCAAATGTGCCTCCTAAGATTAAAAAGCAATGGGCCAGTAAGTGGCGATGAAATATACCGCCGGGGTGATGAACAGTACGCTGTCAAAGCGATCCAGCACACCGCCGTGGCCCGGCATTAGGTTACCATAGTCTTTAATACCGTATGTACGCTTGATAATGGAGAACGAAAGATCCCCCACAACACCAAGCAGTGCCAGCAGCGGGGTAAGCAAGCAGATACGACCAAAATGAAGAGTAAGCGGATTGATAAGATAGCCAATCCCCTGCGCAGCCAGCCAGTTGATAAGCGCCATAATACCTATATTGCCCAGAATGGCAAAGACCAAACCACCAATGAGTCCCTCCACTGTCTTTTTGGGACTGATCTCCGGGCAGAGCTTATGTTTTCCACACAGCATACCGGTAAAATAGCCACCGATATCACTCCACCAGGCACTGCCAAGCAGGAAAGCAAGATATAAAATCCCCTGTTCATTACCTAGCTGATCTCGGAGCTGAAGAATCAGACCAAATACGACCGGCAAACCAACTCCCATTAAAAGGGCGTAAGCACCTTCTCGGATGGTGAACACCTTATGGTGTTCCAAAATATATGCAAATACCAGTACGACCAATGCATATATTGCTGGCATGATGTAGCTTCTGCCATGCGGAATAAGCAGAATAAGAACAGCAAACAACATACTGTAAAGCGTAACACGCCAGTGTTTTTTGGTTAAGCTGGCGGCATGGTGGCCTTCATAGATGCCGATAACCGCCAGTGCTGTAATAAACAGATTAAAGATGATTGTATCGTAAAATACAATGGCGACCCCCAGAATGATAAGACCAACCAATGCGGAAATGATCCGTGTTTTCATTTGATTCCTCCAAAGCGGCGGTCCCGCCCGACATATTCCCACAAGGCTTCATTCAAGTGCTGCGGGGTAAAATCTGGCCACAGTACATCCATAAACACAAATTCAGCATAGGCACTCTGCCATAGCATAAAATTAGAAAGGCGTTTTTCCCCACTAGGCCGGATGATAAGATCCGGATCCGGTTGCCCGATAGTATACAAGTATTGCTCCAAATCCGGAAATTCGAGCTGGGTGGCGTTTTTCTTTCCTGTACTGCAGTCCTGCGCTATCATGTGTGCGGCATGCAGTAGCTCTTCCCTGCCGCCGTAATTAACAGCTAGATTGACCGTAAGATCGGTAAAATGCTCACTGGCCTTTTCCGCCTTATCAATGGCCTTTTGCAGTCTTTCACTTAGGCGGGCGCGGTCACCGATGATACGCAGACGGATTTCTTCTTTGATATACTGCTCACTGTCATCCAGGTAGTGCTGCAGCATTTGCATGATGACTGCTACTTCGTGCGCCGGTCGCTTCCAGTTTTCCGTGGAAAAGGCATATACCGTCAAGTAACGAATACCAATTTTTTTGCAGTAGCGGGCAATGTCCATAAAGACCTCGCTGCCACGGCGGTGTCCATATTCACGAGCCAGTCCGCGTGCCTTGGCCCATCGGCCATTGCCATCCATAATAATGCCGATGTGCTGAGGGAGGTATTCTGTCGGGGGCGGTACAGCAGTTTTATCCTTAGGCATATATTCCATTGCTAATCTCCCTCCTGTGCTCAAAAACCAAAAATCAAAATCAGCCCCACCAACCGGGAACGGCCGGTGAGGCTGACGATTTTTGTGGATGGCCGTAGGTTCCACTTAAACGGACATGATTTCTTTTTCTTTTTCGGCGGTAATCTTATCGATCTCTGCGATGTACTTGTCAGTAATCTTTTGACAATCATTCTCCAGGTTTTTCAAGTCATCCTCTGTGATCTCGCTGGCTTTCTTCATCGCTTTCAGTTTATCGTTGGCATCACGGCGGATGGAGCGAATCGCAACCTTGGATTCTTCACCCATCTTGGCGATGCCTTTCGCTAAATCTTTTCTGCGCTCTTCGGTGAGAGGTGGGAACAAAAGGCGCAGGACAGTACCATCGTTATTAGGATTGATACCAATATCAGAAGCCTGAATGGCCTTCTCGATGGATTTAAGGGTAGACTTATCGTATGGCTGGATGACCAGTGTACGAGCCTCCGAAACAGATACCGCGGCCAGCTGGTTAATGCGGGTGGGCACGCCATAGTAATCCACCTCCAGCTTATCCAGCACGGCAGGGTTGGCGCGGCCGGCACGGATGGCAGCCAGTTCCTCACGCAGGACGGAAATAGTTTTGGTCATTTTCTCTTCATGCAGTTTTAGTTCGGGGTTCATTATTTTATGCCTCCTTCACAATTGTTCCAATATCATAGCCGCACAGCGCACGGCAAATATTCTCGGGATCAGAAAGATCAAATACTACGATCGGGATTTTGCTTTCGCGGCAGAGAGACGCTGCTGTCATATCCATCACATTAAGATTCTGCGCCAGCACCTGCGAAAAGCTGACGGTGCTGTACCTCTTGGCATCGGGGTACTTCTTAGGGTCTTTGTCATAAACACCATCCACCATGGTAGCCTTCAGAATCGCATCGGCATCGATTTCAGCAGCTCTCAGCGCGGCGGCTGTATCGGTGGAAAAGAACGGATTGCCCGTGCCGCAGCCAAAGATCACAACACGGTCTTTTTCCATGTGCCGTACCGCACGGTTGCGGATATAGGGCTCCGCGAACTGTTCCATGGTTATAGCGGTCTGAACGCGCACCGGCACATCCAGCGATTCCAGTGCATCGGCCAGGGCCAACGCGTTGATAACGGTAGCCAGCATACCCATGTGGTCTGCACGAGTCCTGTCCATTTTACCGCTGGAGCGGCCACGCCAAAAGTTGCCGCCGCCGACAACGATGCCCATCTGTACTCCCAATGTTTGGACTGCGGTTTTTATATTTTTGCAGATCTCCAGCACCACATCATAATTGATGCCATTCCCCTGCTGCCCGGCAAGAGCTTCTCCGCTCAGCTTCAGAATCACACGCTTATAGCGAACTTCCAACGGACTGTAACGACCCAATCTGTATTCCCCCTTTGGTTGATACCGCTGCTTCTTAACTATTATACATGAATGAATCAAATCAGTAAAGAGCAATCAAAAGATAAATTTTGAACAGTTTATTTCAAAAGGCCGTCAGCACCGCCACGATCCCGCAACAGCGGGATCATTCCATCAGTACATTCTACTGTTCCGTCCGCGAAGATCCACATGGCCTCCCAGCCCATTTTTTCCGCCATAGCACGGGAATCCTCATATGGAAGGGTATACAGTGTTGTGGATGCAAGGTCAGCAATACCGCTATCCGGGATAATAACAGTGACACCTCGGTAATAAGCAGCAGGCATCAGGGTGTCTGGATCGATAATGTGGTGAACACGCTGTTTTCCTACCATATAGTAGCGCTGGTAGTCTCCGCTGGTAACTACGCAGGTATTATTGACATATGCCACATCAATGGAATTGCCGCCGCCCAGTTCTTCCGCCGTAAAGGGATCCTGAATTCCAATGCCCCAGCTGGAACGAATACCGTCAAGGGGTGGATCGGCGGCCACTACATTGCCACCGGCACTAACAATAAAGGGGGTGAAACCGGCATCGTAGGCTTCCTGGCACGCCAGCTGCGTGGCATACCCTTTGGCTACAGCGCCAACATCGAGGCTCATGCCTTCCTTTGCTAAATACACTGTTCCTGCTTCCCTATCCACAATGACATCTTCAATATTACACACTGGGAGCTTTTCCATCAATGATTCTATCTTAGGCAACTTGGCATCGGTGGGGTCAGCAGAGTAGCGTTCCATATAATTGTGCCAAATAGATAGCACGGGCCCCAGCGCAATATTTACTTTTCCATCGGTTTTTCCATACCACTCTTGGCAAAATTCGATAAGGTCAAGTATTTCTTCTCGTACCGGAACAGGCTGGATTCCAGCATTATCATTGATAGTTTTGAGATTATTTTCATCGCTATATTCATAGTAGATATCATACAACTGGCTCAGTTCCTCCATGCGGGACTTAATCTGCCCCGCATACCACGAAAATTCCTCCTCGGTCTTGCAGTATCCCACGATCTGCACCACCGTATCAAAGGTCCCGTAGAACTGGGCGGAATATTTTGTGTAGCCGGTATCGGGCGTCTTTTGGACGCCGCATCCGGGCAGCAGCAGGAACACCGCCGTCAGTAAAGCAATCAGTTTTTTCATCTTGAACTCTCCGTTTCTTGTCTTTCTTTATATTCTACAATTCTTATGGCATAAAATCAATCTTTGTATTTCCTCCTCATACAGTTATAGTCATTCGTGTGCTGTAACAATTAACAGATATACGGATTATCGAATTAGAAAATACAGCATTTTAACAAAAAAATTATAGGCATCTTGCAGAATAACTTGTAAAATAGTATAATAAACAAGTATCGAACAAAAAAACAAAACGATACATACTTTTCAAGGAGGAAAAGAAAATGAAAAAGTTTATTGCAATGCTTCTGGTTGCGATGATGGCTCTTTCTCTGGTAGCCTGCGGCAATGATCCCGCTCCTACTCCTGATCCCGAGCCCACCGCTTCCACCTACAAGACTGGTCTGGGCATGGATGTTTCCATGAGCGGCACTGATGCCGAGGATGAGGATCCTGCCAAGACTCAGGCTGATGTTACTGTTTGCGAGGCTACCTTCGATAAGGATGGTAAGATCGTTGCCATCTCCTTTGATGTAGTTCAGGCGAAGGCTACCGTTGACGCTGACGGCGTTGTTACTGTTGCCGAGGATGTCAAGACCAAGAGCGAGCTGGGCGATGACTACAACATGAAGAAGTATGCCAACCCCGCCGCTGTCGGTGAGTGGTATGAGCAGGCTGCTGCCCTGGAAGCTTACTGCATCGGTAAGACCGCTGCCGAGGTTGCCGCTATGGAGCTGGGCCCCAATGCCCATGACCACACCGACACCCCCGCTGTGGAGGAGCTGAAGTCCACCTGCACCATCTCTGTTACCGCTTTCCTCAATGCGCTGACCAAGGCTTATGACAATGCTACCACTGAGTACACTGGCTATGCTAAGGCTGGCCTGGGCATGGTAACCAACATGAGCGGCACCGATGCTGAGGATGAGGATCCCGCCAAGACCCAGGCTGATGTTACCGCTGTGGCACTGGCTTTGGATGCTGATGGCAAGATCGTAGCCATTTCCATTGATGTTGTTCAGGCGAAGGCTACCGTTGATGCTGACGGCGTTGTTACTGTTGCCGAGGATGTCAAGACCAAGCGTGAGCTGGGCGATGACTACAACATGAAGAAGTATGCTACCCCTGCTGCTGTTGGTGAGTGGTATGAGCAGGCCAATGCTTTTGAAGCTTACTGCATTGGTAAGACTGCCGATGAGGTTGCTGGCATGCCTTTGGGCGAGAACGCTCACGGCTATACCGATGCTCCCGCTGCTGAGGAGCTCAAGACCACCTGCACCATCTCCGTTACTGCTTTCCTTAACGCCATCGCTAAGGCTGCTGTTAACGCGAAATAATCTTATTGCTTAAATAAAATGGAGCGCTGGAATACCGGCGCTCTATTTTTTTGTGTGTTTATTATGTTTTTTTGTGTTTTTGGTGCATACTATTGATGACTCTGCGGAGCCAAAAAGAAATAATGGAGGAAGTAAAATGAAACGGTTTTTTGCAATTCTTCTCTGCCTGGTTATGGTGTGTGCGTTGGTTGCCTGCAACAATAGCACCCCCAATAACGGCAACAACGACAACAATGGTACAAATGGCACCAACGGAACCAATGGTAATAACGGGAACGAGGCCAATAACGGTGGTACAGTCAATGGAACTGCGTACCGCGTAGGGCTGGGCATGACGGTGGAATCCACCGTCAGCCCGGCGGAGGACGATGACGATGGCCGTGCGGAGGCTGCTGTAACGACCTGTGCCCTGCTACTGGACCAAGAAGGAAAGATCCTCTCGGTTACATTTGACTGCGTGGAAGCCGCCGCAAGCTACAATACCAGCGGGAATGTTACTTGGCCGGACACCTACAAAAGTAAAAAAGAGCTGGGCTACGATTATGGCTTGAAAAAGTATTCTTCCATCGGGAAGGAATGGTTCGAGCAGGTCAATGCGCTGGAGGACTACTGTACCGGTAAAACGGTCAGCGATGTATCCTCGATGCAGCTGAAGGAAGAAAACGGAAAACAAGAGATTCCTGCTGCTGCGGAGCTTACCTCCTCCTGCACCATTTCTTGTGATCAGTTTATTGATGCCCTAAAGAAAGCAGAAATGAATGTAAAGTGAGTTTGATTCACACAAAGCCGCCGCAATGACGGCTTTTTCTTTTACATTAGCGGGGAAATCCTACATTGACAGAATGTCCTAATTAGGCTATGATGAAGACATGGCGAAATGATACCGCCGGCCAAGGAGGAAACCATATGAACAGAATTATTACAGTAGGCCGTGAATTTGGCAGCGGAGGTCGGGAAATCGGACGCAAAATCGCACAGGAGTTAGGAATTGCCTACTACGACCATGAGATCGTAACAGAGTTGATCCGCCGCACCAATTTGGCGGAAGAATACATCCGCAGCATCGAGGAGAAGAACCCGGTGCCTGTCTTTGCCGTGACGACCGGCCGCACCTTCCTTTCTATCAGCAACCCGCTGGCCGATCAGCAGGTTTCTATTCTCTCGGAAGAGGGCCGCATCATTCAGGATATGGCGGAAAAATCCGACTGTGTGATTGTAGGACGCCGGGCGGACTATATTTTACGGGATAAAAAGCCATTGCGGCTCTTTATATATGCAGGTATGGATTTTAAGATGCAGCGCTGCCGGGAATGGGAGCATTTTGGTGAGGAGATTACTGATAAAGCCCTCCGCCAAAAGATTCAAAGCGTTGATAAAGAACGCGCCAAATACTACGAGTTTATGACCGGCCAAAAATGGGGCGACAAAGCCAATTATGATATATGCCTTAATACATCCGCATTGGGCATCGAAAAGACCGTACAGAGCATCCTTGCGCTTCTAAAGTAGGCCCCTTCCCTCTTCACATTACTTGCACATTGCAAAAGGCAGGCTCCCATAGGGAGCCTGCCTTAACTTTTGTTTTATGATAGCAACTTGATCGAAACGATCATAATAAGCGCTATAACAAGAATAATGGGTAAAAAGGTGAGCAAAGCTGAAATGACCATAGCCGGCAAATCACCTTTTTCCAAATTTTCTTTGGAGAAAGGATTATCATCTACTTGCCGAATGGGTGTTTCTTGATCCTCTTCCCCACCATCCGGCAACGGGCCATTCATCTTCTCGAGGTATTCCTTGTTGCGATGATTCATGGTGTCCATTGCGCGCTTTTGGCGTTCCTTAAATATCATTTGCTTCTCCTAAAACACCGCTTAGAGATTATCCTTAAGAATATGGTGGCAAGCCACGAAGTGGTTGGGGCGTACTTCTTCCATTTCGGGTGTTACCATCTTGCAGATATCGGTGCAGTATTTGCAGCGAGTATGGAACTTGCAGCCCTTAGGCGGATTAACCGGACTGGGAATATCGCCCTCCAGAATGACCAGTTCGCGGTCATCATCCACATTAGTGGTAGGAATCGCGCCCAGCAAAGCCTCAGTATAGGGGTGCAGCGGATGGTCAAACAGCTCTTGGGATTCTGCCTGCTCTACCATGTTGCCCAAGTACATAACACCGATACGATCGGAAATATAGCGGACAACGGAAAGGTCATGAGTAATAAACAGGTAGGTCAAGCTCTGCTGTTCCTTCAGGTCGCTCAACAAGTTGATAATCTGCGACTGAATGGATACATCCAGTGCGGAAACTGCCTCATCGCAAACGACAAACTTGGGATTAGTAGCCAGACTGCGTGCAATGCCGATTCTCTGGCGCTGACCACCGGAAAATTGGTGAGGATAGCGGTGGAGGAAGTAGGAAGCCAAACCGCATTCTTCCATGATCCCCATGATCGCGTCTTGCAGTCTGGGGCTGTTTTTGGTATAAAAGCCGTGCGAAACCAAACTTTCACCGATGATTTGACCAACAGACATACGGGGGTTCAGCGAAGAATAAGGATCCTGGAAGATAAGCTGCAGGTCGCTGCGCAACTGGCGCATCTCCTCATACTTTAGGCGTGCAAGATCAATACCGTCATCACGATACCCCTCATACTTCTGGAAACGCTCGTCGTCCTTATAGGGTTCACGCATCTTATCAAGTACTTCGTGCTCCGCTGCAATCTCCTTTTCAACCTCTGCGATCTGCGCCTGAACCTCCTCTACCTTCTTGCGGGCAGTCGCCGCCTTGGGGGCGTCCTCCGAAGACTTGTAGAGGATATCGGCCAATTCGACCGAAAGGGATCTCTCCTTGAGATGGAGCTTATGCAGCTGTTTGGAAAGCTTATTAATCTTGAGGAACTGCTCCGAAACAGGTGCTAGATCCTCCACTACAATGAAACCGCCGATGACATTCGTTATATCCAACAGTGCATCATGGGCTTTCTTCTTAGCAGCAGCCAAGTCATTGTGATGCTTCAGTTTATCCTCATCGCTCATGGCGTCATATTCCGCCTGCAGATGATCCCGTTTTTCCTCCAGTGTAACCAGGTTCTTGCGGCGCTTATCCAGCGTCTTGATGGTCTTTGCGACCCATGGCAAGGATCTCATCCGGTGTGCCGATGGGCTTGGGATTGCCGGAGCGGAATTCCAGCGCGTTATCGGCAAAGCTCATAGGATATTCTTTGCCCAAACGCTTCGCCTGCTCGCGATAAATGCTGTCCGCCACAGGCACCAAATACTTCACAACCGCCTTGCGAAACTTCTCTACATCTTCCTTGGTGTAGCAGTTGCGGCCCATGCGGTAGTATCCCAGCGTGGTATAACCTTCATAGCCCAGCTTTTTGCCCATTTTATCACGCAGATGCACCAGTTGATCGTAAAGATCATCCAGCTTAGCCTGGTTTTCTTTGTACCAATTGCCCTCGGCTTTCCATGCAGCGAGGCGACGGGCATCGTCCGGGTCACTCTTAAACGGAGTGAGCTGAGAAAGGGTGTATACACCGCCCTCAAACGGGATCTGAGCAGAAGCCAACAGCTTTTCATACTCATCGGCCAGCTCATTTTCTTTCTGCAGTTCTTCAATAATCACAGGCGAGAAGGTCTTGCGATTGATTTCTGCTTTGAGGAACATCAAGTCGCCGTACTCACTTGCAAATTCTTTACGGAAGGGCGACTCCAGCATGGCCTGTGTCCACGCCTGCTGACACTCCTCCAGCTCCGGATCGACCTTGTTCCAGAATTTCATTTCCCCATCATAGTAAGGATCGCGGGTATCAATGGTGTGGCGAATATGGGCAAGATTCGCCAAGGTGCTGATATGCTTATTCAGCTTTTCCTCTGCCAGGAACAATTCTTTCGCCTCAGTATAGCTTTTCGCTGCTTTCAGCTTTTCAGTCAAGCCATTCAACTCAGCTTTCAGCTGCTCAGCATCCGGGCGCTCATATTTCATCTGGGAAAATTTCATTCTGAAGTCCTCCTTGTTGTTTGATATTACAATAATAACGCATTTTTTTGTTCAAATCAACAGGTAATCTTCTACATTACACAATAAAAACAGCAACCACCCATAAGGATAGCTGCTGTCTCTATCATTTACACTAAATTACTTTACCATGCTGGCAACTTCAGCAGCGAAGTCGTCCTCGCGCTTCTCGATACCCTCACCCTTTTCATAGCGGACAAAGTCAGCAACCTTGATGGTGCCGCCCAGCTCCTTGCCAGTCTTCTCGATATACTCAGCAACATCGATCTCGCCGTCCTTAACGAAGGGCTGCTTGAGCAGGCAGACTTCCTTATAGAACTTGTTGATACGGCCGTCTACCATCTTCTCCTTAACCTGAGCGGGCTTGCCAGCCAGCTTAGGATCGTTCTCGATCTGAGCCAGGACGATCTCTTTTTCCTTGGCTACCACATCAGCGGGAACGCACATGGGGCAGATATAGCTGGGGCTTACAGCCGCAATCTGCATGGCGATATCCTTGCCGAAGGTCTCAAAGTCCTTGTCGGCGGCCACGCCATCCAGCTCAAACTTGACCAGGACGCCAATACGGCCGCCGCCGTGGGTGTAGCTGACTACATTGCCCTCGTAGCGAGTGAAGCGACGGATCTTCAGGTTTTCGCCAATGGTGAGGATCTTATCCTTCAGCGCGGCGTCAACAGTAACATCGGTACCGGCCAGCTTGCAGTTCATCAGTGCATCAATATCAGCGGGGTTCTCATCAATAACAGTCTTGGCACAAGCCTCGACAAAACTGATGAAATCAGCGTTTTTACCAACAAAGTCGGTTTCGGAGTTGACCTCGATAACAACGCCAACCTTCTTTTCGTAATCTACCATGGTGCATACCACACCCTCGGCAGCTACACGGCCGGACTTCTTGGCAGCAGCGGCCAGGCCCTTCTCACGCAGGAACTCGATCGCCTTTTCTACATCGCCATCAGAAGCAGTCAGAGCTTTTTTGCAGTCCATCATGCCACAGCCGGTTTTTTCGCGCAGATCCTTAACATCTTGAGCAGTAAATGCCATTTTTGTTTCCTCCTGTATCTTTTATAGGTGTTTTATCACAGTTTCTCAAGAAAAGCCCGAAAGTGCTTCGGGCTTCTCCGTTTCAGTTCTTATTCCTGGGTCTCAGCGGCGACCTCTGCCTCAGCTTCAGCGGCGCCCATAGCGCCCTGGTGACCTTCAATGATGGCGTTGGCCATCGCGGAGGAGATCAGCTTAACAGCGCGGATAGCATCGTCGTTACCGGGGATAACATAGTCGATCTCATCAGGATCGCAGTTAGTATCTACGATGGCGATAACGGGGATCCCCAACTTATGCGCTTCAGCAACAGCGATCTTCTCCTTGCGAGGATCGACAACGAACATAGCGGCGGGCAGCTTGTTCATATCCTTGATGCCGCCGAGATACTTTTCGAGCTTCTCAATCTCGAGTTCCAGCTTAACAACTTCCTTCTTAGGCAGACGCTCAAAGGTGCCATCTGCTTCCATCTTGCGCAGCTGCTCCAGACGACGGATACGCTTACGGATGGTTTCAAAGTTGGTGAGCATACCGCCCAGCCAACGAGCGTTTACATAGTAAGCACCGGCGCGCTCCGCTTCCTCACGGATGGAATCGCCAGCCTGCTTCTTGGTACCAACAAAGAGAACGGTGCCACCGTTGGCGGAAAGCTCACGAACGAAATCATAAGCCTCTTCCAGCTTCTTTACGGTCTTCTGCAGATCGATAATGTAGATACCGTTGCGCTCGGTGAAGATGTACTGAGCCATCTTGGGGTTCCAGCGACGGGTCTGGTGACCAAAATGTACGCCAGCTTCCAGAAGCTGTTTCATAGATACTACTGCCATTGTTTGTTTACCTCCAAAAATTTGTTTGTGTAACCTCTGCGGCAGTCATCTCCGCCCTGCCACCCTTGCGGGCACATGGCCGAACAGATCGTACCGCATGCGTTGTACCGATATAGTTTATCATAGCTTTTCTGGAAAATCAAGCATAAATAAAAAGAAAATCCGCAGTTTTCTGCGGATCATCCTCAATCAGTGCAAGGCCCCGGCAAAGGACGGCCGACGATGGGGCGGTGCCGGGCATGCCACATTTTCCACCAGTATGGTATCTTCCCCAATACATTTGATCTGATCCCATGGAATAATCAGGTCTGGCTCCCTGCCAAACAGGCCAAAAAAGCGCGGTCTGCCGAAAATGATAAGGGTACAAATATGCGCTGTACAGGTATCAAACTCCACATCGCAAACGCATCCTAGGCAGGCACCGTTTTGAATATTGACCACTTCCTTGCAGCGCAGCTCCATTAAACTGCATACCATCCGCTTCCCTCCCCTGTTCGCAGGATTCTGTTCAATCCTATGCGGCAGGGCTATTCCAGTTTACATCTGTGTTTTAATGCGCTGCAATGCCCCTTTTTCGATACGCGAAACCTGAGCTTGTGATATTCCTACCGCTTGGCTGACTTCCACCTGCGTTTTGCCAGCAAAGAACCTCAACGACAGTATTTTCTTTTCTCGGGCGGAGAGTTCCTCCATCGCCTGCCGCAGCAACATTTCATCCAGCCAGTCGCTCTCATTTGTTTTATCCTGCACCTGGTCTATTAGGCAAATGTTCTCCCTCCCATCGGAATAAGCAGGATCGTACAGCGAGCTGGGCTCCATGATCGCTTCCATTGCCAGCACCACATCTTCCTTGGGCTGCTGCATGGCTGCCGCTATCTCTTCCACGGTCGGCTCGCGTCCTAAGGAATTTTGCAGCTCCTCTTTTTTCTTCAGCGCAGCAACAGCTTGTTCCCTTACTCGTCGTGTCACCTTCACCATGCCAGAATCCCGTAGAAAGCGACGCATTTCTCCAATAATAAGGGAAAAAGCATAAGTGCTCAGCTTCAGTCCCAGCTCAATATCAAAGCGCTCGATAGCCTTGATAAGCCCGATACACCCCACCTGGAACAGGTCATCTGGGTTGCCTCCTCGGTTACTGAAGCGCTGTACGGCGCTGAGCACCAGCTTCAGGTTGCTTTCCACCAGCCGGTTACGCGCTTCTCTATCACCAGCATGTGCCCGTCGCAATAATTCGTTGGTTTCGTCGTTTTTCAGTGTTTTCAGCTTGGATGTATCAACGCCGCTGATCTCTACCTTATAATACATAGCCTTTCCCCCACCAACGCGATGGCAGAAGTATGGGCCGACCGAAGGAGCAGTAAACACTCCTCGGCAGTTGAAAGAAATGGAAAAGGAAGCCGGAGCATTGCTGCCGCGGCTTCCCTTTTACAAAATCTCAAAATTCTCGGATGCGTTATCCTTATTGGTTGTTTCCTTCAGCGCGGTCACCCGCAGTTTTACCGGTTTTTGCCCCAGGTTGATCTCAATAACATCCCCTACCTTGACCTCGTAGGAGGCGCGGGCGGTTTTGCCATTTACTACTACGCGTTCGGCATCACAGGCCTCATTGGCCACGGTCCGCCGTTTGATGATCCGGGAAACTTTCAAATATTTATCCAGCCTCATAGGGGGCCTCCTTACAAAAGAGCCGGTGCGCTAGCACCGACTCCACTGGTTCAGAATTTATTTTACAGCATCCTTCAGCGCCTTACCAGCCTTAAAAACGGGAGCTTTGCTGGCAGCGATGGTGATGGGCTTGCGGGTCTTGGGGTTAATACCAGCATGAGCCGCACGGGTCTTAACCTCGAAGGAGCCAAACCCGGTGAGGGTGATCTTATCGCCCTTCTTCAAGGTCTCGGTAACGGTCTCCAAAACAGCGGCAACTGCCTTCTCGGCATCCTTCTTAGTCATACCGGCCTTTTCGGCTACGGCGACGATCATTTCAGCTTTGGTCATTTTGTATTTCCTCCTGATATAAAAGAATAGTAGGCAACCATGCCTTTTTCATATTCACAACGATCCACCCTCCGTGGGTTTCTCGCTATGTTGCATCTCCAAAAAGCATTCGATCATCCGGTCCGACTCACGGGAAAGCGCTTCCTCTGCAGAAATTCCAAGTCGCTCCATTCGCTCGCATACAAGGAACAGTAACCTGCTCCAACCTTGCACATCCGTTTCATCCGCCAAAAGCGCATCCTCCAGGCAATTTCGGAGCATACCATCATTCGGATCTTCGAAACATCCGGATGCGGCTGCTCGGGAGATCAGTTTTTGCGCACGCATCAGTGCCGGTAAAGCGCCGGAAACCTGCCGCAAACGATCCTCCAAACTGTAAAGTCCTTTTTCCTTGCGTTTCTGCTGTTCCCAGTTTTGTGCCGCCTCCGCAGCATTCGCAGCATACTCACTGCCAAAGATGTGCGGATGCCTGCCGATCATCTTGCGGCAAATCCCGGTGCATACATCATTAAAATCAAAATGGCCCTGCTCCGCCTCCATTTGGCTGTGCAGCGCAATCTGAAGCAGCACATCTCCCAGCTCCTCCCGCAGAAGTGCGGAACTTTCCAGATCAATGGCTTCTACAGCCTCATACGCCTCCTCCAAGAAATTATTGCGGATGGTGTGATGATCCTGCGCCCTATCCCACGGGCATCCTTCCGGGCTCCGCAGAATTCCAACAATCTTAATTAAATCATTGCAGTCATAGGATTCCTTGTCGCACAGATTTGGCATTGTGAATAACCTGCTTTTCAGATAGTACTCCCATTTTACTAGAAACGCGGCTTAAATTCAAGCTATTTTCTTCTATTCTTGCCCGAAAATGCAACACATATTTCAGCACTTTTAATAAACTTCAGACAAAACAGCAGCCCGATGTACACAGCGCCCCCCACCGCAATGGAAAAAAGCAGGGATGCCCAAGCACTTATGTATCCCAAAAGGAGGTTATAAACCGCCCGCGCCGCGAAACAGCACACAACGGCAGAGATCATCGGCTTGAGGAGCACCGATACCCGCGCAAACGGTCGACCGCTGCCAAACCAGCGCAGCGCACTGTACAGTACTATAAAGCAGTAACACAGTAAACTGCCATAGGCTACCCCATGAATATTAATCTCCGGGCGGGAAACAAGAATATAGTTTGTCACCATCTTCAGCACTCCGCCGATTAAGAGTGCGGTTAGCGGCGTCCGTTCCATCCCGGAAGCCTGCAAGACATTATTAAAAATCCCGGCAAAGGATATCAGAATTGTCACCACGCCCATCATCCGCAGCGTTGGCGCTACAATGGCAACCTCCATTAACTGATGTGGGTATAGAAATGATAAAATTTCTTCAGCAAAGGTAAAAATGCCAAGCCCGGCTGGGAAAGCAGCTGCAGCTGTGGTTGCCATTACCGATTCCACCGATCGCTGCAAGCACCTATCATCTTTTGCAGCACAATAGCGGGCTATGGCTGGAATCGCGCTCATCCCAATGCCGGCCGTAACCGCCGGTACTAGGTTAAAAATTGAAACTGCCAGCCCAGAATATGAGCCATACAGATATTCGGGAAGCACCTCCACCGTTACCTCCGGAGGGATACACCCAGTATACATCCGCAGGATATGCTCACTCCCCTGCTCCACAGCATTTTTCAGGCAGTTCATTACAGAGGAAAGATCGATAACAGTGGTAAGATTGGCACAGAGAGAAGTCAGTGCAATTGGCAGCGCAACATGCCACAGCTTTTTGGCATCCGTACTGGAAAAACGCCCTCCTCGTTCCGGTACATTTCGTCGGTACTGACCACGAATAAACAATAATCCACACAATGTGCTCAGTGATACGCCCAGCACAGCTCCAGCCGCTGAGTACTGCAAAATCCTCAGCTGTACCTCCTGCATTGTACCAGGCCAGCCCAGTGTTCCCGCCATTGCCGCGTCGTTCAGCCTGGAATAGAAAAACCATGCCAATAAGATTCCGGCAACCAGCTTAACCATGGCCTCTACGACTTGACTGCGCGCGGTCGGCAGCATATTCTGCCGACCCTGAAAGTATCCGCGATAAGCCGATGAAAGGCAAGAAAACAGCACTGATGGCGCAATGCAGCAGACCGAAAGTGCCGCCGCAGGGTTTCCGATGAGTTTTGTTAATGGTCCAGTTCCAATAAACAGCAGCACTGCCGCCAGCGTGCCAATCCCCAAGAACATGAGTCTCGCAGTTTTTAGAATGTTTCCAGCCTCTTCTCCCCTGCCGCCGTACTCCGATACCATACGGGAAACAGCTACACCCAATCCGGTCACTGTCATGGAATAAATGGGAATGAGAACATCATAAGCGGAAACAAAATAGGACATTCCTACGCCGCCCAGTATATTAGCCAGCGGGATTTTGAACAGCGCACCGATCACCTTAACGACCATGGTGGTCGCTGTTAAGATGAGCGCTCCCTGCAAAATAGTCTGCTTTCCTTTTTCCATCATCTCCTCCGCCCCTTTTCACCAAAAAAGGAAGCCGAACAGCATACTTTGCTGTTCGACTTCCCCGTTATGTTTACTGTTACAGTTTATTTTTCCTCTGCAGGGTAAATAGCCTTGCCGCAATAGCTGCAAAACATCGCCGTAGAGGGTACCAGTTTATTGCAGTGGGGGCATGCCACCATATGAATCTCCGTATTTTCCCGCCGCTTTTTCTCGTTTACGCTTTCCAGCATCACCTTAATAGCTGCCGCCTTTTCTGCAATGGCGTGTGCGGTCTCCGCATCTTCGGTGCCTTCCTGTAGCAGGGCATAGTACATCCGTCCCAGCTTCATATAGCATTCCTCTAGCTCGCGGCGCTTTTTCATCTCGTCCAGCTTCTGGCGGGAAGCATCCACTACTTCACCGGCAACATTGCCTACCGCCTTGCCAAATTCCTTGGCTTTTCCCAAAATGTCATCCCAGTTTGCCTGATTCATAACTTCCGCTCCTTTCGGTTCACTCGGTATCATTTAGGCGCTGCAGCGGCAGGGCTTCCTTTCGCTCCAGCACCGTTTGGAAACGATTGATATATTCATACGGGTATTTATAGTTAAAGCTACGGGTAATGCGCCGTGGACCGTTCGGTACCAGCTTGGTTACACCGCCAGCCCCTGCTGAGATTATGGTATGCCCATCATCCATAATATAGACATTGTATTTGCAGGCCTTTCCCGGCAGGGTATAGCCCACATTTTCCAATGCCTCCACAGTGCCCTTCTGCCTGTATAGGTAGTAGGGTTGGTAACCCGCCTCCTCTAGCAAATGACGGGAATATTCCACCATCTCCATGGCAGTTCGCTTCTGCGGGCCCTCTTCCTTTAGTGTGGAAGCATGCTTGACCGTTAAGGTATGTACCGTAATATTTTCCGGGTGGAGCGCCAGCACCTGTTCTATGGTGCTTCGGAAGGACTCAAAAGTGTCCTCTGGCAGTCCGGCTATGAGGTCAACATTTCGGTCAAAGTGAAATTCTTCCGAGAGCTTCCATGCATCAAGAAAATCCTCCGCCGTGTGTCGCCGTCCAATAGCCTCCAGAACATTGTTATTCAGCGTCTGCGGGTTAATGCTGATGCGGTCCACACCATTTTGCGCCATTACCCTTAGCTTTTCCAGCGTAATGGTATCCGGACGGCCAGCCTCTACGGTAAATTCCTCACAGGCAGTCAGATCAAAGTCCTTTCGAATCTCTCGCAAAAGCCGATCCATCTGCTCTGCGGTTAGGGTCGTCGGTGTCCCTCCGCCAATGTATACACTGATAACGGTAAGCCCCGCCTCTTTTACCAGGCGGCCTGTCAGTTCCAGCTCCCGTAGCAACAGCGGCAGATACTCTTCCAGCATATTTCCCGCCCGTTCAATGGAATGCGACACAAAGGAGCAATAGCTGCACCGGGAGGGACAAAACGGGATCGCAACATACAAACTGATCTGATCCGAAGAAAGTGCCTCCACAATCTCCCGCTGGTTATGCCAAGTATCCATCGAAAGTTGCGCCCGCTCCTCACTGACACCATAATCAGATAGCTTTTGCATAACATCAGCTTCTGTCATTCCTACTTCGGTCATTTGCCGTACCAGCTTTACCGGACGCACACCGGTCAGCATTCCCCAGGGAAGAGTGTGTCCCAACAGTGCTGTCAATTGATTGTACAGCATCCGGCAGATGGTCTGCTCTATCTCCGTCCGGTCTACCGTACTAGGAGATGACGCCTCACGCTTTTCCCCATTCAGGCAGGCAACCACATGGCACAGGCAGCATTTTTCCTGCTCCTGCACCGTAATGGCAATGCTGTCATTGTCGTCTGGGATGGCTTCTCCCGGCAAAACAATCGTCACCGGAGTTTCTCCCAACAGCATCCGTATCAGACTTTCCACCTCGTACCGGATGTCCGGTCGATTCAGTTTAACGACCATAAGCCGCGCGTACCCGTGCTACCAGGCTATCGATCCAGGCGTACTGGTCAAACAGCATTCCATCCTGCTCATGGCCGGGGTACATATGATAGTTGGTCTTAATAGAACGCAGCCTGGTCAGTGAATCCACCATATCCATGAAATCACTGCTATACATATCGGTACGGCCGCAGCTCTGCACAAACAGGGTATCCCCTGTAAAAATAGCATCCCCACAGAAATAGGTCAGACAACCTGCGGTATGGCCGGGTGTCTCCCAAACGGTAAACTCCAGCTCATCCAGCTCTATCTTGTCTCCCTCTTTCAGCAGTCGGTCCGGCTGAAGGGTAACTGGCGCACCAATGGCAGAAGCGCTGTAATTCTTGCGGGGATCGCTCAAGAGAGGCACTTCCTTTTCTGCCGCCATCAGCTGGATTTCCGGATAGTGCTCATTGAGCCCTGGCACTGCGCAGAAATGATCGTAATGGCCATGGGTCAGCAGAATTATTTTAGGGGTCAGGTGGTTCTCTTCTATCGCCTTGATAATATTTTCCGGTTCCATACCGGGGTCAATGACGGCACAGTTGCCTTTCTCACTGGCCACCAAATAGCAATTCGATGCAAAGCAATGCATCGGCACACTGATCACTTTCATCTTTTTTTCACTCCTTTTATCGATCCACCCGGCCGGTACGCATTTCTTCTGTATCCAGTATCAGCGTCACCGGTCCGTCATTTATAAGGGATACCTCCATATCCGCGCCGAACCAGCCTGTTTCCACATGGAGATCATGGTCCATCAGCTCTGCCACAAACCGCTCATACAACGGAATCGCCGTTTCCGGCCGGGCTGCCGCGATGAAAGAAGGCCGTTTGCCCTTTCGGCAGTCACCATATAGCGTAAACTGCGAAACCACCAGTACCTCTCCCGCTACATCCTTCAACGAAAGATTCATTTTATCGTTTTCATCGGTAAAGACCCGCAGCCCAGCGCATTTTTCCGCCAGGTAACTGCACAGTTCTGGGGTATCCCCTTCGGTTACCCCCAGCAGGATCAAAAATCCTTTTCCGATTTTCCCTACCGTTTCGCCAGCAATGCGAACCGATGCCTCGCTGACTCTTTGTACGACCGCTCTCACGAAAGCACCGCCCTTTTCACCGAAGATACGCCGGGGATCCGGCTAAGGTTATTGATAATGGTTTGCAGCTGGTTCAGGTCACTGATGCCGATGGAAACCTGAATACTAGTCTGACCGGTCTTCAACTCCTTAGCCATCACCGAATGAATGGGAACGCGCATATTCCCCAACTGTACGCTTACATCTGCTAGTATACCGATCCGGTCCGATGCAAGAATATCCAGCGTGGATTTGAATGTTTCTTTCACCTTACTGGCCCAGGTGGCATTTACCCACCGCTCCGGGTCCTCCCCACGGCGACGAGCATTTACCACATTGGCGCAGTCGCACTTGTGAATAGATACCCCGAACCCACGAGTGATAAAACCTACGATCTCATCGCCGGGTAGTGGATTACAGCACCGTGCAAATTTGATTAAGCAACCATCCAGCCCTTCCACAATAACGCCGTTAGAAGCCTTTTGTGAGGTTTTCTTAACAGTTGGGGCTAGGGTCTGTTCTGGCTTGCGGTATAGGCGGATAAAATCATCCTTGACACGCGGCATGATCTTTTCCAGCGATATACCGCCATAGCCAATAGAGGCGTAAAAATCATCCACCGTGTTGTATTTCTGCCGGGTGGCAATGTCCGCGATAAACTTTTCACGCTCTTCCTGCGGCGGGGCAATCAGATTGCGGCGCATTTCCTTTTCCAGCGCCAGCTTACCTTCGGCAATGTTTTCCTCCCGCTTTTCTTTTTTGAACCAGGAGCGAATCTTATTACGGGCCTCACTGGTCTTTACGATTTTCAACCAATCACGGCTAGGGCCGTTACTCTGGGTGGTGGAGGTAATGATCTCTACAATCATGCCGGTTTTTACCTTATAGTCCAGCGAAACCAACCGCCCATCCACTTTGGCACCGATCATCTTATTGCCGACCTCTGAGTGAATAGCATAGGCAAAGTCCACCACGGTGGAACCCTGTGGCAGCCGGATCACATCCCCGCGCGGCGTAAATACAAAAACCTCCTCCGGTGCAATATCGGTTTTAATGGATTTTACAATGTCCTCTACATCATCGGAGTCCTTCTGCGATTCCAACAGCTGCCGGATCCACGCCAGGCGCTCATCCAGCGAATCCTTACCCTCCATGCCGATCTTGTATTTCCAGTGCGCCGCAACACCGTATTCCGCAGTGTAATGCATATCCCAGGTACGGATCTGCACTTCAAAAGGCACGCCTTCTTTATCCAGCACAGTGGTATGCAGCGATTGATACATGTTCTGCTTGGGGGTAGAGATATAGTCCTTAAAGCGATTCGGGATCGGCCGCAGCATATCATGGATGATCCCCAAAATGTTGTAGCACTCCGGTACAGTATCCACAATAATGCGCACCGCATAAATATCGTAAATCTCATCAAAGGAGCGGCCCTGAATATACATCTTACGGTAGATGCCATAGATGCTTTTCACCCGCCCATCTATCTGTGCGGTCACATGTTCTTCTTCCAGCCTGGCCTGAATTCGCTTAATAATATTGCTCAGGAACGCTTCCCGATCTTCTTTGCGCAGGGCTAGCTGCTGCTCTATCTCGTGGTAAGCCACCGGATCCAGATGTTTCAGAGAGAGATCCTCCAGCTCTTCCTTGACACTGCGGATACCCAGCCGGTGCGCCAGCGGCGCATAGATCTCCATCGTCTCCAGCGATTTGACCCGCTGCTTTTCAGGAATGCGGTAATCCAGCGTGCGCATGTTGTGCAGCCGGTCTGCCAGCTTGATGATGACAACTCGAACATCCTTTGCCATGGCCAACAGCATCTTGCGTACATTTTCCGCCTGTTGCTCTGCCCGGCTGGAATAAGGAATATTGGCGAGCTTTGTCACACCATCCACCAGTTCAGCTACATCGCCGCCAAATTGCTTTTCTATATCCTCCAGCGTTACGGTAGTATCTTCCACCACATCATGCAGCAGCCCACCGATGATGGTATCCGAATCCATGCCCAGTCCTACCAGTATTACCGCCACTTCTATGGGATGGGAAATATATGGGTCACCGGAAGAACGCATCTGTCCTTCGTGCGCCTTTTTTGCCAGCTCGTAGGCCGTTTTTATCCGCGGAATATCATAGGTTTTGTTAGATTTTTCTATGGCATCCGCTAGTTTTTCATACAGGGCGTCCATCGCTCACCTATCCTTTCTGGAGCCTTCGGAAGGTTTGGGAGTGTTCCAGCTCCACCTTCTTTTCTCCGTTTTTTATCACAAAGCCTTCAGGCTGCATATCCTCCATCAGCTCTAGCTCCCGCATAATCTGCAGTGCCGCCAAATGCTTAAAGTAGGTATAGCCATCCAACTTTTTTCGCAATATGTAATACATTCCGTCCGTTCCTGTCTTTATGGGGCTGTTATCCCGCAGATAACGATACACTCCTGCCAAGTCGTTCCGGGTAAAGACTTCCGTGGCATCAGCAGTTTCTTCTCCGCGCACCACCGCCTCAAAGGCCGCTGCTGCACGCAGATTCTCTCCCTGCCGCCAGCCCGTCGGATGCACATTGATGACCCGTACGGAAACCGTCCGCTGGTCATTAAAATCATTGATACTTAACGCACAGGCCACATCTATATGGTCGCCAATCGAAAAGGGAAACTGCTTTACAGGCATTCCGAAGTACACCATCGGTACTGTATACCGCCCAGCTGTTACAGACATACGCAGATGATTACCATTCCCAATAGAATTCACAGCCTGCACTGTCACACCAGGTAGTAAAAAAGTCGGCATGGGGTTTTCGCATCCAAAAGGAGAAAGCCGGCTCATCTCCTCTACATTCGCCACGGTAATCTCCTCCGGCGCAATGGGGGCATCCAGCTTTACCGTATGCACTGGCATAATAGGATAATGCTCCGCAGCATATTCTTCCAATGCGGCAGTAAAAGCCGGAATATCCTCCTCCGCCAGTGTAAAGCCAGCAGCCATGGGGTGTCCGCCAAATTTCTGCAACCTCTCGCTGCACGCAGCAATGGCATCAATGATACTAAAGCCCTCCACACTGCGGGCCGAACCCCTGGCAATGCCATTAGAGCAAGAAATGATAATACATGGTTTGCGGTAGCGTTCCAGCATCCGAGCCGCGGCAATCCCAATCACCCCCAAATGCCAGTCATCCCCCACCAGCGTCAATATTCTGTTGTACAGCAGAGCAGGCTTGCGGTGCAGCAACTCCCCTGCCTCCGCAGAGATATTTTCCTCCATACGGCGACGCTCCGCATTCAGCTTTTCTATCTCCGCCGCAAGTGCCACTGCCTGTTCCTCATTTTGGGTCAGCAGCAGCTGTACCGCAGTATCTACACTTCCTATCCGCCCTGTCACATTGATACGCGGTGCGAGCATAAAGGAGATGGTATCGCTATTGCAGGCTGCCAGATCTGCTTTGGCATTTTGAGCTAAAGCCAATAGACCAGGTCGCTCTGTTTGGGCCAGCACCTCAAGCCCCAGCCGGGTTAGGATGCGGTTTTCCCCTTTCAGCGGTACCACATCAGCCAGTGTAGCGATTGCCACCAGGTCGCCATACTGTTCTAGTAGCAGGTCCTGGGGATCCTCCCCCTGCATCTGCTGTTCCAATGCAGCAATCAGCTTAAATGCCATGGCGGCACCGCACAGGTACCGACAGGGCGAGTTGTTTTCCTCAAATGCGGAATTGACCAAAGCATCCGCGGGTGGTAGCTGCTGGGGCAGCGCATGGTGGTCAGTCACCACTACCTCGATTCCAGCTTCTTTAGCGCGCTTAATCTCCTCCACAGCAGAAATGCCGTTATCTACAGTAATGATCAGCTCGATTCCAGAGGAAATAACCATTTCCATCGTCTTCATGGAAAGACCATAGCCCTCATTCAGCCGTTCCGGGATGTAATAGCACACATCAGCGCCTTCGCCCTCCAGGTACTCATACAGCAACACCGTGGCGGTGATCCCATCGCAGTCATAGTCGCCAAAGACAAGAATTTTCTTTCCCTCGTCTATCGCCCTGCGCACAATCGTCACTGCTTTTTCCATATCATGCAGTTCCATGGGGTCGCACAGCGATTGGGTACAGTTCAAAAAGGTTTCTGCTGATGCGGAATCCTTGATCCCGCGGGAAGCCAACACCCGGCACAGGAACATCGGCAGAGGCCGGTTCTCAACGATCAGCGCGTCCGCTTTGGCAAAGTTTTCTTTCCACGCAAAAAATCTCATGACAGCCGGCCTCCTTTCCATTTTGATAAAATATTATAGCATATTTTGTCCAACTATTCAATCACCTGGCGGTGAGAATCGCTCGATCACCGCTCCCGCCGTATGGATCCCATCCACCGCTGAGCTCATGATGCCTCCGGCATAGCCGCTGCCTTCTCCACAGGGATAAATTCCCTCCACCGAAATACTTTGTCTGTCCTCCCCGCGCAGAATGCGCACAGGTGAGGAGGTACGCGTCTCAGGTGCTGTCAGCACCGCACACCGTGCGGCATAGCCCTTTATTCGTCGGTCAAATATCGCTAATCCTTTTTTCATCTGTTCTGTCACAAAAGGCGGCAGTATTTTTGTAAAGTCGCACGGCTTCACACCAATGGCGTAAGTCGGCTCCACTTTGCCCCACTCCGCCCCGTGACGCTCCTGCATAAAGCATCCCACAGTCTGTGCTGGAGCGTGGTAATCCCCAACGGCAGCATAGGCCCTTTGCTCTATCGCCTGCTGGAACCAAACCCCATCCAGCGGATTTGACCCATAGTCCCGATGGTCCACCGAAACTACCAGCGCAGCATTGGCATTTTTTCCATCCCGGCTGTGGTAGCTCATGCCGTTGGTCACTATCGTTTCCCGTTCGGAAGCCGCCGGCACCACCACACCGCCTGGACACATGCAGAAGGTATACACTGCCCGGCCGGTATCTGTCTCCCGTTCCGAGAGCTGGTATTCGGCATGTCCCAACTTGGGGTGACCTGCATAGTCCCCATACATGGTATGATCTATCGCTTCCTGCAGGTGCTCTATTCTGGCCCCTACGGAAAAAGGTTTCGCCTCTATTGCAATTCCCCGCTCCATACTGCAGGTGAAAAGCGGTCTTGCCGCATTACCGGGCGCCAAAATCAGACAGTCGCATGGAATCTCCTCTCCCTGCGCAATAACACCGGTGATCTTACCGTCCTTGGCGATAATATCTTCCGCTGCCGCGTGAAAGTGGACTTCGCCGCCCAGCGATACGATCTCTTGCCGGATTGCCACAACCACCTTTCGCAGCAGGTCTGTACCAATATGTGGCTTGGCAGCCGTTAGGATCTCTTTAGGCGCGCCATGTGCCACAAATTCCTCCAACACCACCCGGCAAAACCCATCATTGATCCGGGTCATCAGCTTCCCATCGGAGAAGGTCCCGGCTCCGCCTTCACCAAACTGAATGTTAGAGCTTTCATCCAGCCTCTGCTCCTGCCAAAAGGCCTCTACATCTGCCACACGCTCCTCCATAGGTGCTCCCTGCTCCAGGATGACCGGCTGATACCCGGCTCGTGCCAGCATCAAACCACAGAACATCCCCGCAGACCCCAATCCAATAATCACCGGGCGGTGCTTCATTGGCTCCATCCCCGGCCGGAACTGCGGTTTGTCTTCCATCAGCAGGCGATATTTCGCGTTTTCCCGTAGGGTGATGCCTTCTTTCAGCGTAGCCGCTATGGTATAGTTTAGCCTGATATTCTCTTTTTTGCGGGCATCTACGCTTTTCCGATAGATATCCACCTTCAAAAGGTCGCTGCCTTTACACCGCAGGGCACGCAGCGTCTCTCGCCGGAAATCTGCTTCCTCCTCCAGCGGTACAATAATATTGTTGATCAGATAAATACTCATAACGATCCCCCGGGAAAGAAAATTCAGCTCTGCCCATAAAAAGCAGAGCCGAATTTATCATTAAAATTAACTGGCCTTGGCGTCCACTGTCACACTGTATTCACCCACCGCCCATACATAGCCTTTGGTCGGCGCATAGATGGAAACCGGCATCTCGTATTTTCCAGCACGCGTTCTCATGTCGGAAAGATCGACCTTCACTACAAAGTCGCCCGCCGCGATTCCACTGATGATACTCTTTTTACCCAAAACATACACGCGCAAAGCGCTTTCCTCCACTGTCACCGTAAAGCCCTCTGGCACATTCACCAGCTGGAAGTTCTTTAGGCTCAGATTGGTAGAAGCAAGATCATCCGCCTCAAAGGACACCGTTACAACCTCTATATCATCCATATCGGTAAAGCCTTCCGGCAGCTGCACCGCAAAGTCCATTTGCGAGGAGGTCAGCAGGTTCATCTGCTTAAAGTCGATATACCCCAGCACCAAACTGGAATGATTGCGCAGCACGGAATCCTCCGCCGCTACTGTGATGGAATCCACAGAAAGACTGTATGAAAGTTCATCCACGGGGAAGTTTTCCGGTACATTCAGGAAGGAAACTGTCAGCGGCAGGGTTGCCACCCGTTTGACCGGAACGGTTACCGCTACGCTGCTCACATCCTGGTGGAAGTAGGTAACCTCCTCCGTCTCCAGCTTATTGCCTTCGGCATCATAATAAACGATCTTGGAATTCTGCTGCTGAGTACTGGTTACCTCCCGGCTGAAATCCACTTCGATCACTGCGCGCTCTACACGGGAGATGAGGCTTTCCGCTCCACTTACCTCTACGGTGGAAGGCTCCAGCACGATCTCATCTTCCGGAGCAATGTAATTGGCCGGGGTTGTCAGCCCGGTAATATCCGCCTGGATCTGCAAAAGCTTTGTTGCCCTAGTTTCAAAAGTCAATGTCACCGTAGCGGGAGAAATCGATGTTACCGTATAGCTTCTGGTACCGTTATCGCTCACCACCAGCGGCACCTCATAGGTACCCGGCTCGGTAATCGCGGAAGCATCAGCAACCACTCGCACATTTTCCGGGCCATAGCTGCCTATCTCAAACTGCTTGCCGTCCAGGACCAGTGAGACCTTGGTATCCGCGCCATCCACTACCTCCAGCATCGCACTGGTTGGGATATCCACCGTAATGGGAACATCTCTTATCGCTTTCGTGATCTCCGGCGCCGCCAGCATGGCAGCCATCCACACAAAAAACGCAATAACGATCGAAAGGATGATCCTTAGTGTCTTAGGGCGTTCCGCCGCCTGCTGGACTGATTCATTTTGATTCTTGTTCATGGCCATTTCTCCTGAAAATGCTCATCAGCGTATCCATCGCGCTGCCTTTCTTCGCTTCCTGCTCGGAAAGCAGCTCATCGCACAGAATCGAATTAAGGCTGTTTACCGTCAACCGCAGGTTCAGCTTGCCGTCTTTGGCTACTGAGATCGCGCCCGTCTCCTCCGAAACAATCACGATCAGCGCATCACTGACCTCAGACATCCCCAGGGCCGCCCGGTGGCGGGTGCCCAGCGTCCGGCTGATATCATAGTTATTGGACAGCGGCAAAAAGCACCCCGCTGCGTGTACCCGTCCATCCCGGATGACCATAGCGCCATCATGCAGAGGGGAGTTTTTGAAGAAGATATTGCGGATCAGCTCGGCGGAAGGACTGGCATCCACCAGCGTACCGGTCGCTATAATATCCCCCAGACGGGTACTGCGCTCTATGACGATCAACGCACCGGTGCGTTCCTTGGAAAGTATGGCACAGCTATCACAGATGGCATTAATGCAGCGCATCATATTGCTGTTATTCTCAAAGCTGTTTCCGCCGATGCTGTTCACTGTCTTTCGGATCTGTGTCAGCGAAAAGCTGGTACGCCCCAGCTTTTCCAGTATCTTTCGCAGCTCCGGCTGAAAAATGATCAGTAGCGCAAAAACGCCGTAGGTGATCAAGTAGCGGATGATGGCGCTGACCGCGCGCAGCTGGAATGCCTGGGACAGCACATACACAAGGATTATACCCAGTACGCCCTTGATGAGCTGCCCCGCGCGGGTCTCCCGCAGCAGGTCGATCAATTTATAGACCAGATATGCCACGATAAGGATATCCAAAACATCCTGTATCCGGATGGTTCGCAGGATATCCTCAAGCATCTCCAGCGAGGGTATCAATTTGATCATCGGTCACATCACTTCCACTCATTTAGGATCTTGCACACACGGCTTCCGGCGCCGCCAGCCGTTTTGGCCAGTTCCTCAGTCTGCTGTGCCACACCACGCCGCCGCAGTGTCACCTTATGTACCTCCGGCTTGTCCTCTTCCTGCTTATTGGCACACCGAGCAGCTGCCTTACAGCACGGCACCTCTGCCTCCAGCCGGTCAAAATCCTTCTCAAATTGATCCAGTCGCTGGGTAAACTGCGCCCTTATTTCATCCAATTGGTTTTTCAGCCCATTAAAATCCTCGTGCCGCCCCTTAAAAAGGTCAGCCTGCAATTTTGCTTCATTCAGCTCCGCTCGCAGGCTGTTCAGCGCAGCCTCCTGTTCATTTACACGGGCCTGCATCTTCTTATTCAGTTCCATCTGCAGCTGCAGGGCATTCTCCTTATCCCGCAGTTGCGCGGCCAGCTTATTGGTGCGCTCCCGCAGGCGCACGCAGTCGCTTCCCTGCTCATTCAGCTGGCGTTCCTTTTCCTTGCTATCACTTACCGCCTGCTTATACTGGGCGCTCATGGCTTCCAGCTTCTCATTCAGTTCCGCAGCCTTACGGTCCAGTGTGTCATTACGCACCGCCAGCTCCTCCAGTGCTTCGCGTGCCTGTTTATCCTGTTCATAAATATAGTCCAGCACTGCCTTACGGTCAAACCCAAACAGCGCGGTGGAAAAACGCTTTGCCTCCTGCACGGAAACACACTCCTTTGTACATATTATAACTATTGTCAGTATAGCATTTTATCCTCTACCATTGCAACAGCATTTCATTATATTTTGCCGGGAATTTTCTCCCTTTCGACGCATAAAACTGACCGCCGGTGTTTTCTGCCCGGCGGCCAATTCCATTCAGTAGATCTGTTGCATTTCCTCCCGCAGCTGCCGTATGATCTTCTTTTCCAGCCGCGAGATATAGGATTGCGAGATCCCAATGATATCCGCTACCTCCTTTTGGGTGCGTTCCTCACCCCCGTCCAGCCCAAATCGCAGCCGCATAATACGCTGCTCCCGCTCCCCCAGGCCGCTTACCAGCCCCCGTAGGGCACTGCGCTCCACCTCCTGCTCCAACTCACGGTTCACCGTGTCGCCGTCCGTCCCCAGAATATCTGAAAGCAGCAGCTCATTGCCGTCCCAATCCACATTCAAAGGCTCATCTATGGAAACCTCCGTTTTCTGGTTCTGTATCTTACGCAGGTACATCAGTATCTCATTTTCAATGCACCGGGAGGCATAGGTCGCCAGCTTTATGTTTCTCGCCGGGCAAAAGGTATTCACCGCCTTGATAAGCCCAATGGTCCCTATGGAGATCAGGTCTTCAATTCCAATACCGGTGGATTCAAACTTCCTCGCGATATATACCACCAGCCGCAAATTATGGGTGATCAATATTTCCTTGGCTTTGGGGTCGCCTTCCTCCAGCCGCATAAAGATCGCCGTTTCCTGCTCCCGGCTCAACGGTGCCGGCAAATTGTCCGGCCCATTGATGTAGTAAATCTCCAGATAATAACCAAGAAAGAATTTTCTTAGTCTTTTCAATAATCTATTCAGCAGCATTTCAGTCACCTCACAGCAGTACCTGTATCATCTTGGGGTTAAATACCCCACCGTAATTTCCGTTCCCTATTTCGGCATCCACCACTACGGCAAAATAGCCGCCCAGCTCCACCTGTTTTCCATTCACCGTTGTATACATTCTCTCCGGCCGGAATGCCGGCATCATTCCCCATCCCTGTACTGTACCGGCCAGTACCCACCGCACACCAGGTACAGCCGCATCAGTATCCGTCTCCCGCACGATTCTTCGTTCTTCCGGATCCAGCAATCCCCATACCTCTCCCGCGTTTACCACCAGTACCGGCAGCCCGGAAAACGGTTCAATCAGTCGGTTGCCACTATCGGCCAGCGCCATCACCGGCACCATTCGTCCCCGTCGCTCTATCGTAATTCGGTAAATGTCTCTCTGCGGCATCCGCAGCGCTGTAAAGCGGTCAAATAGGCTTACTGCACCATAGGCCGCTGCCACACAGGCCAATAGCATCAGCGGCGGAATGTTATAGTACACCACTCCATTAGCGGTATAGAAGCCCAATCCAGGCCGCAGCCAAATGAGCAACATTGTCACACCAGCAAAAACGATACTCACCAAATAAAACACCCCGATGGCCCGCAGCAGCCGTTTGCGATTCAGTGCTGGAAAAGCTACCCCTACCAACAGTACCGAAACTGCCAACCGATATAAAAGCTGCACTGCTACCGAATGAATAGGCACAAAGATAATAAACGCGGCAGCGGCTCCCAGTGCTCCAGATATGTACTTTACCGCGCTTCCCGGCCTTATCCCCAGTATCCGCCCGCACAGCTGCAAAATAAGCAGTGTCACTGTAAAATTCACCGCCGCCAGCACATCACCGTATATCTTCATTTCTCTCCGCCCGCCCTTCCCGTGTCATGCTTCATTGTAATCCCCATGTACAAAAGAAACGGTCGAAGCATGGTTCCTCCTCCTTGACATTTTGCCCGCAAATCCTTATCATGGTCACAGAAAGGAGCGTGGCGAAAATGCAGGAAAAAGAACGCATTGCGCACATCATCTCAGAACTGGAAAAGCTCTACCCGCAGGATCTTTGTTCCCTGCAGTATCGCATCCCGCACGAGCTACTCATTGCTGTACGCCTTTCCGCCCAGTGCACCGATGCCCGTGTAAACCAAGTGGTACCCGCCCTATTCGCCAAGTACCCCTCCATTGAAGCCTTTGCCGAAGCGGATGTCGCCGATGTGGAAGAAATGGTGCGCAGCTGCGGCTTTTATCACACCAAGGCCCGCGATATCGTTGAAATGTGCAAAATGCTTCGGGATGAATACGGTGGCGTAGTCCCGGATTCTATTGAGGAACTCACCCGACTCCCCGGCGTCGGCCGCAAAACAGCCAATCTCATCTGTGGTGATATCTACGGCCAACCTTCCTATGTTTGCGATACCCACTGTATCCGTATCACCAATCTGTTGGGTCTTACTACTTCCAAAGACCCCTACAAGGTCGAAATGCAGCTGCGGGAAAAAATCCCCCCGGAAAAATCCACTAGCTTCTGCCACCGTATGGTGCTTCTAGGCCGGGAATACTGCATTGCCCGGCGCTCACAGTGCATCCGCTGCCCCCTGCGGCCCTATTGCCCCGGCCAAACAGCCGAAAAAATTAAAACATCCTGACCTTTCTACGCTTTAATATTTGAACTGTCGGACAGACTGTGATAGAATCATCCTATAACAAAAATTTTCATCCACCCAAGGAGGAACATCATATGGCATTCTTCGATAATCTCGGTAAAAAAATCTCTGTTGTGGCTGGTACTGCCGCTGATAAGGCCAAAGACCTCGGCGAGATCGCCAAGCTCAAGGCTGAAATCCTCGGTATCCAGTCCGATATCAATGCTGCCTTGCTGGAACTGGGCCGCAAGACCTATGAGCAAAGTAAATCCGAGGCGGAAGGCCTCTATGCTGCCGACTGTGCCAAGATTACCGGCCTTTACGATCAGATTGAATCCCTGCGCGCCCGTATCGCTCTTGTCAAATCCGATAATTCCGATGATAACAATTGCATCATTAATACCGATGAGACTCCCGCAGAGTCCGTAGAGGAACAGCCTACTGCTGAGGAATCTTCTGCGCCTACCGTCTGCCCTGCCTGCGGCCAGCCTGTGGAGTCCGGTTCCGCGTTCTGTTCCCAGTGCGGCGCTAAGCTGTAAACGGAGGATCACGCATGATGGAAGACCTGCAAAACAGCTCCTTTGCCGGGAATGACGATCTCCTCTCGGATATCCCGCCTGCCGTCGTGGCCGGAAGCGATGAGCATGCTGCCCCGCCGGAGGAAGAACCACAGCCCACAGCTCCACCGCAGGAGGAACCACAGCCCGAAAAGCCCCGAAAAACTCCTCCCGATACTTCCGTGATGAAGGTCAGCTCCTTTATGGGCGCTTTGGTGCTGTTGTCCATTCCCATTGTCAATTTTTTCTGCGCCATCAAATGGACCTTCCGCCGCGGTAATAACCGCAACCGCCGCAATCTCGGCATCGCTGCTCTGCTGCTCCAACTCATCTTTGTCGGGTTGGTCATTGGTGGCTGCGTCATCGCCAAGTATCAGTTTGGTTACGATGTCATCCAGCATCTGCTGGATCTCATTTTCCCCAAGTAAGGAGCCCCTATGGAAAAAGAAAAGTTAGAACGCATCAGTCATCTTTCCCGCCTTTCCCGGGAGCGCAACCTGACCGATGAAGAAATCAAAGAACGCATGGAGCTGCGTGGACAGTACATTGCCGAAATGAAGGCCAGTCTTAAGCATACCCTGGATAACACTTACATTCAAAAGCCGGATGGCACCCGGGAAAAGCTCCGTCAGAAACCGAATAACCAAAAAGCCAAGCAATAAACCGTAAAAAGCCGCCCATCGGCGGCTTTTTCAGCAGATTATTTTCCAAAGGAGGTTCCTTTATGGATGAGAATATCAAAAAACTCCAGCAGATGATTGATGAATCCCCTCGCATTGTCTTTTTCGGCGGTGCCGGTGTCTCTACCGAAAGCGGCATCCCCGATTTCCGTTCTGTCGATGGCCTTTACAATCAAAAATTTGATTACCCACCGGAAACCATCCTCAGCCACAGCTTTTTTGTCAGCCACACGGCGGAGTTTTACGATTTCTACCGGCAGAAGATGATCTGTCTTACAGCCCGTCCCAATGCAGCCCACCGCAAGCTGGCGGAGCTGGAAGCCGCCGGAAAGCTCACGGCCGTTATCACACAGAATATTGATGGCCTGCACCAAATGGCCGGCAGCAAAAGGGTGCTGGAGTTGCACGGCAGCGTTCACCGCAATTACTGCCAAAAGTGCCATAAGTGCTATTCAGCGGAGGAGATCCTCGCCACGGCCGGCATTCCCCGCTGTACCTGCGGCGGTCTTATCAAGCCTGATGTTGTTCTCTATGAAGAACAGCTTGATAGCGAAACCATTGATGAAAGCCTGAATGCTATTATCGATGCCGATATGCTCATCGTCGCAGGAACTTCCCTCACGGTCTATCCGGCTGCTTCTCTTGTCCATTATTTCCATGGCCGGTATCTGGTCCTCATCAACCGCGATCCCACCCCCATAGATGATAAAACCTCCCTCACCCTGCATGGCAAGGTCGGAGAAGTCCTTTCCCAAATCATTGTCCGATAATCCAGCAAAAATATTCCCCCGCTCTCCTAAGAGAACGGGGGAATATTCATTTTACATTCACTGGATTGTCACTGGATCATTCCAACGGGGACCCGGTCATGGGTCACCACACTGCCGTCCATCAGGCTGATGTACGGTCCAAAGCTTATACTGTCCTCACCCAGCTTCAGTTCTACCGCAGTATTGGCAAAAATATCGCTTTCATTACACATCAGCAGCACCGCGCCGTCATATACCGTACCGTTTTTTGCCCGTTCAGTCGCGGCGTCTTCCTTCATCGTCACGGCATACAGGGTCACGCTCTCGCCTTCAAACCGCGGAATGATGGCATAGGCTTCTCCGCCGCCCATCTCTGCCAGCGGCAGGTCTTTCAGCACTTCCGGCAGCTCCGCCTTCATGGCATCTGCACTTTCGTAATAACCCAGATAGACCACCGTGCCCATCGCGCTCGCGGGGGCGTTTTCCATCGTCACTTTGCCATACAGCGCCGTTTCGGCAGGTTCTACGGGTGCTTTGCTGCCGCAGGCAGCCAGCATCGTCAGCAGCACTACCGCCGCCAAGATAAGACTAATTGTTTTCTTCATTGTGGTTGTCCTCCTGTTCTTCTTTTCGGGCCAGCTCCTCATTTTCCTTCCGGCAGATGTGCCGGTACAGCAGGATGCCTCCCAAACTGATGAACAGCGTTATTGCAAATACCGCCGCTGCAAAAACATAATTTCGCTCCCCCAGGGCGTTGCCGCCTATGGTGGAAGTGATAATACTTGGAATCCTTGCCACCAGAGAAATCCACAGCCAGTCCCGCATCCGCAGGTTGGTCAGCCCTACTGCGTAGCACAGCAGATCTTTCGGTGTACCGGGGATCATAAAGACGATAAACACCAGGAGCTCCAACCGACGGCTGTCCTGCATAAAGCGCAGCGACATGATCTTCTCTTTGGGGAAAAAGACCTCCACCAGCTTAATGCCGTAGCGCCGTACCAGCAGCACCACAATGGCTCCGCCCAGCACCGCACCGATCAGGCACAGAATGGTACCCTCCACCGCCCCGAAGGCATACCCTGCGCCGATCTCCAGAGGCTCTCCAGGAATAATGGCCACGATAATCTGGAAAATCACCATGCCGATGAAAGCCAGCCGCCCCCAAATGCCGTGTTCATCCACCCACAGGCGGAATTTCTCCGGCTCCGAAACAAAGCGAATCATCGGTCGTCCTACAAACCAGCACAGCAGCCCCATAAAGACTACCAGCCCGATGATGGTGGCAATGCCCCATATTTTCTTTTGGCGGTCAGTCATCTGCATTTATCGTCCCTCTTGTCCCAATATGGATTTTACCATTAGGATACCCCTTTTGGGAACAGTCTGCAATAAACGAACAATGAAGAGTTCCTTAATTATTTCTTACGAAAGACCCGGTTCAGCAGCATCGTAAAGAGAATAATAATGCCAATGACCAGGAAGATGCCCAGCATACCGGAAACCAAGTAATGAAAGTTACTCACAAAAGCACCAGGATTAAAATAGTTCATCTGCTTTACCCCCTTACGATTACAGGAAGAAGTTGAGGATCAGGCCGCCCGCCACAACGGAAGCAATCTGCCCTGATACATTTACACCAATGGCCTGCATCAGCAGATAGTTCTGCTTATCCTCCGCCAGACCCATCTTATGCACCACACGCCCGCTCATCGGGAAGGCGGAAATCCCTGCCGCGCCGATCATCGGGTTGATCTTGGTCTTGAGGAACAGGTTGAGAAACTTGGCAAACAGCACACCGCCCGCGGTATCAAAGATGAACGCCACCAGACCCAAGCACAGGATCAGCAGGGTCTCAGGCTTCAGGAACTGCTCCGCCTGCATATTGGCCGCAATGGTGATTCCCAGGAAAATAGTCACCAGGTTTGCCAGCACATGCTGGGCGGTATCGCTCAGGGAATTAAGCACTCCGCACTCACGGATCAAGTTGCCGAACATCAAAAAGCCGATGAGTGCCACAGAAGTGGGGGCAATGATACCGGCAACAATAGTCACCAGGATCGGGAACAGAATGCGGGTGGTTTTGCTGATCTCCACCTGCTTATAGGGCATCCGGATCAACCGCTCCTTGTGGGTAGTCAGCGCCCTAATGACCGGCGGCTGGATGATAGGCACCAGTGCCATGTAGGAATATGCCGCCACCATAATGGCACCTTGATACTTGGAACCCAGCATCTGAGAAACGAAGATGGAGGTCGGGCCATCCGCCGCACCGATGACCGCGATGGAAGCCGCGTCATTGGTTCCAAAGAACATCGAAGCCGCACAGAAGGTCAAAAAGATACCAAACTGCGCCGCCGCGCCAAAAATCATCAGCTTGGGATTGGAAAGCACCGGCCCAAAGTCGATCATCGCGCCAATGCCGATAAACAGGATCAGCGGGAACAGCTCATTGGCAATGCCGGCATTGAACAGTGTAGTCAAAGCACCCTCTGTCACCTGCCCGTTCGCACCCACCTGGTCGATAGCGCCGGAAAGCGGAATATTGACCAAAATGGTGCCAAAGCCCAGCGGCAGCAGCAGCGTCGGCTCCATGTCCTTGGCAATCGCCAGGTAGATGAGCAGGCCGCCGATGGCCCACATCACCCAGTAGCGCCAGTCGCTCAGTGCCGCTACATTCACAAACAGGCTGCCGATTTCTTCAAAAATCATAGTCAGTCACCTCATGCATATTATTTGCAATTAAATATAAAAAAGACTCTTACAAAAGCCCCCATTAGGGACCTTTGTAAAAGTCTTGTTCTAAACACATGGTGTTTACGGACGGCACGAGCGCCAAAGCGCCGGGATGACGATACCGCCCAACACAGCCGATAGACCGTGCAAACTACTCCCTCTTACGCGGTTTATTATATTATGATGTTCCGAATTTGTCAATCCGTTAGTTTCGGCTAAATCTTATCCCAGGATGCCTAAATGCTCCAGCAATACCTTACAGCCGATAAGGATCAGGATAATGCCGCCGGTCAGCGAGGCCTTGTCCTTATACTTAGCGCCAAAACGGTTGCCAATAAATACGCCCAACGCTGAGATTACAAAGGTGGTACATCCAATAAGCCCGGAGGCCTTGCCAATACTCACAGAGAGGAACGCAAAGGTAATCCCCATTGCCAGCGCGTCAATACTGGTCGCCACCGCCATCAGCAGCAGTTCCTTCAGGTCCAACCGTTCGTTAGCAAATTCTTCCTCTTCCTTGCCATCTTCATGCAGGGTGTCCCACACCATCTTCCCGCCGATGAACAGCAGCAGCACAAAGGCGATCCAGTGGTCATACCGGGTGATGTACTGCGCAAACCGGCTGCCCAGCAGCCAGCCCAAAAAGGGCATCAGCGCCTGGAATCCACCAAAGAACAATGCGATGATAAAGGTATGCCGGTAGTTGATGCGCCGCATTCCCAGGCCCTTGCATATCGCCACCGCAAAAGCATCCATCGAAAGGCCGATCCCAATGAGCAGAATTTCTACTGTACTCATGCCTTCACCCCATGTCAGTCAAAAAATAAGGTAACCCGATGATTGTAGCATATCATCACCGGGCTGTCAAACATATTTATTCACGCTTCCCTGCCCGGGTATTCATCCGGTACCAGTCCCATAGGGTCATCGGGGTTTCCAGCGCTTCCCTCGGTATTCTCGCCACCGAGATACTCTCCCCGGCCATCTCCAGCTCTTCCTCCAGCAGCACCATCGCCAGGGAATCCAGATAGCCGCTTTGCAGCAGCTCCGTGTTCCACTCCAGCGGCCGGTCACAGGCTCGACACAGTACTTCCAGCAGTTTTTCTTTTTTCATGTGCTCACCTCATCTTCTCCAAAATGTTTCATGTGAAACATTTGTTCCTTTCTTTTTTCGTCTGTTGGCACAGTGCTTTGGTCCAATAGCGCAGCTGCTTTCCTTCGGTCAATTTTACCGTTTACCGTTATGGGCAGCGCACGGCAAAATAATATCCTCCGGGGAACCATATACTCCGGCAGCATACTGGCAAGAGCCTGACGCACCTGTTCCTCCTGTGGTTCTCCGGTTGCAGCCGCCACCGCCTGAAGGGAAATAACCCGTCCCAAGCGGTCTTTGCGCGGCAGCACCACTGCTTGATGAATCCCCGGCAATGCCGTCAATGCCGCTTCTATTTCGCCGGGCTCTATGCGGTAGCCCTTATATTTGATTTGGTCATCGCAGCGGGCAACATACCACAAGTACCCATTTTCAAAGTACCCGATATCACCGGTCACAAAGCGGCCATGAAATTTCTCTCCCCCAAGATAACCGGCGGCAACACTTAACCCCTGTAAAGTAATATGTCCAGAATGGTCATGGAATTGCTCGCCCACGGTATCGTCTGCTGTGCTTCCCGCCTGTTGGACAATACCGTCCGGCTGTTCCACCGTAACACTAACCGCTTCCCCGTATTGGTGACCGATGGGAAGCCTCTCCTCTTTGGCCAGCTCCTTGGTGATCTCCACGGCTGTAACCGCACAAGTTGCTTCGGTGGGACCATAGGCATTGATGATCCGCAGCCCCGGAAAACGCCGCCACAGCCGCCGCACGGTACTGCCCCTCAGCGGTTCCCCACAAAAGAAAATCGTTTGTAAGCAAGGCAGCATCTTGGCCGCAAACCGTTCATCCAGCAGACAGCAGTCCGCAAAGGACGGTGTCATAACAGCCAGCTGTGCCCGGCTGCCACAGGCGGAAAGGGAGCTCCCCTCCGGGGAAAGCTCCAGAGTACAGCCGGTGTATAATGTATAATATAGATCGGCGACTGAAAGATCGAAGGTAAACAGCGCCTGATTGAGCACAGCATGAGGATACAGCCCGGCAATGGCAGGACGCGTGGTGAACCAGGCGATGAAATTTTCCAGGTTGGCATAGGTGACCACAACGCCCTTTGGCGCACCGGTGCTGCCGGAGGTGAACAGGATATAGGCGATATCATCCGGAGCGGCAGCAGGTAAAGCAAAGCACTCCCCACCCTGGAGCGGGATGGAAAGGCAATGGACGGTATCCTGCAGCGCTGTGGGAAGCGGCTGCAAACAGATGGCGGTATGGATGTTGGCCTGCGCGACCATAGAACTGACCCGCTGCGCCGGATAGTGCGGTCCGGCCGGAACATAAGGTCTGCCGGCCCAAAGACATCCCACCATAGCGATAACATACGCCGGGGATTTTTCGCCATAAATGAGGACAGGCCCGCTGCCCTCCGCCAGCTTTGCCGCCAGTGCGCTGGCACGGCTGTGCAGCTCCTCCCAGGTCAAGTCCTGCTCCCCCATGCGGCAGGCAATGCCGCCCCGATGGGCAAAACTCCGTTCTCTCAGCATGGAAGCTCCTCCCGGAGCTGCTCCGGTGGGATGAGAGCTGGATCATACATCACCTGGGAGTGATTGATCAGCAGCAATTCTCTGTCAAGCTCATTGCCTTCACAGTCTATTTTAGCGCGGTAAATGCGGCTGCAGCGGTAATAATGGCCATCCGCTTCCCTTTGAAAATGGTGGTCCTCCTCTATAATGCGCCAGCGGTACGGGAAAGCATGCTGAGCCCGCAGTTCGCCGCAGAGATCATGCCCCTCCTGCCAAATAAGCAGCTGTACCGGCGTATCGGTATCATTGCGGAAACGGTAATCAACATTTTTATAAAAGATGCTTGTCCCGGTGCCGAAAGGCACCCGCCGCCCGCTATCCGGGAAAAGGGCATCGGTGTGATGGTGCAGCTCTGTGACGGTAAGAGGGCTATTGAGAACCATCCAGTGGATGAGATTGGCCAGCTGACATAGTCCCCCGCCGGTCTCTGCTCCCAGCCGCCCAGCCCCGATGGTCAGCCCTGGGAGATAACCTTTCCGGGCGGTGGTGCGGCCCACCGTATGCCAAAAGGAAAAGGTCTGACCTGGTTCAATGATAAGACCATGGATGCGTTCCCCCGCCAGACGGAGATTGGTTTCCTTATTATATTGCAACTGCATATCCACACCAGCCAGTTGGCGCAGCATGGGGGAACGGTGCCCCTTAATGAGGGCCGGCAGCGGTTTCTCTTCCCTGTGCTCTGCAAAGCGTACCGGGGAAATGAGATCCCGCAGATTCCGCAGCATGATCTCCTTTTCCACCGAGATACGGTAGCAAAAGGGACTTAGCTGGCAGAAAAGTTTCCTTGCCATTATTGATCTTCTCCTCTCTTTTTCCTTGCGGAGTACCCCCATTGTGCATGGTATAAGACCGTTTGTCAATAGAATTTGGCACTTTAGCGACCCATAAACCACAGGAAAATTGCCGAAAAGCTTTCCTTTTGCTGCAAAATGCGCTAAAATAAGGAGCAGTACCCCAAGAAAAAGGAGCAAATCCCTTGAACAAAGTATTTTTTGACCTGGAATGGAACACCGGTTTTCTGGATGGCAACAGCTTTGATGAGATTATAGAAATAGGCGCTGTGAAAACCGATGAAGAATATCGACAGATCGATGGATTCCGGCGGTTGATCCGCCCTGTGATCTACCGCAAGATGAACCCGTATATTCAGAAGATCCTGGCGATCACCATGAAGGACCTGCAGGGCGAAGAGCCTCTGGCCTCGGTTGCGAAGGCGTTCTTTGACTGGTGCGGCGACTGTGATACCCTCATTGCATGGAGCGGGAATGACTTTGGCGTGCTGGAAAAGAACCTGGCGCACATAGGAATGAAGATACCGGAGCAGTTGGGTCGTTACGATGTGCAGATGGCCTATGCCTACCGGACCGAGAACAGCATCCGTAATTATGCCCTAAAAACCGCGGTGGAGGCTATGGAACTGCCGGAACCGGAGGGACAGGAATACCACGATGCCTACTGCGATGCCCAGTTTACAGCTGCTATCGGGCGGGCACTAACCGAACGCTACGGTCCCTTACCGACCGAAGAAGAACTGCAGGCGTTGAAAAATACCCTGGTAAAGCCAAAAAAGCCCAAGCTGCCGCTGATGTATAGTGTAAAAAAAGCAATAAGGATGGAGCAGTATGTTGCGTTCCCCTGCCCCACCTGCGGCTTGCCGCTGCGGCTGCCCTGCTGGTACGCATTGGATGATAAGCATTTTATCGGGCAAGCACACTGCCCGGAATGCGGCCTCCGATACGCCGAACTGACCTGTGACCATTTCCGGCAGAACCGATGTGATGCGCACTTTACCCTGTGGGGGGAAGCCTGCGACTACGCAAAAGATCAAATGAAAAAAGCGGTGGAGTTGGATCACTGCATCAAGCTGTATCCACCGCGGCGTAAAAAAGAAGCAAAGTAACAGATGGAAGCCCTTACGGGGCTTCTTCTTTTATGAGGTATACAGTGGAATCAGGCGGAAATTATTCGTAAATGTCGAATCTCGTTCCTAGTTAACGATTTTTTAACAATTGCGACGAGATGATATTGACAATTTTCTGCCTTATCGTTATTCTGTATTATGATGAACGATTGACTGTGCGTTTGTCAAATCAACTTAAAGAGAGGTTTATACCATGAAAAAAGTAAACTGGCTGGTCGTGGCGGCCGGTCTGGTGGTAGGTGCTGCTGCCGTACTGCTGACTGCGCTGGGCAACCCCGGCAACATGGGCTTCTGTATTGCGTGCTTCCTGCGGGATACCTCCGGTGCCCTGGGCCTGCACTCCGCAGGCGTGGTCCAGTACATCCGCCCCGAGATCATCGGCATTGTACTGGGCTCCCTCATCGCTGCTCTTGGCTTTAAGGAATTCAAAGGCCGCGGCGGTTCCTCCCCTGCCCTGCGCTTTGTACTGGGTATGTTCGTTATGATCGGCGCCTTGATGTTCCTGGGCTGCCCGCTGCGTATGATGATCCGTATCGGCGGCGGCGACCTGAACGCCATCGTTGGTCTGGTCGGCTTCGTTGTCGGCATCTTCATCGGCACCCTGTTCCTCAAGAAGGGCTTTACCATGAAGCGTGCCTATAACCTGGGCGCCTTGGAAGGCAGCGTAATGCCCGCTATCGTAGTGGCTCTGCTGATTCTGCTTATCGCTGCTCCCTCCTTCATCCACTTCTCCACTGAGGGCCCCGGCAGCAAGCATGCTCCCCTCATCGCTTCCCTGGTCGTTGGCCTGATTGTTGGCGGTCTGGCACAGCGTTCCCGCCTGTGCACCGTGGGCGGCATCCGCGATGCTATGATGTTCAAGGATTTCAAGCTGCTGTATGGCTTTATCGCTGTTATCATTGCTGTTATCATCGGCAACCTCATCACCGGCAACTTCAATCTGGGCTTTGAGGGTCAGCCTGTTGCCCACACCGATGGTCTGTGGAATGCCCTGGGCATGGCTCTGGTCGGCTGGGGGTCCGTCCTGCTGGGCGGCTGCCCGCTGCGTCAGCTGGTACTGGCCGGCGAAGGCAGCGCGGATTCCACCATTACCGTACTGGGTATGATGATAGGCGCCGCTCTGTGCCACAACTTTGGTCTGGCTTCTTCCGCCAACGGCCCCACCCAGAATGGTATGATCGCTGTTGTCATCGGCTTTGTTGTCGTGGCGATCGTTTCCTTCCGGAATGTTGCTAAGGAGGCGTAACTATGGTAGATGCAAGAGGACTTGCCTGCCCCATGCCTGTTGTTATGGTGCAGAAAGAGGTCAAGAAGAGCAATCCCGCCGAGCTGACCGTACTGGTAGATAATCAGTGTGCCGTGGAGAATGTGACCCGCTTTGCCGGGAGCCAGGGCTATAAGGTGGCGGTAAAGGCCGATGGTGAGGATTTCACCCTGACCCTGACCAAGTGATATGAATTCTTACATTGCAACCTTTCACACCCACTTTTCCGCCCAGTGCACCGCGCGTGCCATGATGAAAGCCGGGATCAATGCCAAAATGGCACCGGTTCCGCGCACCTTGAGCACCGACTGCGGCACCTGTGTGCGCTATGAAGCGGCAACACCGCTGAGCGAACTGATGCACGCCGATTACGATGCTATCTATGCGGTGAAGGACGGAAGCTACCGCGAACTGCAAAAAAACGAAGAATAAAGAAAAGAGCTGTCGGTTTTGTGGCCGGCAGCCCTTTTTTATTCAATTGTTGCCCATCTCTTCACTAAGGGTTAGCCAGCGTTCCATAGCGGAATCCAAAAGCCCCTGCTTTTCCTCTATGAGGGCACAGAGCTCCTGCAGGCGCTGGTAGTCATTCTGCACACTATCCTGTGCCATTTCCGTCTTGATCTGTTCCAGCTCCTCCTCCAGCGTATGAATGAGCGTTTCGGCTTCGGCGTATTCCTTACGGCGGCGGGCATCCTCCCTGCGCTGCTCCTTGCCGCGGTTATACTGCTTTTTCTGCTCGCTTTCGGTCTTTGGCTGCGGGGCGGCGGCCCTTTCCGGGCCCAGCTCCGCTTTGGCCCTCAGATAAGCCCCGTAACCACCCTTATACTGGTGCAGAGCCCCCTGTTCTATCGCGAAAATGCGGTTTGGCACGCGGTCCAGCAGGTAGCGGTCATGGGATACGATGATCAGTGTTCCCTCGTACTCCGCTAGGGCCTGCTGCAAAACCTCCTTAGAAGGCAAATCCAGATGGTTGGTCGGCTCATCCAGCACCAGTACATTGCTGCCTGCCAAGCAGATGATGGCAAGCTTTAACCGGGCACGCTCTCCGCCGGAAAGCTGTCCCACCAGCCGGTGGGCGTCCTCCCCGGTAAGTCCCATGGCCCCCAGGGCTGTACGCAAAGGTGTTTCATATAGACGGGGGTAGGCTTTCCACATGGTGTCCAGTACAGTCAGGGATTGATCCAGATGGTCGCTTCCCTGATCGTAGTAACTGCGCTTAACGCCACGCCCCCAGGTAATGCGGCCCTTTATGGGCGGCTGCGCCGAAAGGAGGGTGCGCAGAAGCGTTGTTTTACCGCTGCCGTTGGGACCGATGATAGCCACCTTATCCCCCCGCTGGATATTGAATTCCGCACTGGAAAGAAGGACGCGTTCCCGCTCTCCGCTGCCAACCGCAATGGTAAGCCCCTCAACATCCAGCACATCCTTGACCGGCTCGGTCTCAAACTCCAGACGGATCTTTGGGGGCTTCAGGCGGCGGTGGGGCTTTTCAATGGGCTCCAGCCGTTCCAGCATCTTCTGGCGGGACTGTGCCATCTTGGTGGTGGAAGCACGCACCAAATTACGGGCCACATAGTCCTCCAGCTTGGCGCGCTCCGCCTGCTGCTGCTCGTACAGCTTCTTTTGGCGGGTATCCTGCTCCTCCCGCTGGCGAGTGTAGGCGGTGTAGTTGCCCTTGTATTCCCACAGGGTACCGTCCTCCAGCTCCCATATTTTGTTGCAGAGTTTATCAAGGAAGTAGCGGTCGTGTGAAACTACCAGCAGCGCTCCCTTGTAGCTGGCCAGGTAATCCTCCAACCAGCTCAGTGTGGCAAAGTCAAGATGGTTGGTCGGCTCATCTAGAATAAGCAAGCTGGGGGCCTCCAGCAGAAGCTTTGCAATTGCAAGACGAGTCTGTTCCCCACCGGAGAGCTTGTCCACACATTTATCAAAGCCATGCTCCGCAAAGCCCATACCGGTCAACACCGTCTTGATCTTTACCTCAATTTGGTAGCCGTCCCGCGCCAGGAAAGCGTCTTCCGTGCGCCGGTATTCCTCAGCCAGGGCCGGCGTATTTTCTTGTGCCATTCGCTCCTGCAGCTCCTTCATACGGCGCTCCAGAGCATACACATCGGCAAAGACCGACTGCATCTCCTGCCAAATGGTCCCCTCGAAGGAAAGCCCGCAGTTCTGCTTTTGATAGCCAATGGAAAGATCCGCTCCGCGGGCAATTTCCCCAGAACCGTCATCCGGTTCCAGTTCCCCACAGATGACTCGCAGAAGGGTAGTCTTGCCGGTGCCATTGGGGCCCACCAGGCCAATACGGTCGTGATCCTCTATCTTGGCGGTGACATCGGAAAAAATAACCTCGCTGCCAAAGCTCCTACTAACATTCTGCAAAGAGATCTGCACCATGATCCCCCCTTTCTGCTGTGACAACCATGATATTATAGCACAGAAGCTGCCGAATAGAAAGCCTTTTTGCGCCGGGTGGTTCCCAAGCAGGCTGCGGGATGGTATAATAAAAAAAGAACCGGCCACCGAAAAAGGAGAACGCCATGTTTAAGAAGAATGACATCATCCCACTTACCATAGAATCCATCACCAATGAGGGCAGCGGCATCGGGCACACTGATGGCATCGCGGTCTTTGTGCCAATGACCGCCGCCGGAGATGAACTGAGAGTGCGAATCGTAAAGGTGCAGAAAAGCTACTGCTATGGCATCATCGAAGAGGTCATCACCCCTTCCCCGGATCGTGTTCCGGTTGACTGCCCCAGCTATAAGAGCTGCGGCGGATGTAGCCTGCGGCACATCACCTACGAAGCGGAGCTGCGGGAAAAGCAGCGCTGGGTACAGGATGCCATGCGGCGCATCGGCGGCTTTACAATAGAGCCTTTGCCTATTCTGCCCTCCCCCAGCCACACATGCTACCGCAATAAGGCTCAGTTTCCCTTTGGGCAGGGCGATGCAGGCAGCTATACCGGATTTTTTGCGCCGCGCAGCCATACTGTCATTCCCTGCCGGGACTGTCCCCTGCAGCCGGTGGTTTTCAGCGAGATCGCCGCATGGATGTGTCATTATGCCGATACCCATGGGCTTACCATCTACAATGAACAGACAGGGAAAGGCTTGCTACGGCATCTTTATCTGCGTCAGGCGGCCGCCGATGGCAGCATTATGCTTTGCCTTGTCATCAATGGCGATAAAATGCCCCATGCCGAGGACTTCACCCGGGAAGCACAACAGCAGTTCCCTGCCATCTCCACCATACTGCTAAACCATAACACCCGCCGGGATAATGTGATCCTTGGTCAGCAAGAAACAGTGCTGGCAGGGCCAGGCACTTTACAGGATGTCCTTTGCGGTGTTTCTGTTACACTTTCTCCGCACAGCTTTTATCAGGTAAATCACGATGCCGCAGAACAGCTGTACCGGGAAGCCGCCCAACTGGCCGCCCTGCAGCCGAATGAAACTCTTCTCGATCTTTACTGCGGGGCAGGTACCATCGGGCTTTCCATGGTGCAGCCGGGGCAGAAGCTCATCGGTGTTGAGGTAGTACACAGTGCCGTGGAAAATGCTCGCCAAAATGCCGCCCGCGCCGGTGTAACTGATGCGGAATTTCTGTGCGCCGATGCGGGCAAGGCTTCGCAGATTTTAGCGGAACGCGGCCTGCGCCCTGATGTCATCGTGCTGGACCCACCCCGCAAGGGCTGCGATAACGATACCCTGCAAGCGGTAGTGCGCATGGCGCCCAGCCGCATCATCATGGTAAGCTGTAATCCCGCCACCATGGCACGGGATGCCGCCATCCTCCGGGAGATGGGCTACGATCTGCAGTGTTACCGCCCTGTAGACCTTTTTCCCAGGACATCGCATTGTGAGACGGTTGGCCTATTCACAAAACAATGATATAGCAAGACCGGCCAGGATTCCGTTGGAACCCCGGCCGGCCGTTTTATTCCATTTTCACCGGAATACTGATCTCGGTGATAAACTTTTGCAGGTCATTGGCCAAGCCATAAGCAATCATTGTAATTTCCCGGGAAAAACCAGCCACCTCCATTTGATGCGCCGCAATGTAGGCGGTCAGCTTCTCATATTGCTCCGGTGCCTGGGCATGGCTGCCCCGGAAGCGAATCCGAACACACAATGCCTGCGGCAGCTGCTGCACCTCCCCATTATAGTTGTCCTCCTCATCCAGCACCAAAAAGATACGGTCGCATGGGAAATATTTCCCCTACTGCAAGTGTTCCCTCGAAAGGCAGATTCCTACTTTTTCCAGGAAAACCGCCGCCCACAGCCCGCCCAATGCTGACTGTTGCCCCCCTCGCAAGCCCAAGGATCATGACCGTAAGCATGTGCATCACCTGCGAACCGATGGACACCGCGGTGGTGCTGGCATCGTCCTCATACCGACCGATAATAAAAAGATCAGCCAAGCCATACAGGGCCTACAAAAAATTTGTTTTTGCTATACTTTATTATAAATTCTACATCTATTGTAGAGTCAATAGAGAACAGCAAAAAAGCACCGGTTTTTCTTTCCGGTGCTCATTTTTACCGGATGCGTACCAGCAGTACCGTCTCTTCCCCGCGGGAAACCCGGATATCCAGCCCATCCTCCGTCTCTTTGCGGCGGAAGCTCAGCACATCTCCTTCGTAGCAGGAGGCCCGGAAAATGACATCCATCCGCCGAATGGTCAGAGCCTTGCGCTCCTCGTTGGAAAGACTGCCCATGATCATCCGCACATAGGCGGTGTTATTCATGTGGCCGCCCACATCAATATCCGTGGAGCGCACCTGGTATTCGGCATAGGGTGCTATCCCTTCAAAATGATCCGCAATCCGGGCAAAAGGCTCTGGTGCCGCTGTCCCATTTTCAAAGTGCAGCTCCGCCGGATAAATTCCCTCCAGCGGCACCAGCTTGTGCGTCGCGGTATTGATGACAGCCCATTCCGTCTTGCCGGTCAGGACCACATCCTCTCCGCAGCGCATAATGTAGCTGCGGTTACCGCGCATCTTATCCGGCTGCTCCGGCCAGGTCTCCAGCGTTACATCCTGCAGCATCCGTGGCCGCCGGATAAAATTCACCTGCGTCTTTACCGTCAGCCAAAAAAGACCCTTTTGGGCCATCGCGCCCAGTCCCACGCCGATCTGCTCCGCGTGGAAGGAAGCGATATCCATAAACAGCCCAAAGGCCTCAGCGTGGCTCAGCTTCCCGCTGGCATCGCAGATGCTGGGGCCGATCTGCCGCCGCATCTCATACTTTTCCATCATCGCTGTCATCCTTTCCTGGTTCCTTGTAAAATTCACCGCAATCTGATATATTAGGGGGGGCTTGGTGCTATAATGACATTGTACCACAGTCCGTGGATTTTTCCTACCGTCAAATCCATCATTCTGTACAAAAGGAGCCGATAAAATGTGTACCGCTGCCACCTATCAAACCCGTGATTTTTATTTTGGCCGTACTTTGGATTATGAATTTTCCTACCCCAGCGAAGTAACCATTACGCCCCGCCGCTTTCCGCTTTCTTTCCGCCATACCGGCAGCATGAACGAACACTGCGCCATCATCGGCATGGCGTATGTGGCCAATGGTTACCCCCTCTACTATGATGCCATCAATGAGAAAGGTCTTGGCATGGCCGGGCTCAATTTTGTTGGCAATGCCGCCTATGCCGCCCCCTGCGAGGGAAAGGAAAATATCGCTCAGTTTGAATTCATCCCCTGGATTTTGGCCCATTGCGCCGATCTGCGGGAAGCCCGCGCCGCCCTGACCGGCATGAATCTGACCGGCACCCCCTTCAGTGAGACTCTGCCGCCCGCTTCCCTGCACTGGCTCATCGCCGATGCCTCCGGCGCCATTGTGGTGGAGAGCATGGCGGATGGGCTGCACATTTACGATGATCCCGTCGGCATCCTCACCAATAATCCCCCTTTCCCACAGCAGATGGCCATTCTGAACCGCTACCGTGGCCTTTCTCCCCGCCAGCCGCAGAATACCTTTGCCCCCGGGGTGGAGCTGCCCTGCTACAGCCGTGGCATGGGTGCCAAAGGCCTGCCCGGCGATCTGTCCTCCGATTCCCGCTTTGTACGGGCCGCTTTCACTCGCATGAACTCGGTAAGCGGCGAGGATGAGACAGAAAGTGTCAGTCAGTTCTTCCACATCCTTGGCAGCGTGGAGCAGGTGCGCGGCTGCTGTGAGGTGGCCCCCAGCCAGTATGAGATCACTATTTATACCTCCTGCTGCAATGCCACCCGCGGCATCTACTACTACACCACCTACGGCAACCCGCAGATTACCGCCGTAGATATGCACCGCACCGATTTGCAGGGCAGCACCCTCACCCATTATCCTCTGCTCCCACTGGAAATCAAACAGCAAAACTGAATCAAGACAGCCGGCACACTGCCCCATTAGGGCAATGTACCGGCTGTCTCTTTCTTCGTCATTCTTTTATCACAATGGGCAAGCGGTTTCCCATACGGCTCAGCAGCTCATTGCTGATGCTTCCTGCTTGCTCTGCAATACGAGGGGCAGAAATCCGGCTGTCTTTCCTGTTATCGACCAGCGTAGCAATATCTCCGACAGCAGCCCCAGGTGCATCGGTAATATCCACCGCAAGCTGGTCCATACAGATGCGCCCAACAATGGGAGCTGTAAATTCTCCGATCCGCACATACGCTCTCCCATCGGATAAACTCCTCGGCAGGCCATCGGCATAGCCAATCGGCAGATTCGCGATCCGGCTGTCCCGTTTGGTTTGGAAGGCTCGTCCATAGCCGGTATACTCCCTTTGGGTACATCTCTTATCAATGCCACTCTTGCCTTTAGGGCAAGCACCGGCCGCAGATCCAGCTGCAAGGCGGTTTGCTCCTCCGGCGCACTGTCAACCCCATATAGAGTGCCCCACCCGTACATAGTCACATCGCAATTCAGGATAATTCAGCAGCCCATAGCTGCTTTAGATGTGCATATTGTTTCAGCTCCTTCGCCCGGTGGATATCGGTATATCCCAAAATGAGGATCATCCCCCGGATCTCATAGCTCCGCAGGCGGATCCCCTCCTCGATCGTCGCGACCGCAAATGCCTTTACACCGTTTTTCTCCAGATGTGTCAAAATTTCATAATCCCCGTGGCCGTAGGCATTGGCCTTCACCACGGCCATCAGCTCACTGCCCTGCGGCATAGCCGCCTGCAATATGGCGGCATTGTAGGCAAGGCTCGCCAGGTCCAGCTCAATATAGGCATGCTCTGTTTCTGCAAGGTGCTTTTGCTTTACAGCAAAGCGCCACCACAGCGCAGCCACCGCAAAGCCAAATAAAAATGATATCACGCACACCGCCACAAAATAAACCAGATTGCTCTTCACCAGCAGCGCTTCCAGATGTGTTATCTTCGCCGCAGCCCGCACCGTCACTATCACCATGGGGTGCACAAAATAGATGACCCGTGCGGCGGTGCGCAGTCCCCGTACCTCTCTTCCTCTAAAACGCAATAGCCCCCGGAAAAGGAACACCATACAGATCGGAAGCATTAGGCACATACTGTCATGCCTGGGGATTACATATTGGTGCAGCAGCATACCCTCGGTAAGCATCAGCACAACGCCGCTGGCAAACCCGGCCCAGTTCCACCACTTTGTTAGCCGGGGCTTTTGTTCGGCCATATACCCGCCGAGCATCAAGAAGATGGGCGCAAAGAAGATACCATTTCTGGTATAATCAAAGAGCTGGAACAGCAGATCATAAAATTTCTTAACCACTGGCAGTCTTCCCACTATGCCATAGTAGCTATCCCCGAATAACCCAACCAGGTACAAGACCGCGGCCACCGCCAACCCTTTGGGATAATCAAGCTTTTCCACCAGCCGCCAGACAATCGCCAGTCCCAGCATAGCCGCCGGGAGATGCCACAGATGATATACCGTCCCATCAAATACAAGACCCCTCAGTAAGTTTGGCAACAAATTGGGCCGGTTAAAGTAATCTTGATAGATATTAAGCGGAAGATACAGCAGAACAGACGCCGCGTAGATGGTGCCGATCTTTTTCATGAATCCCTTCAGCCGTCTATTATCACAGTGATACTGGGAAAGCGTAAAAAAGCCTGTCGCCATAAAGTAAAACGGAATTGCCACCCGGGCCACGATCCGTGTTAGGAGATCCCCCACCACACTAACTCCGGCCAATGGCGAGGTGTGGCAGGTAATGACCAAAACTGCCGCGGCCAGGCGCATTCCATCAATGCCGGTATTCTTTTCCGTTCCATACTGTCCGTCCCTCGCTTTTCTGTCTGTAAAAATAAAATCTCCTGCTTTTGTGTACTTTCATGGTATCAAAAACAGGAGTTTTATTTATTTGTTCCTCCGCACGGGTTTCCTCTTTTTCTCCGTGCAAATTCTTACAATTTTCCTACGAAAGCGGCAACTTCACCGTAAATTCAATCATATCCTTTGCGCTCCTTGCCTCTATTGCACCACCGTGCAGCTCCACTATCTACCGGGCAATGGCCAGGCCCAGCCCAGCACCGCCGCTGCTGCTCCTTGCAGCATCCAGCCGGTAGAACTGCTCAAAGATACGGGCAAGCTTCTCCTCTGGTATGGTATCGCCGTGGTTCCTAAAGCAGATCACCGCGTTACTTCCCCGCACCTCCGCCGTTGTGGCAATTTCGGTGTCTGGGTAGCTATAAAGCACAGCATTACGCAGCAGGTTATCAAAAAACCGCTGGATCTTGTCCCCATCACAGCACAGCATCATGTCATTCGCCGCCCGCAGGTCGCAGCGCAGGTTTTTGTCCTTCAGCATCGGCTCAAACTCAAACACCAGCTGCTCCAGCAGCCGCGTCAAGTTGATCCTGCCATATTGCAGCGTAATCTCCGAAAGGTTGAACCGTGTGATCTCAAAGAACTCGTTGATGAGATCCTCCAGCCGCTCCGCCTTATCCAGCGCGATGGAAAGATACTTCTTCCGCAGCTCCGGAGAGATCTCTCCCTCATCATGCAGCAGCGTCAGGTGGCCAATCACTGAAGAAAGCAGCGTTTTTAGGTCATGCGCCAGGTACATGATGAGATCATTCTTCCGCTGCTCAGCACCTCGGCGCAGCAGTAGGTTTTCCCGGGATTGCGCCCTTGCCAGGTTCAGTTCATTCTCCACCTCGCTCAGCTCCTGCGATAGAGATACCGCCGGCGCGTCTGGATTGGAAAGGGTCTTGGCGGCATCGATCACATCATCCAGATATTGCAGCGGCTTTTTTATAGCGCAGGCCAAAAAGATGATGCTGCCTATTGCCATGATCGCCAGAATAATAACCGGCGACATCACCTGCAGCGCCTTAAAGACCCCATAAAGCCATTCATCTCCGCCCCAGGCAATGTGCGAACAGACAAACCACGCCACATAATATCCGCCCACCATAACGGCGAATAGAATGAGCATCAAGAAGAAATCGATTGAGTATCTTCCTGGAGATCTCGGAGTACTGCCGTTTGTTATTCGATCTCATAGCCCACTCCCCATACTGTCCTAATAAATTTCGGGTTCTTCGCCGGTTCCTTCATCTTCTTCCACAGCCGCCCGATATGCGCCATAACCGTGTTGTTGTTATTCAGGTACTTTTCCTTCCACACCGCCTCAAAAAGCTCCTCGGAAGAAACAACCTTGCCCTGGTGCTCACACAGGTACCACAGGATAGAGAATCCGATTGGCGTCAGCGCCAACTCTTTCCCAAACAGAATGCACTTATGGCTCTCCTTATTGATCAGCAGCCCGCGGATATCATGCTCATTTTTCTCCGCCGCCTGCCCAGCCGATGGATTATACCGCTGGCAGCGGCGCAGCTGCGTTTTCACCCGCGCCACTACCTCCAATGGATTAAAAGGCTTTGTAATATAGTCATCCGCCCCAATGGTCAGCCCAACGATCTTATCGTTGTCCTCTATTTTTGCCGTCAGCATAATAACCGGGAAATAATATTTCTCCCGTATCTTTTGGCAAATGCGAAAGTCATCCATATCCGGCAGCATCACATCCAGTATCGCCAGGTCAGGTGTATTCTCCTCTATCCCCTTCAGGGCGTCCCGGCCATTGTAGTATTTATAAACGGTATAGCCGTCGTTTTTCAGGTAGACCTCCAGCAGATCAGCCAGTTCCCTCTCATCATCAACAACCAGTATCTTCTCATTCATGTTCTTGCTCCTCCACGCCGCACTTAGGTATATTGTAACATATGGCCGCAAAAAACAATAAAGCAGTCGGCTCCCCCAGCACCAACATCCATAATAGAAAAACCGGCCGACACCCCCTTTGCAAGGCACCAGCCGGTCTATAATGATATCTTTTACGGCATCTCACTGCTTTTGTGTATCCCTGTCACCGAGAAAATAACCCATTCCGCGATATTCACCGCGTGGTCGCCGATCCGTTCAAAGTACTTGGCAATCATTAAAAAGTCTAGGGTCTGCTCCCCGCCGGCCGGGTTTTCCGCTATCTTCGCTATCAGCTCCTTCTTTACCTTCGCAAAGTAGTCATCCACTATATCATCCTCCGCAATGACCAGCTTTGCCCGCTCGGTATCCCGCCGCACATAGGCATCCACGCTTTCGGTCACCATCTTAATGGTGTCCTTCGCCATCTCCCGCAGCAGGGCGCTGTTGGCGCACTCACAGTCCATATAGGTAATGATCTCCGCGATATTCTCCGCCTGATCGCCGATGCGTTCCATGTCGGTGATCATCTTTAACGCGGCGGAGATCTGCCGCAGGTCCCGCGCAACCGGCTGCTGCTGGAGCAGTAATTTCAGACATAGACTCTCAATATCGCGCTCCTTCTGGTCGATCTCGGCATCCAGTGGCGCCACCCGCGCGGCCAGCGCTTTGTCGCCGTCGGTTAGGGCCTTGGCGGAAAGCGCAATGACCTCCTCGCACAGGGCGCCCATTTCGGTCAGTTCCCGGCTCAGCTGGGCCAGCTGTTCATCAAAGTGACTTCTCATTATCCGAACCTCCCCGTAATATAATCCTCTGTCTTCTTTTCCTTGGGCTGAGAGAACAACTGCTCGGTATTGCTGTATTCGATCAGCTCACCCAGCAGGAAGAAAGCCGTCTGATCCGAAATACGGACCGCCTGCTGCATGTTATGGGTCACAATAACGATTGTATATTTCTCCTTCAGCTCCATCGCCAGCTCCTCTATCTTGGAGGTGGAAATGGGATCCAGCGCACTGGTCGGCTCATCCATCAGCAGCACATTCGGTTCCACCGCCAGCGCCCGCGCAATGCACAGCCGCTGCTGCTGACCGCCGGAAAGTCCCAGGGCATTCTTCCGCAGGCGGTCTTTTACCTCGTCCCATATGGCGGCATCCCGCAGCGAGCGCTCCACGATCTCATCCAGATCCGCTTTCTTGCGGATGCCATGTGTCTTGGGGCCGTAGGCCACATTATCGTATATGCTCATCGGAAAAGGATTCGGCTTCTGGAATACCATGCCGATCTGCCGCCGCAGCTCGCTTACCTCTACCTCAGGCGCGTAAATATCCTGCCCCAGATAGAACACATTGCCTGTAATGCGTACTCCCTTTACAAGGTCGTTCATGCGGTTCAGCGTTTTTAATAGGGTGGATTTTCCGCAGCCGGAGGGCCCAATAAAGGCTGTAATACTCTTTTCCGGTATCTCCATATTGATATGGTGCAGCGCCTGATGGTTCCCATACCACAGGTTCAAGTCCTGCACGCTTATGATATCACCCATTGTTCTTCTCCCTTCCAAAGCGCTTTGTCACCACTCCGGCCGCGATATTCAGCAACAGCGTCATCGCCATCAAAATCGAGGCAATGGCAAAGGCTACCCCAAATTCGCCGTCCTCCTTGGCATAGAAGTACAGTGCCACGGTCAGGGTTGCGCCCGGCTTGGTGATCGCGGTAAAGAAATCATTCAGCACATGGCCAAACCCGGCCGTGAAAAGCAGCGCCGCCGATTCTCCCAAAATGCGCCCGACCGAAAGAATACACCCGGTGATAACACCATCCACACAGCCCGGCAGCACTACGGTACGGATCACCCGCCACTTGCCTGCCCCCAGGCCGAAAGCGCCCTCCCGGTAGCTCTGGGGCACTGTTTTCAAGCTCTCCTGCGTGGTGCGCATCACCGTGGGAAGATTCATAATAACAAGGGTCAAGGCCCCCGCGATAAGTGAGGTCTGCATCCCGAAGAACTCGCAGAAAAACAGCATTCCCACCAGCCCATAGATAATGGACGGGATCCCTGAAAGCGTTTCAGCCGCGTATTCTATCACCGCCACTATGCGGCTCCCCGCGGCATATTCGGTCAGGTAGATTGCCGCCCCGACACCCAGCGGCACCACGATGAGAATGGTCGCCAGCACGATATACAGGGTATTCAGAATATCCGGCCAGATACCGATAGTCCCGCTCAGGTAGCTGGGCGCGGTGGAAAGCAGCTGCCAGCTCAAATTGGGCAAGCCTTTACTCAGTACATAAATAATCAAAAATAGCACCAGCGCTGCCGTCATGCTCGCCGCTATCCCCATCAGGATCTTCATGGTCGTGGCATAGGCGCGCCGCTTACCGCTCAGTCGTTGCTTCATTCCGTCAGCCCTCCTTGTTCCGCTTCAGCAGCAGGTTCAGCCCGGCATTGATAAGCATGATAAACAGGAATAACACCAGCGCTATGGAAAAGAGCGCCTGCTGCTGCAAGCCGGAGGAATAGGACATCTCGCTGGCCACCGCCGTGGTCAAAAAGCGCACGCTCTCAAATAGACTCGGCATCCGGCTAGTCGCGTTGCCGGAAACCATCATCACCGCCATCGCTTCACCAATGGCCCGTCCCACGCCCAGCACCACAGCAGCCGCTATGCCGCTTTTGGCCGCCGGTACCGATACACGGAAATATGTTTCTATGGGTGTCGCCCCCAGCGCCAGGGAGGCATCCTCATATTCCGCGGGCACCGCCTCCAGCGCCGTGACAGTAACCTTGATGATGGATGGCAGTATCATAATCGCCAACACAATGATTGCCGCCAGAAGACTCGCACCATCCGGCACATGGAATACCTTCCGGATGCCCGGCACCAGTACCATCATACCCACCAGACCGTACACCACCGAAGGGATCCCCGCCAGCAGACTCACCGCCGATTGCATCATACTTTTCACCTTGGGCGGGGCCAGCTTGGCCAGGTACACTGCGGTCAAAAAGCCCACCGGCACCCCCAGCAGGATCGCCCCTGCCGTACCGTATACGCTGGTCAGGATAAACGGCAGAATGCCGAATTTTGGCTCCGCCGCGGTGGAAACCCACACCTTCCCGAATAAAAAGTTCCATAGCCCGATCTCCCGGATCGCCGGGATGCCGGAAACCACCAGGTACCCGCTGATCAGCAGCACGCATCCCACCGTGATAAGCCCCAGCAGGAAGAAGATCACATGGACTATAAACTCGCCGGTTTTCTTCATTGTTCCCTCCACGGAAAAGGACGGCCGCTATTGCCGCCGTCCTTCTCCATAAACACTTTAGTTGGCGGCTACCGCCCCGGCAGCGGAGATCAGACTCGCTGCCTCGGAAGAAGTGATGTACTCAAAGAATTTCTGTGCGCACTCGCTTAGGGCCCTGCCCTCTACGGTCACCAGTACAAAGGGGCGCTGGATGGCGTAGCTGCCGTCCTTTACACTGTCCTCGGTAGGTACTATACCGCCAATGGAAAGGGCCTTCACGGTGTCCTTAATGGAAGCCAGAGAAGCATAGCCGATGGCATCGGGGTTCTGGGCCACAGTGGTGATAACATCGCCGGTGGAGGTCAGTTCCTGACGATACTGGCAGGCATCGGTGGTGCCGGTGATGGTCTCAAAGCCATCGCGAGTGCCACTGCCGGCCTCGCGGCCGATGAGAACGATCTCGGCGTCATTGCCGCCAAGGTCCTTCCAGTTGGTGATCCTGCCGGTGTAGAGCTCAGCGATCTGCTCCAGGGTCAGGTCGCTTACGGGGTTCTCCGGGTTTACAATAATGGCGATGCCATCATAGGCCAGAACGGTCTCCTTCAGGCCGGCCTCCTTTTCCTCCGCCTTTAGCGCTCGGCTGGAAAGACCGATATCGCAGCGGCCTTCCTGTACCGCCTTGATGCCGGAGCCGGAACCGGTGGGATTGTAGGTAAATGTGATACCCTTGTTTTCATTCATAAAGGCTTCGCCCAATGTATTGATGACCTTCTGCATCGAGGTAGAGCCATCAGTGGCAACCGAGCCGGTCAGCCCGGAGGGCTGAGGATCGGGCTGAGGATCATTGTGCTGTCCGCAGCTGGTCAGCAGCAGGGCGGCGGCACAGGCGATCGCCATAAGAATTGCAATGTACCTTTTCATTGTCGTGTTTCCTTTCTTTTTTTCTTATTCTTTGTCTCTTTCAGCGTCTCCATCTTACTGCCGTTGTGTAAAAAGCAAAACGCCGCATTTGTAAAAAGAAAATCAAATCCGCCCTAATGAAAAAACTCCCCGGAACATCTCTGCTCCGGGGAATCATAGACTATGGGCTATACCTCGCCCTTTTTATCCGCTACGATGTTATTGATCCAAATCCCCTTCTTCACCATCACGGTGCCGATGATGCACTTGATGATCTCCAGGCTTTGGCAGCAGGCATACAGCAGCAGAATGGGCATGGCCGTGTACCGGCTAAGCACATAAGCCACCGGAATATTGATCAGCCACACAAAAGCGCTGTCGAACAGGAAAGTGACCATCGTTTTGCCGCCGGCCCGCAGGGTAAAGTACAGGGCATTGGTCATGGCGGTAAAGGGCATCAGGCAGGCGCCGATGCGGATAAAATTGGTGGCCAGATGCCGGACGGTGTCGGTGGTGCGGTAGATCAGCGGGAAGTAGGTCCCCACAAAGGCCATCAGCAGCCCCACGCCAATAGAAATTGCCACCGAAAAGGCGGTCGTCTGCCGGGCTGTCACCTTTGCCTTCTCAAAGTCCCCGGCACCCAGCTCCTGCCCCACCATAATGCTGATGGCACTGCCCAGCGCCAGGTAAACGCAGGCAAACAGGTTCCATATGGTGCTGCTTATGTTGGTGGCCGCTACCACATCCAGGCTCCGCAGGGAGTAGCACTGATTCAGCATGGCCATACCGGCGGCCCACAGGCCCTCATTCACCAGCAGGGGGGTCCCTCTCCGCAGAATATCCCGGAACAGGCGGCCGGGAATATGCAGCGAACGGTACAGCCCGGTAATATACGGGAACCGCACGGCGTGCCGGTGGGCCCAGCTTACTACTATGGCCAGTTCCACAAAGCGGGAAAGCACGGTAGCAATGGCAGCACCCACTACCCCCATGCGCGGGGCCCCAAAGTGGCCAAAAATCAAGATATAGTTGAAGGTAAGGTTGACCAGCACCGCCACAATGCCCGCTTTCATAGGCAGCAGGGTTTCCCCAGTTTCTCGCAGCGTGCCCGCGTAGGCCTGCGTAATGGCATAGGGCAGCATCCCGATGTACATCACCTTGATGTACTGCAAGCCATAGCGCAGGGAGGCTTCGGCATCTTCCACGGCGCCCTCGCCTTTCAGGTAGAGATTGATGAGCTGGGGGCCGAAGGCGGTAAAGATACCGATGCAGGCTGCGGCCAAAACCAGGCAGATCATGAGCTTAAAGCGGAGGGTATGGCGGACACCGTCCATATCCCGGTTGCCAAAAAACTGCGCACCGAAAATGCCGGCACCGGCTATGGCGCCGAAAACCAGCATATTAAAAACAAACAGCAGCTGATTGGCGATGGCTACACCGGACATTTCCACAGTGCCTACCCGGCCGATCATAACATTATCCAGTAGGCTCACAAAATTTGTAATTGCGTTCTGCACCATGATCGGCACACTGATAGCCAGCACCCGATGGTAGAACTCCCGGCTCCCAAAGAGCTTATTTCGCATAATTTCCTCCTCTTTTTTTTCGCAAGTATGTTCTATCGTACAAATTTTTTGGGAAATGTCAAGCCCTTTTCTGAAAAAAATTTTGACAGAATGATCCCCCGCCTTTCCCAAGGGAAAAACGGGGGGGGAATTTTTTTCCGGCTGTGATGAAAAAACCAACCTTGTCTTAGGCGCGCTAAGCGCATACAACCCATGCACAACCGTGTGACCCTATATTATGCGCGCACACGCACGCGTACGCGTATAGATAGGAAAAAACTTAAACAAGGTTATCGGCCCGGTCCGGTTCCAGTGCCGCAGGCTGTTTGGGGTGGGCTTTGATGTACTGCGTCCACTTGATGTAGCCGTAGGTGGTATTGGTGAGGTAGCCCGCCTTGAGCACCAGCAGCACCCACTGGCCGGAGATGATATTGATGGCAGCCTCCAGCAGGGCGCAGATATACCAGGCGATCCACTGTTCACGGTAACGCAGCAGGATGAACACACCATTGGCGATGCCGACCGCACTGGCGCAGGCATCCAGGTAGCAGACGATGGTTTCCAGTGTAGGCGTGGAGGAAAGCAGGCCCTCGATCTCCAGCGTGGTGAGAAAATAGCCTACCACCACCGTCCACAGGACGATGCCGGCGATAACCATGACCTCCTGTTTGCCGGTCAGACGACGAACCTCAGTGAGTTCTTCCTGCTCCCGGTCCTTGTGACGGTTCCAATTGATAAAGCTGATGATATCAATGGGGATCCAGAAGAACAGCGTGGTGGCCATAGTGGCGAAGCGGTAGGAAAGCACCACGCAGATAAGGATCTCGGTGATCTCCACGCCCAGTGAAACAATGAAATTCCACTTGCTCTGCTTGGAAATGAGCAGCTCACAGGTAATATTGAGGAAAATATCCAGCAAATACAGCGCCATGATGACCTTGCCGTTGACACCGCCGAAGTCCTCCTCCGGGAAGAGGATAGCGAACACAAAGGCCAGCACCGTGATGCTGATGAACCAAATCTTTTCGTAGGTGGTAAAGTAGTTCCAAAGGTTTTTCAGTTTTTGTTTCATAGTTTCTCCTCCATTATGCTTCCGGCAGGGTGATCAGACCGGCATCACACATTTTTTGCAGCGACATGAGAATGCCCAATTTGGCATGGGCCCAGGTAAGGCCACCCTGGTAGTAGATAGCGTACGGCTCACGGATGGGACCATCGGCGGAAAGTTCGATGGAGGAACCCTGCACAAAGGCACCGGCAGCCATGATGACTTCGGAATCGTAGCCGGGCATGGGGTACGGCTCCGGGGTGACATAGCTATCCACCGGGGCGGCACTCTGCACGCCCTTGCAGAAAGCGACCATGGCTTCCTTGCTGCGCAGCTCGATGGCCTGAATGATATCGTGACGGGTCTCGGCGGAGGAAGGCACGCAGCGGTAGCCAAGTTTTTCGTACACACCAGCGGCGAAGATCGCTCCCTTTACCGCGGAGGCGGTGACGGTGGGCGCCAGGAAGAAGCCCTGGAAGAAGGACTGCATCAGTCCAAGGGTGGCGCCCAGCTCCGCGCCCAGGCCGGGGGCAGTCAGGCGGTAGGCGCACTGATCGACGCACTCCTGGGTGCCGCAGATATAGCCGCCGGTGGGAGCCAGGCCGCCGCCGGGATTTTTGATGAGGGAACCGACGATCATATCGGCGCCGACATCGCTGGGTTCGATGATCTCGGTGAACTCGCCGTAGCAGTTATCCACCATGCAGATGACGCCGGGCTTGAGTTCCTTGACAAAGCGGATCAGCTCGCCGATCTGCTGGACCGAGAAGGTGGGGCGGGTGGCATAGCCCTTGGAGCGCTGGATGGTGACCAGCTTGGTTTTTTCGTTGATTGATTTACGGATATTTTCATAATCGAAGGTGCCATCCGGCAGCAGTTCGGTCTCCCGGTAGGTGATGCCGAACTCGGCCAGGGAGCCCTTGCAGGGGCGGATGCCGATGACTTCCTCGAGAGTATCGTAGGGACGGCCGACCGGAGAGTAGAGCTCATCGCCGGGGCGAAGATTGGCGGCCAGCGCCAGCGCCAGCGCATGGGTGCCGCAGGTGATCTGCGGGCGAACCAATGCGGCTTCGGTGCGGAAGGTATCGGCATAGACTTTTTCCAACGCTTCACGGCCGATATCATTATAGCCATAGCCGGTGGAGGCCGCAAAGCACTCCGCGCTGACACGGTTTTTCTGCATGGCGGCCACGACCTTGGCCTGGTTGTATTCCGCGATGGCATCGATCGCGGCAAAGCGGGGCTTGAGCTTCTCTTCCGCAGAGCAGCAAAACGCCAGCACCGCACTGCTGATGCCCATTTCATGATAAATCTTCTGTGTATCCATTGTTGTTACTCCTTATTCTCTTTCATCCTTTTGGGGCGAATTGACTTTGCCCAGTATTTCCATGGCGACATGATTCAGCACCTCGGCCCGGGCCAGAACAATGCCGTTTTCCTCATCGCCCAACACCAGCAGGCTATCCCCGGGGCTGAGTCCAAAAACCTGCCGGGCTTCCTTGGGGATCACGATCTGGCCTTTATCGCCGATCCTTACGGTACCAAAGATATGCTTACCCTTTGGCATACCGCCGAGAATGTGTTTTCCCTTTGGCATGATGGCGCTCCTTTCTTCTTACTTTTCCCACTTTTCTTACTTTGGCATACCTGTTTATTATAATCACTATCCGGCAAAAGTCAACTGTATTTGCAAAAGAAAACAGGCGAAACACCTGGTTTCGCCTGAAATTCTTATGGGTAAGGGTTATTCGCTTTCCGCTACGCTTTCGATGGTCTTCCGCAGCTCCTCGATTCCCCGGCCATTCATGGAGGACACCGGGAACAGCGTGACTTGATCGCCGCAGGGGATCTCGGTACGGATCTCCTCCAGCCGGGTCCGAAGCTGATTGTTGGTCAGCTTATCGGTCTTGGTAAGTACCACCGCAAAGGGCAATTCGCTATCAATAAGAAAATCCAGCATGGTCAGGTCGTCAGCACTGGGGGCGTGGCGGATATCAAGAAGGGACAGCACCAGCCGAATGTCCCGGTCCTGATGAAAGTAGCCCTCGATGAGGCCGGACCAGCGGCGGCGTTCGCTATCGCTGACCTTGGCATAACCGTAGCCGGGCAGATCTGCAAAGCGGGCAACATCGCCACAGCGGAAAAAGTTGATGGTGGCGGTTTTGCCGGGGGTGGCGCTGACACGCGCCAGCTGCTTTTGGTTGAAGATTTTATTGATAAGGGAGGACTTGCCCACATTGCTGCGCCCCGCAAAGACGACCTCCGGCAGGGTGCTTTGCGGCAGCTGGTTGGCCAGGCCGCAACTCATCTCAAATTTCACCAGATGAAAGTTCATGTTGGCGTCCTCCCTTTCTTTTACTCAACGGCACAGCACCGCCGAGGATGCTTCCTTGTGCTCGGCGGCCGCGGCGTGATAGCCGCGCTTTTTGACACTGCCGGGCAGCTGTACCAGTGCCTGTTCCAGCACCTCTTCCATGGTGTGGACCGGCACAAAATGAATGGCTTTTTTAACGACATCATCAATTTCGGCAAGGTCCGGTTCATTGGCGGCCGGGATAATGACGGTCTTGATGCCGTTTTTGTAGGCTGCCATGCTCTTTTCCCGCAGGCCGCCGATGGCCAGTACCCGGCCCCGCAGCGTGATCTCGCCGGTCATAGCGACATCGTGCCGAACGGGGATATTGCCCAGTGCCGAAATGAGCGCCGTGCAGGTGGTGATACCGGCGGAGGGGCCATCCTTGGGGACCGCGCCCTCCGGGAAATGGATGTGGATATCCTTATCCTTGTAGAAGGTGTTTTCGATCTCGTAATGCTCCGCGACAGAACGGATGTAGGTGATGGCAGCCGTTACCGATTCCTTCATCACATTGCCCAGCGAGCCGGTGGTGATGGTTTTGCCGGTACCGGGGACGACCGCGGTTTCCACCTGGAGGAGCTCGCCGCCCACGGCAGTCCAGGCCAACCCATTGACAAGGCCGATGCTGTCCTCCTTGGGGACGATATCCTCGGTGATGTAGCGGGGGCCCAGGTAATCGGGCAGGTCAGCGGCCTTAATGGTAACCTTTTCGGTGGCTTCGCCGGATACCACCTTGGCAGCGACCTTGCGGCAAAGGGCGGCCAGACGGCGCTCCAGGGTACGCACACCGGCTTCCCGGGTATAGTGATCGATGATATCATAGATGGCGCCATCGGTCACGGCAATCTGCCCGACGGAAAGGCCGTGGCGTTCCCGCTGCTTGGGCAGCAGATGGCGTTTTGCGATTTGGAACTTTTCTTCCCGGGTGTAGCTTGGCAGCTCGATGACCTCCATGCGGTCCAGCAGGGCGGGCGGAATGGCACTGCGGTCATTGGCCGTGGCGATGAAGAACACATGGGAAAGGTCGAACGGCATCTCGATATAATGATCCCGGAAGGTGCAGTTCTGCTCGGAATCCAGTACCTCCAACAAGGCGGAGGAAGGATCGCCGCGGTAATCATTGCTGAGCTTATCTACCTCATCCAGCAGCAGCACGGGATTGGCGCTGCCGGCCTGCTTGATGGCATTGATGATACGACCGGGCATACTGCCTACATAAGTTTTCCGATGACCGCGAATCTCGGATTCATCTTTGATACCGCCCAACGCGATACGAGCATAGCGGCGTCCCATCGTCTGCGCGATACTGCGCACGATGGAGGTTTTGCCCACGCCGGGAGGGCCCACAAAGCAGAGGATCTGGCCATTGATATCCGGCGCAAGCGCCCGAACAGCCAGAGCTTCCAGTACACGCTCCTTGATCTTCTTGAGGCCGTAGTGCTCCTTATCGAGGAGCTTGGCAGCCTTTTTGAGATCTATCACATCTTTGGTATAGCAGCCCCAGGGCAGCTCTAGGCAGGTTTCCAGATAGCCGCGGATAACCGCCGCTTCCTGCGAATTGGGGGGCATTTTTTCCAGATGGCTGACCTCTTTGAGGAGTTTTTCCTTGTTTTCATCGGTGGTCAACAGGGCGCGGATCTTTTCCCGGAATTCGTCCGGCTCCTCGAAGCCCATATCGCCTTCGCCCAGCTCTTCATTGATGACACGGAGCTGTTCCCGCAGGTAGTAGTCCCGCTGGTTTTTATCCATGGCCTCTTTAACGCGGTCCTGAATATCGGCCTCCAGCGCCAAAATCTCATTTTCGGATTCCAGCAGCTGGGCGATGATCTCCAGCCGGCGGCGGGCACTGTTCTGCTCCAGCAGACGCTGCTTATCCTGTACCTCGAAGGGGATGTTCCCCGCTATGTATTCCGCAATAAGCGCCGGATCGTCGCAATCGAGGATATTATCCACGATCTCTTTAGGCATCCGGGGCGCCAGGCTGATATACTCATCGAAGAGGTCCTTGACAGTGCGAACCAGCGCATCGCTGAAAGGGCGGCCCGCAATGCGGCCGGCCGCGGGATACGGCAGGATCTCACCGACCGAGGTGTGGTCTTCCTCGAACATATCGATGAGCTTGCCGCGGTAGCAGCCTTCCACCAATACACGCAGTGATTCTCCCTGCGAACGCACGATTTGACGGATCTCCGCCACTGTGCCTACTTTATACAAACCGTCCATCGACGGATTTTCTTCATTTTGATCGATCTGGGCCACTAGGAAAATCTTGCGGTCACCGTTCATCGCCATGTTCAAAGCGTGCAGCGATTTTTCCCGGCCTACATCAAAGTGCAGCACCATATGCGGGAACAGAACCAGCCCGCGCAGCGCCAATACCGGTACCCGAACCGGCTTCATCTCAGTATTTTTTGTGTTTTTCTCCATAGCTTTTGCCTCCCTTCACTATGGTCATAAAAGTAGGGTTACGATTGAATAAAGGGACGGTATGGGATCACGCGACCCCGTACAGCCCCCGATTCATGTCATATCCCATGGGTGCATTTCCCTGCCCCACGGGCAAGGATATGCAGCCGGATGTTATTTAAGAAACAGCACCGCGGCGGCGCTTCTGTGCCAGTGTGCCGGGCAGACGCAGCTGCAGGCGGGTGGGCTGCTTCATGGGGTCACGCATGATCATGGCATCCCCCAAACCGTTTACCATATCCGCCGTGATGACGATATGGGCCACGGTGCCATCGGAAGGCGCTTCAAACATCAGATTGCCCAAAAGCTCTTCCATGATGCCGCGCAGACCACGCGCACCGGTTTTACGCTCGATCGCCTTTTTGGCGATAGCACGCAGCGCATCCTCTTCGAAATCGATTTGGATATTATCCATCTCAAACAGCTTTTTGTATTGCTTGATGAGGGCGTTTTTAGGCTCCCGCAGGATACGAACCAGCGCTTCCTCATCCAACGCATCCAGCGAAGCGATGACCGGAATACGGCCCACTAACTCGGGGATCAGGCCGTATTTAACCAGGTCATGGGGCTCCACCTGGCGGTAAATGCCCTGCTCTTCCACCTCGGCTTTGGATTTTACCGTGCCGCCGAAGCCAAGGGAGGACTTATCGGTACGGTGGCTGATGATCTTTTCCAGGCCATCGAACGCGCCGCCGCAAATGAACAGAATATTGGAGGTATCCACCTGGATGAACTCCTGCTGGGGGTGCTTGCGGCCGCCCTGCGGGGGAACATTGGAGATGGTGCCTTCCAGGATCTTAAGCAGTGCCTGCTGGACGCCCTCTCCGCTGACATCACGGGTGATGGAGGGATTTTCGCTCTTGCGGGCGATCTTGTCGATCTCATCAATGTAGATAATGCCGCGCTCGGCCCGGGCCACATCGAAATCCGCAGCCTGCAAAAGGCGCAGCAGGATGTTTTCCACATCCTCGCCAACATAACCGGCTTCGGTCAGGGTGGTGGCATCCGCAATGGCAAAGGGGACGCCCAGCACCTTGGCTAGAGTCTGCGCCAGCATGGTTTTACCAACGCCCGTGGGACCCAGCAGCAGAATATTGCTCTTGCCGAGCTCTACATCATCGCCATCGCCGCAGCAGATACGCTTATAGTGATTATATACCGCCACCGAAAGCGCGCGCTTGGCGGCATCCTGCCCGATGACATACTCATCCAGGAAAGCTTTGATCTCCTTGGGCCGGGGGACATTCAGCTCTTCTCCCTGCGGCTCATTTCTTACGGGCCGGGGGGCCGGAACCTCCTCATCCTCCAGCACCGCACGGCAGATCTCTACACATTCATTGCAGATGCATACGCCCGGGCCGGCGATCAGACGCGCTACCCGATCCTGCGGTTTGCCGCAAAAGGAGCAGCGCATCATTTTTTTGTTCTCATCGTTTGCCATGCTATTATGGACTCCTTTTATTCTCTGTGGGCAATGACACGGTCGATCAGGCCATAATCACAGGCTTCCTGGGCGGACATGAAGTTATCCCGCTCGGTATCCTGCATCACCTGCTCCAGCGGCTTATGGCAGCGCTCCGCCATAATGCGGTTCAGATTTTCCTTGATCTTGATGATGCGGTCAGCATGGATCTTGATATCGGTGGCCTGACCCTGCAGCCCACCCAGCAGCGGCTGATGGATCATGATTTCGCTATTGGGCAGCGCCAGGCGCTTGCCGGGAGCACCTGCGCACAGCAGGAACGCACCCATGGAAGCCGCCATACCAATGCAGATGGTGGAAACATCACACTTGATATACTGCATGGTATCATAGATGGCCATACCGGCGGAAATAGAACCGCCGGGGCTATTGATATACAGGTGGATATCCTTTTCGGGATCCTGGCCCTCCAGGAACAAAAGCTGCGCTACCACCAGACTGGCTGTGGCATCGTTTACCTCCTCACAGAGCATAACGATGCGGTCATTGAGCAGGCGGGAAAAGATATCATAACTGCGCTCCCCGCGGTTGGTCTGTTCTATTACCATTGGTACCAAACTCATTTTTTCATACACCTCCGTTTATGGTATGTAGCACTGGGAATTTGCCAAAGGAGATTACAGCTGGGTCACTACGGCGCTATCGGTGATAACCTTGGCGGCCTTCTGGATGGTGAGTTGACGCTTGATCTCCTCTACGGGAACGATGGACTTGACCTTATCGAGTTCCATGCCGTAATCCTTGACCATACGGTCGTACTCGCCGTTGATATCTTCTTCTGTGATCTCGATATTCTCCACCTCAGCGATCTTCTCCAGCAGCAGGGTGGTACGCACCTGGGCCTCGGCCTGGGGCATAAACTGAGCGGTCAGTGCCTCGGGGGTGGTACCGGTGTACTTCATATACATATCCATGTTCATGCCCTGGGTCTGCAGACGGTAGCCGAACTCTTCGACCATATCCTGGGCCTTGTTTTCAAACATCACAGTGGGGATCTCCACGGTCATGTTCTTGACGGCCTGCTCCAGCAGATCGTTTTCCATCTTGCTGTCGGCCTGGTCCTTCTTTTCAGCGGCCATCTTTTCGGTCAGATCCTTCTTCAGCTCTTCCAGGGTATCAAACTCGCTGACATCCTTGGCGAACTCGTCGTCCAGGGTGGGCAGCTCCTTGCGCTTGAGCTCCTTGATGGTTACTTTGAAGGTGGCGTCCTTACCAGCCAGCTCTTCGCTGTGGTACTCGGTGGGGAAGGTTACATTGACATCAAAGCTCTCGCCGACCTTATGGCCGACTACACCCTCCTCAAAGCCGGGGATAAACTGGCCGGAGCCAAGGGACAGGGGGTGGTCCTCGCCCTTACCGCCCTCAAAAGCAACATCGCCGACAAAGCCTTCGTAATCGATAACGGCGGTATCGCCCATCTCGGCCTTAGCGCCCTCGGGGGCTTCGCCCATGCGGGCATTGCGATCGGCCATGGCGTTCAGCTCGGTTTCTACATCGGCATCGGTCACTTTGTCGCTCTCGCGCTCGGCCTTCAGGCCCTTGTACTCACCCAGGGTAACCTCAGGCTTAACAGTAACCTTGGCGACAAAGGTATAATGGGTGCCGTCAACATCCTTCAGCTCCACTTCTGGATAGGCGACCGCCTCCAGGCCGGACTCCTTGAGGGCCTCCTCATAGGCTTCGCCGTAGCTGGAATTGATGGCATCCTCGTAGAAATAGCTCTCGCCTACCATCTTGTAAACGATGCTCTTGGGAGCCTTGCCCTTACGGAAACCGGGGATATTGAGCTTGGCAGCGTTCTTCTTGAAAGAAGCATCCAGCGCCTTAGCATACTGCTCGCCATCCACGGTGATATTCAGTTCGTACAGGTTGGTGTCCACTTTTTGGGTTTCGTTCAGTTTCATTTATGATGTCCTCCAGCAAAATTTTAGATTCCAGTAAATCTTATTGATTATAGCACATAGCAAACTAAATTGCCACTGTTTTTCGGTAATTATCGTATCTTTATGGGGCAAAATTTAAGATAATCTGCCGAGATCAACCGGCAATCCACTCCAAAAAATTCCCCCTGGTAGGCCAATGGGATGGCTCCGCCGTGCAAATGGCCGTAAAAGCACTGCTTGACGCCGTATTCTTTCATAGCATCGAAGAACTCCGGGATGACCTGCTGGCCGAAAATCGGTGGGTAATGCAGGAACAGGATCTTCTCATTTTCCGGCGGGGCGGCCGCCAAAGAGCGCCGGATACGGCCCAGCTCCCGGGCGGTGATGCTGCCCTCGGCTCGCTCCCCTTCCTCAAACATCCAGCCACGGCTGCCGCAGAGAGAAACGCCCTCCACCGTCACCGCGTTATTATGGAGAAAATGCAGGGTATTTAATCCATTCTTATCCAAAAATCGCTGCATGGAGGAAAGGGTGGTCCACCAATAATCGTGATTGCCCTTCATCAGGTACTTTTCCCCCGGCAGGCGATGCAGAAAGGTAAAATCGTCCAAAGTATCCTCTATATTCATGGCCCAGGAGATATCTCCCGCCAATATCACGGTGTCCTCCGAACTGATCCGCTCCAGCCAGTTCTGCTCCAGCCGCTGCACATAATCATGCCAGCCGGCAAAGATATTCATTTCCTTATTGCAGCCCAGCGAAAGATGTGGATCGCCGATGGCAAAAATGGACATAGCCTGCCCCCTGTTCCCCGAATATTCAAAGTCGTTTGCGCCCATAATACTGCTGTCCCGCCCAAGGGAACTAACCATAAAGGAGAATATGTATTATGAGCGATTTTAGCCGTCCTACCGATTGCAGCTGCATTCCCGGTATCAAATGCGATGTGAAAGACTGTGTTCACAACGATAAGGCCTGCCACTGCACCGCCGAAAGCATTACCGTGGCATGCGACCACGCTGATGACGCCGCCTGCGATACCTACCGCAAGGGCTGATTCGATCTACTACAGCCGCCGTGCAGAGCCATGTGCTCTGCACGGTATTATTTTGCATCATATCGCCGCCAAAAATCAAGTGCGTTTTTGTAACATATTTTCTCTGTTAATGTGAACCCGAATGCTTCCCGCAGCCGTTGTGCCAGCTGGGGCAGCGCACCGCAATCCGGCAGGTCATGGGGCATATCGGCACCATCAAAATCGGAGCCAAGGGCCAAAACATCTTCCCCACCCAAATTGAGAAAATGCTCGGCGTGCCGCAGGATATCCTCCAGGCGGGCGCTTTTCGCATCTTCCCGCAGGAAGCCGGTGAAGAAATTGAGCCCCACCAGGCCGCCCTGCTGTGCAAGGCAGCGGAACTGGTCATCGGTCAAGTTGCGGGGAACATTACATATCTTCCGACTGTTGCTGTGGGTGGCCGCCAGCGGTCGCCGGGCGGCTTTTATCACATTCCAAAAGCTTTCATCATTGAGGTGGGATACATCTGCCACAATATCGCAGCGCTCCAACTCCCGCAGGGCTTCCCGGCCAAAGGGCTTTAACCCACCAGTAACAGCGGAACCACCCGCTAACTCATTTTCTCCATTCCAGGTCAGCGTCAGCATCCGTACCCCGTGCCAAGCAAGGGTCTGCACATATTCCAGCCGCCCAGCCAGCACCGCGCCGCCCTCCACCGCAAGAAAGCAGGCGTTCCCGCCCTGTTCCCAACAGCTTTCAGCTTCCGCCGGGTGGTCCAACAGGGTCATCTTCCCTGTTTCAGCTATTTTCTCTTTCCAGTAAGTACTGCACCGCACAAAATACTGCCACGCCGGTTCCCCACGCAGGGTATCCGAAATGAATACCGCATAGCTTTGGCACAGGCTGCCGCCCTGCCACCGGTCCAAATCCAGCTGCAGGCCGCTTCCACGCAGTCCGGCACGGATCTTCATGGCTTCGGTGGCGGTATCGCAGTGCAGATCAAAGAAATTCATCGATTCTCCTCATTAAAAAGCGGATTTGTAGTATGTAAAGTCCAACAGCTTGTCGCCTTCAACGATTAACGCCGCTACATCAAATCGCGGCTGACGATCGGTGGGATATTCCAACAGGTAGCTTTCCGCTGTTAACCGCAGCTTTTGCTGTTTTTGCGGCGTGACCGCCAGCTCTCCCGGCACCATGCTGCCTGCTCTCCGGGTCTTTACCTCCACAAAGAGCAGATACTCCTCATTTTCCGCTATAATATCAATTTCCCCATAGCGGCTGTGCCAGTTCCTCTCCACAATATGAAAGCCCTGCTTTTCCAGATACCGTGCGGTGTAGTCCTCCCCGCGGTCGCCTAATTTCTTTTTATCCGTCATGGTGCTTCTCCGTCAGGTTTTTCAGGAAACTCTTGCGGTGCAGCGGGGTAATGCCGTATTGGGCGATGCCCGCATAGTGCTCCTTGGAGCCGTAGCCCTTGTTCTTTTCCCAACCGTAGCCTGGATACTCCCTGGCATATTCGGTCATCAGGTGGTCACGGGTCACCTTGGCCAGGACAGAGGCCGCCGCGATGTGTGCGCTGGTGCCGTCGCCCTTGACCACCAGCTGTGTGGGCAGCGGCAAGCCGGGATCCCGGTTGCCATCCACCAACGCCAAACGGGGTCGTTTTTCCTCCGGCAGCTTGCCGAGCAGCTCATCACAGGCACGGCGCATGGCCAAAAAAGTGGCCTGCAAAATATTGATCTCATCGATTTCCTGCTGACTGGCAAACCCGATACCGTAATAAACCTCCGGGCAGGCAATCAGCAGGGCGTAGGTTTCTTCCCGACGCTTTTCGGTCATCTTTTTGGAGTCATTGAGTGCAGGCAGAATGAGTCCCTGCGGCAGCACCACACAGGCCGCGCATACCGGCCCGGCCAAAGGGCCACGCCCCACCTCATCAATGCCGCACAGGCCATCGAAGCCCAGGGCTTCATCGTATTCCCACAAAAAACGGTTATCGGTCATTGCGGTATCCTCTCCAGCGTGATGCAGCCCATTGCCGCACTGCGGAACTCATCCAGCAGCATGATGGCGGCACGCTCGGTGTTGGCTTCCCCGCCGGAAATGAGCATCCCCCGCTTGCGGGCGATGCGCTCCAGCAGCTCGTAGCTTTCCATTTCGGCGATGGCTTCGGCATCCAGCTTATAGCGTTCCGCCAGTGCCGCCGTGTAGGTGGGACGCAGGGTATCCAAAAGGCGCATGGCCAGGTACTCGATATCCAGGATCTGATCCTTGACCGAACCAATAAAGGCCAGCCGCTCGCCTGCTACCTTATCTTCAAACTTCGGCCACAGTACGCCCGGCATATCCAAAAGTTCCACACCGTCCTCCAGCGAGACCCACTGCTTCCCGCGTGTCACGCCAGGGCGGTCCTCCACCTTGGCGCTGCGGGTACCGGAAAGCCGGTTAATGAGCGAGGACTTGCCCACATTCGGGATACCGACGATCATCATACGGATAGGACGGCCCACCATGCCCTTTTCATTCCAGGCGGCTATTTTATCCGCCAGCACCTCCCGGACGGCGGGCAGCAGGTTCTTTACCCCGCGGCCGCTGCGGCAATCACAGGCCATGGCCGGGATCCCTTTTTTGCGGTAATAGGTCAGCCACTGTTCGGTGGCGGCGGCATCGGCGCAGTCCGCCTTGTTCAGCAGCATCAGGCGGGGCTTTTTGCCCACTATTTTATCTATTTCCGGGTTCCGGCTGCTTTGCGGGATACGTGCGTCACAAAGCTCCACCACAATATCCACCAGCTTTAGGTTGCTGGCCATAATGCGGCGGGTTTTTGCCATGTGCCCAGGGAACCACTGGACTGACATTGTTTCTGACATATTTCTTCTCCCATTCTTTCTTTGGCAATTCCCCTATATAAAAGCAAAAGAGGACAACCATACAGTGTCCTCTCGCCTTTTGTGGAAAAATTAGCCCAGTACTTCTTTGACCTTGGCAGCCTTGCCCACTCTGCCGCGCAGATAATACAGCTTGCCGCGGCGTACACGACCCTTGCGAACCAGTTCAACGCTGGCTACCTTCGGGCTGTGGATGGGGAAAACTCTCTCGACACCGCAGCCGTGAGAAAGGCGGCGAACGGTAAAGGTCTCAGCGATACCACCGTGCTTCTTGGCGATTACAGTGCCCTCAAAGGCCTGCAGACGCTCACGGTTACCTTCTTGAATGCGAACCTGCACGCGTACGGTATCACCGACATTAACAACAGGCAGATCCTTCTTCAGGCAGCTCTCGGACATCAGTTTCAGTGCGTCCATGGATTTTATCCTCCTTAAAATATCCAAACATTCTTACCTCTGGGCTCCATTGGCCGGGCAGCGGACTGTTCAGTTTAATGTTTGGCCCTGCGGCCAACATCAAAACCTGCGCCAGATGGACCGAACGCAGTTCTCATGCCGTATTATAATAACACAATGCAAGTACGAATGCAAGCAAAACTTAACAGAAATCTGAAAAATCTTCGGTGAGTATCGCAGTGCGCTCCAGCCCGGTCCAATAGGGCTCTCGGCTCAGCAGCTCATTATAGGCACCGGTCACCAGCATAGGGCTCCAGTTTACCGTACCGCCTGCCGGCAGACGGACAGACAATACCATCTCCCCCGGCTTTTTGTCGGTATGCAACACAGTCATCTTTTCTTTTAGGTCGATCTGCTGGTCGCCTTTTTTGGTTTTCTTGGTAACCATCAGGTACTCTGCTGCCAGCAGGCGGTCGAATGCTTCCTCCGCTACGGGAGCATCATCCCGGAAAGTCAGCCGGTAGTCCGCCCAGCAGATAGCGCCCGGTTCCATCACGGGTGTGGCAGCCCGCAGCGCACGCAAATCCTCCGGCAGGACAGCATTCAGCCGGTCCCGTACCTCCTCATAGCTCACCTCTTCGGTCAGCCGGAAGTCAAAGGATTCGCAGCAGCTTTCCACCCCCAGCGGCAGCGGCAGCGCGAAGGTTAAGTAGGCATGGGGATTGAAGCCCTGCGTATACCAAATAGGCAGCCTGCTGCGTTTGAATACCCGCGCCAGACAGCGCGTCACATCCAGGTGGGAAATGTACTTCAGCCGTCCCTCCTTAGCGAAGAATACACGGACAGTTTTCACTGCAGGTCACCCCTTTCTCATTCAATTCTTTGCTGACCCCGCAGCCGCTGCAGCGTTCCCGGCAGTTGGGGGTCGTTTTGCTTTCGTGGGTCAGCCGGTTCTCCCGGATCAAAAACTCCTTGGACACAAAGTAATCCAGGTGATCCCACGGCATCAGCTCGTCATACTCCCTCTTGCGGGTGGCATAAAAATCGGGTGAAAGCCCTGCCTGCTCCATGGCCGCGTACCAGCGTGCCGGGGAGAAGTGATCTTCCCAGCCCTCCAAGCGGCCGCCCTCCTGCCATACCGCTTCCACCACATCGGCCAGGCGGCGGTCCCCGCGTGCCAGAATTGCCTCAATGCGGCTTGTCCCGCTATCGTGGTAGCTGATGGAGATCTTTCGGCTGGAAACCGTCTCCAAAAGCAGCTTCTGTTTGGCCACGAACTGCTCAGGGGTATCCTGCGGCTCAAATTCAAACGGGGTAAAGGGCTTCGGCACAAAGCATGCCACACTGATATTGACGGTGACGCCCTTGCCCTTCGGCCTATTGGGCAGGCTGTAGAAGAGATCCACTACCTTTTGCGCCAGCTCTATGATGGCCTTGACATCTTCCTCGGTTTCGGTGGGCAGGCCCATCATAAAATAGAGCTTGACCGCCGTATAGCCGCTTTCAAAGCTCATACGGCAGGTATCCAACACTTCCTGCTCGGTAATATTTTTATTGATAGCATCCCGCAGGCGCTGGCTCCCCGCCTCCGGGGCAAAGGTCAGACCGCTTTTGCGCACCCGCTGCACCAGTTCCAGCAAATGCGGAGTCATGCTATCAATACGCAGCGAGGGCAGCGAAAGATCGACATGCTCCGGTTCCGCCCACACCAGCATCTTTTCCATTAGGTCGGCAAGATGGCTGTGATCACTGGTAGAAAGCGAAGAAAGCGAAACCTCATCATAGCCGCAGTTATGGCACAGATCATAAGCCTGACGGTTGATCACATCGACACTGCGTTCGCGATAGGGGCGGTAAATATAACCCGCTTGGCAAAAACGGCACCCGCGAATACAGCCACGAAGAACCTCCGTCACAGCGCGGTCATGCACTACATCGATAAACGGTACCACAAAGTTTTCGGGGAAATCAGCCTGATCAAAATCCGGCATAATGCGCTTTTTGATGGTTGCGGAAGCGCCGTTTTTTGGCGTAATCGCCGCCACAGTGCCGTCCTCATTGTAGGTGATATCATAGAGAGAGGGAACATATACCCCCTCGATCTGTGCTGCCTTTTGCAGAAATTCTTCTCTACTCCAGCCTTTCCTTTTGGCGATGCCTAAAAGATCCAGCACCTCCAGATCGACCTCCTCGCCCTCTCCCAGGAAAAAAAGGTCGAAGAAATCCGCTATTGGTTCCGGGTTGCAGGCGCAGGGACCGCCGCCCATCACCAGGTGCTCCAGGCCCTTGCGCTCCTTCTGCCGCAGCGGAATACCGGAAAGGTACAGCATATCCAGTACACCGGTATAGCACAGCTCATATTGCAGGGTAAACATGATGACATCGAACTCATCTAATGGGTCAAAGCTTTCCAACCCATACAGCTTCATGTTATTTTCCAGCAGCAGACTGCGCATATCCTCCGCCGGGGCAAAGACCCGTTCGCACCAGATCTCCTCCCGCTTATTAAAGGCAGAATAAAAGAGCTTCATACCCAGGTGGCTCATGCCCACCTCGTACAGATCGGGGAAGCAAAATGCCACACGGGTAGTCACTTTGCTTTTATCCTTTATAATGGTATTGATCTCGCCGCCGCAGTAACGAGCCGGCTTTTGCACCTTTAGCAGCAGTCTTTCTATCTCAGATGGGATCATAGGGACCTCCGATTATCGTTTGATATGTCCTATCATACCACATTTGGCGTGCCTCTTCAACCAAAAGCCCCACCCAATACCAAAAGTCCCGCCAATGCTGCTACACCTATCCCCCGGCGCAGCCATCTCCTTACCTGCACGGTCAGCTTACCACAGCAGCATTCCAACAAAATATCTACGATCACCGTTCCATCGCTATTGCCCAGCGGCAGCAATGTGGCGGCCGCTACCGCCCAGTGTACCGCTGCCGCTCGCATAGACTGCATTGTTTTTTCTGTCAGCATTATGCCGCCAAAAAGTAGGTTCACCGCCGGCCCGCTGAGATTCAACAGCAGCTCCTGCCCCCGGCTCATACGGTCTTCCGCCAGCTTTATCCGTACCCCGGTCAGTGAGATACAGATCACTCCTATCTTTTTGCCTGCTGCTGCAATGTAAATAAAATGTCCGCACTCATGCAGCAGAATCGCTAACCACAGCAGCGGCAGCAGATGCCCCGGCAGCAGCGTCCCCGCGCACAGCCCCACTGCTAACAGAAAGCTCACTGTTATCCGTACATTTCCAACCGTAAAATTCATCAACTATACAGGTTCATCGGGTCCACATAATACCCCTCAGTCAAAACGCTAAGGTGCAGGTGCGGCCCTGTTGACACGCCGGTACTGCCCACCAGTGCGATAGCATCTTCCACCGTCACCTCGTCCCCTGCTTTGCACAGTACCGCTTCGCAGTGGCAGTATATCGTCTCCAGGTTTTCGCTGTGCCGCAGCTTGACATAGTTCCCATAGCTTTGATTGCTGCCAACGGCAGTTACCACACCTGCATATACCGGATAGATTTTCGTGCCAGCGGCAGCCGCCAGGTCGATCCCGGTATGGAAATCCCAAGCCCCGCTGATGGGATGTGTCCGCTCCCCATAATCAGAGGTGATCACGGCATCCATAGGCAGTGGCGAAGCCGCCGGTACCGACACTACTACCTTTCGGTAAGAAGCGTTCCGCGGAAAGATTGGCTCCTCCCCACCCATGGCGGTTTGGCCATCCGCCCAGGCAAATACCTCCGCCAGCTTGGGCGGCTGCCAGTCTTCCCACCACTGCTGCAGTTGCTGCGCGGTAATTGGTGTTGCCAAAAGACGCATCAACTCATCCTGTTTATCACCATTTACCCGTGTTACCTCGGTATAGTACTCCCCCAGTATTTTATACTCCTGAGGTCTTACATACTGCATGGTAAATACCACTGCCAGTGCCGCAACACACAGCACTGTCTGCGCCATCAGTAAAACCAACCCCTGCCCCTCCCGCCGGGGCGGTTCCACGCTTCTTCCTGTCATACGGGACCTTATGGCCGGTCTGCTTCGTCTGCTGTTATAGCGCATCCTGTCACCCCCTGTCCTTTTGAGTGTATGAAGGCTTTACCCCATTCATGCACTGCTGCCCATTGACTTTCCCCTATCTGTGACTATAATGATATCAGTTCTTTTTAATAGGAGCGCCTATGTTCAAAATTATTATCTGTATCTTGGCCGGTTTGGGGGCGGGTCTTGGTACCGGCTTTGCCGGGATGAGCGCTGCCGCGGTCATCAGTCCAATGCTAATCACCTTTTTACATATGGATCCCTACCTTGCCGTTGGCATTGCTCTTGCCAGTGATGTCCTGGCCAGCGCTGCTTCCGCCTATACCTATGGCAAAAATAAAAATCTCGATATCAAAAACGGCGTTATCATGATGATCAGCGTCCTGTGTTTCACTTTGGTGGGCAGCTACATCGCCAGCATTGTCCCCAAAGCTACTATGGGCAGCTTTTCTACCCTGATGACTCTCTTTCTCGGCATCAAGTTTATCGTCAAGCCGGTATTGGCGCCAAAGCAGCGGTTTCAATCCGCCACCGCCCGACAAAAAGCTATTCGTTCTGTCCTCTGCGGCGCTATGGTCGGTTTCATCTGTGGCTTTGTGGGCGCCGGCGGCGGCATGATGATGCTGCTTGTACTCACCTCCGTGCTGGGTTATGAGCTAAAAACCGCCGTCGGCACCAGCGTTTTCATCATGAGTGCGACCGCCCTCACCGGGTCGGTCAGTCACTTTGCCATAGGCGGGCTGCCGGATACCGAGGCGCTGATCATCTGCGTCATCAGCACATTGGTCTTCGCGCAGGTGGCGGCGCTTTTTGCCAATAAAGCCTCTCCCATCGTACTCAATCGCGTCACCGGTTCCATTTTGGTCATTCTCGGCGTCGCTATCCTTGCGGTCAATTATTTTGGCTAAATAAAAAGGTTACGCCCCATTAGCATGGCCTTTTCAATCGCAAAAGCGGGAGGCCGGTTCATTCCGGTCTCCCGCTTTTTATTTTGGTCAGTTTTATTCGCCGGCCACCGTTACCGTAACGATACAGGTCACAGCCAAACCATTGGCCGCACTCGCGGTAACGGTCGCCGTCCCGACCGCTTTAGCCGTTACTGTCCCATCTGCCGCTACATCCACGATACTGGGGGCATCGCTGGTCCATGTCACGGTTTTATCGGTTGCATTCTCCGGCAATATTGTGGCTATTAGGGTGTATTTCTGTCCCACCGTCAGGCTCAGCTTTGTCGGTTCCATGGTAATGGATGTTGGCATCACTGCTTCCGCCTTCACAGTCACCGTGCATTCGGCGCTCTTTTCGCCGCACTTCGCCGTGATAACTGCCGAACCTTCTTTCAGGGCCGTTACGGTGCCATCGGCGCCCACCGTAGCCACTGCTTCATCGCTGCTGCTCCACTGGATGGTCTTCACCGTTGTTTCATCCGGTTTCACCGTCGCGGTCAGCTTGCCGGTACCGTTTACCGTCAGTTCCATGGTGGTCTGATCCAAGGTCAAGCTTTCCGCCAGCACCTCGGCTTTCTGTACTGTTACAGTACAGAAAGCACTCTTTTCACCGCACTTCGCGGTAATGGTTGCGTTGCCTTCCGCCAGTGCAGTCAACTTCCCGTTTTCTACTTTTACCGCTGCCGGATTACTGCTGCTCCAGGTAACGGTTTTATCCGTCACATTTTCGGGCAATACAGTCGCATTCAGCACCAGCATATCACCCACCTTCATGGTCAGCGATATCTTGTCCAACCGCACCTCCGTCACCGCTACCGGCTTTACCGTTACCTTACAGGTAGCGGTATAGCCACCGTCTGTCGTCTTCACGGTGATGGTTGCCGTCCCGGCCGCCACTGCCTTCAGGCTACCGTTCTGATCTACCGTTACCACGCCGTTATTGCTGCTGCTCCAGGTCACGCTTTGGTCAGTCGCATCTTCGGGGTTCAGTTTTGCTATCAGTTGGCCGGTCGCACCTGCCGTCAGCTCCAAAGTGGTCTTATCCAGCGTTACACCCTTCACCGGCACTTGGCTCACCTTACCCACAGTTTCTGTTCCCGTAGCGGTATAGCCACTGTAAATGCTGTTGATATAGTTCCCAATGCCATTGGCCAGTGAGCTTGCAATCTGCGAATAGTTCTGCAGCAGCTGCACATATTCGCTCTCATTGCTCATAAAGCCGCATTCCGCCAGCACCGAGGTATATTGGGTCGTCCGGGTCACATAGTACAGGCCATACTTGGCACCGCGGTTATAGTTGCCCATGGCATTATACAGGGCGCTATTGATATAACTGCAGAACTGCTGGCTGAAATCATAGAAATAGTAAGCCTCACTGCCCCGCGCCGAAGAATTGGTGGCAGAATTGCTGTGGACGCTCAGGAAGATCTGCGGCTTAAAGGCGGAAGCCTGTGCCACACGGGTCTGCAGTACCACCTTGGCGCTGCCACTGGTATCGATGAGCAGTACCGAAGCGCCCCGGTTCCGCAGAATAGCCGCCAGTTCTGTGGCGATCTGCCGATTCACATAGTCCTCATGCTTCCCAGGATAGAATCCCAAAGCACCCACATCGGTGCCGCCGTGGCCAGGGTCAATGACGATTCTGGCCCCCGCTATGCCGCTGGGCGGATTATTGAATTGCAGCGAAAGGGTGTTGCCATTATAGCTGGCGGTATAGCCGCACATGCCATTGGTCTTGCGGAACCGCAGCGTCAGGGTATCGCCGCTCCAGGTAGCGGAAGAGAAGATCGGATTCTTGGTCAAGCTGGAAATGTTTCCGCAGGCAGATTTGAGATAATTGAAGGTAAAGGAGATTCCTCCGTTGGAATAGCTCACCGAATAGCTGGTGGGCTGGCTCATATTCAGTGCTACCGTTGTAGTGCTTGCATTGGCGGTAATGCTCATGCCATTCACCACCACATCCTGCACCTGCTGGCTGCTGGTGGAAATATCCCCCGCATATACCCGCAAGCCGCTGGCCAGCTTGTAATAGCGATAGGTGGAACTGCCACTGGTAAAGACGATCATATCGCCTACTGTGTAATCCAGCGCACCCTTGGGCAGCGGGTAGTAGCTGCCGTCGCTCAGGTCATCCAGCGTGCTGGTGGGGAAGGTTTCCGCCTGGCTTGCTGTTACCACAATGGGGCTGCCGCTGCCTACTTCGGTGATCTTATTGACCTTGATGGAGGCGCCCGCCTCGTTTTCATCGATTCCTTCCCAGCTGCCCTTAAAGGTGATATTCCCCAGGTTCTTCACACTGCCGCTGGCCGCGGGGGTGCGATAGGTACCGGTATACTTCACATAGAAGGAATCCTTATCGGTGTTGTCGTCCTCGCTATTATCGCGGGTCAGTGTCACCGTTTGGCCGTTTACTACCGCCGTGATCTTGGCATCCTCATAAGCCATGGCCGTCAGGGTGATATCGGTATTGCCATCTACGGTCAGGGTACCGGTGGGCGCCACGCTTTGGAAGATCTTCACATTGCGGGTGATCTTATACACCAGCGTTTTATCCTTATGTACGATGGTAAAGGTATTTAGCCCGGGTTTCAGATTATAACTCTGGGAGAAATACCCGTTTGCGTCAGTCTTGATCTCGGTTCCGTTCACCGTTACCGGGTTGGTCGGATCGGAAGCCCCGCGGAACAATACTGTGGGTTCATAGGTGGAATAGGTCAGCTTGGCCGGCACCGAGATGCTCAGTTCGGTCATGATATAGTCAGTATTTACCTCATTACGGAAGTACTTCTTCAGCAATGTCACCGAACCTGCCGGATCGGCCTTCATACTGGCCAGCCCGTAAAACACACTGCCGCCGCAGCCTTTATAGCTTTCCAGCGTAATGGCTTGCTTGGTCATTTGGTCGGATGAGCCCCAGCCGGTGTAGCTGCTGTTAGCCATGCGGTCCGCCGCGTGGATGGTATACATCCGCACCTCGTTTTCCGCCGCCAGCTCCGACCACCACTTCACAATCCGCTCAAATGGAATCTTGCCATCGGTCAGCGAGCCAAAGGCCTTCACGGCGATCATATCCACCAGCTTGTCCTCTATCATGGCCTTGGCATCGCAGTGGCCATCAGTCAGCATGGAGTAAGGATCCAGCGTGTTCTGTCCGGCTTCATTTTCCTTTGTGGTCGCCCACTGGGGTTCGGCCACCAGGCCAACCTGCACCCCAGGCGACTTTTTTCGCACCAAGCTGCTGGCCAGCTCCACCACCTGTCGGGAGGCCCCATCCAGATAGTCCTGATAGTTCATACCGCCGCCGCAGTTCATATAGTCCGCAAAAGCCGTATCGCTCTCCGGGAAATCATAATTTGTAAAGAACAGCCCATCCGGAGAATACTTTTCCAGGAAAGCCCCCAGTTCCTTTTCAATACCGTTCATCAATGCGGTATCAAACCGGGGATAGGTTACCAGCTTTGCCCCATCATAGGTCGCCTTCAAGTCATAGAAGCAGTAGACATACAGCCCACGGCTTCTTGCCCCGGCGAAGAGATAATCCAGCGGGTCAAAGACCGCATTGGCTGTGGGCCTCGTCAGGCTCTCATACGCTGCAAAATCCTCGGTACTCGTTCCCACTAGGACAGTATTCATCCCCAAGTCTTTTGCAGCATCCAGCGCGGCATCTATCTCCTTTTTCACGCTATCAGCAGCTTCGTTTTTTTCGGTCAGGTAGTCCTCTCCCGGCAGTATTGTTACCGCACGCATCCGGTCAGGAATATTAAAAGTCACCGGTAGCTCCGGCTCCGGATCGTTCGGTTCCACATCCACCATGTTATCTGGCTGTGGGTTTTCCGGTTCGGTCTTGCCGGGGTCTTCCTGTGTCGGCCCCACCAGGTTCCCCAGCGGGTTCCAATCGGTAAGAAGAGTGACCGCCAATGCCCCGGCAATGATCACAGCAAATGCCAGGGTAAAAAGCAGCGCTTTTTTGGTATTATTCTTCCTGAATTTTGACACGGCGGCCCCTCCCGGGATAGGTTTTATAGTATCTTACTTAGAGCAGTCAATTCTGCCTGCACCTGTGCTTTTACGCCGCTGGCCGGCATAATAACCGAACTATAACTGTAAAGGCAGTAGCCTTTGTAATGACTGGCCCCTCTGGCTTCAGTCACCATACGGCTCAGCAGGTCACTGTTCTGCTGCCATTCGTACTTGCCACTGGTACCGGCATAGGTATCCTCATTGCCAATCTTGTAAGCCGCCAGACCCACATACAGATCAATGCCACTCACCTTTATCATGCCGTTAAATTCTGTCAGCACACTGCTGTATGGACAGGTGGCGTTATTGAATCCATAGTAGATCTGCGGGCAGATGTAATCCACATAGTCGGCATTGCCCAGCCAAGTAGCTACATCAGCATACAGGGTATCGTAATTCGCCTTGGTATTGCCCTGCGGACTAATGCCAAAACGCACCGACTGTTTTTCCGCCTTCACTGCGGCATAAACTTCCCGCACCATGGTATTGACATTCTGTCTTCTCCAGGCTGCCAGCGATTTTCCACCGCCGTTTGCGGCGTACAGGGCACTATCAATGCTACTGTCAGTTGTAGCATAGAAATAATCATCAAAGTGGATGGCGTCCACATCGTAGTTACGCACGATCTCCCGCACCCCACTGACGATAAGGTCAATGGCCTCCCGGGAACCGGGATTGTAGAAAATACCGCCGTTTGCGGTCTGATACACGGCATCGCTGCCGCTGTTTATGTATTTCTGGGCGGGGTTATCACTGCAGAGTGCCTTGCCGGTGCGGGCCCGCACCCGGTAGGGGTTCAGCCACGCTTCGAAAGTCAGCCCACGGTTATGTGCTTCCTCCACCATGATCTTCAGGGGATCAAACGGCAAGTTGTCCCCCTCCGTCCCGGTGATAAGATAGGAGGATGGGAAGTAATCGGAATCATACAGCGCATCTCCAAAGGGCCGCACATGTACGATTACGGTATTGCAGCCCAGGTTCTTCACATTATCATAGGCGGCACCTATATTACTGCGGAATTGCCCGGCTGTTTTCCCGGTCAGCATACCGCCCAACTCCAGATAGCTGATCCATACCGCGCGGTGTTCCCCGTCAGGTGCTTTGGTATCGCTTGGCGTTGCAGGATCACCGCTGTTATTATTGTTATTCTCCTCCTGCTTTGGGTCCTCGGCAGGCGTTTGAGCATTATCTTCGTTCTTACCCGGATTTTTACCGTCCTCTGCCTTATCAGGTTCTTCCGGCTTCTTGGTGTCCCCCGGTTTTTGTGGCAGCGGATCCTGTGCGGAGGGATATTCCCCGTTTTGGCTATCGCCGCCTTCGTTATCTTCCTGCGGCTTTGGCAGAATCACCGTCCCCTGCTGGATATCTGATCCCGGAGTTTCATCCTGCACAGGCTCTCCCCCGCACGCAAAAAGAGAAAGAGCCAACGCCAAGGCCATCAGCACCGCCGTGATCTTTCGCATTGCTCTCTCCCCTTTCATTCTAACTTCACTCTATAATAGTGTCATATCCGGTCTATTTTGCTGCTTTTCCCATCAGGAAAGTCCTACCGCCGCTGTGCGGCTGGTATTGGCATCCTGCTCCTCGGGTTCCACTGTTTCTATTACATTCCGCAGCACCACCGGGTTGCAAAGGAAAGTTTTCCCGCCATCAGCCTGGGAAGCCAGACTACCGGAAACCCGCGGAATCTGGTCTTCCAACAGCAGTCTCAGTATCTGCGCTGCAGCCCGGCCCATCATATAACCGCCGCTGCCCTCCGCAAAAAGCACTTTCCCATCCTTATACAGGTTATATGCCGTTTCATCCGCTTCCATAACCACTCGCCACGCGCGGTAACCATTGGAATACTCTGTGGGGTCATTATAATAAACATTTGCCTTTTCCGCATCGGCACTGTCACTGAATAGCAGCAGTTCCGCCCCAGAGTAGTAGATAGCGTCCAACGAATACTCAAGGTTATAGTTCAAATATTCCGTTACAACATCCTTAGTCAGCTTGGCTGTGCAACCGCGTTCCTCCAGCAGGCTCTGCAGTTTGGCCCATTTACCGCTTTCTTCATAGCCATACTCCGTCACCGCCGCGATGGATAGCTTATCATCATGCAGCCAGTTATCTAGGTCGTCCCGGTTCTTTTCCCAGTAGTCCGCTATGGTATCGGCCAGGCGCTCTAGCTCTGCTTCTTCACTGTCATCTGCCTTTAATATACTGTACAGTTTGGGGAAGGCCACCAGCTGTTCAGCTGTGGCCCGGCGGTTCATCAGTACCACCGGCACATCATATTCCTGCGCCAGCGCCAAAAGTTCATCCGTCACCGTATCATTCACCGGCTCCAGCATCAGTACCGTGCAGCCCTGCTCCAGTACTTTTTTGGCATAGGTCATCTGCACCTCCGCACTGCCCATACAGTCGTGGGCTGCCACATCCATCGCGGTGCCCAACTCGTTTTGTATCGCTATCCGGAAGGAATTCTTCTCCTCGTTGCTCATGTCGCTGAAGAGCATTTCCACCTTCTGCTGTGGCAGCTTGGCCACATTGCTTACACTCAGCTCGGCTTGCAGTGCCTTGGGCTGCAAATCCTCCTGCTGTGCGAAGTACCATCCCAGTAGTCCAAACATTACCAGGGCAATGGCAAGATATATAATAATATGCTTCATAGCTTCTCCTAACACAATATATGGATGCTATTATTGTAGCACATCATATCCCTTGATTCAATAACGCAAATGTGAACAATTCGACACATACCAAAAAGCGTCCCCAGCCTGTGGGGACGCTTTTTCCTTGCATTTCTGCGGTTTTTTCAGCTCTTTTCGTGCTCCAGTATCACCTTCAGCTCCTGCAGGAAGGAGTTGATATCCTTAAATTCCCTATACACGCTAGCAAAGCGCACATAGGCCACCTGGTCTATCTTTTTCAGCTTTTCCATCACCAGCTCACCGATGACCGCACTGGGCACCTCGCGATCCATACGGTTCTGCAGCTCCACCTCGATCTCGCTCACCATTGATTCCAGTTGGGCCAAGGTCACCGGGCGTTTTTCGCAGGATTTTAGAACACCGCGCAGCAGCTTATCATGGCTGAATGCTTCCCGGGAGCCATCCTTTTTAATGACCATCACCGGGGTGGTCTCCACCACCTCGTAGGAGGTGAACCGCTTGCCGCACTGCAAGCATTCCCTTCTGCGCCGGATGCGCTCCCCTTCATCGGTGGGGCGGGTATCGATCACCTTGCTCTCGGTATAGCTGCAGAACGGACATTTCATGCTGGATTCCTCCTTTATCACTCTATGACCAGTTTTTCTCTATTGTAGCAGATTTTTCCCACCGATACAAGCATTTCCCACTCGCTAAAAAAGCATCCCCTCCCACTTTTGCGGGAGAGGATGACTTATCGTATCACTATTTTATATCAGCCCAGCTCATGCTCTTCCAGCCACCTGCTGATGCTCTCGCCAATCTCTTTGATGCACCCTGCATGATAGGGCACCTTCAGGCCGGCACTTTCCACCAGTTCCGCAAAGGTCGCCGTGCCCGCCTTATCCACAAAGGTCATATAGCGCTTCCAGGCCTCGGCATAGTTCTCACGAGAAAGGTTCCAGAACTGGAACGCCACCGTCTGCGCCATGCAATAGTCGATATAGTACAACGGTACCTCGTAGATATGCAGCTGGCGCTGCCAGCCACCGCCGCGGGAGTAGAAAGGCAGGTTATCGAAGTCGATCCAAGGACGATACTTCTTCTCCAGGGAGAGCCACAGCTCATTGCGCTGCTCGGGGGTCATCTCCGGGTTCTCATACACCTTGTGCTGGAATTCATCTACCATGCAGCCATAAGGGATAAAGACCAGGGCGTCCTCGCAGTGGCCCAGCTCGTACTTATCGGTCTGCTTGCCGAAGAAGAGGTGATGCCAGGGGGCGGTTAGGAATTCCATCGACATGGAATGACACTCGCAAGCCTCAATGGTCGGGGAATGCAGCAGTGAGGGCAGTTCCTGCTTGAAAGCCCGATAAGCTTCAAAGGCATGGCCGGCTTCGTGGGTCAGTACATCCACATCACCGGCGGTAGCATTAAAGTTGCTGAAGATGAACGGGGATTTATAATCGGCGATTTCGGTGCAGTAGCCGCCAGGGGCCTTGCCATCGCGGGAAAGCACATCAAACAGCTCGTTCTCAAACATAAAGTCAATGAACTCCGCCGTTTCGGGAGAAAGTTCCTGGTACATCTTCTTGCCGGCCGCCAAAATTTCATCCGGGGTGCCCTCTGGTACGGCGTTGCCATCCGCAAAGCTGATCGGCTCATCGTAAAACGCCAGCTTTTCCACGCCGATGCGGCGGCGCTGGGCTTCCTTTACCTTGGCCACGATGGGCACCATGTCCTCCGCGATCTGATCGCGGAACGCCGCCACATCCTTGGCGGTATAGCAGTTGCGGCCCATGCGGTCATACCCCAGCGGAATATAATTGGGCAGCCCCATCTTCTTGGCCTGGGCATCGCGCACCTTCACCAGCTTATCATACAGGGTATCCAGCTCCTCCCGGTGGCTGTCAAAGAACTTGGCATCCGCCTCATAGGCCGCTTTACGGACTGCCCGGTCGGGATCCTGCTTATAGGGTCCAAGGAGCGGCAGCGGCATGATCTTACCATCAAATTCTACAGTCGCTGAGGCATACAGGTTCTGATACTCGGAGACAAGCTTGTTTTCCTCCTGCATCAGCTCCACAATGGCGGGAGAAAAGCTGCGGGCGGCAATTTCCAGGTTCTTAAACATCAGGGCGCCATAGTGCTTTTCCAGCTCCGCCCGGTAGGGGGATTCCAACAGGGCGGTATTCACCTGGTGGCTCAGTTCCTGCAGCTTGGGGCCAATCTCATCCATGTAGTCATTTTCGGCATTATAGAACTCATCCTTGGTATTGATAGTATGACGGATGTAGGCGATCTGCTGCATGGTTCCGGCCGTCTGCATCTTCTTTTCATAGGCGTCATAGGCTGCTATCTGCCCAGCCGCATTGGGAGCGGCTTTCATGGCTTCCAGCGTCTGGGTAGTTGCAGCGGCCAGCGCTTCCATATCTGGACGGCTGTACCGCATCTCACTAAACTTCATATCGGCACTTCCTTTCGGTATCTATATATAGGACTACTCCCCTATTATTCCACACTCCCGCCCTCTTTGCAAGTCCTTTCCTTTGTGAAAGAACAAATGTTTCACGTGAAACATTTTCCCAGGAAAAGAAACCACACCCGCAGGGGGTATTGACCCAAGGGGTGTGCGTTTTATCTCTGAGATCTACGGCTTAATCCATTATAGATTTGGCCAGAAGGTAGTTCTGCTGGATGCTTTCCAACTGTATGCGGGAGGAATAGCCATCCGTTCGCCGGTCTATCTCGCCATTGGCGGCCGGGTGATAATAATGACCTTCGGCCTCTGCCTGTTTGCCTGCTTTTATAGCATCCACCAGGATGCTTCGATCCTGCACCCGTTCCTTTTCCGGAATGGGATTCAGGATCAGAAGACCTCCATTTGCAGTAAGGCGACGAACGGCGGCCTCATTATTGCAGGAAGAAAGCGGAAGCTCCAAGGCCACCGGCTCCCCACAAAAGAGGTACCCGGTGCAGGGTTCCCCGGCCGTATGGACACCGTGCTGGCACAGCCAATCCAGTGTAGCAGGACGATCCAGCATATCCTTTGGCGAGGTGGAGATGAGTGCCACAGGGATATTCATCAGGGCAGGCAAATCCGGGCAGAGCTCCTCCCCGCGCAGGTCGCCAATACCGCCCATGCCGCAGGTAATGGCCATAGGAATATCCAGCCTGCGGCAAACTGCCATGGTGCCGCTGGCGGTCAAAGCACCGCTGGCACCGGTTTGCAGGGCCTCCTCCAGGTGATCACAATCAATACGGATGAGTTCTTCGGACCGTTCCCGGAAAGGCAAGTACTCCCCGATGGGGCCAAGCTTCAGCTCACCCCTATCTACCCAAGCTAATATGGCATCGGGACAATGCCAGCTTTGAGCCAATTCTTCATTAGCAATCGAGCGTAAGCCGTGGGTCAAAAGAGCTGTTTCTATCAGGCAATTCATGTTCTCATCTCCTGTATCAATAGAATGAAAATCCTGCATGGAGCCAAACATTACAGCAGAGAATAACGGCAAGGCACTTCGACACCGCCAGCGTTGATTTTCTCCGCCGTAAAGTGGTACTGCCCACCCCTCCATAGCAGAGGAGCAGGCAGCCCCATAGGGCAATTCACCCTGTTATTTTATACCGCTTATGCCCAGTTGTCCAGCTCAGCCACATTCTCCTTGGTAACCAGGGTCAGGGGCAAATAGATGGGCTCGGCATACTCCTTGCCCTGCGCGATAGCGACAGCGAGCTTCAGAGCGGCTTCGGTGTACTTTACGCTGGAATAGGACATAGTACCGGTCATGGTGCCGGCCTTTAGGGCCTCGCGGGCATCGGCGGTAAAGTCTACACCGTAAACCAACACATCGGTACGGCCTTCGGCGGCCAGGGCTTCCACAGCGGCCAGGGCCATTACATCATTGCAAGCAAAGATGCCCTTCAGATCGGGATGGGCGGTGAGGATATCCTTGGTGGTATCATAGGCCTTGGTAGCATCCCAATCGCAGGGAATGGAGGCAACCAGTTCGATATTCTCGGTAGCTTCAAACACTGCGGTAGCACCTGCAGTGCGTCCCTCGGACTGGCCTGCACCGGCAAGACCCTGCAGAATGGCAACTTCGCCGCCCTCCGGCAGACGGGAGATCATATCATTGGCAACGATCTTACCTTGATCGCTGAACTGAACGGTAATCTTGCCATCTAGGTGACCGCCGGCCTCTGCAAGAGCAGCGGTATCCACGCCAGGACCCAGATTGATGACTTTAATACCCTTCTCATTGCACTTTACAATGCCGGGGATCAGATTGGTGCCATCAATGGGAGAAACAATGATAACATCATAATCCATATCGGCCATGGTCATCAAAACATCCAGCTGACTCTGAGTATCACCCTCGGTGGTGCCGGTCTGAACATCGATCTGAACGCCAAGCTTCTCAGCAGCGGCTTCGTAGCAAACCTTCATATTGGCCCAGAACTGATTGGTGAGGGAGATGATGACAGCACCAATCTTCTCGCCATTGGGGGCAGGGGTCTCACCTAGCTGCTCCGCCATTGAGGCATCAAATGCAGCGTAGAGCTCATCAACCACCGCGGTATCCACCGTGGGTTCGGGAGTGGGATCAGGCTCCGGAGTAGGCTGAGGGTCATTGCCGCAGGCCACCATGGCCAGCAGCATCATGGCTGCCAAAAGCAGCGCAACGAACTTCTTCATTTTTCTTTTTCCTCCATTTTGTTTTATTTATCTACAAGGGGATTGCCCCTTATAAAACAGCTTAATGCAGCCTGCGGCGGCGTTCTCTTATTTCCGCCGTGACAACCGCGCACAGCAGAATGGCGCCGGTGATGAACTGCTGATAGTAGGACGATACGCTCATCAATGTAAGTCCATTGCGGATGGTCCCCAGCAGCAACACCGCAACCGCCGTACCGGCCAGGGCAGCACTACCGCCGTGAAGCGGCGTTCCGCCTAGAATGACCGCTGTGATGGCATCCATCTCCATATTAAGGCCAGCATTGGGCTCGGCGGAATTAAGACGGGCAGAGATAATGATTCCGGCCAGGGCAGCCAGGAAGCCCATCACAGCAAAGGTACTAATCCGCCAGGTGCCGGTGCGCACCCCACAGCGCCGCAGCGCCACTGGGTTGCCACCCAGCGTGGTAATGTAGTGACCCCAGCGCATCTTATAAAGGAGCGGGATGGAAAGGAGCAGCACCAGTAGGGCCATGTATACGCCACTTTCCACCTGGAAGATATCCCCGCCGCCAAAAGCGCGGTAGGCAGCGGGCAGCTTACTGACCGGGGTGCCGCGGGTAACGATGAGGGCCAAGCCCCGGTACAAAAACGAAGTGCCCAGTGTGATGATAAACGCATTGATACCGGTAAAATGGATAAGCGCGCCATTTATAAGTCCCATAAGAATCCCAGAAAGCAAACCGACGAGGATAGCCAGCCAAACCGGGATATTCTGCTTCATACAGAGGGCTGTAAAGATAGCGGATAGAGACAGAATGGAACCAACCGAAAGATCGATACCGCCGGAAGCGATAACGAAGGTCATGCCGATGGCAAGCAATAGCTTAAAGGAATTGGCTTCCAGAATATTGATAAGATTCCTGCCGGTAAAGAAGATGCCGGTGCGCAGGCTGAGGAACAATCCCAGCAACAGGCAGAAGCCAATAAGCATCCATAGGGTAGCGTGGCGGCGGAAAAATCGCTTCATTCGGCCACCCCCTGTTCTCGCTCCAGGATAAGATGGTGCAGTTCCTCCGGAGAGGAATTCTTCGCCATAATATCGGCAATACAGCGACCGGCTCGCATAACAAAAATACGGTCCGCGACATCAAATACCTGGTAGATATCGTGGCTGACAATAAGGAGGGTATGGTCCTCCTGCCGCAGGCGGCGCAGCAGCTGCATGGTCTGGTGGGATTCCCGGATGCCCATAGCGGCGGTGGGTTCATCCAGTAGAAGCAGACGGCCGGGCTGCAGCATGGCACGGGCAATGGCAATACCTTGGCGTTGGCCGCCGGAAAGCACTCGGACCGGCTGGGTGAGGTCTGGGATCGTGATCTCCAGGCGCTTCAGCAGTTCGGCGGCTTCCCGCTCCATACGGCAGCGGTCCAGGAAAGGGCCGTGCATCCGTTCGTGGCCAAGAAAGATATTCTCATAACTATTTTTCCAATCGTCCAGGGAAAGGTCTTGATAGACGGTGCGAATGCCCATCTGCAAGGCCTGTGCAATGGTGAGGTGAGTGTGCTCCCTGCCCTCCACCGTGATGGTGCCTGCATCCGGTGCGAGATTGCCGGAAAGAAGCTTGATAAGGGTGGATTTGCCGGAGCCATTATCCCCGACGATAGCGGTGACGAGGCCCTGCTGCACGGAAAGGGAAACATCACATAGGGCAGAGATGGGGCCGAATGATTTGCTTATTCCGTTTACAGATATAATATCGTTCACCACTGCCGCACCTCCTGCCTCAAAAAATCGAAATTAGGTATATCGTAGCATTATAATCGTTATGCGTCAAGAAGATAAACGAATCTTTCGCACATAGTGACCGTCGTTCCGTTATGCCGAATCTCAAGTCAAAAACGCGTAAAGGAAAGGCCACGGCATTTGCCGCAGCCCAGTCTTGTTATTATTCCGCTGTGAGAGCATATTTTTGACGGTAGGAACTATATTCGCGGTCGAAAATCTCCCCGCTGCCGCGGATGCTTTGCAAAACCTCGTGACGATGGAGGTTGTGGTCAGCACCCTCTATCATACAGCAGGCAATATTGGAGCAATGGTCGCTGACGCGTTCGAGATTGGTGAGGAGATCCGACCAGATAAAGCCGGCTTCAATGCCGCAGCTGCCCTGCTGCATCCGCCGGATATGGCGAGTACGCATTTCCTCCTTGAGATCATCGATAACCTGTTCCAGCGGCTCCACCTGGCGGGCAGCCTGCACATCGCCTGATACAAAGGAATCATAAGCCAGAGCGGTAACTTCACGAACAGCGCCTGCCATGGTGGAATATTCCTGCAGAGCGGCTGCAGAAAAAGCGATACCTTTTTGCTGCATTTCCTCTGCCGATTCCAAAATGTTTACACTGTGGTCGGCAATGCGTTCAAAATCGCCAATGATCCGCAGATATTCTGCTGCAAGGGCACTGTCGCTCTCCCCTATCTTGCGGGCGCTGAGTTTGACCAGGTAACTGCCGATGATATCCTCGTAATGGTCAGTCTTGGCTTCATCCTCACGGATATGTTCGGCAGATTTTTGATTATAGGCGGTGATGGCGTTCAAGCTTTCCCGCAGCGATTCCATCGAATAGCTGGCCATATCGGCAATGAGCGTACGGCAGCGCTCCAGTGCAAGAGCCGGAGTAGCCAGCAGGCGCTCGTCCAGTTCGGCCTCCCGCTGGGGCTGTTTGCCTTCCGGTACCAGCCGAAGAACCAGTTTTTCCAACAGACCACCCATTGGCAAGAGGACCGCAGTGCAAAGAATATTAAATATGGAATGGGCTACTGCGATGCCCCACTCGCTAGCAGCCTGCCCCAGCAAAACCGGAGCTGCCACGGCACGAACGACATAAAACAAGACGATACCAACCGTTGCACCGATGACATTGAAGTTGAGGTGGACCAGTGCTGCCCGGCGGGCATTTTTATTGGTGCCAATGGAAGAAAGCAGCGCTGTAACACAGGTGCCGATATTCTGTCCCATAATGATAGGGATAGCGGCACCATAGGTGACCTGCCCCGTGCTGGCCAGCGCCTGAAGGATACCCACCGATGCCGAGCTGGACTGGATAATGCCAGTGAGCACCGCGCCGACCAAAACACCCAAAATAGGATTGGAAAACATGAGGAAAATTTCACGGAACTGCGGAACATTTCTTAGGCTGGAAACCGCAGAGGACATGGCCTCCATGCCAAACATGAGCGTGGCAAAGCCCAGGAGAATCATTCCGGTATCTTTCTTTTTATCTGCCTTGCAGAACATATACAAAATGATACCGACGAGCGCCAATATTGGCGTAAAGGTGGAGGGCTTAAACATTTGCACCAAAAGGCTGCTTCCCTCGATACCGGAGAGGCTGAGGATCCAGGCCGTAACGGTGGTACCGATATTGGCGCCCATGATAACACCGATGGACTGGCGCAGCGTCATCAAACCGGAATTGACGAAACCGACAACCATAACCGTAGTGGCCGAGGAGCTTTGAATAACGGCGGTAACACCAAGGCCGGCCAGCAGACCCATCAAGCGGTTTTTGGTCATCTTTTCCAGCAACGAGCGCAGGCCACTGCCCGCCCGGCGCTCCAGGGCCTGGCCCATCAGATTCATGCCGAAGAGGAACAGACAAAGACCGCCAATGAGGTTTAATGCATTAAAAATAGTCATTATATTATTCCTTTCCCTTACTCTCCTTTTTAACTAAGATAAGAATAATAAAGAAAGGTCAAAACCATTATCAAGACTTTGTAAAATCCATGTAAAGTATCGGTAAAAGTAAAGAGCCGCACTATGGCGGCTCTTTTTTATGGGTAAATATCGAATCACATAAGCTGTTGCTCATTGATCATGAGCTTAAACTGGAGGCCAAGCGTTTCGGCAGCCTTGCGGCACAGCAGCATACGCTGCATAAAGATCTCGAAGTAATCCATGACCGAACTAAAATGGGTATCGACCGCCAGTTTAAGCTTGATAAGTGTGTGTGCTTCATTAATCTTCAGCTCTGCCTTTGTGACCGAGTAATTGACGCGATCGTGAATATCAAAGGTAGAGGGATCGGTATTATGCACACGGTTTCGGCGCACATCGCTCTTATCGGCCAGGATAAGGGCCGCCGCTACCGGACTGACCGGCACGCCGGTGCCTTCATCATGGTTACCGATGGCGGAAACGATAATGGCAATCTCCTCTGGATCAAACTTGAGGTGATCCAAAATACGGAACGCCATAATAGCACCGCTTTGGCTATGATCAACCCGGTTGATAAGATTGCCGATATCATGCAGATAACCGGCAATCTTGGCCAGTTCCACAGTGCGTTCCGGATAGCCAAGTGTTTGCAGAATATAGCCTGCTTTTTCGGCCACCAGTGTCACATGGGCGAAGCTATGCTCGGTAAAGCCCAGTGTGGCCAGGGCGGCATCCGCCTGGCGGATGTAGGTATTGACGGCTTCATTCTGGCGGATCTCTTCGTAGGTCAAACAATCACTCTTCTTTCATTTCTTTTTGGGGAATATTACAGTAAAGGTGCTTCCCTTGCCGGGCGTGCTATCCACAACGATTGCAGCATGATGGATGAGCGCGGCATGCTTGACGATGGAGAGTCCCAGTCCGGTACCGCCCACTTCCTTGGAGCGGCTTTTATCTACTCGATAAAAACGCTCAAAAATGCGGTCGCGACTTTCCTCCGGGATGCCGATACCTGTATCGGAAACAATAACACGGTCATCATCGGGGTAGCTCATCACCTGAACCTTGACACTACCGCCGGGATGATTGTACTTGATGGCGTTATCGCAGAGATTAAAGATCATACTGTAAAGCACCGGCGGGATACCATCCACGAAGGCAGATTCTCCCCGTAAAGTAAGATCCACATGGGCTTCTGCCGCCGCAGCTTGAATACTGTCAACGGCATTTTCCGCAATACGGTAAAGATCTACCTGTTGGCGCTGCATTCCGGCCGCGCCGCCATCCAGCTTGGTAAGGTTGATGATATCCTCCACCAAAGCGGTCAATCGCAGGGACTCCTGCCGGATCTTATGGGCAAAGGGCTTGATATCCTGTTGCTGCACCATACCGTTTTCCATCAGTTCAGCATAGCCGGAAATTGCATGCAGCGGGGTCTTGAGCTCGTGGGAAACATTCGCGGTGAACTCCTGGCGGATCTGTGAGCTTTTTTCCAGCTTATCCTGGTCTTGGCGGATCTGTGCCTGCTGAAGCGCCATACGCCGCAGCAGAGGCTCAATCTCGGCGTATTCCTCCCGACCCACATACTGGCTGGGTTCATCAAGATTCAAGGAGTTGATAGGCTCCACAATAGTACGGGAAAGACGGGACGCCAGTAGGAAAGACAGCACCAGTGCCAGCAGTAGGATAACGCAGATGGGCTGAGCAAACCCGACCAACAGCACCCATACCGAATGCTGTGCCGCAGATAGACGAATAATGGTGTCATCTGGTAGAAGACGGGCGCAGTACAAATTGCGACTGGCCAGCGTATCGGAATATCGAGAACTTTCGCCGGTACCATTTTGCAGTGCCTGCTGAACCTCCTCACGCATCAGGTGATTTTCCATACTGCTGGCATCACTTTGGTTATCGTAGAGGACGGTGCCATCAGCGTCGATCCATGTAATGCGGTAATCTTCTGCAGTAAGTCCGTCAAAGAATTCTTTTCCATCAAGGGTGACGCCTTGTGCTACGACTTCGGCTCCCATACGAAGCTGCTTTTGCTGGACACCGGTAAAATAGCTATACAACACCCCCATGATGAGCACCAGCGAGAGAACAAGTACTATCAGGGCTGCCAGCCAGATGGAACGAAAGATTTTTTTACTCATGGGCAGCCTCCAGCTTATAGCCAACACCACGCACCGTTTGCAGGATATCCCCTGCTGCGCCCAGCTTGGTACGCAGGGTACCAATGTGGACATCGACCGTGCGGGTCTCGCCGTAATAATCGGTGCCCCAAACGGCGGAAAGCAGACGGTCGCGGCTGAACACCTGACCAGGGTTTTCCAAAAGCAGCCGCAGCAGATCGTACTCCTTGAGCGTGAGGGTAACCGGTGTACCGTTTACCTCTACCACATGGCGGCCTTCATCCATGAGAATGCTGCCCTGCCGCAAAACGGCTGGAGCGGACTTGGGGCCGGCTCGGCGCAGCACTGCCCGAATGCGGGAGACCATTTCCATCATACCAAACGGTTTGGTGAGATAATCATCCGCGCCTAGATCCAATCCGATAACACGGTCATATTCCGTACCCTTGGCGGTGGCCATTATGACAGGAATATCAGCGGTGACGGGTGCCGCCCGCAGCTTTTTCAGGATGGAGATGCCATCCTCGCCGGGCAGCATAATATCCAGTATAACTAGCTCCGGGGTTTCCCGATGCATGGCCTGCCAAAATTCCTCACCATCAGCGCAGCCAACGGCGGAAAAACCCGCTGCACGCAGGGCATATACCATCAGATCACGAATGCTGCTATCATCTTCTACACAATAGATCATGGTGTTTCCCCCTATCCGTTCCATTTTATTGTATCATACTTCCGCAATGTATGGAACAACAACTTTACAAAGTAAATTCTGTGTAAAATCTCATTGTAAAATGCCGAAATGAACAGAAATAGTACATTTGCCACGCTTTTGATGCCGGACCGGTATATTTCTGTTAATTCAGCAAAAACTATCCGCACAGCAAATAAATGGAGAGGGAGTTTGAATAGATATGAAAGCTACTGGAATTGTACGGCGCATTGATGATTTGGGCAGAGTAGTTATTCCGAAAGAGATCCGCAGGACTATGCGCATCCGTGAGGGCGACCCACTGGAGATTTTTGTGAGCAACGAGGGCGAGGTCATTTTTAAGAAGTATTCCCCTATCAGTGAGCTGGGCAGCATAGCGGCGCAGTACTGCGAGGTACTGTTCCGGACGGCCGGTTATCCGGTACTCATCACCGACCGAGACCATGTGGTGGCGGTCAGCGGCATCAGCCGGCGGGAGGTGCTGGAGCGCAGGGTATCACCAGGCCTGGAGGATCACATTGAGAACCGCAAAAGCTATATGGCGGGCGATGGGCAGCCCCTGCAGCCCATAGAAGGCATGGCCTATTACGCACTGGCGCAGTCCCCTATCATCTCCTCCGGGGATGTATGCGGCAGTGTGATGTTCCTGCAAAACAAGGAGAATGACCGTCCCGGCGAGGCCGAACAGAAGCTTATAGCGGCGGCGGCAAGCTATCTGGGCAAGCAGATGGAGCTATGAGCAGAATAGAAGAAAGGCCCACCTCGAAGGGAATTCGGGGTGGGCCATATTTTAGTGCTTAGGGATTACTCTTCATCTTTTTTAGTGAACTTTTTAGCGCCGAAGCAGAGAGCGTCTACGGCTGCCAGGCCAACAAAGACCTAGCCAATGTTACCAGGAGCCGCACCGGTACCGGGGTTCTCCTTGGTGCCGTTATTGTTTCTATCGGGGCAGGTGATGATGGTGATAGAACCGGTGGACTTGGTGTAGCCGCACTGATTACTGCAGTACTTGCTGTCACCTCCAAAGGTATGATCCGCACGGGATTCGGCTTTCTCATAAGCTCAACAACAGGTGGCTCCTCAGTTGAGAGCTACTGCGCAGCAGAATCCACGGCCTTAATTGACATGGTGACCGCAAATGAGGCAGACTGAATTGTATTAACACCAGTGCTAGTGTATTGCATAGGTTCCCACTTTCATTTTGATAATTGGAGTAGAATCCCCTAGGGGATTGTTGGAACTATACTTCCTAATTTTCATCCTAATTCTACCATCACATTCAATACAATGCAACCATTTATGTGAAATAGAGCATGATAAAATAACTTAGTGTCATTTATTTTTAATATATTTAATTAAAGAAAAGCGCAAGAGCCACCAGCAAGCTGATGGCTCTGTTTTGTTTAGGTGTACTTTGCCATGTATTCCGCCAAAGGAGGAATGTTTTCTGCTTTCCAATAGCGGCGGCAATCGGTCGTGCGTTCCAACAGGCAGGTATTATACAGCTCCCGCCTTAGGATGGCTGGATCATGGAAAGTTGTCCATCCATCCAGCAGGTCGTTAATCTCCGATTCCGTATAATCCCGGCCGGACTCTATTTTATCGGAAAGATAATAGACCGCCAAAAGCAGTTTTTTTCGTTTAGCCGGCATGGCAATGATCTGCTCTTTTTCATTAAAAAATGAACGCAGCTCCGAAAACTCGTTTGGGTTCATTTCGCATCTCCCCTTTCGTACAAATTATAACATAGCAAGCAGAAAATGTCTATCTTGCTCCGGAAAGCATCCAGCATACAATTGAACATATCCATTGACCTATTACATTAATGGGTGCACCCGTGCTGGGATTTGATTGCGTCCGGTCTTCTTCATCAGTTTGTACGATAATGACACCCACTTCCTGCGACTTAGCAACAATATTTCCATACTCATCCACCGCCATGTTGTCATTCAGACAGGGGGCCAGCGCAGCGGATTCTTCCGGGGAAATACCGGGAAAGCTGCCGCCGCTGATTTCAACAACTTTCTCTATCCTCTCCAAAGCGGAAAACAGTGGGTGCCCATTTTCCGCGATGAAGGTTCCGCCGGTAATAGCGATTTGTGCAGTAACACCGCCTTGTGCCGCAGGAACAATATGAAAAATTGCACCGCTCTTGCTGCTGATCTGATTGCCGGGGCCAAGCGTGAGAATAACACGGGCAGCATTAGTGGCCGGCGTAAATGCAATGGCGTTGGTGGGGATGCTCGGATTCGTAGAGTTGTTTTCTGTAACAAGAGCTGTATTCTCCATCGTGAGGCTCCCCGCCTGCATCAAAATACCGGCCGCGCCGCCCAGCTTAGCATTCTTAATAGAAACCTCCGCGTCACCATTGCACTCAATGACATACCCTTGTGCACTAAATAGGTCACCGCCATCCACGAGAATATCAACGCCCGCATTTCCCTCAACTGCATTGGATATTTGCAAGCACCAGCCATGGTAGCTAAGAGCCTGCATTTCTGTATTATTGACCTCAACACGGGTATAGCCATCATTATTGATTTGGATACCTCGGGATGCCTCGATTTTCAAATTTTCCAGAATCAAGACTGTTGGGCGTTCCTCATTATCGCTGCCGCAAACTTCTATAATGGGGTCGCCCGCAGCTGTAAATCCACCATTTTTAATGGTCACTTGTGCACCATTTGTAATTTGGAAATAGCTAAACAATTTATTACCGTTCAAATTCAAAACTGTATCAAAGTCGATAACCACCTGATCCAAAAAATCTAAAGGAATATACTCACCCTTTAATATAATGTTCTCGCATTTCTCATCGATTGCATATGCGAGGTCATCCTCATCATAAACCTCCATTTCCATTGCTGCAGCTGTAACAAAGAGCATCAAAACGGCCAGAAACGCTTTCATTAAGAACCCACACACTTTTCCTAATCTCATGTCATACCCTCCGATGTCATCATTAAATTTTGGTGATCAAATTTTTGCTTCCCGTTTCCATCCTCATTCATTATATCGGATATCGACTTTTTTCGACAGTACACCGCCTACGATTTCCTCCAAAATGGTTACTGAAAATTTCTCTGATTATTTGGTGATATTGCTTGTTTTCATGGACAGTGACTCGTTTTTAGAGTATACTGATAATAATTAAAAACTTTTCATGCAAAAAGAGGTTCCCTATGAAGAAGATCCTGATGCTGGGCACCGGTGGTACCATTGCCTCCGAAATCACCGAAAGTGGGCTTTCTCCACAACTGACTACCGAGCAAATCCTGCACTACTGCCCTGATATTTCCGATTTTTGCAGTGTGGACTGCTTGCAGTTATGCAATCTGGATAGCACCAACATCGCCCCGGAGCACTGGCAGCGAATGGCGGATTCCATCCGAAAGGAATATAACCACTATGATGGTTTTGTATTAACACACGGTACCGATACAATGGCTTATACTGCTGCCGCGTTAAGTTACCTTATCCAGTACAGCAAAAAACCCATTGTACTGACCGGCAGCCAAAAACCCATCAATTTGGAGATCACCGATAGCAAAACCAACCTGGTGGATGCCTTCCATTACGCCGCCAACGAGGATGCCCACGGGGTTTCTATCGTATTCAATGGTCGTGTGATCCTAGGGACCCGCGCACGCAAAACACACTCCAAGAGCTTTCAGGCGTTTTCCAGCATCAATTACCCTGAGCTGGCTGTCATTCAAGACGGTCGACTGCTGAATTACATCACCCAGGAATGCCGAGAAAAACCGGTATTCAGCGATAACTTGGACCCCTCTGTGGGACTGATCAAACTGGTACCGGGGTTGGAAGCAGATTTTTTGGAATTTATGCTAAGCAAAAAAGATGGTGTTATTATCGAAAGCTTCGGTGTAGGCGGTATCCCGACTGCAGGGGCAAAAAGCTATTACGATGTGATCAGCAACGCTGTTCAGACTGGGAAAACCGTAGTCATGACAACTCAAGTCCCCAATGAGGGAAGCGACCTATTGTTGTATCATGTAGGCAACCGGCTGAAAACCGGCCTAGAGGTGCTTGAAGCCTACGATATGACCACAGAAGCCGCAGTTACCAAGCTGATGTGGATCTTGGGACAAACGAGAGAACCACAAAAAATTGAACAGCTATTTTACCGTCCGGTCAGCCATGATATCCTTATCAAAGCCGGTGAGAAATGAGGAAAGTCTTTCCCCCTGTCTGTAAAACAACAAAAAAAGACGCACGGTGGTGAGCCGTGCGTTCTTTTTCTGCATAAGTTTTCTGGTGAAGCCAAATCAAAGGAGTACAACGCATTTCCCGTTTGCGTTGTTCTGTAATAAGAATAGCGTATGAAGTGGCTTTTGTCAAGGGTTTTTCCAGGTAAAATTGTGAACAAAAAGAAAATTCGCCGCTCCCAGCATGGAAACGGCGAAAAATACGGAATTAAAGAAGTAATTCGGCAATCTGTACAGCATTGGTGGCAGCACCCTTGCGAATCTGATCGCCGCAGCACCAAAGACAGAGGCCATTGGGATTGGTAAGGTCGGGACGAATGCGGCCAACATACACCAGATCCTGATCGCTGGTATCCAACGGCATGGGATAAACATCCTGCGAAAGGTCATCAACCAGGCGGCAGCCGGGAGCTGCCGCAATCGCTGCACGAGCTTCCTCTACCGAAATGGGGCGTTCAAAGCGTGCCATAACTGCAATGGAGTGGGAGCGCATAACCGGCACACGCACACAGGTGCAGCTGACCTTCATCTCCGGCAAGTGCAGAATCTTTCGGCCCTCGTTCTGGAGCTTCATTTCCTCGGAAGTATAGCCTTCATACGATTGACTTCCGATTTTTGGAATAAGATTATAGGCAATCTGATACGGGAATATATGGGGCTGTACCGGCTCGCCTTTATACAGGGCGTCCACCTCGGCTTCCAGCTCCACCGGGCCACCGGCACCGGCACCGGAAACCGCCTGGTATGTAGCAGCCACCATACTGGTAACCGGTGAAAGACGGCGCAGTGCCGCAACCGCTACCAGAGTGATGATGGTGGAGCAGTTTGGATTGGCAATGATGCCATGATGATGCAGAGCATCTTCCGGGTTGATTTCCGGAACAACTAGCGGAACATCTTCATCCATACGGAAGGCACTGGAATTATCAATAAATACTGCACCAGTCGCCTTGATTGCCGGGGCAAAACGACGGGCAATATCATTCTCGGCTGCGCCCAGCACAATATCTGCATCAGTAAAGGCAGCATCCGTTGCCTCTTCTACCATGATTTCTCGCCCTGCAAAAGACAGCTTTTTCCCGACACTGCGGGCACTGGCCAGGCAGCGCAGCTCCCCAATGGGAAAATTGCGTTCCTCCAGGATTTTAAGCATCTCCCGGCCCACCGCGCCGGTGGCGCCCAGTATAGTCACATTCGGATTTTTCATGGCATGTTCTCTCCTCTCGGTCATCTGACAAAGCTTTCGTAAAGTACACGCACCGTTTTTTCAAAGTCAGCGTTATCCACGCCCACAATGATGTTGAGCTCCTCTGGACCTTGGCTAATCATGCGGATGCTGATACCGTTTTCGCCCAGAGCGGCAAAAATCTTGCCGGAAATACCAGGGCGGAACGCCATCTTGCGGCCAACTGCCGCCACAATAGATATATTTTCCGCCACCTGCAGTTTATCCGGGCGGAATTCCTTTTGCAGTTCGCCCAAAATAGAGTAAAGGCAGGAGGCTGCTTTTCCGCTTTGCACAACCAGCGAAACACTGTCTATCCCAGATGGAGTGTACTCCACATTCAGATTATGCCGTTCAAATACTTCCAATACCCGGCGCAGGCTGCCGATGGAGGAAGACAGGCCGTTCTTCGCCATCGTAATGATAGAAAAATTGCGGCGGCCGGCAATGCCTGTGATGAAACGGTTCTTTTCGCTTTCCAGTTCATCCTCAAAATGCTCCCGAATGAGGGTACCGGGATGGCCCGGATCATTGGTGTTGCGGATATTCAGCGGAATATCCGACTGGCGAACTGGAAAAACACTGGCCTCGTGCAGGACCTGCGCTCCCATATAGCTAAGCTCCCGCAGCTCGTTATAGGTGATGCGCTCGATGGGGCGGGGATTTTCCACAATGCGGGGATCCGCCATAAGAATACCGGAAACATCGGTCCAGTTTTCGTATACATCGGCCCCCAATGCCGCTGCCGCCAAAGCACCGGTCACATCACTTCCGCCACGGCTGAGCACCTTAATATGGCCATCCGGCATGACGCCGTAAAAACCGGGAATGACTACGCTGCGGTCTTCTGCTATGCGGCGAAGCGCTTCGTAGGAATGCTCCCGGTCAATTTGGCCATCGAAGGAAAACTGGAGCCATTCGGCGGCATCGAGAAAATCAAAGCCGAGGTATTCCGCCATAAGGCGGGCAGCGAAATATTCGCCGCGGGAGACCAACTCATCCTGGCTGATGCCCTGCTGCATCTTTTCATAAAGGGCCAAAAACTCTTTATCGATATCAGCAGAAAGGCCACAATCGGCCACAATGGAACGATAGCGCTCCACCACCATGCTGAATACCCCTTCGGCGCTGACGCCGTACTGAAGATGGGCATAGCAAAGGTAAAGTAAATCCGTAATCTTGTGATCTGCGGAAAAGCGCTTGCCAGGTGCAGAAACAACCACAACCCGGCGGGCTGGATCAGCTGTGATAATCTGGCGGACTTTTTCGAACTGAGCAGCATCGGCCAGGGAGGAACCGCCAAATTTAACTACTTTTAACATAATAGGCATTCCTTTCCCTTAACCCTGCAGCGCAGCGAAGAAGATGCCGGGATCATTGCTGCGGGCTTCCACATACCAGGAGTGCATCTGTGCCGGAGAAACCGGACGGGTAAGAACGCCATTACCCCAGCGCTTTTCCACACAACCATCCATGAACCAGGTATCCACGATATAACGGACATAGTACCGGCGCTCTTCACACATATTATTGGAAGGCAGCGGCTGGGACAGCTGTGTATAGAAGCCTTGCTTTCTCTCGCAGAGATCAAGAAGATCCTGCACAACGGCAGCGGCTGTGGGCCAGCGACCGGCTCCTTCACCAAAGAAGCTTTGCCGACCAGCGTATTCCGAAACGGCGGTGATGAGATTATAATTGGCGGGGACAGCTGCTTCCAGTGTTTCTGCCTTAAAAAGGGTGGGTTCTACCACTGCAAGAATTGCTCCATCGGCGACACGCTTAGCGGTAGCGTACAGCTTGCAGACATAGCCCATTTCATTAAAGCCGGCAATATCTTCCCGGGTGATACCGGCAATCCCAGCGGCCGGCACCTGCTGCTCAGTCAGGCTGGCATCAAAGGCAATATTGGCGCTGATCATGAGCTTACACTGAATATCATAGCCTTCAATATCGGCAGTGGGATCCGCTTCGGCATATCCGAAGCTTTGGGCATCGTGCAGAACACTCTCGTAATCATAGCCCTTCTTATGCATCATACTGAGGATATAATTAGTGGTACCATTCATAATGCCGCAAATCTCATTGACGGCGCCAATGCGCTTGAGCCGCTGCAGATTGGGCAGCCAGGGAATGCCGCCACCAACCGCTGCCGAGGCACGAAAGCCAACGCCGGTCTCTTTGGCCAGAGCTGTCAGTTCATCGTAACGGACAGCCAGCAGCTGCTTATTGGCAGTGACAATATTTTTGCCTGCGCGCATGGCGGCAATGATGTAATCATATGCAGGCTCCATGCCGCCCATAACTTCTACAACTGTATCCACTTCCCCGTCGTTCAGGATGGCTGAAAAATCGGTAACGGATGCCGCACCCAGTTCCGCAATGGGCTCCCGGTCCAAAACATATTTTACGGTGATATCACTGCGGTTTTTCAGCAGCTCATACACGCCGCCTCCAACCGTTCCGTGGCCAAGAATGGCAACTACCATATCCTTTTCCTCCTGTAAAAAGTGTCGTTTATGGAGAAACGGTTGTTTCCCTATAAAAAGCACTTGTATTTCGTCGAGAAACAGTATATCATATGAAAAGATAGAAAGCAAGACTTGCTGGGGGCACTTTTTCCCGGCATGGCGATAAAGAAAAGGAGACCCCTATGCAATATAACAGCACCAGAAATCATAAACAAACAGCCAGCCCTGCCGAAGCGGTGTTGCGCGGCATAGCGCCCGATGGCGGATTGTACCTGTGTGACCCAGCCACTCTGCCGCTGGATCCAGCAGAAATGCTGCAGAAAGACTTTGCCGGGATGGCGGAGGCCGTACTGGTGCGGCTGCTGCCGGATTACACCCCAGAAATGCTGCGGCCAATGATTGCAGCGGCTTACGGAAAATTTTACACCGCCGAAGTAACACCGCTGGTTATGGTCGGCGATTACCATGTACTAGAGCTCTTTCATGGGCCAACTTGCGCCTTTAAGGATGTAGCACTCTCCTTGCTGCCATATCTTATCACAGGTGCGAAGCAGCTGCTGAATGATAAGGCCAAGACGGTGATCCTAACCGCGACAAGCGGTGACACTGGCAAAGCAGCATTGGAAGGCTTCTGCGATGTGACCAGCACCTCCATTGTGGTATTCTATCCTAAGGATGGCGTAAGCAAAATACAAGAACGGCAGATGGTGACACAGCGTGGAAAAAATGTTTCGGTGGCGGCGGTATGCGGCAATTTTGATGACGCGCAGACTGGAGTAAAGCACATCTTTGCCGAGGTAAAGACGACAGAAAAAGCGGAACTTTCCAGCGCCAACTCCATCAATATCGGGCGGCTGGCCCCGCAGATCATCTACTATTGGTACGCCTGGGCAACACTTTGCCGCGCCGGAAAAATAAATCCGACCGAACCGGTGAATTTTTCGGTCCCGACCGGCAATTTTGGTGATATTTTGGCGGGCTATTTTGCCAAGTGCATGGGACTGCCGGTAGGCAAACTGCTGTGTGCCAGCAATGCCAACAATGTGCTGACGGAGTTCCTAACGACGGGGCGCTATGACCGGCGGCGACCTTTTTACAAGACCTCCTCGCCCTCGATGGACATTCTGGTCTCCAGCAATCTGGAGCGGCTTTTATATCTGGCAAGCGGCGGCGACGCTAAAATGGTGGCAGAGAAGATGCAAGAGCTGGACGGACAGGGGTGGTATCAGATCGGCGATACGCTGCTGAAAAAGATACAGAAGGTATTCCTGTGCGGATGCTGCGACGACACAATGACCTCCGAGACGATAAAGACGGTGTGGGAGCGGGACAAGTACCTGCTTGACCCGCACACGGCGGTGGCGTGGGCGGTAGCGGAGCAGCACAAAGCCGTATTATGCGGACAGTCGGTGGTGCTGAGTACCGCTTCGCCATATAAATTTGCACCGGCAGTGCTGGCAGCCTTGGGGCAGAAGGTGCCGGAGGACGCCTTTGCTGCAATGGCAAAGTTGCAAGCACTGACCGGTGTGCCTGTCCCAACCCCCTTGGCGGAATTGCAAACACTGCCGGTACTGCACCATGACTGTATAGAAGTAAGCGAGATGGCGGACTATGTGCACCGTAAGATGGAGGGCTGAAATGAATAAGATTACCGTGCGGGTGCCCGCCACCACGGCCAATATTGGGCCGGGCTTTGACAGCATGGGTTGTGCGCTGGCGCTGTATAATTATATTACCTGCGAAGTACTGCCTGCCGGCAAGCTTGTGATCACCGGCTGTCCGGAGCCGTACCAGAATGAAGAAAACCTGGCAGTACAGGGGTACCGTGCGGTGTTAAGTCGGCTTGGCTTACCCAATGAAGGCCTTTCACTGAATATTCGGGCGGAGATACCTGTGTGCCGCGGACTGGGCAGCAGCGCGGCACTGATTGCGGGCGGAGCCGCCGCCGCAAACCTGCTGCATGGTTCTCCCCTCCCCCCTGCCGAACTGTTGGAGGTGACTAATGAAATAGAAGGCCATCCTGATAATCTGGCTCCTGCTATCTATGGCGGACTGACCGCCAGCCTGGTGGAGGATGGAAAGCCCCGAACAGTAAAGCTGCCGCTTTCCCCCACCCTACGCTGGGTTGCGGCGATACCGGACTTTGAACTAAGCACCCACCTGGCGCGTGCCGTGCTGCCAAAAGAGGTTGCCTTTGTGGATGCGGTCTATAATGCCTCCCATGTGGCTGTATTGGTTGGGGCGCTTGGACGCGGAGACCGGGAACTAATTGCCATGGCACTGCGCGACCGGCTGCACCAGCCCTACCGTGAGAAACTGATCCCGGAATACAACAAAGTAAAAACAGCAGCGGAGCAATGCGGAGCGATTGCCTTTTGCATCAGCGGGGCAGGCCCTACCCTACTGGCACTGACCGATGAAGCAAGCTTTGCTGCCCAATTTGCTGAGAAATGCAAACGCTTAGAACACCGCTGGAATATCATGGAGCTTGCGGTGGACACTGAGGGGATCGTGGCGGAGTGAAAGTAAGGCGGCGAGGAAAAAGCGGGAGACGGCAATGAGCCACCGAAAACAGGCTAGCGCCCGACGAAAGGCGGGCTGGCGCCTGTTGAGGGAAGCGACACAGCCGGAACCGATTTTTGCCGCCGTCGGAACGAAGTAGGAAAACAGAAAAGTGGCTCCCTGCCCTGCGATGGGTAAGGAGCCGTTTTTTATTATATTTATTCCTTAGTGATTTTTACTTCGACTGTTTCTGTCACTTCAACGACATCTGCCGGTTCGGCGTGCAGTTCGCCACGCACCCGCAGGTCACTGATAATTCGGTCATACATTTCCTTATTGATCTTAAACTTGCAGCGATAGATGATATAACCTGCCAGAATGAACACCACAGGCAGAACGATCATCATAAGCTTGACGGTGAACTGGCCGCTCGCCGAGATACTCTCCGCCGCAGTCTCGCCGACCTTAATACCAGACCAGACCAACATCAGACTGGTGATGCCCATGGAAACAGCGCCGCCGATTTTATTGATAAGCGGCTGCACCGAGAGGGTAATGCTCTCACTGCGCTTACCGTTTTTCCACTGGCCGTACTCGATGGTGTCCTCTAGGAACATGAGCATAAGCAGCTGAATGAACGCCTGACCGATAAAGATAAACAAAGCGCCCACAGCGATGAGGATAATGCTGACCTCAGCAAAGAAGAAGATGGCATAGCCGATCATAACAAGGATAGTAGCCAAAAGATACAATTTCTCGCGCGGCATCCGCTTGGAGAAAGACTGGAAGATGACCAGCGCCAGCAGCTGCGCCATGCCAACGACCGCCGCCAGCACCGCGTACATATCCTTATTGCCGTAAACATACTGCATGTAGTAAATGGCCATAGTAGTGGTACTCATGTAGCCGATGTTAAAGAGTGACATGGCAAGGGTGGTCCACAGGAGCTGATCATTTTTGGTGAGGACTTCCCACATGCCACGCAGGGTGGTTTTTTCCTCCTCGCGCCGGAACATATCCTTGCGTTCCCTGACACCGAACAGTGTGAAGAGCTGGAACAGCAGCATGAGAATGGTAACGGCGAGTGCCACGGTAAACCACGCCTTGGGGGTATTGCCCATACCGGAGGTAATGGGCTCCCAGCCGACCATGATGGAGAACATACCGATATTGGCGCAGATGCGGGCAAAGGCGCCCATCTTTTCACGGGTCTTCTGCTCTACCGAAAGGGAGGGCAGCATGGACCAGTATGCAATATCATTGAGGCCATAGAAAATATCCCACAAAATATAGGCAATGGCAAACACCGCCACAAACCAATAATCCCGCAAACCAAAATCGGCAAAAAGGACAAGGTAGCAAGCACCGCCCGCCAAGGCCCCCAGCGCCATCGGGGGCTTAAAGCGTCCATGACGGGAGCGGGTATTATCCACCAGCAGACCCATCAGCGGGTCGTTCAGAGCATCAAAGACACGCAGCACAGTAAAAACCATGCTGGTAGCCAAAAAGACGCCTAACGGCAGGCTGAGAACATTGGAAAGGTAGTAAATGAGGGCATTAGCTTCAAAGGCATAGAACATATCCCGCCCAATGGTACCAAGTCCGAAGAAAATCATATTTCTTCTATCCAGTTTATTCATTTGGTGTTATCCTCCTCATTTTCGCCGAGTTGCTCGACGAGATATAGCTGGGAACCAAAATCCCCCCAAAGGCGCAGATCTTTATGGTAGCCTGTGCCAAGAAACTGATCATTAAGCGGAATACCGCTGGCCAATGCCGCACCGGAAGCCATGGCGGTGAAGCTGCCATCCGGCAGGGCGTAGTGGCGATTGACCGTGCGCAGCACCAGGCCATCGGTGGAAAGCTTGACCGGGGCAATGTGCTTGACCAAGCCGCCGAACCGAGCAACCGCCACCTGCTGCGGTACAGCAACAACACGGTATCTGGCCTCCGACTTCAACCCCGGAACCGTGAGATAGTCCGCTGGAGGAGCCGCCGAACAAAGCCGCTGCGCCAGCAGGACAGCAGCCTGTTTCTTATCCGGTGCGACCGCCGCCCAACTGACAAGCCCCTGACGACGAGTGGGAACACGGAAGAAATCGCCGTATTGCAGGGTGGGGCGGTATTTTTTGTACCATTCTATCTGCGCGGCGATCTGATTTTTCTCCTGCGGGGAAAACTCGCCCAGATCCAATTCATATCCCAGAACACCGAAGGCAGCGACATTGAAACGGGTAGAGAGCGGTGTCTGCCGTAGAGTCTGTTGGTGGGGCGACTGTGAAACATGGGCGCCCATGGTGCAGGGCGGGTAGAAATAGCTGAGCCCTTTCTGAATGGAAAGACGCTCAATCGGGTCGGTATCATCACTCGACCAGATCTGCGGCGAATAGCACAGCAGACCGAGATCGAAGCGGTTGCCGCCGGAGGAACAGGTCTCCAAGAGAATATGGGGGCGCGGGGTGAAGATGCGCTCCAGCACCTCGTAAAGCCCCAGCATATAGCGGTGGGGCAGCTCCCCGCCCGCCGTGACAGCGGAATAAAGATCGCTCATGTGGCGGTTCATATCCCACTTGACATAGGTGATGGGGCAATGGTCCAAAAGATGGGTAATGTGGTGAACGATATAATCCCGCACCTCAGGACGGGTAAGATCAAGCAGGAGCTGGTGCCGTCCCATAGAGGGCTGCCGTCCCGGCTGCTGTAAGGCCCACTCCGGATGAGCGCGGTATAAATCACTATCCTGATTGATAGACTCCGGTTCAAACCAAAGGCCAAAACGAAGCCCCATCGCTGTGATCTTCCGCGCCAGGCCTTCGATACCATCGGGGAGTTTTTTGCGGTTGACGGTATAATCGCCAAGACCTGCTGTATCGCTGTTTCGCTCACCAAACCAGCCATCATCCAAAACAAACAGCTCGACGCCGACCGCTTTGGCCTGTTTGGCGAGGGAAAGCAATTTCGCTTCGGTAAAATCAAAGAAGTACGCCTCCCAGTTATTAAGCAAGACCGGACGAGGTTTTTCCTTCCAATTTCCACGCAGGATATGCTGCCGTACAAAGCGATGAAAATTGCCGCTAAGGCCATTCATGCCCTCATTGGAAAAAGTCATCACCGCTTCCGGTGCACGGAAAATTTCCCCTGCGGGAAGCCGCCAGCAGAAGCCCTGCGGCTGGATACCGGAGACAATCCGGACAAAGTCACGCGGAGAGCGCTCCACAGCAGTGTAATGGCTGCCGCTGTACAGCAGATTAAAGCCATAGGCAAGACCGGTATTCTCTCCTGTTCCCTGTTCCAGTAGGATCACGCCGGGATTGTGCCGGTTGGAGGAAAAGCCGGTGGTGCTTTCATTGACCAGCCGCCCCGGCTGCACCGACCGGGTATGCACATGCGCTTCGCTGATCCAGTCACCATCGAGGGTAAGCATCTCATACTTCCGCTGTGGGAGATCAATCAGCTGACTCATCAAGCGGCGAACAGTAATTGGAACAGTTTCGTCATTGTAAAGAACAGTGCGGCGGGTGATGGCATCCGCTGCTGGAAACACGGTGAAGATAATCTCCAGCCGCAGGGCAAATTTCTTTTCCCTGAGGGAAAGCACCAGCGTTTCCGCTTCACCGCTTTCATCGTAGGCAGCAGGCAACCCCACAGCGGGCAGCGTCCCTGCACGGAGGGTACAATCCTCATAGACGAAATCAGTGGTAAGGGTGCCGTCCGGCAATTCCAGTTCAATGGGAGAAATGCGAAAATCGCCTTTGCCAACCCCCGACCAGAGAAGAGGAATATTATCGAGGCAGTAGGTGGGGTCTTCTTCGGTATACATCACCTGGCTGCCATAGGGCATAGTACGGCGGGCTGCCAAGGCCGCGGCGTCTTCTATGGATACCGGCATGCCGTAATGCAGCAGTTCCACATGACCGTACTTTGTAATTTGAAGCAGCATAGCAGTATGAGCGGTGGAAAGCAGAAAGGTATTTTCCTGCTGAGTGATATGTCTCATAGCCTACACCTCCCGCAGAATGAGTGCTTCATAAGGAGAAAGGCAGGCGGGACTTTCCTGCCGACCGTAGTTGGAAAGGACAACGGTGCCTGAAACGGGATTGGGTCGTTCCTTTGTAGAAAGGCTGATAACAACAATAAGGCTTTCGACATTTAGACTGCGGCGGTAAGCATAAACTCCATCCTTGCGGTATAATTCGGAAAAATCACCTGCTTGTAGAATCTCACTGCCATTACGGAAAGCAATCAACTGCCGGTAATACGCTAAAACAGAGTTTGGCGCATTCTCCTGCTCTGCCACATTGATACGGGGATAATTGCCATTGACCGAAAGCCACGGCGTACCAGTAGTAAAGCCTGCATTGGGGCTATCATTCCACTGCATGGGGGTGCGGGCATTATCCCGGCTCTTGGTTTTTATCATGCGCCAGCGCAGCGAATGCGGCAGATGCAGCTGCTTGCCCATATTCCAGATATTGATGGATTCCACATCCTGTACCTTTTCCATGTCGGAGAAATCGAAATTGGTCATACCGATCTCCTGCCCTTCATACAGAAACGGTGTTCCCCTCAAGGTAAGAACGAGCGTGGCAAGTGCCTTGGCGCTTTCATCATGATATTGGGTATCATTACCGAAGCGAGAAACCGAGCGGGGCTGATCGTGGTTTTCAAGATAAACGGTATTCCACGGCAGAGCCTTCTGCCACTTGGTCAAGCAGGCAAAGAATCGATCCGGACTAAAACGGCGCAGAAACCATTTGATCTTAAAGCAGTCGGTTTCCATGTGCTCAAAGGCAAATACCGTGGAAAGTTCCCCACGGGCGGGATTGACTAGGTCATCTGCCATTTTAGGCGTAATAAAAACCGTCTCCCCTACCGTAAAGGCATCATACTTGGCGAGCACATCTTCATGGAGACGGTGCAGCACCCGATGGCAGCCGGGGGTGGAGAGATAATACTCGCTGCCGGTGAGGGCAGGACGCCATTTGCCGTTCTTGATGGCTTCCTTATAGATGATATTGATGACATCACAGCGGAAGCCTGCCACACCCCGCTCCAGCCAAAAATGCATGGCTTCTTCAATCGCTTCGATGACTGCTTCATTGTGATAGTTGAGGTCAGGCTGTTCCTTAGCGAAAAGATGAAGATAATATTCCCCACGCAGGTCATCGTACTCCCAGCAATCTCCACCGAAGAAATTACCCCAGTTGGTGGGCTTTTTGCCCTTTTCCCCTTTCCGCCAGATGTAATAATCGGTGTAGGGTTCTATGCGGCGGCGGCTCTTCTGGAACCATTCATGCTGATCGCTGGTGTGGTTGATAACAAGATCCATAATAATGCGGATGTCCCGCTTTTTTGCTTCTGCAATGAGGGTATCCATATCCTGCAGCGTACCATAATTGGGGTGGATATTGCAGTAATCGCTGATATCATAGCCGTTATCCTTATTGGGTGAGGGATAGACCGGTGAAAGCCACAGGGCGCCGACACCGAGCTTTTGCAGATAATCCAGCCGGGAGAGGATGCCAGGCAGATCGCCAATCCCATCACCATTGCTATCGCAAAAGCTCATGGGATAGATCTGATAAATAACTTTTTGCTTCCACCAAGGGGTATCAGCCATTGGGATAGACCTCCTTTTCCACCTCTGCCGCCATTTCTCCGGTGATACCATGCTCCGCAATCATATGGGCATAGAACTCTCCGCTCTTTTTGATGGTGCGGGCATGAGTATCGGTATCGAAATGCACAAGACCAAAGCGGGCAGTAAATCCCTCCAGCCATTCGAAGTTATCCACAAAGCACCAGTGGTAATAGCGGGTGACGGGCAGACCACTTTCCGAAAGAACCTTGAGATGCTCATAAAGATAACGACGGCGGAACGCATCATTATTATCGGCCGTACCGTTTTCGGTGATGTAAATGGGCAATTCTGGCAGAAGGGCGTGGAGTTTTTGGCAGCACTCCACAATGCCGGCCGGGTAGATCTCCCAGCCTAGATCATTCACCGGAACATTCGGCAAGGTACCATCCCCCAAGCCGGAGGTAGCAGTACGAGCATAATAATTGAGGCCCAAAAAATCGGCGTAGGGGCCCTCGGGGCCCAGCATATAGGTCTTGTTCAACTTGGTCTGGAAGTTGTATTCCGAAATGCGGCAAGCAATGCGATGCCACAAATTTTTCGCATTGTACGGCACAAAGGCGCGCATATGCATGGCTAGGCCAACCTTGGGTTCGGCATAGCCCAGTTCTTCATGGATATTATGAATTAACCGGTAAGCCCGACGGTGGCATTCGCCCATCACCTTCATTACCCGCAGAGCATGGGAGATATTGAATTCCCCAGGGGGGAAGCCTGCCCCCAAGTAACCGCAGACCGCATAGACATTTGGTTCATTGATGGTAACATATTCATCCACCAGATCACCAAGGTGGCGCACAGCAAATTCCACCATGGCAAGGTACCTCTTTACGGCATTTTTGCCCAAAAAGCCGCCCTGATGCTCAAACCACAGAGGATTGGAGAAATGATGCAGGGTAAGCAGCACATGAATGCCATTTTGGTGCAGCAGCGTAATTTCCTCTCGCACCTTTTCAATCTCTTCCTGCGAAAACTGGCCCTCCTGCGGCTCCAGCCGGGCCCACTCCAGCCCAAAGCGGTAGTGACGAATTCCCATTTCCGCCATTAGGCGGGTATCTTCCTCCAAATGGCCGCGATGGTCAGTTGCGATATTGGGATCGCTGTTATCCTTTATCTTTCCATTTTTGTACCACTCATACCAGTTACTTTCCTTGCAGTCGCCATCAATTTGGGTAGCAGCGGAAGCTGCCCCAAGAGCGAAATCTTTTGGAAAATGAACAGCGCTCATTCGGTTTCCTCCTCTCGGTTGGCGGTGTGGGTTCCAATGATAATGTGTAGAACAGGGTTTTCTTTTTCTGCCTCAAAAAATGTCATCAGCAAACGGCAGCCATATTCCCGCAGGGCAGAAAACATAGCGCCTGGATGACGGACTGTAATAACCGTCTCCTCTCCTATTTCGATCAGGCAATCCCACAGAGCATCCAAATTGGCACCATAATACTCCGGCAAGGATAGCTTATCCTTGATCTCTGCATGCGCCGCGGCACGGTCGGTCATCAGCCGGCCCTCTAGATAAACTTCTCTCATGGTGTTTCCTCCTCGCCATAAACCAGGGTAAAGCTCGCATAATGATCATCGGTATAGTAGATCAGTCCATCACTGGAATAGAGCAGCCGCTCCGCCCCGCGGAAGCCGCCCATATAGTTCACATCACACTCGTACCAGGTGCGTCCATCAGCTTCCGGCAACAGACCCTCGCGGTTGCCAAAGCGATCACCGCCAATGGATTTTCCTTCGGCTACTTCCCACAGGTTTCCCTGGGAAGCAGCCCACCCCAGTGCTTTCGCTTCCTGCTTGGTTAAATAGTTCTGTGGCAGATGGCCATAAAAATGCAGGTATTCTGCCACCTTCTCTGGCGTAGAATAGGAGCCATCCTCAACCAGCAGCGTGCCGTTTTCCTGCACCAGCGGGTCATCTTCTCCCATCGGCCGGGTTGTCATACCGCCGCAGGCAGGCAGCAGCGCCAGCATCAGTACCGTCAGCAGAGCCAATAGAACCGCCGGAAAACGGCGGAAAAGAAGTTGTTTTTTCACTGTGTGCTCCTCCTTATAAAAATACAGTTTAATTGTACCATACCGTGGGGAAAAATGATAGGCGCAGAGTAACAGAGATTTTTCCGTAAAAGATGTGAAATATGCCCGCCCACTCCGTTCATAAATTGTTTTCATCTTAGCTTTAATCTTGTAAAGTTTGACGATTGCAATGACTATATAACTGCGCTATAATTGTTAGCATCCTAACAAGATAGAAAGGAGCCAATATGAAGATAAAGCGCCCGTCTATATGCATGAAGATTAAAGGAATCTCCAACTTGATTCACCAAGAATTGGGCACCAATCGTGATACAGTCCACCCCGGAACCATGATGCAGAAAATGTTTTTGGGTTATTTAGAAGTACACGAGGACCAGCCAGTCTTTCAAAAGGACTTGGAGTCAGCATTTCATATCCGGCGCAGCACCGCAACCGGCATATTGCAGATTATGGTGCGGGACGGATTGATCGTGCGGGAACCCGTGGAGGGCGATGCCCGCCTTAAACGACTGGTCCTAACACCGATCGCCATAGAACAGCTGGCGCAAATGCAGCAGGATATCCTGCGGGTAGAGCAGAAAGCGACTGCCGGATTAACCGGCGAAGAGTTGAAGACCCTTTATGTCCTGCTAGATAAAGTGATAGAAAACTTGACCCCTGGTAAGGAGGAACGAACCATTGATTAAACGACTGTCCCAATGCATACGGGAATATAAAAAAGACGCGATTCTCTCTCCTCTTTATGTACTGGTGGAATCGCTTTTGGATGTGGCCATCCCCTTTGTAATGGCTGGCCTAATTGATAAGGGTATAGAAGCTGGCAACATGAGCATGATCCTGCGATATGGTGCCATTCTAGTGGGTTTTGCACTGGTAGCGCTTACTTTTGGTGCACTGAGCGGCCGGAGCTGTGCACGCGCCACGGCAGGCTTTGCTCGCAATCTGCGGCATGATATGTTTCATCATCTGCAGGTATACTCCTTCTCCAATATTGATAAATTCAGCAGCGCTGGTCTAGTCACCCGTCTGACTACCGATGTGAGCAATGTGCAGAATGCTTTTATGATGATCATTCGTACCCTTATCCGCTGCCCTGCCATGCTCATCTTCGCCATGGTCATGTCCTTTCGCATCAATCACGATATTTCTCTCATTTTCCTGGCCGTCATTCCCATCCTTGGTGTGGGGCTTTACCTTATCATCAAACATGTTCACCCCGTGTTTGAACGGGTCTTTAAGACCTATGACAGACTGAATGGCGTAGTGCAGGAGAATCTTTCCGGTATCCGTGTGGTAAAAAACTTTGTGCGCGAGGACCACGAGATCGAAAAGTTTGATACCATCTCCGGCACCATTTATAAGGATTTTTCACTTGCCGAGCGCATCTTGGCCCTCAACTCCCCACTGATGCAAGGCTGTGTGTATGCCTGTATGATTTTGGTCTCCTGGCTGGGTGCCAAACAGATCGTCATTGGAAATATGTCCACCGGAAACCTAATGAGCTTCTTCACCTACATCATGCAGATCCTTTCTAGTCTGATGATGCTTTCGATGGTATTTGTTATGATTACCATGTCCCGTGCCTCCGCCGAGCGCATCGTGGAAGTGCTGGATGAGGAAAGTGATATCACCAACTGTGATAACCCTGTGTACGAGGTCAAAGACGGCAGTGTGGAATTCACTGATGTGAGCTTCAGCTATGCCAAGCGTCCCGATAAAACGGTGCTGGATAACATTGACCTGATTATCCCCTCTGGACAGACGGTTGGTATTATCGGCGGCACCGGATCTTCCAAAAGCAGCCTAGTGCAGCTCATCCCCCGTCTGTACGATGTGACTGGCGGCTGTGTAAAGGTAGGCGGTATAGATGTCCGGAACTATGACCTGCAGACACTGCGGCACAATGTGGCGATGGTATTGCAGAAGAATACCTTGTTCAGCGGGACGATAAAGGAGAACCTGCGCTGGGGCAACCCCGACGCGACCGACGAGGAGCTGGTACACGCCTGTCGTCTGGCGCAGGCCGATGACTTTATCCGCACCTTCCCCGATGGGTATGATACCTATATCGAGCAGGGCGGTACCAATGTTTCCGGCGGGCAGAAGCAGCGCCTGTGCATTGCCCGTGCGATCCTGCGCAAGCCGAAGATCCTTATTCTGGACGACAGCACCAGTGCCGTGGATACCAAGACTGATGCCCTGATCCGCCAGGCCTTCCGTGAGGAAATCCCCAATACCACAAAAATCATTATTGCCCAGCGCATCAGCTCGGTGATGGACGCCGACCAGATCGTTGTAATGGATAACGGCAGAATAAACGCCTGCGGCACCCACGAAGAACTGCTGGCCAATAATGAAATCTACCGTGAGGTCTATGAATCTCAACAGAAAGGGGGGCTGGAAGAATGAGTGCTGCTCCTAGAAGAGGCTTTACCGGCGGCAAGCGGGCCAAGGATGCCAGAGGAACATTGAAGCGCCTTATAGGCTATATCGCCAAAGGAAATAAAGCCCGGCTGGTATGTGTTTTTATTTTACTCATCATCAGTACAGTAGCCAGTGTTTCCGCCTCTCTTTTCCTCAAATCGCTGATCGATGATTATATCGCTCCGCTTATTGGACAGTCGGCACCAAGCTTCGCCCCGCTTCTTCAAGCTTTGACCATGATGGGGTGCATTTACCTGGCCGGTATGCTGGCTTCCTACTTGCAGACACGGCTGATGATCCCCGTGGCGCAGGGCACCCTGAAAACCATAAGGGACGATATGTTTGCCCACATGCAAACCTTGCCCATCAAGTACTTTGATACCCATACCCATGGCAATGTGATGAGCTACTACACCAACGATACCGATACCTTGCGGCAAATGATCAGCCAGAGCCTGCCCAACGCGGTCAGTTCCATCATCAGCATCACAGCAGTATTCATTGCCATGCTGAGTACCAGTGTGTGGCTTACCCTCCTCATGTTTGTCTTTTTGGGATTGATGCTGTTCGTCGTAAAGCATGTAGGTGGCGGCAGCGCCAAATACTTTGTAAAGCAGCAGCAATCCCTTGGCAAAGTAAATGGCTTTATTGAAGAAATGATCGGCGGGCAGAAGGTTGTCAAGGTTTTCTGCCATGAAGAACAAAATCAAAAGGACTTTGATGTACTCAATAATGAGTTCTGTGAAAACGCTACAAAAGCAAACACCTATGCCAATATTATGATGCCTATTATGGGCAACCTTGGGCATTTACAGTATGTACTGGTCGCTATTGTGGGTGGTCTTTTGGCCATAGCAGCGGTACCCAATCTAACCCTGACCGGCATCGGTACAATGACACTGGGCAGCATTGCTTCTTTCCTGCAGCTCAGCCGCAGCTTTACCATGCCCATCAGCCAGGTTTCCCAGCAGATCAACTCTGTCGTCATGGCGCTGGCTGGCGCCGAGCGCATCTTTGAACTGATGGATGAACCCAGCGAAGAGGACCATGGTGAAGTTGCGCTGGTAAATGCCGAAGAAAAAGACGGCACCCTGGCAGAGGCCGACCATCGAACCGGTATATGGGCCTGGAAAAAGCCACTGCCCGATGGCAGCTATGAGCTGATTCGACAGCAAGGCCTGGTGACCATGAAAAATGTGGACTTTGCCTATGTTGAAGATAAGCCGGTTCTTCATGACATCACCCTGTATGCTGAGCCCGGACAAAAGATCGCCTTTGTCGGTGCAACCGGAGCCGGTAAAACTACCATCACCAACCTTATCAACCGCTTTTATGATATCGCCGATGGCAAGATCCGTTACGATGGTATCAATATTAACAAGATCAAAAAGAGTGACTTGCGACGCAGCCTAGGCGTGGTCCTGCAGGATGTCAACCTCTTTACCGGTAGCGTAATGGATAACATCCGCTATGGACGACTGGATGCCACCGATGAAGAATGCATTGCGGCAGCCAAGCTGGCCAATGCGCACTACTTCATCTCCCATCTGCCGGATGGCTATAATACTATCCTTTCCGGTGATGGCGGCAATCTTTCTCAGGGGCAGCGCCAGCTCATTTCCATCGCACGGGCGGCAGTCGCCGATCCACCCGTGATGATTCTTGATGAAGCCACCTCCAGCATTGATACCCGTACCGAGGTCATTGTACAGCGCGGCATGGACCAGCTGATGCATGGCCGGACGGTATTTGTCATCGCGCATCGTCTCTCCACCGTGCAGAATGCCGATGTCATCATGGTGCTGGAACACGGACGCATTATCGAGCGTGGTACACACGATATGCTAATCGCCCAAAAAGGGAAATACTATCAGTTGTATACCGGCGCCTTTGAGCTGGAATAACATAAAAGCAAAAGGATTCGGGTAAAGTTTTTGTTTTACCCGAATTTTTTTGAAAAAAGGTCTTTACAAACTCCCCATGATATGCTATTATAGTCAAGCAGTCCAAAAACACATGGGGGCGTAGCTCACTTGGGAGAGCGCTTGACTGGCAGTCAAGAGGTAGAGAGTTCGATCCTCTTCGTCTCCACCAAAAGAGATCCGCAGGAACACAGTTTCTGCGGTCTTTTTGTATAATCGACCGACTGTTTTTGTTCCCGTTCCTCATCGACAAAGGAGACACCATGAAAAAGAAACTGACCGTAAAAGAGTACATCTATGTTGCCAGCATGCTGTTTGGCTTGTTCTTCGGCGCAGGTAACCTCATCTTCCCCACTGCAGTGGGTCAGCTTGCCGGCCGCAATATGTGGAGCGCCATCCTGGGACTGCTGATTACCGGTGTTGGACTGCCGCTGTTGGGTGTTGCAGCTCTGGGGCTTTCCCGCAGTGATGGTCTGTTTTCCCTCAGCAGCAAGGTAAACCGTCCCTATGCCTATTTCTTTACCTGTGCGCTGTACCTCACCATTGGTCCATTCTTTGCTATTCCCCGCTGCGCTACCGTTTCCTTCACCGTCGGGCTGGAACAGATCCTTCCCCAGAACGGCAATATGAAGCTGTATCTCCTGCTGTTCACGCTGGCGTTCTTTATTGCGGCGCTGCTGTTTTCTCTGCGCCCCGGCAAGATCCTCACATGGGTCGGCAAGATCCTCAATCCCTTCTTCCTGCTGTTCCTCGGCATCCTTGTCGTGGTAACGCTGGTCTCCCCCGCCGCCGTTCCCATTTCCAGTGTGGAGCCTATGGGCGGCTACATCCAACAGCCCTTCCTCACCGGCTTTCTGGAGGGCTACAACACCATGGACGCCCTTGCAAGCCTTGCCTTCGGCATCATCGTGGTACAGGTCATCCGTGAACTGGGCGTTGATGAGCCCGGCGCCGTAGCACGCAATACCGCCAAGGCCGGTATCTTCAGCTGCCTGTTCATGGGGCTTATCTATGTTGCCGTCACCGCCATGAGCGCCAAGAGCCGCGGCGTACTGCCCGCAGCCGAAAACGGCGGTGTAGCGCTGGCGCAGATCTCTCAAACCTTCCTCGGCCGGATCGGTCTGCTGATCCTCGCCGTCACCGTAACGCTTGCCTGCCTCAAGACCGCCGTCGGCCTTATCACCAGCTGCTCCGAGACCTTTACCGGCCTGTTCCCCAAGGGTCCCGCTTACCGGGTCTGGGCGGTCATCTTCACGCTGGTTTCCCTCATTTTTGCCAATTTCGGTCTTTCCGCCATCATCGATTATGCCGTTCCGGTGCTGATGTTCCTCTACCCGCTGGCCATCGTGCTTATCCTGCTGGCGCTGTTCGGCAAGTTCTTCTCCCACGATAAGAAGGTCTATAACTGGGTCATCAGCCTTACGCTGATCTCCGCCCTTTATGACCTGCTGCGCACCCTGCCCGCCGCTCTGCGTGCCGCCTGCCACCTCGATGGCATCATCGAAGCGATCGGCAGCGTTCTGCCCCTTGCGGGCCTCGGTCTCGGCTGGATCTGCCCCGCCGCCGTCGGTCTTGTCATCGGTCTTGTGGCACACAGCACCGCCAAGGCCAAAAAACAGACCGCATAATAGATCCGTCACAGTAAAAGGCCTCCGAAGCAATCAGCTCCGGAGGTCTTTTTTCATATTCATTTTAGGATGGCTGCCCACTTTCCCGCAGGACCTCTGCATCGGCGGCACGCTGCTCCAGTATCGCTTCCTTTAGGATCATATCCTTGACCTTCATCAAGCGAATGGTATTGGCGCGCTCATTTTCATCCAGCTTCATGGTGATGTAGCGGATGTTCTCCTGCATCTGCGGGATCTTGACATATTCCAGTGCATTCACCCGGCGGCGGGTCTTTTCTATCTCCTCCGCCAGCAGCTGCGTAGTCTTTTCAATCTCCGCCAGGCGCAGCATATCCCGGAATACCCCGGAAAGCGATGCCACTGCGTCATCCAGTTCTCCGCTGGTCTGGACATAGCCATAGGGATAAGCGCTGCCGCCCTGATGCTCGGTAAAATGGTAACGGGGCACCTCCACTGACATGATATTCTCAAAGCTCATATCCAACTCCACACTGCGGCTGGGGATGAGCAGCGACTGCCCAAGCATCTCCGGTGTCATCAGCGCCGCCGCCACCGTAAAGGACGCATGCGCCTCGGAAAGGCCCTGTTCCACACGCTGGCGCAAAGCACGGTTTTCCCGCACCGTCTCCATAAATTGCTTCATCAGCTCATCACGCTTATCCCGCAGCAGCTTGTGACCTCGTTGGGCAGTACGCAGCTGGCGTTTCAGGCGGGTCAGCTCCATGCGGGTAGGGTTAATGATTGTTCCCGGCAAGTTGCTCCCTCCTTAGCTCTGCTGCGGCAGGTATTTTTCGATATACTCCGGCTTGATGCGCTTGAGCTCGCTCTTGGGCAACAGGCCCAGCAGCTGCCAGCCCAGGTCCAGTGTTTCCTCGATAGACCGGTTCTCCTCGCTGCCCTGCGAGACATACCGCCGCTCAAACTCATCGGCAAAGCGGGCATACTGCAGATCCACCTCGGAAAGAGCGGCTTCGCCCAAAATGGACATCAGCTCCTTGTTTTCCTTGCCGGTGGCATAGGCGGCGAAGAGCTGGTTCATGGTGCCGGAATGATCCTCCCGGGTCTTCCCCGTTCCGATCCCCTTATCTTTCAGACGGGAAAGTGAGGGCAATACATCCACCGGCGGGTTAATGCCCCGGCGGAACAGCTCTCTGGAAAGGATGATCTGGCCTTCCGTAATGTACCCCGTCAGGTCGGGGATAGGGTGGGTTTTATCGTCCTCCGGCATGGTCAAAATGGGTATCATGGTAATGGAGCCTTCCTTGCCCACCTGCCGGCCGGCCCGCTCATACATAGTGGCTAAGTCGGTATACAGGTAACCGGGATAACCACGGCGTCCGGGGACTTCCTTCTTGGCGGCGGAAATTTCCCGCAGCGCTTCAGCGTAGTTGGTGATATCGGTGAGGATGACCAGCACATGCATTCCAAGGTCAAAGGCCAGGTACTCAGCGGCCGTCAGTGCCATACGCGGGGTGGCAATGCGCTCGACCGCCGGATCATTGGCCAGGTTGGTAAACAGCACCGTGCGGTCGATGGCACCGGTACGGCGGAACTCATTGACAAAGAATTCCGATTCCTCAAAGGTGATACCGATGGCGGCAAAGACTACGGCAAAGTTACTTTCACCATCTAGTACCCGCGCCTGACGGGCAATCTGAGCCGCCAGCTGGGCGTGCGGCAGACCGGAGCCGGAGAAGATAGGCAGCTTCTGCCCTCTTACCAGGGTGTTCAGGCCATCAATGGTAGAGATGCCGGTCTGGATAAACTCATTGGGGTAGTTGCGGGCGGCTGGGTTCATTGCCAGACCATTGATATCCCGGTATTCATCCGCCAAAATAGCCGGACCATCATCGATGGGCTGCCCCATGCCGTTAAAGACGCGTCCCAGCATATCGCCGGAAACAGCCAGCTGCAGGGGATGACCAAAAAACCGGATCTTGGACTCCGCCAGATTGATACCTGCCGAAGCTTCAAAGAGCTGCACCACAGCGGTATCGCCATTGACCTCCAGCACCTTGCAGCGGCGGGTGGTACCATCGGTCAGTTCGATCTCCGCTAGTTCATCATAGGTCACGCCCTGCACATGGTCCACTACCATCAGCGGACCGGAGATCTCCCGGATCGTTTTATATTCACGGATCACAGTGTTTCCTCTCCTTTCTGCGCCAGCGCTTCCAGTTCTTCCTCCATCTGGGTCAGCAGCTTATCATACTCCTCGGCATAGCAATTGGCCGGCACGCTCTTGGCACGACCCAGTTTTTCGCGGGAAGGTGTCATAAAAAGTTCCGCCACGCGGCAGCCACGCTCGGCAGCACTGCGGCACAGACTATCGTATCGCCGGATCATGGAAAGCATCTTTGCCTGACGGTCATACTCCGAGAAGGCATCAATATCCACAAAGGAATTCTGCTGCAGGAAATCTTCCCGCACCATGCGGGCTGTTTCCAGGGTGATTTGATCCTTGGCGGAAAGGGAATCCTTGCCGACAAGCTGAACGATCTCATTGAGGCTAGCCTCCTCCTGCAGAATGGACATAGCCCATTCCCGGTTCTGCAGGAAAGCCTTGCCGAAGTGCTGCTCGTACCACGGCCGCAGCGAATCAATGTACAGCGAATAGGAATTAAGCCAGTTGATGGCCGGGAAATGCCGGCGATAGGCCAGGCCCGCGTCCAGCGCCCAGAACACCTTGACAATGCGCATCGTCGCCTGAGAGACCGGTTCGGAAAGATCGCCGCCTGGGGGCGATACCGCGCCCACGGCGGTCAAGGAGCCGCGGCGCTCTTCATTACTGCCGATGCAGGCGACGGAACCGGCACGCTCATAGAACTGTGCCAAACGGGAGGAGAGGTAAGCAGGATAGCCCTCTTCACCAGGCATTTCCTCCAGACGGCCGCTCATCTCACGCAGCGCTTCCGCCCAGCGGGAGGTGGAATCCGCAATAACGGCAACGGCATAGCCCATGTCACGGTAATATTCCGCTATGGTAATGCCAGTATAGATGGACGCTTCACGGGCGGCCACCGGCATATCGGAGGTATTAGCGATGAGTACGGTACGCTTCATCAGCGATTCACCGGTGCGGGGGTCAATCAGCTCCGGGAATTCCCGCAGAACATCGGTCATCTCGTTGCCGCGCTCGCCGCAGCCAATGTAGACCACCAAATCCACATCAGACCACTTGGCCAAGGCATGCTGCATTACCGTCTTGCCAGAGCCGAACGGTCCCGGAATAGCCGCGGTACCGCCCTTTGCCACCGGGAAGAAGGTATCCACAATACGCTGGCCGGACTGCAGCGGCACGCTGGGCGGGAATTTGCGCCGATAAGGGCGGCCCACACGCACCGGCCACTTCTGCATCATTGGCAGTTCCACACGGGTACCGTTCGGCTGCTCCAGCACGGCGACCGTTTCTGTCACGGTATAGCTGCCGGATTTTATCGAAACCAGCTTTCCCTTCATCTTGGGTGGAATCATAATCTTATGCAAAATGGAGGGGGTCTCCTGCACCGTACCGATGATATCACCGCCGATGACCTCATCACCGGGATGGGCGGTGGCGGTAAACTCCCATTTTCTTTCACGGTCCAGCGCGGGAACCTCCACACCGCGGGGCAGGTTATTGCCGCCCACCTTCTTCATAATGGCGTCCAGCGGGCGCTGAATACCATCGTAAATATTTTCTACCAGTCCGGGGCCAAGCTCCACCGAAAGCGGTGAGCCGGTGGTCACCACCTCGGCGCCGGGGCCGAGGCCGGAGGTCTCCTCGTAGACCTGAATGGAGGCGGAGCCACTGTTCATGGTCAGGATCTCGCCGATGAGGCGCTGCTCCCCTACCCGAACCACATCCGCCATATTGGCTTCCTCCAGCTCGGTGGCAACCACCAGCGGCCCGGAGACTTTAACGATTTTTCCCATGGGGCTTTTCTTCCTTTCCTCAAATGATGTCGGCGCCGACAGCACGCTCCACCGTGGTTTTCACCTGCTGCATCCCCAGTCCGAGGCTTCCCTCTTTACCGGGGATGAGGATAATGGCAGGGGTAACTGCCTTGCGGTAACGGTCCAGCTCTGCGGTCAGACCCGCTGCCAGTTGCTCCGTCACATAGATAATGGCTGTATCCTCCTTGGCCAGCCGGTGCAGGATGGGGCGGGCCTGCTCGGCGCTTTCGGCCGGGCATACCTGCAAGCCAAGCGCCGCAAAGCCCTGTACGCTCTGGGCATCGCCCAGCACGGCAATTTTATACATAGAGCGCCTCCTTTATCCTGCGTTTCTTAACCGGCTGCGGATCATTTCGGGCGAAAGCCCCGCCTGCCGGCCGGTCATTATAATGCGAATGGCTGTAATCTCATTTTCTACAGCAGCCAGGTAGCACAGCACTGTTTCCTCCCCAAAAGGGGTACGGCGGGCTGCCGAAAGATAAGCTTCAGTCGCTTCATCGCAAGCCTTTTCAAATGCCATCAGTGGGCCGCCGCTAGTTGCAGCCGCTCCCAGTGCCACCGCTTTGCCAAGCGCCCCAGCACCGAACAGTTCTCCCAGCTTGACTGGATCCGTCGCCATTATGGCGTGAGGAGAAACACTGCCACCCTCCAAAAGGGCACTGGGCAGTACCTCACTGCTGCCGCTGCGGGCGGCCCGTACGGCGGTGCGCAGGTTTGCGGCGTCAATAAGCTGCCGCACATACCCCTGTAAAAAGTTGCTTTTCATTTCCTCAGCCAAAGTGCGCATTTCATCATAACAAGCAGCATCCAACCGTAGATCAGCACCTTGCGGATCATTTTCCCGCAGAAGAGCTGCTGCTTCCTGCGCCGCACGGCGGGCTGTATCACTTACCTGGAACATATGCTCCTGCTGCCATTCGCTTTGCAGCTGAGCGGCATCATACCGACCGCCTGGCAGCAGAAATGCTTCCGGCGAAATTCCTCGGCGTTCTGCCTTTAGGATCGCCTTGATATTATGGTAATCGTATTTGAGCTGGAATAGCTCAATGAGCCTTGGCTCCGGCACAGCAGCCGCCAGCTCTTTGTAGAGCGTTTCCCGATGCTCCCGCAGCGCTTCCTCCAGTGGGAGAGCTTCGGCATAACCGCATTCCGTCAGCAGCTTACGGGCTTCCGTCTCACTGGCTGCTTCCAGTAGACGCTCCACCTTTTCCGGAGTCAGCAGGCGGGTCTCCATTGCATGCAGCCACGCAGAGACCGCCAAATAGTCAGTATCCTTGATGGGGGTCATCGCAGCCCCTCCTTACTGTACGGGAAAGAGGATCGCAGCGACCTCTTTCTCCAGCTTTTCCCGCTGCAGCCGCACCAGGGTATCAAAGGCACAGTTCAGCTCTACATCACCGTGGCTGAGGATAAATCCGCCCGGAATAGAACGGGGCTCGGCACTAAGGGTCAGCTTTCCCGGTTTACCTGCTTCGCGTAAGGCGGTATTCGCCAGCAGTACAACCTCTGGTCCAATTTCACTTGCATCCTGCGGGGAAAGGATCATCTCCTCCCCTCCTTCGGCCACTTCCGCAGCTAGTGAAGCGATCAGCGCAAGATATTTTTCTCGAGGCAAGTGGCATAACTCTTCCACCGCCACCGCAAAAGCTTCATTCAATAATTCCTGTTTAGCTGCCAATTCCATCTTGCGACACTCCACCGCCGCCGAAGATGACAGGCGCTCCCGCCGTTCCTCCGCCGCACGGCGTCCGCGGGTCAGCAGCTCCAAGCTCTCCTGCTCCGCCGCCGACTTGGCTTCCGCCGTCAAGGCATTGATTCTTTTTTCATTTTCCTGCTGTATTTTGGCAATCTCCCGCTCGGCATCCTCAATGATGCGCGCAGTGATCTTTTCGATTCCTTCCATAAGGGCTCCTTTCTCCCGTTTTGCTTACGCCAGGAACAGGAAGTACAGCATCAGCATCGAAGCCAGCAGCGAAAGAATTGCATAAAACTCCACAATGCCACACAGTACCAGACCCTTGGACCAGTCGGATGGCTTCTTGGCCAGAATATTGATGGAGGAAGCCGCTACACGCCCCTGCGCAATAGCAGAAAGCAATCCGCCCAACGCCATAGGCAAGCAGGCCGCAAAGCAGCGCAAGCCTTCCATCACGCTCAAGTCGGTATTGCCATTCAAAAGGCCAATGGCATAAATGGAGAAAAACCACACGACGGTACCATACAGACCCTGCGTACCGGGCAGCACCTGCAAAATCATTGCTTTACCAAACTTGCCGGGATCTTCGCACATCAGGCCGGCAGCGGCTTCACCTGCCATACCGGTTCCCTTGGCCGAGCCAACACAACTCAAACCAGCCGCCAAACCGCCGCCCAGCAGGGCCAGCGCCAAACCACCGAAAGATTCCAGAAAACTCATTTTTCATACGCTCCTTTTTATTGTTCTGCTATTCTGTAATATTTGGGCTGAGCCGCAACGGGCTTAAATGCGCGTCCGCCATCCCGGTAGAAGTACTTGAAAAATTCCAAACACTGAAGCCGCATGTCATGGACATAACAGCCCAGCAAATTCAAGGCAAAATTAAGAGCATTGCCCAACAGCGATACAATAATAAATACAATCAGATTGCCAGGGATAGCTGCCAGAGTATTAAATACTTGCGCAATGACCGCACCGGCCAGCATTAGCGCCATCAGCCGGACATAGGAGAGGATATCCCCGAAGTAGCCGGTGATGTGATTGTAAACCGAGCCGCCGATGCCGACGAGCTTTCCGCCGATGCCCTTTTTGCCATAACCCTGGCTAATAATCAAGACCGCCAACAACACCCATAGGAATGTCTTTTTCCCGGTGATGCCCAATGCCACACCACAGCCAATAATAACCCACCAGGCAGCTTCCTCGCACAGGGCACTGGCTATCTCGCCGTGCTTCAGCTTGTAGATAAAGCCGATGACCATACCGACGAGAATCTGCACACACCCCAATGCCAGTGAGCCCAGCATAATGGCAATAATATCATTGATGGGCGAAATGAGCGGCTGCCAGAACCAGGTGAAGGTGCTTTCCGGGTTAATGACTTTGAGCATTTGCGGGATGAAATCCCCGAAGAAACCGCCGGTCAATGCACCCATAAAGAAAGTAGAGATGCCGCATAATCCCAGCAGCGCAAAGAAATTGTAGCTGCCGCCGGTAGGCTGTTTCTTCTTCAGCACAATGAGTGATGCCAGCATCATCAAAAGGCCATAACCCATATCCGCCATCATAATGCCGTAAAACAGAATAAAGAATGGTGCCATGTAGGGATTAGGATCCAGCGAACCATAGGCCGGCAAAGAATACATCTCCGTGACCATATTCAGCGGACCGGTAAAGCGATTGTTCTTCAGCTTGACCGGAACACGCGGATAATCCTCCGGCAGCGGGTCTGTCATCTGCCATGCGCAGGTACAGCCCTCCAGAAGCATCTCCAGTTCCTTGGTGTTCTCCGCCGGGAACCACCCCTCCAGCAGAAATGTCTCTGCTGTATCCCGCGTACGGCTCTTGGCCTCTCCACGGTCGATCTCGATGCGGGAAGCATCCGAAAGCTGCCGCAGCTCCGGTTTTTGCCCGGCGCACTGGATAATTGCTTCTTCCAGCAATGCTCTCTTTTCCGCCAGTGCCGTTTGTTCCTGCCGCAGAGCAGACAAGTTGGCAGCAGCAGTGCCAGTCCGTTCACCCAATGTCACACGACTCCAGCCCAATGCCTTCAACGCGGCTATGTGGTCTTCCGCCTGGGAAATGTGCACTGTAAGCACCATGTAGCGGTGCTCCCGGTCAGCACTTACCTCCAGCAGCTCATACAGATCTCCGGCCGCATCCAGTGCCTCCTGAATCTGCTCCGGCGGTACCACCGCGGGCAGTGTGCCCATTTGGATCAGCACTTTTTCGGTGGTAGCGCATTCCAGCGGCATGGTAAGGCTCTCCCAAGGAAGGAGCTGAGCCTCCTCTGCCGCCAGCTTTTCGCTGCGTGACTGCAGGGAAGCCAATTCCTCTCGGCAGCGGTTCAACCGCTCCGCCGCACTCTTTCCGTCAGCCAGCTGGCTTTCATCAGTCAACGCCTGCTCATCAATGAACGGAAGCGGCTCCAGTGCATTCTTTTCCTTTGGAGTGTGATCTGTCAATGTTTGCAGCGCCTGCTCTGCTGCGGTGTACTGCTCTCGTATCCTTTGCAGCTCCGCTGCCTCCGGTATACGCAGCTTTTCCAGCAGCGGGTCATCTGCCGCCGGCTCCGGCTCGGTGATTTCCAGACAGCCAAGATGCTGCAAACGCCGCAGCATTTCCTCCCGCTCACTTTGCAGCCCTATGAGCCGCAAGTGACGCATAGCAACAATAGCCATTAGCGTTCCACAACCTTTTCCACGATCCACCTGGCAGCCTGCGGGATGCGCTGCCTGGCTTCCTCTTTTTTATGTTCCCATTGCACGGAGGCCTCCTCCAGCGCGTGATAGGTGGCCTGCGCCGCCTGCCGTTCCGCCTCAGACATCATCTCACGCACCTCAGCCTCCGCATCAGCCCGGGCCTGCTCCCGCAGGCGATCCGCGCTGCGCTGTGCCATCAGCAGTTTTTGTCTACAATCCGCGGCGGTTTGCTCTCGTATTTGATTCATTTTTTCTTCGATCCTTAGTACCTCTATTATGGTATCCTGCGGCAACTTTTGTAACCCCCTTTTAATTTTATATTACTTATTGAATATAATTGTATAACATCTTATGAATAAAGTAAAGGAAATACTTGCGGACAATTTATACTTTTTGTGGTATGGAATCTTATGCATGGGTGAAAATAAACAAAATAAACGGCAGAGGCCCTTTTTGCGGGTCTCTGCCGTTCAGATTCCATTATTTTTTGCTTTCCATTGCCAATTGCGCAAATAACTTGTTAAAATTGCAAGTTGCGCAACTTCTTCATTCATTTTCGTCATATCATTCCCGCTATACTACACAATGATACTAAATTTTCCCCGCCTGCGAATGGATACTTTTTACATTATGGAGGATCCAAGAATTAACGCATCGCAGTTTGCTGATCCGGCTATATCATCCTCATAGATATTCATATGAGCGCTAACAACCCAAGAGTATAACAACACAAACTGAATTTTGCAGCATCGTTAATTTTTTGTAAAACTTCCCCCAGCAGTTTGCCAAAGCACCCTCTGTATGATATATTTAGTATAGTAAAGTGCGGAGCCGCTCTTTTTCCGCATAATATTAAACTGTGCCCCACTGAAGAAGGAAGGGAGTGAGTGCGCTGAAGCACAAAGGCACCGCGGTACTGACCGCAAATCGAGTAAAGATCATCGAGAAAATACGGGAATCGGCTATTTCGGTACTTCCTATCGTCGTGATAGTTCTGGTGCTATGCCTGACCATTGCCCCTGTTGGCACCGATTTGTTACTCTGCTTTTTGATTGGCACTATTTTTGTTATCGTTGGCATGGGACTGTTCTCGCTGGGCGCGGAAGCCTCCATGACACCCATCGGAAACCGCATCGGTATGGCGCTGACCAAAACTCGTAACCTACCGTTGATCCTGATCGTCAGCTTTATGCTGGGCTTTGCCGTTACCATAGCGGAGCCAGATCTGCAGGTTCTGGCCGAGACAGTACCCCACATCAATAACACCATACTGTTGGTCACCGTTGGCATCGGCGTTGGATTTTTCCTTTCCGTATGCATGCTGCGCATCGTTACCGGCGTAAAGCTACGCTGGCTGCTTATTGCTTTTTACGGTGTAGTGTTTATCTTGGCCAGCTTTGCCGCACCAGATTTCCTTAGTGTAGCGTTTGATTCCGGCGGCGTAACCACCGGCCCTATGACCGTTCCTTTCATACTGGCGCTGGGCGTCGGTGTATCCTATATTCGAAGTGACGCCCGGGCAGAAGCTGACAGCTTTGGTCTGGTGGCGCTCTGCTCCATCGGGCCTATTCTAGCTGTACTGATCCTCAGCTTCTTCTATACCGAAAGCAGCGGCGCTTTGGAGATCACTACTTCCTCCTTCGCCAATACTTCCGCCATTGGGGCTGCCTACCTGCATGACCTGCCCAAATACATGGGAGAAATGGCAATCGCACTGCTGCCCATCGTAGTCATCTTCTTCGCATTCCAATTCCTTACCTTGCATATGCCTCGCCGTAATCTGGCCAAAATCGTCATTGGTATCCTGTATACATATGTAGGACTAGTACTGTTCCTAACTGGCGTTAATGTTGGGTTCTCCACCCTGGGCGAGGTACTGGGCGCCGAGTTGGCTGACGGCTGGACGCGCTGGCTGCTCATTCCCCTTTCCATGCTGCTGGGTTGGTTCATCATCTCGGCGGAACCCGCCGTGGCAGTACTGGAGGCTCAAATCGAGGAGGTCAGCGCCGGCACTATTCCCGGCAGCGCCATCAAAACTAGTCTTTCCATTGCCATTGCGTTGGCCATGGGCTTTTCCATGCTGCGGGTACTTACCGGCATCTCTATCATGTGGTTCCTCATTCCTGGCTATGTCGTCGCTTTGGGGCTTTCCTTCTTCGTCCCCGATCTTTACACCGCCATTGCGTTTGACTCCGGCGGTGTGGCCTCCGGCCCCATGACAGCCACCTTTATGTTACAATTTATGATCGGTGCCTCCACCGTTGTGGGCGGCAATCCGCTCATCGATGCATTCGGCGTCGTTGCTATGGTTGCCATGATGCCCCTAATCTCCATTCAGATGGTCGGCTTTATTTACAGCCGCCGCACTGAGCCTGAGATTGCCCGCGAGCAGTATGGAGATGATGAAATCATTGAGCTGTGGGAGGTGAACCCGGTATGAATTACCTCATTTCTGTTGTCAATCCCGGCGCAATGGAGCGAGTATGTGAAATCGCCGCTGCACTGGACCTGCCCCAAACCGTAGCCATGCTGGGGCACGGCACCGCCGCCAAAAGCATGCTGGATCTTCTTGGAATCGAATCCACTGAAAAGCGAATCATCATGACGGTGGCAAATTCCGAAAAGGCCCAGCAGTTTATCAAAGACATGCGGCAGCAGCTTTACATCGGTATCCCCGGGCACGGCATTGTCATTGCCATCCCGATCAAAAGTGTGGGAGGAGGAAAAACCTTGGCATATCTGAATAACGGCGAGCAGCAGCCCGCCCGCTATACCCCCGAGCTCAATGGGAAATATGAACTCATCGTGATTGTGGCCAATGAAGGCCGTACCGACCAGGTAATGAATGCGGCCCGCGCGGCCGGTGCCACTGGCGGCACTGTGCTGCACGGCAAAGGCACCGGCAGCCAGAATCCAAAAAAGTTCTATAATGTATCCATCGCTTCGGAAAAGGAAGTGATTCTGATGGTGGCACAGAACGACCGTAAGGCTGCCATTATGCAATCAGTGCTGCACCATGCCGGCCCAGATAGCGAAGCCGGCGCTATCCTATTCTCACTGCCCGTTAGTGAGGTCGCTGGATTTGGCCTTATGGATGAAGCCGCAGAGTAAGCCTTCACCGATATCGAAAAAAGATCCGCAGCAGCGGGTCTTTTTTTTATTTCCCCTATTGACATTTTACCTCATTATGATATCATAAAGATATCATCTATAAGGAGTGACTTCAATGACAGAAAAAATCCTCACCAATAAAAAGCACGGCATGGCTATGCTTATATTCTTCCTGCTGCTCATGGCCGCAGCCATCGTTATGGTCGTCATCGGAGCCATGCGCAATATAATCGCCCTCATTCTTCCCGGCATCGTTATTCTTTGCTTTATCTGGATTCCCATGATGGGGCTTAAAATCCTCAAGCCGCAGGAAGCCTTAGTGCTCACCCTGTTCGGCCACTACTATGGCACCCTGAAAGGTGAGGGCTACTACTATGTCAACCCCTTCTGTACCGGCGTCAATCCTGCTGCCAAGACACGGCTGAGCCAGAGCGGCGATGTCAAAACACTGGGTGTAAAGGCCACCACCGGCGATAACACCACCTCCATTGAAGTAGACACCACCGGCAAAAAGCTCTCACTCAAGATCATGACCCTCAGCAATAATCGCCAGAAGATCAATGACTGCCTGGGAAATCCCGTGGAAATCGGCATTGCTGTCACTTGGCGCATTATCGATACCGCCAAGGCTGTTTTTAATGTGGATAACTACAAAGAATACCTTTCCCTGCAGTGCGATAGCGCCCTGCGCAATATCGTGCGTCTGTACCCCTACGATGTTGCTCCCAATGTAGATACCACCGGCGACGGCGTTGCCGATGACGGCAGCCTGCGCGGCTCCAGCGAGATCGTCGCCGCCCGCATCCGCGATGAGATCCAGCAGCGGGTGGCGGAAGCCGGTATTGAGATCATCGAAGCCCGCATCACCTACCTGGCCTACGCTACCGAGATCGCAGCCGTCATGCTGCAGCGCCAGCAGGCGTCCGCCATCATTGATGCCCGCAAGATGATCGTAGACGGCGCCGTTGGCATGGTGGAAATGGCGCTGGAGCGCCTTTCCCAAAGCGGCATGGTGGAGCTGGACGAAGAACGCAAGGCAGCTATGGTCAGCAATCTGCTGGTGGTGCTGTGCGGCAATCACGATGCTCAGCCTGTAGTCAATTCCGGCAGCCTGTACTGATTATGAACGAGAACCAGAAAAAGCAGGTGCCGCTGCGCCTTTCCCCCAAGCTGTACGCTGCCATTGCGGCCTGGGCAGAGGATGACTTTCGCTCAGTTAATGGCCAGATCGAATATCTGCTGACTGAGTGTGTACGCCAGCGCAAGAAAAACGGCAAATATGTCTCGGATGAGATTGATGTTCCCCCAGAACTGGATGTTTAATAACAAAAAGCGGCCCGCCGCAGCACATGCTGTGACGGGTCGTTCTCTTTATGTTTTTATTCAGCATCTTGCCAGCCCTTGCACACATCCACCCAGGCCAGCGCCTCGGAAAGTTCATACAGCTCCTCGCAGGTCAGTTCAATAGCACTATTGCTGCTGCCGCACGCCGGGAATACCGTAGTAAACCGTTGCAATGAAACATCCAGGCAGGTTTTCACCCCAGGCTTTACCGCAAAGGGGCACACCCCGCCCACCGCGTGACCAATGAGTTCCACAGTTTCCTCCGGGGTCAGCATCTTGGCTTTGCAGCCAAAGGTCTCCTTATACTTATGGTTATCTATTTTGGCGTCCCCAGCCGTTACCACCAGCAGCGGTCCCTCCGCTGTCATAAAAGAAAGCGTCTTGGCAATGCGGGCAGGAATAACGCCCACCGTCTGTGCAGCCAACTCCACCGTCGCGCTGGAGGTTGCGAACTCCAGCACCTTATCTTCCATGCCCCGCGCGGCAAAGAATGCTTTCACTTCCCGAATTGACATAATGGTTTCCTCCGATATTTGCGTAGTGATGTACCTATCATAGCCCCCTGCGAAATTTTGTCAAGCGGTGCCGGCATATTTTACTGCAAAAGGTCTTGACTGCCGGCTCATTTCACGGTAAAATGTATAAGCATTCAAAAATAAATGCAGGCATAGTTCATCGGTAGAATAGCGGCTTCCCAAGCCGCGGAGGCGGGTTCGATTCCCGTTGCCTGCTCCAAAAAAAGAGACGCCATATGGCGTCTCTTTTTTGGGAGCAATGGGGAACACTTACTTTCTTCAAGCCAACAATTACAGCCCCGATTTAACGCGAAGGAAAAAACCGCTATGGTTTTCCCTTTATTTATCCTCTTGGGTCACGGGGGAAGTACTATCCTCCTTTTCCGCGGAGCATTCCTCTTCTTCCATCATCTTTTGCAGCGTTTTATTGTGCTTTCCCAGCACTTTACTGCCTTTGCTAAAACCCACCGCAAATAAAAGCGCCACTGCAAAAATGGCAAGAGCGGCCGCCGGTACCAACATCAACATGGTTTCTTCTGTCATAGCATTCTCCCCCTTTTTATCCCCCATAGTATATCACATTTCGGTTGCCTTGCAAAATTCTTGCTGCCAAAGCAACCTGCTTATTCTGCGTTTCTTGTCATATTTGCCAGTTTTCTCTCCCTCATTTGCATCGATTGTTGCAAAAAAACTATTGACACTTCCCACTGCCTGGTGATAATATTAGCTCATTAAAGCGATAGCAACGCTGTGACTACGGAGGAAAGGAGAAAGCTGCAATGAAAAAGAACTGCTTTATGATGATGGCTATGATGATGCGCATGTGCGGTATGCGCACTTTTTCCGATGCAACTTTTTCCGATAGCTCCATCATCACAGATTAAAAACATCGCGCCATCCATGGGCGCGGCCATCATTTGTTTTTAACCGGGAGACTTTATCGGAAAGTCACCCGGTTTTTGTTTTACCAAAATCCCTCCCGAAAGGACGCCTTCCCATGAACCTGCACTTTGAAGCTCTGGTTCGGGCCAATCACCTGTTGGGCCGAATGTGACCGTACCCTGTACCTTTTCGCCCACAGCCAACCGATACACCGAAAAAGAAAGGAAAATCACCATGAAAAAGACTCTCAAGGCTCTCATCTCTGCCCTGCTCATCGTTTGCCTGCTGCTGCCGCTGGCCGCCTGCGGCAATTCCTCCGGCGAAGCGACCCTCAAGATCGCCATCCCCAATGACACAACCAACGAAGCCCGTGCGCTGCTGCTTTTGCAGGATAAGGGCTACATCAAGCTCAAGGACGGCGTGGGCATCACCGCCACCGTTCTGGATATCGCCGAAAACCCCAAGAACATTCAGTTCAGCGAGGTAGAGGCCGCCCAGCTGCCCAACCTGCTGCCCGATGTTGACTATGCCGTCATCAATTCCAACTATGCCATCTCCGCCGGGCTCAATCCCACCAAGGATGCGCTGGCGCTGGAGGGCTCCTCCTCTGCTTACGCCAATATCCTGGCGGTAAAGGAAGGCAACGAGGAAAATCCCCTGGTAAAGGCGCTCATCGCAGCCCTTTCCAGCAAGAAGGTCGCCGATTACATCACCGAAAAGTATGACGGCTCCGTTATTTCCGTCGTGGAAAACCCCGGTGACGGCTATGACCCCGACCTTGATTATACCGCCATCGCCGGCCAGACCATCACCGTAGCCGCCTCCCCCGCCCCCCACGCCGAGATCCTTGCCGTAGCCAAGGAGATCCTCGCCGCCAAGGATGTCACCCTTGATATTCAGGAATACAGCGACTATGTCATCCCCAATAACGTGGTAGAGGACGGCACCGTCCTGGCCAACTACTTCCAGCACACCCCCTACCTCGATGACTTCAACGCCCAGAACGGCACCCACCTTGTTTCCGTTCTTTCCGTCCATGTGGAGCCTCTCGGCCTCTATGGCGGCAAGCAGTCCTCCCTCGATGCTCTCAAATAATTAAAGAACCGGGGTTATAACAGTATGATCGAGCTAAAAAACCTGTGTAAGACCTATTCCCTCTCGGATGGCAGCGTGGAAGCACTCAAGGATGTTTCCCTCACCATTCCCGATGGCGATATTTACGGCATCATCGGCATGAGCGGCGCCGGCAAAAGCACGCTGGTGCGCTGCATCAACCTGTTGGAGCGTCCCACCTCCGGCAGCGTGATCATTGATGGCCGGGACCTGACCCGCATGACCGAAAAGGAGCTGCGGCAGGAACGCCAAAGCATCACCATGATTTTTCAGGGCTTTAACCTGCTGATGCAGAAAAACTGCCTGCGGAACGTCTGCTTCCCGCTGGAGCTGGCCGGTGTAAAAAAGGCAGAGGCTGCCCAAAAGGCGCAGTCGCTGCTGGAGCTGGTCGGCCTTGGGGATAAGGCCGCAGCCTATCCTGCCCAGCTTTCGGGCGGGCAGCAGCAGCGTGTCGCCATTGCCCGGGCGCTGGCCACCAACCCCAAGGTGCTGCTGTGCGATGAAGCCACCAGTGCCCTTGACCCCAAAACCACCGGCGCCATTCTGGAGCTCATCCGGGATATCAACCACAAGCTCGGCATTACTGTTATCATCATCACCCATCAGATGAGCGTGGTCGAGTCCACCTGCCGCCATGTCGCCATCCTGGAGGAGGGCGTCGTGGTGGAGCAGGGCGAGGTCAGCACCGTCTTTTCCCATCCAAAATCGGAGGCCGCCCGGCGGCTGGTCTTCCCGGAGGGCAACCCGGAAAGCCTGCTGTGCGCCCTGCCCGGCGCCCGGCTCATCCGTGTCGTCTTTAACGGCGCCGATGCCACCGGCAAGCCGCTGATTGCGCGCATGGCCACCGAGATCGGCATCGAGGCCAATATCGCCTACGCATCCACCCGCAGCATCGAGGGCCGCGTCTACGGCTCCATGCTGCTCTCCATCGAAAACAAGGGTGATGATGTCACCCGTGCCATTGCCTACCTGACGCAGGACGGCGATGTGACCGCCCAGGAGGTGACCCAGTATGCTGAATAATCTCTTTTCCGCCGAGGTATTGCAGGAGACCATCGCCATCGTCAAGGGGCAGTTCCTGCTGGCCTTTTGGGAAACGCTTTATGTCACCGTTGCGGCCATGTTCTTCGCCGTTCTCATCGGGCTGCCGCTGGGCGTGCTGCTGGTGGTAGGGGAAAAAGACGGTCTTGCTCCCCTGCCCGGCTGGCTGATGAAAACCGTCAATGTCATCATCAACCTGCTGCGCTCGGTGCCCTTCCTCATCCTGATGATCCTGCTGTTCCCCTTCACCCGCGCGGTGGTGGGGACGGCGGTGGGTACTACCGCCTCCATTGTGCCGCTGGTGGTGGCCTCCTTCCCCTTTGTGGCACGCCTGGTGGAAAGCAGCCTGCGGGAGCTCAATCCCAATATCATCGAAATGTCCCGCAGTATGGGCGCTTCCCCCATGCAGACCATCATTAAGGTCATGATCCCGGAGGCGATGCCCTCCCTCATCTCCAATGCCACCATCGCCATCACCACCATCCTGGGCTACACCGCCATGAGCGGTATTGTCGGCGGCGGCGGGCTGGGCAAGATTGCCATTAACTACGGCTATTACCGCTACAAGTATCTGGTCATGCTGCTGGCTGTTATCCTGCTCATCGTTATCGTGCAGGTGTTCCAAAGTATCGGCACCCACCTTTCGGTCAAGCTGGATAAGCGCCTGAAGCAAAATCACTAAGTAATCTCCTCTCTTCTTTTTCTTCCCTATATAAAACCTCCGGGATCATGCCGATTCCGGAGGTTTTCTTTTTGGTAATTATCCGTTTCAAAAAGAACAAATGTTTCATGTGAAACATTTTCAGCCGCAGCCTTTAGTAGTGGTAGCGCTGCCGCTTGGCCAGCAGAAAGACCGCCGAAACGATAGCCGCCAGTACCTCGGAAACGGTAATAGCCCACCAAATACCGTCAATATCCAAAAACAGCGGAAGAATGATAACCGAGGATGCCTGGAACACCAGCACACGCAAAAAGGAAATAAGCGCCGAAACAGCGCCGTTACCCAGCGCTGTAAAGAAGCCGGAGCAGAAGATATTAAAGCCCGCCAGCAGGAAAGAAAACGCAAACAACTGGAATGCGTGCTTCGTCAGAGCAAACAGGCTCTCATCAAATCCGACAAACACATAAGCAAAGGGAGCCGCGGCCGCAATGGCCAACGCTGTCAGCGCCACACCCACCGTAAGGGCCAGCGTCACGCTTTTACGCAGGAGATTTTTCAGCTCGGTGTAATCTTGAGCACCATAATGGTAGCTGACAATAGGCGCCGCGCCGATGGAATACCCGATGGAAATGGCAATAAAGATAAACTGCACATACATCAGCACACCATAGGCGGAAACACCGTCCTCCCCGATGTACTTGAGCAGCTGGAAATTATACAGCATACTCACCAGCGATGTGGCGATATTAGACATCATTTCGGAGGAGCCATTGCCGCATGCCTTTAGGATCGGTTTTATCTCCAGCGATGGCTTTTTCTCCAGCTGCAGCAGGCTGCCGTTCGTCCGCAGGAAGTAGATAAGAGGCAGCACACCGCCCACCACTTGTCCAAGGCCGGTGGCCAGCGCCGCGCCTGCCAGCCCCCATCGAAAGCCCGCGATAAACACGGCATCCAGCACGGCATTGGTCAGGCCGGCCGCCACAGTGACGAAAAGTCCCAGCTTTGGCTTTTCCGCCGCCGCTAAAAAGCTTTGGAAAACATTTTGCAGCATAAAGGCAGCGGTAAACGCAATGGTAACACGCCCATACACCACACAGCCCTCTATCATTTCCGGGGTAGCCCCCAGCAGCACACACACCGGGTGGATAACGGCAATACCGATCACCGTAAGGATCACACCCAGAAAAATGGTAAAGCTCACCATGGTGGTGAAGGTATGGTTCGCCTTTTGCTTATTGCCCTGGCCCAGCTGCTGCGCCACCAACGCTGTACCGCCGGTTCCTATCATAAATCCGGCCCCGCCCAGCACCATGATAAACGGGAACACGAAATTGAGCGCCGCAAATTCGGTCTTGCCCACTACATTGGAAACAAACAGTCCATCTACCACACCATAGATGGATGTGAAAATCATCATAATAATGGTCGGCATGGTAAAGCGGATCAGTCGGCCGTAGCTGAAATGGTCGGAAAGCCGGATGGGCTCCTGCGCGCCATTTCTTCTCTCTGCGTTCATTTTACTCTACTCTCCAAGTTCTTTTTTCAGATTTCCGGCAGTCCTCTCTGCCGAATCATATGATTCGTGTACCAACGAACAGTGGCGCATTATAGCACAGATATCAGCATCTTGCAAGTTTTGTCTTTCAACAGGATACAGGCGCCCCTCTGACGGTCCTGCTGGCGATTGATCACCGCCAGCTCTCCCCCCGCTTTGGAGCGCCTTTTATTCTTTTTATTCAGGAAAGACCAGCTCGTATGCTCCCGCTGGACGGATGGTAAGCGCAGTGCAGCTTCTTTCGCCAAAAGCCCCTCTCATCACTCGCAGGAAGCGTTCCTCCCGCTCCTGCGGCACCAGTGCCTGTACTGTACCGGCAAAGCCGCCGCCGTGTACCCTCCAGCCGCCGCAGCCGGTCAATTCCCGCCGGCATAGCGAAAGTGCCAGTGCCAACCCTCGTTCATTCGGGTCAGCTGGGTAGATGTTCTGCAGCTTCTCCATCGAGGATTCCCCACTGGCCAGCATCTCCTCCAGGTAATGCTCCGCAGTGGGTTCCCGCAGAGCTGCCGCCAGCCGGGGCACCCGCTCGTTTTCCTCAAAGAAATGCATCGCCCGCAAAATTGCTCGGTCGCTCACCTTGCCGCGCAGGCCGGGCAGCCCCGCGTAAAATTCCGCCGGGTCTACCTCCCGCAGCACCCGGCAGCCAAACTGCGCTGCCACCGCTCTCATCTCCCGCGGGATGGCCGTGTAATCCTCAGTCAGGTCGGCATGGCTCCCACCGGTATTCACCACATACATCGTCATACCCCAGCGGGCAAAGTCGCAGGGCAGGCGCTCCACAATAGGGGCCTTCGGGCAAAGAAAATCAATGACAACCGCGCTGCCCACCGCCGAAGCGGTCTGGTCCATCAGGCCGCAGGGCTTACCAAAGTACTCATTCTCGGCATACTGGCCTATGCGCGCCAGTGCCACCGGCGGAATGGCCCCAGCATTATACAGGGCATTCTGAATTTGCCCCAGCAGCAGCTCAAAAGCCGCCGAGGAGGACAGCCCGGAACCGGTGGGAACAACGGAATCGGTCACACCGGCAAAGCCGCCGGCCGCATACCCCTGCTGCCGCAGCCCGGCAAAGACACCTCTTATCATGGAGGGGGAATGGCCCCGCTCCTTTTCGTAATGGGTCAGGTCGCGCCAGTCCAGCGGGGGCAGCGGATGGCTCTTGCTGCCTATCTCCACCGGCCCCTCCTTTTGCGGAGATACGATAGCCAGCTTGTCCAGCGTAACAGCAGCAGCCAGCACCCGGCCGTGCTGGTGGTCGGTGTGGTTGCCGCCCAGCTCGGTGCGGCCCGGTGCCGAAAAGATGCGCACCTCTTCCCTTTCCCCATACAGCCTGGTAAACTGCTCCAGCAGGCGCAAACAGCGCTCCCGTTGCGGCAGCGGGTCATCGCTCACATACAGCCGGCGCAGTGCCTCATCGCAGGCGCCGCTTTGCAGGGCTTTTTTCCATTGGGCCGCAGTTGGCATCGTTCGTTCCTCCGTCAGTTCAGGGTAAAGCGCATCAGCACCGGGTTGTGGTCGGAATAGGTAAACCCAGTCTGCACATTCTCCAGGTAGGTCACCGTCACATTGTCGCTTACCAGGAAGCCATCCACAATAATGGTGAAGTTCCCCTCCTCATAGGGGATATCGCAGTTGCGGCAGGTGGGCTCCACCTTGCCGTCGGTATAGTTATCACAGCGGGTCAGTCCCTCTGGCAGCATCTCCGCGGGGAAGGGCTGCGCCCAGCCAAAGTCGGTCATCTCACCGCCATTCAGCACCTGGGTGGAGTTCCCGGTAAAATCATGGTTGAAATCGCCGCCGCACACCACATAGTTGCCCTTCTGGTATTCGGCCAGCATATCACCAAACAGCATATTCATCTGCGCGGCCCTTATTTCATCGCTGCCGCCATAGGCCGAAAGGTGCACATTAAAGAGCACAAGCTCCTTCCCGTTTTCCGTGGGCACCCGGCTGATGGTATAGCACCGGTCCAGGTCAAGAAACTTGGAAAAGCCAGTGGAAATGGGCAGGCTGCGCCGCAGCGCACCGGTGATGCCGACACTGCTGAAGGTCACCATGCTGCTGTTGGAGCTGCCATGCGGCTGTGTCAGCGGATACATGAGGAACGCTGAATGGTAATTGACGGCATCCACCTCCGCCATCTGCGGGAAAGCCGCCCGCAGGATCTCCTGCTCATCGATATGGTAGCTGCGGGTGGAGTCAAAATCTACCTCCTGGAACAGGATAAAATCCGGCTCCAAGGAGGAAACCTCCTCTGCTGCCGCATTGATGCATTCGATCACACTTTCGGGGCTTTTTGCCCAGGATTCCACCCCACCATCCATAAAGAAGGTGAAATCATCGGTATAGGCGCCAAAGCCGACATTCTGCGTCACGATGGCATATTCCTCGCCCAGCCGCACCGCCAGGTCAGTCTCCTGGGGATTGCGGATCTCCAGCTCCTGGTTATCGGGGATGCGGTCATAGCTCAGCATCACATATCCCACATAGATAATGACCACCGCCAGCAGCACCGCCAGCAGAATCAAAAGCGCTTTCAGCAGTTTTCTCATGTTTCTTCTCCTCCCCACTTTCGTGGTTTGTTTTACAGCAGCTCCAACAGATCCTCTTCCTCCAGCGGCTCCGCCTTGGCCGTGTCATTTTCCCGGTAGCCGGTCATAATGACCCTAAACAGCTCCTTGGTGGAAGGCGGCGTATAGCTGATGGCGTTGGCGCCGGCCTCTATCGTCCGCAGGATGGATTCTTCGGTGGGGCCGCCGGTAGCGATGATGGGCACATCGGGGAACTTCTCCCGAATCTTTTTCACCACTTCGGCCGTGCGCTCCGCCGCGGAAACATTGAGTACCGAGGCCCCGGCCGCCAGTCTTGCCGCGATATCATAATTTTCACTGGTCACGGTGGCGATGATGGGGATATCCACCACCTTTTTCATCGTTTCCACCGTCTGGTTGCGCATGGGTGCGTTCACCACCACACCAAAGGCGCCCTGCGCCTCGGCATCCTTGGCCAGCATCACGCTGCGTATGCCGTCGGTAACGCCGCCGCCCACCCCGCACACCACGGGGATGGAGGAAGCGGAAATGATGGCGTCCATAATGACCTGCTGCGGTGTAAAGGGGTAAACCGCCAGCACCGCATCGGCATTACAGTTGCGGATGATGGCAATATCGGTGGTGAAGATCAGCGACTTCATCCGTCTGCCCATAATGATGATCCCACTGGCCCGGCGGATGACCGAGGGCAGGGCAAGGCTGTTATGATCCCGCAGCGCACTGTGGATAAAGGCTGGGGGCTGTCTATGTTCTTTCTGGCTCATGGGGTTCCTCCTTTGGGGTTGGGGTCGCTGGGTTTATATTTTATTTATTATACCATATTATCCAATAAAAAGAAAGCCCGGAGGGTGGCATCTCTCCGGGCATCTTCCGCTATTTGTGATAATTTTCCGTTAAGACTCAGCTTAATAGAAAGTGGCAACCTCCTGCTCCGGTTCCTCAGCCGGGATGCAGGCGCTGACCGCCAGCACCGGGCCGCGCTTGCCGTACACAGTGCTGTACTGGATATTCACATTGGCTGTCACGGTATACCAGCCGCCATTTTCCAGCTTTTCAGGGGGATAGCCGGTGCAGGCCAGCCCCATAAAGGTGATATCCTCCACGCAGCAGGTCATCACATGCCGCCCGCACACAAAGCAGTTTTTCAGGCTGCGGTGCTTGGTCACCACACGCCCCTTAAAGCGCACCGTCTTGCCCTGGTACTTTTCCATCTCCTCGGTCAGGTCACGGTACCACACGGCAAAGTCCGCATCAGCGATCTCAATGATCGGGGCCTCAATATCAAAGGGCAGCGGGTCCTCTATCTCATCATAATCAAAGTTGCCGTCCACATAGTCAAAGCCTATTTCGGTTCGGCGGCTCACGCCCCGCACCACCTTGTGGATCTCCATTTTATCGGCGCCCACCGGGGCCCTGTTCAGCAGCACCATCTCACAGCTGGTCAGCTTATCCACCATCAGGCTGCGCATATTTGTGTTGTAGCTTAGGAAGGTATTGTAATCCGCTATCATCACTTCCTGGTAGATCATCCAGCCCTGCGGCATCTGCTCGTACAGGCGCTGCAGCTGCCACATGCCGTTATATTCTATCACTACCCGGTCCACCCGGTGGATCTTCTGCCACTCGCCCAGTTTGGCGGTGGTCAGCTCCTCCTCGCTTTCGATGGGCAGGATATGCACATTCTTCATCAGCGGGTGAGAAAGATCGTATTCCTCCTCGCCCTCCTCGCACAGCACCAGCAGGGTGTGCTCCCCGGCATTGAATTTCTTATCCTCCAGCGTTTCCCGGATAAAGCGGGTCTTGCCCCCCTCCAAAAAGCCGGTAAACAGGTAAACCGGGATCTCAACAGCTTTTGCCATTCGTCAGTCCTCCGTTTTTCAGTTCAGGTGGAACAGCGAAGTCAAGGCGTCCTCCTTCAGCTCGGCGCCGATGACGCACAGCCGACCGGTGACACCAGCAGCGCCATTGCGGATCTCCACCTCACCGGGAACATAGTCAAAGTGCATCCACTTGCCGTCCGTACCGGCTACAATGCCCTTGGCCCGCAGCACCTGGCCGTAATCGCCGGTATCCAGGGCTTCCAGCGCGGCAGCCAGCTCCTGCTTCCCGTAAGGGTGGGCGGTCTCTTTACCCCAGCTGGTAAATACCTCATCGGCATGGTGATGATGGTGATGGTGGTCATGTTCATGGCAGCCGCAGCCGCACTCATCGTCATCGTCATCGTGATGGTGGTGATGCTCATGCTCGTGGTCATGGCCATGATCGTGGCAGCCACAGCCGCACTCATCGTCATCCTCGTCGTGATGGTGGTGATGCTCATGCTCGTGGTCATGGTCATGGTCGTGGCAGCCGCAGCCACACTCATCGTCGTCATGATGATGGTGCTCGTGCTCCTGCTCCTCGGCCAGCTCCTCCAGAGCAGCCGCCAGGGTATCCCGGCGTTCCATGGCCGCCAGCAGCTGCTTGCCGTCCAGTTCGTCCCAAGGGGTCGTCACAATGGTGGCGGTGGGGTTCTTCTCCCGCAGCAGGGCCACACAGGCATCCAGCTTTTCCTGGCTCATCCCGGCTGTACGGCTCAAAATAATGGCGCTGGCATGCTCCACCTGGTTATTGAAGAACTCACCGAAGTTTCTCATATACATCTTGGCCTTGGTGGCATCCACCACGGTGGTAAAACCGTTCAGCACCACATCGTGCATTTCCAGGTTCTGCACCGCCCGGATGACATCGCTGAGTTTGCCCACACCAGAGGGTTCAATGAGGATACGGTCGGGGTGATAGGTATCCATCACCTGCTGCAGCGCCTTGCCGAAATCGCCCACCAGACTGCAGCAGATGCAGCCGCTGTTCATTTCGGTAATGTTAATACCCGCTTCCTGCAAAAAGCCGCCGTCAATGCCGATCTCGCCAAACTCATTTTCAATGAGGACAAGCTGTTCGCCGGTATAAGCCTCAGCGATCAGCTTCTTGATGAGGGTCGTTTTGCCTGCGCCCAAAAAGCCGGAGAAAATATCAATTTTAGTCATAAAAGCATCTTCTTTCTATGAGAATTATTTGCCGATATAGTATTATACTACTTTTGTCAACTTTCTGCAATATCTCAGCATATCCCATTTCGCATATCACTTTCCAATAATAAGCACAACTTTTATATAGCGAAAGGGTCACGGGATATCCCTATCCCATGACCCTCCCCACACTCTTGCTTCTATCGGGGTTATATTTCATCATCTTCGGTCTTTTCCTCGGGCAAAACAATCCCCTGTGCGGCGAAGTACTCCAAAAGAAAATCAACAAATTCCTGCAGAGCTGAAGAATGTGGAAGATTTTTATTCCAAACGGCTTTTACTGCACTGTTCTGTGGCGGATTAAACGGCAGTACTGCAACATCATCCCAGTCCCTCACAAGATTCTGTGGAAGTAATGCACATAGTATACCTTTGGACACCGCTTCCCTAATAAGGGAGCTGGTGTTGGTGCACAAGCGGATCTGCAGCGGCCAATCTACCGGCAGCTTACTGTTCAGCACTGCAATAGGGCGCTGACGGATATCCAAGAAAGTCACTGAATCCTGCTGTGCCAGCGGATCATTTAATGAAGTGCAAAATATGTTTGCTGTTGGATAGATATTAATGGATTCCATTGTATTAAAACGCTCTTTAATATCTAAAGGAGTCAATACAATATCTATGCTGCCATCATTTAACCTTTTAATTGCATCATAGCTGGAAATCTCCAGCACAGAGAGTTTAATGTGTGGGTGCCTTTTCTTGAGCGCTTCATACATCTCCAGGGGGAAAACATTCCAGCAGGAAATTGCAAGACCCACCGTTAAGGAATGGTTTTCTCCTGTTTCCTTGAGGCTGCTGATTTGTGCCAATAGCGCCGAATAAAACCCCTTAAATTGCGAAAGCAAGTTACGGAGAGTCTTTCCATATTCGGTCAGCTCCATACCATTTCGCCCACGCACAAACAACTGAATGTCCAATTCATCTTCCAGTTCTTGTATCGCTCGCGAAATTACCGATCGGGAAACATATAATTGCTGGGCAGCAGCAGTCACATTTCCTGCTTGACATACCGCTTCGTAAAATTCAATCTGTTTGAGGGTCACTGTCATCAACTCCTAAACTCTTGATAATCTTCTGCGGGTGATTAACGATGAAATACAAATACAATATTGCATTTGTATTATAACATTAATATGGAAGCAGGCGCAAGTATCAACTGTTTTTCAGGAGAGGATCATACACCATAAAGGCAGTAGCCAACAGTGTATATACCCCCATTAGGACATAGATCGGTGTAAACAGCTTTTCCCCCGTTATACTTCCCAGCATATTTAAATAATAAGCCGATGCAAATCCGCCTAAATTGCTTACGCCTGTTGCAATTGCGATCGCAAGAGAAGATTGGTTGGGCGAAATATACATTCCCAATATGGCATAAGCTGATGTGATCAACAAAACGGAGGTCATTCCCATTATAGCAGATCCAATCATTAGAATTTCCGTCTGTTTTGCAAAGCCTAATATACCAGCACCTGCAGCGGCAATAAAGTATCCAAATACAAGAGTAAGCCGTTTTAGCTTATAAAAAATCTTTCCAAAGAAAAACCCAATGAGACAACCACTGGCACTATAAAGAGAAAGTGCTGTCGCTGCCACGGTGGCGCCTCCGGCATGGCGATGTTCAAACAACAATGAGATATTCATCAGGATAGGATAACTAACCAGCTGCTGCAGAAATAGCAGAAAAGCAGTAAGGGCGGTTGCGATCCTGCCTCGATGATCAAATCCTGCCGATTTAAGTAGTGAATGCCGATAACCGTTTGGTACCTCTGCTGTTACTGTCGGAGCACAGCAGCTTTCTTCCGGCTCTGGTTGGAACACCAGAAGCAGCAGGCTGAATAAGCCGAGCAGATGCGCTAAAAAAGTATAGTTCCAGCCATACTCTGCCAACGAGCCAGCCACCATCTGTAAAAGAACTCCCCCGAAATTACTGATAAGATTACCATAACCCAGCATATCGGCTTGTTCTTTTCCGGTATAGTACTGCATAACAAGCGCATTTCCCAATGAGGCACGCAGACCTACGCCAATGCCAAAAACGGCACGGCAGATCAACAATACAGTAAAGCTTTCAGTTAAAAAGAAAGGTGCGATACCGCCTATCAAAAACAGAAGGATCCCTACAAGAGAGATCGTCCTATAACGAATCTTTTTGCCGGCAACGGCGCCTGCCCACAGGGTAGTCGGAACGATAAACAATGTAGGCAGCGTAGAAATCAGCGCATAATTATTTGACGGAAATTGTGCAGCCAGTTTAGCCATAGCAGGAGAAACCGTTGCAACCCCCATTGATGTAAAAAAAATCGCAAGCAGTGAGATCGACTGTAATGGTGAAAGAACCCCTTTTTTTGTAAAAGCAAACATATATACTTTACCTTCAGTAGATTTGATTAAATAGTGGTACTGAATATACTAATAGGGAAAAGCCCATGCATCAGCCGTAGGCTTTTCCCTATTGTATTCTATTGGGTCATCGTTCACATCGGCCGCAATTATCGCAGTAGCCCTTTGTCTTGCAAGCTGGCAGGTGTAGTATTTCATAGAAGTCTTCAGCAGAAAGACCCGGCGTTCCGCCGTCAGAAACACCTTTTGAAGTCGGCTCCTTGGGCTTTTTTTCGTCATGGTCAGTCATGATGACACCTCATTTCATGTGAAATCTTCTATAAAAATGATACAATCGACCGTCCACTGCTGCAAATCGCAAACGAAGATGCGTGCAATCAGTGCTGCGGTGTAGCCTTGATCAAATTAGGATTAAGCTGCGCATCGCCGCCACCCTTAATGCTCTTGCTGTCGGAATCAACGATCTCTCCCTGATTCGCACCAAATTGGCGCACCCCGGAGAGATACCCTGCTTTTTCACGGGCATTTTTGGCAAGCTGGGTATAAAGACCGTATTCATGATCAACAACATTCTGCATGTAGGAAGGATCCGTATATGGGTTGCGGGGCAGCGGGACATCTTGATCGCGTGCCAAAACATCCTGAACCTTCTTGATGTTGACCTTATGCGCAGTGGTTCCATCTGCAATGGCAACGGCAGCAGCTACACCTGCGGCTTGTCCGGTGCCGACACACTGCGGAATCAAATTGACATAGTCGATCCCCAGCTCATCGGCAGAGATATGCCGACCGGGGCAAAGCAGATTCTCGGTCTTTTTGGGCAGAATCGCACGGTAAGGAATCTCGATGGGGCAGTTATCATTGATAAAGCTGATAGTGGAGTGCCATGCAATAACATCCTCGTGCTCCTGCGGGAATGCAAAATCATTCGGGGTAATGACATATTCGCCGTCCAGACGATAGGAGCAACGGGTGCCCAACTGAGGTGCAATATCATAAAGGAACGCATTGCGGAATGCAACGGGACACGCCTTACGCAGATACTCCAACGCATTGCGCATGGTATCACGGGTCTCCATCTCAGTCTCGGTCGCATCTTTCAGGTTTGAACAGTCACGTTCAGGGTGCCAGTTGTTGATCCAGCACACATCATTGGTCGGACCGGGCAGCGGCGCCGCACGGAACCCACAGACTTTGGAAAATCCCTCATGCAAAGCAGCCGCGGCAGCATGATTGGTTTTTTTCCATTCGCAGAAAAGATCCCAATTACAGCCACCGATACGCCAAACCAGCGCAGTAGTGGCGCAGCGAGTCAGCTTATCTGCCAGTCCAAAGTAAGGACAACCGGTCTGGCGGAAAATATCGCCGTCTCCGGTGGCGTCGATCACGATCTTCGCCAGTACAGCCTTGCGGCCCTCCTTACTTTCAAAATACACACCCTTGATGGTGTCACCGTCCATTATAGGACGAGTCCCCCAAGAATGGCACATCACATGGATAGAATCCTTGTGCTCCAGCAGCATCTTGTCCATTTCAATTTTCAACTGGTTTGGCTCAAAGTATACAGATCGAACCAGCCGTTCGGGCAGCTTCGCATTGGTACTAAAGCAATCGTGAATGTTCTTCCATGCATTGACAAGGACCGGATCCTCACAACCGATCTCATCGCCGGAGGGTCCAAGAACCGCACCCGGAATACTTTCCATACGGGTGAACCATTCCTCCTGCAGTCCACGGACATACTGTTTGTTATAGAAAGAAAGGCGAGGAACCATAATAACATAGCCGCCGGTAACATCACCGCCCATGTAGCCGTAGCGTTCCATAAGGACAATATTTTTACAGCCTGCACGGGCTGCCGCTACTGCGGCAGAATGACCAGCTGCACCGCCGCCAACAACAAGAAGATCACATTCGGTATAAACCGGAATTTCTCTCTCACCTTCAAATACAGTTTTTTCTTTTTCGCTCATATAAGGTTTCCTTTCAATAAAGAGGGTCTTTTTTTAGCTGGAGTGGGCCAATACCTTATCGACCCACTCCATCGAGCTATGTTGAGCTATAATAATTACAGAATGTAGGTAAATGCCATGCCGCAAATGTAGCAGATAACCATGAACAGGAATGTCGTTTGAACGCCCTTTGTCCAAACAAACTTCGGGGTAATCTCGGGGCGGCCAAGAATAAAGGCTGCGTTGGTGGAAGCAGCAACGGTCCAGAAAGCATAGCCGGAGCAGATATTCGATATAATCAGGATAACATCGGGGTTAATGCCGGTAGTAAGTGCCAGATTGCAAACAAAAGGCGTAACAACCGGGCATACCGCCATCGTAAGCACCAGGCCGTTGGCCACCTGGGTGACCAAGGTGGAGAACAGGATAACAATGGCCATCAGTACCCAGATGTTGGCGCCGCCGAACAGCGGGCTGAGGACCTCGACCAGCCACTGACGGATACCAAGATTTGCGTCGGAGGTGACCTTGCCCAGCATGACCAGCGCACCGACCAGAGAGATCATTGTCCACATGGATGCTTCCGTGAGGCATTTATGAATAGGAACAATGGACTGCTTGCTGTCCTTGCGGCGGATCAAGGCGCCGATTGCACACATAAGTACCCAAATCCAGGAGTTGCCCATGAAAGTAAAGAAATAACGTCCGGGCGCTTCCTTCGGATAAACGGTTCCGACAAGAATATAAATTACCGGAATGATAATCATGGCAAGGCTGATGATCTGGTCACGGTTAAAGCGATCCGGCGTATTGCGCATGGTCTCTATCTCATTAAAGTCCAGAGTCTTCAGCGGATCCATGTTCACCTTATACACCGTCTTCATCAAAATCGTGTAAACGATCAGATAGATCATGGTAATGGAGAACATGCACAGCATCCAGGTGCCTTCATTAAAGGTACGGCCAAAGGGCTCCATCGCAGAGTTGATCAGAGCGATCGTCATAACCTGCGGGCTCTTGAATGCAAAGAAGAAGATACCGGTAGCTGCAATATAAACGCCCAGCAGGGTCCACTTGATAAAGGGATCGTCCTTGTCATAGCCGCATACATCACGGATAGACTCCACCAGACCAAAGAACAGGATGTATACGGGAGGGCCGCCGATAAACGCAGCGGCAATATAGGTAACAAGGAACAGCATGACCATAGTCATAACAGGCCGGCCGCGGCAAAGCTTGCTGCTCAGCAGCTTTTTGGCCAGAACATTCATAGCACCGGAATCACGCAGTGCAAGACACAGCGCCCCGCAGAATACCAGCTGAACAGTAAAGACGGAACCCAGCCATTCGTTCAACAAACCGGAAATGTCATAATACCCGTGGAACAGGGTAGCCAGCAGCGCCATCAGCGAACCGCTGAGCAGGTCGCCGTTAAAGCATGTGATAACAATCAGACCGATCAGAACACCCAGCATCTTCACACCGGTTTCCGTCACCGTACTAAAGGGCTTGACCACATAGCCAAATAACAGCATAAAGGCCAGACCGATTACCATGACGATCGTGTATGTCGTGTTGAGCTTGCGTTGTTGTGCCATTTTTCAAACCTCCTACAAAAATCTCAATCCTATGCCGGACGTCTACAGCATAGCTTGCAATTAGAATATAGCACAGAAAGGCACAAAATAAGCGATTTAATTCGACACAATACTGTTCATTTTTACTACAGGTGAAAAATGATGCGGTTGTTGCTTTGTCTCTATTACACATATCGAGCACACAACTGAAGGGCTTGCTGCCTGCGATTCACAGACAGCAAGCCCTTTCGGTTGCTTGAACAATTTTTACTAAAATATTTTATCCAACTTTTTGGGGTCACTTCAAAATCTTACATCAATTTCAACAACTTTGGCAGGAAAGTAACCAAATCTGGGAAAGCCATGATAAGTACCACCACCGCAACATAAATAATAACGAATGGCCAAATCCTTTTAAAAGCTGATGCAGCGCTTATTTTGGCAACACCGCAGGCTATGAATAGATCTGAGCCAAAAGGCGGCGTAATGGTACCAATGCACATCCAAACAACAAATACTACGCCAAAGTGGACCGGATCAATGCCGATGGCCGTTGCAGCCGGTGCCAAAATGGGGGTAAGAATAACCAGCGCTGGAGAAACCGACATGAACATCCCCAGGAAAAACATAAAGATGCTGAACAGGCCATAGAACATAAGCGGTGTCTTGGCAATACCGATGATCCAGTTTCCAATAAGAGTCGGAATATTATTGCGGGTAAGTACGATGGCAAAGGTTGCAGCTGTCACAATTATCATCATAACCGCAGCAGATGTACGAGCAGCATTAACAAATGTTTTGGGTATGTCTTTCCACTTTAGCTCCCTGTAAACAAATAGTCCGATGATTAAACCGTAAACCACTGCTACCGCTGCAGCCTCGGTTGGAGTGAAATAACCGCCATAAATGCCGCCTAGAATTATGACAGGCATCAACAACGCCCAAATCGCATCTACAAAAGCCTTCCACAGTTCCTTACCAGTAGGCTTAGGGGAGGTAATCATTTTAAACTTCTTGCTAAATCCACGTGCATACAGGCAGTAGCCAAGTGCGATAAGCAAGCCCGGAATGATGCCGCCGCAGAACAGGGCGGAAACAGAAGTTTTGGCCAGCACGCCGTACAGTACCATTGGAATACTAGGTGGTATGATTGCTCCAAGTGAACCACTAGAAGCCAACAAGCATGTTGTCCATGGGGTGTCATAATCTTTTTCTACCATGGCAGGAATCATAATGCCGCCAATAGCTGCCACTGTGGCAGGAGCTGAGCCGGAAAGCGCACCAAAAAATGCACAAGCCAATACAGCTACAATAGCCATGCCACCAGGCATCCAGCCCACCAATTTATCAAAGAACTTGATTAATCTTTTGCTGATCCCTCCGCTGGACATCAGCGCACCGGCAAGCACAAACAACGGGATCGCAAGCAGTGAAAATGACCCATTGGAAGCAAACATTGCCTGTGCAACAGCCTTTAAATCCTTTGTGCTGTACATGGCAAAGGACAGCAAAGAGGAGCCCATCAAAGCCGTAATAATCGGTGTGCCGAAAATCAGTAGCGCGAAAAATGCAATTAACAATACAGCGACCATATGCTACCTCACTCCGTCTTCATGGATACCGGATCAGATTCATCTAGTCCGGCATCTCCATTTCTAATTTTCTTTATGTCCATTACGATATTTACAATACTCCAAAACACCATCAAGCCAAAACCAACTGGCATAGCATAGTATAGAATGTACTGCGGAATGTCGAGGGAGGATGTTGTCATGCCAGTTCTCTTCACTACAGGAATATAGCTTGCCACAATAATTGCGGCATAACCAAATACTACACCAACAATCAGTTCACGTATCATGTCTACATAGGGTTTTATCTTTTCCGGTAAAAAGGTATCGATAATGTCCATACGCATATGGGAGTGAGTTCGCACGCATACACCAGCCCCCAAAAGTGTCATCCAAATAAACAGGTTTACTGCGATTTCCTCAAACGCAGAGGAAAAAGGCAGTGGGGTATATCTTCCAATGACCTGGAAAAAGCAGGCCAAAAGAATAACAGCAAGGAACAGGAACAGAATTCCCTCCTCTATTTTTTTTATAATATTCAGGATTTTACTGCCCATAGTTGCCTCCTTCAAATATGGCAAATGGCGGTATGTCCCCGGGGAGAAAAGTCTTTCTCCCCGGGACAAACAGAGTATAATGAGTTATGTATCAGCGGCATGCTTCTACGGTAGCTGCAAATTTCTCCATAATATCAGCACCTACGCTGTTATTATATGCCTCTTTAACCGCATCTGTATTGCACAGGATTTTAAAAGCATTGCGTTCCTCAGGAGTAAGGGTGTAAACCTCCATACCCTTTTCAGTCAGCTTGGCAATGTAACTCTCATCATCTGCTGCCAGCTGCTCATTGCATTCTTCGGCTGCTGCAGCAACCACTTCCTCAAAAATTTTCTGGTCATCTGCGGAAAGTGTATTCCACAATTCGGAATTGAATATTACAATAGCAGGACTCCAGTTGTAGTTAATGACAGTACAGTATTTCTGAACCTCATAGTAACCGTTGTTATAAATAGTAGAAAGTGCATTCTCCTGACCATCTACAGTATCTTGAGAAAGAGCAACATACAGTTCTCCGGCATTAATGGCAGTAGCATTTGCACCCATAGCAGTAATGGCAGCCATAGTAGTAGCAGCCTGGGGAGTTCTAATCTTCAAGCCCTTCATATCGTCAGGGGTTTTAACTGCATGCTTATTGTTGGTGATTTGGCGGAACCCATTTTCCACATAGGCCATGGAATGCAAGCCATTGGATTCGGTAGCAGCCAGCAGTTCCTTTGCCGTATCGCTATCACATACACGCTTAATGTGGTCACGGTCATCGAACTGGAACGGGAAGCTGAATGCAGAGAACGCTTTTCCTACCAGCGGAGCAGGAGAAATGCCTAAGTCCAGCGTCCCTGTCATGATCTGCTCAGTCATGGTCTTTTCACTGCTCTCTGAAAGAGAGGCATTGTAGTAGACATCAATCTGATAGCGACCATTGGTTTTTTCTTTAATCTGCGCAGCAATGTTGTCCAGACACTTGGACCAAGGATGCTCTGGTGCTGTTGGAGTAGAAGCTCTCAATGTAACGGTTTCATTCTGTGTATTCCCCCCGTTTGAAGCGGGGTTGTCGCCACAGGCTACCAGCACCAAAACCATAATAAGAGCCAGTGCGAAGGAAATCATTTTTTTCATTTTGTTTACCTCACTTTCGTTTTATGAACAACAGTGTTTCTATGCCTGAATTGACATTAGATCATCACTGCAACTCATTAGACATTCATATCCAGTTTTTGTAATTAGGTATGTCTGCCCCCAAAAGATCCCGCTGGAGATTTTTGGGGTAATGATGGATGGGTGCAGAATCACCGCCATTCCTTCCTCCAAAGGGCGGTCATTATCCGGGGTTATGCGCTCCTCGTTTAAATCAATTGCACAGATATGCCCGCAAGGATAAGAAAAAACATATCCAGCTTCCTCTGTCAATTGTTTCAGCTTTGTAGCAATATTACCGATACGGTTCCCAGGCTTTAGTTCTTCCAATGCGCCTTTAATAATGCGACAGGAAACTTCATGCATCTTAATAAAATCCTCATTCGGCTCTCCAACCGATATGGTACGCACCAGCTGTGTCCAATAGCCATTATACCGCGGAGTAATCTCCATCGATATACAATCACCATGAGCTACAACACAATCAAACATAGTCGCAGCGCGAATACATGGAAGCTGATTATCCTCCAGTGAAAACCTCCCTGTAGAAATAAGGGTAAAGTTGTAGTCCGCCCCCATTCCCTGCGTTGCATGTTCCAGCTCTGCCGCCACCTGCTGCTCCGTCATGCCTGGCTTAACATTTTTCAGTACTTCTGCATAGCCCGCATCAGCCAATTTGCCGCATTGACGAATTAAAGCAACCTCCTCTGGGCTGTGGTGATTTCGAATACGAAATAGCGGTTCCGATACATCACACAGTACTAATCCGGGCATTTCTCTTTCCAGCGCCATACGCCATGATTGCGGCAGAATGTCCAAGCTGGTGCCCAAGCGACCGCTTGTTATTTCACTTTCTTTCAGCACATCTATAATCGCTTGAATGGGAGTTGTGCTTATCCTGCATTCAGTCACGATTCCAGCATTTTTCAATTCCCCGCAAGATATCTCTGAGTCTACAATACCAACGGGGTTGGAACATGGAAAAAACAATGCAGACTGCAGCCCGTAATACACATTGGCAGCCGTTAAAAAGCGGAAACAACCATACGCATTGGTTCCGACGCATCCATTTCCTATCGTCAACAACACATCTAGCTTTTCGTCCTGCATCAGACCTCTTACTGCTTCAACCCTTCTTTTCTTTTCCCCATCGCTGAACATCTGGCCTACCCCTCCACACTTTTAATTATTTTTAGGCTCTTGCCGTCCTCTGTCAAGCATCGTCCTCCTTCTACAGTCACCAAATAGGTATCCCCCCAGCAAAAACCGCAGTCATTTCCATCTTTCAATATAATTGGGCTAAGTATTACCGTCATATCTTTGGTCAGTTTTGTCTCATTTTCTGCAGAAATCGGTTGTTCCCGTAGATCCACCCCGCAAATGTACCCTTGAATGCCCCCAATAGTGTATCCTGCTGTCCTAGCTTCTTCTTCGATTTTTTGGGCAACAGTGCTTACCTTGTTCCCAGGTATTAGGAGCTTAGCCGCTGCGCTTATCCACCCGGCCACTGCCTCATGCATCGCTACCGCCGTTTGGTTTTCTTTCCCTACACATAAAGTGCGCAGCATTTGAACCCAATATCCATTATATCGAGGTGTGATAGCTGCTGCTATGCAGTCACCATACTTTACTGCCTTTTGAGAATTCGCAGCACTATGCAACAGGCCCATGCCGTTTGCATCGTTCAAAAAACCGCAGTTTAGAGTTGTAAGGGTTTCCTCTGCACCTTGCTTTTTCATGGCATAGTCCAACTCAGACACCAGTTTGCTTTCGGTTACATTATTCTGCACCGCTGCACATAGAGCTTCATATCCGCTTAGTGCCAACTCAGCACATTTCTCAACCAATCGACATTCTTCACTACTGCGTTTCTTGCGGATTTCATAAAGATCCATCGTACAATCCACCCATTCAAGCTCTGGATATGCACTATGAATACAATCAAACCATGAAGCGGGAAGTGTTTCCGGGCAATAGCCAATTCGGCCATTGGTAATACCTCTACTACCTAAAATATCTACCAACCCCTCGGCCAATCTATCTCCTACCATCCTCACATCCCAAAAGCCTCTCTCATTCAATGCCTTCAAATGTGTTAGGCTACCGCAACATACCGTTGGGGTTTCATCGGCAACTATCACTAACGCTTGTCTATGGTAATAGACCCTGTTATCTACAAAGTATCTATAAAATCCGTACTCGTTAGTCGCCACAGATCCGTTACCTACAACCAAAATTGAATTTAGGTTCAACCTTTTCATTAGATTGTTCGCTTTTAGTAACCTGTTTTTTCGTTCCTCGCATGTAATCAAGATTCTATTCCTCCATAAATTTAAATTACAAATGGAAAGATGTATGGATTTTTCCTAATTTATCTGTTATATTGGTAATGAAATATTTAGGGGAAAATTCTAGACTATCAGTCTAGAATTTAGTTTAGCATCTATATATGTGGCTTGCAAGATGCATTTATGCCAATCTTTAGACAAAAAAATTGGCAGGAATAACAAAAAGCAATCAAACGAGAGGAGAATTATCTTGAAAGTATCCGAAAAGCAATCTATTCGTCGTCGAGAAATCGCTGAAACTATCCGAGACATTCTTACAGAAGGAGGTCTGGAGGAACTAACTGTCGATGATATCTGCAGAGCAAATGGCATATCAAAAGGCACTTTCTACCACTATTTCACAAGTAAGGAACAGCTTTTGGACGAGCTTTCCTGCTACCCAATTGACGATTTTTTTGAGAGTCAGGCAGAGTACTTTATGTCCTGCTCTTCTTTCGTAGATGCTATTGAACAATATGCCAAAACCTATGCCCTATATATTTCCACCACAGGACCATTAACTTGTAAAACAGTCATTCTCTCCATGGGAAGTGACCACAACAGCAAGTTTGTAAGTGAGAGCCGTTCTGTTAACCGCATTCTATGGGATATTATCGTTAAGTTTCAAAAAAATGGTGAGGTTTCCACCCGCTTCTCGGTACGAGAAATGGCAGATATGTTGCTAATCACCTGCCGCGGGTATATTCTATATTGTTTTGCAACAAATAACTTTACTGACCTGGAAAACAGAATGGCCAGTCATCTTTCCATTTTGGCTTCAGGATTTTGCTGCAATAACGAGTAATATAGGTATGGGACGGTTGCAATTATTTGCAGCCGTCCCTTCATTATATAAAAAAGCAGATTTCTGCATGAGGTTCAAATGCCTCAATGCAGAAATCTGCGGGTGTTACAGCACCTAGGCGCTGCGAGCTTTTCATCGGACATATTGTTGCCCTTTTGGGAGGTTGCTGTTCAAATTCCTTTGTTGAAGGTTTTTATTTGCTCTTACACCACCTGCAAAAGGTAAAATTTCAGATAGTTGGTCTCCGGAACCTCCGGCAAAATGGGATGATCCGGGGCCTGCTGCCGTGCCTCGATTTGCCGCAGTGTCACACCGGCATCCAGCGCTGCTTCCCGCAGCATCTTACGGAACATCTCATCGGTCATAAAGTGGGAGCAGGAACAGGTCGCCAGATATCCGCCGCGGGGCAGCAGCCGCATCGCCTTCCTATTGATCTCCTTATAGCCGTGATAGGCGTTTTTGGCGGTCGCGCGGCTCTTGGTAAAGGCAGGCGGGTCCAGAATAATATAGTCATAGTCGCACTTTTTCTCTTTGGCCATCTCGGTCAGCAGGTCAAAAACATCGGCGCACTTATAGTCCAGATTGGTCAGTCCATTGCGCTTTCCGTTTTCGGCGGCCAACTCCAGTGCAAAGGCCGAAACATCCACAGCGGTCACATGCTCCGCCCCGGCTGCGGCCGCATTGAGGGCAAAAGCCCCGGTATGGGTAAAGCAGTCCAATACCCGCCGTCCGCGCGCCAGTTTGGCCGCCGCCTGCCGGTTGTACTTTTGGTCCAGAAAAAAACCGGTCTTTTGCCCCTCGATGTAGTCCACATCATATTTTATCCCGTTTTCGGTAATGGTCACATGCCCGCTCAGGTCGGTTCTCAGCCCCTCCATCTGGTAAAAGCCCTTTCCCTGCTCCAGTCCTTCCAGCGTTCTTATGGCCACATCATTTCGCTCGTAGATCGCATCAATCTGCTCGTCGTCCTCCCGCAGCAGCTCCACCAGCGCCCGGTACACCCAGTCTTTGCGGCGCTCCATACCCAGGGAAAGCACCTGCGTCACCAATATGTTTTCAAAGCGATCCACCGTCAGCCCCGGGAACTGATCCGCCTCGCCAAAAATAAGGCGGCAGCAGCGGTAATCCACCGGGCCCATCACCGTTTTACGGTAATTCAGCGCATAGCACACCCTCCGCCGGAAAAACGCCTCATCAAAGGTGTCATTGGCATTGCGGCTGATGATCCGCACCCTGATTTTGGAGTGATCATTCACCCAGCCGGTGCCCAGGTACCGCCCTTTATTACTCACCACATCCACCATGTCGCCGTTTTGATAGACGCCCTCTACGGCCGTCACTTCCTCGCCGTACACCCACGGATGACCGGCCTTCAGGCTGCGCTCGGCCTTCGGTGTCACAGTAAAAACCGGGTAATCTCTTGCTGTCATAGTATCTCTCCCATCCGGCTGAAATCTCCCTATATCATAGCCTTTTTGCCGCCAAAAAGCAACACTTGCCGTTCCCCGGCAAATGGGCTATACTCATACCGTACGGCGGCAGCCATAAGGGCCGCCTGACTGCGTCGCTCCCTTGACAGGCATCAGCCCGCCTTGCGTCGGGCATCAGCCTGCCGGCGGCGCTCCTTGTCACACTACCCTTCTGCCCGCCGCCTGCTCCCTGCCCCTGTCCCACTAACATCATGCCCAAGGAGGTCCCCATGAAAACTGCCATCTGTTATTATTCCCGCCACCACGGCAATACCCTCAAGGTCCTGGAAGCCATGGCTGAAGCCGCCGAGATCGATCTCATCGATGTCACCAGCCGCATGGCCGCCCGCCTGCCGCAGTATGACCGCATCGGCTTCGCCTCCGGCATCTATTACTCCAAATTCCACGATACCGTGGTCCATTACGCCGCCCAGTACCTGCCCGAGGGCAAAGAAACCTTTTTCGTCTGTACCCACGGCTCCACCGCCTGCCCCGAAAAGTATTATGCCGCCATCACCGAAGCAGTAAAGGCCAAAAAATGCTCCATTCTTGGCACCTTCTCCTGCCGCGGTTATGATACCTTTGGCCCGTTTAAGCTCATCGGCGGCATGGCCAAGGGCCACCCGGATGCGGATGACCTGCAAAGGGCACGCGCCTTTATCCAGGCCCTGTAAAAGCCGAAAAACACCGGCAGCTCGCTCCTTTGTCCCGCGGAGCTCGCTGCCGGCCTTTTCTTTTTTTATACGGCTTATACCGCGTACTGACTGGTGTACAGCCGGTAGTAGAAGCCCTGCTTCTCCAGCAGGCCCTCATGGGTGCCGGTCTCCACAATCTGTCCGTCATTGATGACCAGGATCAGATCGGCATCCACTATGGTGGAGAGCCGATGCGCGATAACAAAGCAGGTGCGTCCCCGCATCAGCTTATCCATCGCCTTTTGCAGCAATATCTCGGTGCGGGTATCCACATTGGAGGTCGCCTCATCCAGGATAAGCAGCCGCCGGTTGGCCAGCAGCGCCCGCGCGATGGTCAGGAGCTGCTTCTGCCCGCCGGAAATATTGATGGAATCCTCGCTCACCACAGTGTCGTAGCCCTGCGGCAGCGTGCGGATAAAATGATCGCAGTAGGCCTCATCGCAGGCGGTGACGATCTCCTCGCGGGTCGCCTCCGGCTTGCCGTAGGCCACATTATCGGCCACAGTCCCGCCAAACAGCCAGGTATCCTGCAGCACCATGCCAAAGAGCCCCCGCACATCCTCACGGCTCACAGCGGCTATATCATGGCCGTCTATCGTGATCTTCCCGCTTTGGATATCATAGAACCGCATCAGCAGGTTCACCAGCGTGGTCTTGCCCGCGCCGGTGGGCCCTACAATGGCCACCTTCTGCCCATGCTTTACCTTCACAGTGAAGTCCCGAATCAGCGGCGTTTCTGGATCGTAGCTGAAATTCACATTTTCAAAATCCACATCGCCCTTTATTTCCTCCGGCAGGTGCCCCTCGATGGGCTCCTCCTCCGGGGCGTCCTGCATCTCATACACCCGTCGGGCGGCGGCGCAGATGCGCTGGATAGACCCCAGCACCTCGGCGATCTGCTCCAGCGGCGCGGAAAACTGCCGGGAGTACAGCAGCACCGTTACCACGGCACCCACACCCAGGGCTCCCTGTACTGTTAGGTAGCCGCCGATGAGAGCGACCAGAATATACGCCAATGCATTGGCAGCGGTAATGCACGGTGTGATCAGTCCCTGCAGAAAGATTGCCTTTGCCTCGGCATCCTTCTGCCGCTTGTTCGCCGCGGCGTGCGCCGCAATGGTGGTCTCCTCGTAGTTATATGCCTTCGTGGTCTGGTAGCTGGCGTAGCTTTCCTCCACCACCGAGTACATCTTGCCGCTCTCCTCAAACATGCGGTGGAAATAGGTGCCGCAGGCGGCGGAGATGCGGGAGGAAATGATGATGGAAAGCGGCATCAGCAGCAGGACCGCCAGTCCCATCCGCCAGTTTTCCCGCAGCATCATCACAGCGATGACCACGATCTGCATAAAGCCCATTACTGTCACATCCACAATGTTGTGGATACTGCCGCCCATATTGGAAACATCCTCTTGAATACGGTCAATGATCTGTCCTGCCGGGGTCTTATCAATAAAGCTGATGGGCAGCCGGGATAGTTTATCCGAAAGCTTGATGCGCAGTGTGCAGGTATAGTACTTACTCACCACATTGTTCATCAGGACCATCTTTCCGGTGTCCACGATACTCTTCAGCAGGTACACCCCCGCCAGTGCTCCGCAGATCGGCAGCAGCGCTTCGGTCAGACCGGCTTTGGGCCGTTCTCCGGCCCATGCATCGTACAGCAGCTGGATGCCCTGACCCAGGAGCTTCGGGGCGATGACGGTACACGCCACCACTATACCACCCAGCAGGGCGCCCAGCAGCAGCCAGCCGTAAATGGGCCGGGCGTCCCGCACCAGTCGGCGGAATACCTCCCAGGTGCTCATTTTTACTTCCTCAGTCGGTTTCTTTTTGCGGTTCATCGGCGCTCACCTCCCGTCTGGGAAAGATAAATCTCCCGGTATACCTTGCAGCGCTCCAGCAGCTCCCGGTGGGTGCCACTATCCACCAGCCGCCCGCCGTCCATTACAAAGATCTGGTCGCTGCTCATGGCGCTGGTCACTCGCTGCGTCACCACGATCTGAGTCCTCCCGGCCGCCTTTTCGGCCAGCGCCCGCCGCAGGTTCGCCTCGGTCATAAAGTCCAGCGCCGAAAAGCTGTCGTCAAAGAGATAGATCGGCGCGTTTTTCAGCACAGCCCGGGCAATACTCACCCGCTGCTTCTGCCCGCCGGAAAGGTTCTTGCCGGCCTGCTCCAGCCGGTGGTCAAGCCCCTCCGGCTGCGCTTTGATGTAATCCGCCATCTGGGCCACCGCCGCGGCTTCCATCAGTTCCTCCTCGGAAGCGCCGAGGCGCCCCATGGCGATATTTTCCCGGATGGTGCCGCTGTAAATGCCGGCGCGCTGCAATACACAGCTGATATTGTGCCGGATGGTACGGCGGCTTAGGGTGGCGGCATCACGCCCGTCAAAGTAGATCTTCCCCTCGGTGGGCAGCCGGAAGGCCATCAGCAGCTGCACCAGCGTGGATTTACCGCTGCCGGTCCCGCCGATGATAGCTACCTTCTGTCCCGCGGCGATATGCAGCGAAATATCTCTTACCGCCGCGGCGTCAGCACCCTCATACCGAAAGGTCACATTCTCCATGCGGATGTCCCCGGCAAAGGTGATATTGTCATCCTCCTCGGCGGTCTCGGTCATCATGTTGGCGTCCATCACTTCACCGATGCGGCCCGCGGCCACCTTGGCATGGGGGTACATCACCAGGGCAAAGGCCGCCATAACGATACCGTTCATTACCAGGGCCACATACTGCACCATGGCAAAGATATCGCCGCCGGAAGCGGCGGAAATCCCGCTTTGCATCCGGCTGCCGCCAAAGTACAGGATCGCGACCGCCACCAGGTTCATCAAGGCGATGGCAATGGGCGCCACCAAGCCCATCTTTGTATTCGCTTCAATGATATGCTCGGCCATCACACGGGTGGCCTCGGCTATGCGGCCCTGTTCCTGCTCCTCCCTGTTAAAGGCCCGGATAACGCGGATGCCGTGCAGCCGCTCCCGCACCAGGTCGTTCTGCTTATCGCAGAACTGGTCGCTGATCTTCCACAGCGGCTCCACCCTGCGGCCAATAGCCAGCACCAGCAGCGTAATGATGGGCATAGCCACCAGGATAATGAGCGCCAGCGTGCTGTCCTTGGAAAAGGCCAGCACCACCCCGCCGAAAAACAGCACCGGAATGGTGATGATGTTGCTGGAAAGCATATCGGCCACCCAGGCCAGCGTCCCCACATCGTGGGTGGAACGGGTAAGCAGCGCCGAGGTGCCGATGCGGCTGACCTCTTCAAAGGTCAGGGCATTCACCCGGCCAAAAACCGCCGCGCGCAGGTCGGCGCAAAAGCCGGAAACAACTTGGGTGCGGCACCAGGTACCGGCCGCCACCGCCCCCAGCGAGAGCAGCGTGACCAGCAGCATTCTGCCGCAACAGCGCAGGATATAGTCCCAATCGGAGGTGTAGATGCCGCCGTCCAGGATATCACTCATGATGGTGGGCAGCAGCAGCGAACAGACGCTGGAAACGGCAATCAGCAGCATGCCCAGCAGCATTTTCCCTCGGTAGGGCTTAAGATATGGCAAAATTCGTTTCATAATTTCTCCGTCAGTTTATGGGTTCCGCTCTCTCCCCCGATCTTGAAAAAAGGCGCAAAAAGGCCGGGAGCAACAGAAACTCCCGGCGAGCGTAATAGCACCTTGGTTCAGGCGGACTTACAGAGAGAGCTGCTGTGCAGGTATTCGGTTGATTCCAGTGCGGAACTTATTCATCTTGTTGTTGTGCAAAAAGTACATTTCAGCAGCTCCTTTCTTTCATATTTGGCATCGAAAAGAGTATAGCATACCGAAGGTTCGATTGCAAGCACTTTTTCCCGTCCCTGCATTCCGGCGGCACGCCTTCGCTTTGTCTCGGGGCGCCGTTTGTGCCAAACCGGTCACCCCTCGCCCGCTCCGTCGCGCCGCCTGCCTTGTCTTTCATTCCACCAGGTACCCCACGCCAAAGCGGGTGCGGATAAACTCGGAAAGCCCAGCAGCCTCCAGCTTTTTGCGCAGGCGGTTCACATTCACGGTCAGTGTGTTTTCGTCCACAAAGCTGTCGGTCTCCCACAGCCGCTGCATCAGCAGCTCGCGGCTCACTACCTGGCCCTTGCGTTCCATCAGGCACAGCAGGATGCGGTATTCATTTTTGGTTAGGTCGATGGCATTTCCCTCATACTGCAGGGTCTGGTCGGCAGTATTCAGCACCGCTCCCCGGCACTCCGGCGCCGGCAGGGCAGTCTCCAGCCGATAGCTGCGCCGCAGCATGGCCTGCACCTTGGCCACCAGCACACTGCCGTCAAAGGGCTTGGCGATGAAATCATCGCCGCCCATGTTCATCGCCATCACGATGTTCATGTTGTCAGCCGCCGAGGAGATGAAAATGATGGGCGCCGCAGTCCTCTGCCGCAGCTGGCCGCACCAATAGTAGCCGTCGTAGCTGGGCAGCTTGATATCCAGTAGGATGAGATGAGGCTGATAGGTCTCGAACTCCCCGGTGATGTTGCGGAAATCCTGCACCTGCCGCGCCTCCATCCCCCATTGCTCCAGCAGGCTCTGGATGCCCTCGGCAATGCCGCGGTCGTCCTCCACAATGAGTATTTTGAACATTTGGCCCCTCCTCGCTATGCGGTAAATCTCTCCTCCCAGTATCGCACATTCCGGCTAAAAAATCCACCCGAAGATGTTTAAGATTTCTTGATTTTTATGGTCACAAGCGGCATTCCGGGACGCTGCCCGCAGTCGACTGCCCGACGAAATCAGCATAACGCTGTCCCGACGCAAACGCCAGCAACAGCTGGTTGAGTGGGTCAGATTCAACCACCAATTGAGCCCCACAACCACAGCGTCACCAAAAAAGCCCTCTCCGGCCGGACAGGGCTCTACTTTGCGGCAATTGGCCTAATTTACAAGAGCATTCCATATCCAACAAATTCAGACTTCCAGCTCGTCCTCCATCGGAGGCAGCTGCTCCTCCGGGAACAGGGCGGCAGACTGCTCCTCCGGCAAACTGGCCACCCCCCGCAGCTTCCGCTGGATCTGCCGAGTCCTGACGCCAACCAGTTTATCCAGCTCGCTGCTGGCCTGCTCCAGCCGGGTTTGGGTCATGGTCAGGGCATCAGCAAATTTATCAAACTCGGTCTTAACGGCGCCCAGGATATTCCAAACTTCCCCGCTGCGCCGCTGGATGGCAATGGTCCGGAAGCTCATTTGCAGAGAATTGAGCAGAGCTGCCATAGTGCTGGGCCCCGCAATATTGACCCGGTACTCCCGCTGCAAAACCTCCACCATACCCCGGCTGACCACCTCGGCATACAGCCCCTCAAATGGCAAAAACAGGATGCCGAATTCGGTGGTCTCGGGCGGGCAAAGGTACTTTTCGCGGATATCCTTGGCTTCCATCCGGACGGTAAGCAGCAGCTGCCGCACCGCCGCTTGAATCGCCGCCTGGTCACCGGAATCATAGGCGTCCCGGAGGGCAGCGTAGCTATCCCCGGGGAATTTGGCATCGATGGGAAGCCAAATAAAGCTGCCATCCTCCGCAGGAAGTTTGACAGCGTATTCCACCACATTGCGGCTGCCGGGAACCGTTGCCACATTTTTGCCGTACTGCTCCGGAGTGAGAATGTCCTCCAGGATAGCGCCAAGCTGCACTTCCCCCAGAATTCCACGAGTTTTCACATTGCTGAGGACCTTTTTGAGGTCGCCGACGCCCTGGGCCAGCGACTGCATTTCACCCAGGCCGCGGTAGACCTGCTCCAGGCGCTCATTGACCAGGCGGAAGGATTCGGTCATGCGGTCATTGAGGGCCTTTTGCAGCTTTTCATCAACGGTTAGACGCATTTCGTCCAATTTGGCATTGTTATCCTGGCGAATGATGGAGAGCTGGCGTTCCATGGAAGCACGCACATCCTCCAGCGCGCGCGTGGACTGCTGGGAGAATGTGGATAGTCTGTTTTCGAACTGGGTGAGCTGCTCCAGCAGGGCCCGGCTTTCGCTTTGCGACTGGGACTGCTGGGACTGCATGAGGTACTTGCCGAGGGTGAGGATATCGGCCTGCACCGAACGCTCCAGATCGCTTTGCAAGCGCTGGAGTTGGGTGGAAATATCATTTTGGCAGGACTTTTTGACCTGCGTAAGCAGGTAGATGAGCAGAGCAAGGATGAGGACGGCCGCCCCCAACAGCACCCAGCCCATGGTTTGCTGATCCATAGGTTTTCTCTCCTGAATTTGGCCAAATGCGAACTGTTGTTCTTCTACGATTCCCATTGTAGCACAAATGTTCGATGATGTAAAGGGGCGAACAAAAGTTTGTAGGAGTGAACGAAAATTCTAACAATTTGGGGGCTTGACAATGGGCATGGTGCATAGAAAAAGCCCCCCGGTGGGGGGCTTTTCTTGAGAAAGATCTTAATCCTTGCGGAGAATGATGGCGGAGCCGGCGAGCGCGATGGCCGCGGCGGCGACGGCGACAGCAACGAGGTCATTGGCGCCGGTGGTGGGGTTCTTCTGGTCATCGGTCTTGGGGGTCTCCTGGGTAGGGCTGATGATGACGATTTGAGAGGGGCCTTCCTCCTGGACATGGGTGATGTTGCCCTTGGCGTCAGCAGTTACCTTGCCGGTAATGGGAGTAGGTTCATCTGTAATACCACTATTTCTTACTTTGGTGGTACCGTTGGGAGTGATAGTGGCAGTAAAATCATTTGAGGTTTCACCATCACGATAGTCACCCAACAGGATATCACCATTATTGCCGACAGTGCCAGTAAAGGTATTGTTTTCAATGGTTGCATCCAGAGAGCCATTGCCGCTGTTAACGAAGCGGACCGGGGCTGCAAATGCACTCCACTCACCCGCATCACCGCAGTTGGTGAAGGTGCTGTTCTTCACGGTGACAGTCTGTATGCCATTTGCTTTGTGATTGAAGTTTACGGGAACTTGGCCACCCTTGAATGTGCAGTTATCAATGACAACCGTACCGTCCGCATTAGAGTAGAGGGCAGTTGCCTTGGTGAGAAAGTTGCAGCCTGTTACGGTGATGTTATTGACACCGGCAGTACCGCTGATGTATACACGCTGCAAATTAACGGGGGCTTTTCCATCGCAATTGGTGAGATTGATATTCACTGTATGGTTTGTATGCCGCTCGCCCCAAACGCCGAGATTATAAAGGTTGGAGGCAGTGATGGTGATATCCTTTTCGAGATAAACACCATTATTTTCGTCCTGTACACCAGTAGCGCGGTTAAACTGATAGGTGTCAACTTCGAGATCGCATTCGCCACCGGAAATATAAGCGCCGTTGCCAATAATGGTAATATTATCCGCAACATGGCCGTGGGTCAAAGAACCAACATCGGAATCAGGGCGGCAGGTGATGGTGATATCACCATTATTAGCCATATAAGCGGCCTTCAAAGCTTCGGCCAGAGTGGCGGTTTGAGCAGACTTATTGCCCGCCTGCCAATAAACATTTTTGCCGTCTTCCCATTTGATTTCATCAGCCATGGAAACGACCGGCAGCATGACGGCCAGCAGGAGGAGGGCCAGCGCCAGGCTAAGGAGCTTTTTCATAAGACATTACCTCTTTCTTTTTGGGGTTTCCCCTCTTTATTTCCGGCAGGTGAATCACGCCAGCGAGTAAATGAATCATGTTTGCCCGCAAACATGAAATCCCCCATATGGGGGATGCCGGTAATGTTATTTTAGCAATTCAAGCGAATAAAGTCAAGAAAACAGTGGAAGTTTTTTCATCTTTGTAGGAGTTGCCAAAAGCGAAGAGGGAAATTTATGCAAAAAAGCAGAGGCCCGGTGAGGGACCCCTGCTGGGAAAATCATTCCTCCCGCTTTTTGCGGGTGGCACGGACGATATTGAGGGCAATGATACCCGCCACGCAGGCGCCGAGGAACATGGGCATGATCATGGCGCTGTATTTTTCATCGGCGGTCAGGACCTCGGCCCACTTGCTGTCGATGTAAAGGGAAAGCTCCGGGCCGATATAGGTGTAGTAGCCGCAGTGGGCCAGGGACTCCTCATCGGGGTAGGCGGTGGGGTCGGATTTTGTCTCCTCATCCAGCAGCTCGTATACCTTCGTATTGGGGGTGGAATAGCCGATGGCCTCGGTATTGGCAAGGCCGACCTCCGGCTCCAGCATAAAGTTGATATACATTTCCGCCAGCTCCCGCTTCTGGCTCTCCTTGGGGATGCACAGGCAATCGGTGAAAAGATTGCTGCCCTCCATGGGAATGGAGAAGGCAAGGTCGGGGTTGTCCGCTATCATGGTGACGGCATCGCCGTTATAATAGGGCGCCATGGCCGCTTCCCCGCCGATCATTTTATCGAATACCTCATCGGCGACATAGGCCTGAATGACCTTTTTCTGCTCCTTCAGCAGCACCACGGCCTTATCCACCTGCTCGGTGCTTTCGGCATTAATGGGCAGCCCCAAATAGGCAAAGGTGATGCCGAAGGCGTCCTTGGAGTTATTGATCATCAGGATATTATCCATATAGGCTTCGCTCCACAGGGCGCCCCAGCTAGCCACCACCGCTTCGTCCTCTACCATTTTGGTATTGTAGATGAGCCCCAGTACGCCCCAGGTATAGGGCACCGAATACTCATTGGTGGGGTCGTAGGACTGGTAAAGGTACTTTTCATCGATGTTTTTCAGGTTGGGGATATTGGACATATCCGGCTTTTGCAGCATCCCCTCGGCGATCATACGGGATATCATGTAGTCGGAGGGAACGACGATATCATAGACGGCGCCGCCGGTTTTCAGCTTGGCGTACATCGATTCATTGGTATCGTAATTGGAATAGATGACCCGGATGCCGGTGACCTCCTCAAAGGCCTTGTTGACATCCAGCCCGCCATCGGCACCGTCGGAGATATACTCGCCGCAATTGTAGACACTGATGGAATAGCCCTTATCCCTGTAGCGGCCGTAGTACTCCATATCTAGAGCTGAGGTATCAATGCCGGTTTCCGCTGCCAAAGCGGTAACGGGAAGCAGAAGGACAACCATCATCAGCGCCAAAAGGAGGGAAAGGATACGCTTTTTCATGCCGCAGGTTCCTCCTTTCGCATCATCTGCTTTTCCTTGCGGGCAGAGTAATAGTTGCTGAGAAGCAGCAGCGCCAGCACCACCACAAAAATGATGGCGGTAAGGGCATTGATCTCCGGGCTGACACGCTTGCGGACCATCGAGAAAATGGTAACGGGAAGCGTCTGTGAGGAGGCGCTGGACACAAAGTAGCTGATGACGAAGTCATCCAGCGAATAGGTGAACGCCATGAGGAAGCCGGATACCATGCCGGGCATGATCTCCGGGATGACGACCTTATAGAAAGCCAGCTTGGGGCTGCAGCCCAGATCCTGCGCAGCCTCGAAGGTGAAGCGATCCATCTGACGGAGCTTCGGGAGGACATTGAGGATGACATAGGGCGTGCAGAAGGTGACATGCGCGATGATGAGCGTCACGAAGCCGAGCTGCATTTCCGGCAGCTGAAGGAACGAAAGTGCGGTGCCGCCGATCCAGTTATTGAACTTCTGGATGCCATTGCCGAAGGAAACGAACAAAAGCAGCATGGAAACACCGGTAACGATCTCAGGATTGAGAATGGGCAGATAGGTGATGTTCATCACCAGTGATTTGAACCACTTACGGCGCATGGCATAGATGCCGACCGCCGCCATGGTGCCCAGCACCAGCGCGATGACAGACGCCGCCAGCGCGATGATCAAGGTATTGCGCAGCGAGGAGAGGATCAGCTCATTGTGGAATAGCTCCTTATACCAATGGAAGGAGAAGCCGGTCCAGCTGGCGCGGGATTTGGATTCATTGAAGCTGAACGCAATGAGCACGATGATGGGCAGATACAGGAAGATGAATACCAGACGGGTATAAAGCTTGGCATACCATTTCATATGAGCATCCCTCCTCTGTCATCATTGTCCTCAAACTGGTTCATGAGGCTCATAACAAGCAGGATGAATACCATCAATACCAGCGAGATGGCGGAGCCGAGATTGGGATTGTAGGCATTGCCGAGGAACTGGGTCTCGATGAGGTCACCGACCATCATATTGGAGCCGCCGCCCAGCATACGGGAAATGATGAAGGTGGAAACAGACGGCACAAATACCATGGTGATGCCGGTGGTGATACCGGGCACCGAAAGGGGCAGCACCACACGGGTAAAGGTATTCCACGGGTTGGCGCCGAGGTCCCCGGCAGCTTCCAGCGTGTAGGGTTCGATCTTGGTCATGATGGAATAGAGCGGAATGACCATAAAGGGCAGGTAATTATACACCATGCCCAGCACCACGGCACCCTGGGTGTAGATCATCTTGAAGGGGCCGATGCCGAAGAACTCCAGGATGCTATTGATGACGCCGTTATTTTCCAGCAGGGTCATCCAGGCGTAGGTGCGCAGCAGGAAGTTGGTCCACATCGGCAGCATGACCAGCATAACCAGCGTGCGCTGATTATTGGCATTGTAGCGGCTCATGATAAAGCCGAGAGGATAGGCGATGACAAGGCAGATGGCAGTGGCCACCAGCGAAAGCCAGATGGAACGGACAAACACCGCGGTGTAATCCGAGACCTTGGCGACATTGGCGAAGGTGAACTGGCCATCACTGGTGGAAAGGCCGAACACCGCCACCAGAATGAGCGGTACGACGACAAAAATCACCGACCAAACAATATAGGGGACGGAAGAAAAGCGAAATTTCATGGCTTTATTCCTCCGTGCGCTTCATGATATGAATATCCATAGGCGCGACATCCATGCCGATGAGGGTACCGGGCTCCACATACTGGGTGGTGTGGATCTTCCATTTATATCCCATGGCGTCTACCATGATCTCGTAGTGGACGCCCTTGAAGATGATGGATTCCACAATGCCGGAAATTTTGCCCTTATCGGCGGGAACGATCTTGAAGTCCTCCGGACGGACAACGACCTGTACCCGCTCCTTGGGCTCGAAGCCCTTATCGACACAGTCGAAATAGTCATTCGCAAATTCCACGAGGAAGTCCTTATGCATGATGCCATCGATGATATTGCTTTCACCGATGAAATCGGCCACGAAGGCATTGCAGGGCTCATTGTAGATATCCTGCGGGGTACCAATCTGAAGGATGTTGCCATCCCGCATGACGACGACGCGGTCGGACATGGTGAGCGCTTCTTCCTGATCGTGGGTGACATAGATGAAGGTGATCTCCAATGCCTGCTGGATGCGCTTTAGCTCGATCTGCATTTCCTTGCGGAGCTTAAGATCCAAAGCGCCGAGGGGTTCATCCAAAAGCAGGACCTTGGGACGATTGACCAGCGCGCGGGCGATGGCCACACGCTGCTGCTGACCGCCGGAAAGCTGATTGATGTGGCGTCTGTCATATCCCGAAAGGCCGACCAGCTTGAGCATTTCCTTGACGCTCTGGCGGCGTTCCTTTTCCGGCACCTTGGCGATCTTCAGGCCGAATTCGACATTTTCGTACACATTGAGGTGCGGGAACAGCGCATACCGCTGGAATACCGTATTCACCTCACGCTTGTAGGGGGGCAGGTCATTGATGCGGACACCACCAAAAAAAACATCACCCTCCTTGGGTTGGATAAATCCGCCGATGATGCGCAAGGTAGTTGTCTTGCCACAACCGGACGGCCCAAGAAAAGTAATGAATTCCTTGTCCATGATGTCAAGGTCGATCCCCTTGAGGACCGGCTCGTCATCAAAATCGACTCTGATGCCGCGCAGGCTGATCAAAGCATTTTTGTTCATTTCAACATCCTCCTTTTGCGGTAAATCTGCAGGCCCTCACACCTGCCGCAGCCGCTATTGCACCGTCCCCGCAAAAGGTTTTTAGGATACCCCGAAGATTGGGGTTCTTTCAGATGGGCATATACGAGCCGCCTTTTTATTGAATTGAATGGTCAAAATGACAGATATCAATATATCATATTTTGTCGTAATGTCAATGCTAAATTTCAAGATTTATTAGAGTTTTTCAGAAAATTTCTGCGTCTTTTGGGCAGAGCTTATGATGAACTTTGAAATACTCCTGATTTCTCCGTTTTTCTCTAAATATCTTAAATTCATGTTTTGGGGGATTTTTCTCCCCGCAGCAGCGAAAAAAGCCAGGAAAGCTCCTCCCGCCGCAGTGCCCCGCAAAGCAGCAGCGCCGCCCCGTAGCAGGCCAGGTAGAGGAACACCAGCAACAGGAGAATAAGCGGCTGCCCGGTCCGGGACAACAGCCTACCAAAGATCAGGCGCAGCAGCCACCAGCCCCCAACTGCCGCGGCCGCCGTAAGCAGCCAGCAGAGCGGCTGGAGCCGGAACACCGTGACCCGGGTAAGCCGCGCGGCACTGAGGGCGAAATTGAGGAGCTCGGTGGCGGAGATGGAGAAAAGATAGCCGGCCACCCCATACCGGGGCAGCAGTAGCCAAACGAGCAGCAGACCGGTGGCGGCATCGATGATATTGTACCGCATATTGGCGCGGTACTCCCCTACCCCCTTCAGCATGCCATCCACGAGGGTATCCATATACATGATAGGCACCAGCGGCGCCAAAAGGCGTATGTACTGCCCGGCGGCGGGCTCGGAATAGATGAGCTCGCCCAGGGGATGGGCGAAGAAAAAGCAGGCCCCAGCGACGGCCATCGAAAAGAAAAGCCCCAACCGGTAAAGGCGCTCCAGCATGTAGCCAAGACCCCGCAGCTGGCCCTGTACCTGGGCTTCGGTCAGCTCGGGAACGATGAGATCCGCAATGACGGCGATGAGCGCTGCCGGGAACAGCAAAATGGGCAGGGACATGCCTTGGATCACGCCATAGGCGGCCAGCGCCGCCTGAGCCCCGCCGCCAAAAAGGCGAAGCCCCCGCGGGACAAGCAGGTGCTGGGCGGTACTGAGCGCCGACCGGGCGTAGCTGCTGAGGGAAAGCGGCACCGTAATACGCAAAAGAGACGGTAGCATGGAGGTGCGGCAGCGCCCCTTCCGGCGAGGGAGGGAGGCAAGCAGCAAAAGCAGCAGCGCCAGGAAGGAAAAGACCTCCGAGGCGAGCATACCGAGAGTAAGGGCGCCGCAGGCGTACTCCAGGCCGTAGCCGCCCAGCCGCAGCAGCGCCAAAACGGTGCAGCCGATGCGGATGAACTGCTCCGAAAGCTGAACGAGGGACATTTTGACCGACTGGTGCATGGCAATGAAGTAGCCGCCCATGGCACCGGACGCAGCAACAAAGGGCAGGGCGAATGCCAGCACCCGCAGGGAGAGGATAATGCGGTCATCCCCAACCCAGGCGGCCGCCGCAGGCGCCAGATAATAGAGCAGCAGTAAGGCAGCCATGCCGAAAAAAGCGGCATATCCCATGGCGCAGCCGGTGGCCCGGCGGATGGCGGCGTCATCGCCGCGACCGGTCTGCTGGGCAATGAGCCGGGTGGCGGCCAGCCGCACACCGGAGACCGCCACGGTAGTGGCAAGGGTATAGACCGACATCACCAGCTGAAAAAGCCCAATGCCCGCGGCACCGATCCTGCCGGCGACATAGACCTGGAACACCAGGGCGATGGTGCGCATCAGCAGGCTGGTAGCAGTCATGGCGGAGGTATGCAAAAGGAGCTGTTTGGCACGGCGCATATGCGGCTCTCCCCTCCCATTTTGCGGTATCTCCTTTTATCTTATGGGTGGATGGCGGGAAATAGACGGGCGAGGCGCAGAAGGAAGGTGCGGCCGCAGGCCGTTTCGCCCCTTGGGGCGAAACACACGGGCAAAGCCTGTGGCGGCGGTGCGGAGCGCCGCCGGGCCTGCGGCTGCATCCAGTAAATGGCATAAATTCGGCCCAGGAAAAGGCGGTGGCAGCTACTTTGGCGCGCGAAGAGTGAAGCGATGGTGCAGCAACCCCAGCAGGGCCAGTGCACCCAGTGCTCCGCAAATAGGGTAAACAGTGCCGATGAGCTTCCCGAAGCCGAAAAGGCTGCACAGCCATGCGGGGATAGCCAACAGAAGGACAAAGCTGAAGCGGCGGTTCGCCATGGTGGAAAAGCGAACCATGCAGTAATGGCGGAGAGCAACGGCGCAGGAAAGCGCGGTACCGAGCATGGCACAGAGCAGCAGCACCCCATAGAGGTAGTACCAGCCCCCGCCCAGCGCGCCGGCAGCGGCCAGCATGGGCAGCGGCGCCTCTACCACGGTGGGAAGCGTCTCCATGGTGAGGAATATGCCCAGCGCGATGGAAATGAGAATAATGCAGCCAAGCAGTACTCCCCACCAAACTGTGCGGCGGGAGCGCAACTCTTTCCCGACGGGGGCCAAAATACCGATGGAGGAAAAAAGATTATAACTGACAAAAGAGCAGGCGGCAATAGCCCAGTGGGAAAGCAGTGGGCTGACGGATGGGACTGCAGCAATGGTAAGCTGCCAGCCGCAGCGGCGCAGGGTAAGCGCGCTGACCAGCACCGAGCAGATAACCAGCAGCGGCACCACGGTGGAAAAGACATTTACCATGCCGGAGGTGCCGGTAAGGGAAAGCAGCGAAACCAAAAGGCAGAACGCCGCACTGCACCAAAAGGCGGAGGCACCCAGTATCTGCGCGAAAAGCGCCCCCACCCCGGCCGCCATGATGACCAATATCCCGAAGAGGAAAAATAGCTGCAGTAGCCCAACGGCATCCCGCAGGAGCGGGATAGGGCGGCGAATCACAAGGGCATCGGTTTGGTCACAGCCGGTGCGCTGCACCAGCCGCAGCAGCAATACCCCAAAGAAAAAGGAGAGTGCCACCGCCAGCAGCAGGCCCGCTATCCCCTGCCAACCAAAGCAGCCAAAAAACTGCCACAGCTCCTGGCCGGAGACATAGCCCGCCCCCAGGTAACAGCCCGCAAAGGTAAATCCCAGCCGCAGTGCATTCTCTTTCCGTTTCATCAAAAAAAGGACGCCCCCTATCGAGTCATGTATGGTGTGCGTCCTTTTCTTTCGTATTCATTTTGCTTTTTGTTCTATCCGCCAAAGCGTTCCACGGTGATATAGAAACGGCCCTTCTTGGAAAGGCCTCCGATCTCCCTTAGAATAAGCCTGCCCTGCCCGCGCACCGAAAGGATATCCCCTTCGGCAAGCTGCCGGTCAGGCTTCAGGCACTCGCAGCCATTCAGGCTGACCCGCCCAGCGGCGATGAGCTCCGCGGCTCTCCCCCGGCTGAGGGAAAAACCGCTGCCAAGAACGGCATCCAACCGCAGTGAAGCGACGGTATCCCGGATGGTCTTTCCATCGGCAGCTGGAATGCGCAGCTCCGAAAGGGGGATCTCCACCGGGTGCAGACCGGTGCGGCCGGCGCTCAGCCAGTTATCCCGCAGGAAGGGAATGCACTCCCGCAGGGCAATGACATCGCAGCCGTTTTCACCCACTAAAAGGTCGCCCAGCACCTCCCTGCGGACACCCTGTGCCATCAAGCTGCCCAGGATGTCCCGATGGGTAAGCGCCGCGCCATGGCCCCAGCTGACCCGGATAGCTCCAAAGGGCAGCTCCTCTTCCGGGATGTTATCCGCATCCATATAGTCCGGTAGAAAGAGAAACAGGCAGCGCTCGGCATCGGGGTGGCCCCCCATTATCCTATGCGGGGGCGTGCCGCAGCAGACTATCACCTGCTGGGCAATGCCGCGTTGGTGCGGGGTGAGAAACATAGTATGGGTCAGGCGGTTCTGATGGGCGCACTGTTCCAGCTTATCCGCCACCTGGGCGGCGGTCATGCGGTCTTCGCCGGAAAATGCTCGGAGAAAATCTCGGTCTTTGGACATGGGAGGCTCCTTTGGAGGGTTTGATGGGGTGGGACGGCCCGCAGGGCAAACCGCCGCAGGCGGTTTCGACGGCGGAGCCGTCGGTTTCGGCAAAGCCGAAACGCCCTGCGGGCCGTATGCCTGCGGTTTGCAGGGGGCAGCGGGGAGAAAATGCCGCCCGCTTTCGTCTTGCATCTTACCATACGGCGGGGCAGAATGCAAGAAAGGCAGTGCCCCATCACGGAGAACCGCCTTTCTTGTATGGAAACTGTACCAGAAGAAAGCAAATTTAGCTGAGGGTAGTGCCGGTGGCAAAGCTGGCCACGATGATGATAATGATGCTGATGGGGGCCAGGTACTTCACCAGGAAGCTGTATGCCTTCTTCAAACGGAAGGGCTTGCCATCCAGCTCGATCTCGCGGATGGCGTTTTGGGGCTTCCAGGCCCAACCGACAAACAGGCAGGAACCCAGTGCGCACACAGGAATCATCAGACGGTCGGTGAGGAACTCCATAAAGTCGCCGAAGATGGGGGTGGTAAGACCGTTCTTGAAGTCGAACCAGATACCCTTGATATCAAAGGCGGCCTGAGAGCAGGTATAAATGGTACCAAGGAGGAACATCACCACGCACAGAATGATGGTAGTGGGGGTGCGTTTCCATCCAAAGCGCTCAGTAGCGAAGGCAACAACGCCCTCCACTAGGGAAATGCAGGAGGTGAGCGCCGCGAACAGCAGCAGCATGTAGAACAGGATGCCGAAGAACTGACCGCCGGGCATCTGCTGGAACACACCGGCCAGCGAAGAGAACGCAAAGCCTGCGCCCTTGCCAACGCCTTCCGCGCCGAGGGTAGCAAATACGGCGGGAACAATGATAAAGCCGGCAATCAGGGCTACCAGTGTGTCCATACCACAGATGATAGCGGCGTTTTTGGCGAGGTTTTCTTCCTTTTTAACATAGGAGCCGTAGGTAACCATAATAGCCATACCAAGGCTGAGTGAGAAGAACGCCTGCCCCAGGGCCGAAAGCACGGTGCTGAAGGTGACTTTGCTCCAATCCGGAATCAGCATATATTGCAGGCCTTCCCCGGCGCCGGGCATGGTAAGCGCCCGGATAAGCAGAATAATGAGGATGACAAACAGCGCCGGCATACCGATCTTATTAAAGCGCTCAATGCCGGATTCCACGCCCTTGACGATGATGAAGCAGGTAATGCCCATAAAGATACCCGCGAAGATAACTGCAGTCAGTGGGAACCATGTTTCCCCGGTGACAGCATTGTAGCCCAGCAGCGCATAGAAATATCCCAGCGGATCGGCGTAAACCTTGGTGGGCTCGGTGGCGTAGCTGGCCACATAGCGCAGCACCCAGCCGCCTACATGGCAGTAGTAGCTGGTAATGATAAACGCCACGATAACACCGAACCAGCCGACCCACTTGTAGCCAGGGTGGCCCAGCTTGCCGTAGCTATCGATGGCATTGGCCTGCGCGCCGCGGCCGATGGTCAGTTCCGAGAGCATGACCGGGATGCCAATGAGGAGTACGATAGCAAGGTAGATGAGGATGTACGCTCCGCCGCCGCCTTCGTAGGCCTTGCCGGGGAACTTCCAGATGTTTCCGAGGCCGACGGCCGAACCGGCTGCCGCCAAAATAAAGCCGATCTTGCTGCCCCATTGGGCTCTTTTAGGTTCCATAGTCATTTTCTCCTTTTCTATGCACACTGTGGTAATTGTTCCAATCATAATACAATTTTTAATGGATAGCAACAAAAATTTTAATTGATTGTAAAATTCCGTCGTTTGTGCTAAAAAACGGAGCTTTTATGGGTATTATTGTGCATGTTAACGGTGTTTTCTGCGCCGCTATTATACATATTGCATAAATTCAATTTATCAATTTTATTATAATAATTAAAATTTATAATTATTTAGGGCAGCAAAAAGCACCGACTGGAACCGGTGCTTTGATTTTTTAGGCATGGTAGAGCTTCTTGGTCTGGTATTTCGGCTCACAGGTCAGGTTGACCCCCAGCTTGTGATAAACATTCTCATCCACGCGAGAAAGAATCACACTGGCATGGGCCTCACACCCGCGCAGCTTACTCAGCTGCTGCATGGCCAGTGCTGCAGTGGGGTTGGTAGCGGCGCATATGGACAGTGCGATAAGGATCTCATCGGAATGCAGGCGAGGATTGTGGTTGCCAAGGTAATCCACCTTTAGGCGCTGGATAGGCTCGATAATGATAGGCGACAGCAGGTGCATCTCATCATTGATGCCGCCCAGCTCCTTCAAGGCGTTGAGCATGAGCGCGGCGGAAGGCCCCAAGAGAGAGCTGGTCTTCCCGGTGACGATGCGGCCATCGGGCAGCTCCAGCGCCATCGCGGGTTGGCCGGTCTCCTCCGCTTTGGCGCAGGCGGCGGCCACCACGGGACGGTCGGCGGACGATACATTCAGCTGGTTCATGATGAGCTCCTGCTTGTGGATCTCAGCAGGCTCGCTGAGCCCCTGACGCACCAGGCAGGCGGTGGCATAGTACCGGCGGATGACCTCCTGCTCGGAAGCACGACGGCAGGCATCATCATCTATGATGCAGTTGCCCGCCATATTGACGCCCATATCGGTCGGACTTTTGTAGGGAGAGGAACCGTAAATGCGCTGGAAAATGGCATTGAGCACCGGAAAGATCTCGATATCACGGTTGTAATTGACGGTGGTGACACCGTAGGCTTCCAGGTGGAAAGGATCAATCATATTGACATCGTTGAGGTCGGTGGTGGCGGCCTCATACGCCAGGTTGACAGGGTGCTTGAGGGGGAGATTCCAAATGGGGAAGGTTTCAAATTTGGCATATCCGGCCTTGACCCCGCGCTTATTTTCGTGGAAGAGCTGGGAAAGGCAGGTGGCCATTTTGCCGCTGCCGGGGCCGGGGGCGGTGACTACCACCAGCGGGCGGGTGGTTTCGATGTATTCATTCTTGCCAAAGCCTTCATCACTGACGATGAGCGGGACATTGGAGGGATAATCGGGGATGATATAGTGGCGGTAGACCTTGACCCCCAGGGTCTCCAGGCGCTTCTGGAAGGCATCGGCGGCTGGCTGGGCATGGTAATGGGTGATGCAGACGCTGCCCACATACAGGCCGATCCCACGGAAGGCATCGATGAGGCGCAGGACATCCAGATCGTAGGTGATACCCAGATCGCCGCGGCGCTTGTTCTTTTCGATGGCATCAGCGCTGATGACAATGACGATCTCCGCGGAGTCCTTCATCTGCAGCAGCATTTTCACCTTGCTATCCGGCGCAAACCCCGGCAGCACGCGGGAAGCGTGGTAATCATCAAAGAGCTTACCGCCGAATTCCAGGTACAGCTTACCGCCAAACTGACCGATGCGCTCCCGGATCTTATCCGACTGCATTTGCAGGTATTTTTCATTATCAAAGCCGATTTTGAACATGATTTCCTCCTCGTATTATCCTCTGTCACTGCGTTTTTATAGGGGACTGCCGCCCATCGCCGGCAAAAATAAAAAAAGCGCCTTTTGCGAGGCGCTTCTTTTGTTCCCCCTTTGGGGGAGCCCTTACGATTATATCATTAGTGGGCGGGACATGGCAAGTGGAATCGCGTATAATTTATCCCGAAAATTTTAGCGAATAGCGCCAAAATCCATTACTGCGGCCATTTTTGCCGGCCGGAGATGATGACGCCGCCAATGATAAGCAGCGCCCCCACAATGGCCGTCCAGCTCATGGGTTCCCCCAGCAGGAAACGGGAGGCCACTATAGTGATAAAGGGCTGGAGATAGATATAGTTATTGGCGTGAACGACTCCCAGCCGGTCGATGACAACATTCCACACGGCAAAGCAGACGGCACTGCCCAGCACCGCCAAGAACAGAATGCAGAACAGCGGCTTTGGCTGTGCCAGCGGGGTAAAGTTGATCGAAAGCTCCCCGCGGGCAGCCAGCAGCGGCACCGAGGTAACCGCGCCGTACAGGATGACCCGGCGGGCCAGCAGCGTGCTGTCCACCCGGCCGGAAAGCCGCTTGATAAGGACTGAATAGCAGGCCCAGCTGGCTGCCGCCAAAAAGGCCAGCAGATCGCCTACCGGGCTGAGCTTGAGCACCAGCGCGCCGTTGAGCACCACCAGCACCACACCGCTCATGGCCACGGCAAAGCCGACCCAAACGGTGGTGTGGAGCTTTTCATCCCTGGTAAAAAAGTGCGCCAGGATGGAGGTAAGGATGGGCGCCATCGCCACAATGATGCTGACATTGGCGGCAAAGGTATGCTGCAGGGCGGTGTTTTCGGTCCAAAAGTACAAGGTCCCGCCCAAAATGCCCAGCAGCAGGAAGGTCAGCTCTCCCCTGCCCTGCCACGGCAGCGGCCGAGGGCGCAGCAGCCACAGCACAAAGTAGGCAATGACAAAGCGCATGAACATCACCTGCGCCGGGCTGTAGTACGCCAGCAGTTCCTTACTGCAAACAAAGGTGGTAGCCCAGACGATACATACCAGCAGCGCCATCATATGCGCCCCGATTTGTCGGGATCTGTTTTCACGGTTTGCGGTTGTCATAGGGTTCGGGTTCTCCTTATTGCCCGCCCTGCGGCCGGATGACCGAAAGGGCGCTGTTGGCGGTGTCGTAGTCCTCCCGCAGGCGCTGCTCCAGCTCCTCCACCGTGGCGGAGCGCAGTGTTTCCAGCGGGTAGTAGATATCCTTCATGCCCGAAAAATGGGCGGCGGCCATCAGGCCGGCAATGGATTCCGCACGGCCGTAAAGGCCGATGGTGCGGCCGTAATTGGCACGGCGGCAGCGGGCAAAATCCTGCGGCGGGATGCCCTGTCGCTGCAGGGTGGTCACTCGCTCACACAGGGCTTCATAGACAGCCTGTGGCTGACGGCTTTCGCCGTCAAACATCGCACAGATAAAGTCGCGTCCCGCCATCACCTCGCTGCCAAAGGTCGCGTTGATCTCGCCCGCCTCGTACAAACGGCGGTACAGGTCAGTCGTTTCGCCGCAGATGAGGTCAAGCAGCAGTTCATCCAGCAGGCGGTGGCGCATATTTTCCTTTTCGCCGCCCGCCGCCTTAAAACCGACCTGGAACATCGGCGCAGCAATGGGCATTTTCTGCTCGCAGTAGTGCTCCCGCACCGTTCTTGGCTCCCGGATGGTAAGCGGGTTGGCCGCGGTCTTCGCTGTGGGGAAATATTTTTCCGCCAGTTCCAGCACCGCGTCCTCCTCAAAGCACCCGGCAACCGAAAGTACCATATTGCCTGGGCAATAAAAACGCTCGTAGCAGCGGCGCAGCAGGGCGGCATCTATGTGGGCGATGGATTCCTCCGTCCCGGCAATATCCTCCCGGATGGGATGAACATGGTACATGGCCTGCAAAAGGTTCGCCGTCACCATCCACTCGGGGCTGTCGCGGTACATGCGCAGCTCCTCGGCAATGATCCCTCTTTCCCGGCGGACGGAAGGCCCGGTAAAATAGGGCGTCGCTACAAAGTCCAGCAGCACCTCCAGCGCCTTGGAAAAGTTTTCGGTACAGCTAAAGTAGTAGGCCGTCTTATCAAAGCTGGTAAAGGCATTGGCGGAAGCGCCCAGCGCGTCAAAGCGCTGCATGGCATCCCCGTAGGGGCAGTCGAACATCTTGTGTTCCAGGTAGTGGGCCACCCCGGCGGGCAGCGATACCTCCCGGCCCCGCACCCGGTAGCCGATGTCTATGGAGCCCACCCCGACGGTGAGCATGGCATACGCCGTTACAAAGCCGGGCATCCGGCACATCTGCACGGTAAGGCCGCTGGGCAGCACCATGGTGCGGGTGCTTTGTCCCAGCAGCTCGGAGGTATGGCGTTCATCAATCCTCATCGCACCCATCCTCCTTCCCTACGGCCTGCAAAAAGAACACGGTATCCAGTGTAAGCGCTGCTGCGGCGGCCGCCACCTCTTCCGCGGTGATGGAGGCGATCTCCTCCATATCCTGCTGCGGCGTGATGGGATCCCCCTGCAAAAGCCCGCTGAGATACCAGCCCTCGGTGCGGGCCAGGCTATCCCCAATGGAGCAGAGCGAGCTTTGGAACGCCAGCTTGATGTGAGAAAGCTCCTGCGGGGTGATATGCCCGGCGGCCAGGTCGGCTATCTCGTCCAGGATGGCGCTTTGCAGCCGCTCCCGGTTGGCCTCCTCCAGCCCGCATTCAATAAGCAGTATGCCGGTAAGCAGGTTGACCCGCGCGCCGCAGTAATAGCAGCAGCCCAGCCTTTCCCGTACATTGGTAAAAAGCCGGGAGCCGGTGCTGCCGCCCAGCAGGGCGGTCATCACACGCAGGGCGGTACGGGCCCGGCGCTGCCGCGGCAGGCCGGTGCGGAAGCCCAGCACCAGTTTGCTTTGGCTCATGGGCAGCTGCTCGGCCAGCTCCGTTACCCGCTCCGCCCGCCGGGGGAGCCGCTGCGGCGTAGGACAAAGCGGTGCGCGCTCCACCCCGGCAAACAGCCGGGTAAATACCTCCTCGGCATAGTCGGGGCTGCCGCACCCGCTAAAGAAGATCTCTATGCGGGCCGTGCGGATCAGTTCCCGGTACCGCTCATATGTCTGCCGCGGCGTGACCGAGAGCGCCTCCTGCACTGTGCCGTAGCGCGGCAGCGCAAAGCGGCAGCCCCGGCCCATTTCCGCCGTGCAGCGCTGGGCCGCATAACTGCGTTTATCGTTGATCTCCGCCTCGATGGTATCAATAAGGTACTGCTGTTCCAGCCGGAAGGCCTCCTCCGGGAAGGCATCGCCCTCCACCTTCGGCTCCAGCAGTATTTCTCCCAACAGCTCGGCGCAGCCCCGGCTGATGCTCTCCCCCTCCAGTGCAAAGCGGTCATCCGCCCCGGCGATGGAAAATGTGAGCAGCTGGTTTTCACCATGGCGGGAAACATCGGTATCCAGCACTGCCCCGTAGAGGTCCGCCAGGCGGCATTCCAGCTCGGTCATATCCCGGCAGCGGCGGCTGCCCATGCGCAGCAGGTATGCCGCCAGCACCGCCGCGGAGGTCTTCCCCTCCGCCAGCGGTGTAATAATAGTGACTGATATGCTGTTATGGTAGAATTTAGGGTCGTGAATGCGGGAAAACCATACGCCGTCGGCGATGGCGCGGCGCTGCAGGGGTCCTGTCATATGTATCTCCTGGGGGTGAAATTTTATCAAAGGCCCGTCCCATCAAAGGGCGGGGTGTAGGCGGCATCGGCGGAAGAACGCTGCTGGGTATAGCCCAAAAAGCCCAGCTCCTCCGCCCGCTCGCAGGCCTTGCGGTATTCGTAGGTAAAAATGGGGCGCTGCAATTCCCGGATGGCAATACCGGCAGGCGGAGTATACTGGCTCATCAAGCTCAGCCGGATATCCTCCGGAGAGAAATTATCCGCCAGCCAGTTCAGCAGCCTTAGGCTGTCCTTATGGGCTCCCGGCAGCACCAGGTGCCGCACCACCATACCGCTTTGCAGCATGCCGTTTTCATCAAAGCGCACCGGCCCCACCTGCCGGAACATCTCCCGCAGGGCCTGGGCCGCCACGGCAAAATAATCCGGCGCAGCAGAATACCGAGCGGAAAGCGCGCTGTCGTAATATTTCAGGTCGGGCAGGTAGATCTGCACCCTGCCCTCCAGCAGCCGCAGCATTTCCACCCGCTCGTACCCGCCGGTATTATACAGTACCGGGATCGCCAGGCGTTCGCCGCACAGGTTCAGCGCTTCCAGTATCCACGGCAGATACTGCGTGGGGGTAACCAAATTGATATTGTACGCCCCCTGCGCCTGCAATGCAAGAAAAACTTCCGCCAGCCGTTCGGTGGTGATCTCTTTCCCCTCGCCCCCGTGGCTGATGACGCCGTTCTGACAAAAAGCACAGCCCAGCGTACACCCGCAGAAAAACACCGTCCCGGAGCCCCGTTCGGGGTCCTCCCCGCTGATGCACGGCTCCTCCCACCGGTGGAGAGCGGCCCGGGCGGCGCGCAGGGTATTCCCCGCCCCGCAGCGACCGGTTTGGGTACGGCGGTCCGCCCCGCAGCGGCGGGGACATAATTCGCAATGTTCGGGGATTAGTACCGCCATACACTTTACCGCCTTTCAGCACAATGCCGCAGGCAGTCCTGCGGCATCGTGAAATTTAAGATAATAAATTTATTTTGCGATGATGCCATCAAATGCCGCCCAGGGCAGCACACTGTAACCATCGCACACCGTCTCCCGGCTGATGCCGCGGAGATTCTTCAGCAGCTCGGCAAAGTTGCCGCTGATCATGGTTTCGGTCACGGCGCCGGCCAGCTTGCCGTCTTTAATGAGGAAGCTGTTCTTGGCCACGCCGTTAAAGTCGCCGCTGGCGCCGGGCTGGCCGCCGGAGAAGCGGTTGATAAGAATGCCATTTTTGATCCCGGCAATGATCTCCTCCAAACTCTGCTCGCCAGGATGCAGGAAGTAGGCGCCGCTCTGGTTGGCAGCGCGTTTCTGGCCGGTCTTGCGTGCCGCGTATTCGGAAAGGCAGAAGCTCTCCAGCACGCCATCCCGCAGAATAACGCCGTTTTCGCTCTTATAGCCATTGCTGTCAAAGCGTTCACCGCAGACGATGCGCTCATCCAGCGGCCTTGTTTCCAGCGTAATGCCGCTGGAGGCGACCTTTTGGCCCAGCTTATCCTTCCAGATACTCGTATCACTGATGAGGGCATAATCCCCAGCATAGCAGCCCAGCGCGGTGCCCAGGAATTCTCCCATAAAAGCCGGGCTCACCAGCAGCGTCCCCTCAAATTTCTCCGGAACAGGCGCGGCGGTCAGGTCAGCCTCGGCATCCCGCAGCAGGCGGCGCATCATGCCGGTCTCCATCAGGGGCTGGTCCAGCCGGTCGGTCAGGTAGCCGGTGCCGTTAAAGGAACCCGCCTTCTCCCCCTCGTGGGCGGAGAACATGGTGCTGATGATATACCCACCGTTCTGGTAGCGCATCTCCACACCGTTGGTGTTCATCAGCAGGATGTCGTCGTGGTCATATTTCGCGATGAGCTGTTCCATATTGATCTTGGGATACTCGGTGTGCAGGGTATCCATGTACTCCTGCAGCCGGTCAAAGAGCTTATCCCGGTCGGGGGTAAGCACCCCGGCGGTGAAGCTCATATTCTCTGCCTTGGGCGCGATGGATTCGGCCTCATCGGGCTGGGCCGCCATCACCGCCGCCATGCAGTCCTTTACCGCGGCGTCCATGGCTTCCTTTTCGCAGGAATTGGTGTGAATATTGCCGGTTTTCTGCTCCTTGATCGCCTTGAGGGAAAGTCCGCTCTTAAAGCCGGAGCGCATGAGGCTGAATTCCCCGCCATCAATGTTCAGTTCGTCTATCTTGCCGCTGGTCACAATCACGGCGGCGTCATCGGCGCCGGCCTTTTGCAGCTGTTCCAGCGCGTAGCTGGCTGCGTCCTTCAAATTCATCATGCTGCTTCCCTCACTTTCCCGCTACATTCACTTTGCACTTTACGGCCGGGCCACCCATGCCCACCGGCATCGGCTGCTTTTTGCCGCAGGTACCGCTGCAGCTCCACACCATGTCGTCGCTCAGCATATCCACGGTTTGCAGCATCTGGAATGCGAAGCCGGAAATGGTGGTATCCCGCACCGCGCGGCCCAGCCTGCCGTTCTTGATCTCATACCCCATCATAATACCAAACATGAACTCGCCGGTGGTATCGGCCTGGCCGTTATTGGTCTGGGTAAAGTAGTACCCGTCATCAATGGCGGCGATCATATCCTCCAGCTTGTCCTTGCCGGGCAGGATGGCGGTGTTTCTCATACGGATCAGCGGCTCATCGCTGTACGCATAGCCGCGGGCATTGCCGTGCGGCTCCATGCCAAAGTGCTGGGCGGTCTCACGGCTGTTCATGTAGCCCACCAGGATGCCGTCCTTGATGAGGACTTCATCAGAAGCGGGCGTGCCCTCATCATCTACATACACCGGCAGCGGGGCACGGCTGCCATCGGGCAGGGTGTGGGCATAGTCCACCATGGTAATAAGGTCAGTAGCGACCCGCTTGCCCAGGTTGTGCGCAGCCACGGAGCCGCCCAGCACCAGGTCGGCCTCTACGGTGTGGCCCACGGCCTCGTGTGCCAGAATACCGGCCAGCGCCGGAGCCAGCACAACATCCTTCAGCCCTGCGTTGGTAAAGACGCCCTCGCGCTTCTTCATCAGCAGCTCCACCTGCTCGTCCAGCTTTTCGTAGTACTTGCTGGGGTCGGTAAAGTGGTCGGTAAGGACGCCCTCGCCGCCGCCCAGCATGTCAAAGATCTCAACCGGCATCCCATCGGGCGCGTCAGCGGTAAGCTGCACGACCAGATGGGTGCGGGGCCGCACGCTGTGGCTGTTGGTGCCGTCGCTGACAGTCAGCAGCTTTTCCATGCAGTCGTGACGCAGCACCACACGGCGGCTTACCAGATTGGGGTACTTCTGCTTCAGGTAATCATCCGCCGCCCGTACAAACTCGATGTAGTCCTTCTGCGGCACCTCAATATATTCCTTATCCTTCGCCACCATGCCGCTGGGCAGCACCGGCAGCGCGGGACGGTTCTTCTTCACGCGGGCATCCAGGAAAAGCGCGTTCTCCTCGGCGGCCTTCAGCACGCGGCGCACACTCTCCTCATCGTATTCCACGGCGCTGGCAAAGCCATAAACGCCATTGCGGTACACCCGGGCGGAAACACCGCCCTGCTGGGCGCGGGCATTGCTTTGCAGGTCGCCGTTCAGCATGGCTACCGCGTGGCTGGTGCTGATCTGCGCGCGCAGCTCCACATGGCCGTGCAGCTGCGGTGCAAAGGATGAAAGATAATCTTTCAGCATATCGGTTCCTCCATATCTAATATCGTTCCGCCGCCGATGACCGACCCGTCGCGGTAGAAAACCACCGCCTGGCCGGGCGCCGGGGCGCGTTGTGCTTCCATAAAGTCCACCCGAACGGTACCGGGGATGGGGCTGGGGCTGATAACCGCCGCGGCCGCCCGGTGGGCATATCTTATCTTCGCTTCCACTTCCAGCGGTCCGTGCAGGTCCTCTATGGCGATCCAGTTGAGGTCATCAGCAAAGATGGTCCTGCGAAACAGCCGGCTTTCCTCGGTGGTCAGCTCCACGGTGTTTTCCGCCGCGTTAATGCGCCGCACAAAGGCATGGCACCCCAGCGAGATGCCCAGCCCCTTGCGCTGACCGATGGTATAGTGGGTGATGCCTTTATTGGGCCCCAGCACAGTGCCGTCCTCCGCCACAAACTGTCCGGCGGGCAGCTCCTGTCCTGTCCAGCGCCGCAGGAATGCATTATAGTCCCCGTCCGGCACAAAGCAGATATCCTGGCTGTCCGGCTTTTTGGCCACCACCAGCCCGCTTTCCTCCGCTATGGCGCGTATCTCCGGCTTGGAGTACTCCCCCAGCGGCAGCCGCAGCATGGCCAGCTGCTCCTGCGTCAGGTTATACAGTACATAGCTTTGGTCCTTTTCGGGATGAATGGCTCTTTTCAGCTCCCAGCGGCCGGTCGCTTCATTGTAGCCGCAGCGGGCATAGTGCCCGGTCGCCATCAGGTCAAAGCCCAGCTCCCGGAGCTTATGGGAAAAGGCCCCAAATTTAATATATCGGTTGCAGCTGATGCAGGGGTTCGGCGTGCGCCCGCGCAGGTATTCCTCCGCAAAGGGCCCTACCACCTCCTGCCGGAACAGGTCTTTATAATTCAGCACATAGTGCGGAATGCCCAGCTGCTGGCACACATAGGCCGCGTCCCGCACATCGTCGGCGCTGCAGCAGCCGGATTCCAGCGTGGGGTCGTCCCACAGCTTAAAGGTCACACCGGTGACCTCATATCCCTGCTTTTTCAGCAGGTACGCCGCCACCGAGCTATCCACTCCGCCGCTCATGCCTACCATGATCTTCTGGGCCATCGGTGTTCCCTCCTTTTCGGTAAAATAAAGTTTTGTCTTATGCCGGGCGTCTCCGGTGGAAACGCTCCGCAATGGCCACCACCACATGGCCCAGCTCCTTCACCCGCAGCAGCAGGCAGGCAATAAAGTAAACGATCATCGCCACTACGATCGCTGCCAGCAGGCTCACCAGCAGCGAGGTCGTCTTGGTAGAAAACCAGTGGTAGAAGGGCAGCGTCGCCGCGGTCATGGCCCCGGCCGCTATTATCATCTTCAGGTAGGTCCCCGCCAGGTACCGGTAGCCCATATGCCCCATCTTGCGCTGCAGCTGAATGATCAGCAGCACGGTGGTAATAAAGCTGGAAAGCGCCGTCGCCAGCGCCAGCCCCTTGTGCTCCATCGTCCGCATCAGCAGCAGATTAATGACGATATTAAGCACGATCGCCAGCAGCGAATTGATGGTCGGCGTCTTGGTATCCTGCAGGGCGTAGTACACATTGATGGTCACTTCCTTGATGCTGTAAAAGAGCAGCCCCAGCGAGTAGAAAAACACAACCTCCCCGGTGCGCTGCACATCAAATTCGGTAAACTCCCCGCGGAAAAACAGCAGCTGCACAAATTCCTTGGAGAACATCATCATGCCCGCCGAAATGGGGATGACAAACAGCCCGATGATACCGCAGCTGGAGCGGTAGGTGTGCTTCAGCTGCCGGGTATCGCTGGCGGCGGAAAGCCGGGAGAGCTGCGGGAACAGCGCAGTGGTGATAGAGACCACAAACACCGAGGTCACAAACCCGGTGATGCGGTTGCCGTAATTCAGCACCGAGACCACGCCCTCCGAAAGCAGCGAGGCGATGCTCTTATCAATGATGATATTGATGGAATTGATGGTCTTGCCCAGGAAGATAGGCAGAACCATCACCAGGAATTTACGGATATTATGGTTGCGGAAGGCGATATCCGGGTGGTAGCAGAACTGCCGCCGCAGCGCCACCAGCAGCACCAGCAGGAACTCCCCTGCGTAGCCGATGACAACGCCCCAGCCCAGCATATCGTAGTTCTCTCCGGAAAGGAGAATGGTGGCGATGACCGCGATGTTCAGCGGCACGCTCACCATGCCAACGGTAAAGAAGCAGCCCTTCATCTGCAGGTAGCCCTGCAAAATATAGCCGACCCCCAGGAACACCAGCGAGGCGATCATGATGGAGGAAAGGTTCACCGTCAGGTCCAGCTGCGCACCCTCAAAGCCCAGCGCGAACAGCCGCACAATGGGATACCGCAGCGCCAGAAACACAGCGATAAAGCCCACCGAGAGCAAAAACGACATGGTGATCACCTGGTCGTGGAACGGCTTTTCCTCACCGGGGCGGTTCTGCTGCAGGTCGGTATAAACGCTGATATAGCTGGTCAGCATAGCGGTACCCAGCCCGGAAAAGAGAATGGTGGGCAGGGTGAACGCCACCACATAGGCGTCACTTACATTGCTGGCACCGTAAGAAAAGGCCAGCGAAAGCTCCCGGCAGAAGCCGAGCACCTTGGCCAGTATCGTGGTCAGCACCATGATGATGGCATGGACAGCGGTCTTGTTCATTTACTCATAGCTCCGTTACGAAATGTGATAAACGCCGCCTTACTGCAGCTTGCCAAAATTACTGAACGGGAAAAGGGTGAAGATCGCCCGTCCCTGGATGGACTCGCCAGAAACATAGGGGTTCTGCCAGTAACGGCTATCCATGGAATTGGCCCGGTTATCGCCCATAAAGAGGTAATACCCCTCCGGGACATCAAACTCACTGGGAATGGCATACTGGTACACCACATAGCTTTCCTGCTGCACTTCCCCATTAATGGTCACAGTGCCGTTTTCATCGATCTCCACATGGTCGCCCGGCAGCCCGATGAGCCGCTTGATGAGGGTGGTGCCGGCCAGCTCCGGGGTCTCCGCCGTAAAGACGATGATATCCCCGCGCTCCAGCTTTTCCAGGTCATGCACCCGCAGCGCGAAAAGCGCGCTGTGCTCGGCAATGGTCGGCTCCATGCTGCCCGTGGGCACAATCGGCACAAAGAACACAAATTTCACGATCAAAAACAGTGCCAAAATCTCCAGCCCAAAGGGCAGGATCCACTCCTTATACAGCCGCTTAAAGGTCATGGGCTGCTTTTCTTTCTTTGGGGTATTTTCAGGTTTTTTTTCGCCGGCGGCAGGGGCGGTATTCTCCGGCTGGCCGGCATTCTCTATGATATCGGTCATGCTATATCCTCACAGTGTTTCTTTACTTCAGTATTTCCTTCAGGAAGCTCTCTCCGGCGATCTCCGCCTTGACGCCCAGGTATTCCGCCACGGTGGCGGCCAGGTCGGCATAGGTGCTCCGGGTACCAATATTGACTCCCTGCTTCACTTTTGCGCCGTAGGCCAGCATGGGCACATGCTCCCGGGAATGATCGGTGCTGGGAGTGGAAGGGTCGCAGCCATGGTCCGCCGTGATGAACAGCAGGTCATCGGGCCGCAGCAGCGGCAGCAGCTCCCGCAGCTGCGCATCAAATTCCGTCAGCGCGTTGGCATAGCCGTCCACATCATTGCGGTGGCCGTACAGCATATCAAAGTCCACCAGGTTCACAAAGCACAGTCCGTTAAAATCCTTCGCGGCATAGTCCAGGGTGTGGTTCATGCCGTCGGTGTTGCTCTTGTTGCGCACCATCTCGGTAATGCCCTGCCCGGCAAAGATATCATAGATCTTGCCGACACCAATGGAAGCCAGTCCCGCCGCCTGGATGTAATCCAGCAGCGTTTTCTTCGGCGGCTTCAGCGAAAAATCATGCCGGTTGCTGGTGCGGGTGTAGTTGGGGTATTCCCCCACATACGGCCGCGCAATGACCCGTCCGACCCCCAGCTCAGGCCCCTGCAGCATTTCCCGCGCCTCTTCGCAGATGTGATAAAGCTCCTCCACCGGCACATCGGCCTCGTTGGCCGCGATTTGGAACACACTGTCCGCCGAGGTATAGCAGATCAGCCCGCCGGTTTTCTTCTGCTCCCGGCCGTAGTCCTTTATCACCTCGGTCCCGGAATAGGGCTTATTGCACAGCACCTTACGCCCGGTCTTTTCCTCAAAGGCCTTGATAAAGCTCTCCGGGAAACCATCGGGGAAGGTCGGCATCGGCTGGGGCGAAATAACTCCCGCCAGCTCCCAGTGTCCGATGGTGGTATCCTTGCCGCGGCTCTTTTCCGCCATGCGGCCGTAGGCGCCCACCGGGGCCGCCACCGGGGTACCGCAGCCCACCTCATTAATATTAAAGATGCCCATTTTCGTCAGCATCGGGATATCCAGCTTGGAGGAAGTGGTGCAGGCACGCAGGGTATTGCTGCCCGCATCGCCAAAGTCTGCGCTATCCGGCATTTCGCCGCAGCCGCAGCTATCCAGCACAATGAGAAAAACGCGCTTTTCCATAGTCTATACTCCTTGCTCCCCACGCCGCAGTGCGGGGTTATATTTCGGGAGAATTTCCCAATGCTTTATTGTATCACATTTTTGGCATAAAGGGAAGTGAACATTCCTTTAACACTCTTTTTTCTTTCTCCGCCGCGGCCCTGCCTTTTTCACGGAAAAATTCATCGTTCGCTCCTGGCACTTTCCGGTTTTCCCGGGGAAAACCGTGCCCTCCGCGCCAAAAGCGGCCATTTTCCGGCGCTCAAAAAAAGGCCATTTTTTACGGAACCTTTACAATTCTGGGAATGTATGGGCACATATTGCATGAATACTGGATGGTACAGGATAAGATTGCATCAAATCAGTGAAATATTGCATATGTGGGGGCGGGTTTCACCGGCGTTTCGGGCCGGTTTTCTTTGACAGATGCGGCAAAAAAGACTACAATGAGAATTAGAAATTTGCCGCAAGGAGGCCCCGCCATGAAGCAGTATGTTATCGCCCTGGATCAGGGTACCACCAGTTCCCGCGCCATTCTGTTCGACCGGGAGCAGAATATCATCGCCATGGGACAAAAGGAGTTCCCCCAGCACTACCCCAAGGCCGGCTATGTGGAGCATGACCCCATGGAGATCTACTCCTCCCAGTACGGCGTGATGGTAGAAGTACTGGCCAAAAGCAATGTCCAGCCAGAGGAAATCGCCGCCATCGGCATCACCAACCAGCGCGAGACCACCATCGTGTGGGATAAGGAAACCGGCCGCCCCATCTACAATGCCATTGTCTGGCAGTGCCGCCGCACCGCCCCCCTTTGCGAGGAGCTCAAGCGCCGGGGCCTGGAGGACTACATCCGCGAGCGCACGGGCCTCCTCATCGATGCCTATTTTTCCGGCACCAAGATCAAGTGGATCCTGGACAATGTGCCGGATGCCCGCCAGATGGCCAAGGAAGGCCGTCTGCTCTTCGGCACGGTGGATACTTGGCTCATCTGGAAGCTGACCGGCGGGCGCGCGCATGTGACCGACTACACCAACGCCAGCCGCACCATGCTGTATGATATCCGCCACATGTGCTGGGATAAAAAAATCTGCGAGGCATTGGATATCCCCATGAACATGCTGCCGGAAGTCAAGCCCTCCAGCGCCATATACGGCACCATGAACTATGCCGGCGTGGAGATCCCCATTGCCGGGTGCGCGGGCGACCAGCAGGCCGCGCTTTTTGGGCAGACCTGCTTTGCCCCAGGTGAGGCGAAAAATACATACGGCACCGGCTGCTTCCTGCTGATGAACACCGGGACGGATATTTTCCAAAGCAAAAACGGCCTGGTGACCACCATGGCCGCCAGCGCCGACGGCACCGCCCGCTATGCCCTGGAGGGCAGCGTTTTCATCGGCGGGGCGGTCATCCAGTGGATCCGGGATGAGCTGCATCTCATCCACGAGGCGGCCGACAGCGAATACTTTGCCACCCGGCTGGAGGATAACGGCGGCGTATATGTGGTCCCGGCCTTTACCGGGCTGGGCGCCCCCTACTGGGACATGTATGCCAGAGGAGCCATTATGGGGCTGACCCGCGGCTGCAACCGCAAGCACATCATCCGGGCCGCGCTGGAATCCATCGCCTACCAAAGCCGGGATGTGCTGGTGGCCATGGAGCGGGATACCGACATCCGGCTGCAGGAGCTGCGGGTGGATGGCGGCGCTTCCGCCAATAACTTCCTGATGCAGTTCCAAAGCGACATCATCCATACCACCATCCGCCGGCCGATGATAAGGGAAACGACGGCATTGGGTGCCGCTTATCTGGCGGGCCTTGCCACCGGTGTGTGGAACGACCTGGATGAGATCCGGGAGCAGTGGACGCTGGATAAGCTGTATACCCCACAGATGAGTGATGAGGCCCGGGAGCGCAACCTGCGCGGCTGGGATAAGGCCATCGGCCGGGTGCAGCACTGGGAGGACCGATGAGCATTACTCACTGGAAAAACTGTCCCATTAAAGCAACCATTCGGACAAGATAAGAGGCCTTTGGTCGGCTACAAAGCCTAAAAAATATCTTTCACCGGGAAAGCCCGCCAAAGTGGAGAGGCTATCCGAGTAAGATAATGTCCACTGGTTGGGTTCTGCGACGAGAGAGTCAATGAATATTGCTCGCCGGGAAAACCGGCTGGGGCGGAGCGGCCACATTCACTGGCCAGGTGCGGCACAGGAAAGACCGGTGAAACGGAGATTTTTTTGAAAAGGGCAGGTGCACGGGAAAGTCGCCCCGCAGGGGCGGCGGCGCAGCCGCCGGGACGGGCGAAGCCCGTCACACCGCCCGGAGGGCGGTGCCCTGCGGGGCGACCCCTGCACCCTGCTGAAGCCAAGACAGAAAGGCGGAACTGCCATGACCGAAGCCATGCTGACACCCTGGGGAGAGGCACTTGACCGGGAGCACCCGCTGCCGGAATACCCCCGCCCCCAGCTGAGGAGAAACAGCTACCTGAACCTGAACGGCATATGGGAATATGCCATTACCAAAACGGCCGAAAAGCCCGCTGCCATGCAGGGGGAGATCGTGGTGCCCTTTTCGCCGGAGACCCCACTTTCCGGGGTGGGACACATCTTGCAGCCGGATGAGTACCTGTGGTACCGCCGCAGCGTCACCCTGCCGGAGGGCTTTTTCCGGGGCGGCCGGCTGCTCCTTCATTTCGGGGCGGTGGACCAGTGCTGCACCGTGTGGGTCAACGGCCAGGAAGCGGGCAGTCACACTGGGGGCTACCTGCCCTTTGCCTTGGATGTGACCGAGCTTATTGAGGGCGATGCCTTTACGCTGGAGCTTCGTGTCACCGACCCCACCGATACCGGTTCCCTTTCCCGCGGCAAGCAGCGGCTGAAAAACACCGGCATCTGGTACACGCCGCAGTCTGGCATTTGGCAGACGGTGTGGATGGAATGCGTACCGGAAAATTATCTGCGGTCCCTGCGCATTACCCCAAAGCCGGAGGAAAATGCGGTCCACATTCGGCTGGAGGCGGATGACCCTGCCATGGCCGCTGTCACGATTTGCAGGGATGGGGGCATCATTGCCGAAGGGCAAACCGACGAAAATGGAGAGAGCACGCTTACCATCCCGGCGGAGGAACTGCGCCTGTGGAGCCCGGAGGACCCGTTCCTCTACGATGTTGCCATCACCCTGGCGGGCAGCGATAAGGTGGAAAGCTACTTTGGGATGCGGGCCTTCGGCATTGGGAAGGACGAAAAGGGGCTGCCGCGGCTGCTGCTGAATGGAAAGCCCTATTTCCAGAACGGACTGCTGGACCAGGGCTACTGGAGCGACGGCTACTACACCGCCCCCAGCGATGAGGCGCTGATCCATGACATTGCTGAAATGAAGCGGCTGGGCTTTAATATGCTGCGCAAGCACATCAAGGTGGAGCCGCTGCGCTGGTACTACCACTGTGACCGGCTGGGGATGCTGGTATGGCAGGATATGATGAACGGCGGCGAGAGCTATTCCCCGCTGTCTATCTATGTATTCTCCAACCTGGGGCTGCGGGTCAAGGACGACCGCTACCGCTATTTTTCCCGGAGCGATGAAGCGGGGCGCACCCACTACTACGAGGAGCTGGGACAGATGATAGACCTGCTGTACAATACCGTGAGTTTGGCGCTGTGGGTGCCCTTTAACGAGGGCTGGGGGCAGTTTGACGCCCTGAAAGCTGCGGAGTTTATCCGAAAGCGGGATGATACCCGGCCGATCGACCACGCCAGCGGCTGGTACGATCAAGGCGGCGGGGACATCAAGAGTATTCACTGGTATTTCCGGCCGTATCACCACAAACAGCCGCCCAAGGAGCAGCGGCCCATCTGCCTGACGGAATACGGCGGCTACAACTGCGCTGTGCCCGGCCACTGCTGGGGCGAGGGAGCAGAATTCGGCTACAAGAAGATCGCTGACCCGGCAGAATTTAACCGAGCGTTCCAAAAGCTGATGGAGGAGCAGATCATCCCCGCCAAGGAGAGGGGGCTGGCCGCGGCCGTTTACACCCAAGTGAGTGATGTGGAGGGCGAGCGCAACGGCCTGCTGACCTATGACCGCAAGGTATGTAAGGCGAATGAGGCGATTTTCCGGGCGGTGAATGCCAAACTTACCGGGGACGCTTGATTTTGACATGGCCAGTGTGTTATACTCGTAAAACCGAAGGAGTGAGCTGGACAACAGCGGGCGGGTGTCCGAAAGGCCCCGCATGAGGAAAGTCCGAGCTCCACAGGGCAGGATAACTGCTAACGGCAGCCGGCGGCGACGCCCGGGAAAGTGCAACAGAGAGATACCGCCCCGCAAGGGGTAAGGGTGGAAAGGCGAGGTAAGAGCTCACCAGCTTTGGGGTGACCCAAAGGCTATGTAAACCCTATCCGGAGCAACACCAAGCGGGATCACAGGGGGCTGCCCGTCCCGATCCCCAAAAGAGTGGCTGGAGCCTGCTGGCAACAGCAGGCCTAGATAGATTGTTGTCCCAGACAGAACTCGGCTTACAGGTTCACTCCTTCCATTTACAGCAAAAAACGGACTTATCCCAAAGCGGATAGGTCCGTTTTTCTTGCTTTTGTCATATCAGCGCCATGGAGGTAAGAACCCAGATGGTGAGGAACATGGTGACGACTGAAAAGAGTGTGGTGACCACAATGAGCTGCGCCGCCAGCTCGCCATCGGCGCCGCACTGGTTGGCCAAAGTATAACCGGAGACCGCCGTGGGGCAAGCCAGCATAACTGCCAATGCCGCCAGGGCATCCCCACGGAAGCCAGCCAACACCACCAGTGGAATGAACACAAGTGGGATGATGACGCTTTTACCCAGCACCGCCAGCCACAGAGAACGGCCGTAATCGCCGAAGCGGGAAAGGTGGATGCTGCCGCCTAGCACAATAAGGCAATAAGGGGTGGCCATGCCGCCGATATCGCTGACCGTTTTTTCCACCGGCTGGGGCAGCGGGATGCGCAGCAGCAGGAAGATGAGCCCCAGCGCCGCGCCGATGAGGTAGGGATTTTTGATGATATTGAGCAGCAGCATGGCGGGCTTTACCCGGCCGCCGCGGTAGACCTCGAACAGGATGGCGGAGATGGTGCTGGTGAGCGGAATGATGATGGCCGCCATAATGGCGATGAGGCCGGTATTTTCGCTGCCGTACAAGGAGGCGATGATGGCCATGCCGAAGATAACGAAGTTCACGCGGATCTCGCACTGGATGACCGGGCCGCGGCGCTTGGGGTCGGGCTCCAGCCGGCCGAAAATGAGCAATGCCAGCGCCAATATGATGAGAATAATGATGATGGAGGCCAAGAGTGGCTTGCCGTAGACCGAAACATTCCATTCCGCGCGGTACAGGCTGTAAAAGAGCTGGATAGGCAGCAGCAGCTTAAAGCCCAGACGGTCCATGACATTCAGCGTTTTTTCATCCACCCAACCCAGCCGCCGTACCAGCATACCGACGCACAGCATCAGCAGGATGGGGGTCACGACCCGGATGGAGAGCAGAAATCCTTGCATTTTATTTATCCTTTCCCCTGCGGCCATCCCGTAGCCGCAGAGTGTTTTTTTTCATTGTACCATAAGAATTTGGGGAGAACCGTGTCGGATTCTTCCTAAGTATAGCCGCTTTTCACCCGCATGGCAAGCCCACTAAGGGCGACGCCCCTCTGTTTGCCGGATAGACGCCGCCCTTTTGTTTTTTAGCCGACCGGCCAGTAGCTGCCCTGCTCCACCCGATACAGCGTTTTGACCGGGGCCAGCGTCAGCAGGATATCCACCGGCTGGCGGCTGGAAAACCGCACCGCCGTGCCGCAGCTGGCCTCCAGCGCACGAGGGCGGGGCATCATCCGGCTGGGGATGCCGCTGCGGGTAAGGGCCCGCGCGTATTCCATCGCCTGCAGCTGGTTGGGGAAGGTCGCGAGATACTCCATGGTACTGCCCCCTTTGGGCATATTGGGGCTGTGCCCCATACCATACTATGCAAAAAGCGCCCCGCTGCCCTGCCCGGCACCCGGATGGGCCATGCCGCATAGAATGCGGAAGTACTCTACTTGTTTTTGCCGGTGGGGAGTGGTACAATAACTGCGGATACACTATTCCCGCAAAAGGAGAACGGAGGTCTCTATGAAACAAATCTATCTGGATAACGGCGCGACCAGCTTCCCCAAGGCACCGGGGGTTGGCCAGGCCATGAAGGATTACATCGAGAAGGTGGGCGTCAATGTCAACCGCTCCAGCTACCGGGCCACCGCGGAGGCGGCGCTTTCCACCCTGACGGTGCGGGAGGACCTGTGCCGGTTGTTCGGCGCCGGGGAGGACCCCAGCTATGCCATCTTTACCAGCGGCGTGACCATGAGCCTGAATATGATCATGAAGGGGGCGCTGCACCCCGGTGATCATCTTATCATCAGCGGGATGGAGCACAACGCGGTGGCGCGCCCGGCCACACAGCTGGAGGCGGCGGGCGTGGCGGTTTCCATTGCCCCGTGCGATGAGGACGGTGTGCTGCGGCTGGAGGAATTCGAGAAGCTTATCACCCCTAAAACTTGTCTGGCAGTAATGCAATATGCCAGCAATGTCAGCGGGACCATTCAGCCCATCGGGGCGATCGGGGCCATCTGCCGCCGGCACGGGGTGCTTTTGGCGGTGGACAGCGCCCAGGCAGCCGGGCATTTTGCCTTTGATATGCGGAAGTTGCAGATAGACGCCCTGTGCTTTACCGGGCACAAGGGGCTGCTGGGGCCTTCCGGCATTGGCGGCTTTGTGATGAACGAGGCAATGAATAAGGCGCTGACGCCGCTGATCGCAGGTGGGACCGGCAGCATGTCGGCCTCGCTGGAGATGCCCCCTACCCTGCCCGACCGCTACGAGGCAGGGACCCCCAACCTGCCCGGCATTATGGGGCTGGGGGTGGCGCTGCGCTACCTGCAGGAGGTGGGGCTGGATGCCCTGCACCGGCGGGAGATGGCGCTGACCGAACGATTCCTCAGCGGGCTGCGCGGGAATGAACATATCCGTATCCCCGGCCCGGCCGATGCCAAGGGGCGGGTAGGCGTGATCTCGGTGGACTTTTTGCGGCAGGATAACGCCGAGGTGGCGTTCCAGCTGGAGGAGCAGTATGGCATCCTGACGCGGTGCGGGCTGCACTGTGCCCCTCTGGCACATAAGACACTGGGGACCTATCCGGAGGGGACGGTGCGCTTTTCCATCGGATATACCACCACCGAGGAGGAAGTGGATGCTGCCATCCGGGCGATCCATGACCTGGCGTAAGGTTTTCGAAAGGCAATGGGCGCCCCGCAGGGGCGGCGGCGGAGCCGCCGGGACGGGCGAAGCCCGTCACACCGCTCGCAGAGCGGTGCCCTGCGGGGCGCCTTTTTGCGGGCTTTCCGCTATAACAAAATCCGGGGCCTCCCTTCGCAGGGGCTCCGGATTTTTTGCTTATTTTACATAGATGGAACAATCCTGGTACTGCTCCACGCAGCCGATGATGGCAGCGCCCGGTACATTTTCGCACTGCAGGAGCTCTGCCAGCAGCTTTTCGGCATCGCGCGCATCCACGGCGATGAGCAGGCCGCCGGAGGTCTGCGGATCGTACAGGATATCCTGCAGATACAGCGGGACGCTTTCGGCGAAGCGGGCGGTAGGCCCGGCAAACTGACGGTTGCGGTAGGCGCCCTCCGGGATGAGGCCCATTTCGGCCAGGGGCTGTACCCCGGGCAGTACCGGCACCTTGGCGCTATCGATGACGATGGTTAAGTCGCTGCCGCGGGCCATTTCGGTGGCGTGGCCCATCAGGGCAAAGCCGGTCACATCGGTCATGCTGTGGACACGGTATTTCTGTGCGATCTCACAGGCGTATTTATTGAGGGTTGCCATCTGCTTCACGGCACGCTGGTACAGCTCCGGCGGGGCCAGCTCGGCGCGGTTGGCGGTGGTGGTGATGCCAATGCCCAGGGGTTTGGTGAGGATGAGCACATCCCCTTCCAGTGGGGTGCAATTCATGCGGATCTCATCGGGACGGGCAAAGCCGGTCACGGAAAGGCCGTATTTCGGCTCCTGGTCATTGATGGTATGGCCGCCGGCGATGATGACGCCGGCCTCATAGGCTTTCTCGTAGCCGCCGCGCAGCACCTCGTGGATCATCTCCTTGGACATCTGCGGGGTGACGGTCATGATATTCAGCGCGATTTTGGGGGTCGCGCCCATGGCGTAAATATCGCTGATGGCATTGGCGGCCGCGATCTGCCCGAACATGTAGGGATCATCCACAATGGGCGGGAAGAAATCCAGCGTCTGCACAATGGCCAAATCATCGCTTACCTTATAAACGGCGGCATCATCGCTGGTATCGTAGCCCACCAGCAGGTTTTCATCCTTTACCGTGGGGATGCCCTGCAAAATCTGACTCAGCATTCCCGCGCCTACCTTGGCGCCGCAGCCCCCGCAGGAGGCCAGCTTGCTCATTTTAATATCGCCCTGCATTTTATTTTCCCTCCAACAGTTTGGTATAGTACAGCACACCCTCCAGAATGCCGCCGGCAATGGCGTTGGCCTTATCGGAAGGGGTAAAGCAGTTTTCTAGCTTGCACCGGGCGTCAATATCGCCGGATTTGAGACCCTTGTTCACGGGGGTTCCCTCCGGCAGCATACCGCGCACGATACCACCCATTTTGGCATAAACCGGTTCTTCCCCGGCATAGGCCACCAGCTGGCTCTTTTCCACCACATCGGTGATCTTGACCACCGGGTGCCAGATGCCATCGGCGGTGGCGCGGATAATGCGCTCGCCGCTGAACCCGCCCACATTGCCAGGGGTGGCGGTATCCGGTTCGGGCGAGCCCTCATACAGGGTGCGGCCCATATCATGCCCGCGGTTGCTCTCCACACAGAAGTGGCAATCCACACCGGAGGTAAAGCCGGGGCCGATGCCCACCACCAGCGGCGCATCAGTGATTTTTGTTCCGATATTTTTCTTGGCAATGATGGCATCCACCAGCACAGCCGGTTCCAGCTTTTTGGCCTCTTTATATTCGGGGTCAATGAGAATGGGGATCTCCCCTTCCCCGATGATGCGGCGGGCATCCGCAGCATCTTTGGCCAGGCGGGCCGTGACCCCTGTCACCGTTGCGGCGCCATCGTACACCGCACGGGAAAAGGCCACCGTGCAGCGCACCGTGGTGGGCTTTTCGATATCGGTGCAGACGATTTGAAACCCGCAGCGGTGCAGCCGGCAGGCAATGCCGGTGGCGAGATCCCCCGCGCCTTTAATGGCGATCAGCATATTCTCTCCTCCTATCGCTTCCAAACCTCGTATTCTCCGGGCCGACGCTGCAGGGCCGCGGTTACGACCCGCTCCACGCCTTTTTGCAACAAAAGAGTGGCCAAGGCCGCTATTTCATCCGGCCGGGCCCGATCCGCCTGGTTGAGCAGAACGGCATATGGACGGCTGCCCACATCCTTGCGCTGCGCCAGCGGAGAGCTGAGCAGCATCGCCATCCGCTCCAGGGTTACAATTTGGTCCGGTTCTAGATCAAAACGCAGCTTTGCAAGCTCCGGGCGATGGCACACCTCACCGAGCGGGCGGCCCAACGCGGAAAGCCCCGCCACAGCGATGACCGCATCGGCGAAGGCCGGGATGACCGGTTCGCGGTCATTGGGCACCTTCAGCGGCAGGCCCTTGGTGCCGTCCGCTTCTATTATAACACGGTCGGCAAGCTCCGGGAGCTGCTCCAGCAGCGGGGAGGGGCCAAATTTTCTTTCTTCGCTCATGGTACCTACCGTCATCAGGCGGCAGCTGGCCAAAAGGCTGCCTAAAACTGCGGCGTCATCGCCCATGTAGCCATTCTCCCTGGGCGGGCGGATGTGGGTGGTGGTGGTCATAATGACCGTTTCGCCCCGCCGGTGGTATTCTTCCCCCAGAGCAGCCATCAGGCTGCTTTTACCGCCGCCGCCTACGATCGCCGTTACATGGGAATTTTCTAGGCCAAAGGACGACATTGCCGAATGGTGTTCCATATTTATTCCCCCTCTCCGGTTTTCACCGATATACTGTTCAAAGAATAACACGCGGCACTTGAAAAGTCAATTGATATCAGTCATAATAAGGATATTAAGGAAAGATAAAGGAGGTTCCCCATGAGCAATAAACAGATGACTGCCAGCACCTCAGTGCGGATCCGTATGGACGATGTGAAGGTATTTGGGCCCGGCATAGCGGAGCTGCTGGAGCGCATTGATCGATGTGAATCCATTCGCACTGCCACCGCCGAAATGAAGATCGCCTACAGCAAGGCGTGGACCATGCTGCGCAGCTGCGAGGCGGCTTTGGGATATCCGCTGATCCAGCGCAAGGTAGGCGGCGCCGGCGGCGGCGGTTCCACCCTGACCCCCGAGGGGCGTTCCCTGTTGGAGCGTTACCGCCAGTGGGAGGCCGACTGCAAAGCTTATGCCAAGGCCCACCTGGCCGATTTCTTCCCGGAGGCCGCCGAATGAACCTTTCGCTGGTTGTACTGGCGGCTGGGGCTTCCCGGCGCTTTGGGGCGGCCAATAAGCTGCTGCAGCTGCTAGATGGCAAGCCACTGTTATGCCACACGCTGGAGCTGGCGGCAGCGCTGCCCGTTATGCAGCGGACAGCTGTCTGCTCGGTGGAGACCGCCCCCTTAGCGAAGGCGGCGGGTTTTACCGTGCTGCTGAACCCGCAGCCGGAGCTGGGACAGAGCCACAGTCTGCGGCTGGGGCTGGCCGCCTGCCGGGAGAGCGACGGCTGCCTGTTCCTCACCGGGGACCAGCCTTTTCTTAGCGTGGAGACCCTGCACCGGCTGATTAACGCATGGGAGAAGGAACCCGGCGGCATATGGGGATGCGAGTTTGAGGGGCGCTTTTCCATCCCCTCTATCTTCCCTGCCACTGTGTATGGGGAGCTGCTGGCGCAGGACGGCGATGTGGGCGGCAGAGAGGTGATGCGTGCGCATCCGGAGCTGGTGCATACCATCCCCGCACCCCCGCAGGAGCATTTTGATATCGATACCGTGGCGGACCTGACTGCAGCACAGCAAAAATAACCAAGAAGGAGCAGCCGGCGGGCTGTTCCTTTTTTCTGCGCCGTACCCGCTATCATGCAAAAACACCCCCGTCCTTGCGGACGGGGGGCTTTTGTGTAAAACACGATGAGAAATGGAGCTGTCTTATTTGGTAGAGTTCATCCCTTAGATGATCTCCAATCCCTTAGCTCTAAAAGGATTTTCATTCAGTTACTCTGAATTAGTCCTCTTTGAACTCATAGTCCTTGCCGGGCAGGATAGCGTTCAGGATGATACCGAACACAGCAGCGCAGGCCAGACCACCGAATGCAACACTACCGATGACGATGTTCTTATGGTTGAAGCCCAGACCGGATACCAGAATGATAGCGGTGATCAGAACGTTACGCATATTAACATAGTCAACCTGGTTCTCAACGATGGTACGGATACCGGTAGCAGCGATCATGCCGTACAGTACGAAGGAGATACCGCCGATGATGGCAGCAGGGATGGAGTTGATGACTGCCTCAAACTTGGGAGACAGGGAGAGGATGATAGCCATGACAGCAGCAATACGCATTACGAAGGGGTCGAATACGCGGGTCAGGGCTACTACGCCGGTGTTCTCGGAGTAGGTGGTGTTGGCAGGGCCGCCGAGCAGACCAGCCAGGGAGGTACCGATACCGTCGCCCAGCAGGGTGCGGGTCAGACCGGGATCAGCAATGAAGTTCTTGCCGCAGGTAGCGCCGATAGCCATAACGTCGCCAACATGCTCAACCATTGCAGCAACGGCAACCGCCAGACCGGCAACGATAGCGTCAGCATTGAACTTGGGCAGATGGAAGTTGGGAAGACCAACCCAGTTAGCAGAACCAACAGCGCTGAAATCAACAGCGCCCATGATGATGGCAACGATGTAGGAAACGATCAGGGAGATAAGAACGGGGATGATCTTGATCATGCCCTTGCCCCAGGTGTTGCAGATGATGATCACGAGAATCGGAACAATGCCCAGCATCCAGTTGGTGAACAGGTTGTCAATAGCGGAGCCGGCGAGGTTAATACCGATGAGGATGATCAGCGGGCCGCAGACCGCAGGGGGGAACAGCTTCATAACTCTCTTGGTACCCAGAACCTTGATCAGGATAGCGAGAATTACATACAGACCGCCAGCAGCAACTACGCCGCCGGTCGCATACTCTTTGCCGTACTGGGGGATAATAGCCTGATACATACCCAGGAAAGCAAAGGAGGAACCCAGGAATACGGGAACCTTGCCCTTGGTGATGAAGTGGAACCACAGGGTCGCAATACCAGCGCAGAACAGGGTAACGGAAGCGGAAAGGCCCACAATACCCTCGCCATAGCTGTTGGTCAGAACGGGAACCAGAATGGTAGCGCCGAACATGGCGAAGCACTGCTGCAGGCCCATGATAATGGACTTGCCCCAGCCGAGTTCCTTACGAGCATCATAAATGCCGGTAATTTTAGTACTCATTAAATTTGCCTCCTCAATGATTTGGATTCTCCATTTCTCTTGGTCTATCGAACCTCTGCATCAAGACCGAGTGCGCCCATTTATGTACTTACACATCGGCACGGATTTCTTGCGAAACCCTCCTTCATGCATTGTCATTATTATATCGTGTGTTCATAAAAAATTCAATCTCTCGGCCCCCGGTTTTCCGTATTCCACAATTTACAGTTTTTGATGTTGTGCATTTTGCCATCACCCATTGGAGAAACTCCCCAATATCTCCCCTATCATTTTCAATTATATTTGGAATGTTATAAACATATTCCTATTTAGATATGTTAAATATGTCCTAAAATATGCTGCTATTTTCTCCATTTTTGCACCCTTTGCAATAAACTTGTTCGATAATTCGGTCCTTGAGGGATATTTTATGCTGTTAAGATTATGTTAATACACCACAAAGACATAGAAACAGGCACCCACCACAGAGGGCAGGTGCCTGCATTTTTAGTGTCTATTGCGCGCGCTTTTGGATAGAATTACTTCTTCTCAGCAGCGGCTTTTTCCTGCAGGGCCTTCAGCATGCGCTCGGGAGTGATGGGCATCTCGGTGAAGCGGCAGCCGGTCGCATTGTAGATCGCGTTGGCGATGGCGGGGGCGCCGGGAACCATTGCAGGCTCGCCGATACCACGGGCGCCATAGGGGCCGGTCTCCTCGGGATGCTCAACGCCCATGGCGATGAAGGTCTCGGGGGCATTATCGATGGTGGGGATCTTGTAGTCCACGAAGGACTTATTGAGGACTTTACCATCCTTGAGCTTCAGCTCCTCGAACAGTACAGTACCCAGAGCCTGCATCATACCGCCCTCTACCTGAGCCTTATACAGCTCGGGGTTGACGATGTGACCGGGGTCGCAGCTCTCTACCATCTTCTTTACTTCGATGATACCGGTCTCGGTATCGACCTCAACCTCGGCACCGGCCACAGCGGTGGTCCAGAACGCGGCGGGCTTGGGGGAATAACCGGTAGCGGGATCATAGTTGATGTTATTGGGCAGGGTGAAGGTACCCACACCGATGGCGGGGCCGCCGTAACCGGAGCCGTCCTCAAACGCCAGACCCAGTGCCAGATCGGACATGGGCATACGGCTTTCGGGGTGGTTGCGGTTGATGATCCAGCCGTCCTCGAGGTACAGCTCACGCTTGATGTAGCCCAGCTTGATCTGTGCGAGATCCAGAAGCTTTTCCTTCAGGTCCTCGGCAGCCAGCTTGATCGCATTACCGGCGCAGTAGGTGATACGGGAGGCAACGGTCTGCCACTCATAGGGGGTATGGTCGGTATCGCCGGTGCGGATGGTAAACTTGGAGGGATCGCAGCACAGAACCTCGGCGGCAATCTGGGTTAGGGCAGTATCGGAGCCCTGGCCGATATCGTGACCGGAGGTCATCAGGAAGAAGGTGCCGTCCTCATTCATACGAATGATGGCAGCGGAGCCAGCGTTGGTGGGCTGAGAGGGGGACTTCCAGCCGCCGGCAATGCCCTTGCCGCGTACCTTGTGGGGGCCGGAGGGAGGATCGCAGGGCTTATCGTACTGAATGGCCTCAGCGACCTGATCCAGGGCCTCCAGGAAGCCGCAGGATTTCATGATCTCGCCGGTACCGGTGGACTTGCCGGGGGCCAGACCGTTGACACGGCGGATCTCGATGGGATCCATGCCGATCTCCTTGGCAACCTCATCGATGTTCTGCTCGATACCGAAGTGGATCTCGCACATACCGAAACCACGGTAGGGGCCGCCTACGGGGTTGTTGGTGTAAACGCAGTAAGCGTCGGTCTTAACATTGTCGAACTCATAAGGGCCGGTGGAAGCAAAGCCGGAGGCCTTAACGATGTTTACGCCGTACTCGGTGTAGGCGCCGCCATCCCAGTAGAAGTCGTTCTGAACCGCCAGGAACTTACCGTCGCTCTTACGAACTGCGGTCTTGATCTTGGTGTACAGACCCTGACGAACATAGGAGTTGACAAACTCTTCCTCACGGGTGTATTCCATCATAACGGGACGGCCCTTGCTGTGCATGGCCAGAGGAATGATGATACCTTCGATGGTGGTACCGGCCTTGGCGCCGAAGCCGCCGCCCACATAGGGGGAGATGATACGCATCTTGTTCAGCGGGATATCAAAGGTGGCAGACAGCGCCTGACGAACCGCATACGGGGACTGGCAGGAAGCCCAAACAGTGCACTTACCGTCCGGCTCGTACTGGGCCACCGCAATGTGGTTCTCGATGGGGGTATGCTGAACATGAGGAACATGGTACTCATGCTCGGTGATGTAGTACTCGTCAGGATGCTCCTCGGCATACTTGAAGGCCGCATCGGCATCGCCCTTACGGATGATGTGATGGTGAGAGATATTGGTATGCGCCTGGGGATGGAAGATGGGTACTACTTTATAAGTATGCAGCTCGGGGTGGATGAGAACGGCGTCCTTGGCCATACCCTCCATGGGGTTGTTGATGACGGGCAGCGGCTCGTACTCAACCTTGACCAGGTCGCAGGCAGCCTCGGCGATCTCCGGGGTCTCGGCAGCGATAGCTACTACGGGCTCACCGTAGAACTTAACGGTATTAACCGCCAAGAAGTTCTTGTCCTCCAGATACAGACCACCACGCTTGGTGTAGTAGTCACCGGTGATTACATCATGTACACCCTTGAGCGCCTTGGCAGCAGAGATGTCGATGCTCACGATCTTGGCATGGGCATAGGGGCTCTTTACGCACTTGGCATACAGCATACGGGGCCATTTCATATCGCCCACATACTTGGCAGCGCCGGTAACTTTCTTAACGCCGTCTACACGCGGAACACTTACGCCAATATATTTACTCATTATTTGGCACCTCCATTCATGCGCTCGGCAGCGTCCTCAATCGCCTCGATAATTCTCTTGTAGCCGGTGCAGCGGCACAGGTTACCGGACATGTAATGGACGATCTCATCACGGGTGGGATGGGGATTTTCGCGCAGCAGAGCGGTAGCGGAAACGATGAAGCCGGGAGTGCAGTAGCCGCACTGCAGGGCAGCGTGGTCAATAAAGGACTGCTGGATGGGAGAAAGGTTGCCCTTCTCATCGGCAAAGCCCTCAACGGTCTCGAAGTGCTTGCCGTCCATCTCGGGGGCCAGCATCAGGCAGCCGTTGATCAGTACGCCGTCAACGATCATGGCGCAGGCACCGCACTCGCCGGCGCCGCAGCCTTCCTTGGCACCGGTCAGGTCCAGCATATCGCGGATGACATTCAGCGCGGTCTTATTAGCCGGTACATCCAGCTCATATTCCTCGCCGTTTACAAAGAAATCAACATGATAAGTTTTCATTTTTCGGCACGCTCCTTTCTCATACAGAAAGCTCGGCCAGGCTTCTGCGTACAGCAACCTTTACCAGGCTGATACGGTACTCGGCGGAAGCACGGACGTCGCTGATGGGAGAAACCTCGCTGCCGGCAAGCTCCGCTGCCTCACCGATGAGCTCGGGGGTCAGCTTCTTGCCTTTCAGCAGGGCCTCAGTCTTGGGCAGACGAATGGGGGTAGGAGCGCAGGAGCCGATGGCTACGCGGTAGTCCTCACCAAACTTACCAACTGTAGCACAAACGGTAGAAAGGTCTACCTCCTTACGGCGGTCAAACTTGGTGAATACAGCCTTCTGGCCTTCCACATAGGGGATCTTGAGGCCGATGGCCATCTCGCCGGGCTTGAGGCCGACCTTACGCACGAAGATGAAGAACGCGCCGCGGGCGATTCTTTCTTCCTGGCTTTCGCCAGCCCAGCTCACCAGGGAAACCTCACGCTGACCCTCGGGACCTACTACGACCAGCTTGGCGTCGCAGGCAACGAGAGGAGTGACGGTATCCGCCAGAGGAGAAGCGTTGATGACATTGCCGACACTGGTAGCACGGCCGCGCACCAGCTGGGAACCCAGAACGGAAGCCGCCTGAGCGTAGAAGGGGTAATTCTCCTTCACGATCTCACTTTCGGAGATCTCCTTGCAGGTAACGCATGCGCCAATGTACAGGCCGTCCTTCTTGGAGAAAGTGATCTCCTTCAAGCCGGGAATACGCTTGATGTCGATCACGGCTTCCGGGTTAATGAGGCGCTCGCGCAGACGAATCATTACATCGGTACCACCATTCAGGATGGTATACTTACCTTCGTACTCTTTCATCAGTTCGAGAGCTTCTTCCACAGAACCCGGAGCGAAATAGTTAAATTCCTTCAATGTAAGCACTCCTTTTTGATTGGTTTTATGCAGAGTAACACTTATACAGCATCTACATTATAATATTGGAGGCCTGTCAATTCAATTCCTTTTGATCGATTTTGATATTCTGCCTAATTCCGGCCCTGCAATTTGTGAAAATTGGAATATACCCCCTTGTAAATACTTCACAACAAAAATGAAAACCGTCCGTGATTTTTGTCAGAACGCCGTTCGGCGGGATTCGTTCGCTTTTGATAAGATGAACGAAAATGTTCTTATGCTCTTGTTGATATATCCTAATGGCTGTTAAATTATTAACTTACTTTATTTCGATAATTTTCATTTTTCTATGAAAATTCACCAAAAAATTTATTGCTTTCTTGGCGGCAAAAAAGCTCTTCCGGCATTTACTTTTATTTCGCTTTCCTTTATAATGTAGATAAATAACAAATAGAGTAGGGGAACTGCGGCCTTTTCACGCTCCGGCCTTGCAGCCTGCTTTATTTGTCATGGGCACCGCCCCGCTTCCCTACCGATGCGGACGGTGCTTACCTACATCATTTTGGGAGGTCTTTACTTATGTCCAAAAAACCTTTGGAAGGCATTCGTGTACTGGATTTTACCAATGCGCTGGCAGGCCCCTACTGCTCCATGATGCTCGGCAACATGGGCGCCGAGGTCATCAAGGTGGAGAAACCCGGTACCGGCGATGACAGCCGCGGCTACGGCCCGTTTGTCAATGGCCAGAGCGGCTATTTTGTCAGCGTAAACCACGGCAAAAAGAGCGTCGTCTGCAACACCAAGGATCCCGAGGGCGTTGAGATGTTCAAGGATCTGGTGAAGCATGTCGATATCGTGGTGGAAAACCTGAAGGCCGGTGCCATGAACCGCATGGGTCTGGGCTATGAGGAGCTCAAGAAAGTCAACCCCAAGCTCATCTATGTAGCTATCTCCGGCTTTGGCCAGACCGGCCCCTATGCTCCCCGTCCCGCCTACGATATGGTAGTGCAGGCCATGGGCGGCGTAATGAGCATCACCGGCGAGCCCGGCGGAAAGCCTGTCCGCGTCGGCGCTTCTATCGGCGATATCATTGCCGGTATCTTTGGTGCTTTTGGCGCCGTTACCGCCCTGTATAAGCGCGCTATCACCGGCGAAGGCGATATGGTGGATGTGGGTATGCTGGATTGCCAGCTCGCCATCCTGGAAAACGCCATCATCAAGTATTCCGCTACCGGCGTCGTGGCCGGCCCTCTGGGTGCTGTTCACCCCACCGTTACTCCCTTCCAGGCATTTGAAACCAAGGATAACTATGTCATCGCCGCCTGCGGCAATAACCGCCTGTACGCGGCCTTCTGCAACGCGCTGGGCTGTCCGGAAATGATTGACGATCCCCGCTTTGATACCAATATGCACCGCAACCAGAACCTCAAGCTCATTGGTGACCTGCTGACTGAAAAGACCCGTACCAAGACCACTGCTGAGTGGCTGGATATTCTGGAAAAGGCCGGCGTGCCCTGCACCGGCATCAATACCGTAGATAAGCTGTTTACCGATCCGCAGGTCGCGGCCCGCAACATGCTCATCGAGGTAGACCAGCCCGGCATGGGCAAGGTCAAGATCGCCGGCAACCCGGTGAAGATGGCTTCCGTCGAGGCCGATGCCGACCATCATCCTGCTCCCGCCCTGGGCGATTCCACCCGCGATATTCTGGTGAATATGCTGGGCTGGGAAGAGGCCAAGGCCGACGAGTATGTCGAGAAGTTCCACTAAGCTCTTTGTGCAAGTCCCGCTTGCCGGAGACGCTCCTCCGGCAAGCGGCAACCCATATACTCTCTGAAAGAAGGATAAAACTATGACCAAACTTGAAGACCTGATTGAACGCAAAGGTTCAATCGCTCTCGGTGGCGGCCAGGCGCGTATCGAAAAGCAGCATGAGCAGGGCAAAATGACCGCTCGTGAGCGTCTCGAGACCCTGTTCGATCCCAACACCTTTGTTGAGATCGATGCCTTCGTTGTCCATCGCTGCTACTACTTTGGCCAGGAAAAGCAGCACTTCCCCGGTGATGGTGTTGTTGGCGGCTATGGCAAGGTAGACGGCCGCATCGTCTACGCTTATGCCCAGGATTTCACCGTTGTCGGCGGCTCCATGGGCGAAGTTCAGGCCAATAAGATCTGCAAGATCCTTGAGAATGCCCGCAAGGTCGGCGCTCCCGTAGTCGGCATGAATGATTCCGGCGGTGCCCGCATCCAGGAAGGTCTGGACGGTCTGGAAGGCTACGGCAAGATCTTCTTCCGCAATACCGCTGCCTCCGGCGTTGTTCCGCAGATCACCGCCATCATGGGCCCCTGCGCCGGTGGCGCCGTTTATTCCCCTGCCCTCACCGATTTCATCTTCCAGGTGAATAAGACCGGCAAGATGTTCATCACCGGCCCCGATGTTATCAAATCCGTTACCGGCGAGCAGATCGATGCTGAAAAGCTGGGCGGCGCTATGACCCACAACCGCGTCAGCGGCGTTGCGCACTTCATGGCCTCCGATGATACCGATTGCATCAACCAGATCCGTCGTCTGCTGAGCTACCTGCCCTCCAACTTCCGTGATGCCGCTCCCACCATCTTCAATGGTGACGATCCCAACCGCATTGCCGATCAGCTGGATACCATCATCCCTGATAATCCCAACAAGGCGTATGATATGTACGATGTCATCAAGGCCATCACCGATGGCGGCGAGTACATGGACTACATGGGCATGTATGCCCCCAATATGATTACCTGCTTTGCCCGCTTCAATGGCCGCTCCGTTGGTATTATCGCCAACCAGCCCAAGGCCATGGCCGGCTGCATGGACATCAACTGCTCCGATAAGGCTGCACGCTTTATCCGTACCTGCGATGCCTTCGGCATTCCGCTGCTCACCCTGGTAGATGTTCCCGGCTTCCTGCCCGGTTCCACCCAGGAGCACGGTGGTATCATCCGCCACGGCGCCAAGGTCATCTATGCCTACTGCGAAGCCACCGTTCCGAAGGTTACCATGATCCTGCGTAAGGCCTACGGCGGCGCTTACCTGGCCATGTGCTGCAAGGACCTGGGTTCCGATATCGTATACGCCTGGCCCACCGCTGAGATCGCCGTTATGGGCGCCGAGGGTGCCGCCAACATCATCTTCCGTAAGGCCACTCCCGAGGAGCGCGCTGAGCTGATCGATGAGTACAAGCGCGAGTTCAATAACCCCTACAAGGCTGCCGAGCGCGGCATGGTGGATGATGTCATTATCCCCTCTACCTCCCGTCAGATGATCATCGCTGCCATGGAGATGCTCGATGGCAAGGTCGTGGAAGCTCCCAGAAAGAAACACGGCAATGTTCCGCTCTAATCAAAAGGAGCGTGAATAATATGATGTATCTGTATATTGCCATTGCTCTGCTGGTTGGGCTGCTGCTGGGAAAAGCGCTCTTTGGCAAAAAGGCCGCTCCCGCGCCTGCCCCGGCCCCTGTGGCCGCAGTTCCTGCCGCCCCGCAGGAGGATGAGGATGAGATCGCAGCAGTCATCGCCGCCATTGCCGCTATGATGGGCTGCGCGCCGGAACAGGTACGCATCCTTTCCCTGCGTGAGGATTCTCCCTGGAGACCCACCTTACTAATTTCTGATGGAGGACAAATCGATGAAAAGATTCCTGATAAAAATAAATGGAAAAACATATGATGCTGAGGTAGAGGTCGTCGGCACCTCCGCCTCCGCTCCCGTAGCGGCGCCCGCAGCTGCCCCCCGTGCCACTGCTCCCACTGCCGCTCCGGCTCCTGCCGCTGCCCCCGCAGCCGGCGGCCCCGCCAATGTCACCTCCCCCCTGCCCGGCACCGTTCTGCGTCTGTGCAAGAATACCGGTGATGCCGTTGCGGCCGGCGAGGTCGTCATGATCGTTGAGTCCATGAAGATGGAGAACGAAGTCGTCGCTCCCGAGGGCGGCCGCATCGCCTCCATTGCCGTTGCAGCCGGCTCCGCCATCAATACCGGCGACCTGCTGTTCACTCTCGGCTAAAAGTTCTCACAGCATAATGCCTAATGCGGCGCTATCGTTTTGTGTGTTTATCACAATGCAATAGCGCCGCATTTTTGCAACATTTTTGATATATTTTCCATGTCATTATTATTTTGTGTGTATTGCACCATTTATAGAGTTTTTTATTGTGCAAAATATATATGTCAAAATTCATCAAAAAGGAATCAAATTTTCTACAATGTAAAAATTCCACAACACCTATTGCATTTTATATTATTTAATAGTAGAATAGCTATTAGAAAGAACATGGGTAAGTAGTAAACAGCTGCTCCCTGTTTCCATTATTTCCGCCGAGGCGGAACCGCAAAGGGGGCGACACGCATGGATACCAATTACGGCATCTCGATGAACTCTATTCTCCGCATGGATATCCTGCATGATGCCCGCCTGCTGGCCGGTGCTTCCGGCACCGATCAGATCGTTACCTCGGTCAGCGTCATGGTCGATCCCAACATCGTCAGTGCCGTGACCGGCGGTGAGCTGCTGGTTTCCACCGCCTACGCCATCCGGGAGAATATCCCCCAACTTATGCAGCTGGTCCCTCAGCTGAAGGAACACGGCGTGGTAGGCCTTGGCTTGAAGTTCAACAGCTATATCAATGAGATGCCGCAGAACATCCTCGATCTCTGCAATGAGCTGAGCTTCCCGCTGTTCGAGATTCCCAACAGCATCTCTTTCTCCCAGATCATCACCCCCATCATGACCACCATCGTCAATAATCAGGCACAGACCCTGGGGGATATCTACGAGCTGCAAAAGGCGCTGACCGCTACCATGCTGGGCGGCGGCAACCTGCAGTCCATCGTACAGACGCTCTTTGACCGTTTTGGCAACAGCGTCGCCATTTACAATGACTTCTTTTCTTCTTTTGTGCTGGCCTGCAGCGAGCAGCGCCGTGAAAGCATTTCGCGTCGGATGGAAAATCTCGTCCGTTCCGGCTCCTCCAGCAAAGAGACTGTCTCCCTGATGAGCAGCCGTGAGGTCGATAGCATTGATGGCCTCATCTGCAATAAGATCATCATTCCCATTTACAGCGATAAGAAAAAATACGGCAGTATCTACATCTGGGAAGACAACCGTGAGATCACCGGCGTAGACCTGGCCGTTCTGGAAGCTTCTACTTCCCTCATTGCGCTGGATATGATCAAAAAGATCTCGATGTACGAGATGGAAAACAACCACAAGGCCACCTTTCTTGATGACCTTTTGGTTCACGATGAGGAACGGCAGCGCAAGTCGCTGGCCAATGCCGAGTACTTCGATTTCGATGTGGATGCTGAGCACCGTGTGGCGGTCATCCGGGTCCTTTCCGGCAGCTCCACCATCGGCAATAGCTCCCTTTACAAAACCAACAACAGCATTGTCAATATCCTGCGGCGCATCAGCCGCGATAGCAGCATCAAGGTTCTGTTCGTCAATAAGTGTGACAGCATCGTGCTGGTCTTTGAATCCCCCCTGCGGGAAGATGAAGAATACCGCCGGCTGCTGCAGGCGTTCATCGATACCGCACTTTCCTCTTTAGAGGCGGAGGGGATTCTCGCCATGGCGTCTATCGGCGTCGGCCGCAGCTATGCTGATGCCACCAGCCTGTGGAAGAGCTTTAATGAAGCCCGCCGCGCGGCTGCCTGCTGGAACATTGATAATTCCCGTGTCCACTACTTTGAAAAGCTCGGCGTTTATCGCTTCCTTTCCTACGAAAATCTCCGCCCGGAGCTCATCATCTTTTACAATGAAACGCTCAAGGTGCTGGTGGATTACGACCATGACCGCGATTCCGAGCTGGTACATACCCTTTCGCTTTACTTCAAGTGCGGCGGTAATCTCAAGCGTCTGGCAGAAGAAATGGGCGTCCACTACAATACTGTGGCCTACCGCATCCAGCGCATCAAGGAATTGGCCCATGTCAGCTTTGATAACGCCGACCAGATGCTGAATCTACAAATTGCCCTCAAGATCTATGAAGTCAACTTCCACCGCTGAGGCCATCTCGGCCCAGCTGCTGGCCCTGCTGCCGCAGCACCCCGCGGAGGCCACCGTTCATTCGGTGTTCCATACCTCGGCCAATCTGCTGTATCAGGGGCAACTGGTCACTCTGCTGGATGATACCCGTCCGCTTTATCCCTGTGCCGTACGGCTTGGCGGTTCCATTCCGCCCCTTGCCGCCGGGGAACCCGCTCTCCTTTCGCGGGAGCGCATCACCTTCCCCCACAGCGGCCACACCATCGAGCTTCACCGGGCGGCCGTCACTTCCCTTTCGCTTTTCTCTCCGCTGCTTCCCCTGCAGCTGCCCCACCCGGCGGCTCCGCAGGCCCTGCGGGAGATCATCCTTTCCAACGGCAAGCCGGAAGGCTTCGCTCCTCTGTTTACTATTTTGGAGGACGACCCCTCTCCCCTGCCCGATAACCTCTATGTCCGCTATGCGGCAGAGCGCATCCCCGCACTATTCGCCGCCCTGCGGCAGAAGGATGCGAAAGCCACCGCTGAGGCCGCTTATTCCATTGCCGGCTGCGGCATCGGGCTCACCCCCTCCGCCGATGACTTCCTTTGCGGAGTCATGGCGTCGGTACTGGCTTCGGCCATTGCCCGCGGGGAACAAAATGAATGGCTGCCCCTTACCGCCGCTATGGCCGAACGAGCTGCCCCCCGCACCAATCTCATCAGTGCCGCATTTCTGCGGCAGGCTGCCGTCGGGCAGTTCTCCTCGGATGTGCTCACTCTCATCCGAACCCTTTATTCCAGTGTCCTATCGCTGCGGCTACCGTCTGCTGCGATGAATGTTATCGCCTTTGGCGAAACATCCGGTACAGATATCCTGACCGGTATATATTTCGGACAAAAAAATTATCCAAATTAGGAGGAAACGGCATTGGTTAGTCTGCAAATCAAACCCAACACCTACTACGACTCCATTACCCTGATGATCATCTCCAAAGAGCTGAAGAAGGTCCCGGGCGTAAAGGAAGCTCTGGTCGGCATGGGCACCGATCTGAACCTTGACATTGCCAAGGTAACCGGTCTTTCCAGCCCCGAGCTGGAAGCCATCACCCCCAACGATTTCTTCGTAGCGCTGGATTGCGAAAACGAAGAAGCCGAGGCTGCTGCTCTCAAAGCTCTGGAGGAGCAGCTGAATAAGAAGGAGGAGAGCCGCAGCGCTGCGTACTATCCCCCCACCCTCACTTCCGCCCTCAAGGCTGATCCCAAGATCAACCTGGCGCTCATCTCTGTTCCCGGCCGTCATGCTTACGATGTTGCCAAGGACGCTCTCGACAAGAACATCAATGTTATGCTGTTCAGCGATAATGTTTCGATGGAAGAAGAGAAGAAGCTCAAAGAGTACGCCGTTTCCAAGGAGCTGCTCATGATGGGCCCCGACTGCGGTACTGCTGTTGTTAACGGTCTGCCCCTGGCTTTCGCTAATGTGATTCATAAGGGCCCGATCGGTATCTGCGGCGCTTCCGGTACCGGTACTCAAGAGCTCACCATCCTCATCGATCAGCTCGGTTCCGGCATCACCCAGGCTCTGGGCACCGGCGGCCGTGACCTGAAGGCGGAGATCGGCGGCCTGATGTTCAAGCAGTGCCTCAACGCCCTCATCGCTGACCCCGATACCAAGGTCATTATCATGCTCTCCAAGCCGCCCGCGGATCATGTTGCCAAGGAGATCCTGGCCATCGCTAAGGAGTGCAACGACCACATCAAGCCCGTAGTCGTAGACTTCATCGGCGGCGATCCCAACCTTCCCAAGGAGTACGGTCTGACCGCTGCCTACAACCTGGAAGACGCTGCCCGCAAGGCTGTTGCTCTCTCCAAGGGCGAGCCCGTTCCCGCTGATATGTTGGATATCGATATGCCTAAGGCTGAGCTGGAAGCTCTCATCGAACGCGAGACCTCCAAGATGGCTCCCACCCAGAAGTACTATCGTGGTTTCTTCTCCGGCGGCACCCTGGCGGATGAGTCCATGAAGCTCTCCATCGGTAAGCTGGGCCACATCTATTCCAATATCCCCCTCAAGCCCGAGGATAAAATCGAGAATCCCCTGACCGCTGAGTACAAGGAGAACACCTGCATCGACTTTGGTGAGGACGAGTTCACCGAGGGTAAACCCCATCCGATGATCGACCTGACCCTGCGCTGCGAGCGTATCCTGCGTGATGCTCATGATCCCACTCTGGCTATTCTGCAGTGCGACTGCGTTATCGGCTACGGCTCCAATGCCAACCCCGCCGAGGAGCTCTCCGCTGCCATTGCCAAGGCCAAGGAGATCGCTGCGAGCGAGGGCCGTTACATCTCCGCTATCTGCTCTATCGTAGGTACCGAGGGCGACCCCCAGAACTTGACCGAGACCCGCAAGCAGCTGGAAGCTGCCGGCGCTATCGTTGTTCGCTCCAACGCTCAGTCCACCTATCTGGTACACCATATGCTGGATAAGCTGAATGGAGGTAAGTATTAATGCATCAGATCAATAAACTGTTCGGAGAAAAGCTCCACATGGTCAATATCGGCGTAGAGACCTTCTACCAGGATATGCTCTCTCAGAAAGAAGCGGGCACCCAGGATATCGAGGTCATCCATGTTGACTGGAAACCCGTAGCCGGCGGCAACAAGAAACTGGCCGGTATGCTCGGTATGTTGAAGTAATTACCCACTCCCGCGCTGCGGGAAGGTGATTTTTCTAAATAATTTATTTAGGAGGAAAAAACAATGACATTGGGCGAGAAAATCAATGCCGCTAATGCCGAAGCCCTGAAGATCATTCTGGGCGCTCAGCCTACCCTGATCGGCGTTGGCACTGCCGGCGAAGACATTCCCGGTATGACCAAAAAGACCATTCTGCACTCCGGCCCTCCCGTAACCTGGGAGAACATGTGCGACCCCACCAAGGGTGCTGTTATCGGCGCTCTGATCTATGAGGGTCTGGCCAAGACTCCCGAAGAGGCTGAAAAGCTGGCCGCTTCCGGCGAGATCACCTTCGATCCTTGCCACCATCACAATGCCGTAGGCCCCATGTGCGGTATCGTTTCCTATTCCATGCCCGTTTGGAAGGTCATCAATAAGGCTCATGGCAACATGGCTTACTGCACCTTCAATGAGGGTCTGGGCAAGGTTCTGCGTTTCGGTGCTTATGATGATACCGTTATCACCCGTCTGCACTGGCTGCGCAATGAGTTCTATCCTGTCATCAAGGAAGCTCTGGAGATCCGTGGCGAGATCGACCTGAAGGTCCTCATCGCTCAGGAGCTGCAGATGGGCGATGACGGCCACAACCGTAACCGCGCCGGTACTTCCCTGCTGATCCGTGAGCTGGCTCCCGCCATCGTTAAGACTCACTTTGATCAGGATGTCAAGGTTCGCGCTCTCGAGTTCCTGAACTCCAACGACCACACCTGGCTGAACCTCACCATGCCCGCCTGCAAGTGCACCATGGATGCCATCGAGGGTATCGAGTACTGCTCCCTGGTTTACACCATGTGCCGCAATGGTACCGAGTTTGGTGTTCGCGTAGCCGGTCTGCCCGGTCAGTGGTTCCACTACACCTCCGAGAAGGTCGAGGGCCTCTACTTCCCCGGCTTCACCGAGGCTGACGCTAACCGCGATGTGGGCGATAGCTGCATCACCGAGACCACCGGCATCGGCGGTTTCTGCATGGCTGCTGCTCCCGCTATCGTTAAGTTCGTAGGCGGCACCGTTGCCGATTCCATCAAGTACTCCACCGAGATGTACGAGATCACCGAGGGTGAGGGCACTGCTTATCAGATCCCCGCTCTGGGCTTCCGCGGTTCCGCTACCGGTATCGATATCCGCAAGGTCATCGAGACTGGTATCCGCCCCGTTATCAACACCGGTATTGCTTGCAACCGTCGTGGTGTTGGTCAGGTCGGCGCTGGCGTTGTTCATCCTCCCATGGAGTGCTTTGAGCAGGCCATCGAGGCTTTTGTAGCCAAGTATGCTGAGGGCTGATTCTCTCACATAATTACTTAGTTGTTTTGGCGTCGGGAGAGGAGCCCCCTCTCCCCCGCCCACAAACATAAACCAAATATTTAGGAGGAAAAACACTATGTCTAAGTGGTCTGATGTCAAGATTTATGATCTGTCTATCCCGATCGGCGTAAACTGCCCCCCCTGGCCCACCTATGAGCCCGTACAGATGAAGTTCTTCAAGCGCCTGTCTTCCAATGGCGCTAACGGCCAGATCCTCACCCACTCCAACCATGTTGGTACCCACCTGGATGGCCCTCTGCATTTCGATACTTCCGGCCGTACTGTTGATCAGCTCGAGCTGACCAAGCTGGTTCGTCCCGGCGTCGTTGTTGACCTGACCGATGCTCCCTGCTGCGAAGACTTCGGCATCTACACTCCCGAGATGATCGAGGAGCGCGTTGAAGTTCGTGAGGGCGATATCCTCATCATCAACACTGGTTATCATAAGTATGGTTGGGATTCCCCCGAGGCTGATGAGCAGCGCTACATGGTTCGTCATCCCGGTCCGTCCCTGAGCTTCGTTAAGTGGTGCCAGGATAAGAAGATCGCTTGGATCGGCGTAGACTGCGGTTCCGCTGACCATCCCATGAACACCAAGATTCGTGACTGGTGCCCCATGGATGCTGCTAAGTGCGACAAGTACATGCAGGAGAAGTATGGCAAGACTCTGCAGGAGATGTATCCCTGGCCCGAGCAGTATCAGGCCATGCACATCCAGCTGTTCTGCCAGCCCTATGAGTGCATTCACGCTGAGTGCCTGGGCGGCGACATCGATCAGCTCTCCAACAAGCGCTGCGTAATCGGCTGCTTCCCCTGGAGACTGGTTGGCGGCGAGTCCTGCATCTCTCGTATCGTAGCCTTCACCGGCTTCGAGGATGCCTGATTCTAACTGAATTAGTAGCCTGAATAAGGGGGCGGGGCGCCTGGCGCTTCGCCCCTTTTCTCTCCCTCACCCCCTCTTAAAGGAGTTTCCCGCTATGACGACACTTCTCATCCTTTCCGGGTTCTACATTATCTGGCTGGCTGCCCTGCTTACCGTGGCCTACACCCCCCGCTTGTTCCACAACTACACCTTGTTTAAGGCAATCAATAGTATCCTTTTTGTAGTTATCTCTGTTCTGGCCTGGCGCCACTCCGGCATGAATATGTTCACCTATTGGCCGCTTCTTGCCGCGTTCTGCCTCGCCGCCTTTGGTGATATCGCCATTGGTGTCGCCAATAACCGCTACGGTCCCTCCGGTGCCTCTCATTCCGTTTCCGGTATGGCCGGGGTTGGCTTTTTCTCCATTGCGCATGTTTTCTATCTTCTGTTCTTCACCCAGTTCTGCCCGATGGAATTGTACCACTTTATTCTGCCTATCATCGCCATGCTGGCCATGCTGCGCATCACACGACATCCTTCCTTTCATTTCAGCCGGCACACCCGCCCCGCAGGGGTCTTCTATTACATGGTAGTCACTCTTATGTTCTCAGTCGGGCTTAATGTCGCCGTTACCTGCGTCACCTGGTCACCACTTCTCAGTATTCGCTGCCCTCTCAATGGCTGGGCGTTGGGCGCTGGCGTTACTCTGTTTCTCATCTCGGATCTTCTTATGCTTCCCCTCTACTTTTACACCCGCCGCAAGTGCCCCCGTTGGGTGCGCTTCGTCAATCTCACTACCTACTATATTGGACAGCTCCTGCTGGCACTCAGTCTCGTACTGTAAGCCCGCAATTCATATATCTTCGGCTCTCTGCTATGGGAGCCGTTTTCTTTTCCTCTCCGCCCGGGGCGCCCACTCCGCTTCCCCCTCGGACCGCACCTCTGCTTCGCTCCGGACGATCCTCGCCCGCTCCGCGGGCGCCCCGCCCCTTTTTCATACCAAAAAGAGAGTGCCCCTCATCGGGACACTCTCTTTTATTTAGGCTAATTGCGCAACTCTCGGAATTACTCCTCGATATCGATAACAACGCCGGAACCAACGGTACGGCCGCCCTCGCGGATAGCGAAGCGCAGACCCTTCTCGATGGCGATGGGGGTGATCAGCTCAACATCCATCTCAACATTATCGCCGGGCATGCACATCTCTACGCCCTCGGGCAGAGAGATAACGCCGGTAACATCGGTGGTACGGAAATAGAACTGAGGACGATAGTTGTTGAAGAAGGGGGTATGACGGCCGCCTTCAGACTGCTTCAGTACATAAACCTGGCCACGGAACTTGGTGTGGGGATGGATGGAGCCGGGTTTGCACAGTACCTGACCACGCTCAACTTCAGTTCTCTGGATACCACGCAGCAGAGCACCAATGTTATCGCCAGCCTCAGCATAGTCCAGCAGCTTGCGGAACATCTCAACACCGGTAACTACGGTCTTGCGGGTGTCATGGATACCAACGATCTCAACTTCGTCGCCAACCTTAACCTGACCACGCTCAACACGGCCGGTAACTACGGTACCACGGCCGGTGATGGTGAATACATCCTCAATGGGCATCAGGAAGGGCAGGTCAGCCTTACGCTCGGGGGTGGGGATATAGTCATCAACAGCGTCCATCAGGGCGAGGATGGAAGCGTAAGCGGGATCGGAAGGATCCTTGCTGTCGCACTCCAGGGCCTGCAGAGCGGAGCCCTTGATTACGGGGATCTCGTCGCCGGGGAAATCGTAGCTGGAGAGCAGCTCACGGATCTCCATCTCAACCAGCTCCAGCAGCTCCTCGTCGTCTACCTGGTCAACCTTGTTCATGTAAACTACGATGTAGGGAACGCCTACCTGACGGGCCAGCAGGATGTGCTCACGGGTCTGGGGCATGGGACCATCAGCAGAAGAAACTACCAGGATAGCGCCGTCCATCTGGGCAGCACCAGTGATCATGTTCTTAACATAGTCGGCATGGCCGGGGCAGTCAACATGGGCATAGTGACGCTTGTCGGTCTCATACTCTACATGGGCAGTGTTGATTGTGATACCACGGGCACGCTCTTCGGGAGCCTTATCGATCATGTCGTAAGCCATGAACTCGGCATCGCCCTTCAGACCAAGAACCTTGGTGATAGCAGCGGTCAGAGTGGTCTTACCATGGTCAACGTGACCAATGGTACCGATGTTTACGTGGGGTTTGTTGCGCTCAAATTTCTGTTTAGCCATCGTAAAATCCTCCCTTTGTTATACTTTGTTTTTTTAATATTATTTTTCCCTACCCTTTATGTTTTCCGGGTTCGGGATCATGCTTGGGGTTCATCACTCAGCCTTGGTGCGGCTGGTGACCAGCTTCTCCGCGATGTTCTTGGGCAGCTCAATATAGTGGCTGGGCTCCATGGTGTACTGGCCGCGGCCCTGCGTTTTGCTACGCAGGTCGGTGGCGTAACCAAACATCTCAGAAAGCGGTACAAAGGCATCAATCTGCTTGGCACCGGGGCGGTCCTCAAAGCCACGGATCTGACCGCGGCGGGAGTTCAGGTCACCGATAACATCGCCCATATACTCTTCGGGAACGATCACGCAAACCTTCATAATCGGCTCCAGAATAACGGGGTCAGCCTTTCTCATTGCCTCTTTGAAGGCCATGGAACCGGCGATCTTAAACGCCATTTCAGAGGAGTCTACCTCATGGTAGGAGCCGTCGTACAGCGTTACGATGCAGTCTACTACGGGATAACCCGCCAGTACACCGCTGGCCATCGCGCCCTTGATACCGGCATCGACAGCGGGGATATACTCCTTGGGGATAGCGCCGCCCACTACTTCGTTGCGGAACTCATATCCCTTGCCGCTCTCGTTCGGCTCCAGACGGATCTTTACATGACCGTACTGGCCCTTACCGCCGCTCTGGCGTGCGTACTTGTGGTCCACATCGGCCATCTTGCGCACCGTCTCTTTGTAGGCAACCTGGGGCTTACCCACATTCGCTTCTACCTTAAACTCACGCAGCAGACGGTCTACGATGATCTCCAGGTGCAGCTCGCCCATGCCGGCGATGATGGTTTGGCCGGTCTCCTCATCGGTGTAGGTGCGGAAAGTGGGATCCTCCTCAGCCAGCTTGGCAAGGCCCAGGCCCATCTTCTCTTGACCGACTTTGGTCTTCGGCTCAATGGCAACGCGGATAACCGGCTCTGGGAATTCCATAGATTCCAGGATGATCGGATGCTTGGCGTCGCACAGGGTATCACCGGTGGTGGTGTTCTTCAGGCCCACGGCACCGGCAATATCACCGGCATAGCAGGTCTCAATGTCCTTGCGGTGGTTCGCATGCATTTGCAGAATTCTGCCCATGCGCTCATTGTTTTTCTTCACCGAGTTATAGACGCTGGTGCCGGCATCCACAGTACCGGAGTACACACGGAAGAAGCACAACTTGCCTACATAGGGGTCGGTCATGATCTTGAAAGCGAGAGCGGCAAAAGGCGCGTCATCGCTGGAAGGTCTGGTCTCCTCTTCCTCGGTGTCAGGGTTTACACCCTTGATGTCAGGGACATCGGTGGGGGCCGGCATATAGTCTACCACGGCGTCCAGCAGCTTCTGTACGCCCTTGTTGCGGTAGGAACTGCCGCAGCATACGGGAACCATGTGGTTGGCGATGGTGGACTTGCGGATGCAGCTCTTGATCTCCTCGATGGTAAGCTCCTCACCGTCGAGATATTTCATCAGCAGCTCCTCGTCCTGCTCGGCCACATGCTCCAGCAGCTCGTGGTGGTACTCCTCGGCCTTGGCCTGCATATCGGCGGGGATGTCCTCCACACGGATATCTTTTCCAAGGTCATCGTAGTACACATAGGCCTTCATCTCTACCAGGTCGATAATACCCTTAAAGGTATCCTCGACGCCGATGGGCAGCTGGATCGGAACAGCGTTGCACTTCAGACGGTCGCGCATCATGCGCACTACATTGTAGAAGTCAGCGCCCATAATGTCCATCTTGTTTACAAATGCCATTCTCGGCACATGGTACTTGTCAGCCTGGCGCCAAACGGTCTCAGACTGCGGCTCTACGCCGCCCTTGGCGCAAAAAACGGTTACGGAACCGTCCAGCACGCGCAGGGAACGCTCTACCTCTACCGTGAAATCAACATGTCCAGGGGTGTCGATGATATTGATGCGGTGGCCCTTCCAATAGGCGGTCGTGGCGGCGGAGGTGATGGTGATACCACGCTCCTGCTCCTGCTCCATCCAGTCCATGGTGGCACTGCCGTCATGGGTCTCACCCAGCTTGTAGTTTACGCCTGTGTAGTACAGGATACGCTCGGTGGTGGTGGTTTTGCCGGCGTCGATGTGCGCCATGATGCCTATATTACGCGTTTTCTCTAAGGATACATCTCTTGGCATAATGCCCTCCTAATAAGTTTGCGAATTCCATGCCCACAGGGGCAAAGAACAGTAAAAATGCAGTAGTCGCCGGAATTACCATCTGAAATGGGCAAAAGCCTTGTTGGCCTCGGCCATCTTGTGGGTATCCTCGCGCTTCTTGCAGGCGCCGCCCTGGCCGTTCATAGCGTCCATGATCTCGCCAGCCAGTCTCTGAGCCATCAGCTTTTCGCTGCGGTTGCGGCTATAGGTGGTCAGCCAACGCAGACCCAGGGTCTGACGGCGCTCAGGGCGTACCTCCATGGGTACCTGATAAGTGGCGCCGCCGACACGGCGAGCCTTGATCTCCAGAACGGGCATGATGTTCTCCATCGCCTGCTCAAAAGCCTCCAGCGGGTCCTTGCCGGTCTTTTCCTTTACGATGTCAAATGCACCGTAGACGATCTTCTGTGCAACGCCCTTTTTGCCATCCAGCATGATGTTATTGATCAGACGGGTGACCAGCTTGGAATTATAAAGCGGATCCGGCAGAACGTCGCGTCTTGCGATATTACCTCTTCTTGGCACTTCGCTTCCCTCCTTCATAATAAAATGAGATCTTCGGTACTCGAAAGTAAGTCCCCACTCCCGTCGGCCAGTCCAGAGGCTATGTTAAAAAGCCATCTTTCTTGGCACTTATTACGGGTGTGATTACTTCTTCGCGGCACCAGCCTTCTTAGGCCGCTTGGCACCGTACTTACTACGGGCCTGGTTGCGGTTCTGGACGCCCTGGGTATCCAAAGTACCACGGATAATGTGGTAACGAACACCGGGAAGGTCCTTTACACGACCGCCACGGATCAGCACTACGCTGTGCTCCTGCAGGTTATGGCCGATACCAGGAATGTAAGCGGTAGCCTCGATGCCGTTGGAAAGCCGTACTCTTGCTACTTTACGCAGCGCGGAGTTGGGCTTCTTGGGGGTAGAGGTACGGATCGCGGTGCAAACACCACGCTTTTGGGGAGAATTTTGATCGGTCATTACACGCTTCTTGGCATTCCAGCCCTTCAGCAGTGCAGGCGCGGTCGCCTTCTTCTCTACGGTTTCTCTGCCCTTGCGAACCAGTTGGTTAAAGGTTGGCATGGTTGTCCTCCTTTCATCAAAAAGTATTTATTCATGGGCACAAACCCGGAGGGTTTCCGGGTTGTGCTTGCATGACGGATTCAGCTTGCGGAACAATGCCCGCCCAGTTAAATATTTTACCAAATTCCCCCCGGGATTGTCAAGCGGTGATTTGGATATTTTTCACCAACTTTACAGTCCCGTTTTGGGGAATTTGACTTTTTCTTTTTGCTTACATCACTATGGCGTTGGTGCTTGCCATCAGCGCCTCCAGGTTGGCCTCATCGGCTTCTTCCTCGGCCTTTTCCTCCTCGGTGTAGGTCACCAGGCCCGTACCGGCGGGGATCAGCTTACCAATGATGACATTCTCCTTCAGGCCCTGCAGCGGGTCTACCTTGCCCTTGATGGCCGCCTCGGTCAGTACACGAGTGGTCTCCTGGAAGGATGCTGCGGACATAAAGCTGTCGGTGGCAAGGGAGGCCTTCGTGATACCCTGCAGAATGGCTGTATAGGTCGCTTTCTGGCGGCTGCCGCCGTCCTCGGCGTTCTCGCGGTCGATCTGCTCGTTGAGGTGCAGTACCTCAGCGCGGTCGGCCATCATGCCGCGGATATAGTCGGTATCGCCCGGCTCCTCAATGCGCACCTTCTTCATCATCTGACGGACAATGACTTCAATGTGCTTATCATTGATATCTACGCCCTGGGTCCGGTAAACCATCTGAACCTCGCGGATCAGGTATTCCTGAACCGACAGCTCGCCGTTCACCAGCAGTACCTCGCTGGGGTCGGCGGAGCCTTCCGTGATCATAGTGCCCTTTTCGATCAAGTCGCCCTCATGGACGCGCACCTTGCTGCCGAATACGATCTGATGCTCAAAGTGGTCGCCGGTCTGCGGGTCATCCACCTTCACCACATCCACGCCCTTGTTGTCCTTATCAAAGCTGACCAAACCGCCGTTATGGGCGATAACAGCCACGCTCTTGGGCTTGCGGGCCTCAAACAGCTCCTCTACACGGGGCAGACCCTGTGTAATATCGCTGGCGGAGGCGATACCGCCGGTGTGGAAGGTTCTCATGGTCAGCTGGGTACCCGGCTCACCGATGGACTGTGCGGCGATGATGCCCACGGCCTCGCCGATGGCAACAGGGGCGTTATTGGAAAGGTTAGCGCCGTAGCAGCGGCTGCAGGCGCCGTTCTTGGCACGGCAGTTGATGACACTGCGGATCTTCAGGCTGGTAATGCCCGCGCCTACGATCTCCTCTGCGGTCTTGTAGGTGATCATCTCCTCCCGGCTGGCCAGCAGCTCGCCGGTCTTGGGGTTCACCACATCCTCGCAGGGGTACCGGCCGGTCAGACGCTCGGCCAGCTCCTCGATGACGCGGTTGCCGTCAGTGATGGCCTCCACATCGATGCCCTCGTGGGTGCCGCAGTCCTCCTCACGGATGATGACCTCCTGCGAAACATCCACCAGACGGCGGGTCAGATAACCGGAGTCTGCGGTACGCAGGGCGGTATCGGCCAAACCCTTACGGGCGCCGCGGCTGGATTGGAAGTACTCCAAGATGTTCAGGCCTTCACGGTAGTTGGCACGAATCGGGATCTCGATGGTCTGACCGGAGGTATTGGCGATGTTGCCGCGCATACCGGCCAGCTGGTTGATCTGGTCCATCGAACCACGGGCGCCGGAATCTGCCATCATGTAGATGGGGTTCAGCTTACCGAAGTTCTCCTTCAGCGAGGCCTTTACCTCGTTGGTGGCGTCACGCCAGATGGCAATGGTCTGCTGGTAACGGTCGTCCTCGGAAATATAACCGCGGTCGTACTTCTTGCGGACCTTGGCTACCTTTTCTTCGGCAGCGGCCAGCACCTCCTTCTTGTTGGGGGGAATGGTGGCATCGCAGACGGCAACGGTAAGGGCCGCCCGGGTGGAATACTTATAGCCCTGGCTCTTGATGGCGTCCAATACCTCGCTGGTATCGGTGGTGCCATGCTTCTTTATGCTCTTGTCAATGATCTTGGAGAGCTGCTTCTTACCCACCTGGAAGCCGACCTCAGGGATCAGCTCATTGCCGGGGATGCTGCGGTCCACAAAGCCCAGATCCTGCGGGATGGGATTATTGAAGATATTGATACCGATGGTGGTATAGATGCTGCCGGTATAGGTCTTGCCGTTCAGCGTCTTGGTGGTACGCACCAGAATCGGCTCGTGCAGATCCAGCACCCCGGTCTGATAGGCCATCAGCGCCTCATCGGGGCTGCGGTAGATCTTCACATCGTGTGGGTTGGCCTCGTAGGCCTTCTCCCAATCGGCAATGGAGGTGAACACGCCGGGGTTGCGGATCTCATCGGTGGCGTACACCTTATCGATGATGGTGGTCAGGTAATAGGAACCCAGCACCATGTCCTGAGAAGGCACAGCCACGGGCCGGCCGTCAGAGAGCTTCAGCAGGTTATTGGCCGCCAGCATCAGGAAGCGGGCCTCGGCCTGCGCCTCAGCGGAAAGCGGCACATGGACCGCCATCTGGTCGCCGTCGAAGTCGGCATTGAATGCGGTACAAACCAGCGGATGCAGCTTCAGGGCGCGGCCCTCCACCAGAATGGGCTCGAATGCCTGGATACCCAGACGGTGCAGCGTGGGGGCGCGGTTCATCAGCACGGGGTGGCCCTTGATGACCACCTCCAGCGCGTCCCAAACTTCCTTGGGGGAACCACGGTCCACCATTTTGCGGGCCTTGCGGATATTCTCAGCGACCTTCAAATCTACCAGACGCTTCATTACAAAGGGCTTAAAGAGCTCCAGCGCCATCTCCTTGGGCAGGCCGCACTGGTACATCTTCAGCTCGGGGCCTACCACGATAACGGAACGGCCGGAGTAGTCTACACGCTTACCCAGCAGGTTCTGGCGGAAGCGTCCCTGCTTACCCTTCAGCATATCGCTCAGGGATTTCAGAGCACGGTTGTTGGGGCCGGTCACCGGGCGGCCGCGGCGGCCGTTATCGATGAGGGCGTCCACCGCCTCCTGCAGCATCCGCTTCTCGTTACGGACGATGATATCGGGGGCGTCCAGCTCCAGCAGCTTCTTCAAGCGGTTGTTGCGGTTGATGACCCGGCGATACAGGTCATTGAGGTCGCTGGTGGCAAAGCGGCCGCCATCCAGCTGTACCATGGGGCGGATATCGGGAGGGATGACAGGCAGTACATCCAGGATCATCCACTCGGGCTTGTTGCCGCTGGTGCGGAACGCTTCCACCACATCCAGGCGCTTCAGCAGCTTCGCCTTCTTCTGGCCGGTGGCCTTCTCCAGCTCCTCTTTTATCTCTACCGAAAGTGCCTCGATATCCAGCTGCTGCAGCAGCTTCTTTACCGCCTCGGCGCCCATACCGGCATCAAATTCATCCTCATAGGCTTCCCGGTATTCGTTATACTCCCGCTCGCTCAGCAAGGCGTACTTCTTCAGCTTGGTATTACCGGGATCGATGACGATATAGGATGCGAAATACAGCACCTTTTCCAGCACACGGGGGCTTAGGTTCAGCAGCAGGCCCATGCGGCTGCTGGTGCCCTTAAAGTACCAGATGTGGGAAACGGGCGCAGCCAGCTCAATGTGGCCCATCCGTTCGCGGCGCACCTTGGCGCGGGTCACTTCCACGCCGCAGCGCTCGCAGATCTTGCCCTTAAAGCGGATACGCTTATACTTGCCGCAGTAGCATTCCCAGTCCTTAGTGGGTCCAAAAATGCGCTCGCAGAACAGGCCGTCGCGCTCCGGCTTTAGGGTGCGGTAGTTGATGGTCTCAGGCTTTTTTACTTCGCCGTAGCTCCAGGAGCGAATGGCATCGGGGGAAGCCAGCCCGATCTTGATCGATTCAAAAGATTTATTATCCAAAGTTCTTCCCCTCCATCATTAAAAATCAAATCCGTCGTCGTCCTCATCTTCGCTGCCGTCAAAGTCGGCATCGTCATAGGAATCGCTGTCCTCATCGGGGTTTTCCATGGTGTAGTTGTCCTCGATCTCGGAATCCACGGCTACATCGCTTTCATCGTAGTAGTCGCTGGCCATGGGCATGTTCTCGTCCTCATCGTAGGTCTGCTTGATGTCGATCTCCTCGTTGTCCTTATCCAGGATCTTGACATCTAGGCCCAGGGACTGCAGCTCCTTCACCATTACGCGGAACGCCTCGGGGATGCCGGGCGCCGGAATGTTCTGGCCCTTCACAATGGACTCAAACGCCTTCACACGGCCCACCACATCATCGGATTTCACGGTTAGGATCTCCTGCAGGGTGTAGGCAGCGCCGTAAGCCTCCAGCGCCCAAACCTCCATCTCACCAAAGCGCTGGCCGCCGAACTGCGCCTTACCACCCAGGGGCTGCTGGGTGACCAGGCTGTACGGGCCAACGGAACGGGCATGGATCTTATCATCAACCAGGTGATGCAGCTTGAGGTAGTACATATAGCCGACGGTAACACGGTTATCAAATTTCTCACCGGTACGGCCATCATAGACGACGCTCTTGCCGTCCTCAGGCAGCCCGGCCATCCGGAAGCACTCCCGGATATCCTCTTCGTGGGCGCCATCGAATACGGGGGTCATCACATGCCAGCCCAGGCGGCTTGCCGCCATGCCCAGGTGTACTTCCAGTACCTGGCCGATGTTCATTCGGGAGGGAACGCCCAGCGGGTTCAGTACGATATCCAGCGGGGTGCCGTCCTCCAGAAAGGGCATATCCTCCGGCGGCAGAATGCGGGAAACTACGCCCTTATTGCCGTGGCGGCCAGCCATCTTATCGCCGACGGAGATCTTTCTCTTCTGGGCGATGTAAACTCTTACCACCTCATTGACGCCGGGGGAAAGCTCGTCGCTGTTTTCTGGGGTGAACACCTTGATGTCCACCACGATGCCGTACTCGCCGTGCGGCACCTTCAGCGAAGTATCGCGCACCTCTCTCGCCTTCTCGCCAAAGATGGCGCGCAGCAGGCGTTCCTCGGCGTTCAGCTCGGTCTCGCCCTTGGGGGTCACCTTACCGACAAGGATATCGCCGGAGTGTACCTCGGCGCCGACATGGATGATGCCTCGCTCATCCAGAGCGCCCAGCATATCATCGCCGACATTTGGGATCTCACGGGTGATCTCCTCCGGGCCCAACTTGGTGTCACGGGCTTCGGTCTCATATTCCTCGATGTGGATGGAGGTAAACAGGTCGTCGCGCACCAGCTTTTCGTTGATGAGAACGGCGTCCTCGTAATTGTAGCCCTCCCAGGTCATAAAGCCGATGAGCATATTCCTGCCCAGCGAAACCTCGCCGTTGGCGGTGGCGGGGCCGTCGGCCAGCACATCGCCCTTCTTCACTTCCTCGCCCTTTACCACAATGGGCCGCTGGTTGATGCAGGTACCCTGGTTGGAACGCAGCATCTTTACCAGCTCATATTCATGCTCCACGCCTTCCGCATCGGTCACAATGATGCGATCAGCATCGACATAGCTTACATGGCCGTCTTCCTTGGCAACCACTACTACGCCGCAGTCGTGGGCCGCCTTGTACTCCATACCGGTGCCGACATAGGGGGACTCGGTCTTGATGAGCGGGACGGCCTGACGCTGCATGTTGGCGCCCATCAGGGCACGGTTGGCATCGTCGTTCTCCAGGAAGGGGATCATAGCGGTGGCAACGGAAACCACCATCTTGGGGGAAACATCCATATAGTCCACCTTGTCGCGGGGGACCTCCTGGACGCTGTCGCGGTACCGGACGGAAACCTTTTCGTTGACAAAATGGCCGTTTTCATCCAGCGGCTCATTGGCCTGCGCCACGATGTATTCATCCTCCACATCGGCGGTCATATACTGGACGGTATCCAGCACCTTGCCGGTGGCCTTATCTACCGGGCGGTAGGGGGCCTCCACAAAGCCGTACTCATTGATGCGGGCAAAGGTGGCAAGGTACGAGATCAGACCAATGTTAGGACCTTCAGGGGTCTCGATGGGGCACATGCGGCCGTAGTGGCTGTAATGCACATCGCGGACCTCAAATCCGGCACGGTCACGACTCAGGCCGCCGGGGCCCAGGGCGGAAAGACGGCGCTTGTGGGTCAGCTCGGCCAGGGGGTTGGTCTGGTCCATGAACTGGCTCAAGGGGGAGGAACCAAAGAATTCCTTGACTGCTGCCATAACGGGACGGCTATTGATGATGGCCTGCAGGGTGATGGATTCAATATCCTGGGCCTGTGTGGTCATTCTCTCCCGGATGACGCGCTCCATGCGGGCAAAACCGATGCGGAACTGGTTCTGCAGCAGCTCGCCCACGCTGCGGATGCGGCGGTTGCCCAGGTGGTCGATATCATCGGTGGTGCCGAGATCGTACCGGAGGCCGCACATGTAGTTGATGGAGGCGTAAATATCAAATTTGCGGATGTTCTTGGGGACCAGCTCATCGGCGCGGCGGGTCAGCTCTTCGGCCATTTCCTCGCGGTTAAGGCCCATATCCAGGATCTCGGAAAGGACGGCAAAGCGCACTCTTTCCCGGATGCCCATGGCCTTCAGCTCTTCGGCGGTGTAGTCGGTAAAGTCGGCCATATCCACCATGCCGTTGGAGAAGATCTTCAGCTCCTCCACCCCATCGTCCTCGGCCATCTGCAGGCCGGCGGGGGTCAGGCCCTGGGTGGTGATCCAGACGGTATCAACGCCGTGGGACTCCAGCAGGCGGGCGTCGTCGCGGCTCAGCAGGGCGCCGGCCTCAAAGAGGATCTCGCCGGTGCGGGGATCGGCCACAGGGCGGGATAGCACCTGGCCGGTGATGCGGGGCACCAGGGAGAGCTTTTTGTTGTACTTGTAGCGGCCCACCCGGGAAAGATCATAGCGGCGGGGATCAAACAGCAGCTGAGCGAGGTGCTTCACGGCCGATTCGATGGTGGGGGGCTCGCCGGGACGCAGCTTGCGGTAAACCTCCAGCAGGGCCTCATCGCCCAGCATTTCGGCATCCTTGCTTTCGGCGGTCTTTACCAGGTAGGCATAGCGGCCAAACACCTCGTAGATCTCCTCATCGGTGCCGCGCAGGTCGGTCAGGGCGTTGTTCACATCGGCATTGATCTGCTCGACGGTGACATCATCCCGCAGGCGCAGCAGCGACCGGATAAAGGTGGTGATGGGCAGCTTGCGGTTTTTATCGATGCGGACGCTGAACACATCGGCGGAGTCGGTATCATACTCCAGCCAGGCGCCGCGATTGGGGATCACGGTGGAATCAAACAGTTTTTTACCGGCGGGATCGTGGTGCATGCCATAATAGACACCGGGAGAACGCACCAGCTGGGAGACGATGACACGCTCGGCACCATTGATGATGAAGGTACCGGCATCGGTCATCAGGGGGAAATCTCCCATGTAGATGTCGGATTCCTTGATCTCGCCGGTGACTTTGTTGATGAGCCTGGCGCGCACGCGCAGGGGGGCGGCATAGTTTACATCCCGCTCCTTGCACTCCAGCAGGGGGTACTTGGGTTTGTCATCCAGCGTAAAATCAATGAAATCCAGCTGCAGATTGCCCTGATAGTCGGTGATCGAGGAGATGTCCTTGAATACGGCCCGGAGACCCTCATCCAGGAACCACTGATAGGAATTTTTCTGTACTTCGATGAGGTTCGGCATCTCGGCCACTTCATCGATGTGGGCAAAGCTCTGGCGGATATTTTTGCCCAGTTTTACGGGTTTGGTGTTTACCATCCGATGTTCCACTCCATTCCATCATTTTTTCGCCATCACTTGGACATCAATGACTGCATAAATATTTGTTGATTATGCACAGTATCACGAGAGTATTATCGTGACTTATGCACACTTGACAATACCGTTTAGTCATAAAAAGCCATTATGATACAGTATATTATTGTAGTCCCGAAACGGGGCCTTGTCAAGCAGAAATTCCAAAAAAAATGGTGAAATTTTAGTGACGGAAATTTTGACCAGAAACGCCTCGAAAGACGGCGAAACGCCCCGGACGCTATCCCATAAATGGGACAGGCCCGGAGCGTGATGACGCAGAGGGGAAATTACTTGTAGAAGGCACGCATGGCACGATAGGTCATGTAGACATCGGCCTTGGCGACGACCTCGAACGGGGCGTGCATGGAAAGCACCGGAACACCCAGATCGACGGTATCGATATTGTGCTGGGAGACATACATGGCAACGGTGCCGCCGCCGCCCTGATCTACCTTGCCCAGCTCGCCGGTCTGCCAGCCAACATGCTCGGCATCCAGAATACGGCGGGCGAAGCCCATCATCTCAGCGGTGGCGTCATTGGTGCCGGCCTTGCCGCGGGCACCGGTGTACTTGGTCACCACGACGCCGTAATTGATGTAGCTGGCGTTGCGGCGCTCATGCACCTCGCCGTAGATGGGATCGAAGGCGGCGTTGACATCGGCGCTGAAGCAGTGGCTGTTAGCGGCCACATGGCGCACCTTGCAGCCGGCCATATCGGCCAGATCCTCAATGAAATCCTTGAGAAAGTAGGAGTTCATGCCGGTGGGGCCGTTGCTGCCGGTTTCCTCTTTATCCGCCAGAATGGTAACGGAGGTATACTCGGGGGATTTCTCATCGATCTCCGCCATGAGGATGGGATAGGCGCAGACGCGGTCATCGTGACCGTAGGCGCCGATCATGGAGCGGTCGAGACCAAGATCCTTGGCCTTGAAGGCGGGAACGGCGCACAGCTCGGCGGAGAGGAAGTCCTCCTCCACGATGCCGTATTTTTCAAACAGCAGCTTGGCAATGGCGATCTTGACCTTCTCGGAGCCGGTATCGTCCCGCAGGGCAGCGCTGCCGATGAGGATATTGAGTCTTTCGCCCTCGATGCCTTCTGCCAGTGACTTCTTCATCTGATCGGCGGCCAGGTGGGGCAGCAGGTCGGTGACGCAGAATACGGGATCGCCCTCTTCTTCGCCGATGGCTACGGACAGGCTGGAGCCGTCCTTGCGGATGATGGTGCCGTGCAGGGCCAGCGGGATGGCGGTCCACTGGTACTTCTTGATGCCGCCGTAGTAGTGGGTCTTGAGGAAGCACTGCTCGCCCTCCTCGTACAGGGGCCGGGGCTTGAGGTCCAGACGGGGGCTATCGATGTGGGCAACGCCGATGCGGACACCTTCGGCGACGCTGCGGCGGCCGAGGGTGGCGGCGATGAGCGCCTTGCCGCGGTTATTGAGGTAGACCTTATCCCCTGCCTTGTACTGCTTGGCGTGGTCAAAGGGGACATAGCCGGCCTTTTCCAGCATGGCTACGGCAGTGGTAACAGCCTCGCGCTCGGTCTTGGCGGTATCCAGGAAGGTCTTGTAGCCCTCGCAAAAATCGTAAGCAGCCTTCAGCTCTTCCTCGGACATGGTCTCGGTGAGATTCTTGGGGTTCATCAGCAGCTCCTCGCGCAGCTGCTCGCCCTTGGTTTTTTCACTCATGGGTATTTTACTCCTTTCGGTTTTTTGATAATTTTATGGATTTATAGGCACAAAAACCGGCGGCAGCGCTCCACCTCTTTTTCCAGGTGGGCAAGATCCGACGAATTTGTGATAACAAAGTGGGAGCGGGCAGTATAGTACTCGTCCCCGTGCTGGTTGCTCATGCGGGCTTCGGCGGCTTCCCTGGTGATGCCGTCCCGTTCCAGCACCCGGCGCAGGCGCTCCTCCCGCGGGGTCACCACGCTGACAATAACATCGCAGAGTTTATCGCCGCCGCTTTCAAACAGGGTGGGGGCGTCCAGCACGCAGGCGCGGCAGCCGGCCGCTTCAGCGGCATCCATGCGGGCTTCGCACTCCGCCAGGATAAGCGGAAAAGTGATGCCGACCAGCCGACTCAGTTCCTCCGGCCGGGAGAAAACAATGGCGCCCAGTGCTTTGCGGTCGATGGTGCCATCCGGCAGGCGGGTGCCGGGGAAGGCCACCGCGATGGCCGCGGTGCAGGCGGGGCTGTTATTCACCCCGTGGGCGATGGTATCGGCATCCAAAATCTCAATGCCGCCCCAGCGGCGCATGAGGGCGGTGACGGTGGATTTGCCGCTGCCGGTGGGGCCGGTCAGGCCGATGCGGAGCATGGGATCACCTCAGTTCTGGTTTGAGTGGGAAAAAGCCGGTGGCTGCCAAGACGGGCGCCGACGGCAGCGGGGCAAAGCAAATAATCAGAGGTGGACCACCCGGAAAGCGGCGGCGCGCAGCAGGCGGTTGTAGACGGCAAGGCCCATCTCTTCCGGTTCCGGGGCGTGGACATACACCTCGGTGGCCTGCAATTTATCCAGCTGCCGCAGCACATCAAAGAGGTTCTGTGCCTGGGAGGGATAATCGTAGGCCACGCCGTAGCTGATGGTGGGAGCCTCCAGCAGGGAAACATCCTCATCGAAGCACATGGCGTAGAAGCCGTCCTCCTCCCCTGCCCGCTGCAGGGTCTCGTAGTATTCGTTCACCCGGGCGGCATAATCCTCCCGGCTGCCGCACAGCAGCGTAAGGGTGGCGGCAGGGGCGTAGTGTTTATATTTCATGCCGGGGCTGGGGGCCGCGGCATCCTGCGGGAGCATATGTAGGACGGCCTCGGCGACCGAGACGCATCCGCACCGCCGCTGGATCTCCTCCGGGGTGACAGCGCCGGGGCGCAGCACCTGCGGGGTACCATCCGGCAGGAAGCAGAGAACGGTGGATTCCACCCCGACGGTGCAGTCATCGCTTTCCACAATGGCATCCACCAGGCCCCACAGGTCATCCACACAGTGGCGGAAGGTGGTGGGGCTGGGGCTGCCGCTGCGGTTGGCGCTGGGGGCAGCCAGCGGCACACCTGCCGCCCGGATAACGGCACGGGCCACCGGGTGGCTGGGCATCCGGATAGCGACGGTCTGAAGGCCGCCGGTGGTGGTCAGGGGGATCTTGGACGAGCGGGGCAGCACCATGGTGAGGGGACCGGGCCAAAAGGCTTCTGCCAGAATTTTGGCGTTTTCCGGGATGGCGGTCACCAGCTCCGGCAGGGCGGAAAGCTCCGCGATGTGGACGATCATGGGGTTATCGCTGGGGCGGCCCTTGGCGGCGTACACCGCCTTGACAGCCGCTTCATCATAGGCATTGGCGGCCAGGCCGTACACCGTTTCGGTGGGAATGGCGACCAGTCCGCCGTGCGCGAGGATATCCCCGGCGCGCAGCACGCCCTCGGCGTCCTCAGCGGGGTCATATATTCGGATGAGTTCGGTTTTCATCATAATTCGGGATACTCCCTGTTCTGCAGTTTTTCAGCCTGCTCGTGCGCCAGCAGCGGCTCGATGAGCAGGTCCAGTTCGCCGTTCATCACGGCATCCAGCCGGTACACCGTCAGCTCGATGCGGTGATCGCTGACCCGGTTCTGGGGAAAATTGTAGGTGCGGATGCGCCCGCTGCGGTCGCCGGAACCCACCTGGCGGCGGCGGTCGGCGGCGATGGAATCGTTCTGAGCCTGCTCGGCCTGCTCCAGCAGGCGGCTGCGCAGGATCTTCATGGCGCGGTCTTTATTTTTATACTGGCTTCGCTCGTCCTGGCATTCCACCACCAGCCCGGTGGGCAGGTGGGTAATGCGGATGGCGGACTCGGTTTTATTGATGTGCTGGCCGCCCGCCCCGCTGGAACGGAAGGTATCTATCTTCAGGTCCTTTGGGTCAATACGGATCTCGACCTCATCAGCTTCCGGCAGGACGGCCACCGTGACGGCGGAGGTCTGTATCTTGCCCTGGCTATCGGTGACGGGCACCCGCTGCACCCGGTGGATGCCGCTTTCAAACTTTAAGCGGGAGAAAACCTTTTCCCCCTCGATGGAGAAAACGATCTCCCGGTAGCCGCCCAGTTCCGTTTCACCCGCGTTCATCAGCTCCACCTGCCAGCCGCGGGCCGCCGCATACAGATTGTACATGCGGTACAGGTCTGCCGCGAAAAGAGCGGCCTCCTCCCCGCCGGTGCCGGCACGCAGCTCCATAATGACGCTGCGGTCATCCCGCGGGTCATGGGGCAGCAGCATCAACCGGGCTTCCTCGGTCAGGCGGGTGATCTCCTCCTCAGCTTCCGCTTTTTGCTCGGCGGCCATAGCCGAAAGCTCGGCATCGTGGGAATAGAGCAGCTCCTTGGCTTCGGCCAGCGCTTCCTCGGCAGCGGCCAGCGCCAGGTACTGGCGGGAGAGCGGCTCCAGCTCCTTATATTCCTTCATCAAGGCCCGGTAGCGGCCGATATCCGACGCGGCATCGGGCTGGGAAAGCTGGGCGGAAAGTTCATCGTAGCGGCGGTGCGCCGCCAAAAGTCCTTCGAGCATGGCAAAAACTCCTTATGCGAATTTAGTGGCATAAGGCACCGCTACTGCTCCTCCGGGTGGGTGATTTTTTTGATATGGCGTTCGGCCTTGGCACGGGGGATCATGATCTCCCGGCCGCAGGTGCGGCATACCAGCTTAAAATCCATGCCGCTGCGGGTGACGGTGAATTCCTCCCCGCCGCAGGGGTGCTTTTTCTTCATCAGCAGAATATCGCCGACGCGGACATCCATGGGAGTCCCTCCTTTGCCATTAAGTCGATTTTATATTATACCACGGGGAAAAATAATTTGCAATGAGGGATGGGGCCCGCAGGGCAACCCGTCCTGCGGACGGGTTCGGGGGCGGCCTGCGACCGCCCCCCGCGAGGGGCTTCGCCCCTCGGCCCTGCGGGCCCCTGCTCTGCGCCGGGCCTGCCCCGGGCCATAGAAAGCCCCGCCGCCCGCGGCCTTTCCCCGCATACCGCCGCCTGCCGCCGAATATAGATAAAGCAACAGGCAAAACAGGAGGGTAAAGCATGGGATATTACTGGCCGGAGGGCATGCTGCTGGAAACTGAGGAAAACCGATATTATCTGCAAAATGAGGAAACACTGCAAAGCGCCATGCGCATCGGTCAAATCTTGGAGGGACGGGCGCTGCTGTGTGATTATGACCACAACCTGGTGGTGGATATGGGCTGCTGCCGCGGGATCATCCCCCGGGAGGAGGGCGCCCTGGGAATAAAAGAGCAGACGGTGCGGGATATCGCCATCATCTCCCGGGTGAATAAGTCGGTCTGCTTTCTCATCACGGCGATAGAGCACGATGAGGCCGGAGCACCGCGGCCCATTTTATCCCGGCGGGCAGCCCAGCTGCGCTGCCGTTCCGAATACATAGACCATCTGACCCCTGGGGAGATCATCCCCGCGCGGGTAACGCACCTGGAAAGCTTCGGCTGCTTTGTGGATATCGGCTGCGGGCTGCCCTCCCTCATCAGCATTGATCAGATCTCGGTCTCCCGCATCAGCCACCCGCGGGACCGCTTTGCTGTGGGAGAGAGCATCTACGCCGTGGTAAAGGCGGTGGAGCCGGAGGGCCGGGTGCAGCTTTCTCACAAGGAGCTGCTGGGCACCTGGGCCCAAAACGCCGAGCTGTACCTGCCGGGAGAAACGGTGGCGGGCATCATCCGCAGCGTGGAGGACTATGGCGTCTTTGTGGAGCTGACCCCCAACCTGGCCGGCCTGGCGGAGCCCTGCGAGGGCGTGCGCGCCGGCCAGCACGCGGGCGTGTATATTAAAAGCATCCTGCCGGAAAAAATGAAGATCAAGCTCATCATCGTGGATGCCTTTGACGCGCCCTACGCCCCGCAGCCGGTGCAGTATTTCCTCACCGAGGGGGTGCTGCGGCGCTGGCGGTATTCCCCGCCGGAATGCAGCCGGGTGGTGGAAACCGTCTTTGGCGAATGATGCCGTCTCTACACCAATAGCCGTTTATTTCGTTGTGTTTTTATACAATTATTGTCGCATATTGAAATGATAATTTAGTCAGTTAAATAAAAATCTCAAAAATCCCTGCCGGGAAGCAGGGATTTTTGCCGTGTCTTGCGTACTAAAATTTATGGAGGGAGTTTTGCAGGTCTTGTGGTGTCTGGCACGCCGTTCAGACCGGGGAAAGGCCGATACGGGCGCTGCCGGAGACGAGATAGTAGGTGGTATCTTTCTCCAGGGCATCGCTGATGAGAGTAACATAACCGACCGAGGTTTCCGGGGTGAAGGAGAGCATGGGGGTACTCTCTTCCGCCGCCGTGACGGTCAGGGGCCGGCCGCCGGTCAGCCACAGCTCCACGCTGATGCGGGGCAGGCTGGTATACAGCTGCAGCTCCTCCGGGAGGGGGCCGGCCGCCAGCAGGGTGCCGCCGCTAATATGGGCCGTGGCAGCCCGCAGGGGGTTCTGCTCCCGGCCGGAGCCGAGCAGCAGACTGCCGCCCGACTGGAACAGTGATCCACCGATATCCAAAGCATGGGTCCCGGCGCAGATGGAAAGGCTACCGCCGGTCACGGTCATTTTGCGCAGGTCGGTAGCGGGATCGTTCTCGGATCTGACATACCCGCCGGAGAGGGCCAGGCCCTCCTCCACGGCGGTAATGGACAGGCTGCCGCCGGAAAGAGTCATATCCTCCGCCACAGCGCCACGGCGGGCGGTGAGGATGGAAACATCTCCGGCGGAAAGGGTGAGTTGCTGGGTGGTGATGGCAGTATCGCCGCCGGAAATGGTGACACGGCTGCCGGACAGCTTGGTGCTTCCCACGGAATAGAGGGCGGCATCGCTGCAATCCAGCGTAAAGGTAGCGCCGGAAAGCGCCAGGGATTTGCCGGCGGAAAGGCCCCGCGCGCTATCGCTCACGATCTGCTCCCGGTTGATGATGGGCTGTTCTTCGGTGGGCCGCTGCTGGGGCAGACCGCCCCACAGGCCCCATTTTTCGGCGGTCTCGCCATAACTGGCGTTGCCGCTGCCGCCGCCGGTGGTGATGTGGTACTCCCCTGCCGTGGCCGAAAGGCTCCCGGCCGCCGTGATGCCGTCCCCGCCGCAGATGAGGGCCACTGTGCCCCCTGCCAGTGTCACGCTGCCCTGCCCGGATTTGGCGGAACTGGCCGAAAGGCCGGTGCGGCCGCAGGCGATGGAAAGCTGTCCGCCGCTGATCTGCAGTTCCTGCCCGGCAACCAGTCCGTCCCGCCAGGCGGTGATCTCCAGGGTGCCTTCCGCCACGGCCAGGGTGCCCTCGCTGCGCAGGGCGTCATTGTGGATGGCCTCCACCGAAAGGCTGCCCCCGCCGGTGATGAGCAGGTCGCCCTCCACGCTGATGGCGGCTTCCCGCACCTTGCTGCCGGAATAGAGATAGCTTTTGCCATCGGAGATGGTATTTTCGGTGCCGTTCTCCAGCAGCAGCACCACGGTGCCGCCGCCATTGGAGTAGATGACCGGGCCCCGTTCACAGTGCATATCCACCCCGCACAGCACCAGCCGGGCCGTTTCCCCCGCCGGGATCTCCACGGTGAGCTGGGCATCCTGCAAAGTACCGCTGAGCAGGTAGGTGCCCCCCTGGGAGATGATGACCCGGGAAGCGGTGGCGGTGACATTGGGGGCATTGCTGATGACGGAATCGACATTGAACTGCAGGATATAGTACGGCTCCTGCTGCCACTGGGAATGATCCGCCGTCATGGGTGCGGTCATGGATTCCAGCGATTCGCTTTCCTGCGGGGCATGGCCGCAGCCCGCCAGCAGCAAAATTACCGGCAGCAGAAGCATCAGGCAGCGTTTCATCGAGGGCGTCCTCCCTTCTCTATTTTGGGGGCTTGGGGTTCACATGCTTATTCTGGCCCTATCATACCGCAAAATGAGAAAGAGTGCAAATCTCTTTGCGGGTGGGGCGCCTAAGGCGGTACGGGCCGCAGGCGGGCGGGGCGCAGCCCCGGCGATGCAAAGCATTGCCGCAGCGGACAAATGTCCGCTGGACCCATCCGCAGGATGGGTCGGGCTGCGCCCCGAGCCGGCCCCCTGCAGAAACCAAAATCACTGCAGGGCGGCAATATAGAGCTTGCGGGTATCGGCCAGGGCCGCGGCTATTTCCTCCTGCCGGCCCTCCGAGAGGGCACAGCGCAGCAGAAAGCCGGAAATACAGCCCTCTCCGACCATGGAAAGGTATTCCGGCTCCGGCATACGGGGGGCCAGGCCCTCCTCCACCGCGGCAGAGGTCAGGCAGTTCATGATCTCCCCGATCATGCGGCGGGTATCGGCACGCTCCTGCGGACCGCCGCAGATATCATACAGGGCGGCCTGCGGAAACCCCATGGAGGGCACCTGCGAAAAGAAAACGGAGCTGCACTCCAGCAGCTGGCGGGCGGTGATCTCGATGACCTTCCAGCGGGCTTCAAAGCCCTCGGCGTCGGAAATGGCGGCGTAGAGCTCCTGGAAGCCCTGGGCCCTGCTGTACTGCATGGCATCCCGCAGCAGCTCCTCCCGGGAGGGGAAATACTCGTACACAGTGCCTTTGCCGATGCCAGCGGCCTCGGCGATCTCAGAAACCTTCAAATCTCCCAGCGGACGGCCCTGCCGCAGCAGCTTTAATACCGCACGGAACACCGCGGCCTTTTTCTCCGGCAAGTTCATACCTCTTCTACCTCCTCGATGACAACTTTCTTGGGGTCTTTCTTTAGGAAAATATCGTAAATGGCGGGGACAATGAACAGAGTAAGCAGGGTGGCGTAGGCCAGGCCGCCGATGGTAACGATGGCCAAGGGCTGCAGCATATCGCCGCCGGCGCCCAGGCCCAGCGCCATGGTAGCCAGGCCGAAAATGGTGGTCATGGCAGTCATGAGGATGGGGCGGATGCGGTCGCGGCCGGTCTGTACCAGCGCTTCGGCGCGTTCTTTGCCCTCCAGCCGCAGCCCGTTGGCGTAATCCACAAAGACGATGCCGTTATTCACAACGACACCCGCGAGCATAAGGAAGCCCAGCATGGCAATGACTGAGAGCTCCTTGCCGGTGATCCACAGGGCCAAAAGGCCGCCGGTGAAGGCCAACGGAATGGTGAACAGCACGATAAACGGCGAGAGCAGCGACTGGAACTGCGCCACCATGATGAGGTAGATGAAGGCGATGGCCAGGGCGATCATCAGGATGAGGTCGCTCATGGTGGATTGGATCATCTCATTTTCGCCCTCAATGGCATAGGAGCAGCCCTCCGGCATCTCATAATCGGCCAGCAGCTTTTCCACCTCACGGCTCACCAGGCCGATGTTGTAGCCATCGGCGATCTGGGCGGTGACGGTGACGGTACGGGCCTGATTTTCACGGTGGATGGCGGAAGCGGACGCGGCCTCGGTCACTGCGGCGATCTCGGAAAGGCGGACCTCGCATTCCTCCTGGTTTTTGGTACCGGTCAGGCGGAGCTCCTCCAGCGTTTCCCGGGTGGTGATACCGGCGCTATCGGGGACGACCACAACCGGCAGTTCACTGTTATCCACGGTGATATTGGTGGCGGTGGTTTGGGAAAGAACGGCGGCGGCCACCTGCTGGTAGACCTGTGCGACCGTCAGGTTATACTCGGCGGCTTTGGCTTTATCCACGGTGATGCGCACCTCGGTGCTGCTGTCCTCCTGCCCATCACTGACCGAAGCGACCCCTTCCACGGCGGAAAGGGTTTTGGCCAGGTCGGTGGCGGCGGCCCGCAGGGCATCCATATCATCGCCGGTGACGGCCAGCTGAATACCGCTGCCGCCGGTCATCATACTCATATCCATGGTGGAGCCGTTGGCGGAAACGGTGCAGTCCAGATCGGCGCAGGCTTCCTCGATCTTTTTGGCGATCTCCTGGCTGGAATCGCTGCGGTCATCACCCAGCAGCACATAGATGGACAGGCTGCCGCCGCCCATGCTCATCATGCTTTGGCCCTCCATGGCGCCGACGGTATCCACGCCCTCCACGGTAAGGATGCGTTCCAGAACGGTATCGCACATGGCCCATGTTTCGCTTTGGGTGGCGTCCTCCGGCATCTCGATGGAGACCGACACCTGTGGGCTATCCATTTCCGGCATAAAGGCGGTGCCCATGCTGACCGCCAGCACCGCGCTGGCAATAAGCAGTGCCACCGCGCCCAGCAGAACGGGAGCCTTGTGCCGCAGTACTTTCCGCAGAAGGTTTTCGTAGCCCGCTATCATGCGGTTTAGGAGACGGTTGGGCTTTTCCCCTGCGGTATCGCGGGTCAATATCTTGCCCGAAAGGGCGGGCACCAAGGTAAGGGCGACCAGCAGACTGGCACCCAGTGAATAGGCGATGGTCAGGCCCATATCGGCGAAGATCTGCCGGGTAAGGCCGCTGGTAAACAGGATGGGCACAAATACGCAGACAGTGGTAAGGGTGCTGGCGGTGATAGCCCCGGCAATCTGGCGGCAGCCGTGAACCGCCGCCGTGGCGGCATTGTAGCCCAGCTGGCGCAGACGGTAGATATTCTCGATGGCAACGATGCTGTTATCCACCAGCATGCCGACGCCCAGAGCCAAGCCGGACAAAGAGATGATATTAAGGGTGACGCCGGTGAAGTGCATAAGCACCACCGCCAAAAGCAGACTGATGGGGATACTGAGCGCCACAATGATAGTGGGGCGGAAGTCCCGCAGGAACAGCATGAGGACAATGACGGCCAGCAGCGCGCCGAACAGCAGATTTTCCAGCACCGAGCTGATGACCAGATCGATGTACTGGCCCTGATCGCTGAGGGCGGTGAGGTGCAGACCATCGTATTTTTCCTCCAGCTGGGCCATGGCGGCATAGAGATTATCGCAGGCACCGGAGGTGGAAGCGATGGAGGACTTTTGTACCGTGAGCAGCACACCGTCATTGCCGTTTATTTTGGCGTACAGCTCCTCGGCGTTATCCGCCAGGCGGACAGTGGCGATATCGGTCAGGCGAATCTCCCCCACATCGCCGACATCGTATTGGAAGAGCACCCAGTTCTGCAGCTCCTCCAGGCTGGTAAATTTATCGCCGACCTTGAGGGCATTCTGCCCCTCGGCGCTTTGGATATAGCCGGCGGGCATCGAGAAGTTCTGCGCCATGAGCAGCTGCGAAACGGCGGACTGGGTGAGAATGCCGTCCAGCCCGGCGGCCTTGTAGGCGGCATCCCGCTGCTGACGGAACTGCTCCTCGGCTTCATTGAGAGCCTGTTCGGCCTGCTGTAATTGCAGGGTGGCCAGAATGAGCTGCTGAGAAAGCTCCAGCTTGCCGGTCTCCAGCTGGCTCTGCGCCTTATCCAGCTGCGAAAGAGCGGCGTCCAGCTCCTTTTGGCTGGACTGAGCGGTTTCCAGCTCCTTTTTTAGCTGCGGGATGCGGGGCGCCAGCGCATCGATGGCGGCGTTCAGCTCGGTAATGGTGCCGTAGTCATCCTGCACCTTATCGTGGCTTTCGATCCACTTTTTGCCGTTTTCCTCCCCCAAAAGTTTCTTGATGGCGGCGGCATTTTCCTCGATGGCTTTGGTGGCGTCGGCGATGGCCTTCTCGGCCTCCGCCTTCGCCTCGGTGGCCTGCTGGAAGGTCTCCAGCCGGGCGTTGGCGCGGGTCACCTCCTCCTCGGCAGCCGAGAGCTTTTCCGCGGCGGCAACGGTTTGCGGGTCATTGCGGTTGATATAGGCGGTCTGCGCCGCCTGGATGGCGGCAAGCTCGGCTTCGGCGGTATTGAGCTGGGCTTGCAGCCCGGTATTATCGGGGTCCTTCTCCAGCTGAGCCTGGAGGTCGTCCACCTCCGCCTGCTTTTCCTGCTCCTGCCGCAGCAGGTCCTGCCAGCCGGGATCGTCCTTGAGACGCTCCGGTGCGCCGGCCAGCGCCTCATCGTAGGCGGTTTGTGCGGCTTCCTGCGCATCCTTGGCATTGGTCACATCCTGCTGCAGGGCGGCTTCACTGCTGCCGATCTCCTTGAGGGTGGCTTCGGCGGTCTCCAGCGAGGCCTGGGCGGCTTTCAGCTGGGCGCGCAGCTGGGTGCGGGTAAGCTGCAGAGATTGCAGCTCGGCATATTTTACAGCGGAAAGATGGGTACGGGCGTAATCTTCACTGGCATTGTAGCTATCGCGCAGATTTACCATGTTATCGTACTGGGCCAGCACGGCCTGAATGGCCTTGACCTCCGCCGAGGTGAGGGTGGAGCCGAGGGAGGCCTGATCCTTGGCATCGGCCAGCTGCTGCGCGGCCGCCACCAGCTGGGCATAGGCGGTACCGCTTTGCTCCTCCAGCTTCTTTTTGGCGTCGTTGATCTGCCTGCGAGAATCCTTGAGCTGCTTTTCGGCATCGGCCAGGGAGCTATCAATGGCCGCCAGTACCTTGTCATTCAGCTCATCGATTTTGGCTTGATCCAGCTCCACACGAATCTGGCTTTCCACCAAACCGCTGCCGGAAACTGAGGCCACGCCATCCACCCGTTCCAGCGCCGGGATGATGGCAGAGGAGGTGAATTCCGAGAGCTCGTTTCGGGCCATATTATCGCTATCCACCGCCAATACCATGATGGGCAGCATATCGGGATTGATCTTCATGAGCACCGGGCTGCCGGCGGCCTCGGGCAGGGAGCCGGCGATCTGATCAAGGCTGGCGTTCATTTCGATCATGGCGGAATCCATGCCGGTGCCTTCCTCAAATTCCAGCACCACGATGCTGACATTTTCCTGCGAGATACTGGTGATATTCTTGACGCCGCTGGTGGTAGCCAGGGCGCTTTCCAGCGTTTTGGTCACGCTTTGCTCCACCTGCTCCGGACTGGCGCCGATGTAGGTGGTATAGGCGATGGCATAGGGCAGATCCATATTCGGCAGGAGGTCGGTGGTCATATTGATGAAGGACATGACACCGAGGATAAGCACCAGCACCACGCAGACGAATACGGTCATGGGCTTTTTGACACTGAGACGAGACAGCATAGAGGATTCTCCATTTCCGGGGGATAGATGTTCCGACCGACCGGTCGGTCGGGGGCTTCTAATCTTATTTTAGCGCAAAACGGGACGAACGCAAGAGGAAAGATATTAACATTTCGTAAAGGTTATAGCATCGGCGCGGGAGAGTATGCTATAATAACCATGGACATTGCAGGAAGCCGGGTTCGGGCGGCCCCGCGCGGGAGCCGAAGGCTCCCGAAGGGCGCCCCCGCAGGGGGCTGCCCCAGCCCGGCGGAGCCAGGCACAGGGCCGCCCGAATGCCAGCCTGCACCCCCAAAGGAGGTAACCGCCATGTATCACATCCTGGTCGTGGATGACGAAGCCAAGATCCGCGAGATCATTAAAAAATACGCAGTATTCGAGGGTTACCGGGTCACCGAGGCCGCCAATGGCATGGAGGCCATCGACCTGTGCCGCACCGAGCCGTTCGATCTCATCATCATGGATGTGATGATGCCGGAGCTGGACGGCTTTTCCGCCTGCCGCGAAATCCGCAAATACAACCGCACGCCCATCATCATGCTTTCCGCCCGCGGCGAAGAATATGACCGCATCCACGGCTTCGAGCTGGGGATCGATGACTATGTGGTCAAGCCCTTTTCCCCCAAGGAGCTGATGATGCGGGTGGCCGCCATCATCAAGCGCAGCGGCGGCGAGGAAAACAACCGTTTTGTTTTTGAGGGGCTGACGGTGGATTTTACCGCGCGGCTGGTTTTCATTGACGAGCAGCGCATAGAGATGTCTCCCAAGGAGTACGACCTGTTTTTCTATATGGTGCGCAACCGCGGCGTGGCCCTGACCCGCGAGCGGCTGATCCACGATGTATGGGGCTATGATTTTTACGGCGACGACCGCACGCTGGATACCCATGTAAAGCTGCTGCGCAAGAGCCTGGGCCGGTACAGCCGGTGCATTATCACGCTAAGAGGAGTTGGGTACCGCTTTGAAACTGTGGCAGAGCCGGAAAGCGATGCAGACGGAGACGCCAACTGAGTCCTCCCCTGCCCCGCAGCATAAGCAAAGCCGTTTTTCCCACCTGGGCATCCGCTGGAGACTGGTGGGCAGCTTTGCTATGTTCGTGGCGCTGCTGCTGATGCTGCTGTGGCTTTTGCAGATCGTCTTTTTGGAGAGCTTCTACAAGTCCATCAAGACAAGCTCCATAAAAAATACCGCCGAGGAAGTGGCGGCCAGCATCAATGATGAGAACTTCTACACCGAGGTGAACCGCCTGACCCGCCAGGATCTCATCTGTGTCCACATCGTGCGGGAGGATGGCACCCCGGTACTGACCTCCGGCAACCAGCCCTCCTGCATCCTGCACATGCTGCTTACCGATCAGGCGGCGCTGCTGTTCCGGCAGGCGCAGGAAAATGGCGGCACCGTGCTGGAAAACTATCAGCTCCTGGAGCTTTCCCCCGCCATGCAGAGCAAAGCAACCGCCCAGGCCGCCTCCACCGAGCAGCTGCTGTACGGCATTCTGACCACGCGCGGAGAGGACGAAGGCGCCGAGCCGGTCATGGTCATGGTGGATGCCACCATCACGCCCATCAATACCACGGTGGAAACACTGCGGGCCCAGCTGGTCATCATCACGGTCATCATGACGGCGTTTTCCATCCTGCTGGTGCTGCTGCTTTCCTCCATGATCTCCCGTCCCATCACCCGCATTACCAAAAGCGCCAAGCAGCTGGCCACCGGCGATTACGGCACGCAGTTTACCGGCGGCACCTACCGGGAGGTCACCGAGCTGGCCGACACCCTAAACTATGCCAGCCGGGAGCTGAGCAAGGTGGAACATCTGCGGCAGGAGTTCATCGCCAATGTGAGCCACGACCTGCGCACCCCGCTGACCATGATCACCGGCTATGCCGAGGTAATGCGCGATCTGCCGGGTGAAAATACCCCGGAAAATGTGCAGATCATCATAGATGAGGCCCGCCGGCTGACTGATTTGGTCAATGATTTGCTGAATCTTTCCCGGCTACAAAGCGGCGCGCAGACCCCCGAACCGGAGCCGCTCAATCTCACCAAGATGATCCGCGGCATTATGGGGCGGTACGCCAAGCTGGTGCTGCATGACGGCTACGCCATCACGCTGGAAGCGGACGGCGACGCCATGGTGATGGCCGACCGGCTGCGCATGACCCAAGTGCTGTATAATCTCATCAATAACGCCATCAACTATGCCGGGGCCGACCGGGCCGTACTGGTGCGCCAGACCATCGAGAATGGGACTGTGAAGGTGGAGGTCATCGACCACGGCGAAGGCATTCCGGCCGAGAGCCTGCCCTATGTGTGGGACCGCTACTACAAGGTGGATAAAAACCACCGCCGCTCCACCGTGGGGGCCGGGCTGGGACTTTCCATTGTAAAAGGCGTGCTGGAGGCCCACGGCGCCGAATACGGCGTAGCCAGCACCCTGGGCGAGGGCAGCGATTTCTGGTTCCGGCTGCCGCTGCTGGAGCAGCAGGACGCTTTAACCGCCGAAAGTGAAGAAAATCATTCCGATTTTTCCTGATTTCTTCACACAGCCATCACATTGGCCGTATATGATAAAGGTGTGGAATAAATAAGGGCACACAGCCCGGCCGAAGGTTTTTCTTTCTCCTCCTTATCTTCATCCTTCTTTATACTTTTTCGTTTTGTCCTCATTTTCTTTTCCCTTCGGCTCATTCCCCAAGCTCCTGCGCCGGCTGCAAACGGCCGCAGGAAACAGTTTTACCAGGAGTTCCCGCACTGTAACAGGTGCGGGAGCTTTTTTGTGTTCTTTAATATTTTATGAATTCACCGTGAACTGACTGCGTTGACTATATAGGGGCAAAATGGTATGCTGACTGTATTAGCTCCAGTAGTACAGTTTGCTGCAAAGTTTTTTTGCATTTTTTGTTTTTGGATGCAATAAAATCCATCAAACTGTACACTTATTTTAGTGAAATATGATTTTTCTGCGAGAGGGGGAAAAAATGTGCAATACATGGTGGAGACCAAAAATCTCCGCAAGGTGTACCGGACCGGCGATGAAAAGGTAGTCGCTCTGGATAATATCGACCTGACCATCGAGCAGGGGCAGGTGTGCTGTATACTGGGTACCTCCGGCAGTGGTAAATCCACCCTGCTGAACCAGCTGGCCGGGCTGGAAAAGCCCACCCGCGGCACGGTAAAAATCAAGGGAGAGCTGATCTCCAAGATGAGCGAAAAGCAGCTGGCGGTGTTCCGGCAGAAGCACATCGGCTTTGTGTTCCAGTCCTACAATCTCATTCAGGGGATGACCGCTGTGGAAAATGTGGCCATGCCGCTGATGTTCCGCCGGGTGTCCCGCAAAAAGCGTGAGGAAGCCGCCCGTGAAATGCTAAAGCAGGTGGGACTGGGCGAGCGCATGGACCACCGTCCCAATGAAATGAGCGGCGGCCAGCAGCAGCGCGTGGGCATTGCCCGCGCCTTTGTTACCAATCCTGAGGTGGTATTTGCCGATGAACCCACCGGCAACCTGGATACCAAAACGACCAAAGAGGTCATGGAGATGTTCCTGCGGTTTGCCCGGGAAAAGGGCACCACGATCATACTGGTGACACATGACCGCAGCCTGGCAGAATACTGCGACCGCATCGTGACCATCTCGGATGGACGCATCATTTCCAATGAGGACCACCGCCATGCCAAGGCGATCCAAAAACCTCCCGCCGCCCCTGCCGAGGAGCTGCCGGAGAAACTACATTTTACCGATAACACACTGGCCGCCGGCCAAGGAGGAGTATGACTGTGAAAAAGATGAGCAAGATCCTGACATTTATTCTGGTGCTGGCCATGGTGCTGGGCACCGTGGCGATGGCAGACCAGTCTGATGGCACCAATACTGGCAATACCACAAATGATACATATACCATTACAGCCGGAAGCTTTGAAAATGGAACACTGACCATCAAGTACGATTCTACCCAATCCCCTCTCACCGCCGGTGCCACATCTAAAGCCATTGCAAAAGGCACCGAGGTTACTATTCTGGCTGAACCCAAAGCCGGATATGAATTGGTTGCCCTTAATTACACTATTGGTGAAACTACAACCGATATTAAAACAGTCGGTAAATTTACTTTGACTGGCAATGCAACCATCACCCCCGTATTCCAGGCCAAGAGCACTCTGGGCGGCGAAAAGACCGCTGACAGCTTCCGCCTGGATGCTATTTGCAGCGGCAGCTACTACTGGCAGATGTACCACAAGGACATGGCCAATAACAAAAAGTACACCAAATATCCTGGCTCCCCTGCGGATAAGGTCAATCCCAGCTCTGAGATTGTAAAGGGCAACTATGTTGATTTGACCCTGTATGTTACTGACAATGACTTTCTGAAGCTTTACAGCTCCACCGGCTACGACAAGAATAATTTCTCTGTTACCACCCCCGGCGACAGCAGCTTCCTGGCCGGCTCCGGCGCCGGTGCCGAAATTGAAAAATGGACGGTAGACAATACGGATAAAGGCATGGTCATCACGCTGACCGGCGTGTACTATGTGGGCGGCAGCGATAACACCCTGAAGCTTATCATTACCCAGGGCAACTACAATGCTATTGTAACCTGCAAGATCGATAACGCCACCATCATCCCCACCAAGCCGGACGACGAAAAACCCGACACCGAGACCACCGCGGCCCAGCCCTATGTCATCATCAGCAGCTACAGCTACGGCAAGGGCGACCTGGTGGCCGGTGAGACCCGCAATGTCACCATGACCTTCCGCAATACCAGCAAGACCATGGCCGTGGAAAACATGATGGTGACCATGACCCTGCCCGATGCCATGATGCTGACCAGCAGCTCCAATTCCTTCTACATCGAATCGCTGGCAGCCGAGGGCACCATCACCAAGACCGTGAATGTGACCGTGAAGCCCACTGCGGCGGCCCAGTCCCATTCCATGACCGTTGATTTTACCTATGACTACCTGGATAACGGCATCCGCCGCAACGCCAAGACCACCGAGAGCATCAGTATGCCGGTGCTGCAGGTGGACCGCTTTACCGTGACCGGCATCGACCTGCCCCAACAGATCTTCATAGGCGAGGAAAATAACCTCTCCGTCAACTTCGTCAATAAGAGCCGTACCGATATCTACAATCTTTCCGCCAAGCTGAACTGCGAGGGGCTTTCCAATAACGGCGAGGAGCAGTATCTGGGCAATCTTGCCTCCGGCACCACCTCCAGCGCCGATTTCTACATCACCGGGAATGAAAAGGGCGATCTGGTGGGTGAGGTCATTATCACCTACGAGGATACCAACATGAACCAGCGCACCGTTTCGGTGCCCTTTACCACGCAGGTGACCAGCTACGAGGATGTATGGGGTCCCAGCAATCCCAGCGTCGACCCCGGTATGGATCCCGGCATTGACCCCGGCATGGAAGAGCCTGCGGGTTTCCCGTGGTTCTGGGTCATCGGTGGTGTGGTGGTAGTGGCTGCCGGCGTATTCGTGTACCTGAAGCTGCGTAAAAATAAAAAGGAGAGCGTAGAAGAAGATGAGGATATCTGACCTTCTGAGCGTCTGCCTGCGGAACCTGACCCGCCGCCGGGTGCGTACCGCCCTGACCGTTATCGGCGTTGTCATCGGCGTGTGCGCCATCATCTTGATGGTCTCACTCGGCATCGGTGCGCGGGAATCCATGATGCAGATGCTGCAAGAGTGGGGCGATCTTACCATCATCAATGTCTACAATTACGGCGGAGGCGAGACCAAGCTGGACGATAAAGCCCTCTCCAAAATACAGGCGATGGATCATGTGCAGATCGCGACCCCGTTTTACAGCAGCCGGGTCAGCTTCCGGCTGAAATCCCGCAACGGGCGCTATGCGGCCTATACCAATATCATCGGCATCTACCCCGAGGCGTTTGACGCTCTCGGCTATAAATTGAGCGACGGCACCTCCTTCGCAGACAGCAAAAAGGATTACAGCATGGTGGCGGGCGCCAATGTGGCGTATTCCTTCCGGGATACCAAGAAAAAGCGCAATAACTATGTGGATCGGTACCAGACCGACGCCATGGGCAACCCCAAAAAGCCCTTTGTGGATATGATGAAGGATAAGCTGGTCTTGTACAGCGAAAGCTATGACAACAACGGCAACCTGAAAAAGGGCTTGGAGGTCACCCCCAACGTGATCGGCGTAATGGTGGAGGACTGGAACAAGGGTTGGGAGACCAGTGAGTGCCTCCTGATGGACATCAACCAGCTGAAGGCGCTGGAGCAGAAATACTACAAGATCAGCGGCGAAAAGGCTCCCGACACCACCAACTATGATGAGGTACGGGTCAAGTGCGTAGACGCTGCCTCGGTTGCCGCAGTGCAGCAGTCCATCACCGATATGGGCTTCCAGTGCTCCTCGATGGAGGACACCCGCAAATACTTTGATGAGCAGCTTACCATGATCCAGACGATGCTGGGCGGTCTGGCGGCTATCTCTCTGTTTGTCGCTGCCATCGGCATCGCCAACACCATGGTCATGTCCATCTATGAGCGCACCAAGGAGATCGGCGTCATGAAGGTGCTGGGCGCCGAGCTGGGCGCCATTCGCGCCATGTTCCTCACCGAATCCGCTATGATCGGTCTGATCGGCGGCGTGGTGGGCGTTGGGCTCAGCTTCCTGATCAGCTATCTGTTAAACAATGTGCCGATCGTAGCAAACCTTCTGGCATCGCTGGGGCTCAGCTTCGGCAACGGCGGGGCGGTTTCCATCATCCCGTGGTGGCTGGTGCTGGTGGCAATGGTCTTTTCGATGATGGTCGGCGTTGTTTTCGGTTTTATCCCTGCCAACCGCGCTGTTAAGATCTCCGCTTTGGAGGCCATTCGGCACGACTAAACCTACTGCAATGAAAAAGCCCCCTCGGGGGCTTTTCTCTTTGTGCCGCCCGTGGTATACTTGGTGCAAGAACCGCAACGGGGCGCGGGGCGCTCCGGACGGAGGCCGGAGCCACGGCCCGTAGGGCCGTGTAAGGCCGCCCGCAGGGCGGCCTGCCCCGCGCCCCCATACCTGCCCGCTGCATCCACTCTGCCAAGGAGGGAAACACCATGCCACACGATCTGCAAGCCAGCCTTGCCGCCTACCGGCCCTACAATGAGCAGGAGCAGCGCGATCTGACGCTGCTGCTGGCCGCGCTAAAGCAGCCGGATAGCTTTACCCGGCAGAATGAAACCGCCCATTTTACTGCATCGGCCTGGGTGGTGAACCCCGCACGGGATAAGGTGCTGATGATCTATCACAATATCTACAATAGCTGGAGCTGGACCGGCGGCCATGCCGATGGAGAGACCGACCTTTTGGCGGTCGCGCTGCGGGAGGTAGCCGAGGAAACCGGACTGCAAACGCTCCGCCCCGTCAGTCGTGAACTGTTCTCGGTCGAGATCCTTACCGTGGATGGACACGAAAAACGAGGGCGGTATGTCCCCTCCCACCTGCATCTCAATTGCACCTATCTCATCGAAGCCGATGATACCGAGCCGCTGCGGGTAAAGCCCGATGAAAACAGCGGTGTGCGGTGGTTCGCTCCGCGAGAGGCGCTGGCCGCCTGCACCGAACCCTGGATGCGCGACCGTATCTACCAAAAGCTCATCGAAAAAAACACCCAGTATAAATAAAAGGAGGGACTGTCATGAAGCCGCATGAAACCACCGCCCAGTGCGTGGAGCGCAAGCTGGGGCGCAAGCTCCGCCTCATCCGCGTGGCGCGCGGGGAGGAACCGGCCGATATCGTATTCAAAAACGCCACCTATCTCAATGTGTTCAGCAATGACTTCTGCCATGGGGATATCGCTGTTTCCGATGGGCTCATCGCCGGCATCGGCAGCTACCACGGCAGCAAAGAGGTGGATGTCTCCGGCAGCTTTGTCTGCCCCGGCCTCATCGATGCCCACATCCACCTGGAAAGCAGCCTGGTTTCCCCTGCCGAGTTTGCCCGAGCGGTCATCCGCCACGGCACCACCACTGTCATCACCGATCCGCACGAGATCGCCAATGTCATGGGAGTGGATGGCATCCGCTATATGCTGGAGGCCACCGAGGGCCTGCCGGTGGATGTCCACTTTATGCTGCCCAGCTGCGTGCCTGCCACGCCGTTGGATGAAAGCGGCTGCATGCTGGATTATCAGGCCATCGATGACCTGTATGACCACCCTAGAGTTCTTGGCCTGGCGGAAATGATGAACTATGTCGGTGTCATCAATGGCGACCCAGCAGTCATCAGCAAAATCCTGGCCAGTCAGGCCCACCACAAAAAAATCGATGGCCACGCACCCGATCTCTCCGGCGCCGATCTCAACGCCTATATCGCCGCCGGCGTCTATTCCGATCACGAGTGCAGCACCTGCCAGAATGCGCTGGAAAAGCTGCAGCTCGGCCAGTTCATCATGATACGGGAGGGCACCGCCGCCCAGAATCTGCGGGCGCTCCTGCCGCTGCTCAATCAGCAGTACTACTCCCGGTGCATGTTTGCCACCGATGATAAACACCCCCTGGATCTTTTGCAGGGCGGCCACATCGATTATATCATCAGGGAAGCCATTGCCTGCGGCGTTGATCCCATCATTGCCATCAAGGTGGCCAGCCATCAGGCAGCCCGCTATTTCCTGATGAACAACAAAGGCGCCATCGCCCCCGGCTACCTGGCCGACCTGGTGGTCTTCGATAACTTCCGTCACTTCAATATCCAGGAGGTGTATAAGCGCGGCCGCTGCGTCTTCGCGGATGGCGAGGTTCTACCCTTTGACGCGCCCGCAGTGGAACCCAGCCTTTCCCGCCGCGCGCACGAGACCTTCCGCATTGCGCCGGTCACGCCGCAGCAGCTGGCCGCCGGAGATCTGCCGGTCATCGGCATCGTCCCGGGCGAAATCATCACCCAGAACCTTGGCCGGGCGGCTGCCCCCGATCCCACCCATGATATCCTAAAGATCGCCGTAGCGGAGCGCCACCATGGCACCGGGCACATTGGCCTGGGATACATTAAAGGTTACGGCCTGCGGCAGGGCGCTGTGGCCACCAGCTTTGCCCACGATTCCCATAATATCATCGCCGTGGGCGCCGATGACGCCGACCTGGCCTTTGCCATCAACCGCATTGCCGAAATGCAGGGCGGCACCGTAGTCGTGCACGAGGGCAAGGTCATCGCTGAGCTGCCGCTGCCGGTGGCTGGCCTAATGAGTGACGCCCCGCTGGAGGAGGTAAACGACCTGCTGGAGCAGGCCAAGGCCGCCGCCCACCGCATGGGTGTTTCCCCGGGCATCGATCCCTTTATGACCCTTTCCTTTATGAGCCTGCCGGTCATTCCCGCCCTCAAGATCACCACCCACGGGGTCTTTGATGTGGAACAGTGGAAATACATCTGATTTTTCTTGCAGAGCCGTGTCCTTTCCCCCTGTGGGGCAGGCACGGCTTTTCCATTTAGGGCTTTTTGCAGGGGGCATGGCGGGCGCCCGCACCCTATCTCGCCTCCATTTGTGTACCTCCTCCAAAAACAAATGCCAATCCCCTGTAAACATTGTCTTTCCTTTCGCCCTTTTATGTGCTAAAATATTGCATTATAGGGAGCGTTCCACCGATACGGTCGGGCCAGCCCTTCCGGGTAGCCCTCCCCCGCTCCGGTACGCCCCTGCCAAATCTCTGCAAAAGGAGTGACAGTGTGTGAATTTTTCCGTCAATAGCCCCATCCTGTTTGTACTGGCCGGTGTTATCATTCTGGCCGTGCTGCTGCAGTCGGTCTTTTTCCTGGTGCGTGCCGTCCGCCGCAGCAAGGAGATCGGCATGGACCAGCAAAAGCTGCGCAAGACCATGGTCACCGCCGGCGTTTTCACCATCGCCCCGGCCGTCGCCATCGTCATTAGCGTCATCACCCTCTCCAAGGACCTCGGCCTGCCGCTGCCCTGGCTGCGCCTTTCGGTGGTCGGCTCCCTCTCCTACGAGACCATTGCCGCCACCAACGCCGAAAGCGCCATGGGCCTTACCTTTGGGCAGGTTTCCGCCCTTACCGCTTCCCAGTATGTCACCATCGCCTGGGTCATGACCATCAGCATCATGCTGGGCATCTGGCTGGTACCGCTCATCGGTAAAAAGCTGCAGGGCGGCATGACCAAAATAGAAAACCGTGATAAGCGCTGGGGCGATATCCTCTCCTCCGCCCTGTTCATCGGTATGATTGCTGCCTTCCTCGGCTATGTGTTCTGCGATTTCGGCACCATCTTCCACGGCGATCCCTCCGGCCTTATCCCGGTATGCGTCATGATCGTTTCCGCCGTTATTATGGCGCTGTGCGGCCTTATCATGAAAAAAACCGGCTGGCACTGGGTGGGCGATTACGCCCTGCCGATGAGTCTTATTCTCGGCATGGCCTCCGCCATTCCCATCACCGGCTGGCTGTCCTAAGGGAAAGGAGGATCACACCATGAAAAAAGCAAATATGACTTATATGGATTCCGTCCATCACTACGGCCGCGTCTGGAACCTTTCGATGATGGTTCTGCTGCTGATGTTCCCCGCCGCCGTCTCTATCATCTTCCACGCCCCTGCCGATGGCAAGGGCCTCCTGATGGGCCTCATCGCCACCGCCCCCATGTACTGGGCGGTCGGATTTATTGAAACGCTGACCTATGTGCCCATGCTGGGCGCGGGCGGCAGCTACCTCTCCTTCGTCACCGGCAATATCAGCAATCTCAAGCTCCCCTGTGCCCTCAACGCACTGGAGCAGGCCGATGTGAAAGCCAACAGCGAGGAAGGCGAGATCGTTTCCACCGTAGCCATTGCCGTTTCCAGTATCGTCACCACCGTTATCATCATTCTGGGCGTCATTCTCATCATCCCGCTCACCCCGGTGCTGGAAAGCCCCGCCCTGGCCCCCGCCTTCGCGCAGATCCTGCCCGCCCTGTTCGGTGGCCTGGGTGTGGTGTTTATTTCGAAGAACGCCAAGCTCTCCATCGCTCCCATCTGCCTGATGCTGGTTCTCTTCATCTTCGTTCCCGCCCTCAATTCCAGCACCGTTGGCATTATGGTGCCGGTCAGCGTGCTGTTTACCGTGGGGGTGGCCCGCATCCTGTATAAAAAGGGAGTCCTGTGATCCCATAAAATACTGCAAGGAGGTTTTCTGTCATGATCGTTCTGTATATCATATTGGCCGTTCTCGTCCTGCTGCTGGCTGTGGTGCTGCTGCGCACCGCGGCGTTCCACCCCAAAGCGGAGACTGCCAAGACCTATGAAGCGGTCGAATTTGACCGTGAAGCCGCTGTAACCAATCTTCAGCGGCTCATCCGCTGCCGCACCGTCAGCTACACCGATGCCTCCAAGGAGGACCCGGCGGAATTCGAAAAGCTCATCGCCCTGCTGCCGGAATTATATCCCCATGTTTATGAAAGATGCACCCTCACCCGCCTGCCGGACCGCGGCCTGCTGTTCTACTGGGCGGGCAAGGCCCACGATGAGGCTTCGGTCATGATGGCGCACTTTGATGTTGTCCCGGTGGAGGAGGAGAACTGGAAAAAGCCCCCCTTCGAGGGCATCATTGAGGACGGCGTGCTGTGGGGACGCGGCACCCTTGACACCAAGGTCACCTTTAACGGCGTGCTGACTGCCGCCGATCATCTGATTGCGCAAGGCTTCCAGCCGGAGCAGGACATTTACTTTGCCTTCTCCGGTCAGGAGGAGATCAACGGCCCCGGCGCCGTCAATATCGTCCACTGGTTCCAGGAGCACAATATCAATATCCAGCTTGTCGTTGATGAGGGCGGCGCGGTGGTCGAGGATGTTTTCCCCGGCGTCAAGCAGCCCTGCGCGCTCATCGGTATTGCCGAAAAGGGCATGATGAATCTGGAGTACAGCGTTTCCTCCGCCGGCGGTCACGCCTCCGCGCCCAAGCCCCACACCCCCGTGGGAGTACTGGCGGATGCCTGCTGCAAGGTGGAAAATCACCCCTTCCCCATGCACATCACTGCCCCGGCCGCCAAGATGTTTGATACCCTCGGCCGTCATTCCACCTTCCTTTACCGCATGATCTTCGCCAACCTGTGGCTGTTCGGCGGTATTCTGGATAACCTGTGCAAAAAGCAGGGCGGCGAGCTGAACGCTCTGATGCGCACCACCGTCGCCTTTACCCAGATGCAGGGCAGCAAGGCCAGCAATGTCATCCCGCCCAGCGCCTCCATGGTCAGCAACATGCGGCTTAATCCCGCCGATACCATGGAGAGCGCCATGGAATACATCCGCGGGGTCATCGGCAATGACGCCGTAACGCTACGCTGCGTCGAGGGCATGAACCCCAGTCCCATCAGTGAGACCGACTGCCCCGCGTGGGATAAGGTCGCTTCCGCCGTGGCGGGCACTTGGCAGGGCTCTCTTGTCTCCCCGTACCTGATGGTACAGTGCAGCGACAGCCGCCATTACGGTCCTGTCAGCAACCATGTTTACCGCTTCTCCGCCATGGACCTCACCGCCGAGGAGCGCAGCACCATCCACGGCAACAATGAGCGGATCCGCACCGAGGTCATCGGCCGTGCGGTGGAGTTCTACATCCGCCTGATGAGCCAGTGCTGACCCCCATAACGCCATAAAATACCCCCGGCCGTTTTGGCCGGGGGTATTTTCCACGCTTTTATTTATTTTGCGGTAGAAGCAGAGTAATATATCACACCGACCCCTGCTACCCATGTATCGCCGCTGTCGCTGCACTCACCAAGCTTTTCACCCTGCTTTACCGTATCGCCGGGCTTCAGCGTCACATTTTTCAGGTGTCCGTACAGGATCGCGCTGCCGTCCTCATGCCGGATCAATACCGGCTGCCTGCCCATAAGACCGATCCATCGCTCCTTGTACTCCGGCGGAGTCTGTTCCACCACGCCGTCCCGCATGGCCACCGCCGCAGTCCCGGCCGGCGCTTCAAAAAGGCGGTAAGTAGGACAGCTTGTCCCTATTACTCCTTGGGTCATTGTCCCGTTTTTCGCCGGAGCAATGTATGCGCTGTCCTCTGTCCATTCCTCGGTCTCCATCGGCAGAACAGGGTTCTCGTACGCGTTATGTCCCACCGTAAAGCCCGTCACGGTTCCGTCCCGGGCAGTCTTCAGCGTTATATCCTCCTCCCGCACCAGACTGAACTCAATGCCGAAAACTCCCGAAGAACCGTTTCCGAAATTTCCGCTGTCTCCCGTTGTACCCAGCTGCGTATAAGGCATCACCTCATCGCCTGCCTGCACATAAAGCTCCTCGCAATGGGCATATACCGCATACAGTCCGTCTTCCTGCCGTATCAGGATGCACCGACCCATTCCCTGGTTCCAGCCCTTCTCCGCAGTATATACGACCGTTCCGGCCTGCAGTGCGGTAAACGGGGTCCCTTTCTGTCGGCTGTAGAATGCCGTCACACCCCGAACCGGCTCCTCAAGTCTGTATCCGGCAAATGGCTCCCTGTAATAATATCGGTCAAATATCTCCTCAAAAGCCGGTTCGTCCTCTGCTGCGGGGGATTGCCGCAAAAGGTTGACTCCGCCGCAGTAGATCGCCTCGACCTCCTCCGGCGCTATGGCCCTGCAGAATATCATCTTCATTTCTGTTTTTGTTGCTGTCTGGTTCCCGTCTCTGCTTCTCAACTCGACCTCTGTACCGTCTTTCAAATACACAGCCCAGCCCAGCGACGAGTCTACCAGCCGGTTTATCGTAATTTCCATCGAGACCGGAGAGCATTTCACCGTTACTCCCTCCGCTGCATCCAGCCCCACACTCTCCACCGTCTGCGGGATATCAAAGCTGACCTCCCATTCGGCGTCATACTCCGGCACCCGTTGCCATCTTCCCGGCTGGATAAATTGCAGGTTCGGCAGTTCCTCCTCCGCCACATCATAATAGTACACGCTATAGTAAGAGCCATCACATCCGCCGACATTATCCACACTCTCCCCTGTGCTGTCGCAAAGGACTCCATGGGGCGGGCTGTCCGGTTCAGTACAGTCCTCCCTACTGCGCGAAAAAACATACAGCCTTCCGTCTTCATAGTACGCCATATCAATGGTTTGCACCACTTCACCATCGGTGTTACGCACCTCATAGCTGCCCTCACCGTCACCTATCATCTGCGGGTAGTTCGAGATCCACTCGTCAAGATCTACCCCATTGCGCACGGCGCTGTCACACAGCGCTTTCATATCCACTTTTGCAATAAAGGTATCTCCCGTCCGTTCCAGATGTCCCAGCCCGCTTACCCGCAGGTGGGCGGTGCTGTCCCGCATGGCGTCGTTCCAGTCCGCCACCAGATAGCCGCACAGAATATTGCTTTTTCCCTTGGGGGGCTGCGCCGAGAAAATATACCCGCCGCCGGTATCCACACTTGCCTCCCCGAAGTCCAGCCGGCCATCCACGGTGCTCCTCTCCCCGAAAATCGCCGCGGGTGCCTGCATCTCCCACAGCAGGTACAGCACCCGTTCATCCGCCAGCGCCTCCGTCACCGTAAAGGTGATGTCCCCGGCATCCACCTGCACCGCCAGCGGCTCGGTGTTTTCCTCCACTCCCTTGGTCGGGGTACCCAGTATGTCTTTCCAGCCAAAGTATTTCCCCGCCGCCACCGCCGTAGCGGTCAGCAGCACCACAGCGGCCGCCAGAGGCAGTACCCGCCGCAGCCACAGCACCCTGTTTCCCTTGCGGGGAATGCTCGCTTCCTCTATCATATCTGCCGGGACCTCGCCCAGCAGCTCCCACAGTTCCTTTCGCTTCATAGCGTAATCTCCTCCTTTTCCAGCTCGTTGCGCAGGTCGCGCCGCAGCCGCTCCAGTATGCTCCTGGCCCGCCGCGGGGAAATGCCGCTGTGTGCAGCCGCCGTTTTTACCGGCTCCGCCCACCAGTACCGCCGGAGGAACAGTATCCGTTCCTCCGGGGTCAACCCCCGCAAAAAGCGCTCCAGCGCTGCCGCTATGGCCCTGCGCTCCCAATGCTGCTCCGGGGTATCCCGGTCGGGCAGCATCTCGCCCAGCTCCTCCCAAATGAGCGTGATCTCCCCGCCGCCGCGCTTTTGCCGGTTCTGCTTTTCCAGCCGGTTCAGCGCCACATTGCGGGTGATGCGTCCCAGGTAGGCCGCCAAACTTCTCGGCTCCTCCGGCGGGATACTGTTCCATGCGCGGTGCCATGTATCGTTCACACATTCTTCGGCGTCCTGCCTGTTCCGCAGGATATTTCGGGCGATGGTGCCGCACAGGGCGCCGTACTGCCGCTCGGTTTCGGTTAAAGCTGTTTCGCTTCGTTCCCTGTACAGCCGCAGAATTTCCTCGTCCTTCATGCTCCTGCCTCCTTTCGCTTGGGTTAAGGTACCTCACCCTTATTGACCGCGTTTTCTCTCCTCCGGCCGGCTCTTTTCAGAGTCTTTCTATCCGCGCACCACGGTGGGCGCCCCTCCGCTTTTGTCGTGCTGACCCTGACGGGCAGCCCTCCCCGCTGCGGCGCGCCCGCCTTCCCACTGTCCCCATCTTTCGGGTTATTAAAAAAGCCCGCCGCACGGCAGGCTTTCGGTATTTCTCAATAAAATTTCAACAAATTGGTGTAATGCTCCGGCAGCACAATGCCCTCGGTGGTATGCACCCGCATACCGTCCCGGAACACCAGCATAGTGGGCAGGTCCTTCACATGGAAGCGCTCCCCCAGCGCGATATCATCGGTCACATTGATGCGGCACACCTTCACATCGTATTGCTCCGCCTCCATCAAAAATTTCTGATAGACCGGCTCCATGGCCGCCGCAAAGGGGCTGAACCCCGCCGTAAAGTACAGGTAGGTCTTGCCCTCCCGGGTGATGCTATCCACATTTTTGCTGTTTATCTCCACCATCTGCATGGTCAATCACTCCTTTTCGCTGTGAATTCCGTCCCTATTTTACCACGATTCTGCCCAAAAGAAAACCTTTTCCCGGCGAATTTCGCTCATTTGCTTGCATTCCTACCCAAAACAATGTAACATAGAAGTACCAAGAAACTTCTTTTAGGAGGTCTGTCACATGGGCAAGTTTGTTATGAAGGAAACCAAAAACGGCGGCGTTAAGTTCGACCTGAAAGCCGGCAACGGCGAAGTCATTGCCACCTCCGAGGCATATTCCGGCGATGCCGCCTGCAAAAAGGGCATCGAGAGCGTGCGTAAAAATGCCGTAGAAGCCAAGCTGGAAGACCAGACCGTTGAGGGCTTCGAGACCGTCACCAACCCCAAGTTTGAGGTTTACACCGATAAAGCCGGTGAGTTCCGCTTCCGCCTCAAGGCCCGCAATGGCGAGATTATCGCCACCTCCGAGGGCTACAAGGCCAAGGCCAGCTGCCTCAATGGCATTGAGAGCGTCCGCAAGAACGCCCCTGACGCCCCCATTGTAGTAGCCGAATAATTTTCCCCCGCGCCAAAAGAGCGACCCGTCACAGGGTCGCTTTTTCTGCCTTCCGGCCGGTTTGCGCGGCCCGCAAGCTTACGGCCCGCAGGGCACCCCGGCTTCGCCGGGGTTTGGCGGCCTCCGGCCGCCCACGGCCGCCTGCGGCGGCCGGCCCTGCGGGCCTCCCCCACCCACCAAGGTTTCTCTTCCATTCCATCAAAAAGCGGCCCCTCCCGGAGCCGCCTTTTCTTTTATTCTCTGTTAAATTCCGTCAGCCGCAGGCCCTCGTTGCGCTCCAGCGCCCACTGGATATTCCACTCGCTCGCAAAGAGCAGCAGGTTGTTGCCCTTCAGATCCTGCACCCACTTGGTGTCACTGGTCAGCGTCATGGTCTTGGGGTCGGCGTCGCGGCTTGCGATCCACCGGATATACCCATAGGGCAGGTCGCTGCGCCGGATGTCCACACCGTACTCGTTCTTCAGCCGGTATTCCAGCACCTCAAACTGCAGCACACCTACCACACCCACGATCACACGCTCCATGCCGCCGCCCGGCTCGGTAAAGATCTGGATGGCACCCTCCTGCGCAATCTGGGTAATGCCCTTTACAAACTGCTTACGCTTCAGGGTATCCACCTGCTCTATCGCCGCAAAGTGCTCCGGCGCAAAGGTGGGAATTCCCTCGAACTGCACCTTCATTTTGGGATCGCATACCGTATCGCCGATGGAGAAAATGCCGGGGTCGAACACCCCGATGATATCGCCGGCATACGCCTCCTCTATGATCTCGCGGTTCTCCGCCATCATCTGCTGCGGCTGCGCCAGCTTGATGCGCTTGCCCTCCTGCACATGCAGGTACTCGGTATCCTTCTGGAATTTACCGGAGCAGATCCGCATAAATGCAATACGGTCGCGGTGATTTTTATTCATATTCGCCTGGATCTTGAACACAAAGGCAGAAAAGCCCTCGTCAAAGGGATCCACCACACCATCGGCGGTCTTGCGGGGCAGTGGGGGCGTCGTCATCTTCAGGAAGTTTTCGAGGAAGGTTTCCACGCCAAAGTTGGTCAGCGCCGAGCCGAAGAACACCGGGCTGAGTTTGCCGTGCCGCACCTTCTCCAGGTCAAATTCATAGCTCGCGCCGTCCAAAAGCTCTATGTCATCTACCAGCGCCTGCCGCTGGTACGGCCCCAGCAGCTCATCCAGCCGCGCAGTATCGGTAATGTCGCACTCGATGGTCGCCAGCTTATTCTGCCCGTTGTGGAATTCATTAAAGGCCAGAATTTCCCGCCGGTCGCGGTCAAATACGCCCTTAAAATCCACACCGCAGCCGATGGGCCAGTTCACCGGATAGGTGCCGATGCCGAATTCCTTTTCCAGCTCCTCCAGCAGGTCAAAGGGATTGCGCGCCTCACGATCCAGCTTATTGATAAAGGTAAAGATGGGAATATCCCGCATGGCGCACACCTTAAAGAGCTTGCGGGTCTGCGGCTCGATGCCCTTTGCCGCATCAATAACCATCACGGCGCTGTCCGCCGCCATCAGGGTGCGGTAGGTATCTTCACTAAAGTCCTGGTGTCCCGGGGTATCCAGAATATTGATGCAATACCCCTGGTACTCAAACTGCATTACCGAACTGGTGACCGAAATACCGCGCTGCTTTTCGATCTCCATCCAGTCGGAAACCGCATGGCGCGCGGTTTTCTTCCCCTTTACCGAACCCGCCAGCTGAATCGCCCCGCCGTACAGCAGGAATTTCTCGGTCAGTGTGGTCTTACCGGCATCCGGGTGGGAGATAATGGCGAAGGTCCTCCGCCGGCTGATTTCCTCTTTCAAACTTGCCACAGTGTTTCGTCCTTCCTTTGGCACTTATTTTCTGCCGCTTTTCCACCGCGGCGCAAATCACAAGCATATATTTTACCACATTTCCTGCCCTATTACAAGGCAGAAGCCCATTTATTCCGTCCTTTTTCGGTACATCCAGCTGGGGGTGTCCTCTCCCTCGCCCATGGCATCACACAGGTACTCCCACCCATACCGCTCATAAAAACAGATATGGTCGGTCAGCAGGTACAGCATTTTTGTCCCCCGCTCCTCCATGCTCTCCCGGTACGCCTCCAGCGGGATTCCCCACTTTTGGTGGAACCACGCCGCCGCTTTTTCCAGCCACTCGGCCCGCTCATCTATGTAGATCAGTTCATATCCCATTTTTCTCGGTCTTCTTTCCGCCTGCCGCAGACCCACCGGCTCCGCCGCACACCCGCCTTCGCGGGCGCACCCCGGCGCCCCACCGGGGCGCCGGGAGGCCGGGCTTTGCCCGGCAGCGGCTCCGCCGCCTGCCCCTGCACCTACCTTTATTTTACGGTATGCCCAGTTTGCCGACCGCCATTTTTACACAAAGTAAAAATTCACATCCCACGCTGGCAGGCAGGGGTAATGCCGCACATATACCTTATATTCCGGCTGAATAGCCAGCACCTCCAGCGGCAGCCGCCACAGATCCTCGCTGCGGTGGTACCCCGCGATTAGGAGCTTCGGCCGGTGCCGCCGCAGCGTCTTGGCCATGCCCGCTATCGCCTCTGCCTCCATCCCCTCCACATCCATGTTGATGAGACTCACCGTCTGCCCGCACAGGATGTTATCCACACTGTCCAGCTCGGTCATGGCGCCGCCCGCCGCCAGGTGGGAGCCACGCCCAGCCCCACCCGCGAAGGGCAGCCGCGCGTATCGGCTGTACGCCCCCAGCCGGTACAGAATGCAATCATGCAGCTCCGCCGTATTCCGTTCCAGCTTCGCAAAGGTCACAGGATCCGGCTCCAGCGCCGTGATGCGCCGCCACTCCCCCGCATACCCTATAAATTCCGCTATGGTATCCCCGGTGTAGGCCCCCAGGTCCATGTAGTGCTCCTCTTTTCCCGGCCGCAGGATGTTCTCCCACGCCTCCCTTGGCTCACTTTCGCACCCGCGCAGCAGTTTAATATCACCGGTCAATTTATATTCCACCACATCCCGCAGCACTTTCCGGGAGTGATCATCCGCCAGCAGTCCGTATACCCGCCCCAGCTCTTCCCGGTGGGCTTTCGCGTATTCCCGGGTAAAGATCTCCTCCCCCGCCACCGGCACATCCGGGGCATACAGCTCCTGCTCCCCGGCCAGCTTCTCTATCTGCGCCATGACCTCCGGCCGGTGGGTGCCAAAGCACACCAGCACCACCATCTCGCCGTACCGCTCCCTGGCCGTCCGGTAGTCGGTCACCGGGCAGCCCATAAATTCCTGCCCCCGGGTAAAGCCCTCGCTCGCGAACACCCCCGCTATGGGGATCTCCCACTTCTTCAGCTCGGCGGCTATCTTCTCCGCCCCGTCCCCCATCCCATACAGTAGGATGGGCTTCCCCGTCGCCTTCAGTTTTTCCCACATTGTCCTTCCCCACTCCCTGCAAAATCCAGATTTGGGGGCCGCGCGCGCGTTACACGCGCGTACGCGCTCGCTGCGCTCGCGCGCCTTCCGCGCCCTGCGGGCGCGGGCGCGGCCCCCTCCCTCACCGGAATTCTCCCCCCCATTTTACCACATTCCCCGGCCGGCCGCAAACCGCCGTTCACAAAAAATTTGCAATTTAATTTATATAAATCGCTTGACAATTTTCACATTTCGGTTTACAATAAGCTTGCAAGCCGAAAAAGGAGGTGAACCGGCGGCATGAAAAAGAATGTCTATTCCCTCGTCCTCTCGGAGGATGTGGTGCATGAGATCGATAAGCTGGCCTACCAGCGCGGCACCAACCGCAGCAATATGGTCAACCAGATCTTGGCCGAATACGCCAGTCTTATCACCCCGGAAAAGCGCATGAGTCACCTCCTTGCGGAGGTCCGCCGCCATTTCGAATCCGCCGCGGGCTTTCAGCTGCCGGAGGCCGCCTCCGCCGGGATGATGAATCTCCGGACGGCCCTGCGCTACAAGTACAATCCCACCGTCCGTTACAGCCTGGAGCTTTCCCGGGATAACCAATCCATCGGCACCCTCCGGGTCTCGCTGCGGACGCAGAATACCCAGCTCATCATGGCCATGGTCAATTTTTACGGCCTGTGGGATACCGTGGAAACGGTTTTCCTGGGACGGCAGCAAAGCCTGGTGGATGGCGAACGCTATCTCCGGGTTTTGATGCTGCAAAGCCCCACCCCCCAAAGCCTGCTGCTGGGCAGCGAAGCTCTCGGCGAGCTCATCGCCGATTATATTTCCACCTTCGATGCAGCCCTCAAGCTGTATTTTTCGGAACCGGAGCCGGATTCCCGCGAAACAAAAGCGAAAATCGAACGGCTGTACCGGGAATACTTCGAGCGACGGAATGTCGCCGTATAAAACAAGCAAATTCACCATGTGAGGAGGATGTTTTATGAACCTCAACCAATTCACCCAAAAAAGTGTAGAAGCCGTGCAGGCCGCCCAGCAGATGGCCTCCGCCCGGCAGAATCAGCAGATCGAGCAGGAGCACCTGCTGCTTGCCCTGCTGGAGCAGAAAGAGGGGCTCATCCCCCAGCTGATGCAGAAGGCCGGTGTGGAGCCTGCCGCCCTGCGGCAGAAGCTCACCGCCGCGGTGGAGCGTCTGCCCCAGGTTTCCGGCAGCGGCGCCGGGCAGATGTACCTCTCCCGCGACCTGGAGCAGGCCCTGAACGAGGCCGAAAAGATCGCCCGTGAGATGCACGATGAGTACACCTCCGTCGAGCACCTGATGCTCGGCCTCTTTGAGAAAACCGATGATACCCTGCGCGCCCTGTTCCGGGAAGCGGGGCTCACCAAGGAAAAATTTATGGCGGCGCTGCGGCAGGTGCGGGGCAACCGTACCGTCACCAGCGATACCCCGGAAGAAACCTACGATGTGCTGAAAAAATACGGCCGCGACCTGACCGAGGCTGCACGCGCCCAGAAGCTCGATCCCGTCATCGGGCGGGATGAGGAGATCCGCAATGTCATCCGCATCCTTTCCCGCAAGAGCAAGAACAACCCCTGCCTTATCGGCGAGCCCGGCGTAGGTAAAACCGCCATTGCCGAAGGGCTGGCCCTGCGGATCGTGGCCGGGGATGTGCCGGAAAACCTGAAGGATAAGACCCTGTTCTCGCTGGATATGGGCTCCCTGGTGGCCGGCGCCAAATTCCGCGGCGAGTTTGAGGAACGGCTGAAGGCCGTGCTGAACGAGGTGCAGCAGAGCGAGGGCAAGATCATCCTCTTCATCGATGAGCTGCATACCATCGTCGGCGCCGGCAAGACCGACGGCGCCATGGATGCCGGCAACCTGTTAAAGCCCATGCTGGCCCGCGGCGAGCTGCACTGCATCGGCGCCACCACCCTGAACGAGTATCGCAAGTACATCGAGAAGGATGCCGCCCTGGAACGCCGTTTCCAGCCCGTTATGGTGGCCGAGCCCACCGTGGAGGATACCATTGCCATTCTGCGTGGCTTGAAGGAGCGGTATGAGGTGTACCACGGCGTTAAAATTCAGGACGCCGCCCTCATCGCCGCCGCTACCCTTTCCAACCGCTACATCACCGACCGTTTCCTGCCGGATAAGGCCATTGACCTGGTGGATGAGGCCTGCGCTCTCATCAAGACCGAGATGAATTCGATGCCCACCGAGATGGATGAGCTGCGGCACCGCATCATGCAGCTGGAAATTGAGGAAGCGGCCATGAAGAAGGAGACCGACAAGCTGACCCAGGCGCACCTGGCGGAGGTACAAAAGGAGCTGGCCGAGCTGCGGGAGCAGTTTAACGGCATGAAGGCCCGCTGGGAGAACGAGAAGCAGTCCATCGGCAAGGTGCAGAACCTGCGGCAGGAGATCGAGAAGATCAATGCCGAGATAGAGATGGCGCAGAACCGCTACGACCTCAATAAGGCCGCCGAGCTGAAATACGGCAAACTGCCCCAGCTGCAAAAGGAGCTGGAGGAGGCCGAAAAGACAAGCGAGACCGAGGAGAAGGAGGACACCCTGCTGCGTGACAAGGTCACCGAGGAGGAGATCTCCCGCATTGTGGCCCGCTGGACCGGCATCCCGGTGGCCAAGCTGATGGAGGGTGAGCGTGAAAAGCTGCTGCATCTGGAAGACATTCTGCACCGCCGTGTCATTGGCCAGGATGAAGCCGTGACCAAGGTTTCCGATGCCATTCTGCGCAGCCGGGCCGGTATTCGGGATCCCAAGCGTCCCATCGGCTCGTTCCTGTTCCTCGGTCCTACCGGCGTGGGCAAGACCGAGCTGGCCAAGGCACTGGCCGAGGCGCTCTTTGACGATGAGCACAACATTGTCCGGATCGATATGAGTGAGTACATGGAGAAGTACTCGGTCAGCCGCCTGATCGGCGCGCCTCCCGGATATGTTGGCTACGAGGAGGGCGGTCAGCTGACCGAAGCGGTTCGCCGCAGACCCTATTCCGTTGTACTGTTTGATGAGGTGGAAAAGGCCCACCCCGATGTGTTCAATGTGCTGCTTCAGGTACTGGATGACGGCCGGATCACCGACAGTCAGGGCCGCACCGTGGACTTTAAGAACACCATCATCATCCTGACCTCCAATCTCGGCTCCGACCTCATTCTGGAGGGCATCGGCGAAAACGGCGAGATCAGCGAGGAGGCCCGCGACGGCGTGACCCAGCTGCTGCGCCGCAGCTTCCGTCCGGAGTTCCTGAACCGGCTGGATGAGATCGTCTTCTACAAGCCCCTCACCAAGGAAAACATCCGCGGCATTGTGGATCTGCTGGTGGCAGACCTGCAGAAGCGGATGGCCCAGCGGCAGCTGACCGTCACCCTGACCGACGCGGCCAAGGATTATCTGATTGCCAAGGGGTACGACCCCATTTACGGTGCGCGGCCGCTCAAGCGGCTCATCCAGACCGAGGTGGAGACACTGCTGGCCCGGTGGATCATTGCTGAGGACCCCGCCCCCGAGACTGCCATTACGGTGGACTACGACGGCCAGAAGCTGGTGGCTATGTAACAAAAATGGATAGCGGCCGCCCCGGGCGGCTGGAGAGATCGAGGTACGGCAAGGAGCGGCGGAAGGAAGGCTCTTGCCCGGCGAAGACGGGCTGATGCCTTGCGACGCCAGCGACACCGCCGGAACCGATCTATCCGGTTGCCGGGGCGGACGCGAAAAGATAAAACAAGAAGCAAAGGAGCCTGTGACCATGAGAACGAAGCAGTTCAAAGCCGAAAGCAAAAAGCTGCTGGATATGATGATCAATTCCATTTACACCCACAAGGAGATCTTCCTGCGGGAGCTTATCAGCAATGCCAGCGATGCCATTGATAAGCTGTATTTCCGCTCGCTGACCGATGACAGCATTCCCCTTTCCCGCGGCGACTACAAGATCGCCATGGCGGTGGATAAGGAAAACCGGCTGCTTTCTATCACCGATAACGGCTGCGGCATGACCGCCGAGGAGCTGGAAAAGAACCTGGGCACCATTGCCAAAAGCGGCAGCCTGGACTTTAAGCGGGAAAACGAGACCGGCGAGGATGTGGAGGTCATCGGGCAGTTTGGCGTAGGGTTTTATTCCGCCTTTATGGTAGCGGACCATGTAACGGTGGAAAGCCGCGCCTGGGGCGAGGAAACCGGCAGCCGGTGGGAATCCAGCGGCGCCGAGGGCTACACCATAGAGCCCTGCGAAATGGACTGGAGGGGCACCCGCGTCACCCTGCACCTGAAGGACGATACCGAGGACGAAAAGTACAGTGATTTTCTGGAGGAATACCGCCTTTCCGAGCTGGTGAAGAAATATTCCGACTATATCCGCTACCCCATCACCCTGCTGATGCCGCAGTACCGCCCCAAGGCCGTGCCGGAGGGCGAGGAAGCCCCCGAAAAGCCGGAGTATGAAACGGTGTGGGAAGAAACCACTCTAAACAGCATGATCCCGCTGTGGCGCAAGCAAAAGAGCGAAGTAAAGCCGGAAGAGTACAACGACTTCTATAAGAACAAATTCTACGACTATGAAGACCCGGCGGTGGTGATCCATACCCGGACGGAGGGCAACGCCACCTTTAACGCCCTGCTGTTTATCCCCAGCCATGCCCCGATGAACTACTACTCCACCAGCTATGAGAAGGGCTTGCAGCTTTATTCCCGCGGCGTGCTTATTATGGAAAAGTGTGCCGACCTGCTGCCGGACTATTTCAGCTTTGTGCGGGGCCTGGTAGACAGCGAGGATCTTTCCCTGAACATCAGCCGGGAGATGCTGCAGCATGACCGGCAGCTGCAGCTCATTGAACGGGCGCTGGAGCGGCGCATTAAAGGCGAGCTGGAGAAGCTACTGGAAAACGACCGTGAGAAATATGAGGCGCTGTGGAAGGAATTTGGCACGCAGCTGACCTACGGCCTGTGCATGGACTACGGCATGCACAAGGACACCCTGCAGGATCTGCAGCTGTTCTATTCCTCCACCGAAAAGAAGCTGACGACCCTGAAGGAATATGTGGGCCGTATGAAAGAGGGCCAGGAGGCCATCTACTACGGCTGCGGCCGCACGGTAGAGGCAATAGACGCTCTGCCGCAGGCCGACCAGATAAAGGAAGCCGGCTACGAGATGCTGTATATGACCGGGCAGGTGGATGAATTTGCCATCAAGACGCTGCGGGAGTATGACGGCAAGAAGTTCCTTAATATCCGCACCGATGAGATCGATCTCTCCACCGATGAGCAGAAGAAGGCGCTGGCCGAGGAAAATGAGGCGGCTGCTGATCTCTTTGCGGCGATGAAGGAGGCGCTGGGCGAAAAGGTACATGCCGTGCGCTTTACCGACAAGCTGAAATCCCACCCGGTATGTCTTTCCACCGAGGGCGGGCTTTCGATGGAGATGGAGCAGACGCTGAACGCCATGCCGGGGCGGGAGAATCGCTTTAAGGCGGATGTGGTGCTGGAATTGAACCCCGACCACCCGGTAACGGCCAAGCTGAAGGAATACGCCGTGACCGACAAGGAAAAGCTGGCGGACTACGCAAAGCTGCTGTATGCCGAGGGATGTCTCATCGGCGGCGTGCCGATAGAGGAGCCGGCCGAGCTGTGCCGGCTGATCACCGGGCTGATGGAGCAGTAAGGCGAGGCTGAAAAGCCGGCGGAGAGCAAAGCAGCCCCGCAGGGGCCGCGGCGAAGCCGCGGGGACGGCCGGCAGGCCGTCACGGCGCGAAGCGCCGCCCTGCGGGGTCGTATCCTGCGGTGGGCAGGAATCGGCGAGGAAGCGAAAAGGAGGCTGGGCCCATGCAGATCACGATACGAGGATATGAAAGCCGGGACCTGCCGCTGATGGTAGCCATCTGGAATGAGGTAGTGGAGGACGGGATTGCCTTCCCGCAGGAGGAGCTGCTGACCGAGGAAAGCGGCAGAGAGTTTTTTGCCGGGCAGAGCTGGTGCGGTGTGGCGGAGGACGAAGCCGGAAAGGTACTGGGGCTTTACATTCTGCACCCTAACAATGTGGGGCGCTGCGGGCACATTTGCAACGCGAGCTACGCGGTAAGTAAAAAGGCCCGTGGGCTGCACATTGGCGAAAAGCTGGTGCTGGACTGCCTGAAGGAGGGCAAAAAGCATGGCTTTGGGGTACTGCAGTTTAATGCCGTAGTAGCTACCAACCTGCACGCCCGGCACCTCTACGAGCGGCTGGGCTTTATCCAGCTGGGTACCATTCCCAAGGGCTTCCGGATGAAGGACGGGCACTATGAGGATATCTGTCCCTACTACAAAGAGCTGTAAAAGAAAAGGCTGCTCCCTGCGCGGGGGCGGCTTTTTGCGGTTTGGGGAGGAACTGGCGACAGAGGCCAAGGCGGCGCAGCCGGGCGGGGTTTTGCCCCGCCCACACCGGCCCAAAGGGCCGGGAGCGCGCCCGCAGGGCGCGCGGCTGCGCCGCTCCTGCCCCATGAACAGAGTGTAAAATCTGCGGCAGCCGCCCACCCCCACCCTGCTGTCCCCTTTCCTTTTTCGGCGGGGTGTGGTATACTGGAAAAAGAAAATCGAAAGGGGAAGCGCATTTATGAAACTGAGCTTTTGGGGGGCGGCCCGGGTAGTGACTGGCAGCTGCCACCGTTTGACCGCCTGCAGCAAGAATATTCTCATCGACTGCGGCCTGCAGCAGGGCGGCGATGTATACAATGAAAACGAGCTGTTCTTTGACGCGACAGCGATAGACGCGGTATGTGTGACCCATGCCCACACCGACCACAGCGGGCGGCTGCCGCTGCTGGTGAAAAACGGCTACAAGGGGCCTATCTACGCGACACGGGCAACCTGCGACCTCTTAAAGATCATGCTGCTGGACAGCGCCCGGATACAGGAAAGCGATGCCCAGTGGAAAGCAAAGAAAAATAAACGCAGCGGCGACCCGACCGAGGACGCTCTTTACACGGTGCAGGATGCCACCGATACCCTGGAGCTGCTGGTGCCGGTAAGCTACGGCGACCATGTGGAGCTTTTCCCGGGAATTGCGGCGGACTTGTATGACGCCGGGCATCTGCTGGGGTCGGCGGCGATCCGCTTTACGGTGACGGAAGGGGCTGAGACCCGTACCGTCATCTTCTCCGGGGATATCGGCAATGTGGATAAGCCTATTATCCGGGACCCGCAGCCGGTGCCCCCGGCCGACTATGTAGTGATGGAATCCACCTATGGCGACCGGCTGCATGAGACCGGTGAGGATGTGCCCAAGGATCTTTCCGAGATCATAGACCGGACACTGGCCCGGGGCGGCAATGTGGTGATCCCCTCCTTTGCGGTGGGGCGCACTCAGGAGCTGCTGTATCACATCCGGGAGATCAAGGCGCGGGGGCTGGTGAAATCGAACCCCAACTTTACGGTATATGTGGATAGCCCGCTGGCACTGGAGGCCACCCAGATTTACGACGGCGACCTGACCGGCTATGCCGACGAGGAGACCATAGAGCTGCTGAAAAACGGCTTTAAGCCCATCAGATTCCCCGGGCTGAAGCTTTCCCGCACCTCGCAGGAATCCATGGCACTGAACACCGACCCGACCCCCAAGGTCATCATTGCCTCCAGCGGCATGTGCGAGGCCGGACGCATCCGGCACCACCTGAAGCACAACCTGTGGCGGCCGGAATGTTCCATCGTCTTTGTGGGATACCAGAGTGAGGGAACGATGGGACGGCAGCTGCTGGATGGTCTTACCTCGATTAAGCTCTTTGGAGAGAAGATCGCTGTGCGGGCGGAAATCTGCTCCTTTAAGTTCATGTCCAGCCACGCGGATAAAAACGGACTCATCCACTGGCTGGAGATGCAGGGACAGAAGCCGCGGAAGGTCTTTATTGTGCACGGCGAGGAAACCGCGGCGCTGAGCTTCTGCGAAACGCTGCAGGGGCTGGGCTACACGGCCGAGGTGCCGCTCTTTGAATCGGAATACAGCCTGATGGACGGCGAATGCCTGGCCAAGGGACGGGACTTCCCGCGGGACAAGGAGAAGAAGGACGGTTTTGTCAGCGAGGTATTCCGCCGGCTGCTGGCGGCAGTGGAACGGCTTACCGGCATTGCGAGCGGCTACAAACAGGGCGCCAACCGCGATGTGGCCCGCTTTGCGGACGAGGTGGAGGAGCTGTGCCGCCGCTGGGAAAAGTGATCCCAAATCCAAACGATATAAAAAAATCCGGCCTGCGGAAACACCGTGGGTCGGATTTTTTTGATTCTATTGGGCTACCATGCGGTAAAAAAGGCCCTCGCCGAGAGAGGTGGTTTGGCGGAGGGGTTCCCCGACGATGCGAAAGTCGGCCTTTTGGTAGCAGCGGACAGCGCGGGTATTCCAGGTGCGCACCTCCAGATAAAGGGGCTTGCCGGGAAACAAGCGCCGCGAAAGCGTGCAGGCGATTTCGGTCATCTGCCGGCCATAGCCTTTGCCGCAATGGACCGGTGCAACGCCGATGCCGAAGAAGACTTCGGTTTCCTCCTCGTACAGATTGATAAAGCCAACCAGTTCTTCCCCTGCGTAAAAGGAATAGAAATGATTGAGCGGATTGGCAAAACCAAAGCCTTTTTTCTTTTGCTCCGCATAAGGTGTGGCATTGTAGATTGCATACTCACCTTCATATTCCCAGGCGGTGATACGGTATTTTTCTGCTTCAGTTGTTTGGTGATAAGTAAGCATTCATTCTCCTTACGGTGTAATGGGGCAGCCCGCAGGGCCGCAGCGAAGCTGCGGGGCCGGTTCCGAGCGAAGCGAGGAACGGCACGATGCGAAGCATCGCCTGCGGGCCGTACCCCAGGCAATGCAGCGATTAGAAAAGGGCGGGAATCTGGCGCAGGTCGGTAACGGTATCATCTACCCCGGTGGGAGCGGCGGGGGCCCCGGGGCGGCGGTAGTAGCAGGTTTTCATGCCGTATTGCAGGCCGCCGGCAATATCGGACGAGAGAGAGTCCCCGATGATGAGGGTTTCCTGCGGGAGGATGGGGACGGAGCGATTTTCGTTCAGCTCGCGGAAGGCGTAATCGAAGAAGGCTGGGGCGGGCTTGGCGGCGCCAGCATGCTCCGAAATGAAGAAATAATCAAAATACGGCTTCATGCCGCCGATCTCCAGCCGGTGGAGCTGCTGTTCGTAGGGGCCGTTGCTGGCGACACACAGGAGTGCGCGGCCGGAAAGGCTTTGCAGGAGCTCCATGGCACCGGGGACTGGGATGGCGCTCTCGTGCAGGGCGGCACGGAAGTAATGTTCAAAGGCGGGGCCATCAAAATGGATGCCTAGGGCGGCAAAAACATTGTTCCAGCGGATTTTTTGAAGCTCGGCGAAGGTGAGTGTACCCTCCTCGATCTGCCGCCACAGCTTATTATTTTCGGCGGTGAAGGTGTGGTACATCTCCGGGTGATACGCGGGCAGGCCAAAATGGGCGAAGCCCCGTTCCATGGTGGTGCGGACATAGGCATCAAAATCCAGCAGGGTGTTATCGATATCAATGAAAATGGCTTTCATGGTTCCTCCGGGGTGATGATTACAGAAAGCCCCGGTTTGACGCCGGGGCCTTTTTGCTGATAGTTACTGACGGTAGGTTTGCAGGAATTCACCGACATCGGTCATGGCGCGGGCGAGGTCCTTCGCTTCCGGCAGCATAACGACCCGGAAGTGATCAGGCTGAGGCCAATCGAAGCCGCTGCCGGGCACCAGCAGGATGTGTTTTTCGTGCAGGAGATCCATAGCGAACTTTTTATCATCGGTGATGGGGCACTTTTTGAGATCGATGCGGGGGAAAATATAGAAGGCGGCGGTATTTTTGACCACCGAGAGGCAATCGAACCGGCGGATGGCCTGAACGGCGGCTTCCCGCTGCTCATAAAGGCGGCCGCCGGGGATGAGCAACTCACGGGTGCTTTGTTCATCCTGCAGGGCGGCAGGAATGACCAGCTGCGTGAGGGCATTGCCGCACAGGCGCATACTGGTGAGCGCCACCATGCCGGCGATAAAATCTTTGGTCACCTCGCGAGGGCCGGAAACGGCCAGCCAGCCGCAGCGGAAGCCGCAGATCATGTGGCTTTTGGAAAGGCCATTGAAGGTGAGAACCGGGAGATCCGGGCAGAGGGCAGCGGTGGAGACATGCTCCTTGCCGTCCATGACCAGGCGGTCGTAGATCTCATCCGAGAGGAGGATAAGTTCCTTTTCCCGGGCGATCGCCACAATCTGCTCCAGCAGTTCGCGGGGGTACAGCGCGCCAGTGGGGTTATTGGGATTGATGATGAGGATGGCACGGGTACGGGAGGTGATCTTCCGGCGAATGTCCTCGACATCGGGGTACCAGTCGGAGGCTTCATCGCAGGTGTAGAACACCGGCTTGGCCCCGGCGATGAGGGTGACATTGGTCCACAGGGAGTAGCTGGGACTGGGGAGCAGGATCTCATCACCGTAATTGAGCAGGGTGGTGATGGCGAACTGAGCCATCTCGCTGACGCCATTGCCGACGAAGATATCATCGAGGGTGAGACCCTGGATGCCCTTGCCGGTTTCGTACTCCAGAATGGCCTGACGGGCGGCGGGCATGCCGCGGAAATCGCAGTAGCCAACGGCCTTATCGGCATTCTCCAGCAGGGCGTGGCGCACGCTGGGGGGCATGGTAAAGCCGAAGGTGGCAGGATTGCCGGTATTGAGGCGCAGGACGGGGGTTCCCTCCGCGATCATCTTCATGGCCTCCACATAGACGGGGCCGCGGATGTCGGAATGGACCTGCGAGAGTTTTTCGGAACGGATGATGGGCTGCATAACGGAGCCTCCTTGCTGTGGAGTAACGGAAAATAAAAATTATAGGCTATTATATCACTTTTGAGCGGGAAATACAATGCGGGGATGGTTTATTCTATGAAAAAGCGGGGTGGTGGGTGCGGAGGGCCTGGGCGCTATGGGGAGGGGCGGAATCCCGGCAGGGGGCGGGCCCGCAGGGCCGGCCGCCGCAGGCGGCTGTAGGCCGGGGCGGAGCCCCGGCCAGCCCCGGCGAAGCCGGGGCGCCCTGCGGGCCAATGCGCGGTATGCAGGGATTTGCGGGGAAGCAGAAACCAGCCCCTCCTTTTGCGGAGAGGCTGGCAGAAAAGCAAAGCGGGGCGATCAGCCCTCCGCGCCGCGGCGGTTGGTGATGCCGCGGATAACGAACAGGGTAGCAAGCATAAGGACAATGCCGATGGGCAGGACGATGACGGCATTGGGAATGAAGCCTGCGATGATGTAGGTAAAGAAAGCAACAATAGCCACAGTGGCTGCATACGGGAACTGGGTGGAAACATGGTTCAGGTGGTTGCACTGGGCACCGGCGGAAGCCATGATGGTGGTATCGCTGATGGGAGAAACATGGTCACCGAATACCGCACCGGCGAGACAGGCGGAAACGCCGACGATCATGAGGGTGAAGTCAGCCTTAAAGACCTCGGTGACAATGGGGATAAGGATGCCGAAGGTGCCCCAGGAGGTGCCGGTGGCAAACGCCAGTCCGCAGGCAACCAGATAGATAACAGCGGGCAGCAGGCTGTAAAGGCTGCTGGAAGCGCTGTGCATCATGCCGGCGACAAACTCCTTGGCGCCCAGCAGAGTGGTCATATTCTTGAGGGAGGTGGCCAGGGTGAGGATGAGGATGGCGGGAACCATGGCGCAGAAGCCCTGGGGAATGCAGCTCATGGCATCCTTAAAGGAGATGACCCGGCGGAGAACGAAATAGATGACGGTAAAGACCAGTGCCACAATAGCGCCCCAGGGCAGGCCGAAGAAGGCATCGCAGTTGGCAAAGGCATCGATGAAATTATTGGCGCCATTGAGGTAGCCGGAGTAGACCAAACCGCTGACGCACAGCACCACCAGCACAATGATCGGCAGCAGCAGGTCGATGACGCGGGCACGGGGGTTGGTGACCTCCTCCACCGCTTCGGGCTGCTCGCCCTCGGTGAACAGGTCGTTATTGCGGATGGCGTTGAGCTCGTGGCGGCGCATGGGGCCGTAGTCCATGCCGGTCTTGCAGAGGAACAGCACCATGACGATAGTGAGCAGCGAATAGAAATTAAATGGAATTGCACGAATGAACAGATCGAAACCGCTGTAATCCTCCACAACGCCGGAGACGGCAGCTGCCCAGGAAGAAATGGGGGCGATCATGCAGATGGGGGCAGCGGTAGCATCGATGAGGTAAGCCAGCTTGGCGCGGGAAACATGATGGCTATCCGTTACCGGGCGCATGACGCTGCCGACGGTGAGGCAGTTGAAGTAGTCATCCACGAAGATGAGCACACCCAGCAGGAAGGTAGCGAACATGGCGCCGCCGCGGGTCTTGATGTGGGTCTTGGCCCAGGCACCGAAGGCCGCGGAGCCGCCGGCCTTATTGAGCAGCGCGACGAGGATGCCGAGCAGCACGAGGAACATGAAGATACCGGCGTTATCGCGGATGGCGGCCACTACGCCGTCATTGAGCAGAGAGTCGAGCGCCTCCACATGGAAGCCGGCATAGAACAGGGCACCGGCAACGGCGCCGATAAAGAGGGAGCTGTACACTTCCTTGGTGATGAGGGCCAGACCGATAGCGATGATGGGGGGAACGAGTGCCCAGAATGTACCGAACATAATATATACCTCCTGAAAAATGGACGAAAAAAGCCATGAGAAATGCGGAAAACAAATCTCATGGCCGGCGTAATAAAAACAAATAGCAATAACGCAGGAACCCGCTGATAGCTCTCCACAGTTTCTGTGACAGTCCGCAGCATATTCTGCTGCGTCCCAGCGTAAATGCTCTCGGGGGAGCCTTTCGCTTCGGCGGTCTTCCCTTTCGCGCCCCCGGTTTCCCGAACCGTGTGGGGGTGGCTACTGATGAAGCCCGCAACCTCTACCAAATTGGCTTTATTCTGTTGTCACATTTATAGCACCGTTAGCGGAACAATGCAAGTGTTTTTTTACAAATTGGTCACATTTTGGGGACACGCTAATATATTGACGAATTTTTGCGTGATATTTTGTAGTAAATGCACAACGAAAAAGAATGAGGCTCCCCGCCGAAGGGAGAGCCTGTGGAAAAGTTATTCGTGGTGCAGGATCATGCGGGCACATTTATAAACATCGCCGCAGCCAAGGGTAAGGATCAGATCACCGGACTCGGAATACCGATCGACATAATCCGCCATGGCCTGGAAGGAGGGCAGGCAGACACAGCCGGGGATCTTTTCGCCCAGATCCTCCGAGGTGATGTGGTAGGTATTGACCTCCCGGCTGCCCATGATGGGCGAAAGCACCACGCGGTCGGCGATGGACAAGGCGGAGACGAAGTCCTCCAGCAGCATATAGGTGCGGCTAAAGGTGAAGGGCTGGAACACGGCCCATACACGCTTAAAGTCCAGCTCCTTGGCGGCGGTGAGGGTGGCGCGCAGCTCGGCGGGGTGGTGGGCGTAGTCATCGGCGACGGTAGCACCTTTATGCGTTTTGCCCAGCACCTCAAAGCGGCGGCCGGCCCCAGTAAAGGCAGCCAGGCCGGCAGTGGCCTGCTCCGGGGTGGCGCCCAGCTGCATGGCGCCCGCGGCGGCGGCAATGGCATTGAGGATATTGTGGTCGCCGGGGATCTGCAGATGGATCTCGGTCTGCGGCTTGCCGCGGAACATGAGGGTAAAGCGGCGGTCCAGACCACCTAGGTGGCGGAGATTGGCGGGGTAATAGTCGTTGGTGTCCTCCCAGCCAAAGGTGAGGAAGGTTCTTCCCTCCCCTGCCGCTTCCTCCATGGCACGGCAGGTTTTTTCATCGCTGCCGTTATACAGGACGGTATGGGCCTTTTGGGCGAACCTGGTGTAGCTCTTCATGGCGTTTTCCACAGTGTGGAAGTATTCCATGTGGTCATTATCGATATTGAGGACGAGGGCGATATCCGGGTGGGTGGAAAGGAAGGTATCCTTGAATTCGCAGGCCTCGTACACAAAGCGCTGCGTTGCCCCGCTGCGCCCGTACCCGCCGATGGTCCGCAGCTTGCCGCCGATGACGGCGGAGGGATCCAGTCCCGCCATATAGAGGATCTGGACGATCATGGCGGTGGTGGTGGTTTTACCGTGGGTACCGCAGACGCCCAGCGCCTCGCTGTACCAGCTGGAGACGGCGCCCAGCATTTTGGCGCGCTCCCACAGGGGCAGGCCGCTTTCCCGCGCGGCAATCAGTTCGGGGTTGGTATCCATAATGGCGGCGGAATAGAGGATGAGATCGGCGCCCCGGATATTTTCCGCCCGCTGGCCCATCATCACCTCAATGCCCATCTGACGCTCCAGCTCGACGATGTCACTTTCGTTATTATCGCTGCCGGTAATGGTATAGCCCCGGCCGTGCAGGATCTGCACCAGCGGGAACATGCCGCTGCCGCCGATGCCGATGCAATGGATATGTTTGACCCCTTCCGGGATTGTTTCAATCGGTTTTACCATACTGTGACCGCCACCTTTAAGAATTTCATACATGGTATATTATACCCCATTAGCAGGGCTTTTGACAATAGCGACGGGCATTTTAATACAAAAAGCGGCGGGAAGTGCATAATTTGCCAGGCGGCGGACAAGGCTAATGGCAAGCGAAGCCCGCAGGCGCAGGTGGCGGGCGGCAGGATCGGATGAGGGCAAGGAGGGGGCGAAGGCAGGCTGGCGCCCGGTGAAGACGGGCTGGCGCCTGTCGAGGCCCTGACACAGCCCTCGCCGATCATTCCGTTCGCTGCCTGCGCACAACAACAATAAAAGGCATCTGAAAGGAGAAACAGGCATGAATATCACCGATATTCGGATCCGCAAAATTTACGAGGACGCACGGCTGAAGGCGTTGGTTTCGGTCACCATAGACGGCGACCTGGCTGTACACGATATCAAGGTCATTGAGGGGCCGGAGCGGCTCTTTGTGGCGATGCCCAGCCGCAAGGATGAGAATGGGACATTCCGTGATATTGCCCACCCCATCACGCCGGAGGCGCGGCATACACTGGAGGAGGCGATCCTGGACCGATACCAGACCCACCTGGCCCAGCTGGAGGCGGAACAAACCGCGACCCCGCATATTCCGGCATAAGGCTGCATAATATGGGAGGAAAGGACCGGCAGGCTCTTTCCTCTTTTTTCTTTACAAGACACCGGAATTTTGCTATAATATCACATGGTCAAAGCGCCAGTACCGCCCGGTTTGTGTACCGCGGGCGGATGACGAGGTGGAGGGAGTATCGAAAATTCGGCGGATGCCCTCCCGCTGCTGCCACAGCGCAGGCCGGCGCAAAAACACGGGCGACCGTGCAACAAAGAGCCGGCCATGGATAACGAACAGAACAGATATCCCATGCGGGGAATGTTTTTTGGCATCCCTGCGGGACTCCGCGGAGAGAAACAGCCTGTATTCTCCCCTTTGGTTTTCGTTATCCTGCCGGCGCAGCTGCTGTACCGGCCCGCCGTGCCATAGGGTAAAAGCACTTTTAGCGAAGGTTTCTCTCCCGTACCATGGATATCTGCGGGAAAGGAGCCTTATTATTTATGTGTGGAATCATTGGTTATTCGGGGGCGGAATACGCCCGGGAAAAGCTGCTGCATGGGCTGGAAAACCTGGAATACCGCGGCTATGACAGCGCCGGTATTGCCCTGTGGGACGAGGGAAAAATAGAGGTCATCAAGGCGGCAGGGCGGCTGAGCAACCTGCGGGCCGCCTGCGGCGACCAGTGCCTTGCCAGCCACTGCGGCATCGGGCACACCCGCTGGGCCACCCATGGCGTGCCCAATGATGTGAATGCCCACCCCCACCGGCAAGGCCGTGTGACGCTGGTGCATAACGGCATTATAGAAAACTACCGGGTGCTGCGGGAGCGGCTGGAGCGTGAAGGATATCACTTCCTGACCCAAACCGATACCGAAATAGCGGCGGCACTGCTGGACCACCATATGAAGCTGCACGAGAGCCCTGTGGCAGCCATCCATGCCGCTACGGCGGAGATGGAGGGAGCTTACGGCTTCTGTATGCTGCTGGAAGGGGAACCGGATACCGTTTACGGCATCCGCCGGGGCAGCCCGCTGATTGCGGCCAAGGATGAGACCGGTAGCTATGTGGCCTCCGATGTACCTGCCATTATAGAATACACCCGGCAGTATTACCTGCTGGAGGAGGAAGAAGTGGTGGTGGCCCATTACGGGGAGCTGCGTTTTTACGCCCCGAACGGGACCCCCATCGAAAAAGAAGCCAAGATTGCCAACTGGTCGGTGGAGCAGGCCCAAAAAGGCGGCTATCCCTGCTTTATGCAGAAGGAGATTCACGAGCAGCCCCGTGCCCTGGCCGATACCATTGATGGGCGTACCAAGGATGGGTTTGTGACTTTTGAGGGTGATGGCCTGCCGGATGGCTTCTTTCGGGATGTGACCAAGCTGTATATTTCCGCCTGCGGTACCGCCATGTACAGCGGTATGGTAGGTAAGGCGATCATAGAAAAGCTGGCGCGGCTGCCGGTAGAGGTGGAGGTAGCCAGCGAGCTGCGCTACCGCGATCCCATCTTTACCCCAGGGTGCGCGGCGGTGGTGGTGAGCCAAAGCGGCGAAACCGCAGATACCCTGGCGGCGCTGCGGCTCTTTAAGGAAAACCATATCCCCGTTATAGGTATCGTGAATGTGGTAGGCTCCTCCATTGCGCGGGAGGCCGACTACTGCCTGTACACCTACGCCGGGCCGGAAATTGCGGTGGCCAGCACCAAGGCCTATTCGGTGCAGGTGGCAATGATGTATCTGCTGGGCTTCCGCATTGCGGCGGATAAGGGCGCCCCGATGGACTGGTGCCGCCGCCAGCTGCCGAAGCTGCTGAATGCTGTCAGCTACCTGCCGCATGTATTGGCCATGGAACCGGAATTTTTCCGGTATGCCGAGGGACTGAAAAATGCCGAGCATCTCTTCTACCTCGGGCGGGGGTTGGATTACTCGCTGGCGATGGAGGGCTCCCTGAAGCTCAAGGAGATCAGCTACATTCACTGCGAGGCCTACGCCGCCGGAGAGCTGAAGCACGGGACTATTTCCCTGATTACCGACGGCACCCCAGTGATAGCATTGGCGACCCAGCGCAAGACGCTAGGCAAGATGATAAGCAATGTGAAGGAAGTAAAAGCCCGTGGGGCGCATGTGCTGCTCATTACGCTGGAAGGGCTGGAAGTCGACCCCGAATGCTATGATGAGATTATCCGGCTGCCGGCAGTGGAGGACGAATATGTGCCGCTGCTGTTAGTTGTCACCTTGCAGCTCATCGCGCTGGGAGCGGCCAATGCCCGCGGCTGCGATGTGGATAAACCACGCAACCTGGCCAAGAGTGTAACGGTGGAATAATCAATAAAACGCGAAAAGAGACCCTGCGAAGGGTCTCTTTTTTGCGGCATGCATAAAGGCAGGGCGGCGGGGCGGAGCGAGGGAGGGTTGCCTATCCCAAAGGGATGGCGCCCCGACGGAGAGCGGAGCGCCGCCGCCCGGATGGGGCAAGCTTAGGCTTTGGGGTAGCCCTGCGGGTTTTTGCTTTGCCAGGCCCAGGTATCCCGGCACATATCCTGCAGTGTATACTGTGCCTGCCAGCCGAAAAGCTCCTTTGCTTTGGCGGCATCAGCCCAGTATTCCGGCAGATCGCCCGCCCGGCGGGGACCAATGACATAGGGGACCTCCCGGCCGCTGGCTTTCCGGAACGCTTCGATGACCTCCAGCACACTGTACGGGGTACCGGTACCCAAGTTGACCGCCGTGACACCAGGGTGTTCCATGGTGTAGCAGGCCGCCCGGTGGTGCCCCGCAGCCAGGTCCATCACATGGAGATAATCCCGGCGGCAGGTGCCATCGGGGGTGGGGTAATCATCGCCGAACACCATAAGGCGTTCCCGCCGGCCCACCGCGACCTGTGCGATGTAAGGCAGCAGGTTATTGGGGATGCCCTGAGGGTCCTCCCCGATGAGGCCGGAGGGGTGCGCCCCAATGGGATTAAAATACCGCAGCAGCACCGCCGAAAGGGTGGGATCGGCATGACAGGCATCTTCCAGAATCTTTTCGATCATGGCCTTAGTGGTGCCGTAGGGGCTGGAGCACTCCCCGCGGGGCATATCCTCCCGGTAAGGGATGGGATTGAGCGAGCCGTAAACGGTGGCGGAGGAAGAGAAGATAAACCGGCTAACACTGGCCTCCTTCATACACTCCAGTACCGTCAGGGCAGCATCGAGATTGGTACGGTAGTAGGAAAGGGGGATTTCGACAGACTCCCCCACCGCCTTTTTCCCGGCAAAGTGAATGACACAGTCGATTTTATTCTCACGGAAGATGCGGCGGACGGCTTCGCGGTCGGTTACATCGACATGGTAGGCAGGAAAATCCCGGCCGGTGATCTGCCGGAGGCGTTCCACTGCCACGGGGCTGCTATTGGAATAATCATCCGCTATGACAATATCACAACCCCGGTTCAGCAGCTCTACTGCGGTGTGGCTACCGATATAGCCGGCCCCGCCGGTCAACAGTACATTCATGGGTTCACTCTCCCCTCTTTTTTAGCTTAATTATAATCGACTGCCCAGTAAAATCAATCCCCCTGCCAAAAGTGACAGGGGGATAAAGTTATAAAAGCTCAGGAGCGCTTGTCCCGATCGTGATTGAGCATATCGATGAGGGCGCTGATATCTAGGTCATCATTGATGGGCTCCTGCTCGGTCTGCGGCTCCACTTCAGTGATCTTGTCCTCCGGAACCTCGGTATCCACCGGGGGAGTGGGGATGCGGAAGCCGGATTCATGGTCAAAGTTGGTGGCAATGACGACGATCTTGATCTCATCCTCCAGCTTTTCATCAAAGGCAACACCCCAAATGAGGTTGACATCCGGGTGGGCGGCATCGTGGATCATCTGGGAAGCATTGGTGATGTCCTCCAGATCGACATCGGGCGGAACGAGGAAGTTGACGATAACGCCGCGGGCACCGTTGATGGAGGTTTCCAGCAGCGGAGAGGCGATGGCCATGCGGGCCGCTTCCTCGGCCTTATTGGGGCCGCTGGCAGCGCCCAGGCCCATATGGGCATAGCCGGCGTCCTTCATGATGGAGGTGACATCGGCGAAGTCTAGATTGATGATACCTGGAATATTGATGAGGTCGGAGATGCTCTGTACTGCCTGCAGAAGCACTTCATCGGCTTTGGCAAAGGCATTGGCAAGGGTGATCTTTTCCTGCGAGATACTGCGAAGGCGCTCATTGGGGATAACGAGCAGAGCATCCACATGCTCCTTCAGCCGCTCGATGCCGGCCGTGGCCTGATCCATGCGGCGCTTGCCCTCAAAAGAGAAGGGCTTGGTAACCACACCGACGGTGAGGATACCCATATCGTGGGCGATGCGGGCAATAACAGGAGCCGCACCGGTGCCGGTGCCGCCGCCCATACCGGCCGTGATATATACCATATCGGCACCGCGCAGCACCGAGGTGATCTCATCTTCGCTTTCCTCCGCTGCCTTTTCCCCCTTCATGGGGTCGCCGCCGGCACCCTGCCCACGGGTCAGCTTATCACCGATGTGCAGCTTGTAAGAGGCATTGGAAAAACGCAGGGACTGATTATCGGTATTGACCGAGATAAATTCCACGCTGCTCATGCCGGATTGGATCATGCGGTTGACGGCATTTCCGCCGCCGCCGCCGACGCCCAATACCTTGATTGCAGCCATTTTTTCGTAATCGTTATCCAGCTCTATATTCATCATCAGCACTATTGCCTCCTGTTTAGAGTTTTCTCCTAATCTATCATAACAGAAACATCATGAAAATGCAACCCAAAAGGCGTATATCTGCTACTGTTTTCCACCCAAAATGGCCAGATATTGTGCATCCGCCACCTGGGTAAGAGGCAGCTGCCGGGTGTAGGCCCGACCGCTGACCGAAACATCAAGGTACCCGATAAAATCGGCGGGAAGCTCATCCTGGATGATCTTTTGGGCGGTGAGCAGCTTGGTGGCCAAATCGTATTCGCTGCCCAGGCGCAGCTGGATGCGGTCCTGATAGACAGCCTTGTAGCTCTGCTCCTCCCCGATCTCAATATACCCGATCTCAGGGAGCATCCCGGCGTCCTCCAGGGCCGCGCGCACCTTATCCACACCGGCCAGGGTCTTCTGCCATTCCTCCGGCAGCTTTTCCCCGGCGGTATAGCCGGAAAAATCGGCGCCGAGCAGCAGGCAGGTGTACTCCGGCAGGGATGCGCATTGCTCCAGCACTTTGCCATCGGCGGAAAGGGTGGTGACCCGCCCCATACTGCCAATACAGGCGTAAATGGTATTGAACTCGTGCAGCTCCAGTTCCAGGGTATCGGGCAGGCGGCGGTGCAGCGTTACACGCTCAATGTAGGGGCACAGGGCGGTAATTCGCTCATTCAGGGCCTTTTGGGAAATGGTGAAGATATTCTGCTCCTCCCCTATGTCGGCGGCTTCTATGATATCCTCGGCGGCGTAGCGGGTACTGCCGGTCACTTCTATATGGGTGGCCCGGCAAAATACACTGACGCAGTAAAAGCCCACGCCGCACAGCACCGCCGCAAGCAGCAGGATAAACACCGCACGGCGGCGGCGACGGGTCTGCTGTTTACGGGTGGGCTTGGCAGTCATGGGCTTTGGTTCTCCTTCCTTTGGTTTAGACTTCCGTCAGGCAAATATCCGCGCCCAGATGGCGCAGGGTTGGAACAAAATCGGCATAGCCGCGTTCGATGTGGGAGATAGCTGTAACGCTGCTTTCTCCCTTTGCCGCTAATGCTGCTAGTACCACAGCGGCTCCGGCGCGCAGATCGGTGCAGGTGAGGGCTGACCCGATAAGGGGCGCCCCCCGGATGACTGCATGACTGCCGACCACCGTGATATCCGCACCCAAGCGGCGCAGTTCCTCCACATGGGCCCAGCGCCGGGGAAAGACCGTTTCGGTAAAGGCGGTGTAGCCCTCTGCCGCGGCGGCCAGCGCCATAAAGATGGCTTGCAGATCGGTGGGAAAGCCGGGATATGGCAGCGTAACGATGCTGCCGGCCCCCTGTAAATGTTCTGGAGCGGTAAGGGTGATGCTCTGCTCCCCGGTGGTGATACGGCACCCCATACGCCGCAGCGCCGCCAGGGGCGCCGCCAAGTGTTCCGGGCTGGCGTACACTGTGATCTCTCCGCCGGTAATGGCCGCGGCAGCAAGGTAGGTTGCCGCCTCGATACGGTCCGGGAGGATGGCATGGCAGCAGCAGCCGGTTAGCGCTTCCCTGCCCTGCACCAGGATGGCGCCATCGGGCTGGGATTCTATTAGGGCGCCGCAGCCCCGCAGATAGGCCAGCAGATCGGAGATCTCCGGTTCGGCGGCGGCACCGGTGATTTTGGTTTCGGCAGGCGTTCCCGCCGCCGCGATGAGCAGGTTTTCGGTAGCGCCCACGCTGGGGTAGGGCAGCTGCACCGCGGCACCATGCAGACCGCCGGGAGCGGCACAGCGCAGGGTATCACCCTCCTCGCTGATGACCGCGCCCATTTGGCGCAGGGCGGAAAGATGCAAATCAATAGGACGGCCGCCCAGGGCACACCCGCCGGGCGGGCACAGGGTCACGCTCCCACAGCGGGCCAGCATCCCGCCTAGGAACAGAATAGAGGACCTCATGGCCCGCATCCATTCCGACGGAACATCCCGGCAGCCGGTATCCTCCCGGGTAATGATCAGGGTATCCCTCGCCCGTTCTACCGCAAAGCCCAGGTGCCGCAGAATGTGACAGCTCACCGCCACATCGCTGAGGTTAGGGCAGTTTTTAATCTCTGAACGACTGCACAGCACGGTAGCCGCCAGAATGGGCAGCACCGCGTTTTTGGCGCCGTGCGCCGCTATGGTCCCGCTTAGTCTGTTTCCTCCTGTGATCCGCAATCCGCGCATAAACGGCATCGCTCCCCCCTGTATTTGCCCTTGGGCTTTCGGGGGTATTCTATGCCTATACGGAATATTGGGTGAAAAAACAGGCGTTACAGCTTATTTTCTGTGAGTTTTATAAAGATCCAACAGTTCATCGGTGATATGGCCGCATGCATTGGGGACACCCAGTGCCTTGGCCGCCAGACCGATCTCCCGCAGCTTTTCGGGGTCGGCGGTCATTTCCTTTACAGCCGCCACCAGCTTTTCGCCGGTCAGGTCTTTTTCTTCTATGACCACAGCAGCATGGTGACCGGACAATACCATGGCATTGTGATACTGGTGGTTTTCCGCCACATTGGGAGAAGGGACGAGCACTGAGGCCCGGCCAACAGCGGTCAGCTCCGCCAGCGTTATGGCGCCGGCACGGGCAATCACTAGGTCGGCCGCCGCCAGACAGTCCGGCATATCGTGTATGTATTCCCGGATATCAAGATTGGGGTTATTCTCATAAGCGACGCCCTTTTCCCGCAGCAGCCGTGGCAGCAGCTCCACCCCATACCGGCCGGTGGCGTGGATGTGGTGCAGCTTTCCCTCCGGCACATGCCAGGCCATCAGCGCCGCTACGGCTTCATTGATGGTCTGCGCCCCCAGGCTGCCGCCAAAGGACAACAGACACAGCTGCCCGGGGCGGACCCCCAAACGGGCGCGGGCGGCGGCCCGGTCGGCCGCAAGGATCTCCGGACGGACGGGGTTGCCGGTGACGATGTAATCTTGGCGCTGCGGCAGGTGCTTTTCCGCCTCCGGCACGGCAAGGAGGAATTTATCCACCTTTTGCGACACCATGCGGTTGGAAACACCGGGCAGGGCATTGGCCTCGTGGGTCATGCAGGGGATGCGCAGTGCCGCTGCGGCCAGCAGAATGGGGGCCGAAATATAGCTGCCGGTACCCATCACCACATCAGGTGCAAAATCCCGCAGAATTCTTTTGGCGCGGCTGCGGGCCGTTACCAGCAGACATACGCTTTTGGCGTTATATTTGATGTTATTCCAGCTAAAACGGCGCTGGATGCCCATGGAGCGATAGGGGGCAAAGCGAAAGCCCGCCCGCGGCACCAGGGTCGCCTCCATGCCGTTGGGGTTGCCCACAAACAGAATATCACAGTCCGGCACCCGGCGGCGCAGCTCGGTGGCCACCGCCAGTGCAGGATTGATATGACCGGCGGTACCGCCGCAGGCAAACAGAACTTTCATACGGATGTTACTCCTTTTCTACTGTCGTTTGGCGGGAGACCGAAAGCACAATGCCCATTTCTCCCAACAGAATGGCCAGTGCCGTGCCGCCATAGGAAAAGAACGGCAGGCTGATACCGGTGGAGGGGATGGTATTGGTGACCACCGCCATATTAAGGATGGCCTGCACCCCCACCTGGGCAATGAAGCCGGTGACCAGCATGGCGCCGAAGCGATCGCGGGCCTTAATAACAATGGTAAAGCCCCGCCAGATGAGAAGGGCGAACAGCAGGATGACCACCAGCGCCCCGATGAAGCCCAGCTCCTCGCACACCACCGAGAACACATAGTCATTCTGCGGCTCCGGCAGGAAGAGGTACTTCTGCCGGGAGTTGCCGATACCGGAGCCCATCAGGCCGCCGGAGCCGATGGCATACAGCGACTGCAGGATCTGATAGCCGGTGCCCAAGGGATCAGAGGCCGGATCCTTCCAGATGGTGATACGCTCCATGGCGCGCTCGTGCAGCGAGGGCACCAGCATAATGGCGGCGACACCCGCGGCGGCAATGCCTCCCGCGGCGGCGATCCACTTCATGGGCAGGCCGCCCACCACCAGCATGATGCCGCCCATCACCACCAACAGAATGGTGGCGGAAAGGTGGGGTTCCTTTACGATGAGGCCGGCATAAACGCCCAGCACCACCGCAAAGGGGAAAATACCGTAGCGGAACCGCCCCAGCTTTTTTTCATTGGAAACAAGCAGGTGCGAAAACAGCAGCACCAGTGAGAATTTAGCCAGCTCCGAGGGCTGAAACTGGAAACTGCCGATGAAAATCCAGCGATGGGCGTCATTGACCGGCGGCATGAAGTAGCACAGGATAAGCATGGCGGTGACCACCGGGAACAGCGGCCAGGCCAGCTTGCGCCACACATGGTAATCCAGGCGGGAAAAAACAAACATGGCCCCAAGGCCCACGACCGCCCACAGCAGCTGCCGCACAATGTAGTGGTAGCTGTTGCCTTCGCGGTAATAGCCCTGCGCATAGCTGGCGCTAAACATCATCACCAGCCCAAATACCAGCAGCAGAATGACCATTACCAAGAAGGTGAGGTCCACACTGGTATTCTCATATCGGGGGAACAGGCGGCGGAAGAATCCCTCCTGTGATTTGGGACGCGCTCTGCGCCTACTTTCTGCCATGGCTTTCCGCCCCCTTTCCGTTGCTTTCTAAATTAAATCATTAGATAAACCGGAGCGCCAGAATGCCCAGCGCACTCCCGATGGCGGTGATAACGGCAAACATCACCACAATCTGTTTTTCGGTGTAGCCGCTCATCTCAAAGTGATGGTGAATGGGGCTCATCTTAAAGATGCGCTTGCCATGGGTCAGCTTAAAGTAGCAGCGCTGCAGCACCACCGAGCCGATCTCGATAACATAAATAATGCCGAACAGCACCACAAAGAAGGGCAGCCCGGTGCCAAAGGCCAGCGCGATGACCATACCGCTCATAAAAAGGGAGCCGGTATCGCCCATGAATACCTTGGCGGGGTAATGGTTCCAGAACAGGAAGCCGATGCAGCCGCCGCCCAATGCCCCCGCCATGATGCCCATTTCTCCCATGCCCAGCAGGTAGCAGAAGATGAGATAGCCGATGGACAATACCAGCGTCACGGAAGAAAGCAGGCCATCCAGGCCATCGGTGAAATTGACAGCATTGGAAAGGGCAATGATGGCAAACATGGCAAACACATAATAGAATACCCCAAAATCGTAGGTGCCGATATAGGGAATGGTTACCATGGTGGACTGCGTGCCGCTGATGTGCAGAAGCAGCAGGTACACAGCGCCAAACAGAATCTGCAGCGCCATCTTCTGCTTTTCGGTCAGGCCCTCATTCTGCTTTTTTACGACCTTCAGGTAGTCATCGAGGAAGCCGATGGCCCCGAACAGCAGCGCCAGCACCAGGCCATAGAACATACGGGCCCGCATAATTGCCGACATTGGATCGCCCACGGTAGAGGCATGCATGAACAGATAGGCTACCACCACCGCAATGGGAATGCCTATGATAAACATAAGGCCACCCATGGTGGGGGTACCCTGCTTGCCCTGGTGCCACTTGGGGCCGATCTCTAAGATAGTCTGCCCAAAATGCAGACGGCGCAGCATGGGCAACAGCCAAAAGCCCCCCACAGCGGTAATAACACTGGCCAGCAGTACGGCCACGATGACAGCGGTAATATTCATGATGCACTTCCCTTTTCTGTTCTGTTATATTATGCGTGGTAATCCCGGTAAAATGCGGCAATAACCTCTTCCAGCGCCATGCCGTGGCTGGCCTTGCACCATATCACATCGCCCCGGTGCGCCGTGGCGGTCAGATATTTGGTCAGCGCTTCCTTATCCTCAAAGTGATGGGCTTCCATCCCGGCTGCTTTGGCGGCCCGAGCGGCATACTGTGCCAAAGGGCCCCAGGTCAGCAGCAGGTCTATCCCCTCTTGGGCACACAGGGCACCGATCTCCCGGTGGCTTTCTTCGGCGATATCGCCCAGCTCCAGCATATCTGCCGCTACAAAGATGCGACGGCCGTCACAGGGGAAACGCCCCAGTGTCTTGATGGCCGCCCGCATGGAATCGGGACTGGCATTGTAGCAGTCCTCCACCATGGTAATGCCCTCATGCTCCACCACCTTTTGGCGCTGGCCGCTGGGAGTATAATTCTTCAGGGCCTCTATGGCGGTTTCCGCCGGAATACCCATCGCCCGCCCCGCGCCAAATGCCGCCAGGGCGTTCAGCACCAGGTGCTCCCCAGTGCCGGGGATAGTGGCGCGCCAGCTTTGGCCCTCTGCATGCAGCATAAAATTGGTGGAAAGCGGTGTGGCACTGACGATGGTCGCCTTGATCTCCGCCCGCGGGCTGTTCAGGCCATAGCGTACTACATGGAGGCGGGGGATGTCAACGGTATGCAGCAGGTCATTATCATCACACAGCAGCAGTGTGGCGCCATCCGGTAAAGCGTCGGCCAGCTCCAGCTTAGCCTTCAGGATATTTTCCCGGCTGCCCAGATGCTCGATGTGGGAAACGCCGATATTGGTGATGATACCCATCATCGGCTTTGCCGCGTAGCACAGGTCCTTGATCTCATTCGGGGCGCTCATGCCCATTTCCACCACCGCTACCTCAGTTTCGGGGGTAATGCTCATCAGTGTTTTGGGCGCGCCGATCTCGTTATTTTGGTTGCCCTCGGTTTTGATGATGCGGAAGGAGGAGGCCATCACTGCCGCTACCATTTCCTTGGTGGTGGTTTTGCCCACGCTGCCGGTGATGCCTATCACCTTGGCAGGCATCTTGGCGCGGTACAGCGCGGAGATTTCCAGGAGCGCCCGCAAACTGCTCTTTACCCGCAGTACCTTCTCTGCTGGGGTGTAGTCGCCGTCATGCTCGGCCACCGCCGCTTCGGCCCCTGCCGCCAGCGCCCGGTTGATGTAGTCGTGGCCATCCACCCGTTCCCCGGGCAGCGCAACAAAAAGCGTCCCGGGGCCGGCTTCCCGACTATCGGTGATCACACGGGTGATCTCTCCCTCCGGAGGCTGGGGGCAGCCCAGCTGGGCGGCTATTTCTCGCAGTGACAGTTTTTCCATGGGATCCTCCCGCTTTTTAGTATCTCAGTCACAATCTCCCTTTCATCAAAGGGGATCGTTTTATTCTGTATGATCTGGTAATCTTCGTGGCCCTTCCCCGCCAAAAGCAGCAGATCGCCCTGCCGCATCATGGCAATGGTCTGCTCTATGGCCTGCCGCCGGTCGGGCACCTCCCGCCAGCGGGTGTTTTTCGGCAGCCCCACTACGATCTCCCGTCGGATTGCCTCCGGTGCTTCATTCCGGGGGTTGTCATCGGTAATGATGATGCCATCTGCCCAGCGGGCCGCGGCTTTTGCCATCAGCGGGCGTTTTTGGCGGTCACGGTCGCCACCGCAACCAAAGAGCACCAGCAGCCGGCCCTTATGCACCCGCCGCAGGCTGCGCAGGATGCGTTCCAGCGCATCGGGGGTGTGGGCGTAGTCCCGCAGGATGGTTCTCCCCATGCCTTGCCACAGCAGTTCGGCCCTGCCCGGTACGGGTGGACACTGCGGCATCGCCGCCATCACCTGCCGGGGAGTAAGCCCCAGCACCAACGCCGTTTCCGCCGCAGCCAGCGCATCGGGGAGAAAGACTTCTCCCATCAAAGGAACGATAAGCTGCCCGCCCCGCCACGGAAGAATGCTCCTGCCCGGTTCACAGCGGTACTGCCACGGCAGGTGGTAACCGGAGATTGGCACATTGGCCCTGTCCAGCAGGCGACGCCCATAGGGGTCGGCGGTATTGATGACCGCGCAGCGGCATTGGCTAAAGATCTTTGCCTTGGAGGCAAAGTATCGCTCCATATCCCCATGATAATCCAAATGCTCGGGCGAAAGATTGGTAAACACGGCAGCTGCGAAGGTGATCCCTTCCACCCGCTGCTGTTCCAATGCCTGGCTGCTTACCTCCATCACCACTGTGGTGATGCCGTCCTCTACCATCTGGTGCAGGATGCGATGCAGTTCGGTAGGAGGTGGGGTGGTATAGGGGTTTGGTTGGGTTTTCTCTCCCCACGCTATGCCGTCCGTCCCAATGCGCCCGGTCTTGATCCCGGCGCTTTGCAGCAAGTGGCACAGCAGGTGGGCGGTAGTGGTCTTGCCGTTGGTGCCGGTAATGCCGATGATTCGCAGTTCTTTGGCCGGCTCACCCCAATAACGGGCACACAGACGGGCCAGCGCCGCGCGGGTATCCGGGACGGTATATTCCCGGGGCAGGCCCAGCTTCTTTTGGGTCACTATGGCGGCAGCACCCCGCCGCAGCACTCCCGCGGCATCGGTGTGGCCATCGTGGCAGCCACCCTTGATGCAAACAAAGATCTTATCTTTTACTTCCCCGCGGCTATCGCAGATGGGTTCCATCTCCGGCGGCAGCGCTTGCAGCAGTCCTTCGCATTGAACCTCCCGATCGGGTCGGTTCAGCATGGCAACCTCCTGTGGGTCAGTTTATGGTGAGTTTTCCGCCTTGGCGGTATTGCTGAAGGTCACGGTGATCAGTGTTCCTCTCGGCACCTCGGTACCGGGCTCTATGCTTTGCTCTATGGCTACCGCGGTATCGCTTATCCTGCCGATGCCATCGGCATCCAGGTTCAGCCCGGCGTTGGTCAGGATGGTATTGACCACCTGCCCGGTTTTGCCGCGCACATCGGGCACGATCGCCTTTTGCTCCTGCGATTCCTGATCGGTATACAGGATGACGGTGCTGCCCTTTTGAATGACGGAACCGGAAGCCGGCACCTGGGCGATAACGGTATCGCCGCCGCCTACGATAACAGCGGAAAGCTGCTTTTGGGTCATGGCCGCCATGCCCATATGGGCACTCTGGCCTACGGCATTGGGCACCGTCACATTGATAGTCGCCAGTTCCGCGGCGGTATAGTTGGTTTCTACCCCCATATAGGGCAGGATCTCGGAAAGGATAGCGCCCACCACGGGAGCCGCCACGGTAGAGCCGTACAGGTCGGTCTCATAGGGTTCATCCAGGATGAGCAGTACCGCTACCTTGGGGTCATCCATCGGGGCCACACCTACAAAGGAGTAGGTGTAGTAGCCGCGATCGGAATCCAGCTTTTCGCTGGTGCCGGTCTTACCGCCGATGCTGTATCCCGGTACGGCCGCGTTTTTACCGGAGCCATAGGTCACAACACCTTCCATCAGTTTGCACACCTGGCGGCTGGTTTCCTCGCTGATGACCTGGCGGCGGATTGTCGGTTCGGTGACCGAAACCACATTGCCTTCGCTGTCCAATACCTTATCCACCACATAGGGCTCATACAGGTAGCCGCCGTTTACCGAAGCGGAGATAGCGGTGATGAGCTGAATGGGCGTCACCTTAAAGCTCTGGCCGAAGGAGGCCGTTTCCAGGTTGCCCTGGGTGGAATTGAGCTGTGCTTCGCTGTAAAAATAACCGCTCTCCTCCCCCGGCAGGTCAATACCGGTGGTCTCGGTGAGTCCGAAGGAGGTAAAGAAATTATAGAAATTGGTTCCGCCTATCCGCTCACCAATCTGCATATAGGCGGGGTTACAGCTGTTCTGCATAGCCTGCGCCAGTGTTTGCAGGCCATGGCCGGCATGCTTCCAGCAGTGCTTTACTATACCGCCCGCCACATAGCTGCCGGTACAGTTAAAGCTGGATTGCATCGTCACCGCACCGGTTTCCAGCGCCGTGGCCGTGGTGATGACCTTAAATACCGAGCCCGGCTCGTAGGCCTCATTCACTGCCTTATTGCTCCACTGGATTTGCTGCTCGTAGGCAAAGGCCTCCTTATACTCATCGCTGCCCTCCTCATATTGGGCCAGCTTTTGCAGGGAGATCTCCGAAACGATGGCCTGCGGATTATTGGGATCATAGTCCGGCATGGTGGTCATGCCCAGGATCGCCCCGGTGTTCACATCCTGCACAATGACTGTCGCGCGGTTCTGTACCGCGTGCTCGGTCAGAGCGGTGGCCAGGTGCTTTTCTATCACCGATTGAATATTGCTGTCCAGCGTCAGCACCAAGCTGTTGCCGTCCTCCGCCTTGGTGATATCCTGGTAGGTATAAGGCATATCGGTGCCCCAGGCGTTCTTGGCAGTCACTACCTTGCCGGGAGTGCCGCTTAGGGTGCTGTTGTAGTAGGCCTCCAGCCCGTAGGCGCCCTCGTTATCGGCATTTACAAAGCCCAGCACGGTGGAGGCCATGGTGCCGTAAGGGTAGTAGCGGGTGGTATCCGGCAGCAGCGTCACGCCGTTTATTTTATTATCTAGGGCAAACTGATACGCCGCATCGGCGGTTTCCTTATCCACCTGTCTTTTGATGACCTGATAAAAGCTCTTTTTGTTGCCGGCGCGCTCCAGGATAAACTCCCGATCCACACCCAAGATCTCGCTCATGCCATCGGCCAGCAGTGTTGCCTGCTCATCGGTGATATCCGCCGGGGAAAAGATGACTCGCCAGGAGGTGGCGGAAGCGGCTAATATCTGTCCATCGGCGGAGTAAATGGTCCCCCGGTTGGCATTGATGGTGGTGGCCCGCAGCTGGCGGCTCATGGCCTCCTGCTTATAGGATTCTCCCTCCACCAGCTGCACCCGGTACAGCTGGTGAATGACCAGCCCAAAGCCGACGATGATAAGCAATGCCGCCACCAGTATGGCGCGTCCGCGCATTTTTTTATTGGGGATCGAGGCCATTCGGAGTCTCCTTTCCGCTAAAATGAGGAAAATAGGAGAATTTGTCGTTCTCCCGTAAAATGTGGCGAAAGAGGTAAGACAGGATCTTACCTCTTGGAATCTGCACCACCGTTACAGTCTATTTTATTTGATCCGCAGGTATTCCAGCGCGGTATCCATGCTGTCCATCAGGCTTTCCAGCACCGAACCGGAAGGCGCCGCCTCGGTGCGCACCGCTACATCGGTGTCATTCAGCCGGATGTAGCTCACCTGGTAATCCTGCACCTTGCACAGGCCCTGGGCAGCAGCGTAGCTGTCCACCTCCTGCGCGGTTTTGGCAGTCAGCTTGCCGCTCAGATAGCTGTATTCATCCTGCAGGGCGGCATACAGGTCGTTCTGGGTCTGTATCTCATTCCCCAGTTCAATGGTGGAAACATTCTGATACAGCACCATCGCCAGAAAAACCACCACCAGCACGGCGCAGGCAGTTAGGCGCCGCATCGCACCTCTCTGGGCCGCTTTCCTGCTCTGGGCTTTATTCTTGGCCACCGGGACGGGCTGCGGACGCTTGGCCGGCTCGGCCGGGACTTCGTATAGTGAAAGGTCGTATGCTTCGGTGCTGTTCCAACGGGAATTCATCTGCCGCCCCTCCTTTCCGTTTCACACCGGTGTGGGTGGCAGCGCCGGTGTTACAGTTTTTCCAGTATTCTCAGCTTGGCGGATTTACTGCGGCTGTTCTGTGCCAGCTCCTCGGCATCCGCTTCGATGGGTTTTCGGTTGATGAGTTTTGCTCTCGGCTTTTTGCCGCATACACACACCGGGAATTCCGGCGGGCAGGTACAGCCCTGGCAATATCCCGCAAATTTCTGCTTCACCATCCGGTCCTCCAGCGAGTGAAAGGTCAGAATCACAAAGCGTCCGCCGGGGTTTAGGCAGTCAAAGGCGGTGTCCAGACATTGGGAAAGCTGGTCCAATTCGCTGTTCACCGCAATGCGCAGCGCCTGGAAGACCCGTTTGGCGGGGTGTCCGCCTTCGCGGCGGGCGGCGGCCGGTATCGTCGCGTAGATGACCTCGACGAGCTGGCCGGTATGGGTAAAGGGCTCTTTTTCCCTCTGTGCGGCAATTCGCTTGGCAATGGGATAGGCAAAGCGTTCTTCGCCAAATTCCCGAAAGATGCGGGCCATAGCGTCCACATCATAGGTGTTTAAGATATCGGCGGCTGTCATGCCTTCCCGGCTCATCCGCATATCCAGCGGGGCATCCACACTGTACGCAAAGCCCCGTTCCGGGTTATCCAGCTGGTAGGAGGACACGCCCAGATCCAGCAGGATGCCGTCTACGCCCTCGATGCCCTTTTCGGCCAATACCTCGGGGATGCGGGCAAACTCGCTGTGGATGACCTCTGCGGCCGGGTAGGGTGCCAATCGTTTTGTTGCTTCCGCTACGGCATCGGGGTCACGGTCAAAGCTCAGCAGTTGTCCGGTGGTCAGCCGCTCGGCAATGGCCCGGGAATGTCCCGCGCCGCCTGCGGTACCATCAATATAAATGCCATCCGGTTTGATATTCAGCCCCTCCATGCACTGGGGCAGCATCACCGAATAATGCGAAAATTCCATATGCCCCTCCTTAGAATTCCAAGGAGTCCAGCTCCTCGGCCACGCTTTCGCTGGTCAGGTGGCCAATGTAGCTCTGCCAGCGTTCCACATCCCAAATTTCCGCGTGGTCGGAAGCGCCGGTTACGATAACATCCTTCTCCAGGTGGGCGTATTCCCGCAGGTGGGGCGGCAGCAGGATGCGTCCCTGCTTGTCCGGTTCTACTGTCACCGCGTTGCTGAAGAAGTACCGCTTCACGCTGCGTCCGCGGCTCATGGGCAGCTGGTTGATCTTCTGCTCCAGCTTGTCCCATTCCTCAGCGGAATACACCGCAATACATTCATCCAGCCCTACGGTCAGAATAAAATTTTCGCCCAGCTGTTCCCGGAACTTGGCGGGGAAATTGATCCGGTTTTTCGGGTCAATGCTGTGCTCGTACTGTCCCATCAACATCTCGGATCGTTTCCCCCTTTCCGGTTTGATATGATGGCGAAACAGGGTAGATGCTCCACTCCTACCCACTTTTCACCACTTACAAGCTGATTATAAAGCGAAAATGCCTACATTGCAACATAAAACTGTTGTTCGCGCAGGGCGTACACGCGCGGTTTTTGTCCATTCTGGCCCCCAATGGCCGCATTTCCCTAATAACGCCCAGTTTCTTGGTGATTCTGCCCATAAACAGCACCAAAATTTGATTAAAAATGTCGAACGCTTTTCCCTACTCCAAAGTACCGTTTTTCCGCTTCTTTGCAGCAAAAAACACCGCCCGGATCTCCTCCGGGCGGTGCTGTATATTCTGTTTTCTTCGGGCTTACTTTTCCAGCGGTTCCTCCCGCAGGCCCGCCTGGCTGGCGGCCTGGGCCAGCGCCTGCCGGGTGGTGGTGATGTTCCCCAGGCTCTTGGCCACTACCTCCTGGCTGGTGCGCAGGATATTCTCGGCAAATTCATAGCTGGCCTGCTTCATTTCCCGGCTGCGGGTGCTGGCCTCGGTCCGAATCGCCGTTGCCTTAGCTTCAGCGTCATTCACCGTCTGCTCGGCCTGCTTTTGGGCATCCTCCACCAGCTGTTGGGCACGGGTGCTGGCGTCGTTCAGCAGGGCCATGGCCTTGGCATTGGCCTGCCGCACGATGCTCTCCTGCTCCAGCAGCTGCTTGGCCCGTTCCTCTGCCTTGCGGATCAATGCTTCCGCCTCTCCCTTGGCCAGAGAAAGGATCTGGTTGCGGTCGGCCACCACGGCGCGTGCCTGCTTTATTTCGGCCGGCATATTCATACGGATGGAATCAATGAGGTCACGCACCTTTTCGGCGTCCACCACGCAGCGCCCGCCGGAAAGCGGCAGACTCCAGGAATCCTCTAGCAGCTCATCAATATCATTCAGGATACTTTCAATGGTATTCATCCGTTCCCCTCCCGTTCATTCTTCAGTAGCATTCTGTTCCGGGATGCGATAAGCTGTCAGCTTGATCTTCCCGTAACGGTATTCCTTTTTAATCTGGAACGCCCCTACCTTTGGCGGCAGTGCTTCGTCCAGCGCCGATTCACACAGGATCACCCCACCGGGGGACATCTTCGGCTCCAGCAGCGGCAGTGCCTTTTCCAGCAGGCCGCTGTGGTAGGGCGGGTCCAACAGTGCGATATCAAAGGTATCGCGGCAGCCCTGCAGGTAGGCAATGGCATCCATGGCCGTTACCCGGCTGTGCTCCGCCAGCTTGGTGGTCAGCAGGTTCTGGCGCACCATCTCCTGCGCCTTGCGGCTCTGCTCCACAAAGACCGCCAGCCGGGCGCCCCGGCTCAGCGCTTCAATGCCCAGCTGTCCACTGCCGGCAAATAGATCCAACACCGCGGCGCCTTCCACCTCAAACTGGATGATGCTGAACATGGCCTCTTTCACCTGGTCGGTGGTGGGACGCACATCGCGGCCCTCCAGGGTATTCAGTTTACGCCCGCGGGCGGTACCGGTTATTACTCGCACAGTTTTTCTCCTTGGGGCAGTTGCCCTTTTACTAATGGTATATTTTTTCCCGTCCGCTGTCAATCCCATCGGTCGAAAAAGTCAGTTTTCTGCCGTTTCTTCCCCATGTAAATGCCGATACAGCGCCTCGGCCGCCGGTCGGCTCATACCCGGGGCCTTTGCAAGGGTCTCCACATCGGCTGTTCTTATCGCCGCCATGCTCTTAAAATGCTTTAGGAGCTTCGCCGCGCGCTGCTCCCCAATGCCCGGCACCGCTGTCAGTGTGGAGGCAAAGCCGGCTTTTTGGTGCTTTTTGCGCGAAAAGCTGATGGCATACCGGTGGGTCTCATCCTGGATATTGGTGACCAGCCGGAACACCGACTGGCTGGCACGGATCGCGATCTCCTCGTTTTCCGCCCGGATGGCCCGGGTGCGGTGCCGGTCGTCTTTCACCATGCCGAAAACGGGGATCTCCAGTCCGAACTGCTCCGTCACCCGTTTAGCCACCGCTACCTGCCCCGCGCCGCCATCGATGAGCCACAGGTCGGGCAGGATCTCAAAGCCGTCCTTTTTGCCGGTCTCGGCCGCTTCGCGGTAGTGGGTCAGCCGGCGGGTAAGCATCTGCTCCATCGCAGCGCAATCATCGGGCGCTGCCTGGTCCTTTATCGTGAATTTCTTATACAGCCTTTTTTCGGGTCTTCCCCGGCGGAATACCGTCATCCCGCCCACAATGGTCTGCCCGCCAATATTGGAAATATCGAACGCCTCGATATGATCCGGCGGGCTTTGCAGTCCCAGCAGCCGCCCCAGCTCGGTCAGCGCCGCTATCTCCTTGCCGGTGCGGTTGGTATCCCGGGCCAGCTCCTGCGCGGCATTGTTCTGCGCCATCTGGCACAGCTTGCGGCTTTCGCCCCGCTGCGGCACCGTAAATTGAATCTTCTTCCCCCGGTGCTCCCGCAGCAGCTGCTCCAGCAGCGGCCGGTCGGGCAGCTCCCGCTCCAGGAAGACCTCGGCCGGGGCGGTTTCCGCCTGCATGTAGTAGCTCAGCAGGAATTCGGTCACCACTTCCTCCGGTTCGCCCATGCAGTCAAAGGAAAAATCCTTCTTATCCCGCAGGCGGCCCTCCCGCAGCACCAGCAGCGAGCAATAGATCTTATCCTCCCCCTGCACCCAGCCCAGCACATCCAGGCTCTCGTGCGGGAATTCAATGACCTTCTGCTGCTCGGTAATGCGCCGAATGGCGGAAATGCGGTCGCGGTAGCGCGCCGCCCGCTCAAAGTCCAGTGTCTCCGCCGCCTCCTGCATCCGCTCGGTCAGCTTCTCCACCGATTGCATCCCGCCGGTGCGGATAAATTGCAGCGCCTCGTCCAGCGCCTCATGGTACGCCTCCCGGCTGATCTTGCCGCTGCATACCCCCATGCACTGATGAATGTGATAATTCAGGCAGGGGCGCTCCTTGCCAAAGTCCTCCGGGAATTTACGGCGGCAGGTAGGCAGCAAAAAGGCCCGGTTGGCTTCCTCCACCGTCTGCTTTACCACCATGGAGGAGATAAACGGCCCGATATATTCATTGTCGTCGTTCCCCTTCTGCAGCGCCAGCCGGATGCGGGGATACTCCTCCCTGGTCACGCACACATAGTGGTAGCCCTTATCATCCTTCAGCAAAATGTTGTACTTGGGGCTGTGCAGCTTGATCAGGCTGCATTCCAGCACCAGCGCCTCAAACTCGCTGTCGGTCACAATATAATCAAAATCCTGTACCATTTCCACCATACGGTAGACCTTCGGCAGGTGCCGCTCCACCCCGCGGAAGTAGGAGGTCACCCTGTTTTTCAGCTTTTTGGCCTTGCCCACATAGATGATCTCGCCCCGCCGGTCCCGCATCAGGTAGACCCCCGGCTCCATGGGCAGGGTATTGGCTTTTTTTCGCAGCTCGGCTACCTTTTGCATATCCATCCGGCGGCACCTCCTCTTTGCTTTTATTATACCATAAATGCGCCCCAGGTAAAAGTTTTCGCTCCAGCCTTTTTAGATTATCAGTATGCCTATCCGGCAGGGACTTCCTTTTGCTCCTGCAAAAGGAAGCAAAACAGGGCAAAGGGGAACCAGGCTTTCCCCTTTGCAATCCCCTTTGGCGCTTGGCTGTGCTGGATACGAACGATGTAAACATCGTCCGTACTGCGCACAGATGCGCTCCAAAGGTAGCCACAGGCGTATCTGCCCCCTCCCCCGCTATCGGGGGAGGGGATGTCTATCCCAATCCCTGCTTACCCTCTCTTTCATCTCGGCAATTGCTTTCTGCTCTTTCCGTGGCAAATCTTCCCTCTGTGGCCTCACCGCAGGTGATCTTTCCACGCCGGAGCGCAATATCCTTTTCCGTCTAAAAATAAAAGGGTGCGGCAGCCCATGGCTTTCCGCACCTTTTCTTCTCTGTCTCTCCCGGCAGATATCACTCCGCGAAACCAGTCTCCACCAGCTTCACCAGGGCATCTACCGCTTCCTGCTCATCAGCGCCATCGGCGATGATCTTAATGGTCGTGCCGCCCACGATGCCCAGGGAAAGAACACCCAGCAGGCTCTTGGCGTTTACCCGGCGCTCTTCCTTCTCCACCCAAACGGAAGCCTTGTACTCATTGGCCTTCTGGATAAAAAAAGTCGCGGGCCGCGCGTGCAGACCAACATGATTCTGAACGGATACTTCTTTTGCGTACATATCGACATCTCCTCTTCGCCTAAAGAAATGGGGGTCCCTTATTTCTCCATTAAGCATTATAGCAAAATCCGCCGGGTCTTTCAATTACAAACCGCCCTCAACTTTTCAATTTGCCATTTTTCTGACGAACCGCTAATATCCGCCGATTTTCGGGGGGCGCATTTGTGCAGAATTCCTATAATTTTTTGTCACTTTCTATCCGTTTCGCCATCCGTTTGGGCCGCATTGGAATCGTTTCCGTCTTTTGCCGCCTGTTCAGCTTTCATCTGCGCCACCAGCCAGCGGTCTTTCTGGCTCAGCTCGGCCTTTTCCAGCAGATCAGGGCGCTTCAGCAGCGTGTTCCGCAGCGACATCTCATGCCGCCATTTGGCAATTTTGCCATGGTCGCCGCTCAGCAGAATATCCGGGATCCTTCTCCCGTTCCATTCCACCGGGTGGGTATACTGCGGATATTCCAGCAGTCCGTTCCAGTGGCTCTCCTCGGTAAAGCACTCCTCGCTGGGCAGTACACCCTCCACCATCCGGCCGATGCAATCCACCAGTACCAGCGCCCCCAGCTCGCCGCCGGTCAGCACATAGTCCCCTATGGAAAGCTCCTCATCCACGATCTCATCCAGCACCCGCTGGTCCACACCCTCATAGTGGCCACACAGCAGGAAGAGGTTTTTCTTCTCCTTCAGCTCCCTGGCATGGGCCTGGGTCAGCACCTTGCCCTGCGGTGAAAGATAGATGACATACGGCTTCTGCCCGATCTGCTCGCTCACGGCCTTCCAGCAGTCATGGATCGGCTGGCAGGTCATCAGCATACCCATCCCGCCGCCATGCAGCCGCAGGTCGGTGCGGCGGTGCTTATCGGTGGTGTAGTCCCGTATCTGGTGGCAGTGCACCTCCAGCTTGCCGGCCTTTATGCCCCGCCCGATGATACTGCTGTTCACCACCGTTTCGCACATTTCCGGGAACAGCGTCGCGATGTCAAACCTCATAGTCGTCCTCCGTCACATCGTCAAAAAGCCCCGCCAGCGGCCGAATCTCGATCAAGCCCTCCTCCGGGGCCAGCCGCAGCACCACCTGTGGAATATCCGGCGCCAGCCGCACATTGCCATCGGCAAAGCGGATATGGTACACCCGGTTCGCACCCGTTTCGGTAATATCACACAGCTTGCCGTATTCCTTCCCGGTATCGGCGTCCTTCACCTCGCAGCCCAGCAGGTCCTGCAGGAAGTATTGCCCCTTTTCCAGGGGAATATCCTCCCGCCGGGCAAAGAGCACCTTCTGCCGCAGCGCGCTGCCCGCCTCCGGGGTTTCCACGCCGGCCAGCGTCAGCAGCACCATGTTCTTGTGCACTCGCGCGCCCTTTACCGTCAGCGGGGTCTTGCCGCCATCCAGGTACAGCGTTTTCAGGGCGGTCATCTCCTCGGGGCTGTCCATCCACACCTCGGCCTTCACCTCGCCGCGCACCCCGTGGGTGGAAACGATCTTCCCACATTCCAAAAATTCCTTCATCGGGCTCTCCTTTTCCGTGTAAAAAACAGTAGGGGAGGCACATCTCGTCCTCCCCCGCAGTTTTGTTCAGTCAATCTCGACCGTCGCGCGGCCGCCGGACTTATTGGTACCGGCACGCACTATGGTACGGATCGCCTTGGCGATCCGCCCCTGCTTGCCGATGACACGCCCCATATCCTCCGCACCTACATGCAGGTGATAAACGACATTGCCCTCTTCGTCCGCCGGGTCAGCGGTAACACTGACTGCCTCTTTGTCATCCACCAGGCCTCTGGCGATGGTTGCAATCAATTCTTCCATTTGTTGGTCTCCTTATCGCTTCAAAAAACAGGGGACTGCTTATTTTACGATCCCCTGGATCTTCAGCAGAGCCTTCACGGTATCGGTGGGCTGGGCGCCGTTGGCCAGCCAGGTCTTGGCCTTCTCCTCATCGATCTTGATAACAGAGGGCTCCTTGGTGGGATCGTAGTAGCCTACCTCCTCGATGAAGCGGCCATCGCGGGGATAACGGGAATCCGCTACCACGATACGATAAAAGGGAGCCTTCTTAGCGCCCATTCTGCGAAGTCTGATCTTTACTGCCATGTTAGTTTACCTCCAAAAATGTTTGAATGAACCGGCATTACACCGACTGTTTCCTATATTTTTTCCGGCCCTGCCGGGAAAAACCTGTGTTACATCATACCGGGCATCCCACCGGGGAAGCCCATGCGTTTGGCTTTTTTGCCGCCCTTGCCGCTCATCATCTTCATCAGCTTGCGGCTCTGCTCCAGCTGGCGCAGCAGGCGGTTCACATCCTCCACCTTGGTGCCGCTGCCGGCCGCGATGCGCCGCTTGCGCTTCGGGTCGATGAGGGAAGGCTTGGCACGCTCCGCCGGCGTCATGGAATAGATAATGGCGCGGGAACGGGCCATTTCTCTTTCGCTGCGCTCGGCGTCCTCGTCGCTCAGCTTACCCGCCGCCCCGGGGATCATATTCATCACCGAGGAAAGCGGACCCATCTTTTTCAACTCATCCATCTGGTCCAGCAGGTCGTTAAAGTCCATTTCATTGCGGCGCAGCTTATCCACCATCTTCATGGCCTTCTGCTCGTCAATGCCGCTGGACGCCTTCTCAATGAGGGAGAGAATATCGCCCATGCCGAGGATTCGGGAGGCCATCCGGTCGGGATAGAAGGGCTCCAGATCCTCGATCTTTTCGCCCACACCCGCAAACTTGATGGGCTTGCCGGTCACCGCCTTTACCGAAAGCGCGGCGCCGCCGCGGCTGTCGCCGTCCAGCTTGGTTAGGATGATACCATCCACCCCCAGCTGGCTGTCAAAGGCAGTCGCCACATTCACCGCGTCCTGGCCGGTCATCGAGTCAATGACCAGCAGCGTCTCATCGGGGTTGGCGGCCTCCTTCACGGCCTTCAGCTCGTCCATCAGCGCTTCATCTATATGCAGCCGACCGGCGGTATCGATGATGACGATATCATTGCCGTAATCGTGCGCGTGGCTCAGCGCCTTCCTCACGATCTTCACCGGGTCGGTCTGGCCCATCTCAAAGACCGGCACCCCGGCCTTTTCACCTACCACCTTCAGCTGCTCTATGGCCGCCGGACGGTAAATATCGCAGGCCACCAGCAGGGGGCGTTTTCCCTGCTGACGGAACATATACGCCAGCTTGGCACTGTGGGTGGTCTTACCACTGCCCTGCAAACCGCACATCAGCAGCACGGTGGGAATGCGGGAAGAAAGATTGATGCGCTGGTGGGTACTGCCCATCAGCTCGGTCAGCTCGTCGTTTACTATCTTGATGACCTGCTGGGCGGGGGTCAGGCTTTCCAGCACGCCCGCGCCAATGCACTTTTCGGTCACATCCGCCACAAACTTCTTGGCCACGCCGTAGTTGACATCGGCCTCCAGCAGTGCCAGGCGCACCTCCCGCATGGCCTCTTTTACATCGGCCTCGCTCAGCTTGCCGCGGTTTTTCAGTTTTTTGAATGTCCCGGCCAGTTTTTGGGTCAGTCCTTCAAATGCCATAGGGTCTCCTTTTTATCGGTTCAGTCCTCGTCCAGCTGCTTGGCCAGCCGGATGATGCTCTGCGCGCTCCGGTCTATCTCCGGCGCTCCGCCAAATCGGTCATTGAGCTTTTCTATCAGTTCGGCCTCCTCCACGATGGAAGAAAGCACATTCTCTATCCTGCGGAAGCGTGCCGCCAGGTGCAGCCGTTCCTCATATTCCAGCAGCTGGCCCTCCGCCCGCTTGATGGAATCCCGCACGCCCTGCCGGGTAATGCCGCTGTGCGCCGCTATCTCCGCCAGGGAAAGATCCTCATTGTAGTACAGCTCCACCACATCCCGCTGCTTATCGGTCAGCATATCGCCGTAAAAATCCAGCAAAAAGGATATCTCCAGGTTTTTTGCCACGCCGCGGTCACTCCCGTCCTTCCGCCTTGTAAAGCGGATTTCTTTACAGTTCACATTATACCCTATTCCCGCTCCTCTGTCAAGCGTTTTTCTTTACACCGCCAAAAAAAGACCGTATTTTTATGGCTTTTTGCCCACTCAACCGCCGGTTGCGCCGTTTTCCAACCGCCGGTTGTGAATTTTGTCCCCACTTCAACCAACGCGTTCTTTTCTTTGGGCCGCATATCCGTTATACTTTAGTCATGGAACGGAGCTCCCACCCCAAACATTACACAACATTTGGAGGTAACATTATTATGATGAATCAGACTCTCGGCAGCCGCATCGCGGAGCTGCGCCGCAAAAAGAATATGACCCAGGAAGAACTCGCCGCCGAACTCGGCGTCACCCCGCAGGCCGTCAGCAAATGGGAAAACGATCTCTCCTGCCCCGATATCACCCTGCTGCCGCAGCTGGCCCGGCTGTTCGATGTCACCACCGATGAACTGCTGGGCAATACCGGCCATCCGGAGACCGCCCTGCTGCCCAAGGAGGAGCGCAAGCCCATCAAGGATATGATCCTGCGGGTCGTCGTCAATTCCAAGGCCGGCGATAAGGTACGGGTCAATCTGCCCATGACGCTGGTGCAGGTGGGACTGCAAATGGGAATGCAGATGCCGCAGGTGACCGGAGGCAGCGCTGCGGAGGCCATGAAAAGCATCGATATCGAGCAGATTTTCAAGCTGGTGGAGCAGGGTGTGATCGGCAAGCTGGTGGAGGTGGAAAGCGCCGACGGCGATACCGTTGAAGTATTTGTGGAGTAACCCATGAAGATCATCGTCCGCACCAAGAAAAAAAAGCTCCGGCTGTGGCTGCCCGGCGGCCTGCTTTACGGCAGGATTTCCGCCCGCATCGCCATCGCCTCCATCACCAGATATGCCCCGGACTGCGGCATCCCGCCGAAGGAGATGGGCCTGCTTCTTGCCGCCCTGCGGGATTTCGCCCGCGCCCACCCCGGCTGGCAGCTGGTGGATATCACCACCCACAAGGGCGATATCGTCAAAATCACCCTCTGATCCCTCGCGCAAAAAGCATTCCGGAACCACTGTCCCATAAAGCCCAAGGAGCCGTCCCCACGCCATGTGGGGACAGCTCCTTTTTTTGAGGAAAATTCAGTTATTCGCTTGGCATCAATACATGCCGCCCATGCCGCCGGTGGGGTCACCCATGGGGGGCGCGGGAGGGGTCGGCTCCTTCTTATCGGCAACCAGGCTCTCGGTGGTCAGCACCATGGCCGCGATGGAAGCTGCATTCTGCAGAGCGCTGCGGGTCACCTTGGTCGGGTCAACAATACCGGCCGGGATCATATCGCAGTATTCCTCCTTGTAGGCGTCAAAGCCGTAACCGGCCTTTCCGCTGCGGCGGATGGTATCGATGATGACCGAGCCCTCCAGCCCGCCGTTGGCGGCGATCTGGCGTACCGGCTCCTCCAGGGCCTTCAGCACAATGCGAACGCCGGTCTTTTCATCGCCCTCTACGCTGTCGATCAGCTTGGCGACGGCATCGGTGGCGTTCAGCAGCGCTACGCCGCCGCCCGCTACAATGCCTTCCTCTACTGCTGCCTTGGTGGCCGCCAGGGCATCCTCAATGCGCAGCTTCTTCTCCTTCATCTCAACCTCGGTGGCAGCGCCCACCTTGATGACGGCTACGCCGCCCGCCAGCTTCGCCAGACGCTCCTGCAGCTTCTCACGGTCGTAGTCGCTGGTGGTGGTCTCTATCTGGCTGCGGATCTGGGCGATGCGCTCCTTGATGTCGTCGGAGTTGCCGGCGCCGTCCACGATGATGGTGTTCTCCTTGGTGACCTTCACCTGCTTGGCGTGGCCCAGCTGCGCCATGGTAGCGGCGCTCAATTCCAGACCCAGCTCCTCGCTGATGACCTCGCCGCCGGTCAGGATGGCGATATCCCGCAGCATTTCCTTGCGGCGGTCGCCGAAGCCGGGAGCCTTGACACCGACACAGGTAAAGGTGCCGCGCAGCTTATTGACGATGATGGTGGAAAGGGCTTCGCCCTCGATATCCTCGGCGATGATGACCAGCTTCTTGCCGGCCTTCACAATCTCCTCCAGCAGCGGCAGGATCTCCTGAATGGAAGCGATCTTCTTATCGGTGATGAGGATGTAGGCGTCATCAATGACGGCCTCCATCTTCTCGGTATCGGTCACCATGTAGGGGGTGATGTAGCCGCGGTCGAACTGCATACCTTCCACTACTTCGCTGTAAGTCTCAGCGGTCTTGCTCTCCTCCAAGGTGATAACACCGTCGGCCGAAACCTTCTCCATCGCATCCGCGATCAGCTTACCAATGGCCTCATCCCCGGAGGAAATGGTAGCAACACGGGCAATATCATCGCTGCCGCTCACCTTCTGGCTGTGCTCCACTATGGAAGCCACAGCGGCATCCACGGCCTTCTGCATGCCCTTCTTCACGATCATGGGGTTAGCGCCGGCGGTCACATTCTTCATGCCCTCCCGCACCAGCGCCTGCGCCAGCAGGGTGGCGGTGGTGGTGCCGTCGCCGGCGGCATCGTTGGTCTTGGTGGCAACTTCCTTTACCAGCTGGGCGCCCATGTTCTGGAAAGCGTCCTCCAGCTCAATATCTTTGGCAATGGTCACGCCGTCATTGGTGATGAGGGGCGCGCCATATTTTTTATCCAGTACCACATTGCGGCCCTTGGGCCCCAGGGTGATCTTGACGGTATCCGCCAGCTGATCTATACCCGCCTGCAGTGCCTTGCGGGCTTCTTCACCATATGCTATCTGCTTTGCCATAAATAAAAGCCTCCTATTCGCTTATCACGCGTTATTATTTAGTCCACAATGGCCAGTACATCGCCCTGGCGCAGGATGGTGTAGGTCTCGCCATCCACCTTCACCTCGGTACCGGCGTATTTCGCCAGCAGCACATGGTCACCGGGCTTCAGGTACATCTCTACCTTTTCGCCATCCACCAGGCCGCCGGGGCCTACGGCTACCACCTCAGCAATGCTGGGCTTTTCCTTGGCGCTGGGTGCCAGGATAATGCCGCCCTTGGTGGTCTCCTCCGCTTCCAGCATCTTAATCACGACTCTGTCTGCCAAAGGTTTGATTGTCATAACTGTATCCCTCCGTAAATTGATATGATTTCCTTCATTATTTTAGCACTCTTTACTCTTGAGTGCTAACTATATACTATTGTAATCATTTTCGCGAAAAAATCAAGGGTTTTTTCGCACTTTTTTGCCCTCTTTGCAAATTTAACATTCCGTTCAAATATCGCCGCCCGCGGGGGCAAGTTTTCTCCCCTTCGGCCATATAGATATATACAGAACACCGGCTTTCCGGCAGCGCCCTTTCCCGGGTTCTGCGGTCTCTCAGGCTTTCCGGGCCCGCAGGGCAAATCGTCCTTTGGACGATTTCGGCGGCCTTCGGCCGCCGGGTCCGGCTGCGCCGGACCGCCCTGCGGGCCCCATCTCCGCCTACTCTACCTCTATTCCACAGGAGGCCACACCATGCTCCGTTTTTTCAAAATGCAGGGCTGCGGCAACGATTACATCTTCATCGATTGCCGCGGCCAATCCGTCCCCCACCCCCACCTGCTCGCCCGCCGTGTCAGCGACCGGCACTTCGGCGTCGGCAGCGATGGCCTGGTCCTGCTCCTTCCCGCCGAGGGCGCCGATCTCACCATGCGCATTTTTAATGCCGATGGCAGCGAAGCCGAAATGTGCGGCAATGCCATCCGCTGCGCCGCCCGCTACGCCTGGGACTGCGGCTGGGTCTGCCACGAGCCCCTCCGCATCCAAACCGCAGCCGGGCTGCGCGTTTTGTGGAACGGCCCCCAAAAGGCCGTCACCGTGGTGATGGGGCGGCCCTCTCCCCTTTCCGGGGCCGGGGTGCGGTGGCAGGGGGAAGCCCTGACCCGGCTTTCGGTCGGCAATCCCCATGGGGTGCTGTTCTGCCCGGACATAGAGCATTTTCCGCTGGCCCAGGCCGCCGCCGAAATTGCCAGGACCGCCCGGCTCAATCTGGAGGCCGTGCAGATTCTGGAGAAAAACCGCCTGAAAATGCGGGTGTGGGAGCGCGGCAGCGGAGAAACTCTCGCCTGCGGCACCGGGGCCTGCGCCGCCGCCACCGCCGCCATCCTGAAAAAGCACTGCGAACGGGGCCAGCCCATTACGGTGGAAATGCCGGGCGGCACCGTTACCGTCCGCTGGCTGACCGACGGCCGACTGCTGCTGACCGGCGCGGCCGAGTTTGTATTCCGCGGGGAGTGGCCGGAGGGCCCTGAACCCTGCTGATGCTGCCTCTACTTCCAGTCCCTGCAGGGTGCCGGTCCGGCCCGAAGGGCAAACCGCCCCCAAAGTGGCGGTTTCAGGGGCCGCAGGCCCCTGGGTTCGGCTGCGCCGAACCGCCCTTCGGGCCGGGCCTTCGCCCTGCGCCCACCATCCCAGAACCATAGGAGGAACAAGCCCCATGTTACCGCTGCACCCCGCCCTGCTCTCCCAGCCCGATTACCTCTTCTCCCAAATCGCCGCCGCGGCCGAGGAGGAGCGAAAGCGCCATCCTCACCGCCGTGTCATTTCCCTCGGCATCGGGGATGTGACCCAGCCCATTGCCCCGGTGGCTGCCGCCGCCCTGCGCACTGCCGCCGCCGAACTGGCTACCCAAAAAGGCCAAAAGGGCTACGGCCCGGCCGCCGGTTATCCCTTCCTGCGGGAGGCCATTGCCGCCCAGTACGCGGACCTGCCCTGCCCCATCCCGCCGGAGGAAGTTACCGTTACCGCGGGCAGCAAGGAAGCCCTGGGGGCGCTCTTTTCCCTGTGGGAGCCCGGCGTGCCGGTCTGGGTCTGCGATCCGGTCTACCCCGCCTACTGGGTCCAGGCTGAAGCCGCCGGGCACCCGGTTTTTTCGCTGCCCTGCCGGGCGGAAAATGACTTTCTCCCCCAGCCGGAGGAGGCCGCAAAGCCCGGCTTAATCGTCCTCTGCACCCCCAATAATCCCACCGGCGCCGCCCTTTCCCTGGTGGAAATGACGGAATGGGTGAACTGGGCCAACCGCACCGGCAGCCTGCTGCTGGTGGATACCGCCTACGCTGCCTTCCTTTCCGGGGAGGAGCTGCCCCGCAGCATTTATGCCGTCCCCGGCGCCAAACGCTGCGCCATCGAGGTCGGCTCTTTCTCCAAATCCGACGGCTTTACCGGGGTCCGGTGCGGCTGGGTCATCCTGCCGGAGGAAACCGGCTGCGCCGCAGCCTGGCAGCGCTGGCTGGGCAGCCACAGCAATGGCACCAGCTATCCCATCCAGCGGGCCGCGGAGGCCGCCCTTTCCCCCACCGGACTGCGGCAGCGGCAAAAGGCCCTTGCCCTCTACCGGCAGAATGCCGCCACCATGCTGCAAATGTTTCACAAGCTGGGGCTCACCTGTGCCGCCCGCCGTCCCGGCTGCCTGGCCCCCTACCTCTGGGTCCGCTGTCCGGATGGCCCGGATGCCCAAAACAGCTGGGCCTGGTTCCACCGCCTGCTGGAGGGCTGCGGTGTTCTCTGCGCCCCGGGGGCCGGCTTTGGGCAGATGGGCGAGGGCTGGCTGCGGTTTACCGCCTTCTCCCGGCCGGAGGACACTGCCGAAGCCCTGCGGAGAATGGAACACTTTCTGCGGTAGGCCGGCCCTGTATTACGCGCGTTGAACGGGCCGCCGCAGGTCGCGGGTTCCGGGGGCGCACTGGGCGGGCTTCGCCCGCCCTGAGGGGGGCGGCTGCGCCGCCCCCCTACCGTGCCAAGGGCACGGGGTGCGCCCCCGGCCAGGTCCCTGCAGCCGCCAGCAAATAAAATGCAAACCGCCGGGTAGCTTCCCCTGCTCCCCCGGCGGCTTTTGGTTTTTGCAATATATTGAGGAAACAATGCCATCCCAAGCCGGGAAATACGCCGTTCCATGCCGAAAAATGACACCTGGGAGCAAGCCTATCCCGCTGGCCCTTCCATCCCTTTGGCAAAAACACAGCCGGGGTGCTTTTCGGCTCCCCGGCGGATTATTTTTACGGCTTTTAGGGGGCAGCATTATCTGCCTGACAAACCGCGGATTATTCCTTGATCTCTTGGAAGGAGCCCATGCGGCACCGGTAACTGCGCAGCCCGGTGTGGCGAAGCCCCAGCAGCGCGTCCATCTCTTCGGCGGTATTTTGGTACCGTCCGCCGGTGTGGTGCACCAGGATGTAATCCACCTCCCGGATCTTCCCGGCGGCTGCCTGGCAGAAGCTGCGCATGGGGGCCGCCAGGGCAAAGACCCAAATAGGCGAAACGATGGTGACATGACGGCAGGCCGAAAGGTCAATTTCCACGGGCCGGATGGGCATGGCCCAACGATGCATACCGTAGCGGCCGCACCACCAGAAACCCAGCGTGCCCTCAGTCCGTTCGGAGGAGCGGACCTCATAGAGGGCGGCGCCGGTGCGCTCCGCCTCCTCACAGGCCAGCTTTTTGCCGTAGCCCATGCGGGAAAAATAGACCACCAGCCGGGTGGGATCACTGCCGATGTGGGGGTAATCGGCCATGTTCACCGTAAAGCTTTCCTGCCGGCGGAACACCCAGGCGGCATAGCCGGCGGCCGCCTGGCAAAAGCCGAAAATGAAGTAGATGGTGGACATGAAATTAGGCGGGAATATGTAGAACTGAATGCAGATCCACAGCATGAGGGTGACGCCGAAGATGCCGCCCAGGACTACGCCCGCCTTTTTCCGGGCCAGCAGCAGGCCGGCAGCGGCCAGGTTGGTGAGACCATTGACGATGAACAGGGCGATGCCGGAAAAGGCCAGATCCTGGAATACTACCTCCGCAAAGGGCAGCACCTGGAAGTAGGGCAGCATGCCATCCATCCCCATGGTTTTTCCGGAGGGGTCCAAGAGCATCATGGCAGCGCCGCCCACGGCGCCGATGCCGATAAAAAGAGTCCAAAAAACAAGGATGCGCCGGGCTGTTTCGTATCGTGATCTCATGGGACAAGGTTCCTCTTTTCCCTCGTTTTTCCTCGCAATACTCACCGATACTACACCCATCGAGGGAGATTGTCAAGTATTTGACGAAGGCATCCTCACTTTGCGGCATCCAAAAGCTCAACGCGCCATTCCGCCGCGCAAATTATCGGCCGCCGTGAACCCCTCATCCCGTTCTTTCCTACGCCGGCAACGCCTATATCCCTGCCCCCGCAGCGGTCTCTTTCCCATCGTTCAGCGGGCCCGCTGTAAAGCCCGGCGGCGCTTTGGACGGCAGAAATGCCCGCTAAATCTGTGCGGGCTCCCATCCGGCGAAAGCGGGACTTGCGGGGAAAACGCTTTTGTGCTACACTGTGGCAAAGCGGCCGGAAGGCTGCCGTGATCCCCTACCGAAAGGACGATGAAAAATGGAAAAAATGATCTCCCGCAAAGCGGCCCTGGCCCTGCTGCGGCAGTACAATCAGGAGCCCTTTCACATCCAGCACGCACTGACTGTGGAGGCGGTAATGCGCTGGTTTGCCAACGACCTGGGCTATGGCAAAGAAGCCGATTTTTGGGCCATGTGCGGCCTGCTGCATGATATCGACTTTGAGAAATGGCCCGAACAGCACTGCATAAAAGCCCCGGAGCTGCTGCGTCCGGCCGGGGTGGGTGAGGAGATGATCCATGCCATATGCAGCCACGGCCACAAAATATGCACCGATGTGGCCCCCGAAAAGGAGATGGAAAAGGTGCTTTTCGCCTGTGATGAGCTGACGGGTCTTATTGGCGCGGCCGCGCTGATGCGCCCGAGTAAAAGCACCACGGACATGGAGCTTTCCAGCGTCAAGAAGAAATTCAAGGACAAGAAGTTCGCGGCGGGGTGCAGCCGGGAGGTCATCAAGGACGGGGCTGAGCTGCTGGGCTGGGAGCTGGATACCCTGATCCAAAAGACGCTGACGGCGATGCAGCAGAGTGAAGCCGGCATCCGGGAGGAGCTGGCGGCGCTGCTGGGCTAAGGGAGCGAATATTCAATTTTCAAGGTGCGTACCGGGTCCGCATTTTCTGACGGATCCGGCTGCGGCTGGTTCCCCGCGTTTCACCGGGGGGCCGGCCGTATTTTATTGGGTGCGTAAAAGGCCTTGCACTAATACGGCAAAATCGACTCTTTTTTGCAGTCCAAAGGTTAATATTTCACTTTTTTTAATGGAAAGTTTACATTATGGGGAAATATTGGGTTGGATTCGCATAAAATATGGATTTATTAGGACGATAATTACTGGGAATATAAGTTTATTTTGGGGTAGTTTGTGAGCGCCTTCGGCGTCGCGGAGTCACCGGAAGGCGACAGCCTGTACGGCTCGCCGCCGGGGCGTTCCTTTTACTCGTGTGCGTCGTCGCGGGCTTTGCTCCATGTCGGGTCGCTATCCCTATGGGATAGGCAACCCTCCAACGCTCCGCCGCTTCTCCTTTCCCCAGCGGGCCTTGCGTCCCGCCGGGGACCCCATACCAAAACACGCTTGGGGCTGTGCCCCAAGACCCCCTAACGCTTAAGCTGCGGCTGGATACGAACGATGTAAACATCGTCCGTACGGCGCCGCAGATACGCTCTCAAGGTGCCTGCGGCGCATTTTAATTTGGTTACAGCAAACCAATAGCAGAAAGTCACGCTGCCAAGACTATAAGCTGAACAAGCAGTAATTGGGATAGGCGACCCCTCCCCCGCAGCGGGGGAGGGGAACAGGGTGGGGGCAAATACGCCGTGGCTACCTTTGGAGCGCATCTGTGCGCAGTACGGATTTGTTTTTCCCGATTATTGAGGGAAAAACAATATTCGTATCC